>WNFM01044317.1_pt2 | contig 293211 bp, 210 predicted proteins | sample 5400271 | NCBI WGS metagenome assembly WNFM01 (sample SAMN13153352, study PRJNA577476) | soil metagenome | isolation source: 60 cm saprolite on Douglas fir-dominated hillslope | place: USA:California | collected 2013-09-17
GCCGTGGTGCAGATGGGGTTGGAGAAGTGGTTTGCCCAACAGTTGGAAGGCAATCTGCCGGATGACTCCCTTGGCCAGGTTTTAGACCGCTATGATGCCTTGAAGTTAACCAATGAAGAAGTCGTCAATACTTATCCGCGTGCCGGACAGGTCGTCCGGATGGCCATTAAGGATGGGGTGATCAATAAAGACTCCGTGAAGATCGACCGGAAAGAATACCGCGAGACCTTGCAGGCTTATATGCAGGAGAAGGGATACAAACGGGAGCAGGATCTGTTCCGTCAATTTATCAACCAGAAGGTCCTCAGGGCCGCCTATTCACAGAATCAATTGCGGGAGGTGCTGACCGATTTTTGGTTCAACCATTTTAATGTTTCCATTACAAAGAATGACTGTGCTGAATTTATTCCGGCGTATGAGCGGGATGTGATCCGGCCTTCGGCATTGGGGAGTTTCGGTGAACTGCTGCTGAAGACGGCGAAGTCGCCGGCGATGTCGTATTACCTCGATAATTTCAGCAGCAGTGTGGCGTTGCCGGAGGGGCAGATGCAGGAGCAGGCGAGGAAGAATCGCGGCCTCAACGAGAACTATGCGCGGGAAGTGATGGAGCTGCATACCTTGGGTGTGGATGGGGGTTATACCCAGCAGGATGTGACGCAGGCGGCGAGGGTGTTGACGGGATGGGGAGTATATCCGATGAATGAGAATGGAAAGGGAATTGTCGAACGTTTTAGCGAAGATCAGCTGGCGAGGCGTGGTTTTGTGCACGAGGGGGATTTCTTTTTCAACGCCAACCGGCATGATAAAGGTGAAAAAAAGGTATTGGGTCGAACCTTCGCGGCCGGCGGAGGGTATGAAGAAGGGGTCCAGCTGCTGGAGATGCTGGCGTTTCGTCCTTCGACGGCGGCTTTTATCACGCGGAAGATTGCCGTACGATTTGTCAGCGACAATCCGCCGCAATCCCTGTTGGATAAGATGGCAAAGACTTTCCGGGAGAAGAAGGGGGATATCAAACAGGTATTGATTACGATGGTGACGGCGCCGGAATTCTGGAGTGCGGATGTGGTGCGCGAGAAAACAAAATCTCCGTTTGAATTGGCTATTGGCGCCGTTCGCAGTTTGCATGGAACGATTGAACAACCTTACCAATTATATACCTGGGTGACGCGTATGGGCGAAAAGAAATATTATTACCAGGCGCCGACGGGTTTCCCCGATAAGGGAACTTATTGGATCAATACCGGTTCGTTGTTGAACCGCATGAACTTCGGGCTGGCGCTGGCGTCGGGGCGTATTCCTGGGATAAGGATCGACCTGGATGAGGCGAGCGCGAAGAAGATGGGTGTCATCATCGGTTCGCCGGAATATCAAAGACGATAATTTTAAACTAAATGATTATGGTATCAAGAAGAGGTTTTTTGAAGGGAGGCGGTCTGGCCTTATTTGGGGTGGGGCTGATGGGTGGTATTCCGGCATTTATGGCGGAAGCTGCTGCGAGTGACAAGATCCGGGCGCCATACAAACGAAAGAAGGTGATGGTCTGTATCTTCCAGCGGGGAGCGATGGACGGGTTGATGGCGGTGACGCCTTTTACCGACAGTTACCTGCAAGCGGCGAGGCCTGGTTTGTCGTTGCCGGCTGCCGGTGGGGGAAAGGTGAATTCTCTTATCGATCTCGATGGCCGTTGGGGGCTTCATCCTGGTATGAAGTCATTCGAGCCGCTGTTCCGGGAAGGACGATTGGGAATCGTACATGGCATTGGCTCGCCCAACAATACGCGTTCACATTTTGATGCACAGGACTATATGGAATCGGGTACGCCTTTCAACAAGGGGACGGCCAGCGGCTGGTTGAACCGGGCGGTAGGATTATTGGGTCACGATGCATTGACGCCTTTTACTGCAGTGAGTCTGACTACGGCATTACCGCGATCATTCTATGGCGATCACCCTTCGGTAGCAATAAGCAACCTGCAGGATTTTGCCATTCAGTTTAAAGGGAACCCGGCGGCGCAGAATACTGCCGCGCGCAGTTTTGAAGATCTCTATGATCAGACTTCGCCGGGTTTGTTACAAGAGACGGGTAAGGAGAGTTTTGAAGCGATGAAAATGTTGCAGCAGGCAGATCTCCGGAACTACAAGCCTGCGGGCGGCGCCGTCTATCCCAATTCTCCGCTGGGCAACTCCTTACGGCAGGTAGCGCAGCTGGTCAAGATGGATGTAGGGCTGGAAGTTGCGTTTACCGAGTCCAATGGTTGGGACACTCATTTCAACCAGGGTACGGACAATGGCATTTTTGCCCGTAATGTGACCGACCTCAGCAGCTGCATCACTGCTTTCTGGGCGGACCTGGAAGCTTACCAGGACGATGTGACGGTGATGACGATGACGGAGTTTGGGCGTACGGTACACCAGAATGGAACAGGAGGGACAGACCATGGGCGTGGTTCCTGTAATTTTATTCTTGGCAATAATGTGGCCGGCGGTAAGGTGCATGGAAATGTGGAGACGCTGGCGGTGGAGAACCTGGAAGACGGCCGGGACTTGCCGGTGACGACAGATTTCCGGAGTGTATTTAGCGCGGTGGCGGATGCTCATTTGAAAATATCGGATGATAAGGCTTTGTTTCCGGAATGGAATGGAAAGAAGGCTGATGTTATGAAGGGGTGAGCTGCCACCGGCCCCGGCGCATGCTCCCTAAATTGCCGTACATTTAGCCTGATAAGAAAAAACATTCTCCATGGACGCTGCATTTATTTATGAGACAATGCGGAAATTTCGCCTGGCTGCAGTGGCCTCAACATCAGACGACTACCAACCGGAAACAGCGGTTGTCGGTATCGCTGTTACTGCCGATCTTGAAGTTGTTTTTGATACGGTGCGGTCCTCCCGCAAATACCGTAATCTGATCGTCCATCCAAAAGTGGCGCTGGTGATTTGGAAGAATGAAACAACGATACAATATGAAGGAGAGGTGAGAGAACTTGGCGGACCGGATGATGATCATTATCGCGAAGTTTATTACTCTGTGTATCCCGACGGCCGGGAAAGGACGGCCAACTGGGAGGGGCTGACCCATTTTGTGATCCGGCCGAAGTGGATACGGTATAGTAATTTTAATGAGCCGGTACAGATCGAAGAATTGCGTTTTTGACGGATTGCTCCGACCGGGTCTTACGAGTTTTTAATGTAGCCTTTTTGTTTGAGCCGTTCCAGTACTTTTTCGCTTATTTGTTTACCCCATTCTGAGCCGGCCTGCATGGATTCCTGCATAATAAGAGGCAATTTTTCGACCACCTTTTTTCCGACGGGAGATTGATAGAAGGCGATCAGCTGTACGATGTCGTCGTCGGTGAAATATTTATCATAAATGGGTATGACCAGGTCGACCAGTGCCTGGGTGTTGGCTTCTTTGGCGAATTCGTCCCAGAAGTCGCCGGTTGCAGCAGGGAAAGCCTCTTTATACTTGCTGGTGATACTCGTCAATATCTGGGCTCCGAGTTTCGCTGAGCCGGTGACTTCCATAAATTGCCGGATATGGTGGAGTTTTGTACTGTCCTGGGCCGACAAGGTTAGGAAAGACAGGGATAAGGCGGTAAGGATAAAAAATTTGACCATTGGCTGGTTTAGATACAATAACGTAAAAAATCGAATTGCCGTATATTAATCGCCGGCTTTGGCAGGGTGCTGCTGATGATAGTGTTCCTCTCTTTGCTCGTTCTCGTCGTCCATGTCCGGTCCTTTTTCCACTTTGTGCCAGTCGATGATACGGTTGTATCTCTTCATAGCTACCTGGGGATCGAAGACCTCCTTTGACGGAAATATTAGATTGTAAGGCTTGAAATCGGGTTTGTCCGTAAAGAAATCCTGCAGGAGGCTGGCCGTGGCGTCATACTGGTTGACGTAGGGTATGTCCAATAGCGTGTAGATCGTCTTCAGGATAGAGCCGAAGTTGGCGTGGACATGAGAAGTATATCCCCGCCGGACATAGGGACCTGCCATCATTAAAAGGCTGCGATGGGCGTCGAGGTGGTCGACGCCGCCCTGGGGATCGTCTTCCGTGATGATCACCAGCATATTTTTCCAGTATGGGGTGCGGGAAAGAAAGTGCAGGATGCGGCCGACAGCCAGGTCGTTGTCTGCCACGTAGGAATGGATATAGGGGTAGCCGTCTTTGGGACGGGGATGCGCCGTATGGTCATTGGGCACCTGCATGGTGATGAGACGGGGCATTTTCTCTTTACCGTGCAGCCACATCTTCGTGAATTCCGATTCGAATTGCTCCATGCGGAACTGGTCGGGAATATTGGTGTTAAAGCCGGCATAGTTGTGGCTGGTCCTTGGCCACAAGGCTTTTTGCATGGGCACCATTACCGCGTGGGCGGCGCCGGTAGCGGTATCCATCCATTCTTCGCGGACATGGGCTGTTTCGTTGGCTTCCCCGAAATTGTAGAAGGAGATATTACTGCGCTGCAATGCTTCCCAGAGTCCGCCGCGCTCGGCATAGTCTTCAGGGTCCATGCTGCCTGTCGATCCGGGGAACCGCCTGCCGGAAGCTTTGGAGAATAACATAGCTGTTTTGTCGACACTGGAATTGGCCTCTACCCATTCATTGGGTATTACACCCATCATCCAGTGGTGGCCGTGGATGGAGGCGTCGCTATCACAGTAATAGTTATCCGAAAAACTGAATTGCCGGGCACATTTGAGGTGATTGGGGGCTATATTCATGTGGTGCAGGGTCTTGTCTTTTGCAACCAGGTTCACGTCGATGCCGAAGCGGGCCAGGGTTGAATCGCCCTTGCCGGAAGGCAGCTGGCCCATGACCTCGTCGTAGCTGCGGTTTTCCTTGGTGATGTAAACGATGTATTGGATAGGGCTTTTGCGGATGTTTTGCAGTGGGGGCAGGGGGTTGCGGCCATCGTCGGTAAGGAGGGCGCGGGTGAAGGTATTGCTGATGGCCTGTTGGGTATAGGCAGCCAGGGTCGTGGCATCCGGCAGCGGTATCTTCTGGAAGGCGCCCAGCTGTATATCCCCGATGTAGGTGCCTTGTACCGGTGGGGTAAAATGTGCTCCGCCATTGGGACCAGCGCCATAACCCCTGCAGGAGATGACGTATAATTCCCGCTCATCGTGACCCAGCAGGACGCGGGCCGGTCCCCAGCCGGTGGGAATAAGACCTGTTGTAGTCCCGGTTTCGAGATTGATGACGGCTACTGCGTTAAAGCCAAGCAGGGTGACATAAAGTGTCTTTTCGTCCTTGGTCAATGTGAGCCCAAAGGGCAATAGTCCCCGGTAGCGATCGATTGAAGGGTCCACGCGGATAGGAATGGTGGAGACGATGCGGTGACTGCGGTAATCGATAACGGAGATGTTGTCATTCGAGGCGTTGCTGACATAGGCGTAGTGAGTCCCTACTGCCAGTGAGTTGGGGCTGGCGCCGCCTACCACTTCTGCTCCTTCCACCATCTGGCCGAGCTGGTGTCCCGGCTTGTAGCGATCGGTGACCGTGTTCGTTGCAAGGTCGATGGCATAAACGCTCATGGCTTCCGGAGCCAGCGGATCGCCGACACCCGGGATCTTCCGGCCGTGCCAGGTATAACCTGCTTTGGACTGGGGGGTATTGTCCCCATAGGGGTGGAAGGGCAATAATTGGCTATTGTAGTTTTGGGGAGTGATATCGGGCAACAATGGGTAGTCGTATACCCCGACGTTGGCTTCAAAAACGGTATGGTGGTCGGGGCTGATGGCAAGACCGAAAGGTTGTCGTCCGGTTGGGATGGAAGCGGTGATCTTTTTGGTCAACAGGTCGATGCGCACCAGCCGGAAGTTGCCTCTATCCAGGACCAGCAGTTCGTGGTTGTCGGGATTGTATAGGAGATCGGAAGTGAAACTATCCTGGTAATTGGTGGTGTCGGCGGCTGCGGCCGGGCCGGCTGCGGTGGTGTTGGCGACGACGCGGCCGTTGAGGGAGATGGAATCAACGCGCTGCAGGGACCGGATATCGTAGCCGATCACTGCTCCATTGTCACCGCCGCTGAGATAGACGGTCCGGGAGTCGGGCAGGAAGGCTACGCCTAAGAAAGAACCTTTGGAAAGGGGGGATTTTATGATGTGATCGTAACTGGGGACACGGGTATTAGCCAGGGTAGCGTTGTCGATGATCGTGAATACGCCGTCGTGCAGCGTGACGGTAGTTGTTCCATCCGGGGAAACAGCCATGCCAAAGGGATCGTGTGTTATGCGGATCGTGGCTCCGGCCGGTGTAAGATAACGTCCGCTGGGCAGTATGCTTTTCCCGGCAGTGTCTATCTGTGCGTAGTCGGCGGTTCCCGGAATAGAAAGGACGGGATATTGTTTCTGGGCTGCTGCGGGCAGAATATTCAGGGTGATTGCTACGGTGCAGAGGATAGCGAACAAACGCAGATGGGTAGTCAGTTGGCGGACAATGGTATACATGGGAGTCGAAATTAGTGTACAAAGAAATTAAATTAACTTGCTTGTATAAAATTAATGAGGAAGTAACAGTATGGAAGATACCAAGGGGGAGAGGATTGGGGTTTTATCGATCCTGGCCGACAATTTTACCATTCTTCACAATAGGGATATCCGGATCTATCTTTCCGGTAATGCAGTGAGTCTTATCGGGGACTGGATGCAGCAGACTGCCCAGGCATGGGTAGTCTGGGAGCTGACGCATAGTACAACAGCGCTGGGCGTTGTAGCCTTTTTTTCCCAGATTCCTTTCTTTCTTTTTGGCCCATGGGTAGGGGTCATATCGGACCGGTACGACCGTCGAAAGATATTGTTGGTGACCCAATTTTTTATTATGCTGTTTGCTTTTATCCTGGCGGCCCTGGTGCAGAGTCATCTGTTGCAGCTGTGGCATGTCTATGTGCTGGCTTTTTTGCTGGGTATCGTGACGGCATTCGACGTGACGGCCGAGCAGGCTTTTATCGGTGATATTGCCGGGACGGGAAATATCCGCAAGGCTATCGCGGTGAATAATTCTCTTACCCAGCTGACACGCCTGGCAGGGCCATCCATTGCCGGCTGGCTGATCTCACGGGTGGGGGTTGCCCTTTCTTTCTGGTTGAATGGCCTGACTATCGTGATCTGTATAGCGTGTATAATGGCGGTGCATACGCGGCGGAAAGGGAAAGCAGAGACGGGTAATGGGCTGAAGCAGTTTCGGGAAGGCTTGTCTTTCTTCCGGAAGCATGGATTGTTGCGGCTGATCATGGTTTTTGCCGCCGTACAGGCTTTTTTCGGGTTGTCTACGATCCAGCTGCTGCCTGCTGTTGCGACGGTCATTTTGAAAGGAGACGCCAATACCCTGGGCAAATTGCTGGGGGCGGCGGGTGCGGGTGCGTTGATCGGTATTGTCTTTGTCATGCCGTTTGTGGAACGGATAAAGAGGCCCTGTATGGCGATAGGAGGGGCGTTGATCTGGTCGGGTGTCTGGTATATCCTCTTTTCCCGGAGCAGTAATCTTTATCTGACCTTGCTGTGTCAGTTTATGACAAGCCTGGGGGCGGCGAATGTGGTGACCTTATCCATAGGGCTTGCACAGGAACTTACTCCACCGGGTATGCGTGCGCGTATCGTGAGCACCTTCCTGATGATCATTTTTGGGTTGCAGCCGGCGGCCTCTTACCTGATAGGGGACGGGGCCAATCGTTTTGGGCTGCAGCCTGTCATCCTGGTCAATGGGATACTGATGGTGGCGGTGCCGGGGATACTACTCTTATTGCCGCGGTTGAACCAGCTGCGGCGGCCGGTGGGCGTGGAGAAGGGGCGGGATCACTGCGTAGGGTTTTGACATGGGTTTTACAACAACAATGAGCGATATGGGCCGCGGTTTACGCATACTCAAATTTTTGGGGCTGGCGATTGGCATTATTGTCCTGATTTTTGTCTGGGAGAGTCTGCCCATCATCAGCGGTTATGGAGCGAAGGTTGTTTGCTCGGGGGTTTTTGTTGCCGGCAGGGAGAAGACGGATGTGGTGCGGGAGGATCTGGCGAGCTTTCCGATCAACCTGGCTTCGTGTACGGTGGACGGGAAAGACAGCAGTGTGACGGCTTCGGTGTGGGGGTTGGCTAGGCGCAAGGCTATTTACCGGAGGGGTTTAGGTGCTACGCTGGTCAGCGGCTTGACGGAAGAGGAGATACGCAGGCTGCGGATGGATCGGGTGGAGCCGGCGGTGGACCCGGATACGGTGGATTGGCCGGCTGGGGACCGCGGAGTGATGGGGAATTTGCCGGGGATGGACCGGGTAGATACGGGGAGGATGAAGACGGCTGTGGGATTGGCTTTTGGACAGGGGGCGGCTGTGACGGGAACGAGGGCGGTAGTAGTCGTTTACCGGGGGAAGATAGTAATGGAACGGTATGCGCCGGGGTTCGGCAGGTTTACGCGGTTGGCGGGCTGGTCGATGACGAAGGGGGTGGTCAATGCCTTGGTTGGAATATTGGTGGGGCAGGGGAAACTGGACGTTCAAAAACCGGCGCCTGTCAAAGAATGGGCGACCGATGATCGCAGCCGGATCCGGGTGGATGATCTGTTACATATGAACAGCGGGCTTAGCTGGTGGGAGCTGTATGCAGGGCCGGGGGATGCAAACAGGATGTTATTTGAAGAAGCGGATATGGGGGAATATGCCGAACGAAGCTCATTACGTCATCCGCCGGGGAAGGTATTTAACTATTCCAGCGGTACGGCCAATATTCTTTCGGCTATTATCCGGAGTAAGGTAGGGGCTGGTTATTACCGGTGGCCGTATGAGCAGCTTTTTTATAAGATAGGCATGTATAGTGCTGTGCTGGAACCGGATGCAGGGGGCACATTTGTAGGGTCATCGTATTGTTATGCGACGGCGAGGGATTGGGCGCGGTTTGGCTTGTTGTATTTGTGGGATGGAGTGTGGGAGGGACAGCGGTTATTGCCGGAGGGCTGGGTGAAGTACACGCGGAAGGGAAGAAAATATGGGGCGTTGTGGTGGCTGAATGGGGGTGCGGTGGGTGAGGCCGGGGACCGGCGATATCCGGGAGTGCCGGCAGATTGTTTTTCGTGTGAGGGGTATGAAGGGCAGCACATTTGGGTTATTCCATCGAAGGACCTCGTAGTGGTGAGGTTGGCGATGGAACATGGACAGCGGCTGAAGACCGGGGCCTTTTTGCAGGCTGTTATTAAGGCGTTGCCGTGATAGGGGTGCCGTGAGGGGCATCGCCGTGAGGCGCATCGCTGTGAGGGGCATCGCCGTGAGGCGCCGGTCATTTGCAAAAAACCGACCAGGATGATCCCCGGAAAATTCCGAAGCATCCCAGCCGGTATGGGTCGGGGTTGGTATTATAACGCCAGGCGATGACGCACTAACGGCGATCGGTGGATTTGTAAGCTAATAAGATAAGAGGGAATGTGTACGCGAAGCCCGCCAAAGCTACAATTATTTTTATTCAATAATTATAAATTATACAATCTCTAAAGCTGTATGCGCCGGCCTTCTTTGGCTGACCGGGTGGCAGCTTCAAGGATACGTACGACTATAAGGTTAGTGGGTAGTGAGGACAGGTCATTACCCGGATTGATTTTGCCGCTGAGGACATCGGCCAGATAGGGGATATTGTCCCGGTAGGCGGCCGGATGGACGGCAATGCTGTCATAAGTCCGTTGGGTCCTTTGCTGGAGGGATTTGTCATTTAGTGCATGCAGGTAACCGGTAGTTCCAAACACTTCCCAGTCTTTGATGCTGAAAGGCCAGTTCCAGGAGGCTTCGATGATACCGGTGGCGTCGGGGTATTCGAGGAGGATGGTAGCGTCGTCTTCTACCTTGGGATAAACATCGGGTTTGATATGGTGGGCGACAGTTGTGACGGAGATGGGTGCCTTCCCATGCATCAGCCAGGTCATAAGGTCGGCGCCGTAACAGCCGAAGTCACGCGAGGCGCCGCCGCCATTTTTTACCGGATCGGTCAGCCAGTTGAGGAAGTCCTTGCTGCAGCCTATTTCTTTGGGTCCCTGGTGGCCATCGTGTACGATCATTTTGCGTGGAGCACCGATGGCATTGTTGTTTACCAGTTCGTAGATCTGCTGATTGGTATCATACCAGGTAGTTTCGTAGTTGGTGAGCACCTGGATATGGTATTGTTGAGCCAGGGTCGCGATGCGGTCTGCGTCCTTAACGGTGGTAGCCAGGGGTTTTTCGACCATGACGGAAATGCCTTTTGGTGCACAGATCTCGACTACGCCAAGGTGTTCGGAGATGGCGTTGTAAGCCAGTACGGCATCGGGGTGGGTGTGCTGAATGAGTTCGGGCAGGCTATTGTAAAAAAGTGAGTCGGGCAGCTGGTAACTTTTTTTATACCGGGCGATTAGCTGCTGATCAGATTCGGCGATGCCGGCAATGATGACTTCTCCTCTTTTAAACTGGTGCATGATATTGTGCACGTGGTCGTGGGTAAGACCGGCCACCCCGACGCGTAGAATTTTTTGCCCGCAGGCGGTAGCTATAATAACCAGGTTTATGACCAGGAGAGCGGCCAGTTTTTTGAAGGGAAGAATCTTGGATATTTTGTTGATAGTCATATAGATGAATTAGTGGATTGGTCAAAAGGATTAACACACTCTTTGCAATATAGACGCTTTTGCATTAATCTCTGGCTGCAATATTGTATCTAATAAGCAAGGATCAAATTTAATGTTATGAAAAAGACCATCTTATCACTCAGTTTATTGTTAGCCGCATGTTTTACGGCGATAAGAGTGAATGCACAGGTTAGTATTGGAATTTCTGTTAATATAGCGCCTCCTGCCATACCGGTATATGTGCAACCTCCTTGTCCTACGGAAGGATATATCTGGGTACCGGGTTACTGGGCTTATAGCGAGGATGATGGGGAATATTTTTGGGTTCCCGGTTACTGGGAAGCTCCACCACAGGTAGGTTTTTTATGGACGCCGGGTTATTGGGGTTTTGTGGGCGGGATCTATCGATGGAATGGTGGTTATTGGGGTTCTCATATAGGATATTACGGTGGTATTAATTACGGCTGCGGTTATGGCGGCAGCGGGTATTATGGTGGCGAATGGTATGGTGGGCGTTTCCGGTATAATACGGCGGTGACGAATGTCAACACCACCGTTATACATAATACATATATCAACAAGACGGTCATCAATAATGTAACTGTCAACAAGGTAAGCTATAATGGCGGTCCCGGTGGAGTGAATTATCGTCCGAATTCGAGGGAGCAGCAGGCGACGCAGGAACGGCATGTCCCGGTTACAACGGAGCAGCAACAGCATCAGCAGAACGCGGCGCGTGACCGGAATCAGTTTGCTTCGGTGAATCATGGGCGGCCTACGAATGCGGCTGTAGTGCGGCCGGCGGTGTATCACCCTAGTGCTACGACCAATGCGGGGCGTCCAGCGCCGAATAATAATGCGGCCCGTCCGGCGCCTAATGCTGGTGCGGGTCGTCCGGCGCCCAATGTGAGTACAGGTCGTCCTGCAACGCCGACGATGAATCGTCCGACGCCGAATAATCCTAATAATAATATGGGCCGGCCGGCACCGACGATGAACAGGCCGCAGCCACAAATGAATAGGCCGCAGCCTCAGATGAACAGGCCGCAACCTCAGCCACAGCCACAGATGAGTCGCCCTCAACCGCAAATGAATAGGCCGCAGCCTCAGCCACAGATGAACAGGCCGCAGCCTCAGCCGCAGCCTCAGATGAATAGGCCGCAACCTCAACCACGTCCACAGGCGCAACCTCAACGCCCGCAACAACATCCATAATCAGCGGACAGAGGCGTTAATTAAGTAATTGCAAACCCTTCCTGCCGGGAAGGTTTGTTTATTTTACTTTGAGTTCAATCTTGCCGGCTTCTTCGCCAGTGACTTCGTAGGTATTTCCCAGTTTTTTACTGATTTGCGTCAACAGCTCGTCTGTGGAACAGCTGTGGCTTACTGAATAGTTGCCCACACCGCCGGAGAAGGATTTTTCCATCGATTTAAAGCCGGGAGCGCCGGAGATAATACTGGCCAGCGCATTGTATGAAGTAAAGCTGGCATTTTTCAATGTAATCTCGGTTGACTTCTCGCCGTTGGAAGATCCGTTGCCTGCGAAGGCGCCATCTGCGGTAATGTTTAAAGAATCTCTTACCCGGGCCATATATTGCACGGCTTCTACTATTCCATCTTCCATTACGGCTGCAACGGCCGGATCGGTGTCACCTGTATTTACCAGGCCCAGAACAGAGACGCTTTTGCTTGCCCTGGATTCTACCCGGAATACGTGTGAAGCGATGATATCCCTGGTTTCAGGATTGATCATCTTCAGGTTGAATCCCATTTTTACATATTTCTTTTTCGTACCTACTCCTACAACGGAAACGCCTTTCTGTTTCTCACTGTACTCTATTACTTCTCCGGTCACCACTATCTGCGCGCCCAGCTGTTTGCCGGCTTTGGGTGTTTTTTTACTGCTGTAGGCATTACTCCCGGCATCTATCTCCCCTGTGAGGTCCTTATTGTTGTTGAGGGTTTCCAGCACCCTGTAACAATTGACCTCATGCAAGGCATTGGTAAGCATGGTGGTCAGGTTGTCGCCAAGGATCGGGGGGATCTTATCCGCCTGGGGTGCATTGCCGCCGTTGAAAACGGTGCCCAGACCTTTGAGCCTGTTGTTAGCGTTGGCGTTTTGTTGGGTCTCGCGGCCGGGTTGTACTGTCGTTACTGTAAAACGGGTGACGCTGAGCCTGGCCCTTTTCTCCAGCGGCAGGGCGTTGCATTGTTGTTTTACCTCTTCGATCTTAACTTTTTCATCCTGCTGTGCCAAAAGAACATGGGAAGAAAGGACCAGGCAACCTATTAAACTGATCGATTTTAGATAATTTTGTTGCATAGACTTTAAAATTTTGAGTTCTGGGTTAAGAAATTACAGCGTGCAATGAGTGAATAATTGCAGATCGTGGCTTAGATAGTGCACGTGTTACTCTTTGTGGGAATGATAAAGTCTAAAAAATGGTAGGACCTAATAAATAAGGGAGGGAGGTGATTATTTGTAAGTACAATTTAAAGTTTTTCTTTCGATAAAAACAGGAAATGCCGAATTTTTTGAAAAAAGACATACCCGTTTATTCCTTGTTGCAAAACAGTAAGGCCGGGCATTCATTGATAGAAGTTGTCCGTTCGGGCGATAATCCGTGGTGAAACGCCTTGGTGAGCTTTATCGGGATTTGTTTTATATTAGCCGAAAATAGCCATATGAATACAAGAAGGAAATTTTTACAGGCGGCGGGGTTGTCGGCGGCCGCGGCGGGACTAGGCTGGACCGGAATTTCGGGCGTTGAGGGGGCGGCTGGGCACGATGCCCGTGCTGAGCGGGATGGTGGGACGGCGGGGGATGTTGCCGGTGCCGCTGGGGCAGCGCTGCAGCTGGGTATTGCGGGTTTTACCTTTGCGCATGTACCGATGGACCAGGGTATAGCCATGATGAAGCGGGTGGGAGTGGAAGCTTTGTCCATTAAGGATTTTTATTTGCCCCTCGATAGTACGGCTGAAACCATACAAAGCGTGAAAGAGAAATTTACGGCCAGCGGCATACGGATCTATGCTGCGGGGGTTATTTATATGAAGACTCAACCGGAGGTCGATCGGGCCTTCGAATATGCCAAGGCGTTGGGGGTGGACCTGATAGTCGGGGTGCCTAACCCTGAATTGTTGTCGTATACGGAGCAGAAAGTGAAGACTTATAATATTCGGGTTGCCATTCACAATCATGGGCCGGAGGATAAATTGTATCCTTCGCCGGTGGATGTGTATGATCATATCAAGGGATTGGATAACAGGATGGGGTTGTGCCTGGATATCGGGCATGCAGCCAGGGCAGGGGCCAATCCGGTGGAAGTGGTTGGGAAGTATACGTCACGGATTTTCGATCTGCATATTAAGGACCTGGCGGTGATCAGCAGGCAGCCGAAGCCGATCGAGCTGGGGCGGGGAGTGCTGGATATTCCGGGATTGGTGAAAGCGTTGGAGCGTATTCATTACACAGGGTATTGCAGTATCGAGCATGAGATGGATATGAATGACCCGTTGCCGGGGATTGCGGAGTCGGCGGGGTATTTCAGGGGCGTGGTGAAGGGGGAAGAGCAGAATGGGGCGTGATGAGGCCGATCCGGATGGCTTGGGTGCGGGTTATTTGAGTATGGAAGAGTTGGTTACTGGGATGTGGAAGGTGGAGTTGGATTTTTAGGGAGGAAGATTGTTTGTTTGATTAGTTCGTGGCATTTTTTAAAATAGTCACCCATGGAATCATTTTGTAAATAAACGCCTTCGTCGGAAACAAAGCGCTTAGGCTGTTCCTCTGTAATAGGCTTGTTCTTGATACTTTTTTTAATTAGAGACATATATAGTAAAGTTAATTGATTTTTCTGATATAGAAGCCACGATATTCGGCTTGAGAATATGGGTCGAACGGTACTTCCTGAAGGCCGTTTTTTACTTGTATCAATACATTAATAGTAAATTCTTTGTTGAAGTCTGAATGATTGGTTTTGAGCAATCTCTGATATAAAAGCGTTCGGTTAGGTGTAACTCACAAATCTGTATTGGTAAGCATATTGCCGGGTATATGGTTAAGCCTTGCTCACAAATTTTAAAATGGGGAATGAATTTAGTGGATTGACTGGGCGAGGGAAATAAAGTTATACCCATGCTGATGAGTGAGCGAAGGAGAGGATGAATGGTAAGGCGGGGAGTCGAAGGAGGCCGGTGTATTTTTTGTTTTGAACTGGCGCCTTTTTTATAGTTTTGGCGAAAGCTAATCTATGAGAAAAATCGCTAAAGTCCTTCTGTTCATTGTGGCCGGTCTTGTTGTTGTGGTGGCGCTGCTGGCTTTGTATGTGAGAAAAGCATTACCTAATGTTGGGAAACCCGCGGACCTGAGGGTTCAGATTACCCCTGCACGGGTGGCTCATGGGGAGTATCTGGCGAAGTCTGTAGCCGGATGTATGATCTGTCACAGTAACCGGGATACTAACTTCTACGGCAGCCCGGTGAAGGATAATACGCTGGGAATGGGCGGCGAGCTTTTTGGCCGGCGGGAAGGTTTTCCCGGTATGATATATGCGGCCAACCTTACTCCTTATAATCTGGGCAAATGGACGGATGGTGAGCTATTCAGAGCCATTACTTCAGGGGTAAGCCGGGATGGGCATGCCTTGTTTCCTATTATGAACTATCCTGCCTACGGCCGGATGGACCAGGAAGATATCTTCAGCATAATTGCTTACTTGCGTACCTTGTCTCCCATCGTCCATGATGTCCAGGCGACGCAGCTGGATTTCCCGTTAAACTTTATTGTCAATACTATTCCGGCCAGGGCGGCGCTGTCTGCCCGGCCTGATTCCAATAATGCGGCCGCTTATGGCAAGTATCTTGTGACGATGGCGAGCTGTGTAGAATGCCATAGCAAGGCTGATAAAGGAAAGATCATCGAAGGGACCGAGTTTGGGGGAGGGCGGGATTTTGGAGTGGTGAATGGGCCGGCGGTTTATTCTGCGAATATCACGCCGGATGCTGAGACGGGTATCGGCAACTGGAGCAGGGAGCTGTTTATCCGGAAGTTTAAGCAATATACCGACAGCACATATAAGCCTAAGCCGGTGGCGGCAGGCGAATTTAATACGCCCATGCCGTGGTTGGCGTATGCAGGAATGAGGGAGAAGGATCTGGCGGCTATTTATGCGTACCTGCATGGAGTGAAGCCGATTCATAATGCGGTGAAAAGGGTGCAGCAATAAGAGGCAGTGCCGGCCTGTGGGGCCGGGTGGATGTGGCAGGCTGACGATCACCCGCGGGACTGGAAAGGCTCGAGGAAGGTGCTTTTTACCTGATCGGACCGCAGGATATAAAAACCCCATATCACAGCGTAGACCCCGGTACGGATGAGGTCGAAGGTCAGGTTTTCTTTATAGCTGCTGAAGATAGCGGGGATGGGTACCAGATGGAATAACAGGATGAGGAGCAGCTGGCCGGAGAGCAGTATTCCAGCATACCAGATGAACATGCGGGGAAAGATGTCGCGTTTTTTCACGAACCAGAACAAGGCGGCTCCGGAGGCAGCTAAAAAACTAAGCTGGATGGCCATCTTACCGAGGTAGAGGTATTGGAGGGGCTGGCCGCCAGTGCTGCCATAAGCCGTCCAGTTAATGTAACTGTAATAGTTGGACCTAAAAAAGGCATATAGGTTGACTGCGAGACTGATCGTCAGGCTGATTCCAAGCAGGATGAGCCAGCCACCCAGGGGATAACCTGAGCCGGGGGCATAAAGTGTTTCTTCGCTACGGCGGTTGAGCCAGACAAAAAGCCGGGAAAAGAAGAGCGAGAAGAAGAACGTGAGCCAGATAGCGGGCCAGCAGGCTTTCACGCTTTCGACTGCCGGGAAGGATAAAGAATTGGCGGTCCCGGGTATTGTTTCTCCTGCGGCTGAATTGTCCGATTGGTTATTGTTTTTATACAATTGAAAGAAGATGAGGTCTTCCATCTTTTTATAATCAGTCTTGTATTGTTGTACGGCTGCGGCCGGGATATGATCCTTAAATGTCCGGAGAGTATAATACAGTGTCATATTTGGGCCATTGACATCCGGGATAAAATCGAACTGGTAAGAGTCATTTTTGATATGCAGTGGACTGAAGCCGGAGTCCCAGCTTTCGGGAAGGGTGAGGTTCAGGGTATAATGGACGTTACAGGGGTAGGGCAGTTCGAACGGGGCGTCGGTGGAAACATTGGAGGGGTCGGACAGGGATTGTCCGATCAGTTTGACTGAGAAATGGAGGGACGTTTTTCCTTTCTCAGTCGTATCCCACAACCGGGGGATGGCATAAGCTTTTGTCACTTTGAACTCATTCTTTATACTATCATCGCTGTAGGTGATGGGACCTTCCTGCCGGATGCCATCGATGTCATTGAATGTGGAAGCGTAGTAGCCGAGGTATCTTTCTTCCAGGTCTTTCATACTGGTTTCTGCATAAGCCTGCCGGATCTCATCGGCGGAGCCGCCTGAATAAACGCTGTTGATCGTATAGCGGGAGGTGTCATAAAAACGGGCGTCGAGTTTTTCTATAATGGTATAGTCATAGAAACGTCCCGGACTGACGGGCTGCAGCTTTTTTTCTCCGTCCCGGAGAACAAGCGCATAGCCGTAGGCGGGGATATAAAGGCCGGTCAATTCACCTCTTTGTCCTGAGCTGGTCGGGTCGACAAAGAGATATTCGCCGGTAGAACGCCGGATGGCTGTGATGGCATGGTCGAAGACACCGGGAGAGGGCGCTACATTGATCAATTGGCTGCGGGTGGTAGTGTTGACCAGGGCTACAAAAGCGGATATCCCTTCCTGTTGCAGAATAATGGACAGCAGAAGGGCCTTGTCCTTACAGTCGCCAAAGCGTTGGGTAAAAACTTCGGCGGGCGGATGGGGGCGATGGGTATTGGCGCCGATCTCCAATCCGAGATAACGCACATCGTTTTGCACGAAACGGGTAGCCAAATTAGCGAAGAGGTCTTTATTCCCTTTTGCAGCCAGGCGCCAGGCGGTGATCTTTTGTTGGAGGCCAACCGGGAGGCGGTAATGATAATTATTGAAAGTAGTAAGTCCCCAGCTGACTACTTCCTGCCAGTCGGCGTATTCGGTGATGTAAGCGGCCGGGTTCGGATTGAACCAGTTGGGGGGTTCTGATTTGGATTCCCAACTTTTTATTGACGGGTTGTCCCAAAAGTAGACAAGGGTATTACCCTGGTGCAATTCTGCCGGTTGGGGGGCATTGTTGCGGAATTGTATGTTGAGTTTGCGGGCGGGGGTGGTGATAATGGCTTTATAATAATTACAGATGGCGGTTTTACTGTTGAAAAAAGACTCTTCCGAATATTTATTCCCAAATACCGGATTAAAGCCCACCAAAGAGTAAGAAACTTCTATCTGGTCGTCTTTACGTATGTCTTTGAGGGTAATAAAGGCCCTTTTGAGGCCATTGTATTCAAATTCATCTGCATTTGTCTCTTCCTGGACCACTTTGATCTGGCTGAGCTGCAATTGGTTGAGGACGGCGCCTTCACGCAGGATGGTGATGCGATGGAAGATAACTTGTTGGAATTGGGGTGAGAAGGTGACGGAAACTTCCGACGCGTTTTGTACCCCTGATCCATTAATAATGTGTTTAATGTAATGGGTATATTCTGCGTTGCTGAGGAGGCTGGTTTGTTCCTCGAATAGCTGATAATAAAAGCCGTTGCTGATGTCGCGCTGGACGGGTTTTTTATTCAGGTCGGGATGAGTGGTGTACAGCCAGGTTGGAATGGGGGCTGAGTGGACGTTGGGAACTGCGGACACACGGTTGAATAGCAATAAGCTTAGGATAATGGATAATAAAATACGCATTAACAGGATTTAGAATTTAGGTAATCAAACATAAGCAAAAAAAAAGGGCCAGGATAAAAATCCAGCCCCGTTTTTAAATCCAATATCCTATGAAAAACCGAATAGGTAAATGCAAGCGACGTGCCGGACCGTGCGCCAAGACCCCGGGGTCCGAAATATTTGATTAATTGGTTGATTTTAAGATTATTATAATTTAAATATTCTTAACAACCCAATGGGGTGGGCGGGCTGCCAATTCGTTTTTACTCCCAGGGATGGAAAAATTTTCCAGAGAAGGGACTAAGGGAATATAAGATGGGGTAAAATGGGGAATGGACTGTGGAAAGAAAGGGACATATAATAAAAAAATAGAGCCCATCTCGCGGTAAGGCAGATGGGCTCTTTCACAGTGAATATAATAATCAATAACCGTCGTTTTGAACCAGTTTTTTATTAATGTCAATTTCGCTTTGGGGCAGGGGCAGGATGAGGGTCTTGTCATCGTAGCTTATCCCATCGACATTCATCCGCAGGCGTTTGAGGGTGAAGAAGCGGTCGCCCTCGAAGCCGAGTTCGCGGAAGCGTTCGTTGACGAAGTCCTGCAGGACGGCGCCGGTCAGATTGCCGGCCTTGGAGCGGTTGCGGACTAGGTTGATATCCATATCAGGTGTATTGGAACCGACCTGACTGCCGGTGTGGAGGTTGGCTTCGCCCCGGATGAGATAGATTTCCGCCAGCCGGATGATGGGTATCTGTGTATAAAATTTCTGCCATTTGTTGGGATAGGTGCCTGCCCTGCCGGCAATGCTTGTTCCCAGGGTGAAATAGGTTTGCCGGAAATCATTGGGATCGTCAAAATAGGTAAAGTAGGCGGAGTCGGCGAAAATGTCACCCCGGCCGCCCGGATAACCGGAGGGCAGTCCGCTATAAGGCGCATAAAAGGTTTGTATGCCATTGTCGGTTGTGCCGGCATTGCTTTGAGCTGTCTGCGCTATAGAGAAGATGTCTTCGCTGGACGCGCCTGAATTATTAAATTCCTTATCATAGGAACCGGCGAGCGTATATCCTCCATTGGTTATGACGTCATCGGCACTGGTTGCCGCATGGGCATAATCGCCCATGACCATGTATACGCGGGCGAGCAGGGCTTCGGCGGGATAATAAGAGTTCTTGCTGAAGGCATCTTTCAGGTCCGTGATGATCTGGGCATAGGTTTGCTGGACGGTGGCCCGGCTAAGCTTGTCTTTTACCGAATCATAAAGATAAACCGGCGCCGTGGTCAGGGGAACGCCCGGGTTGGTGGCGGCAGCGCCGTCGGAATAGGGTTTGGCAAAAAGGTTTACGAGATAAAAGTAAGAAGCTGCCCGCATAAATTTTGCCTGTGCCTCGGTAGAAAGCCGTTGGGTGGTATTGACAAGGCTTAATTTATCCAGAACGGTATTCGCGATGGCGATGATCTTATAGGAATTACCCCACATGTCGGCGACCACGCCGTTTGTGGCCGTCGCTTTTCTCTGCCAGATATTCTTGTACGTGGAGAATGTCCCTGCAAAGATGACCTGGTCCTTGCTGGCGATGAGGTCGGGAATATCGATGAATTTTTCGCCAAAGGCGGCGGAGTTCTGCATCTGGGCATAACCGCCGGCCAATATGGCCAATACGTCCGCCGAGGTCTTGATCTGGTCGGGTGTAACCTTGTTCTGCGGAAGCACGTCCAGCTTTTTATTACAGGAGGCAATAAAAAAGAGAAGCCCAAGACTAAAAATATATAATGCTTTTTTCATGCTGATAATCTTTAATGAGTTAGAACTTAGAACCGGGCGGTCAAACCTATGGTAAGGGTTTTGGCCTGCGGGATGGTATAAAAATCCTGTCCGCCGTAAACGGTGCTTACTACGTTGGTGTTGACCTCGGGGTCGCCCGGGTATTTGGTCGAAGTGAAAAGATTCGTTCCTGCTACATAGATCCGGGCGGACTTTATCTTCAGCGTACTGGCCGCAGATGCCGGAATGCTATAACCGAAGGTCAGGTTCTTGAGCCGCAGGTAGTCGCCCTTATAGAGCCAGCGGGTGGAAGGACCGTCGGCGCCTGAGCCGAAATTATACCCGGAACGGGGCACACTGGTTTTTTGTCCCGGCGCTCCCCAGGCATTTACCATGTCGATGGTCTGGTTGTCAAAGCCATTGTATAAGCCGGCGGTCATATAAGTTCCACCGCCATTATAAAGATTGACGCCTGTTACACCATAGAAGAAAACGCTCAGGTCAAAACCCGCATAGGAGAATGTGTTGGTGATACCGCCGGTCCAGTCGGGGGTATATTTTCCCACGTATTGCCGGGGCGCCGATTTATAGTTATTGGTGGTGCCGCCTTTGCCGTCGTCATAAAGGGCGTCGCCGTTGGCGGGGTCAACGCCCACCAGCTTCTGTAAATGCCAGGTACCGACGGCCTGTCCTTCGTATGCGCCCTCGAAGCCACCGCTGTTTTCGACGAGCTGGCCGTGGAGGTTGCCGATCTTGTTCTTATTATAGGCTGCATTGACAGTTGTCGTCCATTTAAAAGCGCCGGTTAGATTTTGGGAGGTCAGGGAGATCTCTACTCCATTGTTGTTCAGTACTCCCAGATTTTGATAGATAGTTGATTTGCCGGTAGTAAGATTATAATATCCTATTGTGAAGGGGATGTTCGTCTGAAGCAGCAGATCGGTCGTGTGTTTATGATAATAGTCCACTTCACCGGTGAGCCGGTTGCGGAAGAATCCAAAGTTGACACCGATGTCTGCCTGGGCACTCTTTTCCCAGTGTAGTCCCGGGCTGGCCAGCTGGTAGGGCGCAAAACCCGGGAGGGTCGGGTAGTTGGTCACCGAGTACAGGGAACGGAATTGTTGTTCGCCTATTTCCGAATTACCCGTTAACCCATAGCTGGCACGAAGTTTTAGGAAGCTGAGTGATTTGGCGTCTTTCAGGAAATTCTCTTCTGACAGGATCCATCCGACGGAAGCGGCGGGGAAATTTCCATAACGCTTGCTTGGATCGAACCGGGAAGAACCGTCGATACGGTCGCTGACGGAAACCAGGAATTTCTCTTTCCAGGTGTAGTTGGCCCGTAGAAAGTAGGAGAGAAAGGTATATCTCTCGTTGGTAGTGGTGGCAGCGGTAATATTAGTGGCTCCGGTCAGATTCTTAACTGCATCGGAGGAATAGCCTTCTCCCTGGGCAGAGCCGTGCTGGTAGTCGTTCTGCTGATAGGCCATGCCTGCAACGGCGGTAAGCTTGTGGTCCTCGCCGAGGATAGGGCTGAACGTAAAATAGTTGTTGGTATTGAAGGTAACGTTCTGGGAATTTATATTTGCTCCCTTTCCGATGTTGGCGCCATCCTGTGATTCCTTGCCAAAAAATTCATTCTCATTTAGGTTGAGAATGTCGGCGCCATATTCGGACTGGAAGGACAGCCAGGGCATGATCTTAAGGTTCGCATAGGCGTTGCCCAATACCCGGTAGGTATACTGATGGTCAAAATCGTAAAGCGCATCATACACACCGCTGGGATAAAGGGTATTTTTATTCGGCAGGCCGGTCTTCGGATCTATGATAGGGTTGATCGGAAGCTGGGCGACGAGCTGGCCGGGAGTGGAGAAAGCATTGTCATTGGTAATCCTGTCCAACTGCGAACGGTCGACGGCCATATTCAGGCCAAGGGTCAGCCTGTCGGAAGCGCTGTGATCGATGTTGAAGCGGGCTCCGGCGCGTTGGAACTTGTTCTTAACAACGATGGCATCCTGGGTGTTGTAGAAACCCGAGATAAAGAAACGGGTCTTATCGTTGCCGCCGGTTGCAGATAGATTGACCTGGCTGGACGGGGCGTTCTTATGATAGATCTGCGCCTGCCAGTCGGAATTGACGGCCGCATTGCGCCAATCGGTGCCCTGGGAATAGGGGGCGAGCACATTGGCTATATAGCCATATTGGGGGTCGTTGGTATAGTAATCCAGGGCATCGGCCTGTGTGGCAAAACCGGATTTATTGTTCTCGAAATCGTAGCGGGCGTCATTCAGCTCGGATTTCTGGACGAGATCGACATACTGTCTGGCATTCAGGAATTTCCATTTGCGGGTGGGATTGCTGGAGCTCTGGCTGGTGTTGAGCTCGATGACCGTCTTTTGGCCTGTCCTGCCTTTTTTGGTGGTGATAAGCACGACGCCATTGCCTGCGCGGGCGCCGTAGATGGCTGATGCAGAGGCGTCTTTCAGGACTTCGACGGATTCGATGTCATTGGGGTTGATGTCGGCGAGCGGGTTTGTATCATCGTTGCCCAGGTCGGACACGCTGGTCGAGGTGACGGGCAGGCCGTCTATGACATAGAGGGGCTGGCTACTGGCGGAGATGGAGGAGGCGCCGCGGATATTGATCTGGATGGCCTGACCGAGCTTGCCGCTTCCGGAGGTCACCACTACGCCGGGTGCTTTTCCCTGGATGGCGGATTCGAAGCTGGGGGCGGGAAAATTTTCAATATCCTTTGCGTTGACCTGGGCGATGGACCCGGTCACGTCTTTTTTCATGGCTTTACCATACCCAACTACCACTACTTCGTTGAGGGCCTTCTGTGAGCCGGTGAGGGAGATAAGCAGGGGATCGCCCGCCGTACCGATGGGTACCTCCTGGTCATCGAAGCCGATATAGGAAAAGTGGAGAGCGGTGGCTTTGGCGCCGACCCGGATGGAGAAACTACCATCGGGGCCTGAGACGGCCGAGGCTTTTGAGCCTTTAGTGCTGACCGTTACACCAGAAAGGGGAGATTTGTCTTTTGCGTCGAGTATTTTACCGAAGAGCTGCCTTGTCTGGGCGAATGAGACGCTACATTGGAATAATAGGATCCCAAGAAAATAATAGAATTTTCTCATAAGAGTCTGTTGTTTGTTTGGTTTAATAGTAATTCCCGGGCAGGAGAATTAGGGGTTGCCACAATGATAAATCATTAGAATGAATTTTAAAAAAACATTACATAGAAGGTCGTTTTTATATATAAAAATTCCGTAACTTCAAAAAGATACAGCAGTCGTTTATGGGATGGAGGTTCACGATACCGTTATTCTTGTGTGTCATATGTTGTTCCTCAATTTCTGCCCAACGGGTCTTTTACTGTGAGCCTTACAGTGATAGATTTACCCTGAAGGAGGAATTATTGGGGAAGGTAGGGGATTATTATTGGGTGGCCACTACAACCCGCAAAAGGGTGCCCAGGCATAGCACAGATGTTTATGCGACAGAAGAGAGAAACTTCACGATATACAATACCCGGATGAACCTGATCAATCTCATTGGTGAAATTTCTTATTCCGGTGATCCCATCAAAGAATATCTTATTACGGCGTATGATCATTTCGATCAGGTGCACTTATTAAAGACGGATAAGCGGCAGGTGGAAGTATGGCTGCAGCGGTATGAACCGGATGGGCAGCCAACGGCGCCGGGGCGGGCTATCGGATTATTTCCTTTTGATGAGCCGGGCAACAGCTTTATGCTGGTAAGGTCGGAAGACAGGAGCCGGATATTGTTGGTGGGTTTTGAATTTATTTCTTCTTCTGCGCCGCGTATTCATGCTTTATTGTTTGACCAGGACTGGCAATTGCTGTCGGACAGGGTTTATATACATCCTTTTATTACGCAGCCGATGATCCAGGACGATTATACGAGCTTTCCGCTGGAGGATTTCAACAGTGCGCCGGTGAAGCTGGCGAATAATGGAGAGTGGCTGATGTTGTCACCATCCAGGAAAGATCATAATTTCCTGCTTTTTCATTTTAGCGCAACGGATACAGCGGTGGTCTGGAAAGGTATCCTGTTGCCGGGTACTTCGGAAATAGAGGATGTCTGTTTGTCGGTGGATAATACGAATGGGGAAGCCGTTGCGGGGATCTTGTCGACTTTTCACTATTCGTCTTTAAAGAATGTGGAGGTCGTGCATTATTCCATGCAGCAGCGGTCTTTCGATTTTGATTCTTCCTACCGGTTGACGACCCTGGGCGGAAAGAAGGTAAAAAACGGCAACCTGGTGAAGGAGAATTTCATGGCGGTGCCCGGGCGGGGATTTTTGCTGATGAAGGAATATGGGCGGCCTTTCGAGCTGGATCTGGATGACAATGCGTTTGATGAGGGTTGGGATCCAGCGACCTTGTTTGCTAACAACGGCATTCCGGATCCGATTACCGGCCCTACCCGGCGGCTGCGATTTCCGTCGCCGAAATATGGGTATGCACGGTATCAAAGCCAGGCTAATCCGCCTTATCATGACAGGGGGGACCTGAGCTTGTATTATTTTCCAGCCAATCGAAAAGATAGTAGCTGGATGGGGATGATCAGCCAGGAGCAGGTAACGGAGCTGAATTCTCCGAATCTTTCTTATATGGTGGTGCCTTTGCAGGATAAGTTATTCTTTCTCTACAATAGTTTTGTGCACGGGCAAAGTATGTATGCCTCTACGACTGTGATCAATCAGCAGGGAGAGCTGGTATCTGATGAAGGGATACTTTTTTGGGGGTTGAAGAGCACGTTGAATTTTCAGCAGTCGAGGCAGATGGCGCCGGACCAGGTGGTTATTCCCTATGACCGGTTTCTGAATGGCAGCGGGAATATTCAGGGGCGGATAGGGTTTGCGGTGGTACAGTTTTAAAACAGTGCCGCCCTAACGGGCAGCACTGATCTCCATCAATTCTTTCAGATAGTCGCCCCAGATAGTGGGGTTAGAGTGGGTGCCATGCCCGGACGTCTGATCGGTGATCGGCAGCAATATGTATCTTCCTTTCGTTACTTTTTTGATTTCCTTTTCCATAATGCCCATTTCGGGGGGATTGACTTCGTCGTCGGCGGAATTAACGGCGAAGAAAGGCGCTTTTATCTTCGACAGGTTGGGGGAGGGGTTGTAAAAACGGGAAGCGTCGAATGCGTAGATCATGTCGTTGGCATCCTGGTTTTTGATGAAGTTCTCAGCTCCGGACTCGTAGGCTCTTTCTGCCTGTTCGCGGGTAGGGGCTCTTTTTTGCAGTTGCAGCGGGCTGCTGGTCATCCAAAACATGGAAGAGTAAGCGCCGCGCAGGCCGACTGCCGGCGGAGAGGCATACTCACCGCCTTTCCATTCCGGATCTGCCTCGACACATGCGATGGCGGCCTTACGGGTGATGCGGTTGCGGCCGGCGATTTCTACCGGAAGGCTGGCGTTGGCCATGCAGGCGTCCATATAGTCGGGATAGGTATAAGCCCAGACCCAGGTATGCATGGCGCCCATGGAGGTCCCCATGACCAGTCGAAGGTGGTTGATGCCCATTTTTTCGGTGAGGACCTGGTGGTCGGCCTGGACCATATCATCATAAGTATATTTGGGGAATTTCATGTGCAGGCCATCGCTGGGTTTGCTGGATTTCCCGTGGCCGATGCCGTCGGCAAGGATGATATAATATTTAGTGGCGTCCAGGATCTGGCCTGGCTCGAAGAGGTGACCGCCAAAACCGGGGGTAACGAAATTGTGGCTGTTGCCAGTGGTGCCGTGCATGATGTAAACGGCATTGATCACTCTGCCATTCTTGTCTTTTACCGGCCGGCCGAAAGTCGTGTAGTGCAGACGGAGGGCAGGGAGGGTTTCTCCGCTTTGGAACTTAAAATTGCTGAGCTCATAGTCTACTTCGGTAGAGTCCGGTAAATTGAGGGGTGCGGGGGCTGACCGCTGCGCTTGTGAGACGAAACCTGCCAAAGCCAAAAGTGGGATAGCAAGGAATTTTTTGATCTTGTACATGATGGATGGTTGAATGAGCCGTGAATGTATTAAATTAACACCGAGGCGTGTAGACGAATTTTAATCGGATTTTGACGGATTTTATAACTACGGAAAAAAATAGTTGTGTTATGAACGGGGTTTTTGCGAATTTGACGCCGAAAACTAACTGATAAATGAGATATCTTTTTATTGCTGCACTATTTGTTTTAAGCCTGACTACCTGTAAACAACCGGTTGCTGAGGCGCCGGTTACGGTGGCCGACTATTTTGCTACACAGGATTCGGGGGTACAGAACGGGAATATAAAGCTGGTAAGCATAACTACGCCGAAGGGTAAATTTCGTGTCTGGACCAAACGTTTTGGCAGTAATCCACGAATCAAAGTTTTGTTATTGCATGGGGGCCCTGGCGGGACGCATGAATTCTTTGAGTCTTTCGAGAACTTTCTGCCAAAAGAAGGGATAGAATTCATTTATTATGACCAATTGGATTCTTACTATAGTGATCAGCCGGGTGACAGCAGTCTCTGGACGACGGAGCATTTTGTGGAAGAGGTCGAACAGGTGCGGCAGACTTTGGGGTTGAACAGGGATAATTTCTATCTGTTGGGGCATAGCTGGGGTGGTATCCTGGCGATGGAATATGCGCTGAAATACCAGGACAATATAAAAGGGCTGGTCATTTCCAATATGATGGCCAGTATGCCTGAGTATGAGAAATACAATGGGGTTTTGAGGGCGAAGATGAGAAAGTCACTGGTAGATTCGCTGCAGCGTTACGAAGACAAGGGCCTCTATGCCGACAGCATCTATCAGTCGCTGGTCATCAGTGAATATTATAATGTGCATTTATGCCGGGTGAAACCTGAATGGCCTGATCCGGTGAAACGGGGTTTCAAACATTTGAGCGAAGGCATTTACGTGACGATGCAGGGGCCGAGTGAATTTAAAACCGGCGGGCGGCTGATCAAATGGGACCGGAGCAAGGACCTGTCGCAGCTGAAAGTGCCGACCTTGACTATTGGCGGTGAATACGACACGATGGACCCGAAATACATGGAGTGGATGAGCAAGCAGGTCCAACAGGGAAGTTATGTATATTGTCCGGAGGGTAGTCACTGTGATATGTGGGATGATCAGGCGCATTATTTCCCGGGACTGATAAAGTTTTTGAAGGGTGTGGATGAATCAAAAAATTAACTGCAAATGAGAATACGTTTTTTACTATTGCCGGTCTTATTAATGGGTGCAATGGCCGGTAGGTCTCAATCCACCGAAAAACCGCCGTTGCATGGCAATCATTGGATGGCTGTAACGGGAAAACCGCTGGCGGCTGAAGCCGGCGCGCAGATCTTCCAAAAGGGCGGAAATGCGATAGATGCTGCGTGTGCGATGCTGGGGGCTGTATGTACGATGTGGGATGTATTGAGCTGGGGTGGGGAGACGCAGGCATTAATTTATAATCCCAAAACAGGGAAGGTCATTGCCATAAATGCGTTGGGTTGGGCGCCTACAGGTGCTACGCCGTCGTTCTTTAAAAGCAAGGGTTATAGTTTTCCACCGGAATATGGCCCGCTGGCGGCTGTTACACCGGGTACGCCCGGTGGTCTTTGTTATATGCTCGCCGAGTATGGGACGATGAGTCTGAAAGAAGTGCTGGCTCCGGCGATGGAGATGGCGAAGGGATATGCTATCGAGGCGCAGACGGCCAACAGTTTCGAAGGGCAGAAGAGGCGGTTGAAGGAGTGGCCTTATAGCAAGGCCTTGTTTCTGCCGCATGCCGGAGAAAAAAGAGAAGCGCCGGAAGCGGGTGAGATTTTTGTGCAGAAGGATCTGCTGGAGACCCTGACTAAAATGGTGGATGCGGAGCAGGATGCCTTGAAACATAAGAAGACGCGCAAGGAGGCTATAATGGCTGCTTTTGATCGTTTTTACAAAGGTGATATAGCGAAAGAAATTGTGCGGGCAAGCCAGGAGCAGGGCGGCCTGTTCACGATGGAGGATCTTTCACAATGGAAACCTATCGAGGAAGAGCCGATGCATGTCAGCTACAGGGGAACGGAAGTTTACAAGCTGCAGCAGTGGACGCAGGGACCGTCGATGTTGCAGGCGCTGAATATCCTGGAGAATTTTAACCTGAAGGATATGGGGTACAACAGCACCCGGTATATCCATACCGTGTACCAGGCGATGAGCCTGGCTTTTGCCGACCGGGACTTTTACTATGGCGATCCCTATGTTACGTCGGGGCAGCCGATGAAGGGGTTGTTGAGTAAGGAATATGCGAAGGAGCGGGCGAAGCTTATTATGTATGACCAGAATAATGCGATGGTGGGGCCGGGGGACCCGTATCCTTTTGAGGGGAGGACGAATCCTTTTGCGGATCTGTTGAAGGAGCGGGCCAAATTGGGCGCGGCGCCGTCCAAGGGCGGCGGCAATGCGCCGAGTACGGGGGGAGCGATGAATGCGACTGCGGCGGTGGATGAAGAATTGTATCATGACCGGTTGTGGCGCGGAACTACCAGTATTGAAGCGGCGGATAAGGATGGCTGGGTTATCTCTGTCACGCCTAGCGGAGGCTGGACTCCGGCTTGCGTGGCCGGTCATACAGGGGTAGGGATGAGCCAGCGGATGCAAAGTTTTGTGCTCGACTCTGTTGTTTGTCCTTTCAACGTCGTGGCTCCGCACAAGCGGCCGAGGGTGACGCTGACACCAAGCCTGGCGTTGAGGGATGGAAAGCCATTTCTCTGCTTTAGCGTACAGGGGGGTGATACGCAGGATCAGAATCTGCTGCAGTTTTTTCTGGATGTCGTAGAATTCGGGATGACGGTACAGGAGGCGACGGAAGCGCCGAATATCAATTCAGATCAGCTGTGGCTGTCGCTGGGTGGCGAGCGGATGGAAGACCGCAGACCGCGGCCGGGTCACATTTTGCTGGGCAATGTTACGCCGCCTTATGTGCGCAAGGACTTGCGGCAGTTGGGATACATTGCAACGTATGGAGATAGGACGAGCGGGCCCATCAACGCGATCATGCTGGATGTGAAGCATGGGACGCTGTGGGGTGGAAGCAGTAATAATGGGGAGGATTATGGGATAGGATGGTAAAGTAAGGCCCTTAAATATTTCCGGCAAAACCATATTTAATTTGCTGACCCCTCCATTATCCGAAATTTTCTACCTTCGTTGTCTTTTGAATTGAAATCTATGGACTTTGAAGTTTATTGCGATGAAAGTGGTTTGGAGGCATTAGCCAATAAGGGTGCGCATTCATTCACTGTTATTGGCAGTATCTGGCTTCCTGCAGATAAAAGAGACGATCTGAAGACAGGGCTTTCTGCAATAAAAGAAAGTCATGGTATTAAAGGTGAATTAAAATGGAATAAGATATCTCCTTCATATCTGGCCCTTTATAAGGAGGTATTGAATTTTTTTTTCGAGTCTCCTTATATAAGGTTTAGGGCTATCCTAATTGAAGCGGCAAAGGCAGATGCTTTGACGTTTCACAATGGGGATGTGGAATTGAGCTTTTATAAGTTTTATTACCAACTACTACATCATTGGCTGTTTGACAATAACGAGTACAGCATTTTTGTGGATCTAAAAGTGAATCGCAACAAAGGCCGGTTGAAAGAGTTAAAACGATTACTTGAAGAAGCAAATAGAACTTCTACCGTTATTCAGGTACAAGCGCTGCCTTCTGAACAATCTTTGGGAATTCAACTGGCGGATGTGCTAACAGGCCTCGTTTCAGCTAAGTTCAACCAGAAAATTACCAGCGAAGCAAAGAATTCTCTTATCAATATGGTGGAGGATGTTTATTTGAAACGTACAATGATACCGACATCGAAATGGGAGGAGAAATTTAATATTTTCCTAATTGATATGGAGGGCGGCTGGTAATGGCGTATAAAAAGATTAAACCCTATGACATGTCCGAAGCCGATCTTCGGAAGTTGTGGGCGGATATATATTGTAATAGGGCGTCTCCCATTACGACCTTTGATGGTATTGTTGTAAGTTTCTTTCCTGAGATGTTCGATCATGCATTCTATGAAAGTGCAGATAGAAAAGCTAAAGATAAGTCAGAGCTTTCTCTGAACCGATGTGAAAAAATGCTTTGGATCAAAGATGCCCTGATAGATCCGGAGTCTATCCTGAAAAAAGGATGGGATTCCCAAACCAAAAGTTATGATGGGAGTAGAAGAGTTACTTTGGTCAAAGGCAATTTTGTTGTTGTTTTGATCATTTTGTCAAAAACAAAGGCCAGATTCGTAACGGCTTTCCAGATAGATGACGAAAATAATTTGCGGAAACTATTGTCTGGTCCGGATTGGGCATAAAAAAAACGCTGATTAGCTGGTTCAGCGTTTGAGACCTTTGTAGGTTCCAAACCAAAGGTAAAGAACAATGCAAATATACGAATTTGTTTGACAAAAATAGCGATATTTTAGACTCATTCCGCGGAACTCGCCTATTCTTCCCAAAATTCAATTGTTTATAAGATATTGATAATGATGTATATTGGATCACATCTATGATTTAAAAGTCGCCCCTTTGAAAGTCTTCTTAAACTCCAGCCAATCCGGGACGGATACGTGCTCGACGTATGGGTTGCCCGGATGGTTTTTGATGTATTCCTGGTGATAGGATTCTGCAGGGTAGAAGCTGGTGAAAGGCAGGACCTGGGTAACAATTTTCGACCTGTATTTTTTTGAGTCGCGGGCTATTTCTTCGTCGATGGTCTTTTTTTCGTCTTCGGTGCGATAGAACACTGCCGACCTGTATTGAGTGCCTTCGTCGGGGCCCTGCCGGTTGAGTTCGGTAGGATCCATGCTGGCGAAGAAGGCGGCCACCAAAGTGGCATAGGAAATCTTCGATGGGTCATAAAAGACCTGTACTGTCTCTGCATGCCCGGTGGCGCCGGTGCAGACTTTTTCGTAGTCGGGGTGTTTGTCTGTGCCGCCGGCATAACCGGAAACGGCGTCCCTTACACCAACCAGGCTTTGGAAAACAATCTCGGCATGCCAGAAGCAGCCTTCGGCAAAATAGGCGACCGCTTCGTTGGCGCCGGGTTTATCAGACTCCTTTGCAGGAATGTTAACCGGTTGGGTCTGGCCGCAGGCGGCCAGGAGAAATAGGGCGGTGAGGGTGAAAAGGAAATGCTTCATATTTATTATTTAAGAGCTTTTGAGGTTGCGGGTGGCTGGCTACCTTCGGGTACAAAAATCAGTGCTGCGGAATTCATGCAGTAGCGTTTGCCGGTGGGGCTGGGACCGTCGTCGAAGACATGGCCTAAGTGAGAGCCGCTTTTGCTGTCCACTACCTCCCATCTTTCCATGCCGTCGCTATTGTCTTTGACCAGGCGGACTGCGTCGGGGTTGATGGGGGCAAAAAAGCTGGGCCAGCCGGTGCGGGAGTCGAATTTAGTGTCCGAGCTGAAGACGGGCTGCAGGGAGGCAGCGGAATAATAGGTTCCTTTCTGGTAGAAGTGATCGTATTTTCCGGTGAAGGCCCTTTCGGTGCCTTGCTGGCGAAGAATATAATATTGGTCTGCGGTAAGACGGATCTTCCATTCGGCCGGTGTCAGGGTCATCGGATATTTGGTATTGGAAGAAGCTACCGGCGGGTCGGGATATTTTGCACTCCTGGATTGTGCGGGAGATGTGAGTGCAGACAAGGAAAAAAGGGTGATAAAGGTAAATAGAACGTATTTCATGGCTTGTTGTTTTATATATAATAAACGAAGGAACGGGTAAATGGGTTTGGTCCGTCTTGTTAAGATTATTGACATATTTAAAAATATTTAATTTGTTTGCCGGCTCTTGTCATACAAAGGCTTAGTCGTAAGAGGAGGGGGATAACTTACAAAGATTCTTATATTTTTTGGATATAAATTGGTGATGATCCGGGGGAGGTCGTTCTTTGTCTGCAACGATTGTAACCAAACACTTATCATATGAACAGCTTATCCATGGAAACACCCTGGCGGGCAAAGCCGGGATTGTTGGTCCCTTTTTTTATCTGTCTCTGCCTTCTTCCCCTCTTTCTTTTTGCGCAGAGCGATGGTTTGCCCCGGGGAGCGCAGTTACCTTATACGCGCTATGAATCTGAAAATGGGCGTACGGGCGGGGGGGCAGCCTTACAGCAGTCGCCGCTATTCAATCAAGCCGACATTGCGTCGGAAGCTTCCAATCAAAAGTATGTCAGTCTACCCGGCAACGGGGCCTATGTAGAATGGACCCTTTCGGCGCCGGCCCAGGCAATGAACCTGCGCTTTACGATGCCTGACAATACCACCGGTACCGGGTTGACGGGTTCTTTGAGCCTCTATGTCAACACTGTGTTGGTCAAGACCATTTCCCTGTCTTCCTACTGGGCTTACCAGTATTTTACCACAGGGTCGGACCCGATGCAGACACCGGCGGCAAAGGTCCTCATGCGATTTGACGAAGTGCATTTCCAACTGCCTGGTGCATTAAAGTCCGGGGATGTTGTCCGGATACAGAAGGACAACGGGGATGGTCTCACGTACGGCGTGGACTTTATCGAGCTGGAGCCCTTGCCGGCACCGATAGCGCAGCCTGCCGGTTCGTTGTCCGTGACCGGCTATGGAGCGGTACCGGATGACAACAATGATGATTTTGCCGCCTTCAATGCCTGTATCAGCGCGGCGGCGTCCCAGGGAAAAAGCGTGTACATCCCGGCGGGAAAATTCCTGCTTAGTGACAAGCTGACCCTAAACGTTACCAATATGAAGATACAAGGGGCGGGTATCTGGTATACGACGATCTATTTTTCCAATCCCAAACAGTTCTATGGGGGAATACTGGCGCGGTCCAGCGGCGTGGAGATATCCGACTTCACCATGAACACTGCCAATAACCAGCGGTTGAAGTACAATGAGTCCAATCCCCGCGTGCCGGGTGATCCTTATATTATTTACAAGGCATTCATGGGGACTTATGGGACGAATTCCAAAGTCCACGACGTATGGGAAGAGCATTTCGAATGCGGGTTCTGGATCGCGGGATATGATCCGCCTTACCCGGTGGACATTACGCAGAACCTGGTCATTTCCAATTGCCGTATCCGGAACAATTATGCCGATGGCGTGAACTTTTGCCAGGGCACTTCAAATTCCACTGTCATGAACTGCAGCATCCGCAACAATGGCGACGACGGCATGGCGGTATGGCCCAACAATGCCAGCGGCGTCAACCAGCCCTGTATCAATAACAGTTTCCATAACAATACTGTGGAGAACCAATGGCGGGCAGGTGGCACGGCTCTTTTCGGCGGTTATGGCCACCAGGTCCACCACAATGTATACAAGGATGGGATAGCCTCGTCGGCTATCCGGGCCACGAATGATTTTAGCGGCTTCACATTTGACAATACCCAGGCACCTATTCACATATATGAGAATACGATTACTAATTTCGGCACCAGCCGGGACCTGTTCGACCAGAAGCGCGGGGCTATAGAATTGTATGCCAACCAGGGCATCTTCAACTTCGTATGGGACAACAACAATATCAACAATTCGCAGCGTCATGCCGTCCAGATGTATGGCGTGAACATTTACAACATGACCTTTAATAATACGGTCATCAATGGCACCGGTCTGGATGGGACGCCCGACAACCCGGCAGGGAATGAATACGGCGGTTTTGGCATCTGGAGCGCTGCCAGCTCCCAGACGGCTACTTTCAACAAGCTGACGGTGACGAATGCAAAGAACGGGGCTTATGACAATATAAATTCCGGCTTCCTGCTCATCATCACCAATTCAACAGTGGCTGTCTCGGGCGTCAGCATCAATCCTTCGGCTGATACCACCCTGGGAAGTGGTCAGACTTTACAACTGAGCGCTGTCATTACTCCGGCAGACGCTACCAATAAGAACGTGACCTGGAAATCTTCGGACAGCACCATCGCTTCGGTAGACCTCACCGGCAAAGTGGCCGCAAAAGGCATCGGAACGGCGACCATTACCGTGACGACCCAGGACAGCAGCAATAAATCGGCTTCCCTGAAGGTAACGGTGACGCCGGCCGTCAATGTGACTTCGGTCGCCGACACAGCTGTCAAAGGTGGAAAGACGGGTTCGTTCATCATCAGCACAGTGGGCATTACCTCACCGGTAACGGTGGGCTATACACTCAGCGGAACGGAGCCGGCGTCGGGTTATACGGCTAATCCGGCCCTGACGGGGTCAGTCACGCTGACGCCCTCCTCGCTTTCGCAGGTGATAGTCATCAGCGCCTTGAACGATAATGTCTTTACGGGAACGAAGACCCTGACGCTGACCTTGAGTGCGGGCAGTGCTTACCGGCTGGGTGGAAATACTTCGGCAACGATAACGATATTGGACGTCAACGCTCCGCCCTGTACTTCGCCGGTGGTGGCGAAGGTCTCCGGGTCGGCCCCGGTCATCGATCAGACTATCGATGCCGTATGGTCCATTGCGCCGGTGAAGAGCATTTCGAATGTTACGATCGGCGGCCTGCCGGCGGGTTATTCCGGTCAGTGGAGGGCGCTCTATGACAGTACCAACCTCTATTTGCTGGTACAGGTCAACGATGCCACGCTGATCAACAATGGCGGCACGGCCTGGTGGAACAGCGATGCCGTAGAGATCTTTATTGACGCCAACAACACCAAGGGCACGACTTATAACGGCATCAATGATTTCCAGCTGGGCTTCCGCTGGAATGATAATACGGTTAATACAGGCAGCAATTCGGTGACCAATACGACGGGTATCCGCTTCTCCATGTATGCCACGGGTACGGGCTATAACCTGGAAGCGGCTTTGCCCTGGAGCACGCTGGGTACGACGTCTGCCGTCGGTAAGGCGCTCGGGATGGACGTCGCACTGGACAATAGCGACAACAGCGGCGGCCGGGGCGGGCAGCTGGCATCCTTTGCCACGACGACGACGGCCTGGCAGAATCCTTCGGTATTCGGAACGGTGTACCTGACCACTTGCAGCGGCAGTACCAACCAGCCGCCGGTAGCCAATGCCGGAGCTAATCAAACCCTGGCAGCGGGAACGACTTCGGTTACGCTGCAGGGTTCGGGGTCCGATCCGAACGGCAAGCCGATCACCTACAGCTGGACGCAAGTCAGCGGGCCGGCCGTGACCTTCAGCAATACGACCATTGCGACGCCGGTGGTGAGCGGGCTGACCAATGGGTCGACCTATGTATTCAAATTGACGGTAAATAACGGCAGCCTTTCTGCCTCCGCCCAGGTGCAGATAACGGTGAGCAGCAGCGGCACCCAGCCCGGAACGGTGACGGCGGGACAATTATCGGGGACCCTGACTATCGATGGCAGCCTGAGTGAGAGCGCCTGGAAGATCAATACGCCGGTGACGAAATCTGTGATCGGCACGGCCAATAATACCGTTACATACGGGGTGTTGTGGGATAATACCAACCTGTACATTGGGATAAAGGTATTGGATGCTGCCCTGTTCGGGAATGCGACGAATTTCTGGAACGGGGATGCCGTGGAAGTGCTGATCAATCCCGGTAATGGTAAATCGGGCGCCTACACTGGTTTCGACAATCAGCTGATACAACCGTATAATAACAGCGGGTTGTTTGAAAAGGTGAGCATCAGCGGTGTTCAGCATGCATGGGCTCCCATAACCGGCGGATATAGCGTAGAAATGGCCATTCCGTGGAGCCAGCTGGGGTTGACTCCCGCGGTTGGGTTGAATATAGGGTTTGATATTGCCAATGACGACGACGATGCCGGTGGCGGCAGGACGGCCCAGGCGGTGTGGTTTGGGACGGTCAACGATTACCAGAGCACGGCCGGTTTCGGGACGCTGGTGCTGGGGAGTGGAACAGGCGGGGCGGCTGCGGGTGCTACCGGTCTGGCCGGAGTGGGCCGTTCGCTGGCTGCGGATAGTGGGGTTATTAGCCTGCGGCTGGTACCGAACCCGGTAGTCGATGGCCTTGCCAGAGCGTTGGTAACGGGTGCAAACGGGGTATCTGAGGTGCAGATCTATGATCTGGCCGGCAGGCTGGTTTATAGTGCAAGGGGACAGGCGCCGCTGGACCTGAATTTATCGGGTTTAGGAAAAGGTGTGTATATAGTGAGATTGACAGCTGATGGGCGAAGAAGTCAGCAGAAGCTACTCATCCAATAGAACTCATCCAATAAAGAGAGGGGGTGTCTCAAAACTAATTTGAGGCACCCTTTTCATTTTCAGTTTTTATTTCATTAGCGTGGAGAGCCCAATTTACACCAGGATTTTTTCTGGTTCAGTTGCAGTTTTCAGCATTTGTGTTGCGACGGCAAGAAAATTTCCCAGCGGCTTCCGGGCGCCGAGCAGTATACTTAATGAACCGTTTGCCGTGGCAATGCCTGCTACATATTGTTCATTCCCTCCGCTAAACGACATTCCACCCCACACCGACCGTAATTGCAAGGCGCCAAAAGAGGAACCATAGGGGACGATGCCAAGATTGGATATTTGTATTTCATTAGCGAAGCCCTCCAGCCTTATCTGATCAGTCCCGAGTACTCCTGCTCTGGCGTCGGCGACCCCTTGCAGCAACTTTGCATTCTCGCGAAGCGCCTGTTTGGTTTCTGAGGCGGCCAGTTGTTGTTTGGCCTGCCGCGCCAACTCCCAGAAATCGGTGACAGTGCCGCTGTTTTCCACAGTCAGCATATGCGTACCAAAGTAGAGGCAGCAATCATCCTTAATATTCAAGGCCTTTCGGGTAGAAATAAGCGATTGAACCCGAACAGGCTTGGGCATCCAGTCTGGCAAAATCTGCCTGCCTGCCAGCACGAAGGCAGCGCACAGAGCTCCATGAACCGACGTTCCCTCTTTCTTGCATCGCAGCATGAGACTAGTCGTTTCCGCCGGCGATAGCTGCTGACGTTGGATCCTGGGAAGCGCCTGCCGGACCCTATAGTCCTCTACGGCCCTTTCCTTGGCTTCGGAGGGGGCGTCGGCTCCAGTTATTGTCGAAGTAACTTCGAGCAGGGTTTCATTGGCTGCCGGCAGGGGTAGGGAAGAAAGGGTCTGTCCGCTTACCGCCTGAAGCAGATCGCGTGACAGGTACAATCCTGATATACCGTCGCCTATGGAATGATGCACCGCAAGGACAATGGTTGAGCGGTCCTTACCTTCGATAAGGACTGCACGTAACAGCGGAGCAATTGAGAAGTCGAATGTGCTTTCCAGTTCTGCTTCTAATTCCCTCTCGAGCCGGCTTTCATCTTCATCCTGCACGACCCGCAGCGGAATCGGCCTTCCTTCCGCCCGATAAAAAGCAGGCCGAAGCGGGGCAGTTTCCCGGATGCACACCGAAAGCAGCGGATGCCGCTGCTGTAAGGCTTGCAGTCCCTCTTCCCACCGGGATACAGGGACATGGCCTTGCATTTCTGCAGCTGTCACGAAATGGATTGACCGGGTTTGATCGAGTAACCAAAGTACCGTTTCGAAACCACCCAAATGTCTGAGCATAATAGTTGTTTTGATAGTAAAAATCTCTTAAAAGCGATCAGCAAACAATACCCAAACCCGGTGACATCTGAAACACCGTCTTTTTTTTGGATGCTGCAATATTTTTCGGGATTGCTGCAACATTTTCCAAAGTCGCCCGTCCTATAGGAAATGGCATTTCCATGTTTAAAAACTACCTAAAAGTCGCTTTTCGCAATCTTTGGAAGAACAAGGGCTTCTCTTTTATCAACATCATAGGTTTGGCGATCGGTATGGCCAGCGCCATCCTGATCCTGTTGTGGATACAAAATGAGGTCAGCTATGACGGTTTTCATGCCAAAAAGGACCGGATATACGAGGCCTGGAACCGGGCTGAATTCAGTGGTGCATTGCATTGCTGGAACACCACGCCCAGACCGCTGGCTGCTGCTATGCAGCGGGATTTTCCGGAAGTAGAACATACGGCACGGGTCAACTGGCCAAGCCGTTTGCTGTTTACGGTGGGGGAAAAGAAATTGATGGAGCAGGGGAATATGGTCGACTCCGTTTTTTTGCAGGTTTTTAGTTTCCCCATGCTGCAGGGAAATCCGGCGACGGCGCTGAATGACGGTCATTCCATCGTGCTGACGCGGTCCTTTGCCAAAACCCTGTTTGGTACGACGGATGTGATGGGGAAGATCATCCGGATCGACAATAAAGAAAATTTCACGGTGTCGGGTGTCCTGGAAGACCTGCCCAACAATACCAGATTTACCTTTAAATATTTATTGCCCTGGGCTTTTCTGCGGCGGCAGGGCACTGATGAGAACAATTGGGGGAATAACAGCACGCGAACCTATGTGTTACTGAAGCCCAATGCCACATTGACTTCTGTGGCCCCCAAGGTGAAGATAATGAAACAACGGTATGACAGCAGCGAGAAACACTGGGAAATGTTCCTTTACCCTATAAGCCGGTGGAGGCTATATTCGAACTTTAAAGGCTCGCAGGAAGACGGGGGGCGGATCGAATTTGTGCGGCTGTTTGGCATTGTCGCGGCCTTTATACTATTGATCGCCTGTATCAACTTTATGAACCTCAGTACGGCAAGGAGCGAGAAGAGGGCGAAGGAGGTGGGTATCCGCAAGGTGGTAGGCGCGCCGCGGGGTAAACTGATCAGCCAGTTCATCGGGGAGTCGATATTACTTGCCTTGCTGGCGGGGATGCTGGCTATCGGGATCGTGCTGCTGAGTCTGCCGGGCTTTAACCAGCTGACGGAAAAACACTTATTCGTTCCCTTTGGGAATATCCTGTTCTGGGTGTCGGCTATTGGGTTTATCATTTTTACGGGTTTGCTGGCCGGCAGCTATCCTGCTTTTTTTCTTTCTTCTTTCCAGCCGGTGAAAGTATTGAAAGGTACTTTCAGGGCGGCTCATGCATTGGTCACACCGAGGAAGGTGCTGGTTGTGCTGCAATTTACTTTTGCGATAGTTCTTATTATCTGTACGATCATCGTCAAGCAACAGATAGATTATGCCCGCAGCAGGGATACCGGTTATGAGCGGGGCAGTCTCGTGTTTCATTATATGACCGGAGACATTGAAAAGAAATATGACCTGATCAGGCAGGAACTCCTGTCATCCGGGGCGGCTGTCGCTGTCTGTAAGACCAGCTCGCCATTGACGGATAACTATAGTGATACCTGGGGATTTCAGTGGACGGGGAAGGACCCCAAGGACAAAACAGACTTCAACTATTTCTGTACCGATCAGAACCTGGCAAAAACTACGGGAATACAATTAATACAGGGAAGGGATTTCGACCTGCGTCAATACCCGACGGATTCCACTGCTATGATGCTGAATGAGTCGGCGGTGAAGGCGATGCATTTCAAAGAGCCGATAGGGCAGGTTGTCAAGGAGGGTGAGCAGGCCTATCATGTCGTAGGGGTCATCAAAGACTTTATCATACAGTCGCCCTATGAACCGATAAGACCCATGGTTATCGTCGGGGCAAAGGGCTGGTTTAGTACGATGAACTTCAAGCTGTCCGGTAACACGTTGACGGCCAATAGTCTGCAGAAGGCTGAAGCCATTTTCAGGAAATATAATCCTGAATATCCTTTTGAATACCATTTTGCCGATGCCGAGTATGCGCAGAAATTTGACGATGAGAGGCGGATTGGGACCCTGGCGGGACTGTTTGCTGCGCTGACCGTATTTATCTCTTGTCTTGGCTTGTTTGGACTGGCGACGTATATGGCGGAAAACAGGGTGAAGGAAATTGGGGTGCGGAAAGTGCTGGGGGCTTCGGTAGGGGGGATTGCCACGTTGCTGTCGAAGGATTTTCTGAAGCTGGTGATAGTATCTTTCGTGGTGGCGGCGCCGCTAGCCTGGTGGGCGATGTATACCTGGCTGAAGAATTATCCCTACCGGGTGGAGATCAAATGGTGGGTATTTGCGATGTCGGCGGTGTTGACGGTAAGTATAGCCGTGCTGACGGTGAGCTACCAGGCGATAAGGGCGGCGCTGGCCAATCCGGCCAAGAGTCTGCGTTCCGAGTAGAGCGCGGAGTTTTGCAATCACCAAATTAGGTGATTTTTTAACGGTTTCGTCTAACCATCTTCGGTGATTTTGAAAAACATAACTTCGGCATACGCCGGAGTTATGTTTTTTTGCAGAAAAACCAAATGCAAAAAAATCTTGCAAAGCCGGCGATACTAATGGTCCTCCTGGTGGTGGCTGTGATCGGCGGCTGGGAGGTCTACCTGAGACAGAAGGGAATTTCCATTGCTTACGACGACAGCGGCGCCACGTGGGCGGACAAGCGGGCGATGGTCTATGAGCCTGCCGATAAGGCGGACGTCTTTATCGGGGCTTCCCGGATCAAATACGACCTGGATGTCGATACCTGGCAACAGTTGACGGGGAGGCATGCGATACAACTGGCGCTGGAGGGCAATTCTCCTATGATATTCCTCGAAGACCTGGCTAATGATCCCCAATTTAAAGGAAAGCTTATCGTAGATGTAACGGAGATAACTTATTTTTCGGATGGTCCGATGTTCAACACCGAGCCGCGGAATTATGTTAACTTCTACAAGAACCAGACCCCTGCGCAGCGGGCCAGTTTCCTGATCGACAGGGTGATCGAGTCGCAGCTGGTGTTCCTCGATCAACATTTCCTCTCACTGAATGCCTTGCTGGATGATAATTGGCATATACCCGATCGTCCCGGTTTTGTTTCAGCGGGCGTACCTAAATTCCCTATAGAGTTCTGGCGGCAGGACTTCAACAGGCAGACCAAAATGGCGCCGCGTTTCCTTACCGATACGATATTACAGGGTGAGGTAACAGGAGTGTGGAGCTTCTTCCTGGACATGGGTGCGAAGACGCCGCCGCCCAAGGTGGATCCCGTGCCCGGTATTATACAGCGAAGTGTAGCCGCCGTCAATAAGATACGGGAGCATGGGGGTGAGGTGATCTTTGTGCGTCCTCCTTCTTCCGGGAAGTTCTGGGCTGTCGAGCAGCTGGCTTTTCCCCGTAAAAAGTTGTGGGATCCCTTGCTGGCGGCTACACATTGCCAGGGTTATTTCTTTACCGACTATCCCGGCCTGGTGAAATGGGTTCCCGTGGAATGGTCACACCTGAGTCCGGAGGGTGCGGTAGGATTTACCAGGGAACTGGTGAAGGTATTGCCGGCTTCTTTCACTAACTAAAAAAAGTAAAATGGTTTTCAATTCCTACACATTTATTGTTTTCTTTTTAATCGTGCTGGCCCTGCACAATATGCCTTTCTCCTGGAAGACGCGGAAGGTCATCCTGCTCCTTGCCAGCTATGTGTTTTATGCTGCCTGGAACCCGCCGTTCATCCTGTTGTTGTGGCTTTCAACGGTAGTGGATTATTTTGTGGGCCGGGCATTGTATAACCAGGAGAATGTAAATAAGAAGCGGGTCTTGCTGGTGGTCAGCCTGATAGGCAACATGGGAATGTTGTGTTTCTTCAAATATGGCGGGTTCCTGCTGGAGAATTTTGTGACGGTGGTGAATGCGATGGGTATTCAGTATCATCCGGCGAAGCCGAATATCATACTACCGGCGGGTATATCCTTTTATACGTTTACTACGCTGTGTTATACGATAGACATGTATAAGAAGAAGAGTGAGCCGGTGAAATCGCTGCTGGATTTTTCCTTGTTTGTGACTTTCTTTCCGCACCTCGTGGCCGGGCCAATTGTAAGACCGACGCAGCTGGTGCCTCAGTTTGAAACACCCCGCAGGGCGGATCGGCAGCAATTACTGGAGGGACTTTTCCTTTTGTCGCTGGGTTTATTTATGAAAGTGGTGCTGGCGGATAGTATGTTGTCTGCTGCTGCCGACGCGGTGTTCAATGCCAATGGCCTTCTTCCGGCGCTGGATGCGTGGATGGGAATGCTGGCGTTTACCGGTCAGATATTCTTTGACTTTGCCGGATATTCTACCTGTGCAATAGGAGTTGCGCTGTGTCTGGGTTTTATCCTGCCGCAGAACTTCCGTTTTCCATATGCTGCCGGTGGGTTTTCCGATTTCTGGCGGAGATGGCATATCACCTTGTCTTCGTGGCTTCGGGACTACCTCTACATACCGTTGGGGGGTAATCGTAAGGGGAGTTTCAGGACCTATATCAACTTGATGGTGACGATGTTATTGGGAGGTTTGTGGCATGGTGCGAATTGGACCTTTGTGGCCTGGGGTGGTTTGCACGGCTTGTACCTGTGGGTGGAGAAGTTTTTTATGGACAGGAAAAAGGTTAAGCTGGCGATGGTAAGGGTGGAAGGGACGGGGCCCGTGATGGCGAAGATAGTGCCTGAGCGGGCGGATATCTTCAACACAAGCCTTAGGGGTTTTCCTTATGCGTTGTTTACTTTTTTCCTGGTGAATATTACCTGGGTATTTTTCCGGGCTTCGACTTTTGGGAAGGCCGGAGTTATACTGGGATCGATGTTTGGCTTTGTGCAGGGCGGCACGCCGATACTGGCGACCCTGGCCATGGTCAAGATTGGTTTAATTCTTTTCCTGCTGGTGATCATTCATTGGTTGATGCGCGAATCAAAAGTGCTGGACATAATTTACCGGCTTCCCTGGTGGGTGACTGGTTTGTTGTGGTCGGCAATGGTGATCCTGTTGATCCTTAGTCAGGCAAGCAGCAGCAGCTTTATTTATTTCCAGTTTTAGTTTGACGTTTAGTGTGTGACTTCAGAGGCTTGGTTCGCCTCTCTCTGTGAAAGTTCCCTTCTGTCCAGGAGGGAACTTTATTATTTACCGGGTGCTCCAGCGGAACCAGCGAATGCCGAGGACGGCGAATACAGCGGTATAACCGAAGGTCGCCAGCAGGGCTGTGGTAGTCGAGGCGGTCCAGGTGGCGGGCGATAATCCGCCGGAGACGATGGTCTTGACTACTCCGTAGGGAGAATATTTGGTGATCTGGCCAATTTCTGTGCCCAGCATGCCGAATTCACCGAACATACCGATCATGATAAAGGCGAAATAAACCAGGCGGGTGGTGGCATTGACGGTTTCGGGGTTTTTGATGAGCCCGACGATGACCTGTCCCAGGCTGAGGTATACGGCGCCGCCGACGAGGGCGACGAAGAATCCAAGAACATAACCACCGGAGGTCATGGTGATGTTATCGAATCTATAACCGACGATGAAGATGAGGATGGTCATAAGGATGATCATCATCAGCTGGACGGTGAGGCGGCTGGCCATGATGGCCCAGTTGGAGGCCGGGGCCACACGCAGGCGTTGAAATATACCTTTGTCGCGGTCGCGGGCGATGGAGTTGGAATAACCCATGAGTCCGATGGCGTTGAGACCGACGGTAATGCAGTTGGATAGTGCGAAGGCGCCGCCGAATTTATCCACCAATCCTTTCCAGGACATGAGTATAATGACGGGGATAAGAATGACCATGATAGAGGAGCGGCGGTTGCGCCATTGGGCAATAAGGTCGGCCCGCAGCAGGGCGGAGAAAACGGAGCCCATCGAAGGCAGGGTCAGCGGTTGTGTCTGGGTGGCGGGGAGGGGGGTGGAGATAGTCGAGGACATACTATAAGTTTTTGATATGGTTAGTTATTGGCGAACGGTGGTGCCTGTAAGGCCGATAAAGACGTCTTCCAGGGTGATCTTTCCTTTACGGGAAGCGCGGATGACTTCCGGGTGATCGCGGTTGTTGTCGATGATGGACTGCGGGGTATCGATGGTGATGATCTGGCCGTGATCGATGATGGCGATGCGGTCGCAGACGGATTCAGCTTCTTCCATGGAATGGGTGGTCAGCAGGATGCCGTGTCCCCGGTCGCGCATGGTTTCGATCCTTTCCCAGAGCTGACGCCGGGATTGGGGGTCGAGGCCGGTGGTTGGTTCGTCGAGGAGGACTAGTTTGGGCTGGTGGATGGTGGCGATGACGAGTGATACCCGTTGTTGCTGACCGCCGGAGAGCTGGCCAAAGCGTTTGGTTGCGGCCTCCTGCAATTTGATGTCTTCGAGGACAGCGAGGATGCGGTCCTTACTGAGAGTGACACCGTAGATGCCGGCATAGAGCTGGATGATCTCGGCCACAGTGAGTTCTGGCTGGAAGCTGGTGGCTTGCAATTGTACGCCCATACATGCCCTTGCGTGCAGCGGTTGCTGCCGGTTGTCATAACCAGCGACAGAAATAGAGCCTGCGGTGGGTTTTAGCAGTCCTTCCACCGCGCTGAGGGTGCTGGTCTTCCCGGCGCCATTGGGCCCCAGGAGGCCAAATATTTCGCCGGCCTGTACCGAGAAGGAGACCTGGCGGACGGCGTGGAAGCTGCCATAATTGACATCCAGGCCTGATACCTGGAGGACGGGATGGGTGTGCGGTGCATTCATGATCACTAAGTTAAATGGTTGACTGGGATAGGGCAAGCGAAAGGCGGTAATTTTACCTCTAATACCGGTGAAAGACAGGGATCAGGCGGTGAAAAAGTGTTACCTTATCGCTAAGATTCCCGATTGGTTGGTTTTGAGTGTCAGGAACTTATAATTTCGGCCTAAATTTTTTTTATGCGTAAGTTAGCAACACTTGTCTTTGTTTTCATTTTATCTGCGGCTGCCAGCCAGCTGCATGCCCAATCTCTTAAAAACACCGCCTGGAAATTCTATGTGGAGCCCCTGCATGATACCTTGGTTTTTCATGTTGGCGCGGATACGAGTTATACCTCGACCAGTTCCGGGGAAATTGTCGTCCGTTCGTTGTGCAAGATCGAAAAGGACACGGTAAAGATCACGGATTTTGAAGGGGAGTATAATTGCCCTAATGGTGAGGGGGTTTACAGGTTTGCTGTCGAGGGAGAGAGTTTGAGCTTTTTTTTGGTGACTGATCCTTGTCCTCATCGGGTGGATGCGTTGATTGGCGTGAAATTTAAGAAGGCGGCGGGAAAATAAGGAGATGGGACTTGAGATCTCCGGATGTATATAAAAGAAAAGGGCCGTGGTCATCCACGGCCCTTTTTGTATGCTTTGTACTTTCAGATTATAAACGAGTTACAACGGTGCTTTCAGTCAAAGTTTTGTTAACAGCGAACTGACGTACGATTTCGTTGCCGTTGGCGCTACGGATGATGAAAGTGGGGTGGATCTCAGAATCAGTGTTCTGGAAGTATACAGATTTAGCAAAATGTGCATCTGCGAACTGCTGGTGATATACTACGTCCCCGTTGTCATTCTTAATGATGAGGGAGAACTTTTCCGCAGTGGGGTTATCGAATTCCACTTTGAAAATGATGTTGTTATCGCTAGTGCCCTGGTACTTAACAGAAACCTGTTCTTCAGTCAGGGAAGATTTTTTGCTGTTGATGCCACCGCCGTTGGCTTTGCTGATGATGGGGTTGCTAAGAAGGACGACTGATGTCAATGCTACTGCGATTGCTTTTACTACTTTAGTGTTCATACTATTATGATTTTATTTTTTACCGATGTTGTTTACAAAAACGTTTTCGGCAGCAATTGTGTTAGAAGTATATGGCGGCAGCAAGTGGTAGTATATGGCGGAAGCAGGTAGTGTTTGGCAGGCAATTTATTGGACTTCTTCAGGAGCGGGGATGCTTATATCTGAATTGTTACACAAATTTAGAAAAGAACAGGGGGCCATACAAACTCACTTTAATCGATTTTTATTATGTCAACCGTGGGATGAGTATGGATAAATAATTGTTAATGAATATGTTGCGTAGCTATTTTAAATGATAACCAACCATTTTCAGGAGTTATATTTTTTTCTTTAATTTGAAATATTAACGAGTCCCCATTTTTCGAGCATGTGAATCAGTTCTTCGATATTGATGGGTTTGGAGAGATAGTCGTTCATTCCTTCTGACAGGCATTCTTCGCGATCCTGCCGGGTAGCGTTGGCTGTCATGGCGATAATGAGGGGCTGGTGGCCGCTGCCTGACCGGATGGTGCGAGTGGTTTCCAGGCCGTCCATTTCGGGCATTTGGATGTCCATGAAGATGAGGTCATAGGGTTCTTTCTGCAATAAGCTCAGCGCTTCTTTCCCATTTTCCGCGACAGCGGGGTTATAGCCCATTTTTTTTAATATGACGAGCGCCAATTGCTGGTTGATGGGGTTGTCTTCTGCCAGGAGGATGCGGAAGGGGTATTTTCCTGCCAATACTGGTATTGGTGTTATACCGGTGGGGAAGGCTTTGAGTGGCGCGGCCCGGGTGAGTATGGTAAAACTAAAGCGGGAGCCCTTGCCGGGCTGACTCTCGACACGAACAGATCCGTTCATTAACCGGATGAGGCGGTCGGAGATGGTAAGTCCCAGGCCGGCGCCATCATATTTGCGGGTAACGGAGGAGTCTACCTGGGAAAAGGAGTGAAAGAGCCGGTCGAACTGACCCGGTTCGATACCGATGCCTGTGTCTTCTATCCCGAAGCCAAGAACGATGTGGCCGGCGGGAGTATCCGGGGGGGCTTTGTGGCCGGGGAAAGTATCCGAAAGAGGTTCGGCGAGAAAAATGCGGATGCGGATTTCTCCCTGTTGGGTAAACTTTACGGCGTTGCCTACCAGGTTGATCAGGATCTGCCGGAGGCGGCCGCTGTCGGTAATGATGCGGCCGGGAACGTCTTCTTCGATGTGGCAATGCAGCAGGATACCGGCTTTCATTGTACGGCCTATAAAAATTTCCAGTACTTCCTCCACGCAGCCGCGAAGATCTGTTTCTTTTTCTTCCAGGACTATTTTACCGGATTCCAGGGTGGAGAGATCGAGAATATTATTGATGACGGTAAGCAGGGTGTCGCTACAGCTTTGGATAATGTCTGTGTAACCGCGTTGCTCCTTGGTTAGAGTCGTTTGGTTGAGGAGAGAAGACATGCCGATGATGCCGTTCATGGGAGTACGTATCTCGTGGCTCATGTTGGCAAGGAAGATGCTTTTAGTGCGTTGGAGCAGCCCGATTCGGATCCGGAGGCGGCGAACCAGGAGAAGGAGGTAAATAAATACTGCGCAAAGGCACGCCAAAACGACTGTTTCAACGGGTAAGGACAGCATTGGCCAGGGGTTTTCAGGGCTTAAACAATACGAACTACGTTCAGGGTCAGCAAGATAACGCCGGTTACTTCTATGTATTTTTTTTGGGTGGTCTTTTTTGACCTGCTTAGGTGTTTTAACTTATTTTTTTCCAATGCTTTGGACGGAGAAAACGGCTACTCCCTTTCCGACCTGGCCGTCTGCGGTGATTCCTTGCACTATAACGGCATAACGGCCGGGCAGGTCCGAAGTATAAAAGGACAGGGATTGATTGCCCTGGCTGTCGGTTTGTATAGCCGGATCCCAGGAGAGGACATTACGCAGGTCCGCGATGCGGCTTTTTTGCCGATCGGTCGTTTCATAGACGGGAGAATAAAAATCCCTATGAGCCTGCAGGCCTTCGTACTCCCGGATATAGGCGCTGCTGTCCAGGGGAAAACCGGCCAGGTCTCCCTGGTAGGTAGTATAGCTGAGGATGCCATTATATAAGGTGTCGCCCAGGTAGTATCTTTTTGTAACAACCTCCATTTTCCTGATCTTGAGCGGGTCGAAACGGATGATATTATTGAAATCGGGCACAGGCATTCCATCCATGAGGACGAGCGGGGGGGTATCGAAGAAAACCTGGTTGGCCTGGTCCGATTGTATAAAAATGTTGAAGTCCCCGTTCCTGTTCCTGACCCGGGTGGTTTTGGCGTATTCCCGCATTACTTCTTCCATCGTAGAGAATCGGGTGTAGTCATCCAGGAGAAAACGTATACTGGGCTGGCCATAGAAGGGTGTCGTATCCGAAATGGCGGGCTGGGAAAAATGCTGCCGTTTCTCCACCTGCCAGGCATTCTGTGTCTGGGCGCCAATGCTACGCCAGAGCAGCTGCTGCGTGGCAAAAGCTGGAAGCCGGAGGTCGGATGGGGTGTATTGAGGGCGCGACCCGGAGAAGGAAGAAAGGATGTCGATGCGGTAGCGGTTGTTGCTGCCCGGGCGGGCGGGTTGTACTACCAGCTCGTGCTCGCCGTATAGAAGGCCGAGGTCCCATTGGATCATTCCATCTTTGTCACTCGCTGAGTAAGCGAGGTGAAAATAATTCCCCGGAGCGCAGAGCCAGGCTGGTATATTGGCAACGGGCAGTCCGGTTTGCCGGTCGGTTATTTTGCCGGTGACAAGCATTCCCATGTATTCGGGCGGGAAAGAAGATACTTCCGGCTGAGGCACTACCGGGCGAAATCTACGCCACCCCTGGGTCATCATCAGGAGGTTGGCTGTTTCCTGTATTTCGGGCGTATTGCCGGAGAAATAATAATCCGGAGACGTAATGGAGCCTTTCAGGTCGGAAGAAAGGTTGAGATAACTGAGGAGGTTATCCTCGCCGATGGATTGCAGGGAATCAAGGAGGATGACGGCCATTGATCCGTCGAGTCTTACCGGCCCGCCGGCCGGGTCGGAGCAGGAGAGGTTGATGTTGACTTTCTCCCGGGTTGCATACATTTCCTGCCCGGGACGGATATCTATCTTTAGTGCGGTCGGGGCTTTAAACCAGAGGCGTTCGGATACGGGAGTATTATTGCCGGTAAGGATGGTGAGACGGGAGATGCCTGCTGCGAGACTGCTTTTTTCTATTATGAACGAGGCTTCTCCGTTCCGGACATTTTTTGCTGCTGTTAGCCGGGAAGAGATGTATAGTTTGACGACTGTACTGTCATTGGGAATGTTGGTGCGTACAAGGACCTTCAATTGTCCGGCGCCGGAGTCGGCGACTAACATGGTATAGCCAGTTTTTTCGGGCATTGGGAGTTCGCTGATCAGCCGGGGATGGTTTTCCAACTCCAGGACGGCCCGGTATTTTGTATTCTCTTCGGGTATGAACATAAAGCTGCCCATGCCGAAGCGAAGGGTTTGGAAGCGCGTAAGGGTATCGCCGGAAGGGTTGATGAGCGTCCCTTTACAGGCGAGGGGAGTGCCGGAACGGTCGACGATGCGGAAGGCTACACGGCCGGGCAGGCCGGCGACGAGGTTACCGCCTTCTGGAAAAAATTGGATATCATAGGGGGACGATTGGGCGGGTGCCCTGAAGAGGCTATCGAGCAGGCCAGGGTCGCGGAGAGTATTGAGGATAGTAAGGTTTTTTTCGAAAAAGCAGCCGGGCCCGGTGTTCTTCATCCAGTTGGTGTAAGCACGAAGGATGTAATTGCCGGACCGGATAGAAAAGGGCAATTGGAAGGAGCCGTTGCCCAGGCCTCCGGTGAGGGCTATTTTTGCCTGGGCGACAGGTCGTTGTTCTTTGGATATGATCTCCACGTAAGCGATTTTGCTCAGGGACAGAGGGATGTGTGAAGCGGCGTCCACCGCGTATAACTTGAACCACATGATCTCTCCGGCCAGATAGAATTCCTTGTCGGTATGGACATATACTTTTTCTTCGATCTGTGCTGCGGGGAGGGCGCCGACCTGGGCTGAGGCGCGGATCGTGAATACTAATAACAGTGTGGTAAGAATGGTGCGGTTCATGTTGAAAATGCTTTTTACCAGAAATTGGGTCTTTGGGTTGTGCCGCCCTGCACCCGGCAATCAATGCAGGATCTTTTCGTAACATAGAGTACATCTCCTGAGAAATAATAAGGGCCATAGAGCGTATCCGTGTAGTGATAAATATGAAAATCGATGGGATCGCGGTAAGATTGCAGAACCGTGCATTCTAAATGGGACGTATCCCAGTTGTGGACCTGGCTATTGGAGATGAAAAGCCTCATCTGCTGTAAGGAGCTGGCGCTGAGGAAGCCAATAACGGGCTCTTTGGGATTGGCAAGGCTGTGATAGTTGCCGTTAAGCTGTGAAGGCTGCGGGTCAAAAAGGGAGCCGAGGTTTTGGGAATTCTTTTGCAGGATCTGCCAGTACTGGTATGCGGGTTGAGAGAGCACATATTGTGTAGCGAGCATACTGTATCGAACGCTGAGCTTTTGTGAGCCACGGGGAATGATGGCGATGGGCATCTGGTTGATACGGTCCTGACTAAGCGCCGATGAATTGCCAAGAAGGATATCGGAGGAGTTGTCTCCCCGCCAGCAGGTCCAGGTCGAGGTATTTGAATCCGTATAATTGATCAGGCCGTTGATCAGGACAAGCTCGGAGTACAATGTCGAGTGGTATTCCCAGAGTTCGGAAAAGTACCAGCGGTAATAGTGGCTGTTACCCGCCTGGTCGTGGGTGTTGACGCGGACATGTACGTCGCCTGCACTGTCATCCTGATACCAGGTGAGGCTGTCGATGGGCGACGTGAGATGAGCGGATACGGTGTCGGAGAGGTATTGGCTACCGTTGCTGGTAATGATCTTCAGCTGGTATTTTTCGGTGGGATTAAGGGTCAGGGGAGCTGATGCATAGGCGCCTTTGCCTGATTCATGCAGGGGCCAACTGTCGCCAGCGCTGCCCAGGATGCTTAGTCGGGCATTGAGCTCAGGCGTGTATGACCCGATCGGATCCCCGATGGCTTGGGTACGGGATAGCTGAAAGGTAGTGGAATCACCCGCTCTGCAGTTAATGATGCCTTCGACGACCAGGATACCGGGGTTGCTTTGCAGGGCGGGAGGCAGGTAGGTCTGGCGGCAGGCGATGGAAGAAAGCAGGCCAATCAGGAGACAGACCAGTGCCGGCAGCGGAAGGGACCGTTTTATTGAATTTGGTATGAGCGATGGTTCGGTATGCATAATGATCAAAATCTTATGTTGTAGGAAAGAAAGGGAATGGCCGTACCGAAGATGGATAACTGATAACCTTTGATGAGGCCATTCTCGGATTGGAAGTAAACGGAATAAGGATTTTTCCGGGCCGTTATATTGTATACCCCAAATGACCAGGAATTGTGAAAGGTCTGGTGGATCCTGTGATTGCCTTCCATAGTAAAAGAAATATCTGCCCGGAAATAATCCGGTATCCGGTATTGGTTGCGGTCGGAATAATATACCCGTTGCGATCCCCCGAGGTCGAAGGTTGCGATGGGCAGGGTGATAGGTCTGCCTGTGCTGTAAATAGTAGTGACGGAAAGGCTGTATCGCTGGGAAAAGCGATAATTGCCGATGAAATTCACGTTATGTGGTTTGTCGAAACTGGCGGGATAGTAGTTCCCTTTATTGATGATCTCGCCGGCCAATGGGTCATCCACTTTCAATAAAGTGCGGGACCAGGTATAGCTTAGCCAGCCATTGAATTTGCCGGCGGGTTTTTTGATCAGCAATTCCGCACCATAGGCTTTGCCCCGGGTATTGATTACGTCGGTCTCGATGTGGTTATTGAGCAGCAGGTTGGCGCCGCTTTTATAATCCAGGTAATTGCGGATGGTCTTATAATAAACTTCAACGGAGGTTTCGATCGTGTTTGAGCGGAAGTTCCGGTAGAGTCCAAGGGAGACCTGATTTCCTAACTGGGGGGAGATATTGGGATCACTCAGCTTCCATATATCGGCCGGGGAAATCGCGGTTGTATTGGAGAGAAGATGAATATATTGGCGCAAACTGTTATAGCTGAGCTTGACGGATGTATTGGCAGAGAATGCATAACGTAGGGAAAGCCGGTATTCGGGCCCTTTATAGGAGACAATATTCTTTCCTTCGCTGTAATGGAGCGTATCCATGATAGTGGTAGTCTCCCGGGGAAGTCCCGGTTCATACCTGTATACGTCGTGGGGGCCAAGATAATTATAAAGCGTATATCTCAGTCCCACATTCAGGGCAAGATCAGGGGTAATGGAATACTGGTCGCCGGCATAAATAGCAGATTCCAGGGCCTGCTCTTTGGGAACAATATTTGGTGAGACAAGGGAGGAGGAACCGGAAGGCAGCATAGTTCCGGGTTGGAAGCGGTAATAAATAGAGCTGATTCCAAAATCGAGGGCATGGCCGGCGCCGGGAATATAATTGAAATCTTCATGAAAAGAAGCCTGATCGAGGCGGTATGTAAAAATATAGGCGTTGATGGGGTTACTCTTACTGGACTGGGAATACTGATAATGGTCAAGCCCGGCCGTAGTAAGGCTATAGAGCTTGTTGTTGAAAATATGTTTCCATTTCAGATTGACATTCCGGTTGCCATATTTATAAAGCGTATCGCTGTTGAGGCGGAACTGGTCATTGCTGAGATAGCCGGTAAGATAAAGGTTATTTTTACTATTGATCGTGTGGGCTATATTAAGGTTGAGGTCATAGAAAGAGGCGCTGCTATTTTTGTACTGTTTATCCGGCAGTAAATGCAATACCCAGTCCGAGTAAGTAGTGCGGCCGCTGACGATAAAAGTGGTTTTATCTTTTATCAGCGGGCCTTCGAGGGTAAGCTTGCTGGTAAGGGGGCCGATACCTGCGTTGCCGGAAAGTTTTTTACTATTTCCGTCACGGGTAGAGACGTCGAGAACGGAGGAGAGGCGGCCGCCGTATTTTTCGGGTATGGAGCTTTTATACAGTTCAACGCTTTTGATGATATCCGGGTTAAAGGCTGAAAAGAAGCCGAAGAGATGGGAGGGGTTGTAAATGGTTGCGTCGTTGAACAGGATGAGGTTCTGATCGGCTGAACCGCCCCGGACATTAAAGCCCGTGCTGGCTTCGCCAACGGATGTGACACCCGGCAAAGTGAGGACTGCGCGTAGTACGTCGGCTTCTCCCAATACGGCTGGAATTTGTTTGATTGTACGGATATTGATCCTTTCGACGCCCATTTGGAGAGCCTTAACATTGGACCTTTTTTCAGCCACTACGGTAGCTGCTATCAGGTTGGGAATAAACTCCTCCATTTCGATATTGAGTCTGCCATCCGAATGCAACAGAATTTGTCTTCGGGTATCTTTCATGCCGGTGCTGCTGATCTGCAGGACCTGTCTGCCGAGGGGCATTTGCAGGGAAAAGTAGCCAAAGCGATCGGTAATGGATCCTATGGGTGGGTTATCAAGATATACGGCTGCTCCGACGAGGGCTTCGCCATTGCGAATGTCGCGAACGTAACCGTTGAGGGTGGCGCTGCCTGATCGCGCGCGTCCGGTTGCTCCGATCTCGAACAATTTATTTTCCAGGGAAGAGCGGAGGGTTTTGGTGCCGGAGCGTGCGTTGGCTTCCGTGCTATCGGGGATATCGTGTGAGTCGGAGCTGTCGCCCGGGCCGGGAGCTGCCAGCGTGGTGCGGATGGCATTGAGGCGGGTGATATAAACGTTATTAAGGGGATCGATGGCGTAATGAAATACGGTGTTTTTAAAAGCCTGGTCGAGTAATTGGGGCAGGGTGGCTCTGCGGGCTCTAAGGTTGATGGCCAGGGTGTCGACTTCGGCCGGGTCAAAGTAGAAGTGATACCGGGTGAAAGACTCTATGCGTTCGGCAAAGCGGGGGAAGCTAAGGTCGTTGAAATCACCGTCGATGAGCGGACGATCCTGGGCCGATGCAGTAATCTTATAACAAAGAAATACCAGGATAAGAAAAAATTTGCCAGGACAGGGCTTGGGCATAATTATTATTTGATGGCTTGGCTATAAAATTCAGCGGCTTTGATCAGGGCATGTTCGGGATCTTTCTTAAAGCTGACGTGGTCTTTTTTCAGATAATCTTTCAGGGCATTGTTGTGCGGATCTGGTATGTTGAGCAGGTCCCGGCGATTGCGGACCGGGTAATACCTGCCGTTCAGCTGCAGATACCAACTCTTGTACTGTTGGTAGTGTGCATTCTCTTCTGCTTTGCCGGATCCTTGAAGGACTTTTCTATACCGGACCAGCGCCGTGGCTTTTCCGGAGTGTAACACTTCATAATATCCTTCAGCAGGAGCATTGAGACCGCTGCTGGCCGCCAGGTGTATAAATTGATGCTCCCCAATGGTAAAGTATTGAAGCTTGTCGGAGTTCAGCTGTATCCTGACGACGCCCCCCTTATCCGGGATGACGACGATATCTCTTGCCACGTCATAGGAGAGTGGGATATCCGGGAAGCAGGTGCTGTCATATATAATGGAACCGAGGATCGGGGTATCTGATAGAAAGAAGGGATGTCCTTGGGACTGGAGGTCGTATCCGGTGTAGAGCATACCATTGTAAAGGGAGGCTTCGGCGGATTTGCTCCGGGTATAAACGAGGATGGCTTTTTTAAGGGCGCCGTTGTCGGGAGGATACGGACCGGCCTGGGGCTGAGCGTGCGTGGGGGGCAGGAGGACGAGATTGAATAGGAGAAGGTGCAGGCACGCAAATCCGGTCCTTATCATATGGCGGTTTATTAGTTTTGTTATGGTCTACTTGTCAGACTTGAGGCCTCCGCCTCTCGCTGCGGCCGACTCAGACCTCGTCCAGGTTGAATGGCAGTCTTCGGATGCGTTTGCCTGTCAGGTCGAATATTGCATTGCAGAGGGCGGGAGCCAGCGGGGGAAGTCCGGGTTCGCCGACGCCGCCGGCTTTCTCGTCATTTTCTGCAATATGGACTTCAATATAAGGAATTTCGTCAATACGCGGCATTTTATAGGTGTCGAAATTCTTTTCTACGGCTTTGCCGTCTTTGAAATGGGTGTCGTGCTTAATGGCGGCGCCCAGGGCCATAACGATGCTGCCTTCTACCTGGGCACGGATGGTATCGGGGTTTACGTACCAGCCGCAATCCATCAGCGCGATGATTTTATCGATCTTAATTTTTCCATCTGGTTTTTTGGAAACCTTTACCACTTCCCCTACGATGCTGCTGAAACATTCGGTGATGGCGACGCCCCAGCCTTCGTTTTTGCCCCGGGATTTCCAGTCGGTGAGTTCGATGAGCTGATCGATCAGGGATTGATAACGTTCGTCCCCCAGGTGTTGTTTGCGGAATTCCAGCGGGTCTTTACCGGCGGCATGGGCGAGTTCGTCGATAAAGCTTTCGTAGGCGAAGCCGTTAGTAGAGGAATATACCGAACGCCACCACATCACTGGAATGGGAGATTGGGTGGGGATGTCGGAGAAGCTGTAATTGGGGATGGATTCGAAATAGGGTTTGAGCAGGCCTTCGAGCGTGTCGCCATTATAGGAGCTTTTATCCGCGTCGGGGTTTTCATGGGCCATGTTTTGGGTAGCTGACTTTGTCTGGAAGGCAGCGATGCGGCCATCCGTGAGGCCGGCCTTGCAGCCATAAACAGCGCCGGGGCGGAAGGGGCCCTGGGTCATATCGTCTTCGCGTGTCCAGACTACCTGGACGGGGGCCTTGATCTCTTTTGAGATGAGGACGGCTTCGTGGGGATAGTCGAGGAAGGCTTTGCGACCGAAACCTCCGCCCAGGAACGTCATGTTGACGGTGACCTTCTCCAGGGGGATTCCCATTCGCTCGCTGAGGTCTGACTGTACCCAATCGGGGCCTTGTATGGGGCCCCAAACTTCGATGCTATCATCTTTTACATGGGCGATGCAGTTGAGGGGTTCCATGCAGGCATGTGCTTCGTAGGGCGTCTCATAAACCGCTTCTACTTTTTTGTCGGCTTTTTCGAAGGCGGTGTTGAAGTCGCCGGCGGTGCGGTCGTTAAGACCTGGTTTATTGAGGTCTTCGTGCATGCGGGCAAAGAGTTGTTCGGTGTCGAGGTGTTCGAAGCCCTCGTCGTCCCACTCCACTTTTAATACCTTACGACCCTGCATAGCCGACCACAGGTTGCTGGCGACGACGGCGACGCCTTCCTGCAAGTGATCGAAGACCGTGCGTTTGACGATGAAAACGTGGGTGACACCCGGGATTGTTTTTGTAGCGGAGGCGTCGAAGCTTTTGACTTTTCCGAGGAAGCGCGGGCTGCGTTCGACCACGGCATAAGACATACCAGGTATCTTTTTATCTATTCCGAAAATGGCGGCGCCATTGGTTTTCAGCGGCGTATCCTGGCGGGGCAGGGGCTTACCGATGAGCTTATAGTCTTTGCGTTGTTTGAGGGGCGGATTTTTGGGTGGTTCGAGCTTGGCCGCTTCTTCCACCAGGTCGCCATAGGTGAACTTTTTGCCGCTGGGGCGATGGATGACCTGGCCTTTTTCTGCATAACATTCTTCCTTCGGTACGCCCCATCTTTTAGCGGCCACTTCGATGAGCATTTCGCGGGCGGATGCGCCGATGCGGAGGAGGTGGCGATAGGAGCCACGGACGGTGGAGCTGCCTCCGGTGACCTGGTTGCCGTATTTTTTCTGGTTTCCCGGCGCGAAGATAATATTGATCTGGTTGAGGTCCACCTCCAGCTCTTCGGCAATCATTTGGGGGACTGCCTGGTAGGAGCCTTGTCCCATTTCGGAACGATGGTTGAGGAGGGTTACTTTGCCTGCCTTATCAATGGATATCCAGGTCATGAGCTCGGTGGCCTGGCCTTCGGAGTTAGCAGCGTTGATGATGGTTTCTGCTTTTGCGAAGGCGGGCAGGTAGGCGCCCAGGGTGAGTGCGATACCCGAGAGCCCGGCTTTTTTCAGGAATAAGCGGCGGGAGGTGGTAGGTTCCATAGTTTATTTATTGGTGGTGTTTTGGGCTGATGCTGCGGTTTGGACTGCTGCGGTTTGGCCTGACGCCAGGGTCTTGATGGCTTTTCGGATCCGGGGATAGGTGCCACAGCGGCAAATATTACCTTGCATGGCTATATCGATGTCTTTATCGGTGGGGTGGGGGTTCTTTTTGAGCAGGGCTACCGCCGCCAGGATCTGGCCGCTTTGGCAATAACCGCATTGGGGAACTTGTTCATTGATCCAGGCTTTTTGCACCGGGTGAGAGTTGTCCGGCGAGAGTCCTTCGATAGTAGTGATGGGCTGATTAGCCACCATAGATGCGGGAATCGAACAAGAGCGAACCGGGTTGCCGTTGAGGAGTACGGTACAGGCACCGCATTGTGCTATGCCGCAGCCGTATTTGGTGCCGGTGAGGCCGGCCAGGTCACGGATGGCCCAGAGGAGCGGCATTTTTTCATCGGCTGTGATAGGAGTTTTTTTCCCGTTGATAAGCAAAGTGAAGGTTGGCATGGTGCGGGCGTTTGAATGTGTATTTGGCGTTTGAATGTGTATTTAAGGTACGGAAATGGGAAGTAGATTCCGGGGAATTTATTTCAATGGTAGGACGTTGTATACGCCGGGAGTGAACGGTGGTTAAAAGAGGAGCAGGGCTGGGCTTATGGTAAGCTGGGCCTGGTCGCGGAGGACACCTTCTTCGTCGATGTGTTGGAGTGGGATATTTCTTTCTTGCAGGGACCTGCCGATGAGTTTGCTGCGGTGGCAGTTTTCCGGCTTGCTTTCGCTGCATAACAGGGCGACGCGGATGCCTTTTTCGTAGGCGGTGATAATTCTTTCGAGGCCTTCCAGGAAAAAGGGTTGGATGCGGACCAGGTCATAGTCCAGTTTGCCGAGGCTATTATAGGAGGAGGGGTCGGTGGGGCGGCCGCCGAGGGCGTTGCCCATGAAGATATAGCGGAAACCGGCGGAGCGCAGGGCGGAGACGAGTTCGGGTTGGCGGTATTGCGGGTTAAAGGTGGAATAGGGAATGGACCGGACGTCGATGAGGAATTCAATGGAATATTGCTCCAGCAGGTGGAGGAAGGCGGGGAGAGGACGGGTGCCGTGGCCGATGGTGAAAAGCATGGGATAAAGTTAATAAGTTTAGCAAATATATGCTAATATAATTAGTATTTTTGAATGGGCAAAGAAAGAGTGAGGATTATGGAAAAAAATACTTTTTATATTGATAAGGTTACCCGGAGCATTGAGGACGCGGTCACGGGTAAAAGCTTTGAAACGGAAGTTCTGCGAATAGGGGCAGGGGACTTGAAAAGTGTGATTAAAAGAAATGGATGGCGATTTAACTGGAAAATGGAGCGGGCATATAGGGATCGGGAATTGTATAAATTGGTGATCATAGGTGAGGAAGTTATACAGGGACTATTAAGTTTACAAAAAGCCGAAAATTATATTGAGTTGCATCTTATTGAAACGGCTCCTCACAACTATGGGCGATCCAAAAAATATCTTGGTGCGCCGGGAAATTTGGTGGCTTTTGCTTGTAAAATCAGCTTTGAAATGGGTTTTGAGGGAGTCGTAGGATTTAGGGCTAAAACCAGACTGATCCAACATTATATGGATACTCTGGGGGCGGAGGTGTTGTTCAAAGATAGAATGTGTATTTGTGAAAAATCCGCGAGAAAATTAGTAAATTCGTACTATAAAGGATATTTGAATTGAATACTAAAAAGCAATATTACGGATTGGATGAAGTTGGGTTTGTAGGTACTCAGAGAAAAAATATAACTCGGGTACAAGAAGATATTGACAAAACAGTACAATATTTAAAAGACAAAAAGGCAGGCAAACCGGGCTCCCGAGTAAAGAAAAGTAAGCCTGTCAATAAGGTTAAATAGCTATATTTTCCTCCGTTTAGGCATTGCAGTTGAGTAATTTCTGCTGATTTGACAATCAATCTATTATGGCGTTGACGCTGTGGCGGCCTGATAACCGTTTTAACATTTTATTACACAATGTTATAGATTAGTTATAAGTGCTTTAGGACGCTTAACCTAGAGCAGTTTTTGCGTTCTTATATAAGTAGAAAATTAAAAACACTAGATATGAAAACGACGATGCAAGAAAACAGAACAAAAAAGAGGGCTATGATAAACACAGGCAAAAGGCTGTTGATCATATTGTTCTCGCTTGGCCTTGCTTATGGCGCTTCGGCTCAGCGGGGTCATGTGGGTGGTGGTTATCATGGAGGCGGTGGCGGCTGGGGTAGTGGTTATCATGGCGGTTATTCAAGAACCTATGTTGGAATTGGGTTAGGCTATGGATTTGGCTATCCCTGGGGCTACTGGGGTTATCCTTATGGAGGTTATGGCCCGTGGGGTCCGTATCCGGCCTATTACTATGGATATGGGGCGATGCCTACGAAGCTGGCTTTGCAGGTAGAGGGCATTAAAAATGATTATGACGCCCAGATCAAGGATATTCGGCATGACAAGTCGATTCCCCGTAAGGAAAGGAGGGCGCAGATCGACCAGCTCAAACATGACCGTGATGCCGCGGTAATAAAAGCCCGGCAGGATTACTTTTATAATTCCCGCAGGAATAACAACAACAATAATCAGCCAAATAATAACGGCCAGCAGCCGGGTAATGATCCAAACAACCCCGGTCAGCCAAAGAATGGCAGTGGGTCTTCCAGTGAACAACAGCCGGAATACCAGCAACGCGGATCGACGAATAGGGCTGCAGATAGTTTGCAACAGCGATAAAGACGCCCCGTCAAAGATTCAGTATCTTATCTATTAAACTTGATCCCTGCCTTTGGCGGGGATTTTTTTGGATGCCAGCCTCATTTTTTGTGTAGATTTAGGCCATGCATTTTACCAACAAAGTCATTTGGATCACAGGGGCTTCGTCCGGCATTGGGGAGGCGCTGGCCTATGTTTTTTCGGCGGAGGGCGCGAAACTGCTCTTGTCCAGCAGGCGGCGGGAGGAACTGGAAAGGGTGAAGTCCAACTGCGCTAATCCGGAAACGGTGGTGGTATTACCGCTGGACCTGGTCGATATCCCTTCTTTAGAGGGGAAGGCGGCAGAAGCTGTTGCTGCTTTCGGCCACATCGACATTATGTTCCATAACGGGGGCATCAGCCAGCGTTCGCTGGTGATTGAGACCGGTCTGGAGGTGCACAGAAAGGTAATGGAGCTGGATTATTTCAGCTATGTGGCATTGACGAAGGCGCTGCTGCCGCATTTTGTGGATCGGAAGGCGGGACATTTTGTAGTGATGAGCAGCGTGATGGGAAAAATAGGTACTCCAATGCGGTCGGCTTATGCGGCGGCCAAACATGCCTTACATGGATTTTTTGATTGTCTTCGGGCGGAGGTGGCGCCGATGAATATAAAAGTGACGATACTTACGCCGGGATATATCCGTACTAATATTGCGTTTAATGCCGTGACCAAAGACGGCACCAAACTGGGTAAAGTATCGGATAACATTGAAAAAGGGCTGTCAGCGGAAAAGGCTGCCGTCCAGATCAGGAAGGCGGTAGCGCGGGAGGCGTTTGAAGCTTATATCGGGAAGAGAAGTCCGGAATGGCTGGCGCTGTGGGTGAACCGGCTGGCGCCGGGCCTGCTGATTAAGGCCGCGCCGAAGCAGGCGCCAAAATAATGGCGATCAAGGGTGACCCGCAGTGATGGTATTCAATGCATACATGATAATATTCACGCCGAATTTCGTATTGTCTTCGGCGAGGAAGCGTTTGTTGCGGAAGTCGTAGTCCCACTCACATCCATAATCTTTATTGCTATAAAGTATGCCGATGCGGCCATTGATGGTGATGGCCTTGAGGTAGTCGTGTACAAGATCGTCCCCCCAACCGTTGAGCTCGAAGGTAGTGTTGGGCGGTCCTTTCTCAAAATGGAAAAAGGCATTGTAGACGGGGTGGTTATTGGGGATTTTTTTCAGGGCGGATGGGCCGAACAGGTTGGTCATTTGTGTTTCGAATGACCTGGCAAAGAGTCCATCGATGTCATGGTTGCAGTCGTCGGCAAAAATGAATCCCCCATTGCTGACGTATTTATGAAAATTGGCGCTCTCCCGGGCATTAAACTGCACGAGCTTGTGACCGCTGATATAACAAAACGGATGTTGAAAGATGTCGTTACTTTCGAGGTCGATGACTTTTTCCTGGAGGTTGACAGGGATAGTCGTGTATTCGATGAGCGAGTTGAGGAGATTAGCCGGCATTCGCTGGTCGGTGTCCCAGTCTCCTGACAGATAACGCAGCCGTACGAATGTAAATTTTGTCTCAACTGAGGGGTTCACCGGTCATGTAATTTTTTTAAAGTTGCTGATTTTATCTTTAATTTTCTGCTTTGACCTCAAAATATTGATGAACGGGTCTAAAAAAGACATATATAAAAAAATAACTGCTTTGGAAATCGTCGAGAATCAAGTACAATCTTTATTGGGAAAACTATCGAGTCTGCGGTCCGAGATCGGGAAGGTAATTGTGGGGCAGGAGGCCGTTGTAGAAGAAATGCTGGTTGCCTTGCTGGCGGGTGGTCATTGTCTGCTGGAGGGGGTGCCTGGTTTGGCGAAGACCCTGATGGTACGAACGCTATCGCAGGCGCTGGACTTGTCCTTCCGCCGGATACAGTTTACTCCGGACCTGATGCCCACGGATATACTGGGGACAGAAGTGCTGGAGGAGGATCATACGACGGGGCGGCGTTTCTTTAAATTTGTGAAAGGGCCTTTGTTCGCGAACATCGTGTTGGCGGATGAGATCAACCGAACGCCGCCGAAGACACAGTCGGCCCTGCTGGAGGCGATGCAGGAATTTGAGATCACGTATGGCGGTGTGACGTATCCCCTGGACCGGCCTTTCTTCATACTGGCCACGCAGAATCCGATAGAGCAGGCAGGAACATACCCCTTACCGGAAGCGCAGCTGGACAGGTTTCTACTTTATGTGAAAATAGGTTATCCTACGGCGGAGGAAGAAACCGCTATTTTAAATAATACAACGGGGAGCCGGAAACCGGTGGTCAATGCGATAGTGGATGGCGCCGAGATCCAACAATTACAGAACCTGGTCCGGGAAGTAAGTATCAGCGAAGACATGGTGCGTTATGTTGCAGAGCTGATAAGGGCGACCAGGCCGGAAACTACCCCCCATTCTTATGTGAAGGAATGGGTACGTTGGGGGGCAGGGCCGCGTGCGGGGCAGGCATTGATCCTGACCGCCAAGGCCAGGGCATTATTGCAGCAGCGGTATGCGGTGGTGGCGGAGGATATTCATGCGATGGCTTACCCGGTATTGCGGCATCGGATACTGATGAATTTTAAGGCGGAGGCCGAAGGAATAACGTCGGATGCGGCGACAGATTACCTGGTGAAGACGGTGGAGCGGCCGGGAGGGAGGCTCAGGTAAGAGGCCGCGACGGTAAACGGGTTAACAATGAAAGAAATTCCGGATCATCATATTTTAATGGCCATTAAAGACCTGTCGCTGGCGGCGCGCCGGACGGTAGATGGGTTTATGGCCGGTATCAACAAGAGTAAGGTGCGGGGACCGGGGTTGGAGTTTAGTCAATACCGGAGCTATCAACCGGGGGACGATCTGCGCTGGCTGGATTGGAAGCGTTATGCCCGGTCGGACCGCTATTATATCCGGGAGTCGGAAGTCGAGACGAGTATCTCGGTGCGGCTGTTGATCGATGCCAGTCTTTCCATGGAGCATAAAGACGGGAGTTTTACCAAGATGGACTATGCGCGGCATTTGGCGGCTGCGCTGGGGTGGCTGGCGCATGGACAGGGGGATGCCCTGGGCCTGTATGTTTTCCGGGAAGGAGAGGTGTATTCGTTGCCGGCGCGTAAGGATGCCCGGCATTTGGCAAGGTTCTTCCATCAGCTGGAGGTGCTTGAGCCGGGGGGAACAATGCCGGGCGGTAAAACGCCGGGCGGGAAGATGGGCGACCCGGTAAACTATGCGTCGATTTTTTTAGGAGAACAGAAAAGAGAGCTCCTGATCTTTATAACGGATATGTACGAACAGGATGGAGAGATCAGCCGGATGCTGGAATTGCTGGCTTCGTTGCGACATGAGATCATAGTGTTTCACATTATGGGAAGGAATGAGCTGGAGGGGGATTATAGCGGCTATAGCCAGGCGGAGGATCTGGAGACGGGGCAACGGACGCCGGTGAGTAGTGGGATGGCGGAGGAGTACAGGGTAAGGGTTCAGGGATGGCTGTCGGCGGTCCGGATGCAGCTGCTGGATAAACAGATCGCGTATCAGCTGATGCGGATGGATGAACCGATGGGCCAGGCATTGCGGGATTTTTTGAAATTAAGAGGGTGAGATGTATTTTTTACAACCTATATGGCTGGCGGCGATGGCGGGGATAGTTGTACCGGTGGTCGTTCATTTCTGGAACGACCGGCGGGGGAAGGTGTTGCGTATTGGGAGTATCGCTTTGCTGGAAGGCGCTTCGCAGCGGATGGCGTGGAGCCGGCGTTTGTCACAGTGGTGGCTGCTGTTGTTGCGCTGCGCACTGGTGATGGCGTTGGCGCTGTTGCTGGCGGGGCCTTATTGGGCGCGGCCCGGCGGTGGGAAAAAAGGATGGGTGTTAGTGGATACCGGGGTTATAGCTGCTTATGGAGGGCGGGTCGATTCGTTGGTGAAGATGGGGTGGGAAAAGCATGTGTTGGAGGGTATGGACTATTGGCGCGCGTTCCGCACGGCGGATGGGATGGCGCCGGGTGGTGTGGAGTTTTATATTTTTTCATCGGGGTTGGCAGGACGGTTTATGGGCGAGAGACCTCATACGAACCGGGTGGTTCATTGGGATATATATGCGCCGGGGGATTCAGTGTTTCAATGGACGGAAAAAGCCTGGAGTGTTGCTGCGGATAGTGCGCGGGTAATGACGGGGGTGACGAGGGCTACGGGGAGCATGTATCGTTATGAGACGGTAGCGATGAAGTCAGATACGAGCACGTTATACTATACTATATATACGGATGAAGCGTATAAGCAGGATGGGCGGTACCTGGAGGCTGCGCTCCGGGCAGTACAGGAGTTTACTCACCGGAGATTGCGGCCCGGACCTGGCGGATGGCTGTTTTGGTTGTCTTCGAAGCCATTGCCTGTGGTCACGGGGTTTTCGGCTATATGGCAGTATGGAACAGGCAAGGAGAAAAAAGAGGATACGTGGATGGAGAGTACGGCACTTTATAAGGAGACAACGGGACAAGAAAGGGGGGGAGAAGCTGTATGGAAGGATGGGTATGGCCGGGGGGTATTAGTGCGGGAAGGGCAAACATTTCATTTTTATAGCCGGCTGAATCCCGACTGGGGCGAGCTGGTGTGGAGCAGGCAGTTTCCGGCATTGCTGGCGCGGATGTTGTTTGGCGAAGAAGGGCCGGGAACGCGGGACTTGCGGATGATCGATGCGGCGCAGTTGACGCCGGTGCGGCGGAGGGGGGGCGCGGAGAGTGTGGATGGTTTTGGGGAGACGGAGGTCGAAGGCGTGAGGGCCCCGGGTGCAAACGGGGCGATCGACCTGGGGCCGGCGAGCTGGATACTGATATTCTTATTATTTATACTGGAAAGATGGCTGAGCGGCAAGGAATAAAACGATTGGGCGCGCTGCAAAAGCGATGGAAGGCGGAGAGTTTCGCCTACTTCCTGCTGCTGAGCCTTGCCGTAAGCATACTGCTGACAACAGCGTTGTATGTTATGTTGGGTTGGTCCTGGCGGGCAGGGGCGCTGTTTTTCCTGGTTGGTTACACGGTGGCCTTGTGGGTCTTTCCTTATTGGCGGATATCCCTTACTGATATTGTCCGCTACCTGGACCGGCAGCTGCCGGAACTGGAGGAGAGCTGCGGGCTGTTGTTGCGCCCTGTAGATGAGCTGGGGCCATTGGAACAATTGCAGGCGGTCCGAACGGAAGCGAGGTTTCGGTCGATACGTTTGCCAGGGCCCTTGCGGCGAAAACTGTTTTTTGCGGGTGGATTGCTTTTTGGGGCGGCGATCCTTGGTGGATGTATAGTGTTTGTGGCTGGCCCTGGTGGCGGAGAAGGCCGGTTGAGGCATCCTGCTGTTATTGCAACGGGCGGGCCGGAAGGGATGAAAGCGATACCGGGAGTAAAGGCTGTGAAAATTGTTATTAGACCACCGGCCTATACGGGTAAGGGGACGAGAGATCAGGTGGTGTGGCCTTTACAGGTGGAAGAGGGGGCGTTGTTGAGCTGGGAAATAGAAACCAGCGGGGCTGTGGACACGGTATTATTTCTGTTTAATGATACGACCCGGGTGTTATTGCGACCGGCTGATACAGGCAAAATGGTATGGAGGCTGTCGCTGCCGGCAGTACGTCCGGGTTTTTACCAGGTGCGGGTTGGTTCGCAATTGTCAGAGCTATATAAACTGGAAGTCATAAAGGACGAGCCGCCAAAGATAACCATCCGGGCGCCGAAGGCTTATACGCTGCTGGACTATGGTGAATCCACCAGGGTCCCTTTACTCGTAAAACTGCAGGACGACTATGGGATCAGCGACGCGGCGGGGGTGGCGACTGTTTCCAGCGGGAAAGGAGAGGCCGTGAAATTCAAAGAGCAGGAACTGCGTTGGGAAAAGGGGTTCACGGGGGGGCAGTCTGCCTATGACTTGTCAAAGACATTGGACCTGTCTGCGCTGGGGTTGAAGCCGGGGGATGAACTTTACTTTTATTGCCGGGCGAAGGACAATCATGGGCAGGAGGCAAGGACGGATATGTATATCATAACGCTGGCGGATACCGCGCAGCTGATGAGCCTGGAAGGAATGACGGTAACTTCGGATGTCAAGCCGGAGTTTTTCCGGAGTGAGAGACAGATCATTATCGAGGCGGAACAATTGCTGAGAGAGAAGGATACATTGGAGGCAACGGCGTTTAATAATAAGAGTAATGACCTTGGCATGGATCAGAAATTGTTGCGGCTTCGGTATGGTAAGTTTTTGGGTGAGGAGGCGGAGGAAGGCGGCGCCGGGAATATTGAAGGGAAACCGGGAGCGTTTGGGGATGCCAGGGAGATATTGGATGCGTATACGGACAAACATGATAACGCGGAAGACGCTACCTATTTCGAACCAACCATCAAGGCGCAGCTGAAGGCCACATTGTCGGAAATGTGGAATGCTGAACTGCGGCTAAGGACCTATAAACCACAGGAAGCTTTGCCTTATGCTTATAAGGCGCTGCGTCTGCTGAAGGATCTGCAGCAGCAGTCGAGGGCGTATGTGGCGAAGACGGGAGTGAAGGTGACGCCGCTGAATCCGGCTAAAAGATTAACGGGAGAGCTGACGGCTATCCAGGCGCCGGTGCAACGGGCCGAGCGGAAGACCGGGTTGACAGAAGAAGAAGTGTTGCGGATCGTATTGGGGATATTGGAAGCGGGGCCAGGAATGGCAGAGAATGGAAGTAAGCTGTTGCTGGGGCAGGTTGAAAGAAGGCTTGGAAAAGAAGCCGCTTCGCGGCCGGGTGAGTTCCTGGCAGGGTATCAGGCGATGCGGCGGGTCGTTGCCATCGAGGGAAGAGGGAAGGCCGATGTGCTTCTGGCGGAGCAGGCGATACGAAAACTATTGCCGGTAGCGCAGGCTGTGCCAGCGTCACCAGGGCCGGCGGCAGATGCGGGTTTATCACAAATTTATTTTAGTCATCTCTACAAACCATGATGGCGTGGAACTATATTATTATTGGGCTCGGGCTGGCGTTGCTGGTATTTTTGCTGTGGAAGGAACTGCGGCGGCCTCGCCGGTCGCGGTTGACGGCGCGGGCAGTCGCCACTGTGCTGGCGGTCGGTGCATTGGTTTGCATGGGCTTGCCGATGAGCTGCCGGCGGCAGACTGGTGTCAGGGAGAAAGAGGGGGTGCTGTTGACGGAGGGATATGATGTGGATAGCGTCAGGGAGTTTTTGCGTGGGCATGCGGGGATGAAAATGATAAGGTCCGATGATGTATCGATGGATCGATGGCATGTCTTCGGGTATGGGTTAACGAGGGAGGAATGGACAGCTTTGAGGCCGCCGTCCCTGGTATTTCATTCTTCCTCTCTGAAGGCGGGACTGGTGACAGCGGACTGGCAGCGGAAATTGAGGAAGGGCGAACCGTTGCAGGTTCAGGGACATTGGAATGGGAAAGGGCGTGTTACCCTGTTGCTGGAAGGGATGGGACAGGTGCTGGACTCGACGGTGGTGGCGGGCGACTCTTTGTTTTCATTAAATACAGTACCGGCGCAGGTGGGCAGAGGGGCTTATAAGTTTGTTGCATTGATGGGAAAGGATACGTTGGAACACGAGGATATTCCCGTGGAGGTGGAAGCCGGGCGACCGTTGAAGGTATTATTGCTGGCATCGGCGCCAAGTGCTGAAAATACCTTCCTGGTGAGCTGGTTGTCAAAGGAAGGCCATGCAGTGGCTAGCCGTACGCTGGTGAGTAAGAGTAAATACCAGCAGGTATATGCAAATATGGCTGAGCGGCCACTGGGGCAACTAACATCTGCCTTGCTGGGGGATTTCGACCTGGTGATAGCGGATGCTTTGACTTTATCCGGTGGTGGGATTTTGCCGATGTTGCGGCGGCAGGTAGGGGAGAAGGGATTAGGTTTAGTGATCCGGGTGGATAGCGCCGGCGGGGCTGCGATTGGGGGTGTTATTGCGGGATAGTATGGGCAGGACCGAGGTAGGTAGTAGTCGTGAAGGGGCAGGAAAGATAGTGTTGACTAACCATACGACGTATTCGATGGTGCTGGCCGGGGAACAGCAGCGGTATGCAGCTTATTGGTCTTTGTTGTTGCGGGAGGCGGCCCGGGAGGCAGGGGCGGGAGACGGTTGGGTTTGGCGACCGGCCTTGCCAAGGGTGGAAGAGCCGGTACGGTTTGTTTTACAAACGGGGGAGAGTGGGGTACCGCAAGGGTTGATAGGGCCGGGCAGGCCGGTGACTATGTATCTGGCGGAGGATGGCGTATTGCCTTATAACTGGGAGGGCCGGTATTGGCCGGAAACAGCGGGTTGGCAGACTGTCAATACGCTGCAGGGTGATACGACCTGGTGGTATGCCTGGCCGGCGGAGGCGTGGAGACCATTATATCGGGAAAGGAGAAGGCGGGAGACGGAGCTTTTTATAAAGGGCAGCCGGACTTTGGAGCAGCGGGTGGCGGGGGAGCAACGGGCAAGCCTATCCAAAGGATGGTTTTACGCTCTGTTTTTTGTGAGTCTGCTTTTTTTGTGGATCGAAAAGAAAACTCTTTAGATTGGGATTTATATTTATCACTACACAACCAGAATTAACTTGAAAAGAAAAGATTTCCTTCACATGGCGGGAATGGGACTAGGTTCCCTGGTACTGCCCAAACTTCCTTTTGGCTCGCGGATGATCGATCCTGCTGAAGTCTTGCAGGGTGGAATGGATGTAGTTGCAAAGAAACAGCTTGCCGACGCTGCCTTGAACGCGGCTAAGTCCGGTGGCGCCACTTATGCGGATATCCGTATCGGAAGATATCTCAACCAATTTATCGTCACGCGGGAAAACCGGGTCCAGAATATCGCCAATACCGAATCGTTCGGTGTAGGCATTAGGGTAATTGCGAACGGCTCCTGGGGATTTGCTGCGACCAATGACGTTACGCCAGAGGGGGTGGCCAGAACGGCTGCAAGGGCGGTAGCAGTAGCAAAGGCCAATGCGAAGATCATTTCCGAGCCGGTGCAGCTGGCTCCGCAGAAGGGGTATGGGGAAGTGAGCTGGAAGACGCCAATAGTAAAAAATGTCTTTGAAGTGCCGCTGAAAGAAAAGATCGATTTGTTGTTGAACGTCAACAGCGTTGCCATGCAGGGTGGGGCCAATTTTGTCAACTCAGCCATTTTGGCTATCAACGAACAGAAATATTTTGCTTCTACCGACGGCAGCTATATCGACCAGGACATTCACCGCTTGTATCCAAACTTCAACGTCACGAAGATCGACAAGGCAACGGGCAAATTCCAGACGCGGCGTTCGCTGAGCTCGCCGGTGGGGATGGGTTATGAGTACCTGATGCCGAGACCGGAAGACAAGATTGCGGGTATTGTGACCCGCTATAAGGATCGATACGATATCCTGGAAGACGTAAAGAATGCGGCAGCGGACGTCACACAAAAGATAACGGCTAAGAGTGTAGAACCGGGTAAATATGACCTGGTGCTCGATCCCTCGCATCTCTGGCTGACCATCCACGAATCTGTCGCTCACCCGACGGAACTGGACAGGGTGTTGGGATATGAAGCCAACTACGCCGGCACCAGCTTTCTTTCTCTTGACAAATGGAAATCCGGAAATTTCCACTTTGGCAGTAAGCTGATGAATATTGTTGCCGACAAATTGCAACCTGGCAGTCTGGGCGCCGTCGGTTATGATGACGAGGGGGTTAAATGCGGAAAGTGGGATCTGGTTAAGGACGGGGTACTGGTAAACTACCAGGCGATACGCGACCAGGCGCATATTATCGGGCTGAATGCCTCGCAGGGCTGCTGTTATGCACAGAGCTGGGCGGACGTGCAGTTTCAGCGGATGCCGAATGTGTCGTTGCAACCGGGTAAGGAAAGACTCAGCGTGGACGATATGATAAAGAACGTCAAGAAAGGTATTTATATCGTGGGTGACGGAAGTTTTTCGATCGATCAGCAGCGGTATAATTTCCAGTTTGGCGGGCAGCTGTTCTATGAGATACAGGATGGCAAGATCGTCGGGATGTTGAAGGATGTTGCCTACCAGGCTACGAACCAGGAGTTCTGGAATTCCCTGGTTGCTGTGGCCGATGAGCGGGATTACCGGCTGGGTGGAGCTTTCAATGATGGGAAGGGGCAGCCCGGCCAGTCGAATGCCGTTTCACATGGAAGCAGTACGGCGCGGTTTAATGGGGTAAACGTTATTAATACAGCAAGAAAAATAGGATAGAACATGCCAATTTTAAATAAGGAAGAAGCACAGAAATTATTAAAAAAAGCGCTGAGCTATTCCAAAGCGGATGAATGCGAAGTGACACTGACGGGTTCGGAATCGGGTAATATCCGGTATGCCCGGAACTCTGTTTCGACGGCGGGAGAGATAGGCCGGTTGAGCCTGATTGTCAACTCGAGTTTTGGAAAGAAGACGGGTACGGCGACCATTGATGAATTTGATGACGCATCATTGGAAAAAGTTGTGCATAGAAGCGAGGAACTGGCGCAACTGGCGCCCGAGAATCCTGAGCACATGCCGTTGCTGGATCCGCAGACCTTTCCGGAGTCGATAGAATACGTGCCTGCTACGGCTGCTATCACGCCCGACACCCGGGCTGAGGCGGTGGCAAAGAGCATCCAGGTATCCAGGGATTCCAAGCTGCAGGCGGCGGGTTTCCTGGAGAATACGACTGACTTTGATGCAATCATGAACTCAAAGGGGCTGTTTGCCTACAATAAGGGTACGGATGTCATATTTACGGTCACTACGCGTAACGAAGAGGGAACGGCCTCGGGTTATGCCGCCCGCGGTTTTAATGATGTCTCAAAGCTGGATACCTATACTGCTACCAGGGTGGCTTGCGCCAAGGCCAATGGATCTTTGGGCGCCAAGGCGATAGAGCCGGGCAAATACACGGTAATACTGGAGCCGGTGGCGGTAGCGTATATGCTGGAGAATATGTTTTATGGGCTGGACGCCCGGAACGCGGATGAAGGCCGCAGTTTTATGAGCAAACCGGGTGGCGGCAACCGGCTGGGTGAGCAATTGATGGATCCGAAGGTGACCATCTATTCAGATCCCTTCCATCCTGAGCTGCCTTCGGCTACCTGGAGCCGGGAAGGACAGCTCTTGGAGAAGCGGCCCTGGATCGAAAAGGGGGTGGTGAAGAACCTGAGCTATTCGAGATTCTGGGCACAGAAGAAAAACGTAGCGCCTGTGCCGGGGCCGGGTAATATTATCATGGAAGGGGGGAGTGAGTCATTGGAGGATATGATCAGGAATACGGAGAAGGGCATACTGGTATCGCGGCTCTGGTATATCCGGATGGTGGATCCGCAGACCTTGTTGTTGACGGGTTTGACAAGGGACGGTACTTTCTATATTGAGAATGGCCAGATCAAGTTTCCGGTGAAGAATTTCCGGTTCAATGAAAGCCCGGTGATCATGCTGAACAATGTGGAGTCGATGGGCAAGCCGGAAAGGAGTATCAGCGTGGAGTCCTACCGGAGCTACCTGGTGCCCCCGATGAAGGTGAGGGACTTTACGTTTACGTCGCTTTCCGATGCTGTCTAAACTAATCGAAGCTGGCCAGCGTGTTCACATTGGGATCGAGGGTCAGCCTGGCTGGTTTTTCGGATAAGGGTAGTCGGATCGTAGTTGTTTTGTTTTTGATTTCAACGACGTGCAGTATGCCGTCGGTAGAATATTCCAGCGGAAATTCGAAGAGCTGGTTGCCGGTTTGGGTAAAATCGACGACCAGCTCTTTTTTGTCATCGTCGTATTTCCAGTCTGTTTTAATATGGGGATGGCCGGGTTTATCGAGCCATTCGTGGAAGAAGTCGCGCAGGTCCTGGCCGCTGACTGTCTCCATGACTTTTTCCAGGTCGGCGCTGCTGGCGTTGCTGTTCCGGTAGGTTGCATAGTAGGTGGAGATGCCTTTCCAGAAAAGCCCGTCACCGATACGCCGGCGGAGCATGTGCAGGACCCAGCTGCCTTTTTCATAGCTGTTGGGATTTAGTAATTTCATGAAATCGGCCTTGACGCTGGTGTCGACGATGGGGGTTAGCCTGGTTTTCTCGAAGGCGATGAGCTTTTCGCGATCTTTGGCCATTCCTTTCTTCAGGGTATCGACGCCATATTTGTTTTCCAGGTAACAATGCGTCATATAGGTAGCGAATCCTTCGCTAAGCCAGATGTTTGACCATTGGGTTTCGGTGGCGGCGTCGCCGAACCATTGGTGGGCTATCTCGTGGGCCATCAGGGATTCTATGCCAGGGGAGCTGACAGAATTTTCGAAGTAACAAATGGCGCTGGCGTTTTCCAGGCCGCCGAAGCGGGTCTTGGACTGGACATTGCCGCATTTTTCGAAGGGGTAGGGGCCGATGTGCCGGATATAAAACGGAAGGATCTGCAGCGCATAGGCATAACTTGAAAAGCCAATCTCCTTATTTTCCGGGAAGACATAGTTATAAACGGGAATGCCCATGGCATCGCCGGGGTGATCGACGGCGAAATCGGCTACACCGATCATCATTACTTTTGGCGAGATAGGAATGGCTTCTTTCCAGTGAGTCAATTTTTTATGATTGGCCAGCTCTTTTTCTTCCAATAAGGCGCCGTTGGCAACGACGGTGTAGTGCCCGGGGGCGGTGATGCGGAAGTCGAGGGTTGCTTTATCGGAAGGATGGTCGACGCAAGGCAGCCAGTTATGGGCGCGGTTGGGCCAGTTGTCGCCGAAAAAACCGCGGTGGCCGAACTTGTTATTGGAAATAATGAGACCGTCGGCGGGGATACCTTCATAGGTAATTGTGTATATATGTTGTTCGCCGGATTGGGCCGGCACGTGGAAGAGCAGCTGGCTGCTGTTTTGCGTGAAGCGGACGGCTTTATCCTTCTCTTTGACGGAGGTAACGGTCATGCCCTTACCTTCGACGTTCCTTCGGGTAAGGTCGAGCGCAAAACCGGCTGCATCTTCTTTGAACAGGACGGTGACAACGGCCTCGCCGCGGATCTTGTCGTTGTCGTCGCCCACTTCGAGTGAGAAGTCGTAGTGTTGGACGTCGATGGTGGGGTTGTAGGGCTGGGCGATGCCGGGGGTATGTCCAGCAAATAAAAGGCTGGCTATCAGGGCAAGAGTCCATGGTTTTATCATATTGCGAATATACACCCAGCCAAATGATAAAAGTTTACGATTCTTAGCTGAGTTTGCCTTAATTTTAATTATTCAATTACTGGTCATTTGTCGAACTATATTAATTGTCCCCATTGGCTTCACCGGCTGCCGTCCGTTTACAAACTGATCATCAGTTTTGCCATCGCCACTATCATTTCCGTAGCATTATTGCCGATTCGCATGGAAAGCATGACACGTATCATGATCGGGTGGGATTGTTTTAGTCTCTGCATGATCATTATCAGCGGGGTTATTTTTTTCAGCATGCGCCCCAGGCAGATAAGGGTGCTGGCCAAAACGGAGGATGCAGGACGGATCGTCGTTTTCTTTATTGTGCTGATCGCCACGATCGGCAGTTTGCTGGGTGTCCTGCTTTTGCTGGGGAATAAGGAGGCCTGGTTGTTGAAGAAAGGGGTAGAGACCTTTGTTTATATTTCCGGGGTTATCTGTTCCTGGCTATTGCTGCATACGATGTTCGCATACCGTTATGCGGTGCTGTACTATGGGGAGCATCCATTGGACCCGGATATACATACGGTGGGGTTACAGATCCCGAATGAGCTGTGGCCGGATTACCTGGACTTTGCCTATTTTTCTTTTGTGATCGGGATGACCTTTCAGGTGTCGGACATTGAAATATCTTCACGGGTAATAAGGCGCGTAGCGCTGATGCATGGGATGCTTTCCTTTCTTTTTAATACGGTGATCGTGGCGTTGACCATCAATGTGATTGTGGATCTGCGGAATTGAGGTTATTGGAATTGAGCTTTTTGATTGATGGGTTGGATAACAACGAATGCATTTGCTGTATAGCTGTCTCATTCAACTTTTGCAATCGTTCACTTTGAGGTAATCCCTGTCTTATTAACAGGGCGTTAATGCTTTCCAGATTTGTAAGCACAACTAGTACCACCGTATCGACCTGCAGTTGCTTTAAGACCTATGGCATGGGTACTCTCTATCCATTCCTTAACGCTTAATTTATAGTTGTTTAGACCTGCACGACTTTTAATTATGGCGAATTCGCCATAATTAAAATTGGGATTGTGGACAGCCTCCCAGATGCCAAGAAATTCTACAGTATTTCTGTTCCTTAACCAATCCGAGATAAAGAAATCGCCATCCTTAGCCTGCAACATGTCGGTAAGAGAAATAAAATCCATACTGTCCTGCCGTAGATTCTTTGCAGCCATGACATAAAGGGAATTGGAAAGATCAATAAAGCTAGACATTTTAAATTAATCGATAAAACAAAAATGGCTATCTAAACCTATCGGAGATAGTATAAGCCACTTTGTCGTTGATGCGGTGAAAGACTTCGGCGTTGATCTTGCGGATGCGGCGTAGGCGGCGGCCGACGAGGAGGCGTCCGTCGCTGTCGAAATATTGGGGTTGCTGGAAATAGGTGAGGATATAATATTTTTTGTTGGAGAAGGGTCTGTTAAAAGCTCGGGGCCAGAGGGAGATAAAGATAAGGGAGTGTTTACTTTCACCCGTATAATAGTTGAGGTGATTGACCCAGGTGCATTCCATCGACCGCATGTCAGTGATGAGATTATTGATGGCTGCCGTATCATAACCATACCGGAGCAGGGTATCCTGCAGGCGGGGCTCGCCGACATTAAATTCATAGATATAGGTGAGGGAGTCGGTGTCCAGCTCGAGGGAAATCCGGTTGAAGGGCCGGTCGGTGAATTCGATGGAAAAAGGTTTTTTCTCATAAGCCTGGCGGTAGACCTCTTCGATGCCGTCGAGGACAGACTGGTTCCTGCGATAATAGTTGGTGATGTTGAGAGAGGTACAGGAGGTGGCCAGGGTGGCTATGAAGAATAAATAATATAGTCGGAGGATGGACATACTGTGTTAATTGAGGATTGGCGGTGAGGGTTGGGTGGCAACGATTGGCGGTGAGGGCGGGATACAGTGTGATACGCCGAAGATTATTTTTTTCAAAAAGCCAAGGCTGACCTGCCGGAGGGTGCGGCCGCCGTAATCCCAGTAGATGATATCCACGAGGTCAGTTTCTGCTTCGACCTTCCGGATCTCGGTCAGAACGATAAAGTGAGTGGGGAAGCTATTCCTGAATCTTCCTTTCTCATGATTTTTTTTGTGCAGGTAAGTGTTGTTGACATATAGATAAGTGACGCCTGACTTTAGACATTCGGTGAGGTAGGCGTAGAGGTCTTTGAAGTGTGGCCGGAAGAGGTCTGAGCCTCTGGCTTCAACCCGGTAACCCATCAATTCCCGTATCATGCGGTTGAACTTGCCATAATTGACGGCGGCCCAGAAAGTATCCTCTGCGCCGGGACGGAAGCGGCAGTTGAAGAAGTTGAGGTAGCTCCTGAAATGGTCGGCAAGGATGAGGAACCACATCTGGTCGGCGGCCCGGATGTCCAGGATGCCTTTGAAGCGGAGGGTGCCGGCGGCCTGGTGGACTTCCGGAGAGGGGATAAACTTAACCTTACCCCATGTCGCCAATCCGTTGGTGTACAACGCCACCATGAAATGGGTATAAGCCAGCGGGTCGTCCTGCAGGGGCAGATAGGAGAGCGCTGCATAACCACAGAAATTGGTATTGCTGCCCTGATAGATGGCCAGGGGCGTCAGGATGTTGGCTTTAAGATTAGCTATAAAGAGGTGGCGTTTGACGTTGGGCCAGAAAATGCTGGAGTCGGGTAGTTTGGCATTTTGCAGATAGCTAAGGGCTTCTTCGCGGGTAGAAACAGGGGGGCCTGCGAGGGAAGTGAATGGAGAATAAAAAATAAACAGCCAGATCGTAACCAGGAGTAGTGGCTTGGGCATGATCAAATTTACAGTAATATTGCTAATAATGAAAGCAGCATCAACCGTGGCTGGTATTTTCCTTATCGGCAGTTTATTATCCTGCGGTAATAGGAAAGAAACTGTATTTACGGAAATGCCTGCTTCGAAGACGCATATTGATTTCCGGAATGACATTAAAGAAGATGAGGATTATAATGTATTGACCTACGAATACATTTATAATGGGGGTGGTGTGGCGGTAGGGGATGTCAATAATGATGGCTTGCCCGATCTTTACTTTACGGCCAATATGGGGCCCGATAAACTATATCTCAATAAAGGAAACTTTCAATTTGAAGACGTTACGGAACTGGCGGGGGTGAAGGGCCGGTCGAAGTGGAAGACAGGGGCAGTGATGGCTGATGTCAACGGGGATGGGCTATTGGATATTTATGTATGTTATTCAGGACCGGGCACGGATGCGGAAAGAGCAAACGAGCTATATATCAACAACGGGGCGAGCAATGGAGTACCCGTGTTTACGGAGTCGGCGAAGGCATATGGCCTGGATGCGCCGGGGACCTATACAACTACGGTGAGTTTTTTCGACATGGACAATGACGGTGACCTGGATATGTTCATGGTCAATCATGCCGCCATGTTTTACAATCCTTTTTACAATACCGACCGGCTGAGGGCCAAACGGCATCCGCAGTTTGGGAACCGGCTTTACCGGAATGACAACGGTCATTTTACGGATGTCAGTGAGCAGGCTCATATCTATGGGAGCGGGTTGAACTTCGGGCTGAGTGTTTCCATCGGCGACGTAAATAATGATGGCTGGCCGGATATCTATACCACCAATGATTATGACGAAAGGGATTTTCTTTACCTGAACAATCGTGACGGTACTTTCCGGGAGGTGCTGGACAAGGCGGCGGGGCATATCTCCGAGTTTGCCATGGGATCGGACATTGCGGATTACAACAATGACGGGTTACCTGATATTGTTGTATTGGATATGTTACCCGAAAGCAATCACCGGCAGAAATTGCTGCGGGGTGCGGATGCTTATGACAAATACACCATGCGGGTGGAGCATGGGCTGCATCACCAGCAGATGCGCAATACGCTGCAGCTGAATAATGGCACTGACAGCAGTGGAATGCCTGTTTTCAGCGAGGTAGGGCAACTAGCCGGCATTTCCGGTACGGACTGGAGCTGGGCGCCTTTATTTGCGGACTTCGACAACGACGGCTGGAAGGATCTTTTTGTTTCCAATGGAATACTGCGGGACATCAACAACATGGACTTCGTAAAGTATACGGCGGGTTACTCTTCGGCCTATAAAGAGGTAGGAGGGGATAAGAAGGAAATGTGGAAGCTGGTGCAAGAGATGCCGTCTACGCCGTTGCAGAACTATCTTTTCCGCAATGATCATAACCTGGGCTTCACGAATGTCACGGGAGACTGGGGGATTACCAAACCGGGTGTTCACGACGGGGCGGTGTATGCGGACCTGGATAATGATGGGGACCTTGACCTGGTAATTAATAATTTGAATGACGGGGCGCTGGTTTACAGGAATAATACGAATGGAAAGGCAAACGCTCATTATCTGAGGGTGCGGTTGAAGGGGCAGGCTAAGAATACCTTTGGGTTGGGGGCTAAGGTGGAGGTGACGACGAAGCATGGCCCGCAAATGCAGGAAGAATACACTTCGAGGGGATTTCAGTCGTCGGTAGACCCGGTGATGCATATTGGATTGGGACAGGATAGTATAGTTCGATCGCTGTTGGTGCGCTGGCCTTCGGGGAAGGAAAGTAAATTGAGTAATGTACGGGCGGATACGATGTTGGTCGTCGAGGAAGCGAAAGCGGGAGAGAGAGTGCCAGCGATCAAGGAGGTGGGCGAGCCGGTATTCCGCGACGTGACAGCCACCAGCGGAGTGAAGTTTATGCATCAGCAGGCGGCGACCATTGATTTTAAAATATCTCCTTTGCTGCCTTTTCAACTGTCCAAGACGGGGCCATGTATAACGAAGGGGGATGTGAATGGGGATGGGCTCGAAGACCTCTTCATCGGGGCTTCTTCGGGGTATGAGAGCCAGCTCTATCTGCAGACGGGGAAAGGTCAGTTTGTTTTGGCGGAAGATCAACCCTGGAATGTTTCAAAGGACTTTACGAACGCGGACGCGCTGTTTTTCGATGCAGACGGGGATGGGGATCTGGACCTGTACCTGGTGAGTGGCGGTGCAGACTATCCTTTGAACGATAAAAGGTACCAGGACCGCTTATTTGAAAATGACGGCAAGGGGCATTTTCGGCTGGCGCCGGATGCCTTGCCGGCTGAAGCGGTAAGCGGAGCTTGTGTACGGGCTGCTGATATCGACCGGGATGGGCTGCCTGATCTGTTTGTGGGTGGTTATGTGCAGCCGGGTCTTTTCCCGGCGCCGCCGGAAAGTTTTGTGCTGAAGAATAAAAGTACGAAAGGGGGGATCCGGTTTGAAAAGGACAAGCAGCAGACGGATACGACGCTGACCCGTTGCGGGATGGTGGCGGATGCCTTATGGCTGGACCTGAATAAGGATGGCTGGCCGGACCTCGTCGTCGCGGGTCCTTTTATGCCGGTTTCGGTGTTTGAAAATCATGGGGGGAAATTGGAAAATCAAACAGCTGCGTATGGGTTGGGCGACACGCAGGGTTGGTGGTGCCGGCTGGCGGCGGCTGACGTGGATGGCGACGGGGATAGCGACATCATTGCAGGCAACCTGGGCCTCAATACGCAATTCCGTGCGGGGCCCACAACTCCATTGACGATAACCTATGGGGATTTTGACCAGGATGGGGTTATGGATCCGATCCTGTGTTATTACAACGGCGGGAAAAGCTATCCTTATTTTACGCGGGACGAGCTTTTCGATCAGATGCCTTCGAAACAAAAGAAGTTCAGCCGGTATGCGGACTATGCGGATGCGCAGCTGACAGATTTGTTTACTCCGGAACAATTGGCCACAGGAAAGACGATCCGGATAAAAACGACCCAATCGATGTTGTTGCGGAGGGTGGGTAAGGGATTCCGGGCGGAGCCGTTGCCGATAGCCGCGCAAATAAGCGCTGTGAATGGAATATTGGTACAGGATTTTGACAAGGATGGAAGACCGGATATATTACTGGCCGGAAATTTTTTTCCGTTCCGGGTGCAACAGGGACCTTTGGATGCCGGGACCGGACTTTTATTGGTAAATGATGGGAAGGGAAATTTTGTCCGGGAGGAGAAAACAATAAGGCAGTTGTATATGATGGGAGATATTCGTAATATTATGGCCGTTAAGACGGCAACCGATCCACTGATAGTAGCAGCAAAAAATAAGGGTCCGGTTCAATTGATACGGTTAAGTGCGAAATAAATTATGCAACCATCACTATTGCATCGAATACAATTCGATAACGATGAAACTGCTTTCCGGCATTTTTATACGGACAATGTATTCCGGTTGTTTCAATTTGCCTTCACTTTTGCTCAGAACAGGGAGCAGGCGGAGGAAATCGTGAACGATGTATTCCTGAAACTATGGCAGAACAGGTCGAGAATCAACCAGATAGAAAATATTTCGGTGTATCTCTATGTAGCGGTAAAGAATACGGCGGCCAATTATCTGCGGCAACTAAAGGGACAACATCGGGTCGACCTGGAAAAACTGGTAGTCCATCATTTTTATCTGAGCCCGGATCCCGAGCAATTGCTGGTTACGGACGAACTAAGAAAACGGATCGAAGTTTCCATTGACAGGCTTCCCGCTCGTTGTAAGCTGATATTCAAGCTGGTGAAAGAGGATGGGCTCAGCGCTACCGAGGTTGCCGCCATATTGGATATCTCCTATAAGACAGTCACTACACAATTAAGCATTGCATTGAAAAAACTGGAAGAAGCTCTCCGCCCTTCCCTTCAGCAGCACCGAATGAAAATCTGAAAGCTCCGGATCAAGATCTAAAAAAAATCTCCCTTCCTTTTAAGAAAAACAGGGAATACCTGTGTCCTGCTTTCAGAATGAGAGAAAATTCAACTGAATATGCCCGGGTCATTGAGCTAATGGCGGAAAAAATGGGGAAGACTGCTTCCCCGGAAGAACTGGAAGAGCTAGCGGGGCTTTTATCGATCAATCCGGAGTATTCTTATCTGGCTGAAGTAGTAGCCTCTCTGAAGGGGAATGCGGAGCATGTGGAAAAAACTTTGCCGGAGGAGGATCTGGCTAATAGCGGTTGGGCGCATCTGGCGGAAAGAATGAATGCGAAGCCGGAGAAAAAAGGCAGGGTGCGATGGATAAGACGGGATGGGGTGCGATGGATGAGCCCTTCGCGAGTCGCTGCGGCCTTGTTCTTTGTTTTAGCGGGAGTAGGTGTTATAAGTTATTATCGGTGGGGCAGGCAATCGGTTGCAGCGTTGAGCAAATCCGTGCAGGTGGGGTATGGTGGGAAGCGGTTGCTGGTGTTGGCGGATGGGACAAAGGTATGGCTGAATGCCGGCAGCCGGCTGGTGTATCCGGCCTCATTTGCCGGAAAGACGCGGGAGGTGCAGTTGGAGGGGGAGGCTTTTTTCGACGTAGCGCAGCGGACGCATCAACCTTTTTTTGTGCATACGGGCAGGATCACGGTGCGGGTATTGGGGACCCGGTTTGATGTGAAGGCTTACCGGGAGGATGCACAGGTCTCGGCTACTTTGATTAGCGGGAAGATACAAGTGATCCTGAATGAAGAGCCGGAGAAAAAAATATTGCTTTCCCCGCATGAGAAATTGACGGTAATGAATGTGGCTGAGAATAAGGAGCATGGTGTAAATAGTGTTAAAGAAAACGAATTGCATTACCAGGTGTTATTCCTGCCACAGGCCGAACAGGAGATTTTCCCTGAAACGGCCTGGGTAAATAACAAAATGGTATTCAATAATGAATCTTTCGATGAAGTAGCAAAGGAATTGGAGCGCCATTATGCTGTCCGCATCGAATTTGACAATGATGCTTTGAAGCGTGAGCATGTGAGCGGGATTTTTGAGAAAGAGAGCTTGTTGCAGGCTTTAGAGATACTTAAAATGACGACGAAGTTCAATTATAAAATAGACAGCAACCAGGTAAAATTGGTTGCCGACCAAAACTAGAATTATGCTGAAATTTCTATTGCAAATGAAAATAGGCTTTTGCCTGTTTATGGCCGTCTGTTTGCAGGTATCGGCCCATGGGTATTCTCAGGATAAGTTCAGCTTCCATGTCAGGCAGGTGGGGGCGCATGAAATTTTCAACGCTATCCAGCAGGAAAGCAAATACCGATTTTTCTACAACAACGATTATCTCCGGCAATTGGGTAAGGTAGACCTGGATGTTACCGATGCTTCGCTGACCAATATCCTGGACCAGGTGCTGGGCGGCAAGTTTGGTTATACCATCCGGGATGGCCGAAAGGTCATCATCACGCCGGTGAAGCAACCTGTTTCCCCGGCCCGGCCTGATACGGCTGTCAAGGGGAAGGTAACCGATGAGGGGGGTAAGCCGTTGGGAGGGGTGACGGTCAAGCTCGCCAGTGGCGGGCGTGCCGTGCAGACGGATGAGAATGGAAGCTTCAGTATCGACGCGGCGACCGGTGACGAGCTGGTGATCAGCTATGTGGGTTATAAGGAACAGCGGGTAAAGCTGGATGGTACGAAGAATGTCCCGGTCCAGATGCAGCCCAATGCGACCGGCCTGGCTGATGCGGTAGTAGTCGGATATGGTACGCAGCGGAAGCGGGATGTGACTGGTAGTGTCAGTACGGTAAAAGGGGATGACTTCAAGAACCTGCCGGTGAGCAATGCGGCTGATGCCTTGCAGGGGCGTGCATCCGGTGTTGACATTATCCGGGACGATGGATCTCCGGGCAGCAATCCCAGCATCAGGATCCGGGGTACGGGGACGGTGAATAATTCCGATCCACTCGTTGTCATCGATGGGGTGCCTGCGAATGGTCTCAATGATGTCAACCCGAACGATATAGCTTCTATAGAAATATTAAAGGACGCGAGCTCTTCGGCTATTTATGGAAGCAGGGCGGCCAATGGAGTGGTGCTGATAACGACGAAGAAGGGGAATTTCGGCGAGCAGTTGAAGACTACGGTCAGCTATTACAATGGCTTTGACAAGGCTGCAAAATACCTGGACCTGCTGACGGCGCCGGACCTGGTGAAGCTGAAGCAGGAAGCATATACCAACGATGGCCGGACGGTGCCGGGTATCTGGACGAGTGGTGCTTATGCTACACAGAAGACGGACTGGCAGCGGGCTTTGTTCAATACGGGGCACACGCAGAATGCGGACTTTGCGATGCGTGGGGGGAATGCAACCAGCACGTACAGTTTTTCGGGCAACTATTATGATCAGAAGGGCATCATTGATAATTCCTATTTCAAGCGGTATAGTTTCCGGATTAATTCCGAGCATAAGATCTTCGACCGGTTGAAGGTAGGCGAGAATATCGTCTATTCGCATACGGATGGCAGCGCGCCCAATACCAAGTCCTCACAGGCGGGTTTGGTCTGGAGCGCCATACGGTTCAACCCGGGCATTCCCGTAAAAAATCCGGATGGCTCTTACGGAAATTCCAATGTGGATGGTCTGGGGGATATCAATAATCCGGTGGCGACGGCTAACGAGATAGATAAATCCGATAAGTTCGACCGGATCCTTGCCAATGGGTATGCGGAGCTGGAGATCATAAAGGGGCTGAAACTCAGGGCCAATTACGGATATGACCAGAGCACGGAAGATTTTTATGAATTCGACAATGCGATGCCTGATCAGGCCCGCGGACCGGGTTCTGCTTCGCTGACGCGCGGGTCTGGCAAGAGCTGGTCTTTTCTCGAAGAATATTATCTTACCTATAATAAGTCGTTTGGCTCACATAGCCTGAACCTGACGGGTGGGTATTCTGCCCAGACCTTTAAGGGAAATTATTTTAATGGCACCCGCATCGGGTATGACGATACGAGCATCTATCAGCGGGTGCTGAACCTGGGGAACAGCGGCAGTGCGGGGAATAGCGGTTTCAATACGCCATCGGCGGGATTGCAATCCTATTTTGTGCGTGCGAACTATTCTTTTATGGGCAAGTATCTGTTCACAGGGACGTTCAGGGCTGATGGCAGCAGCAAGTTCCCGCCCGGAAAGCGCTGGGGATATTTCCCTGCCTTTTCTGCGGGCTGGAGGGTGTCTGACGAGAACTTTTTCCGGGACAATGTAAAGGCCATCAACAGCCTGAAGATAACGGGTGGCTGGGGTGAGCTGGGGAATCAGAATGTCGGTCCCTTCCAATACCTGAGCGGAATAGGATATGGTGGTGGTGGCGGCTTAGGTGGTGGCGGATATGGTTACAGCACGGGGACGAGCACGTCCTATCAGAACGGGGCCTATGTTATCAGCATTGCCAATCCTAATATTACCTGGGAGAGAGCGGTCATGACGAATATCAGCGCTGAGCTGACGACGCTGAACAATCATCTGTCTGCGACGATCACTTACTTTAATAAGAACACGACGGACATGCTGATCCCTTATCAGCTGGTAGAGACTTTTGGTGCGCAGAACGGGAATGGTCTTGCGACCGATGATCCGGGGAATATATCCCTGCCTGATCTCAACCAGGGAAGGATCAACAATCATGGTGTGGAGATAGAGCTGAACTATTCAAATACGGCTGGCAAGGTCGGGTATTCATTTGGCGTTAATGGAAGTTTCATCAGCAATAAGGTGACGAGGCTTTTTGGTCCATCTGTGTACCTGGCCGGTCCGATATATGGCCGTGAGAATGTGGATATTTCGCGTACCTATGAAGGGCAGCCGATGGCTTCCTTCTATGGGTTTAAAACAGCGGGCCTCTACCAGAGCCAGGATGAGATAAACAAATCCGCGGATATAACCGCTGATCCCAATAAGGCCAATATCAAACCGGGGGATGTACATTTCCGTGACCTGAACGGGGATGGTGTCATCGATGATAAGGACAGGACGAGGCTGGGTGATCCGAACCCAAAGTTCGAGTTCGGGGTTCATGGATCGATGAACTATAAAGGCTTTGATCTCAGCTTCAATTTTGCGGGCGCCACGGGCTTTAAGCTCTATGATGCAGACCGGCTGGTGGGTTTGGATGCGACGCAGGTCTACAACTGGTATGCCGAGCAGAACGGACGCTGGCATGGGCCCGGGACGAGCAACAGCATTCCGAGACTGTCGGTAAACAACCTGAACAATAACTATCGTTCGTCTGACATGTGGGTTCAGAATGGCGCATATGTCTCACTGAAGAGCGTGGCGATAGGTTATACCATACCCAAGGTACAGATCGGCAACGCGAAGATCCCGGAGATCCGGATCTACGTCAGCAGCTACAATACATTTACCATTACGGGATATAAGGGGTATACGCCGGAGCTGGGGTATACTAACCCGGGAGCTTCGGGGCCAAGCGTTCAGAATCCCTATGCTACCACGCCCGGATTGCAGAGGGGTGTAGACGTTGCGCAGTATCCGCAGTCCCGTAATATTACCATTGGAGGGACGGTGAGCTTCTAACCCGAAAAAATGACAATATGAACAAGAAACGTAACTATATAATCTTTGGCTTGATCACTGTGCTGATGGCTGCCGTGATCGCGGGCTGTATCAAACATCCGCTGGATCAGCCGCAAAGCGGGCAATACAATACCGGCAACTACTGGCGTAACCAGGCTGATGTGCTTGCGGGTATCAATGGCATCTACAATGTGCTTTATACGGAAGACTGGATAGGGCATCATATCTATGTTTTTGACGATCAGTCGGATGATATCTATGTCGCAGGGGACCATGATGATTTCAAAGCATTGGAGATCTTTAACCAGAATGCTACGCAGCAGATAATTGGTGTCACCTGGGCTTTTGCCTATGAGCAGATAGGCCGGGCAAACAATGCCCTGCTGTATATCCCCAAGGTTCCGGTAATGGACAATGCGATCCGTCAGCGGTCGATGGGAGAGGCTTACTTTTTGAGGGCATATGCTTATATTGTTCTGAGTGAGATCTATGGAGAAGTACCGCTGATCACTGAAAAGAATGTGACAGCGGTGGATTATAATGTCGCCAAATCGCCTCTTGACAGTGTGCGGTTGATGGTGGAATCGGATCTGCTGAAGGCAGTGGATCTGCTGCCTGAGACGTATGGCGATGCCGATAAGGGAAGGGTCAGCAAGGGTGCGGCCTGGGGAATGCTTTGCAAGCTTTATATGTTTGAAGACCGGCTGGCGGATGCGATCACTTATGGCTCAAAGGTGATCAATGATCCCAACTATGCGCTGGCAGGCAAGTATACGGACAACTTTACGATCGGGAACCAGGAGAGCAATTCCGAGATCCTGTTTGCTGTCTGGAATAACAGTCAGCTTACGGCCAATGTGCCTACGTCGGCTATAAGTCAATATTTTACGCCAAGGGCCTGGCAGGGATGGGGATTTCATCAGCCCACGGAGAATTTCGCCGGGGAATTTGAAACGGCGGATACGGTTCGCAAGAGGGCTACTCTGCTGTCTGTGGGGGATACGATCCCTTACCAGTTGAATCTGATCCCGATAGGTGACGGGGACGCTTACCAGATGTTTGCGGGAAGGTCAGGGGATACGACGGGCAGGATGTTGCCGAGCATGTCGGCTACGGGTTATTGTATCCGGAAGTATACGGCCTTTGTGTCGGATGGCGCCAAGACGCATGCCGGTCTCATCGATTTTAATCTCAAACAACCTTTGTTACGCAGCGCGGATATCTATCTGCTGGTAGCGGAGGCAAAGATAAGACAGAGTGGTCCCGGCGCCGGGGACCTGGAGCTGAACAAAGTGCGGACTCGCGCCGGGTTGCTGCCGAGGAGCGGTGCGACGATGGCGGAGCTCGTCCACGAGCGGCGTGTCGAGCTGGGGGGTGAGAATACCCGCTGGCAGGATCTGCTGCGCTGGGACAAGGACAAGCTGGTGAATTTGGATACGATCGTGAGCAAGCCAATGGCGGCCAGTCCGCTGCCGCCTTATAATGGTTCGGTTATCATTCCTGCGCGTACCTTTATACGGCCAAAAGATTACTATATGCCGATACCGCAGCAAATTATTGATGAGAGTAAGGGTGTGATCAAACAAAATCCAAATTATTAATTGAGAAGGCAGCTGTTTTTAATCATCGTAGGTGTAGCTTGTATAAAAAATGGCTACTCGCAGATAGATAGAGATGTAATAAAAGGGTTTATCCAACGGGTGACGGGGGGCCGGGATAATGCTTTTGCTGTGGAATATATCGCTCCTGTGAATGGGAAGGATATTTTTGAATTGGAGAGCAGGAAGGGGAAGATAATCCTGCGGGGAAGCAATGGCCTTAGTGTGGGATCGGCGCTGAATTATTATTTACGGGAATACTGTCATAGCCTTGTGACGGGCAGCGGGGTCGATCTGCGATGGCCGGCGGTCTTGCCGCTGGTGAAGCAAAAGATAAGGCGGGCGACGCCTTACCGGTACCGGTATTATATCAACTACTGTACTTTTAACTATTCGATGGCCTGGTGGGACTGGACGCGGTGGCAGCGGGAGATCGACTGGATGACGCTGAACGGGATCAATCTGCCGCTGGCCCTGACGGGTGAAGAAGCTATCTGGCAGCGGGTGTACCGGCAGATGGGTTTTACGGATGCAGAGCTGGACAAATTCTTTTGCGGGCCGGCTTATTTCAGCTGGTTCTGGATGGGAAATATCGATGCCTGGGGTGGGCCGCTGCCGCAGCATTGGATGGATTCACACCGTGAATTACAGAAGAAGATACTCACGGCAGAGCGATCGATGGGAATGAAACCCGTGCTGGCGTCTTTTACGGGGCATGTGCCGGCGGCGTTCGTGTCACGGTTTCCTGGCTCTAAGGTTAAAAAAACAAATTGGGGAGCAGGGTTTGACGATGTGTATATATTAGATCCTTCTGATCCGCTGTTTGAAAAAATAGGGCAGCAATTTATCGAAGCGCAGACAAAGGAATACGGGACCGATCACTTCTATTCTGCCGATACTTTTAATGAGAATGTGCCACCAACGGATGACTCTGCTTATTTGAGCCAGATGAGCAAAAAGGTATTTCGATCTATGGCTGGCGCGGACCCAAAAGCTATCTGGGTGATGCAAGGATGGATGTTCCACTACAATGCGGCTTATTGGAAGGCGCCGCAGGTACAGGCCTTACTGAAGGCGGTGCCGGACGATCAGATGATCGTGCTGGACCTGTATAGCGAGAGCCATCCGGTATGGAACCGGACAAATGCTTATTATGGCAAGCCCTGGATCTGGAACATGCTGCATAATTTTGGCGGGAATATCTCGCTATGGGGCAGGATGGAGGCGGTGGCGACCGGGCCGGCGGCTGCGTTGCACGCCGCTTCGGCGGGTGAGACGGCGGACAGGCCCGCGGGTAAGATGGAGGGTATCGGGCTTACGCCGGAAGGGATCGGGCAGAATCCGGCGTTGTATCAGCTGATGCTGGACAATGTGTGGAGGGATAGTGCGATCGATGTTTCGGACTGGCTGAAACGATATGCCGTGCAGCGGTATGGATCTTCGAATGACGGGGTAGACAGCGCCTGGGAAATATTACTGCATACGGTGTACGCGGGGGGATTAGGAGAAGGCGGGCCGGAATCAATTATTGTATCGAGGCCGATGACGGAGCCCTGGGGAGATAGGGTACGGACCAAGCTGGATTATGAACCGAAGGAACTGGCGAAGGCCTGGACTTTATTTGTGCGGGCGGCTGACACGTTGGGGGGCGATAATGGTGTGGGAAGCAGCGACGGATTCCGGTATGACCTGGTAGATATTACGCGGCAGGTGCTGGCGAACTATGCGCTGCCTCTTCAGCAAAAATGGGTGCTGGCTTATTTGCAGCATGATTCAGCGGGCTATGATCAATACACGGCGCAGTTCCTGGAATTGATGGATGATATGGATGTTTTGCTGGCGACGCGGAAAGATTTTCTGCTGGGCCGGTGGATCGGGGATGCGCGGAGGTGTGGCGCCGATGAGGCGGAGAAAGACCTGTACGAAAAAAATGCCCGGGACCTGATCACGCTGTGGGGGGACAAAGAAAGCGGGCTGCATGAATATTCATGCCGGCAGTGGGCTGGGCTTATAAAAGGCTTTTACAAACCACGCTGGGAGTTGTATTTTACTTATCTGCGACATAAGTTCGCCCGGGGCGATCGAATGGAGACAACGGATTTCGAGCAGGCTATCAAAGATTGGGAATGGAAATGGGTGAATGAAAAGGGGGTGAGGTATACGGAAGAGCCTACCGGCGACGTTGTCGGGGTGGTTAAGGGAATTTATAAGAAATATGCGCCTCTTATACAATAGAATATGGGTGTTGCTGGTGGCGTTGAGTTACGCTGTTCCGGGATGGTCCCAGCAACCAAACGATCACATCTTTCCTGCGGCGGTGGCTGCCAGGGCCTTTATCAATTTTGACAACCGGGGATTTTTAGTAAATGGCAAGCGGACCTTCCTGGTGTCGGCGGGTTTGGAATATGCGCGGATACCGAGGGCGTTGTGGGCGGACCGGTTGCTGCGACTGCAGCGTTGCGGATTTAATTGCGTGGAGGTATATACCTTTTGGAATTTTCATGAGCCCCGGGAAGGGGTTTTTGACTTTAATGGGGAACATGACCTGGATGCCTTTTTGAAGCTGGTCAGGAAATTGGGGATGTATGCCATTGTGCGGGTAGGACCTTATTACTGTGCGGAGTGGGACAATGGCGGATATCCGTTGTGGCTGAAATTTAAACCCGGGTTGCGGGTGAGGGAGCCGAATGCGGTGTTTGAAAAATATGTGGGATTGTTTTTTGACAGGTTACTTCCCATTGTTTTCTCTAATCAGATACATAAGGGTGGAGCGGTGATCATGGTGCAGCTGGAGAATGAGCATCCGGCGGGATGGGGGACGGACATGCCTGATTCTTATTTTACTTTTTTGCAGCAGAAGGCTTTGGCATCGGGATTGGAGGTTCCTTATTTTTTTAGTGGCTTGCATCATGATACTGATCCTGCGGGGGATGTTTTTTCTTTGGACGAAACAGGACGGCCGAATCCCTGGTTTTCGACCGAGTTTTGGAGTGTATGGTATAATGGCTATGGGTCGGGGGAGAAGGAAGCGCGTTTGTATGAACGCCGGACCTGGAAGATCATAGCGCATGGGGGGAATGGTTACAATTACTATATGGCGCATGGCGGCAGTAATTTCGGGTATACGAATAACGATGAAGATGCGGCTTCCTATGATTATGGTGCGGCGGTAGGACAGGGTGGGGATCTGCGGCCTATCTATTATAGTTTTAAAAAGGCGGCTTTGTTTGCCCGGAGTTTTGCGGCAGTGTTGGAAAACAGCACCGATGCAACGGCGGCTTACCGGGAAATGGTGAAGGATACCCTGGTAAAGGTGAGTGCGCGGAAGGGTCCGGCGGGCACATTGGTCTTTTTGGACAATGCTTCCGGGCAGGACCGGCAGGTCGTGGTTGGAAAAAATGATACCCTGACACTGGCGGCCGGCGAGATCAAACCGCTGGTATGGGATTATGCGCTGACTCCGGATTTCCGGCTGACGGGCCATACGGGGGGAATACTCGGCGTAGTAAAACAAGGCGCCCTGACCACGTTGCTGGTATACGATAAGGCGGGAAGCCGGGTCAAGTTGCATTTTTCGGGTTCTTCCCGCACGCTTAGAGTCCCCGGGGGTAAAGAGCCGGCACAATACTGGCTGATCGGTAAACATTCCCGCTTACGGGTGCTCGTCATGACTCCCGGGCTGGCTGACCGCACCTGGATAATTGATGGGGACAGCAGTTATATTGTTTGCGGGCCTCGCTATGCCGGTGAAATGAAGGGTATGTCTTTGGTGACGGAAGACCCGGTGTCAGCGGCGGATGATTTCCCGGTGGAGGTGTTTACGGGGACGCGTATGTGGAGATTAGGCGGTGTGCAACGGAAAGACAGTGTGCGACGGAAAGACAACCTGCGGACAAGGGCGGTATTGGGCGGCTGGTTGACACAGCCTGCGACGGATGCCGTTAAACCGGGATATGACGACAAAGGATGGACAACAAATGACCGGCCGTTACAAATGGGGGCAGATGGGGACACCACGGCGGATGCCTGGTATCGGGCAACGGTAACTACAGCCATGGCAGGCGACTATACTTTACTGGTAGACGGCGCCGACCGGGCAACGGCATTTGTGGACGGGCAGCCGGTGGGCAGGGCTTATATGAAGAAAGGCGGAGAGCTGAATTTCCCTTTGTCAGAAGGGCGGCATGTTCTGGCGGTTTTTACTGCGCATGATGGGCGTGATAAACTGCCCGCTTATCTTGGACCGGTGGATTCTGCGGACCGGAAGGGATTGTTTGGCGAAGCGCTATTGGTGCGCGGAAAGCATGTTATTACCGAATTGAGCGGCTGGCGGATGGCGAAGGCCAAAGCTGCCAGGGATGTGGAAAAGGATATCCCATCGGCAGGATGGCAGCCTTATGTCACCGGCCGGGATGCTTTTGATAAGAAGGAAGGGTATGGCTGGTTTCAGGTGGAGCTGCCCGTTGTACCACCAGGCGCGCGACAGGCGAGGCTGCATTTTGCCAGTGTCGATGAGGATGCGACCGTATTTATCAATGGCCGCAGGGCGGCGCGGCATGAAGGGTGGAATGCCCCGTTCGACATCCTGGTCGACCGGATGGACACGCTGCAACAGCCTGTGGTATTGACGGTATTCGTCGGAAATCATTCCAATGAAGGCGGCATAGATCAGCCGGTGCGGATAGCCGCGCTTGTTTCGCCGGTGGAAGTCAAAGGGTGGCGGATGCGCGGCGGGACGGGAGATACCTCGGCGCGCGGATGGGTAAATGCCCGGATCTCAGGCTTAGCGGCGGCTTCGGGCGACAGCGGTCACGCCGAAGGTCCGTGCTGGTGGAAGACTGACTTTAGCCTGCCCGTCAATGCGGGCTTAAGGCCGGTATGGCGGGTAATCCCAAAAGGACTCGGACATGGTTCTGTATGGGTGAATGGTCATAACCTGGGCAGGTATCCGGAGAAGATACCGGTCGACGGATTATATATTCCAGAGTGCTGGCTGGTGCCCGGCAAAAACAGTTTGCTGATATTTGATGAGGATGGGAAGGAAGCCGGGCAGGTTTCTGTGGAAGCGGAGGTCCCGGCAAGCCGGCGGATGGAGACAATTAGCGCGGTTGGTGCGGAGAGGACCCGGTCCGGCGATGTGCTGTCTTATGTCGATCCTTTTATCGGTACGGCAAAAAGTGATGCGTTTACCCGTTGGGGTAATGAAGGCGGGACTTATCCGGGGGCGGTGGCTCCTTCGGGATATATGCAGCTGACACCGGAGACGAGACGTGACCCGGTGCGGGGATATGATTTTCATGACAGCCTGATCTATGTTTTTAGCAGTACGTTTCATTCGAGCGGGTTTCCGAATGGTTCTGCGGGCAGGCTTTATGTGATGCCGCTGCGCGGGGATAAGGTTGGGGGGCAGCCTTTTGACGGGCGGCTTTTTGACGGGCGGCCTTTTTCTCATGGAGAGGAGAAGGCGGAGCCCGGTTACTATCGGGTGAAACTGGCGGATGATGGGACGGTGGTAGAGGCGGTGGCGACCATGCGGACAGGGATGTTTAGAATTACTTTTCCGGGTGGAGTGGAGCCGGTGATCTTTGTAGGAGATACGGCTTCTGCTGCTTTTGATTTTAGTGAGCAATATGTGAGAAGTAAAGGAAATACATTTTCTTTTGCGACCAGTTCGATAGCCCGAAGTATTCTTGTGCGGATAAGCAGTGCTTCGGCGGGGGCCGAAAGTGCGCGGCGGAATATCGACCGGGAGTGTGTGGGGGGCTTTGAAAGACTGCGGGCAGCGGTGCGCGACCAGTGGAGAAAGGCTCTGTCGGTGGTGGAGGTGGACGATGATAATCAAGCCAACAAGACTATATTTTATACGGCTTTGTATCATTCGCTGTTAGTGCCCTGGGTGATCTCGGATGTGGATGGTTACTACCGGGGGGCTGACCAGGAGAAACACCGGGTGATGGGGAGGAATGAATACGGGCATTTTTCACCCTGGGATAGCTATCGAAGTCTGCATCCCTTGTTGACGTTGCTGTATCCCGGCAAACAGTCGGAGATGGTGTCGTCTATATTAGACATCTATCGACAGGGAGGTTATTTGCCGGTGGAATCGATGACGGGGAATCATGTTGTATCTATTATAGTGGACGCTTACCGGAAAGGTATCCGGGGAATCGACCGGGTGGAGGTCTATGATGCTATGTTAAAGAGTTTGGTTCGGGGGCCCTTTCAGCAGGATGACCGGATTGTATACGGGGAGAAGGGATATGTTCCGTTGACTCATCCGGAGTCCGTGACGAGGACGGTGGAATATGGCTATGATGACTGGGTATTGGGGCAATATGCGGGAAAGGTGATGGGGGATGAAAAGACGGCGACGATGTTGGTGAAACGTTCGATGGCTTATCGTCAACTGCTGTATATCCCTTCTCTGTTGTTGTTGCCGAGGGACGGCGACTCTTTCCGGGTGAGGCCGGGCAATTCGGGCTATAAAGAAGGGGATTCCCGGGTGTACAGCTATTTTGCACCACAGGATGCGGGTGGATTGATCGACCGGATGGGCGGGGACGTTTATTTTTCTGCGCGCTTGGACTCGGCATTGAAGGATGGGCGGATCGTATTCGACAACGAGACGGTCTTGCATATTCCTTATTTTTTTAATGAAGCGGGGAGACCGGATCTGACGCGTGGGTGGGTGGAGAAAATAATGAGGGAGAGATATAGTGACCGGCCGGGCGGGTTACCGGGGAATGATGATCTTGGGGCGATGTCCAGCTGGTACGTTTTTAGCGCATTGGGGTTTTTCCCTTTTTGTCCGGGTAAGCCGTTTTATTCGATGGGGGCGCCAATTTTTAAGAAAGCGGTGTTGCATTTGGCCGGCGGGAAGTTATTGGTGGTGCGGCGTGGCAAAGGAGGAGGTGGATGGTTGCTGAATGGCCGGGCTTTTGATTTGACCGGGCTGTCGCATGGGAAACTTATGGCCGGAGGTGAACTGGTGTTTGGGGAAGGAGGGGGTTTGCAGGCTGAAAAGAGGGATAAGCCGGTGTTTGAGCTGTCGGGTGTGAGGTTGGCTGCCGTGCGGGCGCGGCCGGGGGAGGTGAACCGGATATACTTTTTGTTACAGAATAAAGGAGTGACTGGTGTGAAACGGGTGCTTTTGCTGGTTGACGGGAAAGCTATCGGGAGTATTAATTGTCTTGTAGACGCCGGTCAGTCCATTAGGGATTCCATATCTTTTCGATTGTACCAGCGGGGAGCAGTGAAGATAAACATCGGGAGTATTGATGCAGGGACTGTGCAGGTAATACCGCCATCGGGCCCACTGCCGGCGGAGCCGGAAGTAGAGGATATCCATATGCGGGTGATGGCGCGGGAGGGTGATAAACAGACCGTGTATTATACCGTGCAGAATAAGGGATGGGAGCGGCAGGTTTTCCGGCTGCCGGTGCGGGTGGATGGAGAAGTGGTAGGGATGGATACTGTAGGCTTGGATGCGGGAGAAGAAAGTAAGCGTTCGATAGTCTATGCTGGTGGCGCCGTTGGATGGCATGACTTGCGGATCGGGGGAAGGGATCAGCGGTTTAGGATATATCGATCCGCAGAGGATGCCGTGGTGCTGGACCTGGATAGTACGCTGCAGGACCGGTCGGGGTTTGGGAATAGTGGCTTAAGGATAGGGAAAGGCGAACGGTTAGGGCAGGATGACTATATACGCATACCGGGTAGTCCGGGCCTGGGAGATATGGGCGAGCGATTGACGATGTTATTATGGGTATACCCGGAAGGGGAGGGGGATAGAGGGCTGGTAGATATTTTTACTAACGGGGACAATCATGTTCTACAGGTGGCAGGAGGGCGGCAGCTGACCTTTTTTGCCGGCGGTTGGGGGAGGGGTGATAACACGGTGGATTTACCGAAGAATTGGTCCGGTCATTGGCATTTGATAGCGGGCGTATGTGATGGAGACGGCCTGAGGGTATATATTGACGGTGAGCAACGGGGGTTTACGCCGCTGGAAAAAAGCGTACATTTATTTGCGGGAGACAATACCTGGATGATCGGCCGCAATGAGGAGTTTCCGGGGCAGCGGATCTATGAGGGCTATGTGCGCAGGCCAAGGATATTCCAGGAGGCCTTGTCTGCCGGGGCTATTTTAACTATCTATCGCAAAGAAAGCAGTAATCCATGAGACATTTTTTGTTATTGAGCGCCCTGACGTTGGTAACGATCGGGGTTTTTGCGCAGGAGAATGGCGGGGCGATTGGTGGGGGTGGGGCCCGGGCGGCCGATGAGCGGCTGTGGTATCGTCAGCCTGCTGCTGTATGGACCGAAGCTCTCCCGGTGGGGAATGGGCGGATTGGCGGGATGGTCTATGGCCGGGTGGGAGATGAAGTAGTATCGTTGAATGAAGCGACGTTGTGGTCGGGGGGGCCGGTGAAGGATTCGGTGAACCCGGAGGCGAAGAGGTATCTGGCGCCTTTGCGGAAGGCGTTGTTTGCGGAGGACTATTCAGCCGCGGGGCGGCTGGCGAGGAAGATGCAGGGGGTGTATTCGGAGAGTTATCTGCCATTGGGGGACTTGCATATACACCAGGATTTTGACAGTGCTGCGGAGTTTTCAGCCGGTGTGCAGCCCTCGACATATGTGCAGCCCTCGGCCTATGTGCGGGAATTGAATATCCGGGATGCGGTGGCGCGGACGAAGTATACGGTTAACGGGGTGGAATATCTAAGGGAGGTGTTTGTGTCGGCGCCAGACCAGGTGATGGCGGTGCGGTGGACGAGCAGTAAGGCAGGGACCTTGGATCTTTGGATATCTGCGTCCAGTCTTTTACGGAATGAGCATGCGGTGGAGGATGGGGCCCTGGTAATGCAGGGCAAGGCGCCGGCGCATGTAGACCCTAGCTATGTGGGATATAACAAAGAGCCGGTGGTTTACGATGATAAGGATGGTTGCAGGGGGATGCGGTGGGAAATGATGGCCAGGGCGGTGAGTAAGGATGGGGTAGTGAAGGTGGATACGGGCGGGATAAAGGTGAGCCGGGCATCGGAGATTGTGTTGTATGTTTCGATGGCGACGGGATTTAATGGATTTGATCGTTGCCCGATGAGCGATGCGGCGTTGAGGAAGGCAAGGGAGGTTTTGGAGCAAACTCTGGCCCGGCCATATTCATCGGTGTGGGCGGATCATCTGACTGATGTACATAATTATTTTGATAGGATGTCGCTGCAATTGGGAACATCTGTGGACTTGCCCACCGATGAGCGGCTGGCGGCATATACGAAGGGGGGAAGCGACCCGGGGCTGGAGGCGTTGTATTTTCAGTATGGGCGTTATTTGTTAATGAGCAGCTCGCGGACGCCAGGTGTGCCGGCTAATCTGCAAGGCATCTGGAATGCGGAATTACGGGCGCCGTGGAGCTCGAACTATACGACGAATATCAATGTGCAGATGAATTACTGGATGGCGGAGGAGTGTAACTTGTCGGAGATGACCCGGCCCCTGAATGAATGGATCGGGGCCTTGCCTGTGACGGGGAGAAAAACGGCGAAGGAGTTTTATGGCGCGCGGGGATGGGTGGTGCATCATAACAGTGATATATGGGCGCTGGCTACGCCGGTGGGTGACAAAGGGCACGGCGATCCGAAATGGGCAAACTGGCCGATGGGTGGGGCCTGGTTGGTGAGACATCTCTGGGAGCATTATTTATATACGGGCGACAGACCGTTTCTGAAGGATACGGCTTATCCTTTGATGAAGGGGGCTGCGGAGTTTATTCTCGATTGGCTGGTTCCGGACGGACAGGGGCGGTTGGTGACGGCGCCATCGCTGTCGCCGGAGAATGATTTTATATATGGTGAGAAAAAGGTAGCGGATGTTTCTGTTGCTACGACGATGGATATGGGTATTATACGGGATTTATTTNNNNGCAGATTTGGTGTTAAAAACTGATTTGAAATTCAGCGCCCGGCTTCGGGCGGCAAAGGCAAAGTTATTTCCTTACCAGGTGGGCAGCCAGGGGCAATTGCAGGAATGGTATAAGGACTATCCTTCACCGGACCCGCATCACCGGCATGTGTCCCATCTTTATTCCTTATATCCGGCCCATGAGATATCCGTGCTTCGGACGCCGGCGTTGGCAGAAGCGGCAAAACAAGCCCTGGTATTGCGGGGGGATGTGGGTACGGGGTGGAGCATGGCCTGGAAGGTCAATTTGTGGGCGAGATTATGGGATGGCAATCATGCGTACCGTTTGTTCCGGCATTTGTTGCGATTGACGCGGGAAAATGAAGTAGAGTATGGAGGCGGAGAAGGTGGAGGGGCTTATCCGAACCTACTGGATGCACATCCTCCTTTTCAGATAGACGGTAATTTCGGGGGGGCTGCGGGGATAGCGGAGATGTTGTTGCAGAGCCAGGATGGAGATGTGCATTTGTTGCCGGCGCTGCCGGATGCCTGGCCGGAGGGGTCGGTAAAGGGATTGGTGGCGAGAGGAGGATTTGAAGTGGGGATGGATTGGGCGAATGGGCAATTGGTAAAGGCGGAGCTATCTTCACGAAATGGAGGTATTTGTATTATTCGAAGCGCTGTGCCTTTGGTGTTGGATCGAATGCATTTGCGTTCGAAGAAAGAAGGGAAAGGATATGTATTGGTGGTAAAGACGGTGAAAGGAGAAAATTATTTGTTAGTTGCCGGCGGATCGACGAGCCGGGTGGATGTGACGGACTTCGGTGTTAAGCCAGGCAGTGGTGAAGATGCGGAGCCGGGGATAAAAGAGGCGATAAAGGCCTGTGCCGGGCGGGGGCCTGTCGTGCTGAACTTTCCAACCGGTCGATATGACTTCTGGCCTGAGCAAGCAGAGAAAAGGCATTTTTATATTTCCAATACTTCTTCGGAGGAAGAAGATCCTGCTAAGAATTATGCGATCGGGTTGTTGTTTGATGGAATGAAAAATTTGCTTATCGAGGGGAATGGTTCTTTGTTTGTATTTCATGGTAAAATGATCACTTGTGTTTTTAACCGGTGTGCGGATATGCGGATGCAGCATGTACGGATGGATTTTGCGCGGCCGACGATGTCGGAGATGACGTTTCGTCTGGTGACGAAGGACAGTGTGGTGGCGGCGGTGCATCCGGATTCGAAATTCAGGATCGATAGTGGTATGTTGAAATGGGTGGGTGAAGGATGGGAAGCAAAGGAATATTTTTCAATTCTTGTGGATACGGTGACCGGAGTATGGCGATATAGTGATTGGGGGCCTTTTGCGCGGAGTAAGGCGAAGATTAACGGGGCGCAGGCAAGCGGCCAAGGGGCGCTCGTAACTTTTGCCGGTGACTTCTCCGGTGTTCATGCGCGGCCGGGACAGGTGTTGACGGTACGCGATCCATTGCGGGATGCGGCAGGGTTGCTGGTAAATCGTTCGTCGGATGTCTGTTTGGAAGACATTGATATTTATTATATGCATGGGTTGGGTATTGTTTCACAGTGGTCTGAAAACCTTTTTTATGACCGGGTTCGGGTGGCCCCGGCGACGGGCAGTGGCCGGGTGATCGCTTCTTTTGCAGACGGTATGCATTTTTCCGGATGTCGTGGAGAAGTGCGAATAGAGAACTGTCATTTTCGCGGATTACACGATGATGCGGTGAACGTACATGGTACGCATTTGCAGATACAATCCAAACCGTCGACTACTTCCTTAGTCGTCCGGTACAAACATCCGCAAACGTATGGGATGGAGGCGTTTTTCCCGGGGGACTCGATTGCATTCATACATGCTTATACTTTACAGACCTATCGGATGGGGCGGGTGGTTAGTGTCCGGAAACTGGATGAGCGAAATATACGATTGGAGCTGGCAGAGCCGATAGATAGCGCCGCGTTGAAACCCGGCGATTGCCTGGAGAATATGACCTGGGAGCCGTCGTTGGCGGTGCGCAATTGCCGGTTTGAAGGAACGAATACGCGGGGCTTGCTGGTTACTACGCGGGGAAAGGTTATAATCGAAAACAATATTTTTTACCGGACGGGGATGCAAGCCATTCTCATCGCCGACGATGCCAAAAGCTGGTATGAGTCGGGGCCGGTAAGAGACGTGGTCATCCGGCGTAACCGGTTTGAAGAATGCGGATATAATTCGGCGCCGGATAATTATACTATAGCTATTGTTCCGGAGAATTCCGAGCTGGCGACGGGGTATGCGGTGCATCGGAACATCCGGATCGAGGATAATATTTTCCGGGTGTATGATTACCCGGTGTTGAAAGCCCGGAGTGTGGACGGGCTAACTTTTCTGCGTAATAAACTAATTCCTTCCTCTTTTAGGCCGTCGGGTACTGTTTCTGTGCCGGCGGGTCAACGCAGGCCTCGGGTCTTATTGACCGCCTGTACCAGGACGCACGTGGCAGCGGGCCTGTAACTTTGCACGCTTCTTGTACGTCATATAGGGTGTCCTGCCCTTAACCACTGAACTATAGCAAGTTCGGGCGGATTACCGGGGAGGGCGTGTCCGGTTTTAATACAACCGCTGTCCGGTAATGGGCATGCAACATTCTCTTTGTGTATGACGACTTTAGAAAAAAACAACTACAATATGAAGCGAATACTATTTCTGGTTGCCTGTGGATTGCCCTTTGTAATGTTGAAAGCGCAGTCCCCTTATCTACAAAAATCTTTTCCCCGGGAATCGATCCACCAGGTGCAGGCGGAGACTTCGGGTGGGAATATCTCCGTTAGCGGTGAGGCCTCCGGCGAAGCCCGTATCGAGGTATATATAAAGGGTAATAATGGCCGGGATGGTTTCCTCAGTAAAGAAGAGATCGAACAACGACTCAATGAGCAATTTGATCTTACCGTTGGCGTAGAAGGGGGTGTGCTGAAGGCCATTGCCAAGCCAAAAAGGAATTTGAACTGGAGCCGAAAAACATTGTCTATTTCTTTTGTGATCTATACGCCGCAGGCGGTGGGCTCTTCCTTGCGGACCAGTGGCGGTAATATCGATCTGAAGGGGTTGTCGGGAACGGAGGATTTCAGGACCAGCGGCGGCAACCTGGATGTCGAGCAGCTGAGCGGGAAGATTACCGGGAGGACTTCCGGGGGAAATGTTTCCATTAAGAATTCAAAGGACAATATTGATTTAGAGACGAGTGGCGGGAATATGCACGCAGAGCATTGTGAAGGAACCCTCCGGCTGCAGACTTCGGGTGGTAATGTGCATTTAAAGGCGATCAAGGGTAATATCCGGGCGACGACTTCGGGTGGTGAGGTAGAAGGTGGGGATATAACCGGGGAATTGCAGGCCAGGACTTCGGGAGGAAATGTCGATTTCGAAAATATGGCCGGTAGCCTGGCGGCTTCGACGAGTGGCGGCAATATCCATGTCAGCATGACGGACCCTGGTAAATATGTTGATCTCTCTAATTCCGGCGGGGATATTACGCTGGAGCTTCCGCAGGGGAAAGGGTTGGACCTGAATATCTCGGGCGAGCAGGTACATTCGGGCAGCATGAATAACTTTAAGGGTGACCTGGACAAACATCGTATCAATGGGACCTTGAATGGTGGCGGGGTGCCCGTGAAGATAGATGGGAATAGCGGGAGTGTGCATTTGAGCTTTAGATAAGATTGGTTCCTGATAAGAAAAACCCCGACCGAAAGGCCGGGGTTTTCTCATGCGTAGTAGTCTGTGTGATATTCTAGTTGGCTAGCTTGGCCGAGCCCGGGCCGGCCGGATTGAAGTCCAGCTCATTTTGCGGGACGTCCCAATAATCTACGAAACTATAATCGATGAAGCAGGGGAGGATGGTTGCCGCTGTGCCGCCGATAAGGCTGCCTGGCACCAGTACGTTGGCATTGGCCCTGCCGCCGCCCTGTGCTTTGGGGGCGGTGACTCCCCAGCGGCGGGCATCGTACCAGGCTACGCCGCGCATATAGAGGCCTACGCGTCGTTCGCTGCGGAGCTGGGCGATAGCCGAGTCCTGTGAAAGTCCTGTGCCGGCGATATGAGGCAGGTAGGCGCTGTCTGCATCACGAACCTGGTCGATCAGCTGCAAGCCGCCTTCGATGTCACTGCCGCTGCGAATCTTAGCTTCGGCGATCATGAGGGCATTCTCTTCCCAGGTGGGGGCGATGGGTACGAGACCCTGATGATTTTGAGTAGCGTAAGTCGCTCCGTTCTCGACATTCAATGGAATATAGCGGGTGCCGAACTGGATGCCGCGGCTGCGGACGTTGACAACGGCGCCGCCGGGATAAGGGCCGAAATTTTTAGTCAGACGCTTGTCTCCCGGCCGGTAATCCTGGATGAGCCTTTCGCTGACATAGGAAAGGCCGACGGATTGATTGTGCATTTCGAAGGGATGATAGGTGTTGCCGGAGAGGTCGTTAATACCACTGGGCGCCATTCCCCACAAAAGGGTACGGTCGCCTTTGATCAGGCCGGTCGATGCCAGGTTTTGCACGGTTGTCCAGTCGGCAGCGGTCATGGAGGCTACCTTGTGATTGACGAGGAAATTCCGGGCTTCATAAGAATGGATCTGTCTCACCCACATCACCGGTGTAATGACCTGGGTATTGGCATTGAAACTTGGGATGATAGCTTGAAAAGTGGCATCGTAATCGGCGTTTTCGGTGATGGAGCCGAAGAGGGCGGCGGCTTTCTCGAAATTGTTGTTGCCGGCGGCGAGGACGGCGTCATGCGCCTGATACAGGTTGGAGGTCAAACCTTTCGCCGTGCTGTCCGGGGAATCGTCAACAAGACCCGCGAGGTACATCGACCCGATCTTCGAATAAGCATATCCTTTCCAATAGTAGGCCCAGGCCTGGAGCAGCTTCTTTTTAGTGGCGGCGTCGCCGGTGAGTACAAGGCCGGAATTGTTCAGGGCTTGCAGAAGGCTATTGGCCTGGGCGTTGATATAATAAAAAACATCCCATTCGTATTGGATAGAGTTACCGTCGCCGGCTACACGGCTGTTGACCGAGCGCAGCAGCCCGAGCTGATCGTAACCGGAGGGATTCGGGATGACCGTATTATAGGGGGCGGGCAGCGTTATGGTATTTACGTTCGCCGGATAGCGGCCGCCCCAGTTGGAATAGGGAGAGAAGTCTTCGTCGCCCATATTGCTTTCGATGGACCAGGCGAGCTGGAAGAAATTGAGGTTTCCGTCACCAGTCTCGAAGGCGATCCATTTCTCGTAGATACCCTGTGCAAAAGCGCTTATGCCGCCTTCCGTGACGAGCGAGGCATTTGGCGTTGGTGCATTCGGGTTAGGTTGCCGGAGGATCTGTTTTTTGCAGGCTCCCAGTAAAAGAGCCGGCATCAGCAGGTATATATATAATTTTGTAATCTTCATCTTCATTAATATTAGCGTTATCAATTAAAAACCGACATTCAGGGAGAACTGGTAGGACCGCAGGTTGGGGGTGCCGAAATAATCTACACCCGAAAATGCGCCGGTCCTGCTCTGAGACAAATCATTACCCTGTGCGTCATAGGCCCCGGTGTTTTCGGGATCGAGCCCGCTGTATTTGGTAAAGGTCAGCAGGTTGCGGCCGGAGGCGGTGACGGTCAGGCGTTTGATCGCGTGTGTACCGGTGACCCAGCGGCTCAGGTCATACGATACGGAAAGATCCCGCAGGCGTACGAAAGACCCGTTCTCTACGAAGTGGGAAGTTGGCAGCACCAGGTTGTAAAGGCTTTGGTAGTAGTTGACGAAGGAGCCTGTTTTGCCGCCGATGGTGACCTTTTTATCGAAGTCGGAGGAGTTGGCCCCGGCGCCGCCCGAGCCGCCGACAGGGGTATACAGCCATTGTTTGGTGATATTATAAATGCTGTTGCCATGAATCCAATCGAACTGGAAGGAGACGGTCAGTGTTTTGAACAGGGTAAGGGTATTGATCAGTGAAGATGTAAAATCGGGATAGGCATGTCCCATAACAGACAGGTCATTTTTGGCGCTGAGCATGACCGAATTCGTGCGGGTATCCACTACATAGCCTGAGCTGGCAACGACATAATATTGCTGGTTAGCCGGGCTGATATAAGGGGTTTTTCCGTCTGCCTGCAATTGGGTGATACTATGCAGAGGTGTCTGCCCGTAGAACAGACCTATGGGCTGACCCTGTTTGACGGAGAAACCGCCGTTGACGATGTCCTGTCCGCCGGAGATCTTTGTTACGACGGCCTTGGAATAGGCCCAGCGGGCGCTGAGATTCCAGACGATATTGGAAGAACTATACATGGTTGCGTCCAGGGAGAGGTCATAACCATGCGAGGAAATATTACTCAGGTTGTCCAGTCGGGTTGCGTACCCGGTAGAGGGCGCTACGCTGGCATTCTGGTAGATATCCTGCGACTTCCTGCTCCAGTAGCTGCCGCTGAAAGTCACCCGGTGCAACCAATCCCCGGATAAGGGGGCGAAAGTGGCGTCTGTGCCTATTTCAAGCTCGTAGTTCTTGAGCAGGCGCAGGCTGTCATTAGTAGCCTGTGTAGGGAGGGAAAGACCGACGCCGTTGCCCAGCGTAGTGGAGGTCAGCGTGACCTGCCGATCGTAGGCAAAGGGTTGAACGCCGGCTGCACCATAGGCGCCGCGGACTTTCCAGTCTGTTAGCCACAATACATCCTGCAGCAGTTCGGACGGACGGAAATAAATTGTCCCGCGTGGGAAAGTGGCCGGCTTGTAGGCGGCTCCGAAGGCGCTGCCGTAGTCCGAGCGAAAGCCGCCGGAAATGCCGAACAGGTTGCCATAATCGATGGTCTGGTTGACCAGGTACCCATATGTAATAATCGTCTGGTAGTAATCGCCGCTGGTCTTGGTAGTGGCGCTGTTGATATCAGCAGGCGGATAGGTGGGCAAGCCGGTGCCCTGTGCATAATACTGTCTTTCGGTATTCCTGCGGTAGTCGTAAGAGAACTGGGTAGTCGTTTTTATGGGCAGGTTCGAATGGAAATCCTTCCCGAAGTCTGTCCGGACATAAGCCGTATAAAGGCCGTTCTGGTTAAAATAGCGGGTATTGGTATTGGTCAGGCTTCCCTGGCGGCTTGGGCCATAATACACATTGGGTTGTAATACGCCCGACTGGTTCTTGTAGTAATTGGTGCCGTCGATGGCGTCATAATCCAGTCCGTATTTTACGTCCAGTTCAAGGAAGCGGGGAAATTTATAATTGACATTGAAGTTCTGGAAGATCTCGAAGCTCTGGTTATTGCGGCTATGCCATTGGTTTTCAGCCAGCACGTTATATCCATTGGAAGATTTATTCGTCTTAAAAGGATAGTGACCGGTGGAGTCCTGCCAGTTGAAATCGATAAAGGGATAGGCATTGAGAATATTGAAGCGACCGCCGCTGAGCAGGTTCTCATAACCAATGATACCTTGGGTGGAGGTCCGGAAAGTGAAACCTTTGAAGGGTTGCAGTCCCAGGTTCACCGACAGGTTGGTGCGTCTGAAATCATTGCTCAGTACGTCCTGCTGGGTGAGGTTGGAAGCCGTGAAGGCGTAGTCGGTATTTGCAGTGCCTCCGGACAGGGACAGAGAGTTATTATAGGTCAGGGCCTGGCGGTACCCCTGTTTAAGGTGGTCATAGACCGGGATATTGAAGGGTTTGTTATTTTCCAGGCTGGGGCTGACGGTGGGGTCGGGCACCTGGGGATCGCTCCAGATGCCGAGAGAATTCCGGGCAATAGGTACGCCGGACTGGTCCAGGATATTATTACTGGCATCGGTAACATAGTGATGAGATTTTGAAAGGATATCGTGCTTGCCTTTCAGGATATTGTCCACGCTTACTTTGGACGTAAAATTGATCGTCATTTTTCCATTGATCAGCCCCTTCTTAGTAAAGAACTGGACGACACCATTGGCGCCGCGTGCGCCATAAAGCATACCGCCGGCGGGACCTTTTACCACTTCAAAATGGTCGATCGTAGCGGGGTCGATATTGGCAAGGTTGTCCATCTCCACTCCGTCGACCATGATCAGCGGATTGGTATTGTCGAGGCTGTTGATGCCGCGCAGGACGATGTTGAAACCTGCGCCGGGCGTACCGCTGGTCTGGGTTACCTTTGCCCCCGCTACCTGGCCGACCAGGGCCTGCTGGGCATCGGTCGTGACGCTTTTGGCGAAGTCTTTGGAAGAGACGGTCGCTACGTCGATGGCCACTTTTCTTTTGCTGGTGGCCACGCCGACGCCGGTGACAACCACGTCGGAAAGAGCCTTACTATCGGGGCTGAGACTGACTTTGAGACCTTCTTTTGCATCGGCTTCGAAGGGTTCATACCCGATGTAGCTGATGACCAGTTTGGCTTTATTCTTTACTTTGATGGTGAAGGACCCGTCGTCGCGGGAGGTGGTGGCATTACGGGAACCTTTTTCGGTGATGGTAGCCCCTGCGATGGAGGCTCCTTTTTCGTCGGTTACTTTTGCGGTGACAGTGATGTCAGCCTGAGCCATCCCTTGCACGGTGGCAATGAGGATGACCAAGGCTACTAACAGTAGTCTTCTCATACAATTGTTTTGGTTAAATGAAACAGTTATAATACTCGACAGGAAAGGTAGAATGAGAAAAAGAGAATAGTTTGCAGGGCCTAACTAAGAATAGAGAAATTGTATACTAATAATTTTATTAGTAAAAAAAATGAATGAAATTATCAATAGTTATGCAGCGAAATCCAGTCAGGTGACATATGTAATTAATATTTATAAAATAAAATTGATGAAAAAAATTCTTCTTTTTATTGTTTTAGCGGGAGTTGCAGGGGTTGTTCGGGCACAGGTCACAGTTAATAGAGATCCGGAAATATCAGACATGGTAAAAGAAGTTAATGCGGACTCCCTTCAGTCTTATATAAAAACGATGGTGGCTTTCGGGACCCGCAGTACGGTGAGCTCTACAACCGACAGGAAGAGGGGTATTGGGGCTGCGAGGGAATGGGTTCTCTCGAAGTTCAACCAGTTTGCGGCGGCATCGGGCGGCCGGTTGACGGCTTTTGTAGATACTTCCACTTATGCCGGAGATGGCAAGCGAGTGGCAAAGCCGATCAGCCTGGGCAATACGGTAGCGACCCTGAAGGGGACGGATCCCAATGACAAGCGCGTTTTTATCATCAGCGGTCACCTGGACAGCCGGCGTACGGATGTAATGGATGGGACCAATGATGCGCCCGGCGCCAATGATGACGGCAGTGGGAGTGCGGCGGTCATCGAGTGCGCCCGGGTTATGAGCAGGCATTCTTTTCCGGCGACCATTATATTCGTGACGGTGAGCGGGGAGGAGCAGGGGCTGCTGGGTTCCGGTTATATGGCCAAAAAAGCGAAGGCGGAGACCTGGAATATCGAGGCGGTGTTGAACAATGATATCATGGGAAGCAATAACAGTAATGAAACCAATATCATCGACAATACGCGGGTAAGGGTTTTCAGCGAGGGCTTGCCTTTTTATGACCTCGACAAACAGGCGAAACAGATACGGCAGCTGGGACTGGAGAACGATGGGCAGGCCCGTCAGCTTGCGCGTTATGTAAAGGAGGTGGGGGAACGGTACGTGGATAACCTGGAGGTAGTGATGGTTTATCGCAACGACCGGTTTTTGCGGGGCGGCGACCATACCCCTTATGTAGAAAACGGTTTTGCGGCAGTACGGATCACGGAGATGAATGAGAATTTCAACCACCAGCACCAGGATGTCCGGACAGAGAAGGGAGTAGTTTATGGAGACCTGGCGGAATTTATGGATTTCGAATACCTGCGTAAGAATACGGCCATGAACCTGGCGAACCTGGCGAATCTGGCGAAGTCGCCGGGTAAACCACAGGAAGTGCGGGTAGAGGTGCGGAGTCTGACGAATGGGACGCAATTGATGTGGAAGGCGCCGGCTTATGGGAAAATTAAGGGTTATTATATTTTAATGCGGGAGACGACGAGTCCGGTTTGGCAGAAGAAGATCTTTACGACACAAACGGATGTGAAGTTGTCCTATTCCAAGGATAATTATTTTTTTGCGGTGCAAGCCGTGTCAGACGGGGGAAATGAGGGTTTGCCGGTGGTGCCGGCGCCGGGAAGGTAGGTGGTGGGCCGGCGGTAGCGGAGCAAGGTGCAACATAGGGCGTGGCAGGGTGCAACATTTTTTGAGGTCGTGCGTCTAAGATGTATAACCTTTTACCATGTTTCGTAACTACTTCAAGACTGCGCTGCGCAACCTTTGGAAAAACAAAGGGTTTTCCGCTATCAATATCATTGGTTTAGCCATTGGCCTGTCGACCTGCCTGTTGATCCTCATCTATGTGATGGATGAGCTGGAATATGACCGGTATAATAAAAATGCCGATCGGATCTACCGGCTGGACGGGGAGATCAGGTTCGGGGGCAATCATTTTATTCTGGCGGTGGCGCCGGCGCCTGCGGGTCCTGCGATGCGACGGGATTTTCCGGAGGTGGAGAAGGAAGTGCGTTTCCGAAACTATGGCGGGGTGATGGTAAAAAAAGGCAGCCAGAATATCCGGGAGGATGCGGTTATCTATGCCGACTCGACGCTGTTTGACGTATTTACCTTACCTGTGCTGGAAGGCGACCCGCAGACTGCCCTGGTGGAACCGCATACCGTGGTCATCACGGAAAGGATGGCCAAAAAATATTTTAACGAGACCGGGGTGGTGGGGCGGAATCTGATCATTAATGACAGCATACCGTACAAGGTGACGGCTGTTATCCGGGACCTGCCGGAACCCTCACATTTTCATTTTGATTTTTACCTTTCTTTAGCCGAGTCACAGGAGGCGAAGAGCAACGAAGAATGGCTGAGCAATAATTTCAATACTTATATTGTGTTGCGGAAAGGAGTTGATCCGCGTCAGCTGGAAGCGAAATTTCACGGGATGATCGTCAAATATATCGGTCCCCTGTTGCAGAGCGCTGTCCATGCTTCGCTGGATGATTTTTTTAAAAGCGGCAGTTACGTGGGATTTTCTTTGACGCCGTTGACGGCCATACACCTGCACAGTAATAAAACGGCAGAGCTGGAGCCGAATGGCAATGTTCAGTATGTATATATCTTCTCTGCGATAGCCTTGTTTATCCTGCTGATCGCCTGTGTCAACTTTATGAACCTGTCGACGGCAAGGTCGGCCAACCGGGCCAAGGAAGTGGGCGTACGAAAGGTGCTGGGTTCTTTGCGCGGGCATCTGATCTCGCAATTTATGATCGAGTCGGCGCTGATCAGCTTTTTTTCCATGTTGCTGGCGGTGGGCCTGGCCTGGCTGTTGCTGCCGGTTTTTAATGACCTGGCGGCCAAACATATGTCGATCGGGCTTTTTTCGCGGCCCTGGCTGGCGCCGGCAATGCTGGTGTTGGTGGTGGTCGTGGGAATACTGGCCGGCAGCTATCCGGCTTTTTTCCTATCGGCCTTCCAGCCGATAGCTGTATTAAAGGGCCAGGTAGCGGCGGGCTTCAAGACCAGCTGGTTAAGGAATTCGCTGGTTGTTTTCCAGTTTGGAATATCCATTTTTCTCATTGTAGGTACGGCTGTCATTTACCGGCAGCTGGGTTATATCCGAAACCGATCGCTGGGGTTTAACCGGGAGCAGGTGTTGATCGTACAGAATACCTATGCATTGGGTGGACGGATACGGGCATACAAGGAGGGGTTATTGAAATTGCCGGGGGTAGAAGGGGCGACGGTGACGGGTTATCTTCCTACCTCGGATAACCGCAACGACAATTCTTTTTTCTTTACTCCCAACCTCGACCCGAAACAAGCTATCTCCATGCAGAACTGGGTCGTCGATGAAAATTATATTCCTGTGCTGGGTATGCAGCTGGCGGGTGGAAGAAATTTTTCAAAGGACTTCCCGACGGACTCGAGCGGGGTCATTTTGAATGAGGCGGCGGTGCGACTGATGGGTGTGACCAATCCGGTGGGACGGAAGCTGTATGAGCTGAATGACATAAAAACGAAACACGTGACCGAATATCATGTTGTGGGAATCGTAAAGGATTTTAACTTCAATACCCTGCGGCAGGTGGTGACGCCAATGGGGCTTTTCCTGAAAGAAGAGCGTGGCAAGATAGCGTTGCGTATCCACCCTTCCGATCTACGGCGGGTGGTGGCGCAGGCGGAGTCAGCCTGGCAGAAAATGGTGCCGGGTCAGCAGTTTAGCTATGTCTTTATGGATGATGAATTTAATTCCCTGTATAAGTCTGAGCAGCGGATGGGAGGGATATCTTTATCGTTTTCATTGCTGGCCATCTTTATTGCCTGTCTGGGTCTGTTTGGTCTGGCGGCCTATGCGGCAGAGCAGCGGACGCGGGAGATCGGTATTCGTAAGGTGCTGGGAGCTACGGTAGGTGGAATTGTTTCCTTGTTGTCCCGTGATTTTCTGCGATTGGTATTGATATCTGCGGTGGTAACCTTTCCATTGGCCTGGTGGGCGATGCATCGCTGGCTGCAGGATTTTGCGTATAGGATAACTATAGGATGGGAGATATTTGTATTGGCGGCGGTGTTGGCAGTGGGGATTGCGTTGGTGACGGTGAGCTTTCAGGCTATTCGTGCGGCGCTGGCGAACCCGGTGAAGAGCCTGCGGTCCGACTGACGGAGCTGGCGTTCTGAGTGAGGCGTCGGTGATGCTGACGGCTGCTCGATTCTTTGCTAATGATGTATGATACTCCTTCTTTAAAGCGATGGACTAAAAGGAAATAAAAAGTAAACCCGCCGGCCGGCAAACAAATGACAGGGATAAGGAGGACTCAAAGGAAACGCTTTCTCAGTTTGGTTGAAAGGTTCATTAATACCTATAAATTTATACTAACTTTAGCTGCAAGGTGCATTTTATGGATAAAAATATTCAAAACGACTCCCGTAGTATTATTGAAACCGTCCTGGTACTGCTTCTGTTGTTGAGCTTGATGCTGGCCTTGTATAATGTACTAAAAATTTTCTTCGGGGTGCTGACTTTTGCGCTGATCTTTTCGGTATCATTTGCGGATGTATTCGAGCGTTTGGTCCGGCTGGTTAATAACCGGCGCAAACTGGCGGCTATTATTTATTCGATCCTGCTGATCGCCATTATCGCGCTGCCTTTTTTATTTATTGTTTCGGCGGTGAGGAACCATATAAGGGAAGCGATTGCCTGGATAAACCAGGTAAAGTCGAATGGTCTTCCGACATTGCCTGCCTGGGTCACCAATCTGCCTATCGTAGGTGAGGATATCAGCTCTTTCTGGCAGCAATTGAAGGAAAGCCCAAAGGATGCCATCGCTCATAATGAAGAGCAGGTAAAATTGGGTCTGCGCAATTTGCTTAACCGCGGGTTGGGCATGATTGGGACGATCCTGCAGTTTATCGCCGGGATCATTGTTTCGGCGTTTTTCCTGGTTTCGGGGGAAAAGATATTGAGGCCTGTCAAGGCTACGATGGCGCATTTGTTGGGCCGGCGGGATGGGCTTACGTTGTTGGCGGCCACTACGCAGGCTATAAAGGGGGTTTCCATTGGTGTCATGGGGACGGCATTTATAGCGGCTATCATTGCCTGGATCGGTCTGGCGATTGCAGGTATTTCTTTTTCACTGGTTTTAGCGGGGCTTATTTTCTTCCTGGTATTGATACAATTGGGGCCTTTGCTGGTGTGGGTGCCATTGGTGATATGGACGGCTTTGCAGGGGCATACCGGGGTGACGGTGTTTTTGATCATTTATGGGATCGGGCTGCTGGTGATAGATGGCTTATTAAAGCCTATTCTGATAGCGAAGAGCGGGGGGAAGCTGCCTTTTTTGGTTTTGTTTTTAGGGGTGGTTGGAGGGTTGGCTGCGTGGGGGTTTACAGGGATGTTTAAGGGGGCCATTATTATGGCGGTGTTTTATACGTTGTTTACTTCGTGGTTGCAGAAGAAGAAGATAGCAGCCGGCTGACGCCGGCTGCTATCAGGATTAGTTGCGGGATTCAGGCGCGGGCCTGTTGGGTGGTGTGACCGCTTTCTTCAATAATTCGTTGATCTCGGTGATGGCGCGTTCGAGCTGGTTGTCTTTGCCCTGGGCGCCCTGAGTCAGGTCTTCGGGGACGAGGATGTCCGGGTCGACGCCATGCCCTTCTTTGAACCAGGTGCCATCGGGGTCGTACATGCGAAAAGTGGGAACGGTGATAGATCCGCCGTCTATGAGGCCGGGCGCGCCACTGATACCGATGAGGCCGCCCCAGGTGCGGGTTCCGATGAGGGGGCCGAGTCCTGTCTTGCGGAAATAGTCCGGGAAGGCGTCGCCGCCGGAGCCGCTCCAGCCATTAATAAGCATCACTTTTGGCCCGAAATTACCGGCGGGCGGCCATTGCCAGGCGATGCCGTCCCGGGTAGCCCACCAGGCCAGGGGTTTGCGGTTGAGCATCTCGATGAAACGGTCGGGGATCTGGCCTCCGTCATTGAATCGTTCGTCAATGATCAGCGCTTTTTTCTCCAGCTGGCCGGTGAATTGCCGGATCAGCTCGTTCTGGCCGTCGACACCTGTGCTGCGGACATAAACATAACCTACCTGGCCATTGGTAGCTTCTTCTACCCGGCGTCTTTTTTCTTCTATCCAAGCCAGGTTGCGCAGGCGGTTTTCTGCCGGCAGGGGCTGAACGACGATGGTACGGGCGCCGTCGAAGGAACCATTGTTGTTCCAGGTGAGCTCGGCGGGTTTACCGGCCAGGTTGCCAAAGGCAGCGTAGAGATCGGCTTTGGTAGTTACCGGTACGCCATTAACGGCCAGGATATAGTCTCCTTCTTTAACGGGGACCCCGGGCAGATCGAGGGGTGAGCGGACCTCCGCGTCCCAGGGCGCACCGCGGATAATCTTTTTAATCTTGTAATAGTCGCCGTCGGCTGCCCAGTCGACGCCCAGATAACCCACGGATGCATGTTTGGTGTCTTCGAGCGCTCCACCTCCGTGATAAGTATGGGAAGCGTTGAGCTCGCCGATCATTTCCCCGATGATGAAGTCCACTTCTTCGCGGGTGGAAGCTTCTGCTATCAATTTTCCGTATTGGAGTCTTACTTTGTTCCAGTCGACGCCGTGCATATTGGCATCATAAAAATAATCCCGTTCGAGGCGCCAGGCGTCGACAAAGATCTGCGTCCATTCTTCACGGGGGTTGACCCATTGCTGCATTTCGGCAGTACGCAGTTTCTTTTCCATCTTTTGCCCTTCGTCGGCGGCGACGATAAAGAAGGCTCCGTCTTTGACGACGAGCAGGTGTTTGCCATCGGCAGCAAGCTGGTAACCGCCCACGTCCGGAAGGATAGTCTTTGTACTGCGCTTCTCGAGGTCGAAGTATCGAAGCGCCTGGGCTTTCGATTCTGAGCCGGTGTTGGATGGCTGGAGATAAATGAGCTTGTCGTCGGTAGCCTGCAGGTTGTTGTAATTGCCGGCATCTGTGGGTAATAATACCAGCCGGGTTTCCAGCCCGTCGAAGTCGATGGAGACGGTCGGTATGGAGGGTTTGGATGGCGGAGGAACGACCGGGGGTTTTGCTTTTTTATCGTTTGCAGCGGCGGCGGGGGCATTCTCTTCTTTTACGGCTGTCGTATCGTTTTTGGGATACAGGGGAGAAGGGATTGACTTTTGCAATACGATGGCGGCTAGCTTAGTGGAATTAGGATAAATAAATGTATTGTCTACGTCGCTGTACAGCGGATTGAAGGACTGGTTGGTAGTTATAAAGAGGTATTTGCCTGAAGGATCGAAAACCGGGCTGCTGCTGCTATAGAAGGGGGAAGTGACCTGGTGCAGCTGTTTGCCGCTGTAGTCATAGATGAATACGGCGTGATGACTATTTTGGAGGTCATGGTCAAAAGTAAGCCAGCGGCTGTCGGGCGACCAATTGGGTGAGAAATTCTTCAGGTCTCCGTCCGACATCTGCAGGCCATGGTCTACCAGGGTAGTTTGATCGGTGCTGCGATCATAGATGTATATTTTCATGGCCTTGTCAATGAAGGCGATCTTTTTGCTGTCGGGAGACCAAAAGAGATTATAACGGAAACCAGCGCCATAGGACGTAAGCTTTTTTTCCGGTGTCATCTTGCCCGCTTCCCGCAGGGTGAGCTCGTATTCGCCGGAACGGTCCGACCAGTAGGCGATGTATTTGCCATCGGGGGACCAGGCGGGGAAACGTTCGGCAATACCGGAAGTTTGGGTCAGATCTATTACAGGTCCGTTCTCGGCGGGAATGGTGTGGATGTCACCGCGGGCTTCGAACAGTACCCGTTTGCCGTCGGGGGAGACGAACGCGTTTGCCAGCATTTTTTCTACGGGCTGGAGTGTGGATCGCAGGGCATTCTCGTCGGTGACGACCTCGACAGGCACCTGTTTGTATTGGTGGGTAGCGATCGTGTAGAGAAAGAGAGCACCACCTTGTTCGAAGACGATGTCGTCGGGTCCCAACGAGGGGAAGTGCATATCATAATCCGTAAAATGGGTCAGCTGGGTAAATTTCTTCGAGGGGATATCGTACTGCCAGAGATTCATTCTTTTTTCTTCGCCGCGGTCGGAGAGAAAGAAAATGCTGTTGCCGTGCCACATCGGTAGTTCTTCGTCGGCGTCGGTGCCGGCGGAGATGTTCTCGTCGGCAAAGCCGGTCAGGTGGAAGAGATGGATCTTGCCGGCCCAGCCGCCGCGGTAGCGTTTCCAGTTGCGGCCCAGCTGGGACGTATAGGTAAAGGCCAGCTGGGTACCGTCGGGGGATAAGGTTCCATACTCGGCATAAGGCAGGGGAAGTGCTTCGGGTGAGCCGCCGGTGGCGGAGATGGAAAAGAAGCGGGAAAAGCGTTCGCGCCCGCTTTGGCGGCCGGAAGCAAACAGGAGTCGTTTGCCATCGGGGTACCAGTCTACTACTCTTTCGCCGCCGCCAAACCAGGTGAGGCGAGAGGGGATGCCGCCTGATGCAGGGATGACATAAATGGAATTGTTGCCGTCATAGTCGGCGGTATAGGCGATGGTATTGCCGTCGGGGGAAAACTTCGGGAAGACTTCTACGCCAGCAGGAGAGCTGAGGTGAAGGGCTTTCCCGCCTTCTTTAGGGACGATCCAGAGGTCGTTGGCATAGGTGAAGACTATTTGGGTCGAGGATACATCTGGGTAGCGGAATAAAGCAGCATTGATCTGGGCGTGGGAGATGGACAGCACGCCGGTCAGCCCGATAAGTGTCAGCAGGATTCTTCGCATACGAAGGGATTTGATTAGTGGTTAAAAAGAATGCGAACCAAGATAGGCGAAAATCCGGGATGATCCGCCGACAGTTTGTGCCCAATGGGCGATTCAGCGGATTTCTTTTGCTCTTTGCTTGCTAGCTTTATCATCAACCTTAAAAATGAAGCTTATGGAACACCTACCACTTCTCAGGAGTTTTGAATACTCCATTCTGCATCCCGAAGATGATAATTCCGGGCAGGCTATTCCGCTGGTCAATGTCAGGATCGACTTTGAGCATGGAAATTTTTTCCTGGAAGGGAGCTGGGTGTTTATGATGGCTTCCAATAAAAATACCCGGGGAAGCCGGGCAACGCGGAAGAGGGTGAGGGTCGAAAGTGCCTTATATCCTTCCCTGCCCCTGGATCTCGCGGATGAAAAAAGTGAAAATTATCATTTTACCCTGCATGGGATCATCCAGGACGATGTCATTCTCGATTCCTGTTCGGGAATGCTGACGGTGGAACAGATAAAATATACCGATGGCGGCCCGACGGGCGATTGGATGTTGACTTTTTACCTGTACAATATTGTCGAGAGCGGATGTGACATGAAATTAAACTTGCTCCTGCTGCCTGAACAGCAGTATGGGGTGCTGAATTGAATTAAGCTGAACTGATAAATATATTTCCTTGAAAGCCAATGAGGTACAGTCAGATTACCAGGGAGAGGTACCCATAGGAACGGACGGATAGCTGTTTCCTGCTCTCTCATTGTATATGGCAAACCGGACCTCCAATGACTGTGTCTGATCCCCTAACTCTATTCTTTATTTTGCAAATAACTGGTTGATATCCTGGAAGGCTTTGAACTCAAGGGCATTGCCGGAGGGGTCGAGGAAGAACATGGTCGCCTGTTCACCGGGCAGGCCTTTGAAGCGGATATAAGGTTCGATGACGAAAGGAATGGATCGTGCTTTCAGCCTGCTTTCGAGGTCATGCCACTCGTCCCAGTCGAGTACGACTCCATAGTGTGGTACGGGGACATCGTGGCCGTCAACGGGGTTGGAGTGGAGGCCTTCTTCTTTAGCCGGCCGGGGTTTCAGGTGAATAACGAACTGGTGGCCGTATAGGTTAAAGTCCACCCAGGCGTCAGAGCTACGGCCTTCTTCGCAGCCGAGGGTATCCCGATAGAATGTTCTTGCTTCCTGTAGATCATAGACTGGGACAGCGACGTGAAAGGGTGTGATTTTTTTCATTATTTTCAAAGATAAAACATTTCACCTATGGGGCAAGCAAACCATCTTAGAGCTATCGTTTTTTCCGGGCTGTTATTTTTGGGGATATTGGGACGGGCGCAGAACAAGATCGTTGTGTTCCAATCCGATTTTGGCTTGAAGGATGGAGCTGTGTCGGAAATGAAGGGGGTGGCGATGGGGGTTTCGTCTGACCTGAAGCTATTCGATCTGACGCATGAGATACCGGCTTATGATATCTGGGCGGCGGCTTACCGGTTGCAGCAGACCGTACCGTACTGGCCTGGGGGGACGGTGTTCGTTTCGGTGGTGGACCCGGGTGTGGGTACGGAGCGGAAGTCGGTGGTATTGAAAACAAAAACGGGACAGTATATCGTGACGCCGGATAATGGGACGCTGACGCTGATAGCCGAATCGCTGGGGATAAGTGAAATAAGGCAGATCGATGAAGCGGTGAACCGGCGGCAGGATTCGAAGAAATCTTATACTTTCCATGGCCGTGATGTGTATGCATATACGGCGGCGCGGCTGGCGGCGGGAGTGATCAGCTATGAGCAGGTGGGGTCTTTGCTGGCAAAACAGGAGGTAGTCTCTATACCCTATCAAAAGGCAGAGCTCAAGGGGGCAACGGTGATTGGAACGATACCTGTATTGGATGTACAATATGGGAACGTATGGACGAATATTCCGGCCGACTTATTTCAGCAGCTGCATATCTCGTTCGGAGAGGTAATGAAGGTGCGCATCCTTCATCAGGGTAAAGAAGTATACACCGGTGAGATGCCTTATGCTTCTACCTTTGGGGCAGTGGCGGTTGGTAAACCACTGGCTTATCTAAATAGTCTCCTGCAGTTGTCGTTTGCATTGAACCAGGGGGACTTCGCGGCTGTGAATAAGATCGGGAGCGGGGGAGAGTGGCTGGTCGAGGTGCGGAAAAAATAACTTATAGTGATATGAAAATCAAATTAAACAGCGTAATCGTCGACGACCAGGAAAAGGCGCTCCGGTTTTATACGGAGGTGCTGGGTTTTGTCAAAAAGAGAGAGATACCCATGGGAGAGCACAAATGGCTGACTGTTGTTTCGCCGGAGGAGCGGGATGGAACAGAGCTGGCGCTGGAGCCTATCGGGTTCGAGCCTGCGCGTGTCTTTCAAAAAGCTTGTTTTGAGGCGGGAATACCCTTGACCGCGTTCCAGGTGGATGACATCGGACGGGAGTATGAGCGGCTACAGAAGTTAGGGGTGGTGTTCAGCATGCCGCCGACGACAATGGGGGCGACAACGATGGCGGTGTTTGCGGATACCTGCGGGAATAATATTCAGATTTTCCAGGTATAGGATATTGTGGGGTGGTGTGCAGGGGTCAGAGGTAAAGTTGCACCATATGCCGCCAGTATTTGGCTTTATGGGACTCTCCGTCCCATAGATGCAGCGCATTCCAAATGCCTTTTTCCCAGAGGGCGTTGCTTATTGCGCGGTTGTTTTCAACGAAGACGTCTTTTTCTCCTACTACAAAAATGATCTCTAACGCTTTGATCTGCCGGATCAGCTGTTCATCCTGCAGGTTGGGGATGAACTGGCTGGGCGTGTTGTAATAAACGTTTTCGTCGCGGTAGCCTTCGAAGAGGTCGTCGAAGTGTTCCATGGAGCTGGTGAGGTCATAACGGCCACTGAGGCCTACCATTTTATGGAAAAGGTAAGGATATTTGAAGGCAAGGTTAGCGGCGTGATATGCGCCAAGGCTGCAGCCGGCGGCCACGACGGTGGGATGGGGGTTTTTCTGCTGAACGAGGTCCAGGACTTCGTGCAGGATATATTTTTCGTATTGCAGGTGCCGCAGGATACGTTCGGCGGGATGGAGGCTTTTGGAGTAAAAGCTTTCCTTATCGACGCTGTCGAGGCACCAGACCTGCATAATTCCCGCCTCTATTTTTCGTTTGAGAGCGTCGATCACATGCCAGTCTTCGTAATCGAAGAAGCGGGCTGTACGGGTGGGGAAAAACAATACGGGATCGCCGGCATGGCCGAAGACCAGCAGTTCCATGTCCCGTCCCAGATAGGGGCTGAACCATTTATAATATTCTCTTTTCATGGCGTCCGGGCGGATAGATATTGCAGTATTATTTCTTTCCATAAAGCGTAGCCTTTGTCGTTGATGTGCAATCCATCGGGGTCCAGGAATTCTCTTTTTGGATAACCGGAGTTATCGGTCATCTTATTATAGACATTTATAAAATGCAGGTTGTTGCCTTGCCGGTTTATTTCTTCTTCAATAATTCTATTGGTATACCGGATGCTGTCGACAATATTCCAGCGGGTGATGCTTGGTTTAATGGAAATGAAGGCCAGGGGGATATCTCCGAAGCGCTGGCGGGTACGGCTGACCAGCTGCTGGAAGAAAATGAACACTTCTTCCGGGTGGCGGCCGTCGCCCAGGTCGTTGTCGCCTGCATACACGATGATAGAAGAAGGGTGGAAGGGGGTCAGGAGGCGGTCGAAGAACCAGTCGCAGGCGGCGAGGGTTGAGCCGCCGAAGCCCAGGTTGGCGGGCAGCCAGGGTGCGAAGTCTTCCATCAGGCTCTCCCAGAGCCGGATGGAGGAACTGCCATAGAAGAGCAGCTTAGGATCGTAGGCCAGTAATGTCCTTTCTTTTTCGAGTCTTTGGACTTCATTTTCGTACCAGACCATAAATGGGGTTTGTCTACCAAATATAAGTGGAAGAAAGGATAACGGAACTTATAGGGCAATTGATAAAATTAAGATAACGGGGGCAGCCGGCGGGTATTGTGGTCGTTGACGCGGGTGAGCAGGCTGACGAACTGTTCTTTTTCTTCCGGCTGCAGGCTGTCCAGGAGACCCGAATGGATGGCTCCCAATTTTGTATAACCCTTAAGGAGTGTTTGTTTCCCTTTTTCGGTGAGGCTTAGCAATGCAGAGCGTTTGTCATTTGCGTCGGGTTGTTCCCGGATGAAACCTTTGGCGGCTAATCTTTTGGTGATTTCCACGCCGGTGGACCCTTCGATGAGCATTTCCCGGCAGAGCTGTTTTTTATTAGGGCGGTTCATGATTGCTGTCTGGACCAGCATGGAAAATTCCATGGGTTTGGTAAATCCGAGCCCTTTGGCAACCGGTTTGGAAAGAAACTGCAGGATGTGGTGCATGCGGGTAATGAGGAGGGCGCTTTGTGCACTGGCATCCAGATTGCCTTTTACGAGGCTCGCAGCGGATGGGGGAGCAGGCTGACCAGCCACTGGAGCCGCTGACTTTGGAGTCGCCGTTGCCAGTATCCAGTGGGCAAAACCTGTTATATCGCCATCTGCATGAATGCTGAGGTATTCTTCCCACTTTGATAATAAGGGTATGACGGAAGATGCCGAAAGGCCCATTAGAACAAATTTGCTCTAAATTAGCCCAAATAATCCAACTAAAATGGTTTATTTCAGGGTGTTTGTGATACTGTATATTGCTGAAAATTCAGGCTATGAAAAAATTCTTGCTTATACTAGGGCTGATTGGAGCAGGTAAGGTTATGGGACAGGCTGTGGGGTTTGATTCAGCGGCTATTCTGGGAGGGCCGTTGAGGGAGGTATCGGGGCAGTTTGCTTTTACGGAAGGGGCGGCAGTGGACAGGAAGGGGAATATCTTTTTTACCGATCAGCCGAACAACAAAATATGGGAGTATACTCTGGATGGGCGGTTGGTATTGTTCCTGGACAGTGCGGGCCGTTCGAACGGGATGTATTTCGACCGGAAGGGCCGTCTGATCACCTGTGCGGATGAAAATGACCAGTTATGGGCGATTGACATGCATAAGAAAATACAGGTATTGTTGAAAGACCTCGGCGGGCATCGTTTGAATGGGCCGAATGACTTATGGATCGATGGTCAGGGGGGGATTTATTTTACGGACCCGTATTATCAGCGGGAATCTGGATGGAGAGAAGGTATATTACGTAGCGCCGGGGGCGCCGGCTGCCGTTGTGGCGGCAGACAGCATGAGGAAGCCTAACGGTATTGTGGGAACGCCGGATGGACAGTATTTATATGTATCGGATCTTGGGAGTGGCAAGACGTATAAATATATGATCGGGGCAGGCGGGAAGTTGTCTGACCGGGTGCTTTTCTGTGCGCAGGGGTCGGATGGGATGACGCTGGATGGACAGGGGAATGTTTATTTGACGGGCAATGGGGTGACGGTGTATAATAAGACGGGGCGGAAGGTGGCATATATTCCTGTTCCGGAAAAGTGGGTGGGGAATTTATGTTTTGGGGGAAAGGACCGGAAGACCTTGTTTATCACGGCATCGACGGGCATTTATGTATTGCCTATGCGGGTAAAGGGGGTGGAGTAGGGGCTACGGCTACTGCGCCACCAGGAACTGTTCGATCATTTCACGATAGGCCTGCATTGTATCCGGCTTGTCCACTACGTCCTGGGCGCCCAGGCCGAGGCATTCGCGGTGGAAGTCTATAACCTGATAAGTAGAATAGACGATTGTCGGGATAGTTTTATAGCGGGGGTTTTCCTTTAAGAAGATCAGGCTTTCCTTACCGGTCATTTTGGGCATGTTCTGGTCCAGGATGATCATACCCGGGAGATCTTCGTCATCGGTTTTATTTAGAAGGGCGATCATTTCCAGGCCGTTTTCCGCGTTGTCGATGACGGTATCCGGGTCTATTTCGAGGAGCAGCTCTGCAAAAATCTGACGATCATCGGCGTCGTCATCAACCAGCAGTATTTTTTTATACTTCAACATAGCTTCATTTTAAGGTCAATGTTGCACAGTGTGATCAGGTGAATGGTACTTTACCACAGAGTTCCGAATCATAATTGGGGTTGGAGCTCATGTTTATCGATCCAGTTTTTAAAGGTGAGAAAAGTATCTTCGGCGGCTGCGATGATCTCCCGTTGTTGTTCTGCAGTAAAGGGTTGATTGAGATAGTCTTTAAAGGAGGACCACATATAACCTGTCTCCGCGCCATATCCGTTGAAGAAAGACAGGCTTTTCAGGGAATCCAGCGAACGGCTGATCATGCCGGCAATGATACGTCCGCCGAGGGTGCTTCCTTCCAAAACGTACATGGCGCCCAGGGCGCTATGAAATGAATCGATGACCGGCAGCTGGTCGCAGGTCGCCGGGTCCGGGGAAGGAATACCGGATTCGCGGATATCCCAAAGGATATATTCAGTCCGGCTCCGCCTGGTTATACCGGGGAAGTTGTCCTCCGTCAGCTGTTGGCGGATCAATTCTTCCAGGGGAGCATAAAACCCGTAGAGCCAGTTGAGCATATGTATATAGTCTTCCTTAGTTTCTATTTTTTTTAAGGCGACGATCATTTTCTTTTCTGAAGCCTGGTGTGCTTCCCCTGTGCTTTCTTTTAATTCTTCTGTCAACATAGGATTTTTTAACAAATGATTCAATCGGGACCATTCAAAGGTAAAAGACTCAATCTATACCTATTGTAGAACGGGTGTGGAAATTGTTCCACAATCGTATAGAATTTATCAAAAAAGCGGCCATTCTTGGCAGGGGTTAATATATGAGAAGGGGCGGGAGGATTTCCGGCTTACATTAGCGTCAATCAAAATTAACGTATGAGAAAAATTGCACTATTGTTTGCTTTAGTGGGTGTGTTGGGCCAGGGTTATGGGCAACGTAATGCTCAGGGAGCGGTTGCACCTCCGGCCACTCCACCGGTTGAAAAAATGCCACCCGGCAGCCGGGTGTTAAACATCGATTCTTCCATTACTACTCATTCGCAGGTGACGATCAAGGGACAGGTTGTTCCTTATGAAACTACGGCCGGTACTATTCCCGTATGGGATGAGGAAGGGAAACCGGTCGCCGGCGTATTTTATACCTATTATGAAAGATCGGACATCAGGGACCGGGCGGCCCGGCCCCTGGTCATTTCCTTTAATGGCGGTCCCGGCACTCCATCGGTTTGGATGGAGATCGGTTATACCGGCCCGCGCCGGTTGAACATCGACGATGAAGGTTTTCCGATCCAGCCCTATGGAGTGAAGGAAAATAGCAGTTCTATTCTTGATGTTGCCGATATCGTCTATCTCGATCCGGTGAACACGGGTTTTTCCAGGGCGGTGAGCGCTGCTATTCCTACGTCCCGATTCTTTGGCGTAAACGAAGACATCAAATACCTGGCGCAATGGATAGCCACTTTTGTCAGCCGTAAGAATCGTTGGGCGTCGCCTAAGTTCCTGATTGGAGAAAGCTATGGGACTACGCGTGCTTCGGGGTTGGCCCTGGAATTACAGGAGGCGCAATGGATGTATCTGAATGGCGTGGTGCTTGTTTCGCCTACTGAGCTGGGCATCGAACGCAGCGAATTCGTGAAGGCTTCCCTGCGGGTGCCTTATTATGCGGCGACGGCCTGGTATCATAAGGTTTTGCCTAAAGATGTGCAAGGTCGCGACCTGACGGATCTATTACCCGAGGTGGAGAATTTTACGATCAATGAATTGATCCCGGCGCTGGCGAAGGGCGGTTTTTTGGATGAAGCTAAGAAGACGGAGCTGGCTGCAAAAATGTCCCGGTATATTGGTTTGTCGGCAAAGTCCATTTTGCAATCGAATCTCATTATACCCTCGAATTTTTTCTGGAAGGAATTGTTGCGGGATAAGGGCTTTACTGTCGGTCGCCTGGATTCCCGTTATAAAGGCATCGACGAGCAGGAAGCCGGTGACAGTCCGGATTACAATGCAGAGCTCAATGCCTGGAATCATGCTTTCATGCCGGCGATGAATGTGTACCTGCGGGAGGAACTGCATTACAAAACTGATCTTACTTATTATTTGTTTGGTCCTGTGCGACCCTGGAATAATCAGAATGACCATACGGGGGAGAACCTGCGAAAAGCGATTGCGGAGAATCCTTTTATGCATTTAATGATCCAGTCCGGCTATTATGACGGGGCTTGCGATTATTTCAATGCGAAGTACAGCCTCTGGCAACTGGACCCCAGTGGCAAGCTGAAGGACAGGTTGTCGTGGGAGGGCTATCGCAGCGGGCACATGATGTATCTGCGGAAGCCTGACCTGGTGGAGGCAACGGAGAGTTTGAGGAGGTTCATCAAGGCTTCTTTGCCGAAGCCGGGAGAGCCGGCGAAATATTAGGCGCGGGGCACGAGCTCAGCCCGAAGTTTTTTGGAGGCGGATGATGACTAATTTAGAGACCGGCGTATTGCTTTTTTCGGCTACGGCATCGATGGGTACGAGCACGTTGGTTTCAGGGTAATAGGTGGCGGAGCAACCGCGCGGGATGGGGTAAGGTACGACGACGAAGCGGTGGGCCACGCGCTGGATGCCGCCGTGATCATTGTAGATATCGACGACGTCTTTTTCTTTCAGACCTTGCCTGTGCATGTCTTCTTCATTGAGGAAGATAACGCGACGTTCGTTGTAGACGCCGCGATAGCGATCGTTGAGGCCATAGATGGTCGTATTAAACTGGTCGTGGCTGCGGATGGTCATCATCATGAGCTGTCCTTCTTTTAGCTCGATGGGTTTGGGTTTGGCGACATTGAAATGCGCTTTCTGATCGGGAGTGGCGAATTTGCCTTCGCGGGCGCCATTGGGAAGATAGAAACCGCCCGGCTCCCGGACGCGAAGGTTATATGATTCAAATCCGGGGATGACGCGTTCGATGTCATCGCGGATGGCATCGTAATTTTTTATGTATTTATCCCAATCGACGGTTGAGCCTTGAGGGCGGGTTCCCAGCGTAGCTTTTGCGAGGTGGCAGACGATGGCCGGTTCGCTGAGCAGGTGGTTGGATATGGGTGTGAGCACGCCTTGCGAGGACTGGACGACGCCCATGGAGTTTTCACAAGAGACGAATTGTTCATGGCCGCCGGTGAAGTCTTTATCGCTGCGTGCAAGGCAAGGAAGAATGATGGCTTCTTCGCCGTGGATGAGGTGGCTGCGGTTGAGCTTGGTAGATACGTGCACGGTGAGCCGGCAGCGACGTAATGCTTCGGCCGTGTAATCGGTGTCGGGAGTAGCCGAAAGGAAGTTGCCGCCCATGGCAAAGAAAACAGAAGCTTTTCTTTCATGCATGGCGCGGATGGAATTGACGACATCGAAGCCGTGTTCGCGGGGCGGATCAAAGCCAAAGGTCTCTTTTATCGCGTCCAGGAATTTTTCAGTTGGTCTTTCCCAGATACCCACTGTGCGGTCGCCTTGTACGTTGCTGTGACCGCGTACGGGGCAGGTGCCGGCGCCGGGTTTGCCGATGCTGCCTTTAAGGAGCAGCAGATTTGTTATTTCCTTAATGGTGTCTACGGCGTTGGTATGCTGGGTAAGGCCCATGGCCCAGCAGATGATGATCTTCTTTTTGTCTTTCAGCATTTCGGCTGCTTTACCGATGTCTTCTATAGAAATGCCACATGCTTTTGACAGGTCAGGGAGGGATACCTGTTGCAGGTATTCCATGAACTCGCCGTAGCCGGTAGTATGGTCCCGGATGAAATCCCGGTCGAAGACGGTGCCGGCGGCCTTGTCCTCTTCCAGCCAGAGCAGCAGCTCGATGGCCTGGAGCAGGGCCATATCACCATTGAGCTGGATGGGAAGGTAGAGGTCGGTCAGGGGTGTGGCGAGCCCGAGGATACCTTTTACCTGTTGAGGATTGTTGAAAGCCATGAGGCCTGTTTCCGGCAGCGGGTTAACAGAAATAATTTTTCCACCATTGTTTTTTGCTTTTTGCAGGGCGGTAAGCATACGGGGAGCATTGGTGCCCGGATTTTGGCCCATGATAATGATGACCTCTGCCTGATAGAGGTCATCCAGGCGAACGGAGCCTTTTCCGATGCCAAGGGATTCGGTGAGGGCTACGCCGCTGGACTCGTGGCACATATTGCTGCAATCGGGCAGATTGTTGGTGCCATATTCCCGGGCAAACAGCTGGTAAACGAAGGCAGCTTCGTTACTTGTGCGGCCCGAAGTGTAAAATACGGCCTCGTTGGGAGAGGACAGGGAGTTGAGCGTGCGGGCAATATGTTGAAAAGCGTCGTCCCAGGATATGGGTTGGTAGTGGGTGGCGCCTTTGGACAGATACATGGGTTGAGCGATGCGGCCTTTTTTTCCCAGCTCGAAGTCGGTGAGGCTGGCTAGTTCGGCAATGTTGTTTTGGGCAAAGAATCCGGGGGTTAGTTTTTTTGTCGTCGTTTCTTCGGCAACGGCTTTAGCGCCATTCTCGCAGTATTCGGCTATGCCGGAGCGCTCGTCGTCGGGGTCGGGCCAGGCACAGGAGGGGCAGTCATAACCGCCTTTCTGGTTGACCCGGGCGAGGGCCTTGAGGCCGCGGACGAGGCCGGCTTCGCTGATGACATGACGGAAACTGGATACGATAGCGGGGAGGCCGACCGCTTCCTTTTTTATTTTGCCCGTGTGGAGATCTTTCAGGTTGTCCGGATTTTCGGCGCCTCCTGCCGTGCTGCCATCGTGTGGATTGCTCATGTATTTCTTTTTTATACCCGGATGCGGTGAGCGCCCGAATAGATGTTAAATCGTTGTTGTCTTAGAAAGCCTGCCAGGGCAATACCTGATTCTTCGGCCAGCTGAACGGCAGCGGGGCCGATGGATAATGGGAGAATCGGGCATATACCAAATTTACGAAAATGATTTTGCAAAAATTGGGCACGGATCGGATGAAATTATACAGTAAATTAGGGTATGAATAGACTGCTTATGACCCTTGTCGCCGGGCTTGTATTGCCGGCTCTTACCCAGGCTCAGACCCTTTCTGTACAGGAGCTGCGTCGTTGTGAGACCGCCGCCAAAGCCGTCTCCATTATCCGCGATAAATGGGGGATACCGCATATTTATGGTAAAACAGACGCAGAAGTCGTTTTTGGGTTGATGTATGCCGAATGCCAAAACGATTTCAGCCGGGTGGAAAAAAACTACCTGGAGATGTTGGGCCGGCAAGCGGAAGCATTTGGAGAGAACTACCTGTATACAGATGTCATGATGCGGCTGATCTATGACAGTGCGCAGGCGATAGCGGACTATGAAAAGAGCCCGGCCTGGATGCACAAGCTGTTGGATGCATTTGCGGATGGCGTCAATTATTATCTTTATAAACACCCGGAAACAAAACCTTTGTTGTTAAAACATTTTGAGCCCTGGTACGCGCTGATGTTTACCGATGGGAGTGTTTCGGCGACGAGTACGGGGGGAGTGCGGCTGGATGAGATCAGAAATTTTTATAGTAAGAATACCGGGGCTGTTGCGGCGCGGATGTTAAAGAGGGCTCAACTGTCGGCAGTGGAGAGGATGGTGTTGGCGGATAGGGGAATGGGGGTGGAGCAGACAGGAGATGGCGCCGGGCAAGAGGGCGGGGCAAGACCGGGTGAGACCGGGTCCCGGGGAGACGGGATAAAACCCGGGGAGCCGGACCAGGAGGACGCACAGGAGCGTGGTTCCAATGGGTTTGCGCTGGCCGGATTTCGTACGGCATCGGAGGCGACTGAGTTATACATCAACCCGCACGTTCCTTTTTATTTCCGGATGGAAGTACAGCTGGTGAGCGAGGAAGGATTGAATACATATGGTGCGGTGACCTGGGGACAGTTTTTTGTATATCAGGGTTTCAATGCGCACTGCGGCTGGATGCACACGTCGAGTTACGCAGATGTGGCCGACCTGTACGAAGAAAAGGTAAGACAAGACGATAAGAGCTGGGTCTATGAATATGAGGGACAGACAAAACCAGTGACGGTAAAGCCGTTTACGGTGTATTATAAGAAAGACGATACTTTACAAGCTTTGCCGGTGACAGGTTTTTATACTCATCATGGTCCGGTGATGGCCAGCCGGGACGGGAAATGGCTGAGCTTGAGGGAATACAACCGTTCGCTGAATGCCTTGCTGGAGGCGTGGCTGATAACCAGGGCCAATACATTCGACGAGTATAAGAAGGCGATGGACATCCGCGCCAATACTACCAATAACACCGTGTATGCAGATGACCAGGGCAACATCGCTTACTGGCATGGCAATTTTATGCCAAAGCGGGATAAGTCCTACAACTGGTCGATGCCGGTGGATGGTTCTATCGCAGCTACGGAATGGAAGGGATTGCATGAACTGGATGAGATCGTGCATGTTTATAATCCGGCTACCGGCTGGATACAGAATTGTAATTCCACGCCATACTCCCTTTCCGGCAATAGCAGCCCCGATCGCAATAAATACCCGGCTTATATGGCCCCTGACGGAGAAAACTTCCGGGCTTTGAATGCGGTGCGGTTGTTGAGCGGTGCGTCCGAGTTTACCCTGGACAGTCTAATAACCAAAGGATATGACCGGTATTTGACGGCTTTTGATGTCTTGCTGCCGGCTTTGTTTGAGGCTTACGCCGGTGCGCCTGATTCCACAAAGAAAACATTACAGGAGCCGATGGCCATCCTGCAGAAATGGGACCGGCGCTGCGCTGTTCATTCTGTTGCGACGACTTTGGCCGTGGAATGGGGCACGCGATTGGCGTCATATGTTCCCCGGCCCAGGACATCGGAAGAAGCGTCCAATGCTGTCGCGAATATAACAGCGGAGCTTGCGGCCTCTACGGCGGCGCAGAAGACCGGAGAACTAAGTGCGGTGCTGAATGAATTGCGGCAGCGTTATGGTTCGTGGAAGGTCGAATGGGGGGATGTCTGCCGGTATCAGCGATTGACAGGAAAAATCACGGAGACCTATGACGACGGGAAGCCGAGTCTGCCGGCAGGGCTGGTAGCTTCTTCTTTTGGCGCCCTGCCTTCTTATGTGAGCCGTGTGATGCCGGGTACGAAAAAACGATATGGGTATTCCGGGAATAGTTTTATTGCGGCTGTTGAGTTTGGGAAAAAGGTGAAGGCAAAAACGATTATAACCGGGGGAGAGAGCAATAACCCTGCTTCACCGCATTTCTCGGATCAGGCTTCGATGTATCTTGGTGGTTGGTTTAAAGACGTGCTTTTTTACCGCGAAGATGTGTTAAATAATATGGAGAAGAAGTATCAGCCCGGGGAGGAATAAATTCAGATTTCGTCTTTCTTTTCCAAAGCGGAGGGGTGCCTGAACAAAGAGCCGACGATTGGCTGACGCCACCTGCCCATTCGCAGGGGCTGGGTATAGGCTTTTTTTCTGTCATGGAATACTCTACACGCGGCGGCATTATAATTTTTATCCCACAGTGCGCCATGGGTCAGAGACCATCCCTTATGGCTTTAAGATGCTGCTTATTATTTGATTTTTTGATGATAATATCCTGGCACTGATTGAATTTGGCAAATGTTTTAATGGCGTCAATAATCCCCGCGATCGTCGGTTTGCTTAGCTTCAGCGGCTCGAAGTGAAGATTGTGGACGGTTAATACCTTTTGTTTTCGATCGGCCTTTGAATCCATTCTGGCGACAAAAGTGTCACCCACCAATACGGGTAATGAAAAATATCCGTATTTCCGCTTCGCCTGGGGAACAAAACATTCTATCTGGTAGTCGAAATCAAAAAAATCCCTTAGACGATGCCTGAAGACATTCAACGGGTCGAATGGCGAAAGGATAAACGCATCATTGGACAGCTGGATCTTTTTGTTTTTATAGCCGGGTAACATGTAGAGGGGCGCGGCTTTAAGACCTTCGATCGCAACAGGACAAACTTCGCCCTCCTCGACGAGCTTCTCCAACTCCTTTTTTACTAAATTATTCTTCACGTAACGGGCACGCCAGGCTATCTCTTTTGCATAGGCGATACCCAGGGATCTCAATGAGCGCCGGATAACATGCCTTGCAAATTCCTCTGGTGCCGGCATCGTCGTATCGATGTCATCGGGAATCAAATTTATAGGCAGATCATATACTTTCTGGAAATCTTTTTTTCGCGTGATCATCAGCCTTCCGTCCAGGTACAACCTTTCGAGCGCCACCTTAGACGGCCGCCAGTCCCACCAACCTGAGCTGGCCTCTAATCGATCGTTTTCAAAATCCTTTACCATCAGCGGTCCTTCGCGCGCAACCCTATCGAGCACCTTGTTCATGAGATTGATCTCGGCCTGTGTCAGCGGCTTTCTACCGGATAAAAAACCTTCCTTCACGGGCAGCGAGAAGCGGAAGCTGTGCATGGGCATGTATCCCGAGTCTGAGGTGAAGAATTCAAAGACCCTTCCATCCGCCTGCAGCTCGTCAAGCCATTCCGGTTTATAGTCAGGCACGCGCGATGAAATAGTATGGTGATGTGCGCGCTCGACCACATAATTGGTATCGAGCTGGATAAAACCAAGATGATCGATGAGTTTGTACACCGCCTCGCGACCCTTTCCAAACTGCGCCCGTTGAGAAAGTCCTGCCGCGTGGAGGATGATTTTTCTGGCTTGTGACGGGGTGAGGATAAGTTGGTTCATACCTTGCATTGCGATCGAAAATATTGTGGCGTTATCTTTCCAATTTAAAATCGGGGTCTTCTGCCGGACGTTTGTCGGTATTGGCTACTTTCCATCCTGTGCGGTACATCCATTGTGCTATGCGGGTGATCTTTTCCGTGTTTATGCGGGAGGGCTCATCCCTTGGCGTGTGATAGTCCGGGTGGAGGAGAGAGGTGAAAAAGAGAGCGGGGATGCCGGCGCGGGCATAGGGCAGGTGGTCGCTGCGGAAATACCAGCCTTCTATATGCGTGGCTTTATCGTAGGCAGTGTCGAGCAGGAACTTTGGCCCTTCCTGGTTGGCTGCCAGGCCCATGGCGACCAGCTCAGGGGAATTGCGATGCGGAGGCTGTACTCCCAAAAGGGCGGCGCTGTCGGGGCCGTTGCGGCCGATCATATCTCCATTCAATACGGCGACGAGGGATGATTTCGGGACAGTGGGATGGACCGCGTACCACCTGGAACCAAGCAAACCTCTCTCTTCCGCGCCATGCCAGATAAAGAGGGCCGAGCGTCGTCCGGGCTGCCGGTGAAAGGCGCGGGCGATGGCCATCAGGGCTACGTTGACGCTGGCGTTGTCATCGGCGCCGTTGTAGATAGAGTCATTGCCGGGATAGTTCCTGATCCCATCGTGGTCAAGGTGGCCGCTGAATACTACATATTCTTTGCTCAGGATGGGGTCTTTGCCATCCTGTATGGCTATTACATTTACGGAAGGATATAGAAAATGCTCTATGTTCAATTGCACGGTGAGGTTTTGCGCCGGAGTTCTTATGAGGGACAGGGCAGAAGCGTGTAACCACAGGATGGGCGCACGTTCGGTGACCTTGTCTCCTGGGTCGCCTTCATTGGCGTAGGTGCCGTGATCGGAATAGGAAGCGTTGAGCGCCCAGCCGGCTTCGGCAAGGGTATCTGCGATAAAAATGACGGCTGCGGCGCCTTTGGCCAGCAGGCCTGTTGCATACCGACGGGCAACATATCCCATATAACGCCGGGGAGGAAGGGAGACCTGGAGGTTGAGGCCTTCGGGCGAGGCGATGAGTGCGACGGCCTTTCCTTTAATATCGGTACGATTGGTGTCTGTCCTGTCGATGAAGAGAATGGGCGCGTTGACGATGGCAGGTGCCGTTTGCGGGACCTGTACTTCCGTCCATAGCGGGAAAACATGGGTACCAATGGCTATGGTGCTGGAGGGACTGATCCTGTTGCGGGCCATGGAGAAGAATTGAAAATAAGTGCCGTCATCGCCGCCGGGACGGAGCCCCATGGCACGGGCTTTCTCTGCGAGCCATACGGCGACTTTTAATTCGTCGAGGGTGCCGGCTTCGCGGCCGCGGAAATGGTCGCCGGCCATTTCGAAGATATCGGTTTTGATGTCTTGCTGGCGGATGGCCGCCAGGGCGGGTGGGACTTGGGCAAGTGGCGTTTGAGCTGATGGGGCTTGGGTTGACGCTGTTTGGGCTGATGCGGGTAGCGCGAGGCTTAGGATCGTTGATACGATGAAGATAGTGCAGTAGAATTGGTGCTTCATGGGTTAAACTTACCTTTTTTTCAGGGAATTAAAATGCTATTTATTTTAGATTTAGTTTGTTAAAAAAATTAGTAATTTAGTTGCCCTAAATGTTTTCCTATGGCACAGAAATTATCTGTCGACAGGCAGTATAAGAAGTGGGTGATTGAATTGAAGTCCAAAATCCAGTCGGCCCAGGTGAAGGCGGCGATTGCAGTGAACCGGGAGTTATTGGAATTGTATTGGGAGTTGGGAAGGGAGATTTATGAGAAGCAGAAGGTGGCGAATTGGGGGGATGGGTTGATCGGGCAGCTGGCGAAGGATTTGTCGGCGGCTTTTCCGGGGGTGAAGGGGTTTTCCCAGCGTAATTTGTTTTATATACGCCAGTGGTATCTTTTTTATAGTTCAGGAATTGTGCCGCAGCTTGTGGCAGAATTGAAAAAAGCCCAACAAGCTGTTGGACAATTTGGAAAAGTGCAGCAAGTTGTAGCACAAATTCCCTGGGGACATAATCGGCTGATAATCAATAAGTGTTCGGATGTTTCGGAGGCATTATTTTATGTTCGGGAGACTATTAGGAATAATTGGTCGAGGGCGACATTGACGGCACAGATCGAAAGTAAACTATACCGGCGCCAGGGTAAGGCAATTGACAATTTTAGCCTGACACTGCCCGAGCCTCAATCGGATCTGGCAAAGGAGACACTAAAAAACCCTTATAACTTTGATTTTCTCACGCTTGGTAGGGAGGCCCGGGAACGGGATCTTGAAACTGCGCTTACAATGCATATTCAAAAGTTTATTTTGGAGTTGGGACAGGGATTTGCTTATATGGGCAGGCAGTTTCCGCTCAGGGTAGGCGGGGATGATTTTTACCTGGACTTATTGTTTTATCATACGCGATTGCGGTGTTATGTGATCGTGGAATTGAAGGCAGATGAATTCAGGCCGGAGTATGCGGGGAAGCTAAACTTTTATATGAATGTGGTGAATGCGCAGCTGAGGCATCCGCAGGATCAAAGGAGTATAGGTATTCTGTTATGCAAAACGCCGAATAAGATCGTTGTGGAATATTCATTGGAGAATATTTCGAGTCCGCTGGGTGTGGCGGAATATCAAATCATGAGTGCGGTGCCGGATAATTTGAAGGGTGAATTGCCTTCTATTGAGGAGTTGGAACAGGAATTGGAAGCTATGCCGGTCGGAGTGCCGGGGAAATAAAAAAAGCCCTGGGTTAACAGGGCTTTGGGTTAATATAATGAGTGGTTAGTATATGATCTATTTCAATGCCGGGATCGGGAAGAACTGGCCATTGAAAAGCAGGTAGGCCCAGAGAAGGGTCCAGAGGATATTGAAGAGCTGGGCGGCGACGAAGGCCAGAGAGAACCAGATGGTGCGGAGGGCGTTGAGGGTATCGCTAACGTGGCTGGCGGATGAAGCGGGGATAAAAAACGAGAATAAAATGGAGACGAGGAGGAATCCCAGCACGAATTTTGGGAACCTTTCCCAGATGACGCCGAAACCCGGGCGTTCTTCCCCGGTGGCGGGTGATTGTGCAGTGGCGTCCGAGGTGGTGGAAGCAGTTGCGAAGTTATCTGAGCCGGCTGGTGTAGCGGTGGCGGTAGTGGCGGGTTTCTTTTTGAAAGTCCACCAGATCGCGAGTAAGAGGGCGGCTACACCTATGAGGACGTTTTGGGAGAATTTGACGATGACGCCGGCTTTGAGGGCGGCGGGGCCGACGAGCTGAGCGGCGGCTGTCACGGAGGCGGTGGTATCCAGGGTACCGCCGAGCCATGCGCCACCGACGATCTCGGGAATATGTAATACCCGGATGAGCCAGGGTTGTAATACGAGCATGGGCAGGGCTACGATGAGCACGATGGTGGTGACGTAGGAAAGTTTTTGTTTATCGCCCTTGATGGCGCCGCTGGCGGCGATAGCGGCTGAAACACCGCAGATGGAAACGGCGGAAGCCAGGATGACGCCAAATTCGTCATCTACTTTGAGCTTGCGGGCGATCCAGAGGGCAAAGAACCAAACGACGCTGACGACGATGACGGCCTGGAGGATGCCGGGGATGCCTGCTTTGATGATGTCGGTGAACAGGACGCTGGAGCCGAGAATAACGAGGCCGGTTTTGATATAGAACTCAGAGCGGGCCGCTTCGCGCAACGGACCTATATAACTAACGGTTGCGTTGCCACCGATAATGAGAGAAAGGATGCCGAGAATATATACTACCCCAAACCCTGTTACGAAACGGCGCAGGTTACCCCCCAACAGGATTACAGCTACAACAGCTAACAAGAGAAATGTTACCCCAATGAGCAACAGTAGCTGCAGGTTGGAAGGCGCGAGCACTTTTTTAAAAAGGTCCTGGGTCGTTGCCCACTTGTAGACGGGTGTGGGAAGTTTAGCCAGGGAAGAAAAATTAGCGATTAGAAAGGTAAGGGCTATGACTACTGCGCCAATGATAAAGGCCGTCCAGTCCTCGCTAAGGCGGGACTTGAAGGATGCAGGGGCCGGGGGCGCGTCCGGCGGAATTGTGATTGAAGCCGGGGATGCGCCGGGCGGAATTGTGCCGGCCGGGGTTATAGAGCCGGCGGTAGGTTCGGTGGTTTGCGCCATAATTGAATTTTATCTCAGAATAAAACTAGGAAAAATTATTAGTCTACAAAATTAATGGACTTTAAATTCGGAAAGATTTAATATTGGAAATTTAAAACACATCGTATGAATTCAAATTCGGGATCTCATGTTTTATTGCCGGGAAGTACACGTGCCGTGCGGCCCGGGGCAAATGTTCTGGGGATAGCAGACCCTAATGAATGGATCGAGCTGACGATAAAGGTCCGGCGGAAACAGCCGTTGCCGGAGGTAAGCGGTCCGGTGCAACCCATTAGCTGTAATGTGCTGGGCGAGCAGTATGGGGCTGATCCGGCGGATATGGAAAAAGTAAAAACGGTGCTTGGCGGCCTGGGATTGAAGATATTGAAGGAGAACCCGGTCTGCTGCAGCTTCCGTGTCGGCGCAACGGCGGATGTCATTGAATCGGCTTTTCAGCTGAAATTGTTCCATTATGCCCACTGGTCCGGTAATTACCGCGGAAGGAAGGGAGATGTGCAAGTCCCGGTTGAATTGAAGGATATTATTACAGGGGTATTCGGTCTGGACACCCGTAGCATGGTAAAACGCCGTCCGATCAGGCGGCGGCGGACATCTCTGGACCTGGCGGAACGGGCAGCGGCCAGCCGGTCCTGGTTTTATCCGGCAGAGCTGGCAGCGGTGTATTCTTTTCCGGATGGTAACGGCCAGGGACAAACAATCGGTTTAGTGGAATTCGGAGGTGGTTATTTCGAAAGCGACCTGGCCACTTTCTGCCAAAATGCTAATATTTCGATGCCTTCTGTCCGTACAGTTTCTGTCAATAATACTTCCACCAATCAGAAGGATGGGGCAGAAGGAGAAGTTATGCTCGATGTGGAAGTGGTCGCGGGCGTCTGTCCGGCGGCAAGCATCGTGGTCTATTTTTCTTCGTTTGACGAAAGCGGTTGGGTCAATGTTATCGATACGGCGGTGCATGATCAGCAGAACCCGTTATCGGTGCTGTCTATCAGTTGGGGGTATGCGGAGGATGCGCCTGGCGCCTGGACCAGCGCAGCGCTGAATGCCATCAATGATTCGCTGAAAGCGGCGGCGCTGTTGGGTGTTACCATCTGTGTAGCCGCGGGGGACGACGGGTCGGATGACCAGGTAGGGGATGGTCATGCACATGTTGATTTTCCATCTTCGAGCCCTTATGTGCTGGCAGTGGGCGGCACCACGCTGAAAAAATCCACGGCGGGAGCTATCACAGAGACTGCCTGGAAGGATGGCGATGGCTTGCGTCAGGACAACGGGGGCAGCACAGGTGGCGGAGTGAGCACTCGTTTTCCCCGGCCGGACTGGCAGACGGTGACGATTGGTTCGGTCAATCCCGGAGCCATTGATGGCAGAATAGTGCCCGATGTAGCCGCCGATGCCAGCGCCAATACAGGTTATTGGGTGGTGGTGGATGGACAGGGCGGGGCAAGTGGCGGAACCAGCGCTTCTGCTCCTCTGTGGGCGTCGTTGATCGCAAGGCTGAATGCGAGCCTGGGAACTCCGGTTGGTTATCTGAACCCATTGTTGTTTCAACAGGGGGCTGACGGGAAAACAATTGGTGCATCCGGATTCCGGGATATTGTGTCGGGGGATAACAGTACGGCTTCGATAGGCGGATACCAGGCAGGAACAGGGTATGATGCGGTGACAGGATGGGGTGTGCCGATAGGGACGGCGCTGCTGGACGGCTTGAAGAATGTGAAAGGTAAAAAATAAAAAAGCCCCGTATGGGGTTTTGTGGAAAAAGAGCCCGCCTATTTTGAAGGCGGGCTCTTTTTTTATTGCAGGCAGTTGGCCGTCACATTGGTCGGTTTACTAAACAGAACATTGGTGACTTTGGAAAGATTGGTTTGTGAGGTAGTGCTGATATTGTATGTCATAATCCCGGCATAACCGTTGTTCTTAATGAACTGGGAGGCCGTGGTCTGGTCGGAACCGCCGATGTCGACTCCGATGCTTAGTTTGGTCTTTGCCATGCCGGCATTGACATAGGGCTGTAATCTTGCGGCATAGTTGGTGGCGCCATAGGTCATTTCCCATCCATAGTCGAGAATGTCGCCTGCTTTTTTACCGTTGTAAGTAGCACTGAAATACTGGATGTCATTGAACAGCGCCTTGGTGATATACTTTGAGGTTCCGAGACGGGTCCTCAGGGCTGTAAGGGCTAAAACCAGTGAATTGGCATTGGTGGTGCAGGTGGAGTATTCGTCGTCGATGTCGATGCCATCCAGCCCGTATTGTGTCGCTGCACTGGCGCACTGGATAGCAAAACTATCGGCAGCGGCATAGGTGGTAAAGCAGCCCCAGCCGGCATTCTCGTGATTACCCAGGACATCCAGCAGGACTTTAATGCCCAGGGATCTTAGATAAGCTACGCTCCCGGAGTTGAGAGTGCTCTGTACCTGGGGGTTGAAGTACAGGACAGCTTTGCCATTGGCATCGGCGTTGATGTTGGCTGCAAAAATGACGGCAAAACTAAAAACCTGTTTAGCAGGGCTACCATACGTAAAACAGCCGGGGTTGTGAAAACTGTTGGAATTGACTTCTACATAAGCAGTGGTAAACGGCGTTGTCAGTGCAGTGCCGTTGGGTGAGAGGGTGACATTGGTAGAAGCTGTTGCGGCTAGTTCCGGCTGAATGGTGTTTTGTTTGTCGTACCGGGTGCAGGCTGACAGCAGCAGGGACAGGGCAATCGTTGCGGAAAAGGTTCTTCTTTTCATATGTAGTGTTTAATGGTGACGGAGCAATCGGGGCGGGGTAATTGAAGTTACTGAAAATTATGGATCGAGGGGATCGTAAGGGTCCATATGCAGGGATTCCATTACAGGATAGAAGGTGATATCGTGTATGGAGATATGTTGTTTGTCACGATACGGCAGATAACCCAGTTCGCGCAGGTTACGCTGGTCGAAGGAGGTGGCTGCCTGCCGAAGCGGGTCATATTTTCAATATTTTTTTTAGTAGTCTGCAAAAAGGGGAAAAGAACTACCCGGAAGGGACGAATTAATAATTATTTCAACATTCAGTAATCCAATCATAATGTCTTAAACGGGCGCCGAAGCGGGAAAATGGGGTAATCTTGCAGAACTTATGCGACCTTTACTTCTGCTTCTTCTGGTTGGGCTTAGCGCGGCGCCTGTTGCTTTTCATCAAGGTAAGCCTGACATGTTGTTATCCCATTCATTCACCATTGATTCTTTAGGGGCCTGCCAGGGTATTTCCTGGCTGCATGGCAAGGCCTATTTGTATGGAGACAGGGAAGTAGGGATGATCCGGGAGTTTGAGTGGAAGGGGGATTCCCTGTTGTATACTGGTCATGAATACAGGCTTACCAAACAGGATACCGATGTGATCAATCATCCTACGGGGCTGGCTGTTCACGGCAATCAGCCGGTATTCATGGGTAATAGCGTTATCCTGAATAAGGCCGCCAATCAATGGAAGGCGATTATTTATTGTATCGACTGGGCCGGCCTGCAGCGGACGGGGACGCTGGATGGGGGAAATCTGTTGAATGTAATAGAAGATGACGCCTGTATACAGGGGACCCGCCCTGAATATGTAGAGTATAATAATAAATGGTATGTAGCTACTGCAGATTATGGTAACAGGGCCAATGAGGTAAGGTTGTATGATCCGGCTGTGCTGCGACATGCTTCAAAGACAAGTGATCAGGGGGTGCTCTATAAAAAGTTCACCTGTGGTCCCTGGGTCCAGAACATGCAGTGGATACCGGAAAAAAATCTCCTGTTGCTGATCCAGAACCAGGTGGAGGGAAGGAAGTGGCAGTTTACCTATGTGGACCTGAAAAAGTCATTGGAATCCGGGAAGGCGGAGATTGTCAAAGTAGTGGATACTATGGATAGAGGGGATGAGCTGGAAGGGTTTTCATTTTTATCTTCTCTTTCAAAAGGAGTAGCAGTGACATCTTCCCGAACGGGGAATGTCAATTTTATAGATATAAATTGGTAAGGCGACATGCAACCGGATAGGCGTAGCGATAAAGAGCTCTGGAGACTGGTCTCGCAGGAGAGTAACAGACCTGCGTTTGAGCAATTGTACAGGCGTACCCTGCATGCATTGATGTCAGCGATCTATAAATGGTCGAATGATGCGACGGAAGCGGAAGATATTTTACAGGAAGTGTTTTTAGACTTGTGGGAAAAGCGGGGGAAGATAAAGATACAAAACGAAGTTTTTTCTTATTTATACAGTATGGCCCGCTATAAAATATTCGACCGGCTGCGGGAAAAACAATTGTCCGAAAAGCAGGTGCAGGCCTGGATGCTCGTGATGCAGGAAGAGGCTGTGCTGACGGCTGCTTTCCGGGAAGAGGAATTAGAGAGCAGGGAGGCATTGCTGTCTTCCGAGCTGGAACAGCTGCCTGCCCAGATGAAGAAGGTTTATCTGCTAAGCGCCCGGGAAGGCAAGAGTATCCGGGAGATATCCGAGGAATTGCTGGTGTCGCCTTATACTGTCAAAAATCATCTGCAGAAGATACGTAAGCGGCTGCGTTCCGCGGCTGTGAAATTATCGGCCTACTTTCTCTAAGGCCTGATGTTATCACAATATTAATTCAAAATCTTCGGGTAGTTCTTTCTGTTAGTCAACAGACTAATATATGTATGGAAGAACAAATCAAAGAATTGCTAACGCGCTATATCAAGGGGGAATGTACGGATGAGGAGGTGATTTTCCTGGAGAGATGGTATGATCTTATAACCAGGGAGAAGGAGAGCGTGCGTTTGCTGAACGCCGCCGACGAGGAACGGCTGGTGGCGGAGTTATGGAATACCATTGATACAAAGAAACTGAAAGATCTGCATATTGGCGACGGGCAACAGCGGCTGGACGACGGGCATCACCGGCGCCGTAAAATGTTGCGTCATGCCGCTGTTTGGGCAGGGATGCTCGTTATGTCGGGGGGGATATTAATTCAGTGGAACAGGCGCTTGCAGAAGGCGGCGCAGCGGAAACCGCCGGACTTTACTGTTATTTCAACGGGTTACCAGCAGGTGCGAAAAGTTTTGTTGCCGGACAGCTCTATTGTATGGCTTAATTCCGCTACGCATTTGTGGTACCATCCGGACTTTGCTACAAACCGGGAGGTGCGGTTAAGCGGAGAAGCTTTCTTCCAGGTGGCGCAGGATGTGGCGAATCCTTTTGTGGTGAAGGCGGGTAAAACCTCTACGCGGGTATTTGGGACAGCTTTCAATGTATCGGCTTATCCTGAAGCGGGGCAGCTGCGGGTGTCGTTGCAAAGCGGCAAGGTCGGGGTGGAGTATGATGGCAATGAAGGTAAGGCCAGGAAAATATTGACACCGGGTCAACTATTAATCTACGATAAAGAATTGGGGTTGGGGCAGGTGATGCAGCAGGCGCCCGGTGAAATGGACGTATGGACGGCGGGCAGGCTGCTGTTCTATGAGACGCCTTTGAAGGAGGCGCTGGCGCAGGTGGAGGCGCGTTATGGAGTGCACATCGTGTATGACCGGCCTTTGAAAAATCAAACGATCACAGCAAGGTTTGAGAATACGGCGCTGGAGAAAGTGCTTGAGCATCTTTCTTTCGGCTGGGACCTGCATTTTATGCGGACGAAAGATACCCTGCATGTGCGGCAGGGCGGCGCCGCCAAAAGGTAGAGCGCCGGAAAGCGGCGCACCGCGCAAAAAAAAAGTAGCCAAAAACAAAATCAATACTTACGGTATGACAAGAAAATTACAACAAAGCTTTATGGGGTGTACGCTTTTCCTATTGCTATTGAGCATAGGTCAGCGTGTCTCAGCCCAAAACATCCGGCTCGATCTGCGGGAAACAGATCTGGCAAAAGTGGTGGCCGCCTTGCAACAGCAGGCGCCCAGCGTCAATTTCTCCTTTAGCCAGGAGGCCCTGGAAAAGGTGCATTTGGGGCGTGTGGATCTGAAAGCAGGGCGCTTGCAGGAGGCGCTGGACGTGCTGCAAAAAAAATACGGACTGCATTACCTGATGGATGGTGCGACGGTCACGTTGAAATACGTGCCGGTGGCGCCGCCGGTGACGGCTCCTATGGCCGAAGGCCGGAAGATAGAAGGCACGGTGGCCGATGACAATGGTCAGCCGGTGATGGGCGCTACGGTGCATGTGAAAGGGACGGGCAGTTCTGTCGTTACCGATGTGAATGGTCATTATTCGATAGAGGCAGCGCCGGGTATGCACCTGGAAGTTTCCTATATAGGATATGGCACGCAGGATGTGCTGGTAAAAGGGGGGGCTACAGTGGACGTGCGTTTGCGCCAGGAGTCAAATGCTTTGAATGAAGTTGTTTTCATAGGGTACCAGAAAATGCGGAAGAGCGATTTTACGGGAGCCGTTGCCAGCGTCAAGGCCAGCGAGCTGAATGTTTCTTCTCCGACGGCCGGGCAGGCCCTGGTCGGTAAGGTAGCCGGTGTGGTAGTATCTCAGACGGATGGCTCTCCATATGCCAGTCCTAAGATCCGGGTCCGCGGGGTAGGCTCGCTGAATGCCGCAACCGATCCCCTTTATGTCATCGATGGTTACCCGGTGGGCAATGATCTGTACATCAACCCCAATGATATTGAGTCCATTGACATTTTGAAGGACGCTGCTTCTGCCGCCATTTATGGTTCGCGTGCCGCGGGCGGTGTGGTGCTGATAACAACCAAACACGGAAAGGAAGGGAAGGCTAAGCTGGAATACGATTTCCAGTATGGAGTTAACCAGCTGGCTAAAAAAGTAAAACTGTTGAATGCGCAGCAATTTGGACAATTAGTTATCGACGGGCGCAATGACAGCTATAAGGACCTGGTACAGAACCAGGGTGTAACACCGTGGAATGATGCGATGTACTCCGACAATAATGCTACCAGGGTGGCCCGGGTAGGCAATGCCGGTTCGGTGAGCATTCCCACCGAGCTGTACGATTTTCCTTCGCAGAAGGAGATCACGCCAAAATACAATACCGACTGGCAGGATGCCCTGTATCGAAATGCCGGTTTTCTCCGCCACAATCTTTCTTTTTCCGGTGGTAGTAAAACGACGCATTACTTTATCAGCGGTAGCTACCAGGGACAGGACGGGATCATGCTGGCTACTTCACAGCAGCGGGTGAATTTCAGGGCAAATGTAGACGGGGAAGTTTCGGACAAAATAAAGGTCGGCGCCAATCTATCCTATACCGGCAATACGAATCACGAGACGGAGGAAGGCCGTTGGGATCACAGCCCTGCTTTTGGCGCCCTGATCTATATGCCTTTGTTCCCGGCCTATAATCCGGATGGAAGCGTGGCTACCAATCTTGCCGCTGCTGAATCTGCCGCGTACGGTTATCAGTCGATTGAAAACCCGATCGCGACCGCGGAAAGGACACTGATAACAAGGAGGGGCAACCGGAGCACCTATGGCGCCTGGGCGACCTATGAATTTATTCCGCACCTGGTGTTCAAGGCCAACCTGGGCTTACAGACCTATAATGAAAAATACGACTACTATCTTCCCACCAGCCTGAGCAACGGTGTTTTTCCTCCTTTCTCGGCCCAATCCATTGCCGCTGCCAATGCGGTGGAACAAACCACGCTGATAAAGGATCAGCTGGGGGAGTTTACCCTGAATTATGACCGTAAGTTTGGCGAACACAGCATCAATGTGCTGGGCGGTTATACTACCCAGCAGACTTATACGGATAACGTCGCTATACAGGCAAAAGGGTTCCAGAACGACCTGATACCTGAGATAACGGCCGGCGCGAGCGGGCAGACGACAGTCCTGACATCCGGCAACATCATGTTAGGAACGCAGCCGACCGCTAAGTCCACCAATACGCTGGCGTCCTGGCTGGGTCGTGTACAATACAACTATGCCGGCAAATACTACCTGGCGGGCTCGCTTCGTACGGACGGGTCTTCCCGGTTTGGTACGGCCAATCGCTGGGCTGTATTTCCCTCGGTCTCCGGTGGCTGGAACCTCTCCAAAGAGACTTTTTACAAGGGCTGGCTGGCAGACAATACTACGCTGCGGCTTCGGGCAAGCTGGGGGTTGAGCGGAAACAACAATATCGGGAACTACAATAGCGTCCAAACCTTTGTCAGCCCGGCCGGCACTGTCTTTGGCGACAATCTTGTCTCCAATGCCTGGTATGCCGGGAACTTTGCCGACCCCAAGCTGGGCTGGGAATCCACTTCGCAATATAATGTGGGACTGGACCTGGGGCTTTTCCATGACCGGATATCCCTGATCGCTAACTATTATGACAGCCGTACCTACAACCTGCTGATCAATCAGAATGTTTCGGCCGTGGCGGGAACCACCGGAGGAACGATGCTCACCAACCTGCACGATTCTAAAATACGCAACAGGGGTTTTGATTTCCAGGTGGATGCCAAGGTTGTGCAAAGCAATTCGTTCAATTTCAACGTGAGCGGCAATATTTCCATCAACCGGAATAAAGTGTTGAACCTGGGGGGCAGCAGCACGATCCTTACCGCGGGTGCGGAGAGGTCTTATCTCACGCATATAACGGAGACCGGTCAGCCGGTCGGCATGTTCTACGGGTATAAAGTCGGCGGTATGGTGCGGCAGAGTGATATGGCCAATATCGCCGCCGACGATGCCAACTACAATGCGGGAACCCAGTCCTTTCCCAAAGCGTATGTGCTGAAAGGACCGCCCCGGTCGACGGCTCAGACCAATCCGCTGCGTCCGGGCGACCTGTACTTTAATGACGTCAATGGGGACGGCGTCGTAAACAGCAAAGACCTGGGCGTAATCGGCACGCCTTATCCAAAATTCACGTATGGATTCACGCTCTCAGCCAATTATAAGGATATCAGCGCAGGAGCGTCCTTTGCCGGCAGCTATGGCAACCAGGTGCTGGATGGGCAGGACTATTACCTCTACAATATGGAAGGCAGCGGCAACCAGTATGCAGATGTAGCAAACCGGTATCGCAGCGAGGCTCAGCCGGGCAATGGTCATGTCTTCCGGGCATCACGGGCCGGCACCCAGAGCAATAGCACCCGTCTGTCTACCTTCTATCTGCAGGACGGCAGCTTCTTCCGGTGCACCAATATCTCGCTGGCCTATAACATACCGACCATCACTGCGCTGCACAAGTCGGGCATCGAGGGGATAAAAATCTATGGCAGTATAAACAATGCTTTTACGATCACCAAATACAAAGGGTATAATCCTGAAGTGGACTTCAACTACAGCACGGGGACCAATTCTGCGAACCTGACCCCAGGCGTGGACTATGGAGTTTATCCGCTGGTCAGGTCCTTTAATATGGGTGTACATGTGGCATTCTAGTAACGAATAAAATCAATACGATGAGAAATAAATTCATACAGACGGTATTGTTAATGGGGATCCTGTTCTGTTCGTGTAAAAAAAGTTTCCTGGAGCAGCAGAATCCCAATGCGGCAACGATTCCACAATTCTTTAGCTCCGAAAACGATGTCTTGCTGGCGTTGAATGGCTGTTATCAATCCCTGCGCAGCAGCGATTGTATTGGAGAGGAAAGCGATCTCTATACGGACCAGCGTTCGGACGACACCGGCACCAACGACAATCAGTCGAATTCCGGCGAGCCCTTCCAGTTTAACAACTTTTCCATCCTTCCGACAAATACCTATCTGAAACGGCACTGGCTGGCCTTGTACCAGACGATCACGCGGTGTAATCTTTTGCTGGCGAACGCCGATAGTGTCAAATACAATTCGGACAGCAGCAGGCAGGTTTATAAGGCGGAAGCCAAATTCCTGAGAGGGCTGATCTATTTCCACCTGGTTCGTAAATGGGGAGATGTGCCGATGGTGACTGTGCCGCTGACTACTACGGCTCAGATAGCCGCCGCAACGACCAGGGTAAAAGCGGCGGTTGTTTATCAGCAGATCATAGCCGATCTGACCGATGCGGCGAAGAGTCCGTTGGTGCAGGTGCAGCCTGCCGCCACCCGGGGCAGGGCTACCCAGCAGGCTGTCACGGCTATTCTGGGACAGGTGTACCTGACGAGATATGCGACATTGGATGGCGGTAACAGCGGGTCTGCGAGCAGCAGCACCGACCTGGACAGTGCGAACTACTACCTGACGGCTTGTTATAACATGAAGCGGTTTGGCAGCCTTGCTTCCATTCCTTACAAGGATGTATTTGATGTCAACAAAAAGGCCAGCTGTCCGGAGCTGATCTGGCAGATGGTGTTTATCCAGGGTGACCCGAGTACGACGGCGCCTACCTACCATTCGAATATTGCTGCGGATGCCCAGGCGAAGGGCGAGACCATCGACTCCAAAAAAGCAGCCAGCGGGGTAGGTTTTAATGTAACGCATGACCTGGTGAATGAATATGAACCGACTGATGCCCGGGACAGTTTTTCGATCAAGTTTGCCAATGACCCGACGGTGAAGGATTGGTTTATCACTAAATACCGGGACACCAGCGGTACTGCCGGTAAGAACGGGTATGGCGGCAATGACTTTCCGCTGCTGCGTTATGCTGACGTTATCCTGATGCTGGCTGAGGTGAATATGTATAAGGGAGACAATGCCACGGCTATTCAATACCTGAATATGGTGCGGCAAAGAGCGGGCATGCCGGACTATGCCACATCCCTAACGAATCCGGCTTATAGCCAGAAATTCTTTACGCTGAAGCTGGCGATCCTGCATGAAAGAAGGGTGGAGCTGGCGTTCGAGCATCAACGGTGGTTCGATCTCCTGCGTTTCTTCAATATCAACGACCTGGTAACTTATATTCATACGAAAAACCCGGCGGACTGGGGACTGGCCAATATTGCCAATTTCAGTACAAAGGACGAATACTTTCCAATACCTTTTAGTGAGACCATTCTTGATCCGGTGAAGATGTATCAGAATCCCGGTTACTAGCAGTGTTACGGATCTTTTTAGGGGCGGCCTCCGGGTCGCCCTTTTTTATTTTGGTGGTAAATAGCACTATTTTTACCGGAATGGGGTATTATCTCGCTTAATATGCATTAATATATTTTTTATATTAACAATTATCTATTTGTCGCTCAATTTTTGGTAATTTTAAGTGATGTTTTTTAATATACATTTTTTTATTATTTGAAATCTTTAACGCGTAGGGAATTTTTACAAAGGTCAGGAGTATTAGCCGGAGGGGCTTATCCGGCAATGATGGCGATGGGGTTGTTACCTGGTGCTCCTGCTCATCCTTTCCGGTTGGAAGGGGATGGGAATGGAAAAGAGGTAGTGATCCTTGGGGCGGGGCTGGCCGGAATGGCGGCGGCTTATGAACTGAGTAAGCTGGGGTATAAATGTACTATTCTGGAAGCCAGGGAAAGAGCAGGGGGAAGATGCTGGAGCGTCCGAAAAGGGACTGCCAATGAAGAGACGGGGTTGGGGGCGCATGTGTCGAATTTTGATGAGGGACAATATTTCAATGCGGGTCCGTCCAGGATACCACATCATCATGCGCTGACCCTGCATTACTGCAAAGAACTGAATGTGCCGATCCAGGTTTATAATAATGTGAATGAGAACGCCTATTATTATAGTGAGGGGAAGGGGCCTTTATCGAATAAGAAGATCAGGGTAAGGGAGATGCATAACGATATGCGGGGCTGGATGACGGAATTGTTGGCCAAGGGGATGGATGGGGGTAAGATCGAGACGGGCATGAGTAAAGAGGATACGCTGAAAGTGATCGAATACTTACGTGCGGAAGGGGGCCTGGATATTGATAAGCTCTATAAGGCTTCGGCCCGGCGGGGATATATTGAATCTCCGGGGCCGGGGGATAGGGAAGGAAAGCTGGGGGAGCCGCTGGCTCTGCTGGCGATGTTGCAGTCCGGGCTGCTGGATCCTGATTTTTATAATGTAGCCGAATACACGTATGAATTACAAGGCACTTTGTTTCAGGCAGTCGGGGGCATGGACCGGATTGCGGCTGCTTTCCAGCAAAAGGTAGGCAGTCTGATCCGGCTGAATGCGGAAGTAAGTTCCATTCGTAACCTGGAGCAGGGAGTAAAAGTGGTGTATAAGGACAAGACGGGGGAGAAGAGTCTGCAGGCAGATTTGTGCATCTGTACGATTCCGCTGCCGGTGTTGAGTAATATCGACCATAATTTTTCATCGGATGCCAGCCGGGCCATTGATTCTGTTGTGTATATGAATACCGGGAAGATTGGCTTACAGTTCAAGCGCCGGTTTTGGGAGGAGGACGAGGGTATTTATGGAGGGATCACCCATACGAACAACCAGCTGACCCAGGTATTTTATCCCTCTTATGATTACTTGAGCGGTAAGGGAATATTAATAGGATATTATAACTTTAATGACAAGGCCGTTGCTACCGGTAATTTATCCTACCAGCAAAGAGAACAATTCGCATTGGACAAGGGCAGCCAGATCCATCCCCAATACAGGCAGGAATTCGAGACTTCTTTTTCGGTCAGCTGGCATAAGACGAAATATAATTTGGGGGGATGGGCATTGTATTCGGCGCAGGAACGGCAGACCTTGTATAAGCCACTGCTACAGCCCGACAAACAGGTGTATTTTGCCGGAGAGCATATGACCTATCTGAATGCCTGGATGGCGGGAGCCCTGGAATCGGCGAGGAGTGTAGTGGCAGCCTTACATAGCCGGGTGACGGGCCAGCGATTTTCGTATCCGGTGCTGGGAAGCTGAACCGCTGATGTGACCACCCGGAGCAGAAAGTACCGGTGACGCCCTATGAAACATGAGAAAACAGTATTTTAAACCACCAAAAAATATACTCTTATGGGCAACTCAATCAGTCGTCGCACACTACTTAAAAGGGGCGCCTTATTAGCAGGCGGACTTCCTTTTGCCGGCAGCCTGCTGGATAAACTTCAGGCCAGCCCGGTCATTTCCAGCCCGGCCCACCGCTGGTCTTCTCCGGAGGTCTGGACGGAAAGAGAAATTGCCCTGAATGCGCCGGTGCCGTTAAAGGCCCGGTTGTTCGCCAATGAAAATCCTTTCGGCCCTTCTGATAAGGCTAAGAAAGCCATTATGGAAGCGTTGCCGACCAGCTATCAATATCCTATCCGTTCTATGGGAGAGCTGAGTGAGAAAATCGCGGCCTTCGAAAAGGTCAAACCGGAGAACATCCTGTTAGCCTCGGGGTCTTCGCCGTTGTTGATGGCGTCTGCCTTATACTTTGGCAAACCCGGCGGAAATATCGTCACTGGTGATCCGTCTTATGCGGACCTTCCTTCAAAGGCCGAGAAAATGGGCGTAAAATGGGTGAAAGTTCCCCTGACGGCTGATTTCAAACTGGACCTGGATGCGATGGAAAAGGCTATCGATGCTAATACCGGCCTGGTTTATATCTGTAACCCCAACAATCCGACGGCTACCGTGCTGGATAATGCCAAGCTGAAGGCTTTCGTCGAACGGGTGTCTAAAAAGGTGCCGGTCTTTATCGACGAGGCGTATATCGATTACCTGGATGATCCCCAGGGCACGACCCTGATCCCGATGGTCAATACCGGGGCGAATATCATTGTGGCCAGGACCTTCTCGAAGCTGTATGGTTTTGCCGGGCTGCGGGTAGGTTATGTGGTGACCCAGCCGGAGACCATTAAAAAATTGTCTTTGTATACCGAGGCTTCCATGTCGATCACGGCCACGACGCTGGCAGCTGCGTTGGCTAGCTACCAGGACCGGGAGTTCCTGGATGGTGCGTTGAAGAAGACCAATGCTTCCAAGAGCTATTTGTATGAAGTGTTGAAGAAGGAGGGATATACTTATGTGCCTTCGAGCACCAATTTCGTACTCTTTCCCATCAAGATGGATGGCAAGCAATTCACGGAGGAAATGATGAAGCGGGGAGTAGGGGTACGTTTCTGGCAGTTCAACGATAAAAACTGGTGCCGGGTGAGCATCGGCCGGATGGATGAAATGGAGGCTTTTGCCGCTGCTTTCAAGGAATTATCTTAACCTAAAACTAACTGAGTCTTACACATGAAGAGTATCTTCTTTTCGGCCTGCCTGCTGGTGGCCGGCATGATAACCGTACGTGCACAGGATACGGCTGCTAATCGTGCCCTGACGATGGCTGAATATGATAAAGCCAGGGCTTTTTCTGTCGGTGACCTGGACAAGGACACGTATGTCAAATTCGAGAATGCCTATATTTTAGACCGGGGTGGTTTCGGCAAACCCTACTTCATTACGGGCGATGATGGTATGAAGAAAAGGATCGACCTGTACAAGCTGATCCTGAAAGACGGGCGTGTTGAGCTGGGTACCGTTATCTACTATACGACCGAGAAAGGGAAGCGTTATACGGCCTGTATGCCGGGTTATAAAGCTGATGGAAAAGTATGGGAAAAATATTTCGAAGACATCCACGCCATTGATAAAGAAGAGAAGTTTTATGTCCTGAAGCTGTCATATGTACTATCGAAGGAGTTAGGTTTTCAATTGTACCGGGCGTCTACCGCCGGCGCCGGGAAGGAAATCAGCCGGGAGGCCGGTACTTACGGAAACGACATTTGTTTTCCCGGGGGCATGCAGGTGACGATGGCGGATGGCCTGCAGAAGCTGTTGAGCGAGGTAAAAGCCGGTGACCGGGTAGTAACGGTGGACCCGGTTACGCAATTGTCGACGACGGTGACAGTAAAGGAACTGACGGTACATGCCGCAAAGAATTATGCCGTTACGCGGGTAATGCTGCTGTCGGCGACAGAAAATTCCGATAGAGTGGTGACACTTGTTTCAAAAGTTCTTCAGGCGACCCCTAATCATCCCATGGTCACTGCTGAGGGGGACAAGAAAATGGGTGAATTGAAGGAGGGAGACAAGGTGCTTTGCCTGGATGAAAAGACCGGCCGTTACCAGGAATTTACGGTTTGGGATAAAACGGAAGCGGCGGGGGGAGTGCAGCCTGTTTATAATATCGTTGCGGGAGGTGGAAGCACGTTTATTATGAATGGGGTGATGGTGTTGCAGAAGCCGTCGAAGGATTAGACGCTATTTTATCAGGTTTATGACATAGGCCCGCTCGAAGAGCGGGCTTTTTTTATATATTTTTGCGCCATGCAAAAGCCCGTTTTGGTCATTAAATTAGGTACAGCTGTTCTCACAAATGATAAAGGCGATATTGTGCAGGCTACCATCCGGAAGGTGGCGGCCGGCATAACAGAGTTAACCAAAGACTATCACATTATCCTGGTGTCCAGCGGGGCGGTGGGCAGCGGTCGGTCGTTTTTTGCGCATTATAAGGGCACCCTGGCGGAAAGGAAGGCTGCTGCGGCAGTAGGAAATCCTATCCTGATCCGTCATTATCAGCGGCATTTTTCTGCTTATGGCATACCGGTGGCACAGGCCTTGTGCGAAAGGCAGCATTTTTCCAGCCGTCCCCGGTTTCTTCAGCTAAAGGAGACCTTTGCAGAGTTTTGGAAGAATGGCATTTTACCGGTGATGAATGAAAATGACCTGGTGAGCAATGTGGAGCTTAAGTTTTCCGATAATGATGAGCTGGCTACTTTGACGGCTATTGGTTTTGATGCCGAGGCCCTGTTGCTTTGTACTTCTGTGGGTGGTTTCCTGGATGCCGGCAAGTCTATTATTCCGAGGGTGGAGAAAGTAGACAGCCGCATTCTGGGCCTGGTGGAGAAGGGCAAGAGCAGTCTGGGGTTGGGGGGGATGTTGTCCAAGCTGACGTTCACGCGGCTGGCCTGTTCCCTGGGGATAAGGGTGGTGATATGCGGGCTGAATGGTCAGCGGCCTTTTGCCGATGCGTTGGCGGGTACAGCAGGAACGAGCTTTACGCCGAGCGTTAGCAATCTGAAGGCCCGGCAGAAATGGCTAGCCAGCGGCTCCATTACCCTGGGCAGCATTTTTGTAGACAGAGGGGCCGCCAGGGCGTTGGCATTACGCCGAAGCTTGCTGAGCGTGGGGATCAGCAAGGTACAGGGGAAATTTGCACAGGGGGAAGTGGTGCAGCTGAAAGACGAGGATTCGTCGATCATTGGGGTGGCGAAGGTGAAGATGGGCGCGGCGGAAATGACGGCTCACCTTTCGAGCAGGAATATGGTAGCGGCGCATGCCGATGATATTGTTTTGTTTTAAACCGGAAGGAAACCTAAAAGCGAATTATAGTATGAAGTCGATAAAGCCTTTGATCCTGAAAACGTATAAGGCGGCGGTGGAGCTGCGGCGGGCTACAGACCGGCAGGTGAAGACGGCATTAGGGCTGTTGGCATCTGAGCTGGAAGCGCAAAGCGCCCTGTTATTGAAGGCCAATGCCAGGGACCTGGAGCGGCAGGACCCGGACAGTCCACGGAATGACCGCTTATTGCTGAATGAACAGCGCATACATGCCATTGTGAGAAGCATCCGGAAAGTGAGCCGGCTGCCGGACCCTTCGGGGAAGCTGCTGGATAAGCGGACGCTGCCCAATGGACTGAAAGTGGAAAAGCGGGCTGTGCCATTGGGGGTTGTGGGCGCCATCTATGAGTCAAGACCCAACGTCACTTTCGACATAGCAGCGCTGTGTCTGCGGAGCCGGAATGCTTGTCTGCTCAAGGGCAGCCAGGAGGCGAATGATACCAATAAGGCGGCTGTTGCTTTGATAAAGAAAGCGCTGAAGGCCAGCGGTATTCATCCGGACTGCGTAACCTTGTTGCCGGCGGACCGGGAGACGGTGCAGGAGCTGTTTACGGCAACCCGTTGGGTGGACGTGCTGATACCCCGGGGCTCGGATTCGCTGATCCGGTATGTAAGGGCCAATAGCCTGGTGCCGGTGATCGAAACGGGGGCGGGTGTTTGTCATGTCTATGTAGAGAAGACGGCGGACCTGGCTATGGCGGTAGATATCGTTGTCAACGCCAAGGTTTCGAGGCCTTCTGTTTGTAATGCAATGGATACCTTGCTGGTGGATGCCGCTATTGCGCCGGCTTTTCTGCGTCGGGTGCGGGAGGCGATGCTGGAGCATGCCGTGGAGATATTTGCTGACCCGGCGGCCTGGCGGCTCTTAAAAGGTTATCCTTTTTTGCAAAAGGCGAAACCTTCCGATTTTTCCCGGGAATTCCTCAGTCTGAAATGTGCCGTAAAAGTAGTACGCAATATCGACGAGGCGCTGGATCATATACAGCGTTATTCGACACGGCATTCCGAAGCGATCGTCTCGAAGAATAAACAGCAGAACGAGCGGTTTCTGGCGGAGGTCGATGCTGCGGCGGTGTATGCAAATGCTTCCACCCGGTTTACAGACGGGGAGGAACTGGGGCTTGGGGCGGAGATAGGTATATCCACCCAGAAGCTGCATGCCCGCGGGCCGTTTGCGCTGGAGAAACTGGTAACGGAAAAGTGGATTATACGCGGGACGGGTCAGATAAGGGAATGACCGGTTGCGGCTGATGCCCGCGGGAATAAATTTATTAATTGTCAAAAAAACGCTTAAATTAGGGTTTCTAAAACGAAACATGCATATGAACCCCGCCAAGCCAATTTTCTGCTTTCTTTTTCTATTGGTCTGCTTTCGTCTTACTGCACAGAATCCAGTGGGCCCGACGACTCTAGCTATAAAGGGGGACAGTTCCGGGCCTGTGATCAGCCGTTATATTTATGGGCATTTTTCGGAGCACCTGGGGCGTTGCATTTACGACGGTTTCTGGACGGGGGATCATATCCGGATGGATATCGTCGCGGCGTTGAAGAAGATAAAGGTCCCGGTATTGCGTTGGCCGGGCGGCTGTTTTGCAGACCAGTACCATTGGCGGGATGGGATTGGTCCCCGGGGGCAGCGTAAAAAGACGGTGAATAGCACGTGGGGGATGGTGACGGAGGACAATAGTTTTGGCACGCATGAATTTCTGGAGCTGTGCAATCTGTTGGGTTGTCAGCCTTATGTTGCCGGTAATGTGGGTTCGGGCACCCCGGAAGAAATGTCTAACTGGCTGGAATACCTGAATTTTAAGGGCAAGAGCACACTGGCGGATCAACGCCGGCAGAATGGCCGGGAAGAACCCTGGAATGTATCTTTTTGGGGGGTAGGCAATGAGAGCTGGGGCTGTGGCGGCAGTATGACACCGGAGTATTATTCGGGGGAATATAACCGGTATGCTGAATTCTGTAAGAATTATCCCGGTGCGCCTTTGAAGCTGATAGCCAGTGGCGCAAACGGACCCGATTATAACTGGACCGAAGTGGTCATGAAAAATATTTCCACAGACCGCACCTGGGGACTTTCGATGCATTATTATACATTGGCGGGTTCCTGGGAGCATAAGGGGGCGGCCACGAATTTTGGGGAAGACGACTATTTCAAAGCGTTGTCTGCGTGTCTGCGGATGGAGACCATTGTCGGCAAGCATTCGGCGATCATGGATAAATACGATCCCAAAAAACGGGTTGCGCTGGTGGTAGACGAATGGGGGATATGGACGGACGCGGAACCTGGTACGAACCCTGCCTTCCTTTACCAGCAGAACAGTTTGCGGGATGCGTTGATAGCGGCTACTACATTGAATATCTTCAACAATCATGCGGACCGGGTGAAGATGGCTGCCCTGGCGCAGACTGTAAATGTATTGCAGGCATTGATCCTTACGGATAAAGATAAAATGCTGCTGACGCCTACCTATCATGTCTTCGACTTGTATAAGGTACACCAGGATGCCCGTTCGCTGGCTATCCGGGTCAATAGCCCCAATTATAGTTTTGGCGGAGGCGCGATACCTGCTGTGAATGTTTCTGCCTCCCGGGATTCCAGCGGCGCCGTACACATTTCGCTGGTGAATTTGGATCCGCTGAAGAAAATAACCATTCGTACCAGCCTGCCGGGAATAACGTTCAAGAGTATTCAGGGGCAGGTGTTGACTTCTCCTAAGTTCAACGATTTCAATTCTTTTGATCAGCCGGATAAGGTTAAACCGGTAGCTTTCAACGGAGCCAGAAAAGAGGGCAGTGATGTGACGGTTGAATTACCGGCGATGTCGGTGGTTGTACTGGAATTAAAATAATTTGAATTTTTCTCAAACTTTTCTCCCTACCTTTATCATGTACTTTAGGGGTGCTCGTTCACACGGGCTGAGATAATACCCTCAGAACCTGATCCGGATAATACCGGCGAAGGGAAAAGATGGACTCTCGCATACGCGTAAGCGGCACCTCGTTTATTTATTTGCCAATCAACCCGATTCGCATGGTAGAGGTGTCCATCAATCAGCAAAAATTTCAGTTACCGGAAACCGGCACTTTAGCCGATGTACTGCCTTTGTTGCATATCCCACAGGCGGACGGGATAGCTATTGCCGTGAATGAGGTGGTGATCTCAAAAGGCGGGTGGGAGGGGTATGTGTTGAAGAATGGGGATAAGGTTTTTGTTATACGGGCGACGCAGGGAGGGTAAAATCAAAATTTATATATATGGAAAATATTATCAGCTGTGATCCTTTTCCCGCTTCGCGGAAAATATATGTGCCAGGCCGGCAATATCCAATACAGGTGGCTATGCGGGAGATAAGTCTGGCTGGTCCTAATGATCCGGTAACGGTGTATGATACCAGCGGGCCTTATACGGAAACTTCTGTTGAAAAAGACGTGCGTAAGGGACTGCCGCGGCTGCGGGAATCCTGGGTCGTCCAGGGAGAGGGCGCGCCGAGGAAGGCAAAGGCCGGCGGGGTGGTGACACAGCTGCACTACGCGCGGAAGGGGATCATTACGCCGGAGATGGAATACATTGCTATCCGGGAGAACCAGCGGATGGAAGGGAAAATCACACCGGAATTTGTACGGGATGAAGTGGCGGCGGGCCGGGCTGTGATTCCCTCGAATATCAATCACCCTGAGTCAGAGCCGATGATCATTGGCCGGAATTTTCTGGTGAAGATAAATGCCAATATCGGGAACTCTGCGGTGAGCTCCGGTATTGAAGAAGAGGTCGGGAAGGCGGTATGGGCCTGTCGTTGGGGGGCGGACACGATAATGGATCTGTCGACGGGGAAAAATATTCATGAGACGCGGGAATGGATATTGCGCAATTCGCCGGTGCCGGTGGGGACTGTACCCATTTACCAGGCGCTGGAAAAGGTAGGTGGCAAGGCCGGGGATCTGACCTGGGAGGTATACAGGGACACGCTGATCGAACAGGCGGAGCAGGGAGTGGATTATTTCACCATTCATGCGGGTGTGCTATTGCGTTATATTCCTTTAACGGCCAGGCGGCTGACGGGTATTGTTTCCCGGGGAGGCTCCATCATGGCGAAATGGTGCCTGACCCATCACCGGGAGAGTTTCCTGTATACCCATTTCGAAGAGATCTGTGAGATCATGAAAGCCTATGACGTGTCTTTTTCGTTGGGTGACGGACTCCGGCCGGGGTCGATTGCGGATGCCAATGATGCGGCGCAGTTTGCGGAGCTGGAGACGCTGGGTGAACTGACCAAAAAAGCCTGGAAGCAGGATTGCCAGGTGATCATTGAAGGACCCGGGCATATTCCCATGCACCTGATCAAGGAGAATATGGACAAACAGCTAAAGGAATGCGAGGAAGCTCCATTTTATACGTTAGGACCGTTGACTACGGATATTGCGCCGGGGTATGACCATATTACGTCTGCCATTGGCGCTGCGATGATCGGTTGGTATGGAACGGCTATGTTGTGTTATGTCACGCCTAAGGAACACCTGGGCTTACCGAATAAAAAAGATGTCAAGGATGGGGTGATTGCCTATAAGATAGCGGCGCATGCTGCTGACCTGGCAAAGGGGCATCCCGGAGCTCAGGACCGGGATGATGCCTTGAGCAAGGCCCGTTTTGAATTCCGGTGGCAGGATCAGTTTAATCTTTCGTTGGACCCGGATACGGCCCGTTCATTCCATGATGAGACTTTGCCGGCAGAGGGTGCGAAGGTTGCGCACTTTTGTTCGATGTGCGGTCCTCATTTCTGTTCAATGAAGATCACCCAGGAACTGCGGTCTTACGCAGCCGAAAAGGATACTGAAATCTATTTGTAATGAAAGAAGATTTTTTATTGGCGGTGCTTACGCTGCCTGTTGTATTTGACGGTGAGGCGGACCTGCTGGAGGGTTTGCTGGAAGCCGGCCTGGGGAAGCTGCATGTCCGAAAGCCGCGGGCGACGGCGGATGAGCTGGGGATATTGCTGGACCGGTTGTCGTCCCGGTGGGCTTCGCGGCTGGTGTTGCATGGAAGCCGGGAGCTGGCTTTGCGCTATGGGATATCGCAGGTACATGGGGCGGTGGATTACCGGGATGGAAGCGGCCGGAGTGGGGGTGGGCCTTTTGTGGGGGTAAGGCCAGGCGGTGCCGGGGGGCAGGCCGGGGCTATAGGGCGGGCGGATGGAGGAGTAGCCGTCTCGACCTCTGTGCATTCCTGGGCGGAGCTGGCGGTCTTACCGGAAGGACTGGCTTATGCGTTTATCAGTCCTTTGTTCGATAGCATCTCCAAGCCCGGTTATGGAGCTAACCAGGACCTGCTGCGGCAACCGGAGGCAAGGCTGCCGTGTTTGCCGGTTGGGCTGGGAGGAATCGGGGGGGACACGATCGGCGTCCTGATACGGCAGGGATGGAAGGGCGCGGTTGTACTGGGTTGGATATGGGAGGAGCCGCGGGAGGCGGTGCGACGTTATGAACAACTAAAAAAGATAATTGAAACACCGGTATCCGATGAATGAGGAAATAAACAGCGGCGGCCGGGCGAATGTGCTGGTAGTGGCGGGTTATGACCAGAGTGCCGGAGCCGGTGTGCTGTCGGATATAAAAACGCTGGAGGCACATGGCGTATATGGATATGCGGTATGCACCGGGTTTACTTTTCAGAATGAGCGGGAGATAAGCCGGGTGCAGTGGTTCTCTCCGGGAGATGTTTTTGAGCAGATAGACTTGTGTTTTGCGACTGCGACATTTGATTGGGTGAAGATTGGCATTACGCCATCGATGAAATTTGCGGGGGATATTATCGGGCATTTGCGGCAGCATAACCCGGAGGTGAAGGTGGTGCTTGATCCGGTGATAAGAGCCAGCAGCGGGGCGGCCTTTTGGGCGGAGGCGGCAGGGAGAACGGAGAAAGGCGGGCCGGGCGGTTGGGAAACGGTTGCAGGGCTGTGTTATCTGCTGACGCCCAACTGGGAGGAGATGGGATGGCTTTACCCGGGGGAGGATGTTATGGAGCGATGCCGGGTTTTGACGCGGAAAGCGGGTAATTCCATTTATCTCAAGGGAGGGCATCACCCGGAGCTGCCGGGCAGGGATTATTTGTGGAACAGGGGTGAGCTGCAGGTATTCGATGCGATGACGATGATGGATGGAAGGCTTGTTTATCCCAAACATGGTTCGGGTTGCGTCTTATCTTCTTCCTTAGCGGCCAACCTGGCTTTAGGGTATTCTTTATCCGAAGCGGCCGTTTATTCGAAGCGGTATATCGAACAATTTTTAACCAGCAATAAATCTTTATTAGGATGGCATCAACCTTTATAGAGGGTCGGGTGACCTGGAGGCCGTTGGGAAGACTTTACTTTATTACGATGGATGAAGGCCCTGTCAATTATGATCATTTGCAGCAGGTGGAAGCCGCTTGCCGGGCAGGCATCAAGTGGATACAACTGCGAATGAAGAATGCCTCAGATGTTACCTTCAGGGCAACGGCGCTGGCTGCAAAAAAAATAACCGATGCAAGCGGTTCCGTCCTGATCATCAACGACCGGGTGGAGATAGCGGCGGAAGTGAAGGCGCATGGCGTGCATCTGGGTAGGCAGGATATGGCTGTCAATGAGGCCCGGCGGCTTTTGGGCGAGGATAAAATTATCGGCGGAACGGCCAATACCATCGGGGATATCCGGGATCATTACGGGCAGGGGGCGGATTATATCGGGCTTGGGCCTTACCGGTATACGACGACTAAAAAGAACCTGAGCCCCATCCTGGGATTGGAAGGATACCGGCAGATCATGCGGCAGTTGAAACAAGAGCAATTGTTTATTCCCTTGGTGGCTATCGGGGGTATAGAAATGAAGGATGCTGCGCCTTTGTTTGGCGTTGGCTTAGATGGCATAGCTTTCTCCGGCATGTTGGTTCATGCAGCGGACCGGCTGGCGGTGGTGCAATCAATCAATAAACTATTTTAACTATGTTGACTATTGCGGATAAAACATTTCGTTCGCGGTTGTTCACGGGTACGGGGAAATTCGGTTCGTTCACCCTGATGGAGGAGGCGATCCTGGCGAGCGGGTCAGAATTGGTAACGGTCGCTTTGCGACGGGTGGATGTGAAGGGAGGGGCGAGGCCGGGAGAGGGCAGGACCGATCTGCTGGGATATTTGCGGCATCCGCACCTGCATTTGCTGCCCAATACTTCGGGTGTGCGGAATGCCCGGGAAGCCGTGTTTGCGGCTGAGCTGGCGCGGGAAGCGCTGGGTACCAACTGGCTGAAGCTGGAGGTGCATCCCGATCCGCGGTGGTTGCTGCCGGATCCGGTGGAAACCTTGATTGCGGCGGAAGACCTGGTAAAAAGGGGGTTTGTCGTGCTGCCGTATATTCATGCGGACCCGGTGTTGTGCCGACGGCTGGAGGAAGTGGGGGTAGCAGCGGTGATGCCGCTTGGATCACCGATAGGCAGCAATAAAGGCCTGAAGACATACGATTTCCTGGAGATCATCGTGCAGCAAAGCAAGGTGCCTGTCATCGTCGATGCGGGTATCGGGGCCCCTTCCGATGCGGCTAAGGCGTTGGAGATGGGGGCCGATGCGGTGCTGGTGAATACGGCTATTGCAGCCAGCGCCGATCCGGTGATGATGGCGAGGGCGTTTAAGCTGGCGGTGGAGAGCGGGCGGATGGCGTTTGAGGCGAAGCTGGCGGTACAGCCGGGGTCGGGGCATGCGGTGGGGAGCAGCCCGCTAACGGCATTTTTGGATTAAATCGAAAATATGTTCACCAATTTATTTGACCGTTACGAATGGGCAACGGTGAAGCAAACAATTTATACTAAGACCGGGGCGGATGTGGAAAAGGCCCTGGGTAAATCGCAACGCGACCTGGAAGATTTCAAGGCGCTGATCTCGCCGGCTGCGGCTGTATATCTGGAAGATATGGCTCAGCTAAGCCACCAGCTCACCCAAAAGCGATTTGGAAAGGTGATCCAGCTGTATATTCCTCTTTACCTGTCGAATGAGTGCCGGAACATCTGTACGTATTGTGGGTTTAGCTATGAAAACAAATTACACCGGCGGACGCTGGGGGCGGTAGAATTATTACAGGAGGCGGCTGCGATAAAAGAAATGGGATATGAACATGTGTTACTGGTGAGCGGGGAAGCCAATCAGACGGTGGGGGTGGATTACTTCATGAAAGCGCTGGATGTGGTGCGGCCGCATTTCGCGCATATCTCTATGGAAGTGCAGCCCCTGGATGAACCGGACTATGCCGGGCTGATACAACATGGGTTAAACACCGTACTCGTCTACCAGGAAACCTATCACCGGCAGGGATATAAACTACATCATCCGAAAGGGAAAAAATCAAATTTCGGTTACCGGTTGGAGACGCCTGACCGCCTGGGTAAGGCCGGTATCCATAAGATGGGGCTGGGGGTATTGATCGGGCTGGAGGACTGGAGAACAGACAGTTGGTTTACGGCCTTGCATTTGAGATATCTGGAGAAGACTTATTGGAAGACGAAGTATTCGCTTTCTTTTCCAAGGCTGAGGCCCTTTTCGGGAGGACTACCGCCGAAAGTGGTTATGTCGGATCGGGAGCTCATACAACTGATCTGTGCTTACCGGTTGTTGGATGAAGAAGCAGAGCTTTCATTGTCCACGCGGGAAAGCCCGGTGTTCAGGGACCATGCGATCCGGCTGGGAATTACTTCTTTGAGTGCCGGGTCGAAGACCAATCCGGGTGGGTATGTGGTAGACCCGGAATCGCTGGAGCAATTTGAGATCCATGATGACCGGAGTCCGGCTGTGATTGCGGAAATGATCCGGCGGCAGGGGTATGAGGCGGTATGGAAGGACTGGGACCAGGCGTTGCAGACAGCAAAAGGATGGGAATAAGGGAAAAAGGCCGCCTGTTATTAAAAGCAGGCGGCCTTTTCTTTTAGTATAAGAAGATCTTTTTGGTCACTGTTTCTCCGACTCTTGTCACTACTCCTACGATGTAAACCCCGGCGGGTAGATGGGATATTTCTGTTTTCCCGTTGGAAAGCTGCCCCTGGCGAAGGGGGCGGCCGCTAATGTCGGACAGGATATAATTCTCATTACTACCCTGTAGAAAGGCGACTTCGACGGAGAGTTTGCCGGTGTTATACCAGACCAGCCTGGCGGACTCACCAAAATTAAGCGTCCGTATGGGGCTGTAGGTGTATTTGCTGTCCAGGTCGCTTTCTCTCAGTCGATAATAGTTAGGGCCTTTTATCGGCGCCAGGTCGGTAAACGTATAGTCCAGGGGTGTAGAGCTTTTGCCGGCCGCTGGAACGACCCCAATGCTGGTGTATGTTTTGCCGTCGGCGCTTCTTTCAATGGTGAACTCCTTGCTGTTTTCTTCCTGGGCTGTCTGCCATTGGAGAAGTCCTTCTACGCCATTGCGTTGTGCTGTAAACTTCGTGAGGGTCACGGGCAGGGGAACGGGGATCACGCTCAGTACGTGCGCATTGAAGTTGGAGGCTGTACCGGTGAGCTGAAAATTTTTGAGCGTGCCGTTATTACTGGCAACGTTGTCGAATGCAACGGTCAAACCGGTGTTATCCAGGTTCGGTACGCCCTGGTCAAAAGTGAACTGGCTGACCAGGTTGGGTTCTGTCCCACTAAGCGTACTATTCGAATTATTGAAAATATCCGCGTCGCTTTGCTGGACGCTCCAAAGCCGGACTTCGTCGATACCTCCTGTGAAGGGGCGGGAGGTGGCGCCGGTGTTGTCCCTGGTTATACCGATAGTCAGCGGTTGACCGGTGGAGGCGGCTCCCAGCGGGCCCGGGATGGTATCGAGAAAGAAGCCGTCATAAAACACGTTGGTATTGTTGAATCCATCATATCTGAAGGCCAGGTGGTGCCAGACGTCGGGTCCGGTGGGAAAACCACTCACAAAGTCGCCATCCGTCGGCAGGGTCAGCGTACGGATGACGCTGCCGTTGTCGATGCCTATTTGTGTCGAAGACAGGAGAATGCTATATTGGCCGTATTTACTGACGAGCGTGCTCCATGATCCGGAGAGAGACGTTGGGTTAACCCAGAGCTCTATCGTACCGGGGTTGTTGCCGGCGCCATTGAGCATCTGGTTATAAGCAAGGGAGTCGGGGATGATGACCTGGTCGTTCTCTGCGCCATCAAAAGTCAGGCCATTGCTGCTGCTTTGTATGGGGGAGTAAGTCCAGGAATTGCGGGCGGTGAGGCCGTCACCGACGATAGTGCCATCCTGGCTGCTGCCGCTGGTGGTGGCCAGGTTGGGGACAGCCAGCGAGTCACTGTTGTCCGTATCCAATCTGTACCAGACCTGCAGGGCGGGATCAGTAGGGTCAGGGTCATTAAACATATCTCTTTTGACACTAAACGCGGATCGTTCGGCCTTCCAGGTCTTTAATTCGTCTATCTTTCCGACGGCGAACTCTGCCAGAGTGGTTTGGGTACCGATCCGGAATGGCTTCAAAGCATTGAAGGTAGTTAAGTTGGATGTTTTCCACACACCGTTCAAATAGAGGTTGGCGAGATTTGTGTTATAGTTAAAAGTAACAGCAATATGGGTCCATTGGTTAACGGGCATTTTTATCCCTGTGGTTGTGGGATTGCCAAGGTTATCGAACCAGTAATCATTGATCAGAATAGTGCTATCCGTGCCGTCAAAACCGATGTGAAAACCATTCTGTCCATCGATGGAGCCTTCAGATACGAACTGGTGCCGCTGATGGTCCATAGCCGAGCCGTCTATATAAGCCCAGAATTCGACGGTAAAATCTCCGGCGGGATTGACCGCGTTATTGGCGGCCGTAACGTAGTCAGTGCCGTTCAGTTTTAGCGCCTGATGCTGCGCGACTGAAGACAGGGACAATGCAAGAAATGCGCATACAGCGAGAAAAGTAAATTTTTTTCTCATAGGATTGAATTTATTATTGGATTCTTGTCTGCACTGAACAGGGTATGCTCAATACATGGCGTCAAGATAATTTAAAAACCCAACCTGTTGTAATGAGCAGTTGGAATTAACCTGCTAGTAAGGGTAATAACTGAGAAAGCAGCGCCAATAAATTCTACAAAATGTGTGGTTACGAATAGTGAGATGTAGGTTTACGAATGGTGTATATGAGCATCTACGTGTAAGAATAGGGAATTTACGGTGCAGCAGGATGTGTTTTTTTATTGTCGCAGGAAAAACTAATTTAGGGATAGGATGGCGCTGGCAAGAACGATACCATTATTAAATAATAACCGGGAGATATCCACGGCCCAACGGGATGAGTTCCGGGACAATGGGCATTTGCTGGTGCGCGGGTTATTGGATATACCGGAAATGACCATTTACCGGGGGCTGATCCTGGAGGCGGTGAAAAAACAAAGCCGGGAGGCTAAAGTCAATGGGCGAAAGCTGCCCGAGAAGGGCATTTATGGACGGATGTTTGGTCAGCTGGTGAATCTTTGGCGGGTAGATGAGGGCGTGCGGCAGTTTGTGTTGTCGAAGCGGCTGGCCAGGGTGGCGGCGGATTTGCTGGGCGTGTCCGGGGTGCGGATATATCATGATCATGCCTTGTTTAAAGAGGCTGGGGGGCGGGCGACTTACTGGCATCAGGATCAATATTACTGGCCTTTGGATACGGCGGATACGGTGACGATGGCCATGCCCCTGGTTGACCAGAGTATTGATATGGGCATGTTTGCCTTTGCTTCGGGCTCTCACAAGAATGGCACGATCTGGGATCCGAAACTTTCTTATGAGCCGGATAGTCTGTACAGGAGATATATCAAAGAACATCATTTTCCGTTGAGCTATGCGGCGGGTATGCGGGCCGGGGATGCAACCTGGCATTATGGAAATACGGTGCATCATACGCTGGCCAATGAGTCAGACCGTCGCCGGGAGATGATGACCATTACCTATATGGCCGATGGGGCTCGTGTGACCCAGCCTATACATAAGGCACAAGTGCCTGAGCTGAATGCGTGGTTGATGGGTTTGCCACCGGGGAGGCTGGCTGCGTCTGAGTTAAACCCACTAATAATGTAATATTAACACCTATAGTGCAATATCAACGACAGATATTCGTTAAGTAAATCTAATATAAGAATAATCACTTATCAGAGTGCTTTGGCATGATTCTGGATGAAAATAAGAGCTTCGCTAATCCAAATTTTACCTTTCCTTTGAGCAAATTTCCGGTTGCTTCCTGAGAAATCCCCCATTTAACCTTTAACCATTCCATTCGAATCATTGAGTTCTATTGTTTCCGGCATTCCGCCCGGAGGGAGTATTGGTTTGCCCAATAGTCCGGAAGGGTTATGCATATGATTTAAGTTGTTAGAATCCTATTATTGTTGATCCTTTTAAAAGCCGCTTATGCAGAAATTATTTACCCTCGCTTTGCTTTTTGCAGTAGTCACTGCTTACTCTCAGAACACAGAAACACACAATTTTACTACTTACGACAGTACATTTCATGGGGCTAACGGATCCTGGATGATCCGCATCAGCCGGCCTGCGAATATGTTTACCGCGGGCAGCGCGGATACGGCGTCGAGGCCGGCCATTGTTACGATGCCGGGTATCGGGGAGATGGGCAATTCGGATCCGAATCACCTGATCACCTATGGTCCGCATTGGTGGTTACTGAATGGCTGGGATGGTTCGGTGGTCCTGGGCAACGGGACACATTATCCTATCCTGATCACGCTGTCTTATATCGATAATCCGTGGCCATCTCCGCAGGGTGGGGCGGAAGTATTGGCTTATATTTTAGCTCATTACCATATCAAACGCAATTCGGTGCACCTGGGCGGGTTGAGCCAGGGGGCTTTTCTATGGACTGCGATGATCGCTTTCGAGGAAACGGCGGGGGCAGAGACGGGCATGAAAATGGTCACGAGCCTGACGGCGCTGGAAGGTTTTACGTTGACGCAGAGTCCTCAGTACAGCAGCTGGAATCGTTGGGATGGTGCTTACCAGGTCTGGGCGCAGAAGTACCATGGTAAATATTTCGGATTGGAGGGGACGGGAGATTACCGGAATGTAGCGGAAGGGGAGAAGGATGTGAATTCGGTGGTGAAGGGGTCTGGTCACTTTTCTTACGAGAATCTCGGCGGGGGTGGACATTGCTGCTGGAATTCGATGTATGATCCCAATCAGCATAACTGGCAGTCTTTTCCGCCCTATGGCCCTAATGTTGCTACCGGGGCGGATAGTAATGCAAGAGGGAGTTACCAGATCGGCTCTTCCATCTTTCAATGGATGCTGAGGCAGGGGGATACTACCCTGGCCGGCACGTCGCCTGTCACTACTCCGCCGCAGCCTCTTTCCGGTTATACCCCCATTCCGGCAACTATTCAGGCTGAAAGCTATGCCGGTATGAGTGGGGTGGCCACTGCGGCCACCAATGACGCCGGTGGCGGGCTTAATGTAGGCTGGATTAACTATGGGAGCTGGATGGATTACCACGTCTTTGCAGCTACGGCGGGTGTTTATACGATGAATTTCCGGGTGTCCACCCCTTATGCCGGGGCTACGTTGCAAGTAAAGGATGGGTCGGGCAAAGTGCTGAGCGGAGCGAATATAACCAATACGGGGAGTTTTGGGAATTGGACTACGGTCAGTGCTTTGGTGACTTTGCCGGCGGGCAATCAGACCTTACGGGTGTATAACGACAGCTGGACGCATTGGAATATCAACTGGATACAATTTGTAAGCGGGGCATCCGGCGGGCAAAACATTCCGGGAACTATCCAGGCGGAGAGCTACAGTGCAATGAGCGGAGTGGCTACACAGGCGACCAGTGACGCCGGCGGCGGACTGAATGTAGGCTGGATAGACAATGGGGATTGGATGGATTATACTGTCAATGTAGCTACGGCAGGCGCTTATACGGTGAACTTCCGGTTGGCTACACCATATAATAGTGTGACTATGGCATTACGGGATGAAACGGGGAAAGTGCTGGCGACGATGAGCACAAACAGTACGGGCGACTTCCAGAAGTGGGTTACGCTTAAAACAACGGTGACATTACCGGCGGGTCTGCAGACTTTGCGATTGATCAGCACTACCAATCAGCGATGGAATATTAACTGGATGCAGTTCGTTGCAGGCACTACGAGCGCTGCAGGGCAAAAGGTTGTAAGTGCACAGGCAAACGCATTTGGAGTTGATTCTGCGCAAGGATCAGGGGTGGCTTATTTCCATGTCTATCCCAATCCTGTCAGGGACCGGGCGACACTGGATATTAGTAATGCGCACGTCGGTAAAATAAAGGTGCAGGTGGTCAGTACTTCGGGCAGTCTGGTTCAGGAGTATGAGTATGAGAAGACCTCACAGACGATACAGGTGCCACTGAATATGGGCGGGCTCACAGCGGGCATTTATATCGTCCGGGTGTATGGTGCGGACTGGTCTGAAACGAGGAAGATCGAAAAATGGTAATACTATGTTATACCGGCCGGCCAGAGTGATCAATCGTGCAGTGGAGGCAGGCATCAATTTTTTCGATACTGCCGACCTGTACTGGCCAGGGGTTCGCTTGGCAAGGGCCGGCTCACGAAGGAGGAAATGGACAAATTGCAGGCGGCGGCGCCGCTAAACCGGTATGAGGCGTATCGGTGAGTGGTGGTGTTGGTGAATAATAGTGTTGGTGATTGGATAATTGTTTTTGTCAATAATAAGAGACGCTGACACCCGGGGGGAGGGAAGGCTGAAAACGGTGAAGGTGGCTGCTTAAGGAATCACTATTTTCTTTGGTGATGGAATAAAAGGTGACATTATCGGCACCGCATATTACATTGTTGGGAATTTTCCACGTGGCCACTTTTGTCCAGTGGTCAAGCAGGGCCTTCTCATACCATTCATCGTAGACGATGGCCAATTTTACCTTTCGCGCCCGGACCAGGCTATCCAGGAAGGGGGAGGTCCAGTAATTCCCTTTTTTACTGCGGGCCACTTCGATATTACCCAGGCCGAAAAGGTCCACGACATTGACATTACTGTAAAATGAAATGGCGCCGATATCGTTGGCGGCAACGGTATCCCGGTTGTAATACTCTTTTAGAAAACGGGACATCTGGAGCTGTTGGTCATAAATATTCAAACAGGCTTTTTTGGCGGTGGCATACCCATATGCGCTGCGCCATACAAAGGGGGACAGGAGCATGAAGGCGGCCAGGGTGATCATGGCAAGCGCGGGGATGGATCTTCCTTTTAAGAAGGCGCCTCCAAACTTATAGAAGATGATCGACAGGATGGGAATGGCGCAAACGATGAGATAAGCTTCATAACGATAGAACCAGCCGGTCGAGGCAAAGACCAGGTGCAGGACAATGCATAGAGTGAGGATGATGATATAATAGATGTATGAGCGGTGTTGACGGAGCCTGGACTGAAACACCAGGTAGACCAGCGGCAAAAGGATCAGCAGGCGTTGGCAGGCTGTCAGGCTGATGCCGGTGCCCGGCAGGATGGAGGCGATAGGTGCAGTGGTCAGTTTGCGGACCATGGAAGACAAGACCCATGTGGCGATGCCTTTTATGGAAAAGTGCATGTTGTCAGCTTTTAGCAATACCGAGTTGGGTAGGAAATAACTGCCCTTGGAAAGCGAATAAGCGCCGAAGGCTATGATCAGGATAAAAGAGACAGCTCCCAATAATATGGCGGATCCCAATTTGCGGAAATAGAGCAGGAAGAGGCAGGCTATTGCAATGAGGAATAAACCCTCGTAACGGATGCCGGTGACGATGATGGCATAGACAAATATTTTAAAGGGAAGACGGGGAGTACCGGATTCGAGCCACTCGGAAAAGGCGGTTATAAAAAGAAAGGAGAAAAGGCATTGGATGGTATGTTCCATCCCACTGATGATCAGAATGGGAATGGGAGCCAGGAATACGAGGACCAGGAGAATAATCGTCCGGGCCAGGGTCGTGGCTTGTTGTTTCGCGAGCCACCGGTCGACCGCGCCCAGTAAAAACAGGGCTGCGATGCAATTGATCACGAAGGGGATCAGGGTATTGGCGGAAAATAATTTAAACAGGAGGGTCAGCAGCAGGGTATATAAAACGGAGGAAGAAGCGGATCCGAATTCCAAAGGATTGACGCCCCAGGTGCCATGACCAGCCAGCATCCTTGCTACCTGCATATGAATAAAGGGGTCATCCAGCGGATAGGAGAAGACACCCCCTGTTAATTTTAGAATTCCTCTTTCCAGGAAAATAAGATAGGCCGTTGTAGTCAGCACGGCGAGGGACAGTGGAAGAACAGACCGTTTCATGCTGTTGTTGGCGGGGTTAGTGTTGTTCATTTTTTCTTTTTTTTGATAGCCGTATCCTGCTTATGATCCAATATTTTCAGGCAGGGTAGCAGGAGTTAATTTGCGTTCGAGGAGGATGACCTGGAAGTGCCGGCTATCCAATGCGTTTAGAAAAGACTTGTGATAATAGGCGAATACATAAAAATCGTCGCCGGTCCGGCGGATAAGTGCCGGGAAATAGTTCCGGATAAAACGGGGGTAGTCGAAAATCTGTTTGAAGACCCCATATTCGAATTGACCATGCCTGAAATAATAGGTGTTTTCCGGCAGGATAAAACTGGAGGTATCGGTGACTACTTCTCCGCCATAGAAGAGTCCCAGTATGTCCGGCTGTAATTTCCAGAACGTATTTATGTCAAAGGAAGCATGATTGCGGAATCCTTTTTTGATACGGTTGGCATGCGCCATCAGGGTACTATTCAGCCCCATCATATCGATGGTATTTCCTTTGTAATCATAGGTGAACCCCCCGGCAGCCAGGATCCCGACGCTGGGGTATTGTTTGCAGGCCGAAAAAGTCAGATTCATCGAGTCGGCTATGATCCTGCCTTTGCGTGCGTGGTAAAACTCGGGGAGGATGCGGCCGGAAGATAATTTGTCGACAGCTGCGAAATCGTACCAGGTCGATTTGGCCACAAAAAAGATGGCAAAAACGAGGGCCGCGGAAAGCCAGGCCCGGGACCACCGGTCGGGGATGCGGAGGTTTCCGATGTGTTCGTTCCAGAAGGCAGTATTCAGGGCTACGGCATAACTGACCGGTATAATGCATTGGTAGAAACGGCTGAGCTTGAAGTGATCTCCTCCGGTGAGCACCGGCAGTGTCAGCCCGGCGAAGACAACCGCCACCTGGATGAGGACCACTTTATCATTAGCGGAGAGGAGCAATTTTTTTTCCTTCCTCCATTTGCCAAGGAGGATGATGGCAAATACCATTCCCAGGGCTGTGGTAAGGCTCGCCTGCGGATACGTATAAAAAAAAGTTTGGAGATAACTCAATCCCCGGACGATATTGTCTTTTTCGCTGGAAGAAACCTTTGCATAATAGGTGTTGGGGAATGGGTAACCGAAATAAGAAACCCGCCATAGTATTAGTCCGGCCAGTGTGACGGCATAGGCTGCGAGGGGAAGCCAGATTCTTCCCAGCGCCTTTCTTATTCCTTCTGCCGTGACCTGCTGTATGAATAAAATGGAAATAAAAAGCAGGCAGAATGCAATACTTTCCGGCCGGGTAAGGAGCATGACCGATACCAGGACACTAAAAGTGAAAATATCGGGCTTTTTTCCTGTCAGGTAAAAATTGCAAAGGGATATCGTCAGATTGGCGATAAGGAAGAACCAAAGACCGGTCTCCATCAGGCTTAATATATTCCATTCCAGGAAGCCAAGGGGGAAGGTCAATAAGGCCATCATGAGGACATCGGTGACGGTGAGCTTTTCGTCGATGGTATTGTTGCACCGGCGTAAAAACAGCAAAAGCCGATAGATGGCTTGATAGGTCAGGATGAAATTGAGTCCCAGCAGCCACCAGGCGTATTTTTCTCCTGACAGCCGGTAGAAGAAGGCTCCGATGAGTGTCCACAGGAGGGAAGTGAATCCTTCTACTTTTTCTCCGCCGATATTCCAAACAAAACCATGGCCTGTAGCCAGGTGTTTCATGTAGACAAAATAAATATTCGCATCATCGATCCCGAAAGATGGTTTATCATAGCCTATCCAATAGACGAACATTGCTGCCAGGAGAGAAAAAAATATAAACAAGGGTAACGTTGATCTACTAGTAAGGCGCATGAAAAAGGGTTATTAGCGAAATGAAATAGAGCCGTATTCCGGGAACTAAAATATATAAAATCCCAATATAAAAGAAGAAGCCGCCCGGGAAATGGAGGCGGCTTCTCAAAAGTATTTTAATAGCCATTCTTTATTGCAAAACGACTTTTGCGTCCAGGGATTGGCCGGAAGCCGTTGCTACTTTTACGATGTAGAGACCGGCTGGCCGGTTGGCAATGGACAGCTTACCGGAGGTCAGCTGTCCCTGCTGCAGTGTCCTTCCGTTGATATCCGTAAGAATATAAAACTCGTTGTTGCCGGCTGAAAGTTTTACTTCAGCGGCGCCGATACCGGTGTTGTACCAGGACAGTTTCTGTCCGGTTGTGGTAATAAAGGAGAGGGTTTTGACGACGCTGTACATGAACTTCGCGTCCAGGTCGGTCTCTTTAAGGCGATAGTAGTTGAGGCCGGCTTTGGGATTCACGTCTACAAAGGAATAATTGCTGGGGGAGCTGGAATTTCCGGCGGCGGCTACGGTCCCTATTGGGTAATAGGCAGCTCCGCCGGTGCTTCTTTCGATGATGAAAGAGGCGCTGTTCTGTTCCTGTGCGGTCTGCCATTGCAGGAAGGCCTGGCCATTCTTTGCGACAGCGTTAAAAGAGGTGAAGATAACAGGCAGGGCGACAATGGTACTGTTCAGGGTGAAATTGGAAGCAGTTCCTGTCAGCGCAAAACCGTTCAAAGTGCCATTATTGGGGGTCGGGGTATTATCGAAGGCCGTTATGAGCCCGGTATTGTCATTGCCGCCATTGCCTTCATTGAAGTTGAAGAGGCCTACCAGGCCTGGTTCGCTGCCGGACAGGCCCACCCCCATATTTGCCTTGATCGCGGCCGCCGATTGCTGGGTACTCCAGATCCGTACTTCATCGATGGCGCCCTGCCAGAATTCGCCGTCGGCGCCTGCACTCTTGCTGACTCCGAGGTTCAGGCTCTGGCCGGTTGCCGTGGTGCCAAAACTTGTCGGAAATGTGCCAATGAGGATGCTATCCGCATAAAAGTCGGTCGTAGTCCCGTTGGCAACGAAGGCCAGATGGGTCCAAGTATTGGTTGCCAGGGAGTAATTGATGGAATTTGGAGTGGTGCCGTTCCAGAATACGATCTGTGTACTGTTGGCGTGGAAGCTGAAGCGGGTGCCGCCGCTGGCGCGATTGGCTACGATACACCTGTTGGTTCCGTCCAGGAGGGTGGGAAATACTGAAGCTTCGACCGTACCTGTGGTAAGGTCATAGCTGGCTTTGGCCGGGATGATGACCTGGGTAGTCGAGCCGTTGAAAGTCAGCGCATTCAGGCCTGATTGTATCGGAGAAGTAGCGGCCCAGGTAGTGCTGGTCAAAGTTCCGTCGAGCCCGGGGGTCGAGGTGCTATTGCTTAAGGTTGTGCCGCTGCCTTCATTGGCGTTGTAATAGGCGACGAGCCCCGTGGAGGCCGGGTCTACGCCAAAAAGGCCTGCCTGGATCTGTGCGGCTGTCCGGGCGACGTTCCATACCCGGATCTCGTCCATATTAGCGTTCATGAATTCGTTGAATCCGGAGAACTGCTTGCCGATGGTAAAATTGCTGCCGCCGGCAGTTATCGAATATCCGCTGGCAAGGCTGCCTTTCAGTGCGGCGTTGACATAAAGGGAAGCGGTCGCGCCGGATTTGACGAGGGCGATATGTGTCCATTGATTAACGGGCATGGCTGCGCCGGTATTCTGCCAGTTGTCTCCACCACGGATATTGCCGGTACCCTGGTCATAACCGATGTAGAAGCCGCCGCCTGAAGTGCCTTGTGAAACGAATTCATGCAAGCCCCCGCTCAGGGAAGGCGCCAGGGCCCAGAACTCGACGGTAAAGTCTCCTGCTGTAGGGACGATGAAGGCGGAAGTATTGACCACGCTGGTTGTTCCGTTGAGGATGATAGCATGGTTTTGGGAAAATGCAGTAGTGAGGAAAGCGCATAAAGATAACAGAAGAAGGGTAAATTTACTTCTCATAGACGTGATTGTTAAAAGGGATCAATAAAATTCCGAGGAGATGGGATTTTGAATTGGCAAGTACAGAGGAGATGGAATTTGGGATTGGTAGTGCAGAGGAGATGGATCTCGATCAGGGGAATAAAGGTAATATAAAAAAAATGGGAAATCCAAATTTTATAACCATAAGCTGTTTGCTGGTATTGAAGTATGGGAAAAAAGCCTCCGGGCACTTATTTATGTATTAAAATTAATTAATATTAAGAATTACCGGGGAAGCGGTTATTATTATCGGAGAGAGCGGGTAATTATTATTGGAGAGAGCGTTATTATTGCCAGGGGAAGAGGGTATTTTTGATAAATACCATTATGTGGTATTTGCCAGCTCGGGAAAAAATCCCAATTTTGCTCTGTGATCCAAAAATAATCACTCAATAGTTTGGCGGATAAAAAAATATTTGTAGTTTTATGCTGACTATTATGCCTGCCATATTCAAATCCTCTGAATATAGGTCATTTAACTCTTACATGTATCTTAAGTAAGTCGCCACTAATCCTTGAAATTCCTGCAGTGTTAACAACACGATTGTTAAACAGCCAGTAATTAAGTCATAATCCACATCGCTATTTAGTAAAGCCTGCTTCTTGAAACGAGGAGTAATCCTAGCCAATACCTAAGTACTAGCCATTCACTTCCATTGTCTATCCTTGAAAGATTAAGTTTCTACTTAAACCCTTAAAATGATATTAGTGAATGAAAAAGCAAATTTTGGCCGTGGATGACAGCAAGGCGATCCGTTTTTTGTTACAAACTGTTTTGGGAAGGGATTATCAGGTGGTCACAGTGCCTGATGGATATTCTGCGATGTATTATCTTTCTAAAAGAGAGCAGCCTGATTTAATAATAGTAGACCCGCAGTTGCCTGACATGGATAATTGGGAGTTGATACAGCAACTGGCTATCAGTGGTCTGCATGGCGAAATTCCCTTGCTGGTATTGTCCGGACTGGACGGACAGGAAACTGAAAATAAGTGTATAGAGTATGGGGTCGTCAAATATTTCATGAAACCTTTTAATCCTTTAGATCTGATGGATTCGATCCGGAGCCTGGTGACAAGTGGGGAGTTGGGGAGGGATGTTCCGACATTGGTCAACTAAGAATAAAAATATGATAGCGCATTTTTTTGATGTGTGTGTATTATCTGAACCACCGTATTTATGAAACCCTAAACCTGTTGTATGGAACTATTACTTTTACCCCAAACTATGCCTAAGGACACGAAAAGGCCGTCTCGTTTTTTCTTTCGTGCTTATACATTGCCTTTTCAGGCGACGTATGAGTATAGCGGATTCTACTATATAGGCAGGAATCATGACCATATAGAGAAGCTGGTAAAAATGTATGAGAGGGGTTATGCGTCCGAAGGGATTGAAAATGTAAAACAGGAGTTGCTGCGAAGCCTGGAGCAGGAGAAAAATGTTCTTCCGGAAATAATAGTATGCGAAGCAAAGTTCGATATTGCAGCGATAGAGGATTTCAAGCGGTTTCTTCTCCACCACCCCGTTCTTAATTCCATTCCTTTCATACTGGATGGTACCGGTCTTTCGGCAGCTCAGCTGGCTGGTTACCGGAAAAGGGCCAAACCTGATGAAATTCTTTTTATGGAGCGTTGCGATGAGAATATGCTACGCAAGAAGGTGTCTTTTCTTCGTAAAATAAAAGATGCGCAAAAAGATAAGGTTGTTCCGAAAATAGAAGAAAATGTTCCTGTGCGTAACCTGCACATGGGATTCGGCAGCAAGCGGATCTTTGATATCCTGGTCGCTTCGATCGCGCTGTTGTTGCTAAGTCCTGTTTTCTTACTGACGGCGTTTGCGATCAGGCTGGAGTCGAAGGGGCCGGTTTTTTATATTTCCAAGCGGGCTGGTCGCGGGTACAGGATATTCAAGTTTTATAAGTTCCGTACCATGTGCCAGGATGCGGACAAGAAGATAATGGAACTTTCCCATCTCAATCAATATGATGCAGAGATGACGGGCCCGGTATTTTTTAAGGTCAACAATGACCCCCGGGTAACGCGTATAGGCAGCATTCTGCGGAATACGAGCCTGGATGAGCTGCCTCAGCTGATCAATGTTTTACTGGGCGATATGTCCCTGGTAGGCAATCGTCCTCTTCCCCTGTATGAGGCTGCCACATTGACGACGGACGACTATGCGGCCCGTTTCATGGCCCCTGCCGGGATCACGGGTCTCTGGCAGGTAAAGAAAAGAGGCAATAAGGATATGTCCGTAGAAGAAAGGATCAATATAGACATCGATTATGCTACCAGGTGTAGTTTTGCAACGGATTTCTGGATAATAGCCAATACACCATCGGCGTTGATCCAAAAGGAGAATGTCTAAAAAGAAGATCGTTGTGGATTCAACCCCTTTAATATCTATTATAACCATTAACTGGAATACGACCGCCGTAACCGGCGAGTTCCTGCAAAGTATTCTTTCCTCGAACACCTATCCAAATGTCGAGGTGATCGTCGTGGACAATGCAAGCAAGCAAGATCCTTCTGCGACGTTGAAAGCCATCTACCCGGAGCTGAAACTCATCCTAAACACCTATAATGCGGGTTTTGCCGGCGGTAATAATGCCGGCATCCGGGTCGCGACCGGCGACTTTCTTTTTATCGTTAACAATGATACTGAATTCACGCCCGGCTTACTGGAAGGTCTTCTGGACATCTTCCGGAAATTTCCTGATGCGGGTATGGCCTGTCCCAAGTTCCATTATTTCTTTGAGAAAGGGACCATCGAATATGCGGGTTATAATAGGGTGAATACGTTTACGGGCAGGAACAGCATGATCGGCCACGGGCAGAAGGACCAGGGGCAGTATGATACTGTCCGGACTACCTCGTATGCGCATGGCGGAGCGATGATGGTGCCGGTTTCGATTATAAAAGAGGTAGGACCTATGCCGGAGCATTTTTTCCTTTATTATGAAGAGCTGGACTGGTCAGAGCAGGTAAAAAAGAAGAGCTACCGCATCTATTATCAGCCGGCTTCTCTTATTTATCATAAAGAATCGATGACCACCGGCAAGTCCAGCCCATTAAAAACCTATTACCTGACCCGGAACAGGATATTATTCATGCGGAGGAATGCCCACTGGGCAGGGTTGCTGGTTTTTACCGCTTATTTTTCCCTGTTTACCATACCGAAGAATACTCTTGAATTTTTTCTGAAAGGACAGAGGGAGCATCTTCGGTCTTTTTGGCGGGGTATATTCTGGCAATTCAACCGGAAAGCGGGCTATAAATAAGCGGGGTATAGGGGTATAATAACTGCAGACAGTCAATCATGGCGAACAAAATAAAAATATTGGAATGTATCCGTCAGGGTCTCATCGGAGGAGGGGAATCCCACCTGCTGAGCCTGGTGGAAAACCTCGATAGGTCGAAGTTTGAGCCGGTAGTTCTTTCTTTTACCGATGGCCCGATGATAAGGAGGCTTGAGCAGCTGGGTATTACCAGCCACGTGATTCCCACGGAAAAACCATTCGACGTCCGGAAATGGACCAGGGTTAAAAACCTGTTGAGGTCGGAAGGGGTCCAGCTGGTGCATGCCCATGGCACCAGGGCGGCGAGCAATATCCTTTGGGCGGCGCGGTCTCTGAAGATACCCGTGATCTATACGATACACGGCTGGTCTTTTCATAATGACCAGCACCGCCTGGTCAGGTATATACGTACCCTGGGAGAAAAATACCTGACTGCAGGGACGGATGTAAACATCTCCGTATCCGACAGTAACCGGCGTTCGGGCCAGGACAGGATGGGGCCATTCGAATCCATTGTTATCAACAACGGTATCGATCTGAGCCGTTTTGACCCGGAAAGAAGTTTCCGGGATATACGCAGGGAATTGCATATACCGGCTGCTTCCACGCTGGTCCTTTTCCTTGCCCGATTTACATCGCACAAGCAGCCGCTGGCGCTGATGGAGGCTTTTCGGGAAGCGCTGAAAGCCTTGCCCAGCCTGCACCTGCTGATGGTGGGGGATGGAGATCAGAAGGCGGAAGCCCTGGGCTGGACGGAGCGTGCAGGGCTGACCGAAAAGATCAGCTTCCAGGCTTTTCGCCAGGATGTGCCGGATGTCCTTGCAGCTGCCGACATTTATGTGTTACCTTCTCTTTGGGAGGGATTGCCTATTGGTCTGCTCGAAGCGATGGCTATGGGTAAGGCTGTCATCGCCACGGAAGTGGATGGGACCCGGGAAGTGGTTTCTCATGAGCATAATGGACTACTGATCCAGCCTGGTGATGTGCCGGCCCTGACCCGGGCGCTGGTTCGTCTTGCCGGCGACAGGGGGCTCAGGGAAAAATTCCGGCAGGTTGCCCTGGAGACCGTCAGCGACAGGTTCAATGCGGCTGAGATGACAAAAAAAATTGAGAACGTTTATAATCAATTGACAATACCGGCTGCGACAGCAGTCGCCTGATCCGTTAAACCCTGAAACCAACTAATATGGAATTTGAAAGGATTGCAGATATCAAAAGATTGAATTTTATTATCGAAGCGCTGAAGAGACATTTGCCGTCCGGCGCCGAAGTGCTGGATGTGGGATGCGGCAATGGCGTCATATCCCGGAGCCTTGGGCAACAGGGCTTTAAGGTAAAGGGGATCGATGTGAGCGGGAAGGCCATTGCTAAAGCGAGGTCGCTGAACACGCTGCCCAATGTCGAATTCGATGTCGTCAGCGCTGAGCAGCTGATGGACGACGGTCACCGTTATTATGCGGTGATCTGCAGTGAGGTATTGGAGCATCTCAGTAATCCCAGCCAGCTGCTGGGTGTCCTGCACCAGCTGCTTCGGGAGACGGGCGTGCTTATCGTTACTGTGCCCAACGGGGTTGGCCCCAGGGAACTGCTGGTCACGCGGCCCTATATCCGGATGCAGAAAAAAAATAACTGGGTTTGGCGTATGATGTTGAAAATCAAATCTCTTTTGGGTTATAAGGGGACTACTGTGCAGAGCGATGCGGAAGACCTCACGCACATACAGTTTTTTACAAAGGCTTCCCTGGAAAAGCTTGCCGGGGACAATAAGTTCGTTATCACTCAATTCGGCAAGACAAACTTCGTGGAGGACGTCTTTCCTTTTTCCTTTGTGACGAAAAGGATCAAGGCGTTTCAAAAATGGGATTGTGCGGTGGCCGAATTGCTGCCTTACCAGCTGACCGGAGGTTTTGTTACCGTTTGGAAAAAAGGTTCGACTAATATGGCTAATTAATACAATTTTTTTTGTTAAAAATTTAGAGAACCCGTAATTTAGTACTAATTTGTGCCCGGTTTCAAAGACAACTCTGCATATAACTTCCATCTTCTATTGATCGACCCGGACCTAACCTAAATCCTGTCTTACATCTTTCCACTTCTGTGAATTACATTACTCCAATTTCCTGCACAGGTTTTCGTTAAAAATCCTTTCCTGGTTTTAGATTCATCGTAGCCTTTTACTGCTCGTAAGAGCGTGTAATGGTGTGCGTCGATATATATATATAAATCAAACTGGCGTTCCCTTAAGTCAACATCATGAAAATTTTTACAAAAACCCTTACGGTCATATTGGCTCTGATCGTCTTTACCGCAACTGTCAGCGGACAAAGTATTTTAAACCCTGCGGACTCGGTGTATACTTACAACGCGAATGCGGCCGCGGGCACTCCGACCCATCCCAATGGTCCGGCTTACGGCACGATCGGCAAGTGGATCAGGACGGTGCGTATGAGCTGGAACACCAACCAATGGAAAGCGTATATCATCAATGGTATCCCTTTCCGGTTAAAATTCCCCAAATCATATAATCCCACCGCCAATGACGGGAAGAAGTACCCGATGCTTATTTTCTGGCATGGCGCCGGTGAGGTCGGATCTTCCACGGACAATGAGCTGTCGCTGGCCAATGGTGGCCAGTTCTTCACCAATAGCGTTAATAATGGCTTATTTGACGGTTATATTCTCATCCTGCAGGCTCCGGCGAATGGCTGGGACAATAGCTGGCTGGACGATGCCAAGGTGGTCATTGACTATATGATCCCCAATAATAAATTAGATCCTTTCCGGATTGGCTCCAACGGTCTTTCTGCCGGTGGCGAAGGTTCCTGGGCGATGCAGCTTCGCTGGCCCCAGTATGTTGCCGACAACCTGCCTATGTCGGGTATCAACTTAGGGGAATCCAATATAAATGCTATCAATCTTTTCAAATTCACCCGGACCTGGGATTTCCAGGGCGGGCTGGATACATCACCTGATCCCAATACCGCCGGTCAGGTTGCCCAGGCGATATGGGCTGCCGGTGGTAATTATAAATATACTATTTATCCCACATTAGGCCATGGCACCTGGAATACGGTGTGGGCCGATCCTAATTTCTGGCCTTTTGTCGACAGTTCCTATATGGCTGACCCGTGGACGCTCTACGGGCAGACTGCTTTCTGCCCGGGCGCAACCATCAATGTAACGATCGGGGTCGCCCCCAATATGGATGCGTATCAATGGCGGAAGGATGGTGTTCTTCTTTCTGCGGCTACCAACAGCATCAATGCTACCGTACTTGGCACCTATGATTGCCGTGTACAGCGGAACGGGGTTTGGTCCGACTGGTCTCACCGGCCTGTTGTCATTAGCACCAAACAGCCTACCGTGACTCCTCCGATCACCGTTTCGGGCATTATGAGCGATGCCATTCCCGATGGCGCCGGCAAGACTTATGTAAACCTGCAGGTTCCAGACAGCGGCTATAACAGCTATACGTGGAAAAAAGTCGGCAGCAGTGCAGTGGTCGATACGAACCGCATCTTCAAAGCTACCCAGGCGGGTCAGTATATTGTTTCGGTGACCCAGCCGCTGGGCTGCTCGAGCATCTACTCAGCGCCTTTCACCGTCATCAATGCGGCGGGCCCCAATGCGCCCAGTCCGGCTGCCGGTCTGCTGGCGACTTCGCTGTCCTTTACCCAGGTGCAGCTGAACTGGACCCGGAACCCGAACCCCGTGAATCACGAGGCGGCTTTTGAGATATATCGCGGCACGACTGCCGGCGGACCCTATGCTTATGTAGGTCAGGCCCCTGCCGACTCGGTGCAATATATAGACAAGGGTTTGACGGCCAATACCAAATACTATTACGTTGCCAGGGCGATCGACAGCACGGGTGCTGCCCCTCTTTCGAACGAGGCCAGCGTCACCACTACGTCGGACAGAACGCCGCCGACGACGCCTTCCAATTTCAAAATGCTTTTTATTACGAGCAATTCGGCCTCCCTGGTCTGGAATCAATCGACCGATAATGTGGGGGTTGTGAATTACAATATCTATGTCAACGGGGTCAAGAGTTATGTCAACCCCGTAGGCGATACGACCTTTACCGTTTACGAACTGGTGCCCAACCAGCAATACAGCTTCTATGTGACGGCTGTGGATGCCAGCGGCAATGAGTCCGGCCATAGCAACCAGGCGACAGGCGGCTCTGTCAATAGTGGCCTGGTATACAATTATTATACGACTCCGACGGCATGGAGCGTTTTGCCTAACTTCTCTACGCTGACTCCTGTTACATCCGGTGTCATGCCGAATGTGAGCACCAGCAATGCTACGCAAGCCACTAACTACGGGTATACCTGGTCCGGCATACTCAAGGTAACAGTTGCCGGCACCTATACGTTTGCAACCACTTCGGATGACGGAAGCGCAATGTGGTTCAATGCTTCTTCGGCTACGGGAACTCCGCTGGTCAACAATGATGGCTCGCACGCTTCACAGACGAAAACCGGCACGGTGACACTGCAGCCTGGCTCCTATCCCATCTTTGTGGAATACTTCCAGGGGGGTGGCGGAGCGAATATGAGCCTTACCTGGGCATGCCAGCAGCTCTACGGTAATACCAACCAGGTAGCTATTCCGAACAGTGCGTTTGCCAGCTCGTTCAACCCGGGCGGCACTGCTCCCGCCCGACCCACGGTGGTGACTGCTACGCCCGTCTCCTACAAGCAGGTGAACCTGACCTGGACGGACAATAGCACCAATGAGACCGGTTTCGAGGTATACCGTTCCGCCAGTCTCAGCGCCGGCTTCTCCATCCTGGGGACTGCGGCGGCCGGTGCTACCAGCTTTTCCGATACGACGGCCCAGGCATCTACGACCTATTACTACAAGGTTCAGGCAGTCAATCAATACGGTGTTTCCGGTTTTGATTCCCTGTCTGCGGGCGGCCTTACCTGGAGTTATTATACATACACCGGCACCTGGACGAAGATGCCGAATTTCAATACGCTGACGCCGGTAGCTACGGGTACCATCAGCAATATCAGCCTTTCTCCGGCGCTGTCCACTACTAATTATGCCTTAAAGTTCCAGGGATTCATCAATATCCCGGCGGCCGGTACTTATACCTTCTATACGTCCTCTGACGACGGAAGCGACCTTTATGTGGGCGGATTCGACAGTGCGCATCTTGTCGTGAAGAATGACTTCGTGCAGGGTCAGACAGAAAGGTCCGGAACCGTCACGCTGAGCGCCGGGAAATATCCTTTCTATGTCACCTACTTCCAGGGGACCGGCGGGTATGGGTTGACTGCCAGCTATGCAGGCCCCGGTATAACAAAGAAATTGTTGCCGGATTCCGTCTTCTACAATAAACAATCCAGTGCTACTACTTTTGCGCTGCCGGCACTGCCTGCCGCGCCCACCGGGCTGACCGCTACAGCTATCAGTCCTTCGAAGGTGAACCTGGGCTGGGTCAATAATGCGACAAATGCAACAGGCATACAGGTGTACCGTTCGGCCAGCGACAGTCTGCATTATGTGCCGCTGAACACGTTGGCGGCTACTGCCACGAATTATTCAGATACGGGCCTGTTCGCCAATACCACCTATTATTATAGGATAAGGTCGGCGAATGAGGGGGGTGTTTCCGCCTATACGCCCAAGGCTACGGTGACGACGCAGAACATCCGGCCTGTCATCACCAAGCTGGGCGCCCAGCAGGCCCGTTATGGCACGACGACGGTGATCCCGGTGAGTGCCTCTTCGACAACGGGTTCATTGACCCTGACGGCCTACAATCTGCCTGGTTTCGCCAGCTTTACCGACAATCATAACCTTACAGGGGCCATTACGGTAACGCCATCCGCGGCAAACCAGGGTGTTTATCCCGGAGTGTATATCGTAGCTGCGGATGCCTTTGGTGGTCAGGATACGACGACGTTCGCGTTGTCTGTGAATAATAACTATGCGCCGACGATCGACACGATCGCCAATTATACGATCAGCGAGAACGATACGCTGAGCATATCGCTGACGGGACGCAACGTGAATGCCGGAGATACGCTGACCCTTGCAGCTTCCGGTCTGCCGGACGGGTCTACGGTAACACAGGTAAGCAACGGAGTGGCTACCCTCTTCCTGCACCCGGGTTATGCGGCATCAGGTGTTTATACAGTAACGGCAACCGTCAACGATAACAATGGCTTGTCGGCCAGCCGAAGTTTTGTCCTGACGGTGAAGGACAAGGATCCTTCCGTCAAGGTCTATGCCCGCTTCAACGCCGGGGATGCCATAGGCAGTCCATGGAACAATATGACGGGTCCTGTTTCGACCAATTTCGTGGATGCGAACGGCAATCCGACGACACTGGGTGTCTCCCTGAGCCCGAGTTCCTGGTACAATGCCTTCAACGGCGGTCCGTCCACAGGTAATAACAGTGGTGTCTACCCGGATGCGGTACTGCAGGACTACTATTACTTTGCCATCTTCGGCGGTCCTTCCGTGGTGAATGCTTTGCTGACCGGTGCAGACAGTACCAAGACCTATGCGCTGACCTTTTTCGCCAGCAGCGTGTGGAACGGTGTACCCAACAATGGTACGACGACATTCACCGCCGGCGGCCAGACCCAGTCCATCTACGTTCAGAACAACACGCAGAATACGGTGACCTTCGGCAATCTCAAATCGACCGGTACGAGCATACCGTTCCAATTCGGGGTAACACCGGGTACGCCGGCAGGTTTTGTCAACTCCATTGTGATCACGCAGTCTTATGATGACGGCACTGCGCCCGCTGCACCGAAAGCCCTCACGGCACAAGTGGTGCCTGGCGCCGGGGTCCGCCTCAACTGGACAGATGTGGCCTATAATGAAAGCAACTACCTGGTCTACCGCTCGACGGGGGACAGCCTGCACTTTACACTGATCGCTACGCTGCCTGTCGGCGCCAGCGTCTACACGGATAGCGCAGCTGCGGGTAATTCTCTCAACTATTATAAAGTGGGAGCCACCAATTCGCATGGCCCTTCGACCTTTAGCAACTATGCATGGGTGAGCACACCGAACCGGATTCCACAGATAGCGGCCATTGCTAATGTGAATATCAACAATACGCAGAGCCAGCAGGTGAATGTGACCGCTACCGACGATGCAACGGATCACCTGACCCTGACGGCAAGCGGCCTTCCTTCCTTTGTGACCTTTACCGACAACGGGAATGGTACAGGGGTGCTGAATATCCAGCCGACTGCGGGTCTGCAGGGTACGTTTACCGGCGTCACCGTCACTGCTAAGGACCTTTCCGACAGCAGCCGCTCGACCAGCTTTACGATCAATGTGCTGGATCCGAACCTGCAGTATACTTACGTACACTTTGCCAACCCGGGCTTTATGGCGCCGTCTCCATGGAATAACTTCGTCATTCCTTATATTCCTTATGCCACGATGAATTTAGCTAACCTGACCGATCAGACGGGCGCGAACACGGGTATAACGATGACTCTGACGGACGGATGGGATAACTTCGGGTATAGCGGTATGAAACGCCGGAACGGATCGGATCTTTATCCGGAGAATGTTTCGTATAATTCGCTGTTCACGAATTCGACATCCGGCAAACGGATAACGCTGTCGGGATTGGATGTGAACAAGGCTTACAATATTCAGTTCTACAGCAGTCATAATACCAGCCAGAGCACGCTGACCAATTTCACGATCAATGGTCAGACTGTAGCGCTCAACGGTTCGGAGAACTCGAATAAGACGGTACAGATAAACGGGGCGACTCCTGACGCAAGCGGCAACCTGGTGATCACTGTTCAGAAAGACGCCAGCGCAACATTCGCTCAGCTGAGCTCCATCGTTATCGAAGCCTATACGCCGGGTAATGTTGTGCCGTTCAGCCCTGCCGACCTGCGGACACTCGACTTTGCCAAATCGAATACAGTAGCCCTGCAATGGCAGGACCGGGCCAGCAACGAGACGGGTTATGAAGTATGGCGTGCAAATGACGGCGGCACCTATTCCCTGTTGAAATCGCTGCCGGCTAATTCGACCAGCTATTCCGATACCGGTCTGCCCGGCAATGTCGCCTACAATTATGTTGTAAGGGTTGTCAATGGGGCGAACAAATCGCCGTTCAGCAACCCGGTCAGAGGATATACTTATGCGACGACGGTGTTCATCAACCTGAACAACAGCAATTCGCCCAATCCTGGCGCACCGTGGAACAGCCTCAACTGGGTATACCGGTCACTGGGTGTAACCTGGAACAACTTTAACGACGAACTGGGTGCAACGACCAATATCGGCCTGTATGAGCCTGTGAATTGGGATGAAGTGGAAACCAATGGATATGTTACCGGTAACAACTCCGGTATCTTCCCTGACAAGGCCCTTGTGCAAAGCTTCCTGAACTTCGTGGGTGACAGCTCTTACCTGGTGATACAGGGCCTGGATTGCAGCAAGACCTATGACTTTGTCCTCATGGGAAGCTGTATCGATGCTGCCACACAGAATGCGACGTCGAAGTACTACATGGGTGGTAAGATGAGCATGCTGCAAAATCAGCTGAACAATACGGGTACGGTGACGATGTTTGGTATCCGGCCTGACCAGAACGGCAATATCAATCTCGGTGTATCGTCTTATGACTCTTCGAACTCGGCCTATTCGATGATCGGGGTCATTATTATCAAGTCTTACACTCCTTCCAGGACGTCAATTTCACAACCACCAGTATCCGCTATACAACGCAGCACTGCGGCAGCGACTACTGCCAACAGGTTGGCGTCTACTGCGGATAGTGTAGATAACAGACCGCTTGCGGCCTACCCGAATCCTTTCGATCAGTACTTTACCCTGTCGGTACCTGCCAAATTCAATGATGACATCATGGTTTCGATGACGGATGTCAGTGGAAAGGTGGTCTACCTGCAAAGGTTCAGCGGCCTTAACGAAGGGGACAATATCCTCAAGATCCAGCCGGCCAGCCCGCTGATGAGTGGAGTCTACTTCGTGAAAGTGATGTATGCGAACAAGAACGAACAGAAAGTGTTCAAGGTGATCAAACGATAGATAGAAACGGGAGAGTATATTATAAACAAGGGGTCGTTCGACCCCTTGTTTTATTTTGAGAGAAGATAAAGTTCTTTATAATTGGAAGACATGATCGTTTGTACCTGATAGTTGTTACCGAAAAGGCTCTTATTCCGCTGGTAGGTCGACTTCTGCAAAAGGATAAAGTCGGCTCCGGCATCGGAAGCGGCCCCTTTCAATTTCTCATCTACTGATGCGGGGTCTTTATCAAAACTCCTGGCCAGATAGTGGAAATGGACCCTTTCTCCAAAATAAAGCTCGTTGTATACATCGTCCGCCCAGTTGGGCCAATCCGAATATATAGTATATGTTTTTTCCGGATTCTGCCGGACAATACTATAGATGGTGGGTTTTGACAGGATATAGAAAAATCCGATGAAATTGATCAGGCAGAAAAGGAAGACCGTGAAATAATGGATACGAAAGAAACTGTTTTTAGACTTTATCGTATAACGAATGAGGGGAATATAAAGGAGGTAAAGAAGGAATAACACCGACCGGTCGGAAGGATATTTGGTCTTTACCAGCAGATGGGACAATAAAAAGAGGGCGGTGCTTATCAGCAGAATGATAAATTCAGCATTGATGGCCTTGTATCTCCGGATCAGCAGCCAGGCTACGGGGATGAACGTAAGCAGCACCAGGACCTTTGTTACTGATTCCAGGTTTATCCAGGTAAAGACGACGGGAAAGGGGAAGATAGCCTGGTAGACCGTCAGGGTCGCCAAAAAGGTCGAATACATACCATTGACGACGAGATTGTCCGTGCCGTTGATGATGGTGTCGTGCAGCAGGATCGTCCTGCCGATGTGGTATATGTACAATACCAGGGGCAGGAGCAGGATGGCGCTGATGATATTTTTTCTGGAAAACAGGGTGTCGCCGGATCGCAGCAGGATGTAAAGCAGCATGGCTGCAAAAGGATAGAGGAAGCTGACGATGGAAAGGCAGCTGAACACACCCAGTAAAAAGAATTTCCAGTACGCGGCTTGTTTTTTTTCTGCAAGGTATACCTTCAGGTAATAAAGGGCGCCTATAAAGGATGCGGTGGCCATCGCATATCCTCTGCCGGCAGCGAAGTACACGATCATCGGGGGTAGGAGGAACAGACAAAGGTACCAGTCGTTGCCGGGCGTCCACCAGGGGGCGTTATAAGTGGCCGTTTTATAAAGGAAGTAACAGAAGACCGGGAAAGAAAGAAGGCTGGCTGCACGATAGAGCAGCACATGACGGGCGCCGGCGGCCTGCATGAGCTTGAACCAAAGGGAATTCAGCAAATGGTTATTCGCTATATTGAAATGCTTGTAGGCCAGCAGATCGAAGAGGGATTCATTTTTTACAGACACATAGGTCCAGGCTTCATCATACTCCCAGACATGGGCACTTGCATAAAATAAAAGCAGGAGAAAAAATGCAGCCGAGATAAAGGCGAATGGGCGAATCATGTATAATAATAAATCATTTTTATCATTTTTTTTAAAAAATGTAAAAAGCTTGCAAACCAAGATATTATATCGTATTTTGGCAACTCATTTATCAAGGCAATTCATGGAAAAATTTACTAAACTCTCCATCATTATCCCGGCTTATAACGAAGGAAGGACCATACATCTTATATTGGATCGTGTAAAAGAAGTGGTGCTTCTCAATAACATCGAAAAGGAATTGATCCTGGTAAACGATTGCTCTACAGATAACACAGAAGAAGTGCTGAAGACTTATATGAGCGCTAATGCCGCGCTGAACATTCAGTATTACAAACACGAGGTGAACAAGGGCAAGGGGGCTGCCATTCATACTGGGATAGAAAAAGCGACCGGTGAATACCTGGTGATCCAGGATGCCGACCTTGAATACGATCCTGAGGAGTTTAATTTCCTGTTGAAACCTGTGATCAGAGGATTTGCGGATGTAGTATTCGGCTCCCGGTTCCTCGGGGGGAATTCTCATCGCATCCTGTTCTTCTGGCATTCTCTCGGCAATAAATTCCTCACCCGTCTTAGCAATGTGTTCACCAATCTGAACCTGACGGATATGGAGACCTGCTATAAACTTTTCAAGACGTCTATCATCCAGCAGATAAAGCTCAATGAGAAAAGGTTCGGGTTCGAGCCGGAAGTTACGGCTAAGATTGCCCGGGTTAAGGATGTACGGATCTACGAAGTGGGCATCTCCTATTATGGGCGTACGTATGCAGAGGGTAAAAAGATAGGCTGGAAGGATGGGTTCAGGGCGATCTATTGCATTCTGAAATATAACCTCTTTTCTAAATGATGAAACAGCGGGACCTGTTGCTAAAATGGGTGGTATATGGATTGGTACTGGTCTACCTGTTGAATTGTTTTAGTCCTTTGAGGCTGCATGTGGACATGCTGCGTTATTTTGCCATTAAGGACTGTATCGAGCTGGGTTGTCCTTCTGATTCATTTGCGGCCGGGGATTATCTTCCTTACGGGTATACGATCCTGCTGCTGGTTCTCTCGAAACTTTCGCTTTTGCATTCCTTTGTTCTTGTATTCATAAACTGCATTTACTTATTCGGGTCGCTTCTGCTGATCCGGAAGATATTCGGGAACCAGATCAACTTTTTTCTTTTGGGGGTACTGGTTTTGCTGAACTGGACCATTATCAAATTCGTGACGCATCCTCTTTCCGAAATGCAGTTTCTCTTTTTTTCCATGGCCAGCTTGTATTTTTTCCGCCGCTACAGCGATACGCGCAGGTTACTATCGCTGATCCTTTCCTTCGCTATGTGTGCGCTTGCCTTTCTAACCCGGAGTGCGGGTCTTGCGCTGGCTGCTGCGTTGGTGGCCGGTCTTCTCTGGCTGTACCGGGAGCAGCTGCTTTTGCTGATGCGCCGCAATAAGATACTGGTTGTAGCGCTGGTCCTGGTGCTGGCCTGCATCGTTGTATTTTCCAGGCTGCTTGGGCTGGATCATTATACCAGCGTCTTCACCAAACAATTCCGGGAGGGCCTTCAGTTCTCTACGATGCTAAAATGGCATTTTACGGAATGGTCGGAGATAGCGGGCAATACCTCTATCGTGAAAATTTTCCCTTTTGTACCGGCGAGCGTGGCAAAAACGCTGTTTTTCGGCATTGGGGTCTTGCTGGTAGCGGGTTTTCTCTGGCTGTTGTTTGCGCGGGCAAAAGGTACTCCAATGGTTGTCAAGTTATACCTTCTTTTTTATACAGTGCTCATGTTCGACTGGCCCTTTTATGATCCCCGGTTCTGGGTGCCTGTCCTGCCGCTGATAGCCGCGGTCATTGCCGGGCTGCCTTTTCCAAAGAGGAAATTATACCGGGCTGCCGTGACGGGTTGGTTCGCGGTTTATCTTGTTTTGGGGGTTGTTTCGGCGGCGTATATGACTTACACTTCTTTGAACAGGCGCGTTATGGCGCGTACACATGCCAATGGCGTGTATCGCAACGAATATGAGACCGTCTTCTTCGGCAAACCGCAGAGCGACACGGCGCGGCGCATCGACCCGGAAGTTCTCAGTGTTATCCGGCGGTATAATTAGGACGGGCGCTTTTGTTTTTATCCGGTTTTTTGGGTGAGAAAAGGAACCATCCCACATTGTCTTTGATCAGCAAATTATAGATGATCACCGGGATAGTGACTCCTGTTGCTATCCCGCATAACAGAAGTAATTCCGGGTTATGAAGGCCAATGTATTTGGTGAGTATCGTCCGTACAAAGGCGGTGATGATCACGTGCATGACATAAATAAAAAGGGAATGGAAGCCCAACACCCGCAAAAAAAGAAGGATATCCCAGCTTTGTAACCGGAAGGATAATACGAACATGCTGAAACAGCCGATCAGGGCGATCGCCAGGAATTCCAGTCCTCCCGGTCCGCCTGCGGATACCCGATGCAGGTAGTAGACCTGGGTAGCGATGAATACGGGGACAACGGCCAGGAGGGTTAGCGGGTTCTTTAAGAATTGCTGAGAAGAAGGCCGGAAGAAAAATGTGGAGAAGGTATCGCCCAAGGCGAAAAAGATATAAAACTCCATCCAGTCCGTCAGCATGCTGATATCGTGAATAAGCGGAGCTAAAAAGAAAAATCCCAGGCCGAGGATCAACTGCAGCCAGTTAGGCGCCTTGAGCTTGGTTTTTATCAGGATGTACACGATGGTGGAATTGAACAGGGCCGGTAGATACCAGAACTGGTCCAGGAGCTTGGGTTGATAGAGGATATAGGTATAATCCCGAAGGGTCCTTTCCGAATTGGTATATCGCGAAAGAAAGATCTGCAGGGTCACCTGCAGGGTCGCCCAGATGAGATAGGGATAGAGCAGGTTCTCGAATTTACTGTAGATAAGTTTTCCCAGGGGTTTACGGGACAGGCTGCCGCTGATAAAAATGCCCGACAGGATAAAGAAGAGGGGCATGCGGAAACTATAAAAGATCATGTTGGCATTGACCAATGCAACGGGAATGGATATGTTGCTGCGTTGGAGGCCTATCAGCACATGCCTGTATACGACCAGTATGATGGCCAGTCCCCTTAGATAGTCTACCCAGGCCAGCCTGCTTTTTTCCAGGATGGAGGTATTAAATGCTTTGTCAAACCAGGTTTTATTCACGTTTTCGATGACTTCGTTATTAATATATTACCGGTAACTATTACTTACGGATCAACTATGACCATGTCTCCTTCCGTTCTCCGGGCCTTTTCCCAAACGGAAGACTGGCTGCCTTTCAACCACCGGAAAAATCCCTGAATGACAGAAACGTTCATAAAAACAAAATAGTAGGGTATCCTGAAAATTTTACCCAGTTTCCGGGGCAGGAAGGGCAGCGGGGACAGCAGGGCCATGCCATAAAACCCCAGCTGAAGGGCCAGGAGCACGACGAATGTCCGGCGGCCGGTCTGCAGGGCGATGATCCCGTTCGAGACGAGGGCAAGGGTCATGCAGAGGGGGCTCAGGGTCCATCGCAGCACCCGGTGGGAGATATACAGGAAGGACAGTCGCGGATGCCGCCAGAAGAGCAAAAGTCCTTTGAGCATGACAATGGACTGAAATCCGCCGGCGGAGATGCGGACCTTCCTTTTTTTCTCGTCTTTCAGGGAGAAAGAGGGCAGCTCCATGGCGACGGCTTTTGGTTCGTAAAGTATCCTGAATCCTTTTGCCGCGGCCTTGAGGGAGAGGATAAAGTCGTCCAGGATGACGTTGTCCGGCAGATGGGTGTACAATTCTTTCCGGACTGACCAGAGTTCGCCTGCCGCCCCGACAACGGAATAAAAGGCGGAATCGACTTTCTTCAGGAAAGATTCATATTTCCAGTACATCCCTTCTCCGTCCCCTGCCTGGCTGGCTTTTTCATCTTTTGTCCCGCCGGAATTACCGGGATTGACCACTTTTTTCTCGCCTGATACTCCTCCCACCTTCCGATCGTCATAGTGTGCTGCGAGGTGGAGCAAGGCGTCTTTGTTGAGGAGGGTGTTGGCGTCGCTGAAGACGATGATGTCATGGCGGGCCTGCAGGACTGCCCTGTTGACGGCGGCTGATTTTCCCTGCCGCTGCGGTTGATGCAGGAGGCGGATGGAAGGATAGCGGCTTACAATGTCCGGCGTTTGGTCGGTGGATCCATCGGTGACGATGATGATCTCCAACTGGCTGGCAGGGTAGTTTTGTTCGAGGGAATTCCCGATCTTTTTTTTGATGAAAGACTCTTCATTATAAGCGGCGATGATCAGGGTCAGGCCGGGGGTATAAGGAGAGGCAGGGGGGACGATTTTTTTTCCCGACAGCTTATTCAGGAACCAGATAGGGATCGCATAACCTGCATAATTGTAAAATACGAGGAAACAGCTAATTACAAAAATATAATACCACACTTGCATCAGAATCGGGAGGGATTGGTTAGGGTCGTTAAAAATAGGCAAAACTTTTAGTATGTTTACCATCATTTTCGAAAAACTCTCAGCTTGAAAAAACTCCTTTCTTCTTATTGGATACGTTCGGCGTTTTATACTTTCCTGCAACGATTTTCTTTGACTTTTTTCGGGTTTTTAAACCTTGTCCTGCTGACCCGTTCGTTAAGTATTCTCCGGATGGGGGAGTGGTCCCTTTTTCTGACGATCACGGGTATCTTTGAAATGACCAAGAGCAGTCTCCTGAAAAATGCCCATATCAAATATGTCAGCAGCAGCACGGACAAGGAAGAGCATATTCTTGTAGCTTCCTCGTCCTTTCTTATCAATGCGGCCATTACTTTCCTTTTTATCATGCTGATCCTTTTTTTCTCGGGCTGGCTTGGGCATTGGTTCAATGCCGGCCGGGAGCTGGGGGTGATGCTGAAGTGGTTCATTCCCGGGATGGTCTTCATGGTCTTTTTTGCACATATGGAAGCTGTGCTGCAGTCTTTCATGGACTTTAAAGGAGGGTTTGCAGGATACCTGGTCCGGCAGGTCTGTTTTTTCGGCGTTATCCTGGGGTATAAACTTTCAGGCCATACCCTGACGCTAAGTCGTTTGTCTATGTATCAGTCCATCACCATTGGGCTGGGAACGGTTGTTCTTTTCTTTTATACGAAAAAATACCTCCATTTTCATTTCAGGCCGGCAAAGGAGTATGTGAAAAAGATACTGGGGTATGGCGGTTATATCTTTGGCTCCAGCATGGTGGCCAATGTGAGCAGCAATCTGGATCAGCTGATGACGGCCAAATTCATCAACGCCGGCGCCATCGCCTATTATAATGTGGCTTCCCGGATCAACCTGCTGGTGGATATTCCCTCCTATGCTGCGTCGGAGATCATCTTTCCGAAGGCGAGCCGGGCGTCGGCGGAAGAGGGGAAGGAGAAGGTCAGGTATCTTTTTGAAAGGATGGTGGCCGTTCTGCTGGCGTTTACCATCCCGACGGCCATTGTCATTCTATTGCTGCCCGGGTTGATCATGACGGTGATTGCGGGGCCTGCATACCGGGTGGCTGCGCCCATTCTCCAGCTCTACATGATCACGGGCATCTTTCGTCCTGCCCAGAACCAGGCGGCCAATCTGTTGAACTCCATCGGCAAGCCCCGGCTGGTCTTCATTGCCAATACCTTCTACCTGCTATTATTCCTGGGGATCAACTATATCTGCCTGTGGAAGATCGGATTTTACGGGGCGGCGGTGGGTACCGTTATCACCAGCTTTATCGGATTTGTTGCCTGGTATTTCATCATGCGTAAGGAAATAGGAGTACAGCCGGGCTCCATCGGGTTCTATATCCTGGATACGTATCGAATCATTATCCGCAGGGTTACAGGTTATTTTTCTTCAGTTCGCTGACGGCGAAGTCGCAGGCCCGGGCCGTCAGCGCCATATAGGTGAGAGAGGGGTTGGCGCTGCCGGAGGAGGTCATGCAGCTGCCGTCTGTAACGAATACATTTTTCACCTCGTGCATTTGGTTATACCCATTGAGCACGGAGGTAAGGGGATCGCGGCCCATTCTTACCGTGCCCATCTCGTGGACGGCCGTACCACCCGGCTGCAGGTGGCTATATCCGTTGATATCTTTGAATCCGGCCACTGCATACATTTCCCGGATGCTGGCCAGGATATCCCTGCTCATGGCTTTTTCATTCTCATGGTATTCGAAATCGATATTTATCATTGGCATTCCCCAGGGATCTTTCCGGTCCCTGTCGATGGTTACCTTGTTGTCGTAATAGGGCAGGGTTTCACCCCAGCCGCCGATCCACATGCCCCAGATGCCCGGGTGCGACATCTGCTCCTTGAACTTTTTGCCGAAGCCGCCGGTGGTAATGGCGATATCCCGCCATTCGGCTCTTCCCCCTTTGCCCTGCAATCCAAAACCGCGGATGTAGTCTTTCCGGGTGTCAGCGGGGGAAACGTTGCGGAACCTGGGCACGTAAATGCCGATTGGTTTGCGGCCGAAATAATACTTGTCTTCCATCCCTTCGATCTGGGCTCCGGCGCCGGTGCCGGTGAAGTGGTCCATGAGGTTATGGCCGATCTGTCCGCTGCCATTGCCGAGTCCGTTGGGGAAATTCCGGGAGACGGAATTCAGGAGGATGGCGGCCGTTGCAATGGTCGAAGCGTTGAGGAAGATGATGCGGGCATAGTACTCCGTTACCTTTTTCGTATGTGCATCGATGACCCTGACGCCGGTGGCGCGGTTCAGCTTTTCGTCGAAGATGATCTCCGATACGATGGCATCCGGTATGAGGGTGAGATTGCCTGTGGCTGTTGCGGAGGGGATGGTGGCGGCATTGCTGCTAAAATAACCGCTAAAGGGACAGCCGCGTGAACAGAGGTTGCGGTACTGACAGGGGCCCCGGCCATTCCAGCCGCGGGTGAGGTTGGCTGTTCTTGCTATCGTAACGATCCGGTCGGAATAATGGCCGCGGATCTTTTGGGCAAAATGGTCTTCCACGCAGTTCATTTCCATGGGGGGAAGGAAATTGCCATCGGGTAGCTGCGGACAACCTTCCTTGCTGCCGCTGATGCCGACATAATTTTCGACATAGTCATACCAGGGGGCCAGGTCTTTATAACGGACGGGCCAGTCCACGCCGAAACCGTCCTTTGCGTTGGCGGTGAAATCGAGGTCGCTGTAGCGGTAGCATTGTCGTCCCCAGGTGAGGGACCGGCCGCCTACCTGGTATCCCCGCACCCAGGTAAAAGGCTTTTCCTGTATATAGGGATGTTCGCTGTCTTTTACAAAAAAGAGGTCGCTGCCGGCGTCGCCATAGGCGGTTCGGATCGGATTTGCGGCCGCCTCTTCGCCCGTATGACGGAGGCGGTATTCAAAATCCCAGGGGTTGAGGGAAGCGGTGGGATAGTCCTTGATATGTTCTACCTGCCGGCCTCTTTCAAGGACGAGGGTCTTTAATCCTTTTTCGCAAAGCTCTTTGGCGGCCCAGCCTCCGCTGATGCCTGAGCCTATCACAATGGCGTCAAAAGTATTTGATTTTGCTCCCATAATTTAGTTAGTGGCCCAGGATTTTTGACCCGGCTGAAGGGGAATACATCCATGAAAGCTTCCAGGTATATAAACATAGGACAAGCCCCTGGTCGCCCCCGGCCGGGAAGTACAATAGCCTTCTACCGTATACTCTTTGAGGATGGTGAAAAAGGGTCTGCCCAACAGGCGGAGCCTGATCTTACCGACTGTTCCGGCAGGAGGCTGGCTATTCTTTTCCAGGGCGGCCATGGTCTCTTCCTGTTGTTCCGGCGTGCAGTGCTGGTAAACGCGGCCATAACGGGACTGGCAATGCGACTGGACGTCTTTCAAGCCTTCGATGAAAGTGTTCTGCTCTTTCCTTCCCATGCAATGGCCGAGCATTTTGAGGATGAAGTCGTCAACGCCGGCTTCTCTTGCTCCGGGAGTATCGGTGGCAGGCAGGATCGTTTCGGCCAGGGCCGAGATCAATTCCTTGTTGTTGCCGGCATAGGACAGGTCCGGGGTTTTGACGATGGAATACCATTTATAACCGCCTGCGGCCGCCGCGATTCCCACACCAGTGAGTGAAATACGGAGTAGGGCTTTTCGTCTGTTCATACAGGCTAAAATACTCTTTTTTTTTACGGCAACGAAGTTGGGAGGGGCTTTAATACTCAAAATATCGTTTGAGCTGCATGACCGGTTTTTCGAAAAAGTGGTAGCTGGCCAGGGACAGCGCAAACAGCAGCAGGAGATCGAAACCGTACATAAAGTAAAAATTGGCGAACAGGGGCCAGTTGTTGTGCAGGGCGACCCACTTCATCCAATGGTCGGAAAAATAGGGCAAGGGCTTGTGGAACAGGTAAATACCATAGCTGATCTGGCCTATTTTCATAAGGACGGGGTTTTCCAGAAACCCCGTCCTTATTTTTCCCGGCCGGATATGGATCACCTGGTGGATCAGCCAGATACAGATGATGACGTAAGCAGTCCGGAACCAGTAATGAAAATGTCCTCCATTGGCCGCAAAGGACCAGTAGAGGGTTGCGGCGAAGGCAAAAGGGAGGGCGATATTGATGAAGCGCATGAACCGGGTGAGCCCTTTTTCTCTTCCTTTTTCGCTGAGCCAGGCATATAACCCACCGATACCGAAGGATTCCATGCAAGAAGGCATGAGGAGCACACCGAAAAGGTTGCCAAAGACCTTGGTGGTGAGGATCAGGCTGGTGATACCGATGATCATGGCGCCGATGAATACGTATTTCAGGTATTTTTCTTTGAAATATACAATACACCAGGGCCATATGAGGTAGAACTGTTCTTCTACGGCCAGGGACCAAAGATGAACCATGGGCCGCCAGGTCTGGGTACGATAGGCAAGAATATTATATGTATAGGTCAGGCACCAAAGGAGGTCTTCGTGCATATCAGGATAATCCAGCAGGAGCAGGATAAAGATGGTGAGGTAATAGACAGGGAATATGCGGAGGCTTCTGCGGATGATAAAGTTTTTGATGATCCTGATCTTATCGGGGTCCTTTTTCAGGGCGTTCAGGAGGATGGATGTAATGAGATAACCGCTGAGCACAAAAAAGAGGTCTACCCCGAAATTTCCGGATGGCAGCAGCTCCAAAAAGAGGTGGTGAAAACTTTCCGGGCCGCGGAAGGGGAGGTCCCAATGGTGAAAAATAACTAAAATGACCGCGAATGCTCTGAGCGTATCCAATCCTTTGATGTATCTCATAATTTTTAAACGGTATGAAAGGGGGTTAAGTATAGTTTAGAGCAATTCGTTTGACCTTGATAATCAATGGGCTGAAAAAAGATATTTGCAAAAATAATTAATATCCTTTTCCGTTAATAGGACTATTGCCGTAAATTGGGTCGTACTATTGGAATAGTGCACTTTTTAAGACTAATTTTGAGAAAAAACCTAACCTAAATGGACGTTTTTTATTTCTTCAGGGTGTTGATGAAGAGGAAGTGGATCATTATCGGATCTGCGATATTGGCTTCTGTAGTGGCATGGTACTTCACCCGGAATGAACCGAAGAGCTACAGGTCTTCTGCCAGGATATCGACGGGTTTTGCCGTTGCCGATGAAATAAAGGTAAATGATAATTTCAGTGCGTATGATGCAGATATAAAATTTAACAACGCCACCAATACCTGGATGTCTCCTTCGGTTGTCAGCCTGGTCTCCTATGAGCTGATACTGCATGACCTGAATAGTTCGAATCCTTTCCGGAGACTGAATAATGCCCAGCGGCAGTCTGATTTTTATAAAAGCATCAATATCGACGATGCCAAGCGGGTATTCATGGAAAAGCTGGAAAGCATGACTGTCCTGACCTCCTATAAGCCGGAAGAGAAAAAATTGCTGGAATTCCTGGACATGTACGGTTACAGCTACAAGTACCTTATCGGACACTTCCAGATAACCCAGGTGCAGCGCACGGATTATATCCAAACAGAATGCACGACGGAAAACCCCGAGCTATCGGCTTTTATCGTCAATAACCTGTTTAAGCAATTCCTGCGGTATTACCGTAATATCCGCAGCGTGAAATCACAGGAATCCATCGATACCCTGCAAAGCATCATGGACAAGAAAAAGCAGGATTGGGATGAAAAGAACAAACAGCTGAAAGGCGAAGGATTGGTAGATGTGGCAACGGAGAATGCGTCAAAGCTGGATCTTATATCGGAATACCAAAAAGACTTAACGGAGGAAAAGAACAGGCAGACGGACAACCAGTTCGCCCTGCGAAACATCAGGCAGCGGCTGGGTGTCGGCACGACGCCGGCAACGACAACGCCGACCAGTCCTTCCAATACAGGGGTTAATAATGAAGAGTTGATCATGGCCAGGAAAGCCATGAATGAGGCGTATGCCGACTATTTGAAAACAAACGACAAGGACAAGCTGACCCGGTATTACCAGCTGAAATCGGAATACGATAGGAAATATGCGGCTTCTGTTTCGCCCGACCAGACTTCTTCTATTACTACCCCGGATAAGCGAAATGACCTCCTTGAAAAGAAGAATGAACTGGAAGTAGCGATAGCGTCAAGCGACGAAAAGATCAAGGCGATTCAGCAGAATATCACCAGCCTGCGGGCCAGCGTATCTTCCGTAAGCTCGAAAGGCGCCAATGTCGAGACTATCCTGGAAGAAGCCAAGCTTGCCGAAAAAGATTATTTCGAGGCCAAGCAGAAATACAGCAATGCGTTGGATGTGAGCGCATCTACCGTGAACAATTTCCGCCAGTTGCAGATAGCGCAGCCGGCCATTGAACCGGAACCCTCTAAAAGGATGATCGTTGTGGGTATGGCCGGCGCGTTGACATTTGTCTCCGTGGTGCTGATCATTATTTTTGTGACTTACCTGGATTCATCGCTGCGGACGCCGGGCATTTTTTCGAGGGCGGTCAATCTCAAACTGATCAGCATTATCAATTTTATGAATCTTAAGAACAAGGCGTTGATGGATATTGTCACGGGTCATACCCAGATGGACGATGTGCATGAAAGGCAGCGGAATAATGTTTTCCGCGAGTCGATACGCAAGCTGCGGTATGAGATCGAGCACAGCAACAAAAGGATATTCCTGTTCACCAGCACGACCAAGGGGCAGGGGAAAACCACGCTTATCCAGGCCGTGTCGTTCAGCCTTTGCATGAGCCGGAAGAGAATACTGATCATCGATACGAATTTCTCCAATAATGATCTTACGATCAACTTGCAGGCAGATCCGGTCCTGGAAAAGATCTCGGATCAAAATAATGCGATGCCGCTAAAAGATAAGATCAGGCTTTTTTCAAAGGGCGTTACCGTCGAGCCGGGGGGAGGCGAATTATTTATCATAGGATCGGAAGGAGGAGACTATACTCCTTCGGAAATACTACCCCGTGAGAATTTGTTGACTAACCTGCATTCTCTGTTGCCGGATTTCGATTACATTTTTCTGGAGGGCCCTCCGCTGAATGATTTTACCGATAGCAAGGAATTGATCCATTATGTGGATGGCGTAGTGGCCGTTTTCTCGGCCAGGCATGTTATCAAACAGATAGATAAGGAGTCCATCCGTTTTTTCCATGAGCTGAATGGAAAATTTACCGGATCGGTATTGAATATGATCGACCTGGAAAATGTAAATGCGATATAACAATGATTCGTTCTTCTACTCTTCTGGCCTTTTTGGCGATGAGCTTTCTAAGTGTGCGATCTCAGGTCCCTGCCAAAGCGAAACAACCCGTGGCTTCTCCACCTGTCAACGGCAATGCTTCCGGTGTGCCTGCCGGTTCCTCCGCCTTTAATGTACCCCGGCCCTATTCCGATGCGACCGATACGGCTATTGAGAACAGGCTGGTCGTCCTTGCCCTGGCTGGTCCCGAATATGATGCTTCCGTCCATCAGGCCAGGATCAGTGAACTGGACCTGAAAAGGGCCAAGACCACCTGGCTTAACCTGCTGACCTTGTCGACAACCTATAATGACCAGTCCTTTAAGCAGGCGACGCCGACGGCCGGACAGCCTACCTATGTTTATCCAAAATATTACTTTGGGATCACGATCCCTTTGGGGATCATAGTTTCCCAGGGTAACCAGGTCAAGTCGGCGAGGGAAGCCATAGCGCTTGGAAAGGACCAGCAATTGATGCTGGCCAGGACGATCAAGGATAATGTGCTTACAAAGTACAAACAATATAAGCTTTACAACACGCTGCTGCAGATGCAAAGCGAATTGATCAACGATGTGCTGGCAAGTTCTGCCCAGGCCGAAGAAAATTTCAAAAAGGGGGCCATCACTGTCGAGCTGTATATCGGTGCTCAGAAAACCAGGAATGAAGAGCTGGTGAAGAATATGAACCTGCAGCTTCAGCAGGATCTCATCCGGCTGGACATTGAGAAAATGATCGGCATATCGTTGGATGAAGTGCTGCATCCGGCCCTGGCTGCGCCATTCCGGAAGCCCAGGTCATGAGAATTCCTTGGGCGTATGCAGGAATTCCGATCGATTCTTTTTCATTCCCATCAGGGCTTTTATCACGGAGAACAACAGGACGGGCATCTTTAAAAATGCCTTGAGCGTAGCCAGGTTATAAAAGGAGGTGGGGACGGCGATCGTCAGGGCCAAACCATACAATAAGACCGGCAGGATCCACCATTTCCAGGCGGGCAGCAGGATGCCGGTACCGGTCAGGATGTCGAGGATGCCTAACAGGAAGATACCTCCGAAGAGCAGCATCAGCAGCAACCGCGGCAGGATGAGGGTTTGAAAGAACTTATGGAGATAGGCTTTTTGCGTGAAATGGCTGCGCATTCCCTTCTCCCAGAAAAGCTTCATGTTATTGATCTGGGTGGCCAGCCAGCGGGTACGCTGTTTCTCAAAAACTTCTTTTCGCTGGACCTTTTCGTCATAGACGAATGCATCTTCCAAATATTCCACCGCAAGACCTTTTTGCAGCAGGAGAATCTCTATCTCTTTGTCTTCGCCGGGATTGTTGTGTATACGGTCCAGTGCGAAAATGCCTTTAACCAATTCGAATTCGAAGGCCATCCCTGATCCGATGAGGGCGCAGGATAGTCCGAGCACCCGCTGTCCGCGCCGGAAAATGGTGTTGTTGATCTCTTCGCTCAGCGCATCCAGGATAGCGATGGAGGTATTCTTATTCTTGGCTGTGCGATGGCATTGCATCACTTTCCAGCCGCTTCGCCAGGCGTGATTGACCTTGGCCAGACAGTCGGAGGACATGATATTGTCGGCGTCCAGGATCAGGGCGAGGTCGTATTGACCGGCAGGCAGTTGCTGAAAAGCGGCGTGCAGGGACTTCGACTTCATGCTCTTTTCAAAGACGGGCTCTATTACGGTAATGGGCAGGCACTTTAGCTGTTGGATCGTTTCGGGTTGCAATTTATCTGCGATGACCGTGACCGAATAACTTTCGGCCGGATAGACCTGCCGCAGCGCCTGTCGGGCTGTTTCTACGATGACGCTATCGTCCTTATAGGAAGGGATAATGATGGCGATACGCGTGGGATCCGGGTGGGCCGAATAGGTTTTGATTTTTCCCAGGCGGCCGGCCACCGAAAGGATAAAAAGATAAGTAAGCGTTCCTATAAGATAAGTGAACAGTAAAAAGGTCAATATATGGATAATTATCATATCAGAGATTTTATCGGCCCGCGGGCGGACCGCTAACGGTGATGGTTACGTTCGCGCTAAGGGTTCCTTCATTGCTGTCTTTTGTCGCCAGGGTAAAGATATAGGTGCCGGGGACCAATCCTGTCACGGTGGTTTCCGGAGAGGCGGGGTTGACGATAGTCGCTGCCGGTCCTTTTAGCCGGCTCCATTTATAAGATACGATTTTGTAACCGATGGTATCGATCCCATTGAGCGCCCTGGGTGTGCTTTTTACCAGGAGCGGCGGGGTGGCTATCCCTTTCAGGGTGACGGAGGTCCCGGATATCGTGCGGTCTTCGCCGGCGGTGATGGATGGCATGGTGAAATTATAGGTCTGGAATTTCGCTGCCAGGGGTGACACCATCGTAGGGGTCAGGACGTTCATGGCGTCGGGGTGGGCGGCTTCCTGGAGATTTAAGAAACCGCGGCCTGATACGAGCGCCTTGTCCCTTCCCCAGAAATAGAGGCTGTCCTGTTCATCGGTGGCATAACGGTAGAAGGCAAGGAAGTTATCGGAGAAAAGATGTTTCCAGCGGATGCCCTGCCCGATCTGGATCGGGGGTGCGCCTGTGAGGTATTCGTCCCGCACCCAGGTCCAGCCGTAATGTCCGGGATAATTGGATTGACCGACGAGCGCCTTGCCATTGCCGATTTCGCCCATGACATTGTCCCCTATGCCGAAGAGGCGTCCCAGGCTGTCGATATAATGGATTGTATGAAAATTGGCGGTGATTTCTTTTACGGGGACCTTCATCTTCCAGAGCTGCTTCAATGGTATGGGTTCGGGTGCGGGAGCTTTGCCGCCCCAGAAGCCGCAGGCTGTTCCCCAGACATAAGGGTAGCCCATGGTCCGGGAGCCTCCCGGTTCCGGGATGATACAGCCGGCATAATCCCATTGTGATACGAAAATAGCCGATGCTGGGCCGGGGACGATTTTGCGAACGGGAGTCAGTCCTTTGAAGGCGAACCACTCCCATACCTGCCCGTTGGTGGTGAGGACGACGATGCGATGTAGTCCCATCGCGGCTGTTTTTACTTTCATTCCGGGCGGGGAAAGGCGCATGGGGCGAATCGCGGCTGACCCGGAGGCATGGCAAAGGTGAAAAGTATCGTCGCCCCAATACCACAGGCTGCCGTCAGGGCGAATGCTGGTGTGCGTATTGGCGTAGCCGAAAATGGCTGTGTTCCTATCGAAAGGCCTTTCTGTCGTATCGGTATCGATACGAGTCACGCGTGTTGTGCCCAGGTGCGTGGTCCATACATACCCCTGGTCATCGAGTGCGAGCAGCAGATTGAAACCAGCTGTTACGTCGACAATTTTCCGATCGCCGTAATCATATCTGATGAGGCTGCCGTTGTAGAGGGAGTAGAAATTGCCGTCGCTGTAGAGGTAGCCGGTACGGTATTCGGCGACGGCTACTTTGCGGATGACGAGTGGAAGGACAAAACGCGAGTGGAAGGTTTTGCCGCTGTGGCTGTTGGGAGGGGCGGGTTTTCCGGGAGTGATGAGGATGGTATCTCCCTGTTGCAGCATCCATTGAAAAATATTGGTGCCGGGTCGATAGCTGCCCATGGCATTGGGGGCGGCATTTCGTTGGATGTTGGGATTGGTGATGGCGCCGGTGCAGGTCCAGTCTGTCACTGAGGGGTCAAACATGAAGTTCCAGCAGCAATGGCCGCCTCCGCCATAACTTTCGTAGGAAAAATAGGCGCAGCCGGGCACGCTGTCGTTCATGGCGCGTTCGACGGCTGCGACGTTGCGGTAGTCTGCTGTGCCTTCCAGCCCGAAGAATTTGCCGTGGTATTTACGGGCCCAGTGGCCGAAGCTGGTCCAGCCGGGCAGTTTGTATTTTTCTGCTGCCGGCGCCACGTTGCTGGAGGCTCCCTGCAGGGCGACGATGCTGGTTGCCATTTTCATTCCCGTTTCATCTCCGGGTTTTGACTGGTGGCAGATCATGGCTGTCCATGCAAATGCTCCCTGGCTGAGACCGCAGAGGTGTACGGCTTTCCCGTTGATACGATAGATATTCAGGAGTTTCGCCAGAATATTGGTGATCTCAGGGGTTTGGGGGTACTGGAAAGCGGGTTGAACGGTGATAATAATGGGATAATGTTTGCCATTGCCCAGGGATACACCACCGTCCCAGCCATGATCGAGCCAGTAGTGGGGGCCGAAGGCCCGGAGTTTGGCGGGATCTTTTCCGACTTCCCCCTGTCCGCTCATGAAGATAATGGCGGGGCGGGTCACTCTGGCGAGCCAGACATATCCTTCCCAGGGGCCGTAGCCGAGGTTGATGGCCGTATCGTAGGTAATGAAGTTATGGGACTCGGCGGGCTCAGCGGGGGATTGGGCGGATAGTGTTGTGGTGATGGCCAGCAACAGCAAAAGCTGTATCCAGACCTTGTTAAGACGGGGAGGGCAGGTCATTCTCATAATATTTGAGTTTTAGGACAATCCCAACCAGGCCGAAATATACTATGACGTCCGAGATGCCGCCGATGGCCACCTGGGCGAACTCGGCGATATAAAAGGCGAAAAGGCTGCTTGCTGCGGCTCCATAATATGCCTTGACCAAGGGGTGTCGAACCCTGAAAAACCCGACAATGGCGACCTTGAGGGTCCAGAAATAGAGGATGAGGATGGTTGCCAGGCCGATCCACCCGGTTTCAGTGGCCTTGGTCAGGTAGCTGCTGTCGGGTTGGAAATTAGCGAGGGGGTGACCGGGGTGTTCGATCGCGCCGTTGAAACCGGTGGTACCCAGGCCTCCGCCGATGGGGTGGCTGAGGATATAGGGCTGGATGAATTTCCTGGCCAAGGTCCTCACATTATAGGATTCATCCTGGGTGCCCTGGAAAGTAGAGCGAAACCGCCGGATTGTTCCGATGCTTGAAAAGGGGCCGTACATCAGGATCAGGAATACGAGCACGCAGGCGGCGCCGAATTTTTTTACCCAGGATTTATCGATGTTGAGCAGGATGAAAAAGGCTATGCCGGCAAGTAATGTCGCGTAGGCTGTGCGTGTACCTGAATAGCCCATGCCGAGGATCATGAAGATGCTGCCGATAAAAAAGGAGGCGCGATAAGCTTTGTTCTTTTCCTGGATACCCAGTAAAAGGAAGAAAGTGGCGCAGACGGCCATGATGATGCCAAAGGATGAAGGGTCCGACATCGTACTGAACTTTTTGAACTCGCCGTTTTGAAACAGGAGTCCAAAGGCGTGGGGATTGGCCAGGATGGGTTGCAGCTCAAAATCGAAAAGTCCATGCCATTGTTGAATACAGCCGTAGATAGCGCTGCCTGTGGCAGCGATGAATAGAGCTACCGTAAATTTCCGGATCCGTTGATAGCTATCAAAAAGGGTGTAGGCGATAAAGAGGATCATGGTATACTCCAGGAATTTTCGGACGCCTTGAAAACTGGTAGCACTCGCGCCCATTGAATTCGGGTTGAACATTTCTACCAGATCGAAAAAAAATCGGACCAGGATATAACCGACGAGCGGGATCTTGATAAAATTTGCCCAGCTTTTTTTGAAATCAGTACGGGTAATGAGCAGGCTGAGGAAGGTGAGCACAACTATGGTATCGAAGATCGCTCCAACAGGCAATTCGCCCTTGAAAACAAAAGCTGAGATAAAATAAATAAAAAAAGAGAGGAAGAGGAGGAGATAAAAGCTGAATTCTACCTGGGTGAGACAGATGATAGCAATTACTATGCCAGCGATAATACCGAAGAGAAGAAAACCCCACTTGTCATTATGGGTGATAAGCCAGGCGTACACCAGGGCAAGTCCGGCAATGCATAGATAGCCCAGCCAGTTGTTCATCTTTTCCAGCAGAAAAGTCTTTGTGGAGAATTCCAATACTTTATTTGTGAGCCTCGTTCTTAGCCCACCATAAAAGCGTCTGGGCATGAGTGATTATAAAAATAAGGTTTTTATATAAATATAAATCATAATGCAAGCCGCGAGGGCGACCATTAGGGACTCATGTAGAGAGGATTTTTCGGGCCGCATGCAGGAATTAAAAATTGTTATTCAATAATACTAAATATTATCCGGACCGATACATTTTTTACAGAATTAAGTAAAAGGATGAGTCTCAATAAGGAGGAAAGCCCTAAAAGGGGGAGATAGTGCTTTCACTGAGTAAAAATCCCTACAAAATAGGTAAATTTTGCTACATGTTTGGCATAATTTTGGATTTCCGAAAGGGCCGATGATCCATATATCCGTAGAAAAAATTAAGCAGACTGTTTTAGCATTTTATCGGGAATCAAAGAGTTTCATTGCTTGTGCCATAAATGACTGTTTTAAGATTTTTCTAATAATCCAATAACTATGAGAGCTATCCAATTCTACACATCTGTTTTATTGCTGGTGCTAATTGGGTTCTTTTCCTTCCCAAATGTGGGCCTTTCACAAACGGAATCTCACAATTTCATTACATACGACACCGTGTATAATGGGAATTACGGTATTCGTTGGGGGATAAGAATTTCAAGGCCTGCCAACATGTTTACAACTGGCAATCCTGATACAGCCAGCCGCCCGGCGATAATAACCATGCCCGGGCAGGGAGAAATGGGCGGTGATTCTACCAAGCTGGTAGTATACGGTCCACATTACTGGCTCAACAACGGATGGGATGGTGGTGTTGTTTTAGGTAACGGCACACATTATCCTATCGTGGTCACTGTCACGGATTACAACAATCCCTGGCCTACTGCGGAAAGCGGGGCTGACATTCTCTCGTTTATATTAAAGACTTATCACATCAAGCGTAATTCTGTGCATCTTGGCGGTTTGAGCCAGGGGTCTTTTGTCTGGACCTCTATGATGACTTACGAGCAGACCGCGGGTGCGGAGACCGGGATGAGCATGGTGACCTCGCTGACTGCGCTGGAGGGTTTTGCGCTTGGAGTAAGTGCACCTTATAGCACATGGTCGAGAGGGATCAATGCCTATAATGTATGGGCGACCAAATACAAGGGGAAATTTTTGGGCCTGGAGGGTATTGCCGATTATCGGAATGTAGGACAAGGAGCTGTAGCCATGAATGCTGCTGTTCCCGGCTCTGCATTTTTTGCATATGAGAATATCGGAGGCGGTGCGCATTGCTGCTGGAATTCCATGTACGATCCTAAGGCGACCAACTGGACCTCGGTTGGAACGTTGGGCCCTAATATCGTAACAGGTGCTACTGCAAATGCGATGGGCACTTACAAGACCGGGGAAAGCATTTTTCAATGGATGTTGCGCCAGGGTGATACTACGTTGATTAATTCGAGTGTCACGACTGTGCCTCCGAATATGACGCCGCCGACGGTGAGCGCGGGGACTTCCCAGACCGTGACCTTGCCGGTTGCCAATACTAATCTTGCGGGAATGGTAACGCCGGCGTCGGGAACGACGATCAGCACTTACGCCTGGACCCAGGTGAGCGGTCCGTCAGCTGTCATTTCCACTCCTTCTGCCGTCTCTTCTAATGTCACGGGGCTTGTTGCGGGGACCTATGTTTTTCAGCTGGCGGCAACCAGCAGCTCGGGCGTTACGGCAACCAGTACGGTGACGATCACCGTGAATCCGATAACCGGGGTACCGTTGCCTGTTCCAACGCCTTCGAGCGGCTTTTACGTGAAGAAAGTCATCGCATGTGAATACCGGACCTGGTATATAGCCAATGACGGGAATGTATATGCCTTCAATGCAGGCTCCAAAAATGCTGTGAAGTTTGCGCTTGGCACCGGAAGAACTGCTGTTGATGGAGCCGGAGCTTTTAATGAATTCAGGGTTCTGGACGACCAGGGGTATATCTGGAGCTCTAAGATCGATTATACGACCAATACGGTGCGTTACGATACGGATACTACCGGAGCGCCTTTTAACGGGAATACCTTCATAGAAGCATATGGTAATGCGAACGTTTCCATCCGTACCGACGGCAGTGTGTGGTATTGGGGCAATGACATGTACAATCTCTTTTATTCCGGTGGCAGCCCGATAACGGGAGCCGGTGTGACCATGCGTCCGACGCAGATATCACCTGCCGGCATGCAATTCAAAAAAGTGCTGTTGGGGGGAAATAAGATACTTGGTCTCACGACCACCGGGCAGGTTGTCGTCTGGAAGCCGGGCAACCTGACGCCGGTCACTATGACCGTACCCCGTCCGGCGACCGATATTTTTATCTCCCATCTTGACGTGGCCGGCTGTATCGTGCCGGATCCGGGAGAGGTCAGCGGATTGGGTTATCCCTATATATGGGGGACTACGACGAGCATGTATGGCGGGGCCACGGCCTATTCCCAGCCGACTTCGGTTAAGGCGTTATGGAATATGACGTCTCCCATAAAAGAGATCAGCGTCAACTGGAACACCATCCACTATATCGATAGTCTGGGCCGGATGTTCGGTTCAGGGTTTAACTCTATGGGTGAAGTGGGGAATGGCCAGGAATTCGTCAATAAATATACCTATCCCGGTTTCCCGGGTTATGGCTGGACGTTCTCAGACTATGAAAATCCATCGGGGGTGCCGCAGGAAGTGGGTGCGGGGGTAAAATGGAAACATCTGTATTCGAATAACTGGTATGCTTACTATAAGTATGCGCAGGATGAGAATGATAGTATCTATAGCTGGGGACGAAACAAGGCCCTGGTGCTGGGAAATGGTTTCTTCAATACGAGTGAGCAATACAGCTATGATGCCATGGATGTGCTGACTCCTACGATGGTGCATCCGCTGGTGGCCATCAACCAGGCTTATGATTTAACCAAACCTACGATCAGTGCTGGTCCCAAACTAACGACCAGCGCCAGTTCGGTAACCCTGACGGGCAAGGCGACTGCTGTGACGCTGACGAAGGCCACTGCCACCGCCGCTAATGGGATCGATAAGGTCGGATATACAATTACGGGTTGGAAATGGACCCAGGTCAGTGGCAATGCTGCAGCTATCACTTCTCCGGGCCTGGCTACGACTACGGTGACGGGACTAACGCCAGGGACCTATGTCTTCCAGCTGGTGACGACCGATAACAATACCGGCACCAATATGGCCAGGGACACGGTCGTGGTGACGGCTCCCGGCGCCGGTGTGCCTGTAGCGAATGCCGGGCCCAGTCAATCTATTACTTTACCTACGAATAGTGTGACGTTGACGGGCAGCGGTTCGGAGACCGGTGGTACGATCACCGGCTACAAGTGGAACATGGTGAGCGGTCCTTCTTTGGCTAGTATTAACAGCGCCAACCTGGCTACGACTACGGTTACCGGGCTGGCCCAAGGGGTATATATTTTCCAGCTGACTGTAACCGATGCCGCCGGCGTGACAGGAACGGCCACTGTACAGGTGACTGTCAATGCAGCGCCTGTGGTGCCGGGTACTCCTTCCGCCAATGCAGGTTCTAATCAAACCATCACCCTGCCTGTGAGCACCGTCACCCTGACGGGCAGCGGCTCGGAGACCAATGGCACGATCGCGTCTTATGCCTGGACACAGGTGAGCGGTCCTGCTACGGCAACCATCGGTACGGCCGCTCAGGCTACGACGGCGGTGAGCGGGTTGGCACAAGGCGTTTATCGATTCCAGCTGCAGGTGACGGATGCGTTGGGTGTGAAGGCCACAGCATCGGTACAGGTGACGGTGAACCCTGCGCCGATAGTACCGGGCACACCTGTTGCCAATGCAGGTGCTAATCAAACCATCACCCTGCCTGTGAGCAGTGTTACCCTGACGGGCAGCGGTTCGGAGACCAATGGCACGATCGCGTCTTATGCCTGGACACAGGTGAGCGGTCCTTCTACCGCAACCATCGGTACGGCCGGTCAGGCTGTTACGACGGTCAGCGGGTTGGTACAAGGTGTTTACCGATTCCAGCTGCAGGTGACGGATGCGTTGGGTGTGACGGCTACGGCGACGGTGCAGGTGACAGTGAACCCTGCGCCTGTGGTGCCGGGTCCCCCTTCCGCCAATGCAGGTTCAGACCAGACGATCACTCTGCCCACGAGCAGTGTGACGTTGACGGGCAGCGGTTCGGAGACCAACGGTACTATCACGTCTTATGCCTGGACACAGGTGAGCGGTCCTGCTACGGCAACCATCGGTACGGCCGGTCAGGCTGTGACGATAGTGAGCGGGTTGGTCCAGGGTCAATATCAATTCCAACTCAAGGTTACAGATAATTCAGGGGTGACGGCTACTGATGTCGTGAATGTGACGGTGAATCCGGCTATACCGGTGCCGGGCACGCCCCAGGCCAATGCCGGGTCTAATCAGACGATCACCCTGCCTGTGAGCAGCGTTACGCTGACGGGCAGCGGCTCGGAGACCAATGGCACGATCGCGTCTTATGCCTGGATACAGGTAAGCGGTCCTGCTACGGCAGCCATCGGTACGGCCGGTCAGGCTGTTACGTCGGTGAGCGGGCTGGTACAAGGTGTTTATCGATTCCAGCTGAAGGTGACGGATGCGTTGGGTGTGACGGCTACGGCGACGGTGCAGGTGACCGTGAATGCGGCGCCGGTGGTACCGGGTGCTCCTACTGCCAATGCAGGTTCAGACCAGACGATCACTCTGCCCACGAGCAGTGTGACGTTGACGGGCAGCGGTTCGGAGACCAATGGTACTATCGCGTCTTATGCCTGGACACAGGTAAGCGGTCCTGCTACGGCAGCCATCGGTACGGCCGGTCAGGCTGTGACGACGGTGAGCGGGCTGGTCCAGGGTCAATATCAATTCCAGCTGAAGGTAACCGATGCACTGGGTATTACGGCTACAGACGTTGTAACGGTAACCGTGAATGCGGCGCCGGTGGTACCGGGTAGTCCTTCTGCCAATGCGGGTTCAGACCAGACGATCACCCTGCCTGCGAGCAGCGCCACCCTGACGGGCAGCGGTTCGGAAGCTAATGGTACGATCGTGTCCTATGCCTGGACGCAGGTGAGCGGTCCTGGTACGGCAACTATCGGTACGGCCGGTCAGGCTGTGACGACGGTGAGCGGATTGGTGCAAGGTGTTTATCAATTCCGGCTGAGGGTAACCGATGCCCTGAGTATTACGGCTTCAGACATTGTAACGGTAACCGTGAATGCGGCGCCGGTAGCGCCGGGGGCTCCTTCTGCCAGTGCCGGGTCTAATCAGACGATCACCCTGCCCACGAGCAGTGTAACGTTGACGGGCAGTGGTTCGGAGACCAATGGTACGATCGTGTCCTATGCCTGGACACAGGTGAGCGGTCCTTCTACGGCAATCATAAGTGCGGCCGGTCAGGCCATTACGACGGTGAGCGGGTTGGTGCAGGGGGTATATCAATTCCAGCTGAAGGCAACGGATGCGGGGGGTGTGACGGCTACCGCGACGGTGCAGGTGACGGTGAATCCGGCGCCGGTGAATCAACCGCCGGTGGCTAATGCAGGACCGGATCAGACAGTAGCTGCCGGGACGGTCACCTTATTGGATGGTTCGGCTTCTTATGATCCTGATGGAACCATTGTAAAATACCAGTGGATCCAGCTTTCGGGTAGAGGCGGGGTGACGATCACCAATTCCAATTCATCCAAGCCAACCCTTTATGGATTGACGCAGGGGGTCTTTGTTTTCCAGCTTACTGTAACGGATAACGGCGCAGCTACTGCGAGCGACCAGGTAACCATCACGGTGACGGATGCTACGCCGCCTCCGGCTGTTCTTAAACCGGTGGCCATGGCGGGTAAAGATACTATCCTCTTCTATCCTGCTGAGACCACTGTCACGCTGGATGGCAGCGCTTCATACGAAACAGGGGGCAGTATAGCCACTTTTAGCTGGAAGCAGGTGTCGGGTCCGTCCACGGCGGTTTTCGACAACAGTCTGAGCGCCCTTGCGAATGTGAGCCAGCTTAGTATAGGAGACTATGTCTTTATGCTGACCGTTACCGATGCGGCAGGTGCCAGCTCGACGGCCACAGTGACTGTTCACGTGAAGAGCGATCTGCGCAACTCCGGGTTCAAAGTAGGGCTGTATCCGAATCCTGTGCTGGTCAGCCAGAACCTGAACGTCGAGGTCAGTACGGGCAATCCGGGAGTCATCACGTTCACGATATATGACATCGGGGGCAGGATTGTGAAGAAGATAGCCGCCAGCAGCCAGCTTTCTACCTTCCAGCAAGCCATTCCCATCACCGGCATGAGCAGGGGTGTCTATGTTCTGATGATAGAGTCCGGCGGGAAGGTCCATCCGTACAGGTTTGTGGTCGATTAATAGGGACAAAAGCATCACTCAAAAGCTTAATGTATAACAACAAAAAAGCCGCTCAACTGAGCGGCTTTTTTATGGAATGGTGTTCGTTGGTCTTTTACTTTTCGAAAAGGAGGATGGGGTATTCTCCCTTCATCCCGAACTTTTCCGGCTGCGCCTCTTCTTTTTTATACAGCCAGCTGAGGATCTGTTTACCGAACAGGCCCTTGTGGATATATATTTTCATAAAGGGGACGTTGACAGTGCGCCAGACTTTTACCTGGAAGGGAAAAGGCAGGTGGGTCTTAAAATATTCGTATGGGTGGGCGTGGAAATACAGCATTTTTTCCGGCGCTTTATTCCGGGCGAGCTTGCTGGCCAGTCTGTTTATCCTGTTTTTGATAAACATGCCTGCGCGCGAAGGCAATAGCCAGAAATTCATCCAGGGGGAGTGTTTGAACCATTCGTATACGATGACTCCTTTTCCTTTTGGCGCCAATGTCCGGTAGAGCTCTTTCATAGCCGTCGCCTGTTCTTCTTTGGGGATATGATAGATGGTGTTCAGAGAGATAAAACCATCGATGGCCCCATCTTTAAAGGGCATATTCGTCATATCGCAGAGGACGCAGATACCTTTGTCACCCAGCTTCTTTTTAGCTTCGGACAGGGCCTGGAAGGAGAAATCCACGCAAATGCGATATTTATAATTGGCGGAATATTGCAGGTAGTCGGGGAATTGAAGGGCGCCTGAAGCAGCGTCCAGCATATAGGTTCCGGTGGGGTTGAGGTAGCGGTTTACCCGGTCGTGGCATTTTTTGATGTATTCTTTTGTCACTTCTCTGAGGTCTTCGAAGATAACGGCGTCTTCATAATCTCCTTCCTCGTTGGCGAACCATCCTTTCTCATCATAAAAGTCCTTTACAAGCTGCTTATCTGCGCTGATCGTATTTTTAAGCATCTTGTCCTTCGAATCTACCAGGGCCAGGTCCTTCAGGAGCAGGATGATCCCTTTAATAATGGGAAAAATATAATCCCCTTTAACGGAGATTAGTCCTTCGGCGATGGGTCCCGGAACCGGTTTGCCGTCTGCCTGCCAGATTTTGCCTTCGGCTATTTTTCGGTTGATCTCTTCTATCTCCGCGGGTTGAAGGCTGCGCAGGTCATTTCCGGTAAAAGGGCATTTGAGTATCGATATCCATTCCATAAACATGAAGGGTTTGGGTAAAAAATGCTATTTCAAAGCTAGTTTTTGTTTGCTGTTTTTTCGATGGCTTTATATAATTCATTGACGCAATTCTCCCAGTTGTGCGTCTTTGCAAACCGGATCCTTTCGGCTTCCATTGCAGGATTATTGGCAGAAAGGGCAGTCTGGATAAGGCCGGGATATTCATCCGGGCGATCGGCCAGCCAGGTATGGTCCTCGAATATCTTCATTGCCTGGGTGCGGGTGGCTACTACGGGTTTGCCCAGGGCCAGGTATTCGTCTATTTTCAACGGGTAGTTTCCCCTGGTGATGGTGTTTTTCAACTGGGGATTGATACATATGTCGAAGGCCCGGACATAGGACGCCAGCTGAGAAAAGGGCCTTCCGCCGGTGAAATAAATATTGGGCAGGCGGTGAAGAGGGCTTTGTTTGAAGGCTTCGTCCTCCGGTCCGACCAGTACAACGGACCATTCGGGGTGTGACAGGGCGATGCTGTCGAGTATATCGTGGTCCAGTCTTTCTGAGTCGAGGGCTCCGATGTAGCCGATAAGCGGGCCGGGCAGGTGGCTGATATCTTCGGGCGTGGAAAGGTGGCGGGTGTGATCGAAATGAGAAAAATCGCAGCCTTGTCCCATATAATAGGATTGGGGATTGAATTGGCTGCTGTATTCTGCATAGTAAAGGGAATTGGCGACTACCAGGTCCGACTTACGGATCAGCTGGGGCTCCAGGATGGAGACGTGTTTTTTCCAGTAAGGATAACCTTGCAGGAAGTCCCGCATATAATAAATATAGAGGGAGGGACGAAGGAGCTCTTTCAGGTAATAGCCGTTGTAGATATCGTTATCATTGAAGAGTATGATATCCCTGAAACCCAGGTCGGTTATGGCCTGTCGGATGTTCCGGGCGAAATTCCGGTTATTGATGAACCAGGTGACTGCTTTTACTGCCAGGGTGGTAGGAAGCCAGTTAACGGATTCTATCAGCGAACCCGGATAAAACTCCCAGATATTCGGTGCGACTTCCCTGATCTTTTCCTGTCTTTCCCGGATGACGGCGATGTGCTGTTCGATCTTGGGATCGATGTCCTTTGCAAAATAGGCTTTCCTTTTGATTGGGAAGTTGACATAAAGGACCCTATTGTTTTGGGCGAGGACGGCGGCGATGTTCTTGGCGTTACAACCCGTTTGGAAATACCAGGGTTGCAGACCGACCATGACGATATCGCGTCCGGTGATGGAAGGGACGGCAGGGGTATTTATTGGGGAAAGCAGAAGGTTATCCGGTGCTTGCGGCATAGCTTTTCTTTGCGGTTGCTTTTTGTTGCGGCTGTTTTCTTTGCGGCTGTTTTCTTTACGGCTGTTTTCTTTACGGCTGTTTTCTTTAAATACGACCGGGTTATCATTTTAGTTTACCAAATCCTTTCAATAAAATGGGGGGGGTGATGAGCCTGATCGTTTCTTTAAGGGATGTTTTGAAATTCGATCCGGAATCTTCCTTCCGGTATTTGAAGATCGTCGAATGTTCTTCTGCTCCGGCCAGTACTTCTTCTTCGGGCCTGCCATTGGTATAGTAGTATAAAGCCAGTGATTTCCTGGTCCTGTCCGGGGGGCAGGTCAATGGGTTGGGATGTCCGTGATACGATGTGGAGGTAGTGGAGAACATGGCCATTCTATTAAAGAGCGGCAATATCTTTTTACGGCTTTCTTTCATCTCTTTATCCCAAAGTTCGAAGTGGCCGCCATATTCTTCTTTCCAGTCTTCGTTAAGATAGATCAGGACGTTAAGCCGGCGATCCAGCTTGGTTATGGGATGTTTATTGAAATCGGCGTGGAGTTTGAGCATTCCCCCCGGTTGGATCTGGTGGCAGCCGCCGCCGTCGAAAAAGGGGTCCGGGATCAGGTTTTGGATGCCGCTGAGCTCGGAGAGGAATTCCAGGAAGGGCTGAGAATTCAGATAATGCATGAAAGTTTTGGTCTTGGGACCGAACCGGTATTCTCCTTTGGAGGCCAGTTTTACCTGGTTAGGATCATTGAACTTAATATCGGCTTTTTGGGTCAGATCGGGGAATTCATTTAAGATATCCTTCAGCATTTCTGCATTGAAAAAATTGTCGAAATAGATGTTGGGGAAGGGGTCGCCCGTAACATACTCTTCGTTCCTGGCTTTGCCAAAATCTTTCAACTCCTCATCAGTTAGATTAATGAAAGTCATATGAAGACGTGTTTTTTCGGTTTTGATGGGTCTAATAAAAGATGGCGGCAAACGAAATATTACGTTTTTCCGGCTATTGGGTCTGATAGAGTGTGAGGATGACTTGGATGCACAAATTTAACAAAAAATCTGAGCTTTTTTTTCTTTTTTTCCAAATTTGTTCCGTATGGATCGATTGAGAATTACGATTTGACAATCAAGTTGTTGAATCTTTTACTTGGTGGCTGGATGCCGTGGTTTCAGGAGGCCCGACAATACAAATGCCTGACCCAGCAGGAGGAGGAACAGGGGTTCGATTTCATACCGGAAACGCATATTCTCGTAATGTTCTATAAAGGAACTGATAAAAAAGGAAAAACTTATGGTCAGCAGGATGAATACATTCAGCGGGCTGAGGTATTTGCGATGGATGGCCTGTCGAAGGATAAAGAAAAGCACGGCCAGGTATAACAGCATCTTGGGTATGGCGGAAATTGTGAGGGCTATTCTCCTTTGGTTGTGCCCGTTGGCGAAATGGGTCAGGTTGAAGGAATAGACCAGGTCGTAATATTTTATCTTTCCTGCTTCTTTTTCTGCGTAGGGGTAGCGGGTTGCGGGTGCGAAGAACATGACGGCGGACTGGAGGACGTTCTTCCCGTAGTTCAACGGGTGTGACTTGATATATTGTTTGCTGACCTCCATGTACCGGCGGGAAATTTCGATATAGGCAATGTGGTTCTCATTCTTGAGAGAGTCGTTCTTGTAGACTTGCAGCAGATCTCGGTCATCGAGGCCGGCGTATCTTTTTTCGGCATCGCCGGCGATAAATTTCCGGTAGGTATTGATATCGGAAAAGGGTTCGAAGGCTTCGATCCGGGAGGAATCTTTCATGGGGTGGTCATGGAAGACGGTCCTTGCCATATTCATGCCGAGCCAGGAGGAGGCGGAGAACTGGCCGAAGACAACATAATTCTTGACGTACCATCCTCCGACCAGCAGCAGGGACAGGGCGAGCCCGGCGAATAGTCCTTTGAAAGCGGCGGTTTTCCGAAAGGAGAAAAGAACGGCAGCGCCGATGACGGCCAGCCATAAAATGTGATACATGCTCCTGGTGAGGCAGGCGACTGCGAGCGGGGCGAAGATGCCAGCTATGGTTATTCCGCTCGTTTTTTGGGGATGGGGTTCATTTACTTTTCCGGACAGTTGTGACAGGAAGAAGGCGCTGGTCAGCAGGAGCAGGGAAATAAAAGTCGTATAGAATAATTCGGATTCAAAGATGAGAAGGGCCGGGCTCAGGAGATAGATCAGCGACAGCAGGAGGGGTATCCAGGGATGCCTGGTGAGGCGTATCAATATCGTATACAGTAACAGGGTATTGACCAGGGAAATAATTTTCAGCAGGATGGAGAATACGACCGGCGCATTCGAACCGGCTATCTTTACGATGCAACCCAGCAGGATGTTGAAAACAGGGGGTTGGGCATGGTCATACCAGAGACCCTGGAGCAGGTGGTGCCGGAGGGTTTCCATGTCCAGGTATTGCCAGTATTTGAACAAGGCTTCGTACTTAAAATGTATGCCGAACAAGGCAATGATCGTTCGGGAAACGACAAATAGGAGGATGATCAGGCCTGTTTGATTTCTGTATGAGCGAAAATTGGTGATTGGGAGGGGGGCTGTTGCCTGTGCATTCATTCCTGTTGCTTTTGAATCGGGCTCTAAATAAGTGAAAAAAGGCAGAAAGTAGGAAAAAAGTTTGACGGTGACAATAAAAGCCCTAATTTAGTAGGGCTAAATCCTCCGATATTTTATTTTAAGACTAACCACCTAAATTCCATCTCCTATCTCTGCTGCTTGCCTTAATAATTACTTTATTGCCCGTTCCAGGTTTTGTATCTCGTTAATCATTCTAATTACTATTTATGAAAGCAGTGAAGAGGTTGATTGTTTGTACGATGGTCGCGGTCCCGTTAATGATGATCCCTGCTAAATCCCATGCAGGTACTATCGGAGACATTCTCAAACAAATTTTCGGCAACGACAACAACAATGACAACAACAACAAAGACAAGAAACAGGATCCGGGTTCTCCCGGCACCAGTGTACCTCTTGATGGAGAGTTGTGGCTTTTACTTGCGGCCGGTCTGGGTCTTGGAGCTAAAAAGATCTATGACGGAAAAAGGACGCAGGTCAGAGCAGCCGAACTATAACAGTCGCCGGGTATTTTTATGGTAAAAAGAGTAGCCTTTAACAAAAGGGCAATCCTCCCTTTGGTATTTTTTCTTTCTTCTTGTTATCTGGTTTTGCTGGTCTCCTCCACACAGAAAGATATTTTTTTTTCCGGTGACGGGGGAATGAAATACGTAGTGATCCAACAGCTGCAGCGGGGCGAAGGGTTCAAATACCTTCATCTTGGTCAGCCGAAATGGGTAATGGATATCTGGTCGAATGGATATTTTCCCTTGAAAAAACCGTTTGTTTATTCCTCTCCCGGGGGGTATTTATTTTCTTTCCCTCCTTTTTTTCAGTTGCTAAGTTCTTTTTTCTATTTAAAGTTGGGTTATTGGGGGCTCTATGTCATTCCGCTGGTGAGTGCGTTATCGCTTTGGCTGCTTTTTATAGGGGTATTGAAACGTTGTGGACTAACCTCGGAAAACGTCGCCGTTGCTCTCGGGATACTGGTATTCGGCACTCCTCTAACCCTATATGGCGCTATTTATTGGGAGCATATGCCGGCCGTGCTGTTGTTGTTTGGCGGGGCGGCCCTCATCCTTGATCCCCGGCCCCGTCCGGCCGGAGCGGTGCTGGCGGGACTGGCCTGCGGAACTGCTTTGTGGTTGAGACCTGAGTCTTTTGTCATGGATTTTCTGTATGGAATGGCTGCCCTGGTGTTATTCCGGAATCGACGGCTTATCGCCTATCCGGCTTTCGCACTGGCGATGATCCCTCCCATGGCGGCATTCCTGGTCTTCAATAAGGTAAACTATGGTTCTTTGATGGGCGTTCACAGCTACCAGGTATTACAGGAACATTCTTTCCTGTTTAAGATCGCCAAAGGGTTCTTTGAGCTATTCCTGATCAACTGGACTGCTTTCATCTATTTTCCTTTTATGATCCTGCTGCTGCCTGCGCTGTATAAGATGTGGAAGAGACAATGGTTGGCGGGGCTGCCGGTGACCCTCCTGATCCTGGTGACGGCTGCTTTTTGCCTGTTGAGTCCTTTCCTGATGCCCAATAGTGGCGGCCGGCAGTGGGGAGCGCGTTACTTTCTACCCGTCCTGCCGATGCTGGCGGCGGCAGGCGCCCTGGTTTACCGGGAACTGGTTTTGACGGACCGGCTGAGGGCGCCGCGATGGGTGGCGGGTCTGTTGCTGGCTGGCCTGGTATATAGTGTCCTGCTGAATACTGTTGGGGGAGGCCTGTTCAGTCTTAGGGACTCCAATTACAACCGGGTCAAACCCGCTTTTGATTTTGTCAAACAGCAACAGGAGAAGGTGATCCTGGTCAATTCGGAAAATATTCCCATGGAGATGGCTGTTCTTTTTGACCGGCACTATTTTTTCCTGGCGCCTGCGGATACGAGCTTTCAGCGACTGATGCCCCTGCTGAAGGGCCAGGGTGTCCGGGAATTCCTGTATATCAGCCAGGAAGTCGGCGCTCCCGGGCTTCCCAACGAAGTCAGCGCTCCCCGGCTTCCCAATTTATTGAATGCGGACACCGGGCTGTTGAAAAAGGGTAATTATTATTTTGGAAAATATATGATCCCCTGAGATCGATCATCCATACCAGCAAAAGAACCGGCAAAACTGCCAGCAGCGGGAAAGGTATTCCTCGTCCCATTCTCTTTTTTATCGGGAAGGCGCTGCTGCTGTTTATTGTTTGGAAATTACTCTATCTGTCCTATCTGCAGCCGAAAAGGATACTGGATGATCCGCTGACGTCGGCGGTAGGTGTTTTGACGACGGGGGCGCTGAACCTGGTCTCCGGGGCGGACACTTATACCGTACGGAAAGTCCCGGACACTGCTGCAGCGGACATAGGCGGAGCAGTCACACGGGTCATGGAGATCTACCGTAATGGAGAAAAGACGCTAAAGGTAGCCGATCCCTGTAATGGGCTGGAGCTAATGGTGCTGTATGGCGGTTTTATCTTTTGCTTTCCGGGTGTTCTGCAGCGCAAGGCCGGCTTTCTCCTGGCCGGGTGGGCGCTGATCCTATTACTGAATATACTGCGTTGCATGCTGTTGGTGCTGATCTTCGTCTATTACCGGAAATACCTGGATTTTTCGCATCATTTCGTCTTTACTTTTATTGTGTATATGGCCATTTTCTGGCTATGGTATCGCTTTACCAGAGTGCCGGCCGGCTCAATCAAAATTTAGTCAATGGTTTCGTCGCGCTGGTCCCATCGGAAAGGGTGATCCTGACAAAATAAACGCCTGCCGGTAGTCTGCCGGCTGTTACCGGGATAAGGGTTGTAGCGGCGCGAGGAGAATAGGATTGGCGGTCGACGGGCAGCCCCGATGAATTGACGATAATGACCTCTACTGCCTTTTCCTGCGGGAGACTGATCTCCGCCAGATATCCTTCTCCACCGGCGGAGCGGTATATCTTACTAATGGAGAATTTGGTAAGAGGATTCATTACGCTCAGGATCCGGGAGAAACTCTCCTGCTGTCCCTCCATCCATCTCAGGCGGTAATAACTCTTTCCGGGGAGGGGGGTGTTGTCGGTATAGGAATAATTATTTGCAGTATTAGCGGCGGGGCTGGTCCCGTCGATATGTTGCAGGGATTGGAAAGACTTTCCATCGGGGCTTCTTTGTATTTCGAACCAAAAGGGGGCCCCGGCCAGGTCTTTATTTGTTGCCGACCATACCAGCAGGACGGCTTGTTGTAGCCAGTCAGCCCTGAGATCGGTGAGCACTAAGGGCAGGGGGGCGGATCCCATGATATTGGCGGCTTTGGCCGCCTGGAAGAACAGGGCGTGCCCGGCGTCGTTGACGTGAATGCCATCCCCTGAATTATATTGGGGAAGTATACCCAGGGTTGTGGGATCTGTCACGGGATCCCAGAAGTTCAGGGCATGTGTACCGAACTCTGCCAGTACAGAGTCTCTTCCTTCCCGGAGCAATTGCCGTGTGCCGGTGCTCGCATCATTCCTCGGCTGGGTGGTAGTAACAAAACACCTTTTTCCGGCTGCGACTGCCGTATCATATATAGTGCGAAGATTGGAGAGGTATTGCGTAAGTGAATAGCCTAATATAAAGTCATTGGTGGGATAGTTGACGAGGATGACGTCTGAGCCGAGGCTGATCAATTTGGTGACGTTGTTATCGGTGGCGGGTCTCGGAAAACTTGAATTTGGAGGTATGTAACTGCTGGGCATACCTGCAAAACTTGTCGCGCCGGGCAGGGCTAAGTTGTATAAGTGATTCAGCGCTCCAAGGGAGCGGTAATAGGCCGCGGTGCGGTTGACCCAGGTGCTGTCCGGGGTAGAGGCATTGTAACCGTAAGCCGTTGAAGATCCGATGACTCCCAGCGTTTGTGCAGGGGCAATAATGGCCCAGCCGGTAAGGCAGACCAATAGGAGGAATAAGGGGCGCATGTTGATTGCTTTAAGGGAGTGAATGAAGGTCGGTTAGTAATAGGTGGATGAGATCGGGTGAACGGAAAGAGTAAGGATAATAGAGTGAGGAAAGAATTTAAAAATATAGTTTATTTTGTGCAATTCCTATGCCACGAGTAAAAAGCAAAACCTTTTTTTGGATAGGCCTGTCTATCATCGCCGTCCTCTACTGTCTATATTATCTTTTCTTTATGTATGGGGTATTCATAGGCATGCCTCTTAGGGCGCGGCATATCATCAAATTTCTCTTCATCCTTATGGCTTATGCGGCGGGAGCCTATTGCCTGAAGAAATATGCCATGGCCTGGATGTTGCATACCTGGCACGTGTTATATCTCACCACTTTATGTCTCCTCGTCTTATTAGGTATTTACGACTGGGGTTTTGCCAGGGCCCCTTTGCCTATCAGGGGGATAGCCGATGACCTGCAGGAATTTCTCGTTTCGCCTATTCTTTATGTAGCCATCAGTGTGATCGGGCGCGTGAGTTGGACCTAGCTATCAGGGCCGGATCCGGGTTAGCGAAAGGGCCGATAGAAGGAGCGGGTACCCAGCCGGAGCATGGGCTTATCGCCGGAGGTGTCGCCGTAAGCATATATTTCTCTGAAGCCGGCCAGGTCATAGGCTTCCCGGATACGCCGGACCTTTTCCTCGCCGTGGCAGTTATGACCGAGAATTTTTCCGGTGAGGCGGATGGGGGCGGTTTTTGTTTCCAGCCGGGTGGACAGCAGGGCGGCTCCGATGCTGCCGGCCCAGGAGCTTAGCCAGTTTTCGGGTGAGGCAGAAACGACAACGATCGAGAAGCCTTCCTCTTTCAGCCGGTTGATCTCTGCCTGGGCTTTTGGCCGGATAAGGGCCGGGACCATGGTGCTGCTGAACCGGTCGCATACTTCCTGAAAGGCAGGAAGAGGGGTGTTCCGGAAGAACCAGGTCAGCATTCTTTCCTTAGCGGACTGGTTGGAGATAATTTTCAGGCGGTAGGCCACCAGCCAGGGGCTGTTCAACGCAAAACCAAGATAAAAAGGGAAGGCGCCTTTGCTGAATTTTATGAATTCGAGCAAGGTGTCTTTTGTCGTGATGGTACCGTCAAAATCAAAAAAGGCGATCCGCTGGCTCATAGAAAATATTTTAAGACCCGGCCTAATTATTTTAAGATCCAGCCTTTAGAGTTTAAGCTTTTTGAAAAGGAATTCAGGAATAGACTTGATCACCAGCATGATCCAGCGCCAGAACCATTTTACGTACAGGACATTCTTTTTCTTTTCGATAGCCTTGACGATGGCGCCGGCCACCTGATCCGGTGTTGCGGTGAGGAGGCCGGGCAGGGGCATATTCTCCGTCATTTTGGTATAAACGAATCCCGGTTGCACGGTAAGGACGTGCACGCTTTTGTGGAACAGCCGATTGCGAAGGCCTGAAAGGTAGGCGGTGAAACCAGCCTTGGCGCTGCCGTAAAAGTAGTTGCTCTGGCGGCCTCTTTCTCCTGCTACGGAACTGATGCCGACGATGATTCCCTGTCCCCGGGCTGCATATTCGTTTGCGATGATGTTGAGGATGGAAACGGCGCCTACGTAATTGACCTGCAGGATACGCTGGCATTCCTGCCAGTCGGATTCTGCCCTGGTCTGGTCGCCGAGATAGCCGAATATGCTGATCGAGATATCGGGCCGGGCCGGGAGGGAGGCAAAAAATGCTGGATGGCTTTCGGGCTGTGCCGCATCGAATTCATGCAGTGTGCAGGAGACACTATATCTGATCGAAATATCCGATTGCAGCGGGTGCAGCCGTTCGGCATTCCTTGCGGCGAGCTGGACAGAATGGCCTGAGGAAGCGAATTTCCGGGCCAGGGCGACAGCTATATCCGAACCGGCGCCGAGTAACAGGACAGTAGGCATAATTATTTAAATATTGGTACATCTTTTATATACAGAAGAAGAGTATAACTGGCTACCCAGAGGAGTAAGGTGATCTGTATGAAACGGTCTTTATAGAGGATCTTAGTAGGCGAGCCGGAATCGGTAGAGATGTAAATGATTTGCAAATAACGCATAATTCCCGCTAAAACAAAAATACAAGTGTAATAAAGTCTTCTCGAACCGGTGTACGCTATGGTAACGGGGGACATCGTGTACATGAGATAAGCGACTACGATGACTGCGCAGACAAGGGCCAGCAGGATATTGAGGAATTCCAGGTTATATCCTTTAATGGATTTGCGCATATCTGTGCCTGAGCTGAGCTTTAGCAGGACGTCATCGCGTCTTTTACCAATGGCCATGAATACGGCCAGCAGGAAAACCATGATAACGATCCACTCCGACAAGGGGACATAAGCTATGACGGACCCTCCTTTGATGCGGAGGACAAAACCGGTTGCCAGGATAACGATATCGAGTATGGATATGGATTTAAGTCCCAGGGAGTAGGCAAGATTAATGAGAAAATAGATCGATATGACGAAAAGGAACTTATCTCTTATCCACCAGGCCAAACCGAAACCGGCAATCAGCAGGAGTCCGCAGATGGCGAGAGCAGCGGAAGGTGAGACGGCTCCCGAAGCCAGGGGGCGTTTGCATTTGACCGGATGTTTGCGGTCGTCTTCCCTGTCGCGGTAGTCGTTGATGATATAAATGCTGCTGGCGATGCAGCTAAAGGCGATAAAGCCATAAAAAACGTGGATCAGCTTGTCCAGATTGAAAATTTCACGCCCGAAAAAGAGAGGAATGAACAGAAACAGATTCTTTGCCCAATCCTTAGGTCTTAAGAGTTTCAGATATGCCACTACATTAAATTGTCGCGACAAAGTACAAACAAAAAGACAAAATCAATAATATTGCGCAGAAATAATATATTAAGTTAACTTCCCCGTTATGACCCGTAATCTGGCAGCCAAGGCTGAACTGTCTATTATACTCCTCATGGCCTGCATACCATTGCTGATCCATTTACCTTACCGGGTGAATATCTTCCTCTCCTGGGAAGGGGCTTACCGTATCAGTGAGGGACAACTGCCGTTTCGTGATTTTGGTATTCCATTGGGGGGCATGTATTGGGTGATCCCGGCTCTTTTCTTTAAAATTTTCGGGGCTAAGCTTATAACGCTGGTGAAGGCCCAGGTCTTTATCAATGTATTAGCGGGGCTGGCTTTCCGTAGTATTCTCAACAGCCTGGGTGTGGGCAGAGGGGTCCGGCTGGTTTCGGTGTTCCTGTTCTGTCTTTCATATTCTTTTTTTAATTTCTGGCCCTGGTACAATCATACTGTAATAGTATATGAACTACTGGGTCTTGCCTGTCTGCTGCGTTATATTCGCTTTGATCCCGCGACTCACCCTGCTCCGGCAACTCACCCCGCTCCGGCGACGGGAGTAAAAGCAGTTATGCGTTACCGGTGGTTATGGCTCGCCCTGGCCGGATTCTTTATCACCTGCTCTTTTCTTACCAAGCAGGATGGGGGAGGTATCGCCGTGTTGCTGGCGGGCGGTCTGCTGGCCGTCTATGGCTGGTTATCGCGAAAATGGCTGCCATTGCTGATTTTTATCGGGAGCTTCGTCTTTTTCCTTTTGCTGCTTATTCTTCCTTTTCTTTCCCATGGTTTCGGATATTGGTTTAATCACGGGCAGCCCCCTCACTCATCGAGGGTATCTGTTTTTGACATAACATCGGAGCTCTTCGGCTCTTCGCTGTGGATCAAATTTTACCTGTTCCTCATCGTGCTGCTGGGGGTCATCCGGTACCGGAGCCTGGCTGCTCTGAAAGCGGATCCGAAAGGGGTCTTGTTGATGGTGCTGACTATAGGGATGCTTGGGGAAGCTGCTATCCTGCAGGTAACGAGCTATACTCCTCCCGACAATAATATTTTCTTCCACAGTTTTGCCTTTGCAGGAATCCTTGCCCTATTGTCCCCTTTGCTCCCGGAAAGGCTGGAAAAGCCGGGGGTGACGGTTGTATTGCTTGCAGGCGTTCTGTTTTGGTGGAGCGGTGTGTGGTGGAAATATACCCAGCGGCTTGCGGGACCTTTTCTGTCGAGGCCGGCAGCGGCATCGCCAACGGGCGAGAATGTAGTCAATAAGGATACTTATATGATCAACCCGGATACGACATACCGGCCGACGGATATCCCGACGGAGTTGTGGGTAGACTGCGGCCTGCCTGCTTTTCGCCGGATATCCATGCCTGCGCCGACGGCAGATGGAATTCACCGTCTGCTCGATATGGATCTGATCAGGAAATATCGCCGGGAAATGGTGTCGGATACTGGTAACGCGAAGCTCCGGGTGCTGAACATGTCTGAACTTACGCCATTGGCGGCGGAGATACCCTTTGAGCTGGAAAAAAATTCACAGCTGCCGCTGTGGTATCACCTGGGAGTCGGTATGTTCAACCGTCAGGCGGATACCTTCGAAACGAGGGTAAGGCGACGGTATTATGACCTGGTGTTATTCGAATACGTTCCTACCTTGAATAATTTTTATCCTTTTCGGGTCCGGGATTCCCTGCGGTTGCATTACTCACAGGTGGATTCTTTTATGGCGCCGAGGCGGGGACCGGAATCGCAGGGGGTTATCGAGGTTTTTGTGCGGCCCGCGGATTAGGATGGTCCGTATTGCATCCTGGTTTAATTTTGACGAATCATTTCGACCATTACATCCATATTAGGAAATCCCATCGAATATCTTAAAGGGGTAGGTCCCTTGCGGGCAGAGCTGTTAAAAAAGGAGCTCGGGATATTTGTTTTCCAGGACCTGCTGGAGCTTTTCCCTTACCGGCATGTGGACCGGACAAAAGTTAATCTCATCCGGGAGATAGGGCCTGGAACGGAGTATATCCAGGTGACCGGCCGTATAACCAGTGTAAATAATTTGGGCGACAAGCGGACCCGGAGACTCGTAGCCGAGATCCGGGATAGCTCGGGGGTGCTCGAGCTGGTTTGGTTCCAGGGAATAAATGGAATCCAGAAGCTGGTGCAGGTGGGAGAAGAATTCCTGGTTTATGGCCGGGTGAGCTTTTTCCAGGGCAGTCCCCAGATCACTCATCCCGAGATAGAGGTCTTACAGGGGCAGGCAGCGGATCGCCCGGAATTCCTGGACCCGGTGTATCCTACTACGGAGAAACTGAAAGTCAGAGGTTTAGGTGGCCGGCAGCTGGGTAAGCTAACCCAGGTGTTGCTAAATATGCTAAAGGAAAGGGACCTGCCCGAGAATTTACCGGAGTCGGTCATGACTTATCCGGATCCGGAGACCGGGCTGGTGAAACGCTGGCTTACCCGGTATGAAGCCTACCGGCAGATACATTTTCCTACCCAACCGGTTTTATACCGGGAAGCGGTGGCGAGGCTGAAATTTGAAGAATTGTTCCTGGCTCAGCTGCGGCTGGGATTGATCAAATCAAGACGGCACCGTTATTCTCAGGGGGTGGTGTTCGGACAGGTGGGGGAAATATTCAATGGGTTTTACACCCATTATTTACCTTTTGAGCTGACGGGGGCCCAGAAAAGAGTATTAAAAGAGATCCGGCGCGATACGGGCAGCGGCCGGCAGATGAATCGTTTGTTGCAGGGGGATGTAGGCAGCGGGAAGACCATCGTGGCTTTGCTGGCGATGTTGCTGGCTATTGACAATGGTTTCCAGGCTTGTCTGATGGCGCCGACAGAAATATTATCCCGGCAGCACTATGAGGGCATTTCGGCTTTATTAAAAGAATTGCCCTTGGAAGTGCGGTTATTGACAGGCTCTTCGAAGTCGAAGATCCGGAAGGAAGCTTTGGAGCTGGCCCGGGAAGGCGGCTTGCATATCCTGATCGGGACGCATGCTGTCCTGGAAGAAACGGTGCAGTTTCAGCGTTTGGGGCTGGCGATCGTGGACGAGCAGCATCGTTTTGGGGTGGCTCAGCGGGCGAGGCTTTGGAATAAGGCGGCTGTTCCGCCACACGTGCTGGTGATGACTGCAACCCCCATTCCGCGAACGCTGGCAATGACGGCATATGGCGACCTTGACTATAGTGTAATGGACGAATTACCACCCGGAAGGCAACCAATCTCTACTGTTCATCGTTTCGAAGATAAGAGGCCGCAGGTGATGGATTTTATCCGGCATGAGATTGGAAAGGGCCGGCAGATTTATGTTATCTTTCCTTTGATAGAAGAATCTGAAAAGCTGGATTATGAGGACCTGATGAAGGGCTATGAGAATATAAAGGCCTGGTTTCCTGAGCCAAAATATTGGATCAGCATGGTGCACGGCCGGCAGACAAATGAGGTGAGGGATACCAACATGAAGAGATTTCTGGCGGGGGACACTCAGATAATGGTGGCCACGACGGTGATCGAAGTGGGGGTCAATGTGCCGAATGCATCCGTGATGGTGGTTGAAAGTGCAGAAAAGTTTGGATTGTCGCAACTGCACCAGTTGCGGGGAAGGGTAGGAAGGGGGGCTGAAAAAAGCTTTTGCATATTATTAACAAGTCCACGATTGGGAAAGGAAGCGAGGGAGCGGATGAGTATCCTCACCGAGACGAATAATGGCTTCAAAATTGCAGAAAAGGACCTGGAAATCAGGGGGCCCGGCGATATAGAAGGGACACGTCAAAGTGGATTACTGAACTTTAAGCTGGCTAATATTGTTCAGGACAGGGGGTGGCTGGAGCTTGCGAGAGATAAAGCCGCAAGCTTGCTGGAGGCGGACCCGGACCTGGTGGCTGAGGAGAATAAGGTTTTGAAGGTTTTTCTGCAATCACAACATGGTAAGACGGCCTGGAGTAAAATATCGTAAATTACTTACAAAACGGAGTGAATCCGGCCTGCTGAAAATTATTAAGTAATAAACCTGAAACTCAATAACTTGGGAAGAATATGCCTTATTGCTGCCTGGCTTATGTTCTCCTTCTTTCAGCTCTCTGCACAATCAGGAGGTTATCCCAATCTTGAGTTTGTCGAGAACAAAGGACAATGGGACCCATTGGTAAAATTCCGTGCAGAATTGAATGCGGGGACTCTTTTCATGCAGCAAAAAGGTTTTACGGTGTTGTTACATGACACGAATGATTTGAGCAGGATCCGGAGGTTATTGCACGGGGATGCTGTTGCGGGGGTGAGTGGGTCGGGGAAGACAGCGACGGCAAATCAAAAGACGGTGACATCGAATCAAAAGACGGTAACGGCCGCCAATCAGGGCAAAGGTGATGGCGGCAGCGGAGGTGGCGACGGCGGAGGTTCGCCGGGAGCTGGCGGAGATCCTTACCTGCTGCATTCCCATACTTACCAGGTGAGTTTTGAAAATGCCAGCGACCAGGTTATGATCGTTGCTGACAAACCCCTGCCTACCTACAACAATTACTTCATCGGGGATAAAAAGAACTGGGCCTCCCGGTGTAAGATATATCAGGGTATCCTTTACAAAAATATGTATGATGGGATCGATGTCCACTATTATTCGGACATGGGATTTGTAAAGTATGATATTATCGTTCATCCGGGAGCCGACCCGGGTAAGATCATATTGAAATATGACGGGCAGAGTAAATTAAGCATCAAAAAGAATAAAATATATGTTCAGACCTCCGTGGGTACGGTGCAGGAGCTGGAGCCCCATTCCTATCAGCTGACGGCGCAGGGCAGGACGGAAGTGACCTGCAATTATGTTTTGCTGCCCGGGAACAGGATCCAGTTCAAGCTGAAGGACTATACTCCGGATGCTACCCTGGTTATCGATCCTACACAGGTATTCTGTTCGTTCACGGGCAGCAAATCGGACAACTGGGGATATACGGCTACCTACGATAATGCCGGAAATTTCTATGCCGGGGGCATTGTCCTGGATGAGTCGAGGTTACCCGGAGGGGGAGGGCCCGGCGGGGGCGGGTTCCTGGTCAGCCCCGGGGCCTTCCAAAGTACTTTTCAGGGGGGAGATGGAAGCGAGGGGGGGCCAAGCCCGGGTTACGACTATGACGTCGGTATCATTAAGTTCGGTTCAAAGCTGGCCAACAGGCTTTATGCCACTTACCTGGGTGGTAACGGCGATGAACAACCGCATAGTATGATTGCAGACAACAGCGGTAACCTGATCGTTACCGGGAGAACGAGCTCTTCTAACTTCCCTTCGACTAATAGTAGTACAAACGGACAGGGCTTTGACATTTTTATTACCAAGCTAAATGCCGACGGCACCGGACTTCTCGGGTCGAGAAGGATTGGCGGCACCGGAGCGGATGGGGTTAATTTCAAACCCAAATATGTAATCAATGCCTCCGGGTCAGACCGGGGTGCGCAGGAGCTTCGGTTAAACTACGGCGACGATGGCCGGAGCGAGGTTATTACCGATAATGCGGGGAATATCTACGTGGCTTCCTGTACACAGTCTTCCGATTTCCCTCTTCTAAATGCGTTTCAGGGCGCGTCGGGGGGCGGACAGGACGGCGTTGTAATAAAAACAAATCCTGATCTCAGCAGTATTCTCTTCAGCTCGTATATAGGCGGAAGTAGTAGTGATGCCGCCTTTGTGCTTGCCCTGAGTCCGCTGGACAACACGGTGTGGGTGGCGGGCGGGACAATGAGCACTAATTTCCCCGGTACCAGCGGGGGGCTCCAACCCCTGCCGGGAGGCGGCGTAGATGGTTTTGTGGCCCAGGTCAGCAACAACGGCGGGACGCTGCTGAAAGCATCCTATTACGGGACTACGGGAACGGATATGGTCTATGGAATAGAATTTGACAAATCGGGATTTCCATACATCATGGGGACTACGACCGGCGTAATCCCGGTCCTCAATTCCCCGTTTAATCAAAACGGCAACCAGGCAAGCGGCAAACAATTTATCACCAAGCTGAAACAGGACCTTTCCGGAGTGGTCTATTCTGCCAATTTCGGGCCGGGTAATGTCAAATCTCCCAATATTTCACCAACGGCTTTTCTTGTCGATCGTTGTGAGAACGTATATGTGTCCGGATGGGGCGGCGGAGCGGATATCAACGATGGTTATCTGAACATCGGCACCAACGGGCTGACTGTGACGTCCGATGCGCAGAAGTCAAGCACGGATGGAGAAGACTTTTATTTTTTCATCCTGCAGAAGAATGCCGCCGGCCAGCTGTACGGTAGTTTTTTCGGTCAAACCCGGGGCGGCTTCGGCGACCATGTGGATGGGGGAACGAGCCGGTTTGACAAACAGGGGGCGATATACCAGGCCATCTGCGCCAACTGTTACGGCGGCGCCCAGTTTCCTACGACGCCGGGTGTTTGGGCTTCTGCCAATGGAACGGGGTCGGCGGGCTGTAATGAAGCAGCGGTGAAGATAACTTTTCAATTTGCAGGGGTCGCCGCAGGATTAAAGACGGTGACGCATGGACGGGGAGACAGCGTTGGCTGTGTGCCGCTGACCGTCTCTTTCTCGGATACGATCCGCAATGCCAAAAGCTATGTCTGGAACTTTGGGGACGGGACGGTTGTGAATACGACGGCTGCGGCGCTGGATCATACGTATACGGCGGTGGGAGACTACGTAGTGATGCTGGTTGCTATTGACAGTAACAGCTGTAATGTGGCGGATACGGCCTATAAAACGATAGAGGTCCGGAATAACCCGGCTTTCCTTGATTTCCGCTATGACAAGACCGGCCCCTGCGATCAGTTTAATTATATCTTCACCAATTTATCCACGCATGCGCCCGGCGCACCCGCTTTCACTGATACTTCCTTCACCTGGAATTTTGGGGATGGGCCGGCGTTGGTGCGGGGAGGATTAACGGGTCAGCCTACTCATTCCTATAGTTCGCCGGGACCTTATAATGTGACCCTGGCGCTGGTGGACACCAGTTATTGCAACTATCCGACCGATACGGTAAAGCTATTGTATGTGGCGCAGAATGTGAAGGCCCAATTCACTACGCCCGCATTTGGCTGTGCTCCGTATACGGCTGTCTTTAACAATACTTCCATTGCGGGCCAGAAATTCTACTGGGACTTTGGGGATGGAAGCCCGATAGACAGTACGGATCTCTCTCCCAGCCATCTTTACCCCAACGTGGGCGCCTACAAGGTTAGCTTAAAGGCTGTGGATTCCACGACCTGTAACATTACCGATACCTATACCTTTACGCTTAATGTACAGGGTAAACCAACGGCGGCCTTTACCTATACGCCGCTGCCGCCTCAGCCGCCGAATACACCGACGATCTTTACGGACGGCTCGACGCCGGCGGTAAAATACCAGTGGTTCTTCGGGGACGGCAGTTCGGAGACGAAGGCCACTCCGGATACTGTTATCCATCAATACAACAAAACGGATACCTTCCAGGTCTGCCTGGTCATCACCAATGAATCGGGGTGTATGGATACGGTGTGTCACCCGGTGCCGGCTGTTATCAACCCGTTATTGGATGTGCCGAATGCGTTTACACCCGGCCGGTTCGGTCAAAATGCTATTGTAAAGGTGGTTGGATTTGGTATAGTACATATGACCTGGAGGATCTATAATCGCTGGGGACAGAAGGTCTTTGAGAGCAATGATCCCTATTATGGATGGGATGGCACCAGTCGTGGACAATTGCAGCCGATGGATGTATATGCGTATACGCTGGAAGCGGAATTTTCCGATGGGACTCATGCGAGCAAGAAAGGGGATATTACGCTGATAAGGTAGGTCTGAGGGGGGTGATCGCGGGATCAAAACATTTTGTAAATTGTAAAATGCACGATTTGAAGTCTCGGTTTTATATAATAGTTTGGCTGATGGCCGCCGTACTGAAAGGGTTAGCCCAGGACGGCGCGTCCAATATCGAATTTGTAGAGAACAAGGGACAGTGGGACAGCCGGGTAAAGTTCAAAGGGGAGATTGGAGTGGGTGCAGTTTTCCTGGAAAACAATGGTTTTTCGGCATTGTTGTACAATACGGATGATCTCAACCGGATAACGAACAATCACCATGGCGTCAAACAGGGTGGTTATACGAAGGTGGGTAATTATGTGGCGCCTCCGATGACGGGGGCGACGACAGGGGGGATCAATCCCGAGGATGCGCTGCGTTCGCATGCTTACCGGGTGACTTGGGTGGGCGGCAGTGAACAGGCTGTTATTGAGGCGGATAAAGCCCTGCCTGGTTACAACAACTATTTTATCGGTAATGATCCTTCCAAATGGACCTCTAACTGTAAGGTCTACCAGGGGGTGACCTATCATAATATTTATCCGAATATAGATGTCCGTTATTATACCTACAATGGCCTGCTAAAGTATGATATTATAGTGCATCCGGGTGGCGACCTGAGCCAGGTGCAGATGCGGTATGATGGGGCCAGCAAGCTGTCCATTAAAAAGAACCAGCTCATAACAGCCACTTCGGTGGGAGATGTGACGCAGCCGGCGCCTTATTCCTATACTTTCGATCCGCAGCGGGGCCGGACGGACGTTTCCTGCCGGTATGTGATCACGGGCGGGAATACGGTGAGCTTTAAGGTAGCAGAAAGTAATCCGGGCGCGACGCTGATCATCGATCCGTCCATCGTGTTTTGTACGTTTACCGGCAGTAAGGTCAGTAATTGGGGATTCACTGCAACCCCGGGTCCGGGGGGGACTTTTTTTGCGGGAGGTATCGTGTTTGGCAGCGCTTTTCCCTGGACTACCGGCGCGCTGCAGCCGGTATATGGGGGCGGCCAGTTTGATGTAGGGATCATAAAATTCAGCAGCAATGGCGCCAATAAGGTATACGCCACTTATATCGGGGGGTCGGATTCCGAGACTCCTCATTCTCTTTTTTCCGATGCCCAGGGTAATCTTGTCGTGTTAGGGCGTACTTATTCGGGTAATTTTCCTTTTAAGACAACGGCTGGTCCGGGCGGTGCTGCGGATATGTTCGTTGCGAAGATAAATACGGCCGGGAGTGCGCTGATCGGGTGTATGCGTATCGGGGGGACCGGGAATGATTGTGTGAATATGGAAGACCAGGTAAGAACGCGTTATGAGAAGGCCGATTCATTGATACGTAATTACGGGGATGATTCCCGGAGTGAGATAGTGATCGATGGGAGTGGAAATATTTTAGTGGCGGCGTCGAGCCAGTCACCACAGGGGCCGAATGGTTTCCCGATAGTCGGGCCTGTTTTTCAGCCGACTTTTGGCGGGGGGCGACAGGATGGGGTGGTGTTGAAGATAGACCCCACCTGCGATCACCTGATCTGGAGCAGCTTTCTCGGGGGGAGTGCGAGTGATGCCGCTTTTGTGCTAAAGGCCGATCCTTTGACGGGAGATATCTATGTAGGCGGGGCTACTGCGAGCTCTAATTTCCCGGGTAATCAGTCGGGAGTGGTGCAGCCGGGGTACCGGGGTGGTGTCTGTGATGGATTTGTTGCACAAATATCTGCGGACGGCACTACCCTTAAAAGGTCTACTTACCTGGGAACGGATGTGGCGGACGCTGTTTATGGACTTGATTTTGACAAAAAGGGCTTTCCCTACGTGATGGGTACGACCAATGGCTCGTGGCCGGTCGTAAATGCGCCTTATTCGGTTGCGGGATCCAAGCAATTTATAGCGAAGCTGCAGCCGGACCTGTCGGCTTTTATTTATTCGACGGTTTTTGGCACCAGCGGGCCGGCGCACGGGTTGCCAAATATATCTCCGGTGGCTTTCCTGGTCGACCGTTGTGAGAATGTATATGTTTCGGGCTGGGGCGGCTGGATCATTGGGGGGGAGAGCGATCCCTACGGGCTGGTTGGGACGGTTGGCATGCCGACGACGCCGGATGCCGCCAAACGGCTGAGTGATAACCGGGATTTTTACTTTATCGTTATCCAGAAGAATGCTTCGGCCTTGCTGTATGGGACCTTTTTCGGGCAGAATGACAATTCAAGAAGCATCAGCGAGCATGTGGATGGGGGAACGAGCCGTTACGACCAGAACGGGGCTATTTACCAGGCTATCTGCGCCAATTGTAACGGCGGGCAGACGGGGCGCTTTCCAACGACGGCAGGGGTATGGTCGCCCAATAACGGAGCGGGCACCAATGGCTGTAACCTGGCTGCGATAAAGATCACTTTTGGTTTTGCGGGGGTGGGAGCAGGCTTACGGGCTTCCGTCAACGGGCGTCTCAATGACACGGCCGGTTGTATTCCAATGGATACCCGGCTGGAGGATACGATCCGCAGCGCCAAGTCCTATATCTGGAATTTTGGGGATGGCAGCCCGGATACGGCTACTGTCAGCTATGCAGTGAACCACACCTATCCAAATCCCGGCACGTATACGGTCATGATGGTGGCCATTGATTCGAACAGCTGTAATGTGGCCGATACGGTGTACCGGCATGTTATAGCACGAACGGACAAGGCGATATTAGATTTTGACTTTGTGAAGGATCCCAATGTCGCTTGCGACTTACTGACCTATGATTTCACGAACAGGTCGCAGGCTCCGGCAACCAAACCTTTCGGGCCCAACACGTTTACCTGGGACTTCGGGGACAATACCGCCCGGGTGGTCACGGGCAATGGTCCGCTGACCCATAGCTATGGGAGTGCGGGTACGTACAATGTCACGTTAGTGCTGAATGATACGGCGTATTGCAACTATCCGGATTCGCTGACCAAGTCATTGCGGGTTTCGCCGGTAGCGAAGGCGCAGTTTGAAACGCCGTCCAGCGGTTGTGTGCCGTACACAGCTGTTTTCAACAATACCTCGTTGGGCGGCCAGACTTTTACCTGGGATTTCGGGGATGGTTCGCCGCTCTCCAGTGACGTGAATCCGGTGCATGTGTATCAAAATACAGGGACTTATACGGTGAAGCTGCATGAGGAAGACCCGAATACCTGTAATAAAGTCTCGGATTTTTCGCTGACTATTACGGTCAATGTCAATCCGAAGGCTGACTTCACTTATGCTCCTTCGCCGCCTACGCCAAATACGCCGACGGTGTTTACGAATGCGTCGACAGGTGCGGTTCGTTATGCCTGGTCTTTCGGGGACGGGGATTCTACTTTCAAGACTACTCCGGATACAGTGGTGCACCAGTATCAGGCAACGGATACCTTCCGGGTTTGCCTGGTAGCAACCAATCAGTTTGGGTGTCCGGATACGGTCTGCCATACAGTGGCCGCACTGGTCAACCCGCTGCTGGACGTGCCTAATGCCTTTACCCCGGGTCGTTTCGGGCAAAATAGCATTTTGAAGGTTTATGGTTTTGGGATCATGAAGATGACTTTTCGCATATATAACCGGTGGGGAAAGCTGGTCTTCCAGTCGGATAACCCGGATGTCGGATGGGATGGTTATTACCGGGGTGTCCCACAGCCGGTGGATGTATATGCTTATACTTTGGAAGCCGACTTTTCGAATGGGAAGCATGTAACTAAAAAAGGAGACATAACTTTGGTAAGGTAAGACCAGGGAGACGGGTAAGCTGAGAACCGAATTTCGTTAAGAAGGGGTGAAAAGACAACCAAAGCCCCGGAACTATCGTTAATAACATTAAATTGAGGGGAGTGAAAAACATATTCTTGTTGGGCTGCTGTGTTGTGCTGGGTGTCTGCGGGGCATCCGGGCAGGATCTTCATTTTTCCCAGTGGTTCAATTCTCCGTTGACGACCAACCCGGCCAATACGGGGTTTATTCCGGATGCCGATTACCGGTTGGGCGCGAATTACCGTAACCAGTGGTCGGCGGTCATGTCGGCGCCCTATCGTACGTTTAGTGCGTGGGGGGATGCACAGGTATTCCGGGACCGGATCGAAAATGGCTGGATGGGGCTTGGGGGGGTGGTCCTGCGGGACGATGCCGGATCGAGCGCGTTGACTTCTACGGAGGTATATGGTTCGGCGGCCTATCACCAGATGGTAGGTTATGCGAGCCTGATCTCGCTGGGGTTTAATGTGGGTTGGGTCAACAAGCGGATCAATACGCAGAACTTAAAATTCCCGGACCAGTTTGACGGGAAATTCTTCGACAATACGCTGCCTACCAATGTGGTGATCGATCACCCCTCCACCAATTACTTCGATATGCAGATAGGGATGAACTATGCCTATTTCCCGACAAAAAATATGTACCTGAATGCAGGTTTTTCCGTGCAGCATATCAACCGGGCCCGGGAATCTTTTTTCAGTACGGACCCGGCGGGTTTTGACAGCCGTATCTCGCCCAGGTATATTGGTTTTTTAAATGCCAGCCTGAAGGTCAACGACCAGGTTATTATCAATCCGATGGGTTATTATACGCAGATGGCCCAGTCTTCGGAGACTGTCCTGGGTTTGAATGCGCAATATAATCTGCAGGACGATGGTGATCAGCAGGTGATCGGGGGCCTGTACTATCGGGCGGGGGATGCCATCATACCCATGATCGGGTTTATCTATAAGAATATCAAGCTAACTTTCACATATGATATCACCACCTCCTCCATTAAACACTATGATAATGGGTATGGAGCATACGAGTTCGCCCTGGTAAACCAGGGATTTTACAGCCAGTATAATGGAGACCGGCGGCAATCCTTGTGCCCAACCTTCAAGCAATGATGGTGATAATCCGAATTTATCCGATTTTTGCGCAAAATTGCATTTATGGGGACAGGTGAGCTGATTGATCAACTGCGCATAATAGTTGGACCCGATCATGTTGTAACGGAAGCGGGGATATTGAAGGCTTATTCACATGATGAGACGGAAGAGTTGTCTTACTTACCTGAGGTGGTAGTAAAACCGAGGACGGCGTTGGAGATCAGCCATATTCTGCGGTTGTGCAACGAGTTTCGGATACCGGTGACTCCCCGTGGGGCCGGGACGGGACTTAGCGGCGGCGCGTTGCCGCAGTTGGGTGGAGTATTGATCTCCACAGAGCGGATGAATAATATACTGGAGATCGATGAGCGCAACGGGCAGGTGATAACGGAACCGGGAGTGATCACGGAAGTGTTGCAGGATGCTGTAAAAGAAAGGGGATTGTTTTATCCGCCGGACCCCAGCAGCCGGGGTTCCTGTTTTATTGGCGGGAATATCGCCGAGAACAGCGGAGGGCCCAAAGCCGTAAAATACGGGGTGGTGAAAGACTATGTTTTGAACCTCGAACTGGTGTTGCCTACCGGGGAAATTATCTGGACCGGGGCCAACGTATTAAAAAATTCTACCGGATATAATTTGACGCAGCTGGTGGTAGGTAGTGAAGGGACGCTGGGGATTGTAACGAAGATAGTGCTGCGGCTGATCCCGCTGCCCCGGTATGATCTTTTGATGTTAGTGCCTTTCCGTTCGCTGGAAAAGGCAGGGGAAGCGGTGTCCGCCATATTCCGGGCAGGATTTACGCCCAGCGCCCTGGAACTGGTGGAGATAGATGCCTTGCGGATCACGGCGCAGTATCTGAACAGTGGGTTGGTCATACCTTCAGACATAACCGCCCATCTGTTGATCGAGGTGGACGGAAATGACCAGGCGGTGCTGATGAACGATATGGAAGCAATTGCGGCCCTGCTGGAGGATTATGAGGCGGGTGCCGATATTTTGTTTGCGGATGACGCCACGCAGAAGGCAGAGCTTTGGAAGATCCGGCGGCGGGTAGCGGAGGCGGTGAAGAAAGAGGGATATACCATCGAAGAAGATACGGTGGTGCCGCGTGCGGAATTGCCGGCGCTGATCAGGGGAGTAAAGGCGTTGGGTATGCAATATGGTTTTCATGCTGTCTGTTATGGGCATGCCGGGGATGGCAACCTGCATATCCGGATCAAAAAGGAGGGCAGCACCAACAGCCAGGAGGACCCGGCGATGGTGGAAAGCCTGCGGGCCTTATTCCGGCTGGTGCACAGCCTTGGCGGGACGATCAGTGGAGAGCACGGCATTGGGTTGGTGCAGAAAGGCTACCTGGACATTGTATTCAGCGAGCTGCAGCTGGAGCTGATGCGGGGGATCAAGAAGGTGTTCGATCCGAATGGGATATTGAATAAGGGAAAAATATTTGACACATGATAAGAAAGGTTCTAATCGCGATTTGTTTTGGAATGATAGGGTTGGGAAGCCGGGCTCAGCATATGCCCAACCGGGTAAATACGTATTCTGATGAAGGCAGCGGCACGGGTTTCCGGAAGGAAAACCTGTTTGTGGGTGGCGGTTTGGGTTTGGGTTTTGGCTCTTACAGTTTCAACGTCGGGGTTAATCCCGAGGTCGGTTATTCGTTGACGAGCTGGCTCGACGCGGGGATTGTCGCCAATTTTGATTATACTTCCTTCAAGGCGGATCCGTATTACAATGGCAATATCCGCACCCGCAGGTTCAGCTATGGAGGTGGGGCGTTTGCCAGAGTCTATATATTACCTTTTCTTTTTGTGATGGTGCAGCCGGAGTTCAACTGGCTTAGCGTGAATCAAAAGGATATGAACAGCGGGCAGACTGCAAATTATAGCGCCAATGCACCGAGCCTGTTGCTGGGAATAGGGTATGGGCAGCGTGTGGTAGGGCAGAGCAACTTTTATATTTCGCTGGCGTTCGATGCGATAAACAATAAGAATTCACCGTATAACGATTACAACGGGCATCCGTTGCCGGTGATAAAGGCGGGGTTTGATATATTTGTGCATCACAGCCGTTAACCGACCGGAGGGAGGTTAGCCAATATGATTGAATACCTCAAGAGGGGATTCGCAGAAGGAGATGCGATCGTCGACTGAATCATAGAGAAATCCTTCTTTTTCCAACTGGCGCAGGTGGAGCAGCAGGTGATTGTAGAAGCCATCGGAGTTGAGGATATAAATCTTTTTGTTGTGGATCTTCAGCTGGTTCCAGGTCAGCATTTCAAATAGCTCATCGAGGGTGCCGAAGCCGCCGGGCAGGATGATGGCGGCATCGCTTTGCTCGTACATCATTTTTTTCCGCGTGTGCATGTCCGGGACGATGTGCAGTTCGGAAATTCCTTTGTGGTGGTGTTCCCATTCCTTCAATAATTCAGGGATGAAACCAATGACGGTGCAACCTTCTGCCAGGGCCGTGTTGGCGATGAGTCCCATAAGGCCGGTGCTGCCGCCGCCATAGACCAGTTTCAGTTTCAACAGACCGATGTATTTCCCCAATTCGGCTGTATGGCGGGCAAAGAGGGGGTTTTTTCCTGTTTTTGAGCCGCAGAAGACTGCGACGGATTGTATTTTCATATTTGTGTTAGCAAAAGTAAAATTCAAATATTACCAGTGTATTTCCTAATTTAGTAATTTAGTTGATGCCTTCTTTTCTTCTGTTTTCATTTGTAATCGGTTATTTTCTTCTTTTGCTGGTAGTAGCCTGGCGTACTTCACGTCATTCCAACAATGATTCCTTTTTTATCGGCAACCGGAATTCCAATTGGATGCTGGTGGCTTTTGGGATGATCGGCACTTCTCTCAGCGGGGTTACCTTTGTTTCGGTGCCGGGTACGGTGGGAGATTTTGCGGGCGCATCGTATAAAGCTTTCGCATACTTCCAGGTGATCATCGGTTACTGGTTTGGCTACCTGGTCATCGCGTTTGTCCTGTTGCCTTTGTACTACCGGCTGCAACTGACATCCATCTACAATTACCTGCATACGCGTTTTGGGTCGGTGGCTTACCGGACGGGGGCGCTGTTCTTTATCATTTCCCGTACGGTGGGGGCTACGGCAAGGCTTTACTTAGTGATCAATGTGCTGCATATTTTCATTCTGAAGAGCCTGGGCGTTCCGTTTGGGCTGACCTGTTTTGTCATTTTACTGATGATCCTGCTGTATACATTCGAGGGTGGTGTCAAGACGATAGTCTATACCGATACGTTGCAGACGACATTTATGCTGCTGGGGCTGGTGGTCTGTACGGTTTATATCCTGCAGCATCTTGGGCTTTCTGTCGGCGGGGCGATGCGGGCGCTGGATGCAAAAGGATACACTCATATCTTCAATACGGATGTTAAAAGTAAGGGTTTCTTTCTCAAACAGGTGTTGGGCGGTATGTTTATAGCCGTAGCTATGACGGGTCTGGACCAGGAGATGATGCAAAAAAACATCAGTGTCAGGAAACTGCGGGACTCTCAAAAAAATGTGATGACATTCAGTTTTATCATGGTGCTGGTGAGTTTTCTCTTTTTGTTGCTGGGGGGGCTGCTTTATTTGTATTCACTGCATGAAGGGGCGGTGTACCAGGGGCATCAGCTGTTGCTGGGCGGGCAGAATGTTATTGGGGATGACCTGTTCCCGACGCTGGCGCTGCATTATCTGCCGCAGGCTGTTTCTATTATTTTTATCATAGGGCTGATCTCGGCTCTTTTCCCGAGTGCGGATGGGGCATTGACTGCGCTGACTTCTTCCTTTTGTATCGACCTGCTGGACCTGAAGAACAAGCCGGAGCTGAGCGAGCAGCAGAAGAGGCGGACACGAATGACCGTGCATATCAGTTTTGCCGTTATTTTCCTATTGTGCATCCTGGTATTCAAGTGGGTGGATAATAAGTCGATCATCAATATCATTTTAGATCTGGCGGCATATACCTATGGTCCTCTATTGGGTCTTTTTGCTTTTGGCATCTTTACGAAGCGGGTTCTGGCAAATACCTGGAAGATCACTGCGTTGTGTCTGCTGACCCCGGCCTGTTGTTACTTCATCAGCCGGTATTCAGCGTCGTGGCTGGGCGGATTTCAGATTGGTATCGAGCTATTGCTGCTGAACGGGATGCTCACCTTTTTGGGGCTTTGGGCCCTCTCGAAGCCGGCCAATTAGCCTATCTTTGGCACAAATTTTTTATGGATGGATATTATCGATCCTTTGGCACAGGCTTATGCGGAGTTTTATTCTTCGAAACTAAGTCCTTTGTTACAGGAAATAGCCGGCTATACGGAGAGCCACCATCCGGAAGCTCATATGTTGAGCGGGCCTTTGCAGGGGAAGTTCCTGGAGATGATGAGCCTGCTTTTGCGGCCACGCCGGGTGTTGGAGATAGGGACCTTTGTGGGGTATAGTGCGTTGTGTCTGGCGGAGGGGTTGACAGCCGATGGCCGGCTGCATACTATTGAGTTGCGGGATGAGGATGCGGACCGGGCTGCAGATTATTTCCGCCGGGCAAACCGGCAGGACAGGATAATATTGCACAGGGGAAATGCGTTAGCGATAATTCCTGTTCTGGATGAGGTATGGGATTTGGTGTTTATTGATGCTGACAAGGTGAGTTACCCGGAATATTATAAATTAGTGTTACCGCGGGTGAGGCAAGGGGGATTGATCATAGCGGATAATGTGCTTTTTCATGGACAGGTGCTGACGGCTATCGCGCCCGATGGAAAATTAGATTCAGGCCGGGTGCAGGGCAAGAGTGCAAAGGGGATACAGGCTTTTAATGAATTAATCGATGGGGATGAAACGGTGGAAAAAGTACTGCTTACTCTCCGGGACGGCTTGTTTTTGATCCGGAAAAAATAAATTCAGGTCCTGATGAATTATAAATGGCTTATCGTATGGGTATTGCTGGTAGCAGGGACGTTGAACCTGCAGGCGCAGATGAGCGCAAATGGGGTCATCTATGTCAATACCTATAAGGTTATAGCGATGGCGGAAATGCAGCGGTCGGGTATACCGGCTTCCATTATCCTGGCGCAGGGGCTTCATGAGTCGGAAGCCGGCACCAGCGAGCTGGTGAAACAGTCGAATAATCATTTTGGCATCAAATGTAAAGATGATTGGAAAGGGCAGGTTGTGTACCATGATGATGATAGCCGGCATGAATGTTTCCGTAGTTACGCTGCGGCGGCGGATTCTTATAAGGACCACTCGGATTTCCTGCGGCGCAGCAACCGGTATGCTTTTCTTTTTGATATGGACCCTACGGATTATGAAGGGTGGGCTTATGGATTGAAGAAGGCCGGTTATGCCACGAATATCCGTTACTCGCAGATACTGATCAAACTGATCAAGGACTACAACCTGCAGCAATATTCACTGATAGCGATAGGAAAGCTCAAGCCGTCGGATGAGGTGGTGTTGTCGATGCCTGGCCTGGCGCCTGTGACGGCGCTGGCGGCGGATGGGGCGGCGCGTACCGCCGGGGCGGACGTGAGTGGTGAGGCGGGTACGGGCGGTGGTGCGGCGGGCGGCGGCGGGGCAGCACAGCAGGAGGTTGCTTATCCCGAGGGACAGTTTCAAATCAATAAGACGAAAGTGGTGTATGCACAGGCGGGTGTTTCGCTGTTGTCCATTGCCACTCAATATGACCTGTCCTTGCCCCGGCTATTGGAGTTCAACGATATGAAGGAAGAAGATGTGCTGGTAAAAGGGCAGCTGATCTTTTTACAGCGGAAGCGGCGGACAGGTTCTATAACGGTGCATGTGGTGCGGGAGGGGGAGAGTTTGTACGATATCAGCCAGTCAGAGGGGATTCGTTTCCAGGACATGCTGGAAATGAATCAGTTGACTCCCAGCTCCCAGCCGGCTACGGGAGAAAAAATATATTTGCAGGGGACTGCGCCATCGAGGCCCCGTTTGCTGAGGGGGAGCGAGGTTGGGCAGGGGACCGGGTCACGCGGGCGATAATGTGGGCGGGAGCCGTCAGTAACCAAAAATAATTCAATAGGTATGTCCATAATACGGGTACACGACAAAGATTTTGAGCCTTATTTGCCGGCAGAACAGATCACGGAAAAGATACGGGGAATAGCGAGTAAGATGGATACCGATTATGCGGGGAAAAAGCCCTTGTTTGTTGCGATCCTGAATGGGTCGTTTATGTTTGCTTCGGACTTATTCAAAGCGATAACCATCGAGGCGGAGATATGTTTTATCAAGCTGGCCTCCTATAAGGGAACGAAGTCAACGGGGCAGGTGATTACGGCCATCGGCCTGGATACCGACATGCATGGGCGGCATGTTGTCATCCTGGAGGATATTGTGGATACGGGGAAGACCCTGAGTGAGTTTCTGCCGCAGCTGGAACATCAGCAGCCGGCTTCTTTGAAGATTGCGGCTTTGCTGCACAAGCCGGAGGCGACGGTATATCCCATAAAAGTGGATTACCTGGGGTTTTCGGTGCCAAACAAATTCTTATTAGGCTATGGGCTTGATTATGATGGCCTGGGACGCAATATGCCCTCCATTTATAAGTTAGTAGAGTGAGTTTGGCGCAATTTTTAACAGTGTGGAGCTTGACAAAGAGGAAAGAACGCACTAATTTGAATCAAAATATCCCATTGAAAAGTGCATTACTGCTGCTGTTGGCTGTTCTGCTGTTTTTTTCTTCGCGCGCCCAGTTTTATTTGCGCGGGGAAATAAAAGATGAGAACAACAGCCTCTTGCCAGATGTGAGAATACTGCTTCATTCGAGCGGGTATCTTTATCATTCGGGCAGTTCAGGGGCTTTCGGGATACCTATACCTCAAACCTCAGATACACTAACCCTTTCTGCCGACGGATATCAAACTCTTACTTTACGGGTAGACGCCAGCCAATATCAAAACATCCAGCTTCGGTCGACTCATCATCCTTTACCGGTAACGCCCAGGAAAAGGCTTTTGTCGCTGACCAAGGACTGGCACAACGGGGACAGCAAGGGCTGGACGGTAGGTGCAGAGACGTACAGCTCGCTGGTGGAAAATGACTTCATTCCGGCCATTCGTTTTCCGGAGACGGGGTTTGCCGTTACCATTGATAAGGCCTCCTATAGTAATGTTCGCCGCTTTCTCAATATGGGCAGTACTATTCCGCCGGATGCAGTACGGATAGAGGAGCTGCTAAACTATTTCAATTTCGGGTATATCGATCCGCCTGCGGACAGTTGTTTCCTGTTGCACTCCAATTTGTCGGAATGTCCCTGGAATGCCAATAACCAGCTGTTGTTCCTGCAGGTATGTGCCCGTAAAATAGATCCGGCGCGAATACCGCCGGCCAATCTTGTTTTCCTGGTGGACGTATCGGGGTCGATGGACCTGCCCAATAAACTTCCCTTGCTCAAGTCTGCTTTTAAATTGTTAGTCAACAACTTACGGCCAATTGATACCGTTTCGATCGTAACCTATGGCGGTTCGGTAGTGGTGTCATTGCAGCCGACTTCGGGGCAGGATCGCAAAAAGATATTACAGGCCATCGAGGACCTGGTTCCCGGCGGGGCTACTCCGGGCGAGGCTGGTATCCGGGCTGCCTATCGGGTAGCGAAGAGCCAGTTGATCAGGGGGGGCAACAACCGGGTGATCCTGGCGACAGATGGGGATTTTAACGAGGGGGAGACATCGGAAGAGGAATTGGAAAAGCTGGTATCGCAATATAAAGACTGGGGGGTCTACCTGACTTGTCTGGGGGTAGGCATGGGCAATTATAAAGATTCCAAACTGGAGGTCCTGGCTAAAAAAGGGAATGGGAATTTCGCCTACCTGGATGATGCCCGGGAAGCGGAGAAGGTATTGGTGAGGGAATTCACGCAGACGGTGTATGCGGTAGCGGATGACGCCTATCTGAATATAGACTTTAATCCATCGCTGGTGAAGGATTACCGGCTGATAGGCTTTGACAATAAGGTGAAGGTATTGTCGGACAGTCTAAGCGAGATACAGGGCGGCGAGGTAGGTTCGGGACATTCTCTGCTGGCTTTGTTTGAGGTTGTTCCGGCAGACCCGGATAGTATTGGTGGGCTGGCTGGTTCAGCGACGTGCCGGAATCAGCTGGCCCGGGTGGTATTGAATTACCGGCTGCCGAATGATCCGGTGGCGCGGACGAGCTTTTATCAATGCAGCAATCAACTGACGCCCTTCCGGCAGCTGCAGCCCTGTTATCGATTTGCCTCGTCGATCGCCTTGTTTGGCGGGCTGTTGAAGAAATCACGTTTTATGCGGCAGGCGGATTGGAACGATGCTATCGAGATGGCAGAGTCTTCCCGTGACCCTGCGGACGGGATGCAGCAGGAGTTTGTCGCCCTGATTGAAAAGGCCCGTAAGATATATGGGAAGAGCCGGCACCGGCATAAGGAAGACGAAAATTGATGGCGGTGCGCCGCCCATGAGCGGTTTAACTAAACATTTCCCTTACTTTATCGAAGAAACTACGCTCATTTTTATCCGGCTTGGGCTGGAAGTTAGGCGAGTCGTTGAGTTTTTCAAGCATTGTTTTTTCCTCCGGGGTCACGTGCTGGGGTGTCCAGACGTTGACGTGGATCAGCTGGTCGCCTCTTTCATAGGAGTTGACGCCGGGGAAGCCCTTGCCTTTCAATCGGAATATCTTGCCGCTTTGGGTGCCGGCTGGTATTTTGATCTTGGCTTTTCCGTCGATGGTGGGTACTTCTGCCTGCAAGCCGAAGACTGCATCGGTAAAGGAAATGTGTAATTCGTAGGCGACGTTGAGGCCGTCACGGTGTAGTTCGGGATGTTGTTCTTCTTCGATGAGAATGATAAGGTCGCCGGGGGCTCCGCCTCTTTCGCCGGCATTACCTCTGCCGCCGACACTCAGCTGCATTCCTTCCTGTACGCCGGCGGGAATGTCGATGGTGACGGTTTCTTCACCATACACCCGGCCTTCGCCTTTACAAACAGGGCATTTGGCGGTGACAATGGAGCCTTCGCCGTTGCAGGTCGGGCAGGTAGTGACTGTCTGCATCTGACCGAGGAATGTATTGCTGACACGGCGTACCTGGCCGCTGCCGCCACAGGTGCCGCAGGTTTGTATGCTGTTCTTGTCTTTAGCGCCACTGCCGCTGCAGGTGGTACAGGAAACATGTTTTTTAACCTTAATATTTTTAGTAACGCCCTTGGCTATNNNCCCGGAGGTTACTGCCCCTGATGCCCTTTGACCGGCCGCCGCCGCCACCGCCACGCCGGCCACCGCTGAAGAAGCTGCCGAAGATATCGTCCCCGAAAATATCTCCGAACTGGCTGAAGATGTCGTCCATGTTCATGTTGCCGCCGCTGAACCCACCGCGGCCGTTGCCGGAGAGGCCGGCATGCCCATAGCGGTCGTATTGGCCCCTTTTGTCTGCGTCGCTGAGCACTTCGTAGGCTTCTGCAGCCTCTTTGAACTTTTCTTCTGCGGCTTTGTCCCCGGGGTTGCGATCGGGGTGGAACTGCATGGCTACTTTCCGGTAAGATTTCTTGATCTCGTCAGCGGAGGCCCCTTTCGGCACCCCCAATACTTCGTAATAATCTCGTTTTGACATAGTCTTAGAAAAAAGGTGTGGGCCCCTGGTTGAACCAATGGCCCTTGATTGCTTTTAACAGTTTATTGCCTACAGTATGCCAATGGACTTAGGTAACTACTATTTACCTATGACCACTTTGGCAAAGCGGATAATTTTATCGTTGAGATAATATCCTTTCTGGACTTCATCGATAACTTTTCCTTTGAGCGCGGGGTCCTGAACGGGTATCTCGGTAATGGCCTCGTGTTTCTCCACGTTAAAATCACTATTGATGCTTTGCATGGCTTTGAGGCCTTTTCCCTGGAGGACAGAACGCAATTTGGAAAAAACCAGCTGAACGCCTTCCTTTACCTGGTCGATATTGTCAGTAGCCTGCAGCTGTTTTTCAGCGCGGTCACAATCGTCCAGCACGTCCAGCAGGGAGATGATGACTTCTTTTCCGGCTGTCTGTCTGAGCTCAAGGTTTTCCCGGGCGCTGCGTTTCCTGAAGTTGTCGAATTCTGCAAATAAACGCAGGTATTTGTCCTTTTGTTCCTGGACCTCTTCTTTGCACCTGTCCAGCTCTTCTTCCCGGGCGCCTATTTCATTCAGATGGGTTGTCCCTGCGATGTTTTCGTCGGTATTCATATTATCGAGGGAATCAGATTCCTGGTCGTCTATATTAAAATTGGTCATAATAATAAAATTGAATTTCGACAGGTCTCTATCCTGTTTTGGACAAAGGTAAGCTAGTCAATATTCCTGCCAAGCGGCAAATAAAGACAAAATGTCTTAAATTAAACCGGGCGCCTGACAGCTGACTACAATCGGTTGCGCTAAATTTAGTCTAATGCTCATCCCTAAAAGCTATTTTTGTCGTTTAAGTTGAACATAAAGGTGGGGGGCAATCTTTCAAAAAAGCTCCTGATGCAAAGAAAAAACGGGAATTATTCGATAACTAAATGGACTCTAATTCATTACATACGGAAGAATTAGAAGATTGGTGGTTAAGGTCCCTGGAAGGGGATACCCATGCTTTTCACAACATCCATAGGGAACTGTTCGGGGGGCTGTACCATTATGCCTTAAAACTATTACAGGATGGGGAGTTGGCCAATGATGCCGTCCAGGAGCTGTTTGTAAAATTATGGGTAAAAAGAGGGAGCATCGGGGTCCTGAAACAAGTAAAACCGTACTTTTTTACGGCTCTCCGCCGGCAGGCGCTCAACCAGTTACGAAATCATCGACTGAGACAGCTGAGGCTCAACGGGCTTCCCGGGCCCGGTATCGACTTTTCCCCGGAGGAGATCGTCGTTAAAGATGAAGAATATCTCAGCCTGCAAAACAGGATTGCCGCTTTGCTGAATGACCTGCCCAAGCGGCAGAAAGAAGTCATATACCTGCACTATTTCGAGGAAATGGATTATGCCCAGATAGCCGGGGTGATGGGCATTCATTACCAGTCTGTGTTGAATCTCACACAAAAAGCCCTTATTAAATTACGTTCGGCCGGTCTGCTGGCGGCCTTGCTTTCCCTTTCGGCCTTCTGCCGGTGGTATGCCGGCGGGCAATAGGAAATTCCTGAAAATAAAATTTTCTTAAAAAAAGAGGGTATGAAAATCAGGATGAGGTGTCTTATCTGCTAAAAGCGCCGATGGACGATATTTTGAAAAACGATGAGGAGGCCAGCCTGTCATTCGAATTCCGGCGCATGCCGGTCAGTGAAGGGCGGCAGGAGGAGAACTGGAAGGCCGTGGAGGCAGCCATCCGGCAACAGGAAGGCGCGCCTGTGCGGGTCATGCGGCCGGTCCAATGGGGAAAGGTCTTTGCCGCGGCGGCCTGCCTGATGACCCTTGCTTTTGGAATCTGGTATATCGGGGCCCGGACAGGGCATCCTCAGATAGCGGAGATAAAGACGGGATATGGGGAGATCAAGAACGTATTGTTACCGGATAGTTCGGTTGTCATCCTGAATGCGAATTCTTCTATCCGGATCGCGCAGCAATGGACGGAAAAAGAGGGCCGGCAGGTGTGGCTGGAAGGTGAGGCCTATTTCCAGGTGCAGAAAAAGCCTTCTGCGGGTCAGCCATTCACCGTTCATACCCGGCAGGTGAATGTGGAGGTGCTGGGTACCCGATTCAATGTCAACACCCGGCGGCAGCATTCCATCGTTTCCCTGGAAGAGGGAAAAATTCGGTTGTCCGTGCCCGGTACCAAGACGGCGGTCATAGAAAAAAAGGAGCCGGTGATCATGCGGCCGGGTCAGGTGGCCGTAGTCGAAGCGTCCAGCCTGACAAGGATAAATAATAATAATGAAAAGGAAGTGTCTGCATTGTCCGGCTGGACCCGGCATGAATTCCATTTCGACAATACCTCCCTTGGTGAGATAGCCCGTATGATCGAGGACACCTATGGCTATAAGATGGAGGTGGAGGATCCCGGTATGTTCAATGTGGCGATATCGGGTGATCTGCGGGTAACGAATATCCAGGAACTGGTAAAAGTGCTGGAAGTTCCGTCCGGATATGTGATGCGCATAAAAGAAAAAACCATATATGTAACGACCCATTAATAACAACGGACCTTTTTAACCCTTTAAACAACCTTTCGCACACGAGAAGCTTTAAAACACGCTATATGAGAAAAAAAGCCCTAGCAGGTAAGCTGCTGTTTTTTGCCCTGATGTTCCTGGGAAACAGCAAGCCGATGAACGCCCGTTCTCAGACCAATACCTGGCTGACCTCTTACACACCGGTCGGTTCGAATGTCGCCAATCAAATAAAGGATCAAAAAGAAAAAGAACAGGCCCGGGCAATTCCCAGCATTCTGGCGGAAGCCCGGAAGGTCTTCGACGTCGACTTTATTTATGAGTCCAGGATCCTTCCCTCCGAGCGGATGGTGATAGAGGTGGAAAAATACAAGACGGCCGAGGAGTTCCTCGCAGAGTTGCTGAGGCCCTACAACCTGAAATTTAAAAAAGTGCTGACCAGGGCCTATGTCATTTATTCCAATACTGCCGAGCTGAAGCGGCTGATTTCGGCTATCAGCCGGCAGGATGGCGTCGTTCCGGAGGAGTTGCTGCATACGGGGGTCATGGATGCCAAATACATCCCGATCACCGGCAAGATACTCGAGGACGGAAAGAATACCCCTTTGGAGGGAGTCAGCATTTCGGTAAAAGGCACCAGCAAAGGAACCCTGACGGACAAGGACGGGAATTTCAGACTGGAAGTGGAAAGTGAAAACACCGTGCTGGTATTTTCGCTGGTCGGTTACCAGACTAAGGAGATAACGGTCGGCAGCCGGACGGATTTCCAGGTGTCGCTGACATCGCAGTCACAGTCGCTCAACGACGTGGTAGTGGTCGGCTATGGCACACAGAAGAAAAGCATTGTTACGGGCGCCATTTCCAGCGTCAAGGCCGGCGACCTGGAGAGTCAGCCGGTGTACAGGCTGGAGAATGCCCTGCAGGGCCGCACTTCGGGTGTAACGATCGCGGCCAGTTCGGGACAACCCGGATCGGCCTCGACGGTGAGGATCAGGGGTACCACGTCGATTAACAACAGCGATCCGCTCTACGTGGTAGACGGGGTGCCGTTGGATGGGGGCGGCCTGGATTACCTGAACCAGTCCGATATCGAGTCCATCGAAGTGTTGAAAGACGCCGCCTCTGCCGCCATATATGGCGCCCGTTCGGCCAGTGGTGTTATCCTGGTGACGACGAAGAAGGGGAAAAATGGGGAAATGCGTGTCAACTATAACGGCTACTATGGCGGCCAGGCGCCGGCCAGAAAGCTGCATATGCTGGATGCAACCCAATACGCAACCTTACGGAATGAATCTTCACTGGCAGCGGGCAATGGCATACTCTTTGCCAATCCGGCCAGCCTCGGCAAGGGCACTGACTGGCAGTCCACGATCTTCAACAACAGTGCGCGGATACAGGACCATGAACTGAGCTTCAGCGGCGGTACCGATAAATCCACGTATTATACCTCTCTTGGTTATTTTGATCAGCAGGGCATTGTCGCCTCGCCTATTTCCTGGTACAAGCGCCTGACAGTCCGGTTCAATGCGTCCCATAAAATGAAGCCCTGGTTGAGTTTCGGCGAGAACATCGGGTATTCCTATATCAAGAACCAGGGCCTCGGCAATACGAACAGTGAGTTCGGCGGTCCTCTCAGTTCGGCCGTCAACCTGGATCCAATCACCCCGGTAGTCATTACGGACCCGGCCATCTTAAATGACCCCAACAGCATTTATAATACCAAACCTGTTATACGGGATGGACAGGGGCGCCCTTATGCCGTCTCCAACTATGTTACCCAGGAAATGACCAATCCCCTGGCTTATATCCAGACCCAGCAGAGTTACAACTGGTCGCATAATATCATCGGCGATGCATACCTGGCGATCCAGCCTGTCAAAGGCCTGGAGATCAGGAGCACCATCGGCACCAAGCTGGCCTTTTACGGTACCAATAGCTTTACCCCTATTTATTATCTGAATGCATCGAGCAGCAGCCCGATAACCAACTATTACCGGTCGGCCGCCCAGCTATTTCTTTATGACTGGGAAAATACGGCTTCCTATAAACACAGCTTCGGTCTTCACAGCTTTACGGCCCTGGTCGGGACGGGCGCATGGAAGCAGACTTCCCAGGACATTAACGGGTCATTCCAAAATCTGCCGGTGAACAATCTGGCACAGGCAACACCGAGCATCAGCCTGCCGAATACCGACAAGATCGCCAATGGGGGAGACGCTGTCGCTCATACGGTGAGTTCCGAGTTCGCCCGTGTGAATTATGGCTACGATGACAAATACCTGTTTACCGGCGTTATCCGCAGGGATGGGTCTTCGCGGTTCGGCAGCAATAACAAATATGGTTATTTTCCGTCTGCGCAGGTAGGCTGGGTAGTGACCCGGGAAAACTTCTGGCCGGCGACCCATACCGTCAACTTCCTGAAAATCAGGGGATCCTATGGTGTCACGGGAAATGATAATATCGGTGATTTCCAGTTCGTATCTACGGTCAGCGGGGGCCGCAACTATACCTTCGGCAACACTTACCAGATCGGGTACAGCCCCAATGCCCCTGCCAATCCGGACCTGAAATGGGAACAGACCTCGCAGACCGATGTGGGTTTCGACGCTATCGTCTTCACCAATTTTTCGGTGAGCTTCGATGCTTATAATAAGAAAACTACGGGAATGTTATTGTCCGAACAGCTGCCCTTGTATGTCGGCGCCGGCAATCCAACCGGGAACATTGCTGCGATGACCAATAAGGGGCTTGAATTAGAGGTTGGCTATAACAAGAAAATAGGCCAGGTGAACTTCGGCGTAAAAGGCAATGTCTCCTATTTGCAGAACAGGGTCACCAGCCTGGGGATCACTCCTTACCAGACAGGGGCCGGTCTGCAGGGAACAACCTTTGAACTTTCGCGGACCGCCCCGGGACATGCTATTGGCTCCTTCTATGGATTCCAGCGCCTGGGAATTTTCCAGACCCAGACCGAGGTCGACAATTATGTGAACAAGAGTGGTCAGAAGATACAGCCGAATGCCAAACCGGGTGATTTCAAATGGGCGGACCTGAATGGGGATGGGGTGATCGGGCCCAGCGACCGGACCTTTATCGGGGATCCGACTCCGAAGTGGGCTTATGGGATGACGGTCACGGCATCCTATAAAGGGTTCGATATATTGGTATTCGGTCAGGGGGCGGGGGGCAATAAGGTCTTCCAGGCGCTACGCAGGCTGGATATACCTACGGCGAACTATACGACGGCTGCCCTGGGCCGCTGGACGGGACAAGGGACCAGCAATAATTTCCCGAGGCTGGTGGACAATGATCCTAACGGCAACTTCTCTAATCCTTCTGCCTTCATGCTGGAAGACGGGACCTATTTCCGGATAAAGACCCTGCAGATCGGATATACTCTGCCCCTGCGTCTTATGCAAAAGGCCACGCTGCAGAAGGTCCGTATTTATATCAGCGGGTATAACCTGATCACGTTTACGAAATACACCGGGTATGACCCTGAGATCGGCGGCAACAGCTACGGCATCGACCGCGGCTTCTATCCGCAGGCCCGTTCGTTCCAGGCTGGTCTCAATGTTGGATTCTAACGATTAAAACCAAAAAAAAAATGAAATCTAAACCTTTTATATACCTGTCCATCATAGCAGGAAATCTCCTGGGGCTTACCGCCTGCAAAAAGAGTTTCCTCAATGTCAATCCCCAGGGACAAACCCTGGAAAGCAATTACTATCAGTCCCCTGACCAGGCGCTGGCCGGCCTGGTTGCCGCGTACAACCCGCTGGCCTGGACTACCGTCAGCTCCTATTGCGGAAAGGAGCTGCTGTTCACCATTGCTTCGGACGAGGCCAATGCAGGAGGCGGCTCTTCGAGCGACCAGGCCGGCATCCAGGCGCTGAACAACTATCCTGCGCTGAATTCCGCTACGCCCGGTGTGCCGCCCGACCTATGGCAGCGTAACTTTGACGGCGTTTACAGGTGTAATGTCATGCTGGAAAAGATAGGCAATGTTCCCGGCCTTACCGATGCGCTGAAGACCAGGTATACGGCGGAAGTGAAATTCCTGCGCGCCTACTACTATTTCGATCTGTTGCGGGAGTTTGGCAATATCCCGCTGATCCTGACGGTGCTCCAGTCGAATGAATGGTATAACCAGCTACAGGCGAAACCTGCCGATGTATATGCCCGGATAGAGAAGGATCTGAATGACGCCATTCCCGGATTGCCGGCGACGGTACCTGCCGCAACGGAAGGGGGGCGTGCGTCCAAATATGCGGCGCTGGCCCTGCTGGGTAAGGTCATCCTTTACCAGAACAATACTTCGCGTATGCAGGAGGCGGCGGCTGACTTTGAGCAGGTCAATACTTCTTCCAACTATCAGCTGCTGCCTAATTTCGGTGACATCTTCAATCCCGGCAATAAATTTAATGCAGAGTCCATTTTTGAGGTCGTACATACATCCGCCGGCGGACGGGATTGGGGCGCTTTCAGCTATTGCGACGGGAATACTTCCGTGCAGTTGGTGGGACCGCGTAATTATAACGGACCGGTCTACGAATCCAACACGGCCGGTTATGGTTTTGCACCGGTCAGCAAAGATCTGGCCGCTGCGATGAAAAGCGATCCCCGGTATCCTTATACAATGGTCAATATGGACAGCCTGAAAAAAGCCGGTTATTGCAGTTACGATTCCAGCTATCAAAACACAGGTTTCTATGTCCGGAAGTTTGCACCCCTGACCCAATACCAGGCGACCGTAGGTGTGATCCCGCTGAACTGGACGAATGATGAGATAGAGATACGCCTGGCGGACACTTACCTGATGGAAGCAGAAGCCATGGTCCGGGGCGGTGGGGATATGGGCAAGGCGCAAATGTATCTTGACAAGGTGCGTGCCCGGGTAGGTTTGCCTTCCGTTCCGGCTACACTCGACAATATCTACAACGAGCGCCGGTTCGAGCTGGCGACGGAAGGGCATCGCTGGTTCGACCTTATTCGCACGGGTAAGGCGGCGGCGACGCTGGCCTACAAAGGATTCCAGACGGGTAAGAACGAGCTGTTGCCTATCCCGCTTGCTGAGCTCAACAATACGAAACTTGTTCAAAACCCGGGATATCCCAAATGATCAACCGGTTTATTTATAAAAAAAATTGCTATATGAAATCTGTTCTTTCATCTCTTCTTCATAGGACGGCAACGGGCGGCAGCGTAACGGTATTAGCTGCAGCTTTTTTTCTGGGCGGCTGCACGCCGAACAATAATACAGGGGGCCTTGGCCCATTACCCAAGGCAAGCTTTACGGTAACACCGCTAAGCGGGGTAGCGAATACCTTTGTCGCCACGGCCGGCACGCAGGGGATTTTCGGCTGGTATTGGAGTCCGACCTCCGGCAGTCCTACTAAGGCAGGCGGAGCCATCGACACCTTGTATTATCCTTCCCATGGGAATTACCGGATAACTTTGATCGCGGTAGGTCACGGCGGATATGATACCGCTACCCAGATCGTGCAGGTCACCAGCGACGACCTTAGCGGCAACGTGATAAAGGGAGGGCAGCTGACCGCTGATTCTGCTGCGGCATGGACGATCCTGAACACCGGGGGAACCCAGACGACCATTGCTTTTACGAGCAGCGGCGTGAATTTTTCCAACGGGTCTGGTTCCGGCACCAACGGAGCGATCTACCAGGCGGTGAATGTAGAGGCGGGCACCTACAAGTTCTCTGCGAACGTCCAGGGAACAGGCATTACCAATTCCTGGCTGGAGTTTTACATAGGTGCTGCCGTACCTAAGCAGGGCAGTGACTACTCGGATAATAAGGTATATTCATTGAATTTTTGGGCGGGCTGCGGCCTGTCTGCTTTTAACGGCGATATCGTCAGTATCGGCTGTTCCGGCAGTGGTCCCGCTTCGGGCGCCATCACTTTTGCCCAGGCAGGAACTGTATATGTCGTCATCAAAGGAGGCAGCGCCGGCGGGTCGCTGGGATCCGGCGGAGTCACCATTACGGATATAAAAATGAAAAAACAATAGGCAAAAATGATCAAACCCCTATTTTTCCTGTTGCTGACCGGACTCGCAGCCTGTTCCAAAAGCAGCAGCAAGAGTAATAACAGCTCTTCATCCGGCAGCCAGCCATCGGTAAGTGTCGGCGACGTGACCCAGCCGCGGCAGGGTCAGCCCTCGGCTTACCGCTTCTACGTGGACCTGAGCGCCGTCGGTCAGCAGTCCGTGACGGTGAATTATACGACCCAGGACGGTACGGCGAAAGCGGGAACCGACTATACTGCCGCCTCCGGTACGCTGACCATTCCTGCGGGGCAGCAGGAGGCCTATGTGGAAGTGCAGGTAAAAGGCGACAGCCTGCGGCAGGGGAACCTGCAGTTCTACCTGCAGCTGAGCAATGCGGTGAACAGCGTGCCGGGTGTATCCAAAGCTACGGCTACGATCGTCAGTACGGACCTGCTCTACCTGCCAACCGACACGACGGGTTATACCACTCCTGTTAGTTATCCGGGCATGCACCTGGCATGGAGCGATGAATTTAACGGCAGCACGATCAGCCCGGCTAACTGGAATTTTGAAAGCGGCAATAACAACGGCTGGGGCAACCATGAACTGGAGAATTATACTAACCGTACCCAGAATGCTTTTGTCTCTGCCGGGCATCTCGTTATCGAGGCACGGCAGGAGTCATACGGCGGCAACAATTATACGTCCGCCCGCATGACTACCCAGGGGAAACAGCAGTTCACGTATGGCCGAATCGATATCCGGGCCAAACTACCTGTGACGAAGGGGATGTGGCCGGCGCTGTGGATGCTGGGATCGAATATTTCAACGGTACCCTGGCCCGGCTGCGGGGAGACGGACATTATGGAACTGGTAGGCAGCAGTCCGAACCAGGTGACCGGCTCACTGCACTGGCAGCAGGGGGGCGGTGCTGTAGGGACCTATAACAATAATTTTGACCTGTCCGCCGGACAGGATTTTTCCCGGAAATTCCATGTCTTTAGCATTATCTGGGCGAACAATAGTGTGCAGTTCCTTGTGGACGACCAAACTTATGTCAGCGGAGGCTCGCAAAATGTCACCAGCGGAACCTATCCTTTTAATAATCCTTTCTTTTTCATTTTCAATGTGGCCGTAGGAGGCGATTGGCCCGGGGCTCCCGATAATACGACGAACTTCCCGCAACGGATGTTCGTTGATTATGTTCGCGTGTTCCAGTAGGCTATGTTCGCGTGTTCCGGACAAACCAGCAGCGAATGAAAAAGAGCAAATTTTTTTTATGAAGACCCGTCAATTGATTTTCTTTCCGGCACTTATCCTTTTAACAGCCGGTATGGGCGCCTGCAGCAAGAAGGGCGGCAATGCTGCGCCTCCTGTTATCCCGCCGAAGGATACGGCTCAAACCTGGGTCAAGTCCGATGTGGGCTTGTGGCTGACCAACGCGGATAAGACCGCATTACTGCAGCGGCAGAACCTGGCATTGAACTTTTCGTCCGGTCTCGCCGTCGATCCGGTGATCACCGTAGACACGACCCAGACCTACCAGGGCATTGACGGATTCGGATATACGTTAACGGGAGGCAGCGCCCAGCTGATCTATGGACTGCCTTCTTCGCAGCGTGCCGCCCTGCTCAACGAGCTTTTCCTGACGGACAGCAATCGTATCGGCGTCAGCTATCTCCGGGTTAGCATTGGCGCCTCTGATATGAGTTCGCGTGTTTTTTCCTATGACGACAATGCCAGTCCCGCGCAGCCGGACACCACACTCGCTAATTTCGACCTTTCTGATGACAAGACGAGCCTGGTGCCTCTGCTGAAGGAAATACTGGCCCTGAACCCGACCATTAAAATATTGGCCTGTCCCTGGTCGGCGCCCCTCTGGATGAAGGATAATAACAATGCCAAGGCGGGTTCTCTGCAGACCAAATATTATCCTGTCTATGCGCAGTATTTTGTAAAGTACATCAATGCGATGAAGACGGCCGGCATTCCGATCGATGCCATCACGCCTCAAAACGAACCGCTCAATCCTTATAATACTCCCAGTATGGTCATGCAGGCCACGGAAGAGGAGGTTTTCGTTAAGAACAATCTTGGGCCTGCCTTGCAGTCGGCCGGGCTCGCCACTAAGATCATTGTATGGGATCACAACTGTGATGTGGCTTCCTATCCGCTGACTATACTGGCCGATCCGGATGCGGCAAAATATGTCGATGGGTCGGGTTTTCACCTGTATGCGGGAGATATCTCTGCATTGAGCCAGGTACATAACGCTTATCCCAATAAAAATATCTATTTCACCGAACAGTATGTGGCAGGGCCGGGCAATTTCAGCAGTGACCTGGACTGGGCGATAAAAAACCTGATCATCGGGGCGCCGCGCAACTGGAGCCGGAATGTGCTGGAATGGAATATGGCTGCCGATGCCAGTTACGGGCCGCATACTACGGGTGGGTGCACTACCTGCCAGGGGGCCTTTACCATCGACGGGACCTCGGTCAGCCGGAACACTTCCTATTATATCATCGCCCATGCATCCAAATTCGTTCGGCCCGGCTCGGTGCGGGTAGCTTCGAATATACCCGGAAGCCTGCAGAATGTGGCTTTTTTGACACCAGCAGGGAAAAAAGTGCTGATCGTATTGAATGATGGCGCAGATGCGACCTTCACGGTCCAATTCAATGGAAAGAATTTTTCGACTACGCTGAGGAGCGGGGCGGTGGGGACATATGTTTGGTAAAGATGTTCGCCTTACCTTTGCGGCCATGACGAATGTTTATCTGAAAAAGAAGATCAGCCGGCGTGTTGAAAATGGTCATCCCTGGATATTTGGCAATGAGGTCGAGAAGGTGGAAGGGGACACGGCCGGCGGAGCTATTGTCGATGTCTTCACGTTTGATAAAAAATTCATAGGCCGGGGTTATATCAACCCGCAATCCCAGATTGCGGTGCGGCTGTTGACCAGGGACCGTAATGAGCAAATTAATGATGAATTCTTCTACAACCGGTTGAAAGAAGCCTGGGATTACCGGCAGAAGCTGGGTTATACGGAGAATTGCCGGCTGGTATTTGGCGAGGCTGATTATTTGCCGGCGCTGATCATCGACAAATTCAACGATTATTTTGTGCTGCAGACCCTGGCGCTGGGGATGGACCGCTGGAAATCGGCTATTGTCAGTGCTTTAGAGCGACTGTTTCACCCCAAAGGTATTTACGAAAGGAATGATGTACCGGTGCGTGAACTGGAGGGGCTGCCCCAGCAGAAGGGATTTTTGTCAGCTCCTTTTGATACGCAGATCATAATTAATGAAAATGGTTTGCGCCTCCATGTAGATATTGAAAACGGCCAGAAGACGGGTTATTTTTTGGATCAGCGCGATAACCGCCGGGCTATCCGGCATATAGTCAAAGGGGCTGATGTGCTGGGAGCTTTTACGTACACGGGTAGTTTTGAGACACATGCCGGTTTTTACGGTGCGAAATCGGTATTGGGGCTGGATATTTCGGAGAATGCCGTAATCCAGGCGCGCCGTAATGCGGAACTAAATGGATTGGAAAACGTCTGTCGCTATGAGGTGATCAATGCTTTTGATGCGCTGAGGTCATGGAGTAAGGAGGGGCGGCAGTACGATGTGGTGATGCTGGATCCGCCTGCCTTTACCAAGAGCCGGGAGACGATACAAAAGGCGATCACCGGGTATAAGGAGATCAATTTACGGGGGATGAAGCTGGTGAAGAAGGGAGGATTCCTGGTGACCTCATCCTGCACGAACCTTGTGCAGCCGGAGATGTTCCTGGAGACTATACAGCTCGCGGCAAAGGATGCACGCCGAAAATTAAGGCAGGTAACTTTTCAGGCACAGGCGAGTGATCATCCTATTATCGAAGGCTGGGAGAATACCAAATATCTGAAATTCCTGATTGTGCAGGTATTATAGCCCTGTGCGTATTATAGCCCTGTGCGTATTATAGCCCTGTGCGGCGGTCGAGACAGGCTTGCAGGAGCCGGGCAAATTCCTTGTCGTTGGGTGGAAGAAGAAAGGTCTTATGGTCGCCGGGGGTCACATGGAGCTGCACTTCCTTTGTCGTGTACTTTTCCCATTCCATATAGATGGGATCGTCGACATAATAAATGCGTTGCTGTACCTTAAAGAGATCGATTGCCAGATCGATGGGGGTCATAAAATAATTATCATAAGCTATATGGTAGGCCCGGTTGACTTTTTCTTCGGGCGTGAAGAGTTCTTCATTCCCCTTATAATTTCGGGAAGATAATTTACGGATTTTTTCTCTCAGGGTGTCAAATTGATAAGCGATCGTTCGTTTGGGATGCTTAAGGAATAAGGCTGAAAAGAAGAACAGTTTTTTGAATTGGCGGATAATCTTTTTATATACTCTTTTCTTCCTTTTTTCCAATGGGTCGCGATTGGCGGCATGGGTGTCGAGTATTCCCAGCATTTTTATTTCTTTGCCCATTTGCAGGAGCTGTCTCGCCATTTCAAAGGCGATGAATCCGCCCAGGGAATAACCTGCCAGGGCATAGGGGCCTTGCGGATCATGAGCCAGGATCTCGGCATTGTATTTCCGGGCTATTTCTTCGATGGAATAAAGAAATTCTGTTTTTCCGTTTAACCCGAGGGCCTGCATACCGTATACCGGCTGATCTTCGTCCATGTATTTTCCCAACGCGCTGAAAGCAAGAACATTCAATCCGGAACCATGCACCAGGTAAACGGGTGTTTTGGCGCCGGTGCTCTTTATCGGCACGAGGGAGTTCCAGTTAAGCTTATTTTCTTCGACGTCGATCATCAGGGCCAGTTTTTCAATGGTGGAGTTCTGAAAGAGACCGGCAAGCGGCAGACGGCGGCCAGTTTGTCGTTCAATGGCCATCATAATATTTACGGCGATAAGGGAGTGTCCTCCCAGCTCAAAAAAATTACTGTTGATGCTGATATCCTGAACTTTTAGCTGTTCAGACCAGATGGCGGCGACCAGTTTTTCGGCGCTGGTGCGTGGCGCAATAAAAGAACTGTCGATCAGTTGTGTACGGATGGAAGGTTTGGGAAGATTATTCCGGTCGATCTTTCCATTGGAAGTAACCGGCAGGGTTTCCAGTAATATGAACTCCGAAGGGATCATATAATCGGGAAGATTTTTTTTAAGCTGATTCGTCCAGGACTGAAAGATTTCTCTGGGCAGGATCATATTTCCGGTATTCCCGGCGGTTGTGGGATATTTATCCGGAAATAGGACCAGGTAGGCTACCAGGCGCTGCCCCCCGGAAATATCGTCCCAGGTGGTGGCTGCAGTTTCCTTTATACCGGGCAGGCGGGTGATTGCCTGTTCTATTTCACTGATCTCGATGCGGTAGCCATGTATCTTGACCTGCCGGTCGATACGATCCAGGTACTGTATCTCTCCGTTGTGTAATAATTTGCCCAGGTCGCCGGTACGGTACATTCTGGCTCCCGGCCATTCTGCATAGGGTATAGGGATAAATTTTTCATTTGTCAGTTCGGGCCGATTGATATAACCGCGGGCCAGTCCGTCTCCGGCAATGCATATCTCGCCTTCGATGCCGGGCGGTGCGAGATTGTTGTACTCGTCCAGGATATAGAACTGTGTATTATCAATGGGTCGGCCGATGGTGACCGGGGTATCTTTTTCTGTTATCTGTTTTACGGAAGACCAGATGGTGGTTTCGGTAGGGCCGTATAAATTCCAGAGCGAATGGCATTTTTTGAGCAGCCTTTCACCGAACTCTTTGGGGAAAGCCTCGCCGCCGCACAACACTTTAAGCGGATAGGCCTTTGTCCAGCCTGCATCCAGCAGCATACGCCAGGTATAAGGTGTCGCCTGCATAACGGTTATGTTATAGTCTTCTATCATCTGTAGCAGGAGTCTGCCATCGCGGCAGGTTTCCGCATTGGCCAGGACAACGGTTGCGCCGCTGATCAGGGGTAAATATATTTCCAGACCGGAGATATCGAAAGAGATGGTTGTCACGGCAAGGAGGGTATCGGAGGCTGTCATACCCGGTGTCTTTTGCATGCTCAGCAAGAGATTCACGAGGCTGTGGTGTTCGATCTGGACTCCTTTCGGTTTGCCGGTGGAGCCGGAAGTATATAACAGGTAAACGAGCCGGGAGCCGTCTCCGGTAATGGGTGGAGATTTGTCTTCGTATGTATCCAGCAGGGGCCAGATATCTTCGACCTGCAGTTCGCGGGCATTGGTGTTGAATTGTCCTTTATACTGGCGGGAGGTGATGAGCAGTTTTGCCTTAGAATCAGCCAGCATAAATTCTATTCTGTTTTTCGGATACAAGGGGTCCAGCGGAATATAAACGGCGCCGGCCTTCATGACGGCCAGCAAAGCGATGATCAGTTCGGGCGAGCGGACGATGGCAAGGCCGATCATGTCTTCCGGTAAGAGGTCTTGTTGCAGGAGGTAATTAGCCAGACGGTTGACTTGTTTATCCAATTGCTGGTAGGAAATCGTTTGGTCTTCAAACCGGATGGCTGTCTTATGCGGGTATAATAGTGCTGTTTCGCTAATGAGCGCTGCAACGTGCTTATCCTTTGGATAAGTGCTGCCGGTCGCATTCCATTCGGACAATTGGCGGACAAAGTCCTGATTGCCGGCGGAATTTGATGTATTAATGGGATGAGATGAAGGGGTCGCCATTTTGCCAGCGTGCTATCAAAATGATTAATGTTGTGTCGTGCGACAAGAGGGAAGCCGGTATTGGAAAGGCTAAATAATAGAGGAAAAAGGATAATATCAGTAGGAAAAGGCTGGCGGGTGGAAATTACTTATTGACCTGGAAAATGCCTGAGTCGGTGATGCGTCCACTTTCGTCTTTCAACTGGAAAGTATAAAGACCGCGGTTTAGGTCACTGAGATTGACAGTTTTTTTATCAACTACGGAGGGTACGTCTTTTACCATTTTGCCCAGAAAACTGAAAATTTGCAGAGTGTAAGTCTTATTGGGCTCTTTTACCAATTCAAAAGTAATATAGGAGACGGCCGGATTGGGATAGAATTTTGCCACTTTATGCTCTGTATCGGGCAAAGGGCCACGGGCCTGGCTTTTAGCCTGGAAGGAGTTCAACAGAATAATGGATAACATAATGTAAAAAATCCTCATTCGCGGGTACATTTTACAAGTGATTCCAAAATATAGGTTTTCATTCAAAGATACAAATTTAGCGCCGAATTTAAATGACAAAATATAAGGCCGGTTTGAGACCGGCCTTATATTAATGAATTGATTATTAATTGGTTAAATTCGGATGGTTGAACCCGGGGCGTTTAATTGAGTTCGGAAAGCGTCTTTTGGATAGCCGAAAAATCCGGCAGGTCGGTGGCTGTTTCCAGGACTTCCGCGTAACGGACGACCCCATCCTTGTCTATCACGAAGGCGCTGCGTTTGGAAACGCCTTTCATATCGAAGACAAAATTATCATAGAGCGAGCCGTAGACGGTGGAGGTTTCCTTATTGAAATCGCTGAGCAGGGGGAAGTTAAGGTGTTGCTCTTCCTTGTATTTACCCAGGGTGAAGACCGAGTCGACGCTGATGCCGAGCACCTGGGCATTGGCCTGGTTATAAAGGGCTATGTTGTCACGGGTGCTGCATAATTCTTTGGTGCAGGTGCCGGTAAAAGCCTGGGGGAAGAACAGTAAAAGGACGTTTTTTCCTTTATAATCACTGAGGTTTACTTTTTGTTTGTCAGAGTCGTATAAGCTGAATTCCGGGGCTTTTTGTCCGATTTGAATCGTATTAGTGCTCATTTTTACTTTTTTAGAGCGTAAAAGTACTGTGGCAAAAAATAACCTGGAAAAATAATTTTTTGCCACAGTATCATAATGACGGAACCGGACTCCGTCCGGTTTGGTTAAAATTTGGGGCAGAGGACGCGGTACTTAGCATTTTCCCGATCCAGTAAACCGATATAGGAGATAGATAGCTCAAAACCACCTCTACCCTGGCTGGCTGTTTTCAGCGCAGAGACATTGGCATCGTAGCTGAGCGCGACGGCGAGGGAGTTCATATCGAGTTTCAATACCGGGATAAGGGCGTCTTTCCAGCGCAGGAATCCGCCGAGGTGTAGCGTATAATTGGAATTTTCGGGATCATCCCCCAGTTTATAGGAATAAAGTACCCCGCCGATCGTCTCTTGTGCGGCGCCTTGCCGGGAGTGATCGGCCTGGATGGTGAAATAAGAATAATCATTAATGATAGCTTTCAGACCGGCGGAAAAAACATATTTAGGTTCCAGCTCGATCGCCGGATTTTTATAAAATGAGTTTTTGGGGCGATTGAGATGGTGGTAGGCGAAACCGGCGAATAGTGTATTCTTGTTATCGGTTCCGAAGGTGGTGTTAAAACTGATGCCGAGGCTGCCGTCCAGGTAATGGACATTTGGGGAAAGGATGGTTTCGCCATTGGGCAGGGCGGGGTCATAGGCTGTGCCATTGTATTGGCTGTTCGTCGTGACTTTGGAAAGGTCGATGGTTTTCCCAACGAGCCCGCCCATAAATCCGACGGAGAGGTACATCGCTTTGTCGTTACTGAGTGATTTATGATAATTGAGGGCCGGTAATAATTCGGTAGTAGAAAGGGCTGCGGTGCCTGCTTTATCATAGAGTACCTGCAATGCAGTGGTGAAATAGTCGCTTCCTTTTCCAACGGGCCATTTATATTCTCCGTTGAGCGAGCCGGTGCGATAGGCGTTGGAGAAGTTATTCCACTGGTCGCGGAAAACGGTCTGGATGCGGTAGTCGCCGGTGAAGATGCCTGCGAGGGCCGGATTGCGAAGCAGGGGTGTCTCGAAGAACTGAGAGAAGTGAATGTCCTGCGCTTTCGCGGTGGGGCCGGCAAGCAGGAGGCAAAGGACGATATGGTATAAATGTTTTCTCAATTTCTTAATCAGTTTAAAAATTGGGCTCACCGGATAAGGGTAACGTCGCCGTGCAGCGCGACGACCTGGGCATTATTGCAAACCACTTCTGCTATATAAACATAGGCGTCCACCGGTGCGGGGCGGCCGTTGAAATTGCCATCCCAACCCATTGTCGCATCGTTGGCAGGGAAGTTCTTTCGTTCGAATACCATTTGTCCCCAGCGGTTGAAGACCCGCAACGACTGGATATTATACAAATTGCTTCCCCGCGGATAAAAGTAATCGTTGACGCCATCGCCATTGGGCGAAAAGGTATTCGGGAGGAAGTAATTTTTATCATTGCAAATTGTTACGATCAGTATCGAATCGGAGGAGGAGCAATTGTTAATGTCCGTTACCGTCACCTGGTATTGTTGCTTAAAGATAAGGGTAGCCACCGGGTTGGCGCAGGTGCTGCAGTCCAGATGGCTGGTTGGTGTCCAAACCCAGGTGTTGACATTGGCGCTATACGTAAAAGGAATGGGGATAGGGAAGCCAACGGGGGTGTTGATTTCCCGGGGGCCTTTGATCTCCGGCAGTGGGTTGACGGTGATGGGTTTGGAGGTCGTGTCGCTGCAGCCAAAGGGAACGGAGGTCTGCAGCCTGACAGTATAATTACCGGGCTTGAAACTGGCGGATGGGTTTTGTTCTTTTGCTGTCTGTCCGTTGCCGAAATCCCATGCCCAGCTGATGGTATCCACTTGTGGGGCGGTGAGGCTGCCGTTAAACTGAATGAGGCCGATGCACAATGGGCTGGTGACGGCGATCACAGGATGGGGTGTCTGGTGGACCCTTACCGTATCCGTATAATTTTCTGCGCAATTGTTGTTGGTAACTACGTGCAGGGTGGCGAGGAAGGTTCCGGGTTTATTGTAGAAATGATCTACGTTAAAATCCGCCACGCCTGTGTTGTGCGTTTGCTTTGGCGAACCGTCGCCAAAGTCGAGGGTTTCGCTGATGATGCCGTCATTGGTGATGGTATAGTCTGTAAATGTGACGATACTACTGTCACAGAAAGCGTGTGGATTGAGGCTGACAAAAGGTACGGAGCCCAGGACGGTGATGGGACCGATGGAAGCTCCGATGTTGACGATACAGCCGGTGACATCCTGCAGGACCAGGGTCGGCGTATAACTGTTGGGATTGCGATATAGGTGGAAGGGCGCAGTATTCTGGGAAGAATCCTGTGCTCCGTCCCCAAAAACAAGCGAGAAACGGGTGTAACCGGGTGGTGTGATATTAAACTGAACGGGCACCGAATCGCAGCTGCTGAGGGGGCCATAGTTAAATTTCGATGTAGCCTTGGGGTCCAGCACCAGGACGCGGCGGGTGGCCGAGTCGAGACAGCCGCCGGGACCGCGGAGGAAGAGTTTGGCATAGAAGGTATCGGTCGTATTGTAGAAGTGTGAAGTATTAGGAAGGGTGGAGGTGGTGCCGTCGCCAAAGCTCCAGTAGAGGGAATCATAATACTGGCCGTGGGCGACGAATTTTGTTTGCAGCGGAGCGCAGATGGCAGTGGTATCGGAGATGTCGAAGGCTGCGATGGGCTGTTGGATGCGGACGGATTTTGTTACTGTACTTGGGCAGTTGTAAATGTCGGTCACGGTGAGGATAACATTGTAGGTCTTGCCGGTTTGCCCGCTCTTGGGATAATTGTGTGTCGGGCTCGGGGAGGGCATGGAGCCATCGCCGTAGTCCCAGTTATAGGTGAAGGGGCCGTAACCTTTAGAAGAGTCTTTGAAGGTTAAAGGTACACCAGGACAATAGAAACTATCGGGGCCTGCAAAGTTAGCCTGGGGAGTTGTTATATGGATGGGGGTAGTTGTTGCATAAGTGTCACTGCATTGTTCGGCGGAGTTGTCGGTAACCGTCAATTTTACCGTATAAGCGCCAGTGTCGTTGTAGGAGTGGATTATTGCCGGTCCTGTTGAGGCAGTTGTATTATCGCCAAAATCCCAGGACCAGGCCTGGATAGCTGTGCCGGAGGGAAAGGGGATTGAATTGTCTGTAAAACTGATCGCTACGTTCTTACAACCACCGGCAGGATTGGGCAGGGTAATGCCAGCGGTAGGGCCGACGATGTGGATGGTCTTGCTGACGGAGGTCTTGCAGCCGAAAATGTCTTTAACGGTTAGGGTGAAAATATGATCGCCTGTATTGGGATAGTTGCTCCAATAACTAACATCTTTAGCTATAAAAGCAGGTGTAGCAGGATTACCATCAACCTGCCAGGCATAGGAATCGATCAGTGACAATGGAGTGGTGGCTGAGCGCATGATAAAGGGTTTGTTCCTGCAAATGTTGGGGTCACCATTTTGGAGGGCGGCAACTACTGGGCCTACTATAATAGGGAAGCTGAAAGGTTGCGAACAAATAGTGCCGTCGGTGAATGTTTCGATGACTGTCTCGGTGACAGTATAAGAAACCGGTGTGCTGGTGGGGTTGGTTGGATAAGTATGAACAGGATTGACAAGGCTGGAAGTATTATTTGCACCGCTGGCCGGGTCGCCAAAATCCCATTGATAGGTAGTGGTTACGGGAGGATTGGAAAGATTGGCAAGATGGGATGTATCCGTGAAACTTACTGTATACCTGTCGCTGCAATTGGCCAATTTGAATGTGAACCCAACGATAGGCGGGTTGACATGAATAGGCGCGGTGGCGGATGTAGTACAACCCGAATTTGTAAGGGCCAGCTTGACGATATAATCACTGGCATCGGCATAAGCATGTTGGACAGATACGCCGGCTGAGTTTGGTGTGCCGTCTCCGAAATCCCAAACCCATTGATCGGCTGGAATAGCCGTGGAGGTAAGTGTCACCGGATTGCGGCCGCAAACGGGGTTGGGGGTTGCACTGATAGCTGCGGGGGTAGGCGTGCCTACCTGGATGTTGAAATTTTGGGTGGCGGTGCAGCCGCCGTTGGTAGTCATCGTGACAGTGCCGCTGTAATTGCCCTGTGCCGGAAAGCTAAAGCTGGGATTGGATGCTGTAGAGGAAGCAGGACTTGCGCCGTTGACTGTCCAGGACCAGCCGCTTACGCCGTCGACGGTGTTGGGCTGAGCGACCGGAGATATGACAGCGGGGCTGACGCAGCCGTGTAAAGAATTAGGGTCCAGGTTTATACTGGGCGCAACAACGTTTATATAAGCGGGTTTTGAAGTAGTATTGGAACAACCGCCGGCGGTAGTTGTGGTGAGCTTTACCGTGAACTGGCCAAGTGTGGTATAGGTATGGGCAGGGTTTTGGGCGGTGGAGGTCGATCCGTCGCCGAAGTCCCAGAGCCATTGGGCGGCGGCCGGTGTGGTTTGGTCGGTGAACTGGACGGCCAGGGGAGCACTGCAATTAAATGTTTTGTCGGCCGTGAATACCGGCGCCGGAGGATTGGTTACCTGAACGGTTTTTGTGGCCGTGCTGGTACAGGCCCCGTATGTGTTGGTCAGCTTGACCGTATAGGTTCCGTTAGCGCTGTAGGTTTTGGAGGGATTGAGGTCGGTGGAACTGGTACCATCACCAAAATCCCAGGCTACGGATAGTGGTGCAGGGGTCGAGCCGTCGGTAAATGTGACGGGGGTATTAATGCAGGTCATGTCGGGACCGGTGATGACGGCGTTGCTGTTGCTTAGCGTAAGGGTTTGTTTAATAGACCCGCTGCAACCCAAGCTGCTTGCCACCTGTAACGTCACGTCGTAGCTGCCGGTGGCGGGATAGGTGATATTGACGGGGCTGGTATCGCTGGAGGCTGCCGGGCTGGCGCCATTGCCGAGGTTCCAGCTAAAGGTCAGGTTACCAGGGCCGGCGGCCTGGTTGATAAAATTTAGCACGAAAGGAGCCGAGCAGGCCGCAGAGGTCTGGTTCCAGGTGAAATTAGGCTGTATGCCGTCTACTACCCGAACATAACGGGACCGGGCAGCCGTATTGGAACAGCCCCCGGAATTAGTCACTTTCAACGAGACATTATAGTAACCGGTTTGGGAATAGGTATGGGATGGGCTTGGTTGACTGGAAGTCGTGCCGTCTCCAAAGTCCCATGACCAGGCCGTGACGCCACCCTGTCCCGCAGTAGACTGATCGGTGAATTGTACATTGGCGGGAGCGCAGGCGATGGAAAGGTTAGAGCTGAATTGAGGGGTCGGATAAGGATAGACAGTAATATAGTCCGTTTTACGTATGGCATTGGCGCCGCTTCTATTCCGGGCGATGAGGGTAACCGTATAGGTGCCCGGAGTAGAATACGTGGTAGAGGGGTTTTGCACAGCGGAGGTCTGGCCGTTGCCGAAATCCCATGTCCAATAAAGCGGTGAATTGCCGGAAAGGTCTTTGAACTGCACGCCCAGGGGGCCGCAGCCGGAAGTGACGGAAGCTGAAAAATCCGGGACGGGCGCTTGTGCACGGGTACTGAATATTCCTAAAATACAAAAGCAGCCAGTAACAAAAATGTGTCTTCGGTTCAACGAAACGTTTGTTTAGGTAATCGAATAAACAAATGGTAATTCAGCCAGCTTATGACGAGGGCTTGAATTAGGAGACAGGAGGGTCCTTTCGGGAGGGAAACGGATTATTACTTTTTCAGCTGCAGGATATTGGTAGTACGCTTGACCGTATCTATCGACCAGGCGGACACGCTATCTGTGTAGCTGTCCTTGATCGTCCAGGTTTTATTGAGTAAAACCAGGGGATCACCTGCACCTGGAAAATCGGCAACGATGGCCCGGTTGGCGATGTCCGCCGACCATTGACCATTAACGGAGACATTGGCCTTCGTCCCCGTTACCGTATTATTTGCATCAAATTTAAAGAGATAACCGGAGAAAGAAGCGGTTATGTCAGTATCATTTTGCTTATAACCACTGACATACCACAACCCGTTGGTCATTATAGACAGCACTGCATTCTTTTCCTGCTGCTGAATAAACTTTTTACAGGAGCCAAAGAGTACGGAAAAGGCCAATATGGCCAAAGGATAAAGTCGCTTCATAGTCTGGATTTACCTCAAAAGTTGTAAATATTCCTGTATTTATCAAGTAAATAGCTTAAAAAATAACTGATATCGAGGGTTTTTCCGGTGGCTTTGAAGGTTAGTTCTTCGCTGGTATAAGACCGGCCGTAACGGTGAACGTGGTGGCGAAGCCATTCCAGCAGGGGGGCAGTGTTTCCGGCGGTTATATTGCTCTGTAATTCAGGGACTTGGCTTTTGGCGGCTGCAAATAGCTGGGCAGCGTAAAAACTACCCAGGCTATAAGTCGGGAAATAGCCGAAACTGCCGTGGCTCCAATGGACATCCTGGAGGCAGCCCCTTTTGTCATCCGGTACTTCGAGCCCCAGCCAGGCGGCGTAATTTTCTTTCCACCAGGCGGGGATATCGGCGACGGACAGGGTGCCGTCGAGCAGGCATTTTTCCAGCTCGTAGCGGATCATCACATGGAAATGGTAGGAGACTTCGTCGGCCTCGGTCCGGATAAGGGAGGCCTGTACTTTATTGATGCCTTTGTAGAACTGTTCTAAGGAGACGGTCCCCAGCTGTTGGGGGAAGGTCTTCTGAAGACCGGGATAGACAGCCGACCACCAGCCGGGGCTTCTTCCGACATTGTTTTCCCAAAGCCGGGATTGGGATTCATGGATGCTGAGGGAGGCATATTCGCCCAGTGGAAGACCGTAATATTCCGGCGGCAGTCCCTGTTCGTAGAGTGCGTGCCCGGTCTCATGGATGCAGCTCCAGGTCATGTGGTTGAAATCGGATTCATCGACGCGGGTGGTAATACGGACGTCATGACAATTGAAATTGGTGGTGAAAGGGTGTTCGGAGAGGTCCTGTCTGCCCGCTTCGAAATCGAAGCCCAATTGCCGGATCAGCTGCATGCCAAAGTCCCATTGTTGTTGCCGGGGATAGTGACCGCGAAGGAAACTGTCGTCTACGGGCGGGCGGCTGCCTATTTGCTGAAGCAGATCTTTCAGCGGCGTACGCACCTCTGAAAAAACCTTATCCAGTAAGGCGACGGTAGCGCCTTTTTCAAATTGGTCGAGCAGGGCATTATAGGGGTGTTGTTCATATCCGGCAAGGGCAGCTTCTTCCTTTTTCAACTCCACCATTTGTTCGAGATCGCCTTTGAAAAGAGCGAAGGAGTTGGCATTGCGGGCCTGCAGCCAGCTGTGAAAACTGCGGGAGCTGGCTTCAGTAAGCTTGCGGATAAAGGCCGGAGTGAATTTTTTTTGCTTATTATAGTCTTCCAGGCTGAGTTCTACATTACGGCGCTGGTCATCGGCCAGGTCCCCCCGCGAATGCAGGTCCTGCAATAGCAGGCCCAGAGATGGGTCGATAAACCATTCGTGCGCTATTTCTGAGAGGGTGGCCAGCTGCCGGCCCCGGAATTCGGCGCCTTTTGGTGGAAGATAGGTTTCCTGGTCCCATTGGAGTACGGCGCCGGAATACTTTATATCGGCAATCTTTTGCATGCGTTGCGTATAGTCTGCGTATAGGTCGGCGGTGGATTTTGTTAAAATCATTTTAACATTTTTTTCTGGCTGATAATTCTAAAACATTCCGAAATTAAAATTAATTGCCTAACTGGACGGAGTCCAGTTGTACACGAAAGTGTACAGAAATTAGACGGATTTCGGCAAAAAATTATATTTTAAAAAAAATTTTTTTGCCGAAATTCAAAATAAGGTGTTTTTTCTGAATGAGTTGAATAATTTCACGGTATGAACAAGCACCATTGTTTTTTGGCTATTTTCCTGTCTGTATTTTTTCCAATGTTCCTCAGCGCCCAAAAGCTGGACTCGATGTTGAATATATACGCCAATAGGTATCCCCAGGAAAAGATCCACGTGCATTTTGACAAAAAAATATATAGTTCGGGGGAAACGATCTGGTTCAAAGCTTATATTTTTTCGGGTGCAGACCCTTCTCTTTACAGCAAGAATTTTTATGCCGAGCTGTCGGACCCTTCCGGTGCTATTGTGCAGCGAAAGGTTTATCCGGTATCGGAGTCGAGCACGGCCGGCAATTTCGATTTGCCTAAAAATCTGAAAAGCGGTCATTTTCATTTCAGGGCTTATACTACCTGGATGACGAATTTCGATACGGCTTTCTTTTATGAAAAAGACATCCGGATCTACGATAAGAAAATGGATTCAGGCGTGACGGTGACGCTGGTGCCCCGTCAGATCCGGCTTCAGCTGTTCCCCGAAGGCGGGGACCTGATAGCGGGTGTTGAAGGCATGGTCGCCTTTAAGGCAAACGACCAGTTCGGGTATCCTTTTCCTGTAAAGGGGGCTGTATTGGATAAGACCGGGAAGGAGGTATTGACCTTTAATGCTGAACACGACGGCATGGGTAAATTCCTGCTGACGGTGGATAAGGGGGATTCCCTGACGGCGGTGTGGAAGGACGATATGGGGGTCGAACACCGGACGGGGCTGCCTGCGGTGAAAAACATCGGGGCCATGATCAGGGCGATACCCGGCAATCAGAAAATCCTCTTTTCTGTGGCCCGGGCTGCGGAGGGCGGGCCGGAATTCAAACATCTTACGATCATCGCGCACATGCACCAGCACCTGGTCTATAAGGCCAAGATCAACCTGGAAGAGAATTTTATGAGTGGAGGCACGATTCCTACCGGGCAATTACCATCCGGCGTCCTGCAGCTGACTGTCTTCACTGCAGACATGGTGCCGGTAGCCGAGCGCGTGGTCTTTGTCAATAATCATGAATTCCTTTTTGCACCCGAGCTGTCGGTAACTCTAAAAGGCGTGACAAGAAGGGGCAAGAATACGCTGGCCATTTACGTACCCGACACGCTGAAGTCGAACCTTTCGCTGGCTGTTACCGATGCTACGGCTGACGGAGAGTTTCCGGGGGATGACAATATTGTCTCCCGGTTGCTGCTGACGGGCGAGCTGCGTGGGTATATACATAACCCTGCCTATTATTTTTCCGGAACGGCGGATAGTCTGTCGGCGCACCTCGACCTGGTTATGATGACACATGGCTGGCGCCGGCTAAAATGGGAAGCGCTGGCCCGCGGTGTGGCGCCGGTCATAAAAAATCCTGAACAGGAATATCTTTCGATGAAAGTAGAGGTCCTGGGGGTTGATATGAACAAGATCAGCAAGGAGGAATCAATGAATGTCATCATGAGCAGAAAAGATTCCAGCACGCAAATGATGTCTATTCCTCATCTGGGGGGAAATAAATTTGGCGTGACGGGTCTGGTCTTTTTTGATACGGTAAAAGCCTACTACCAGTTTAATATCAACCGGGCGCTGTCCGATCAGGCGGCGATAACTTTTAATACCGGGCTTGTGAGGGGGGGGCGGGTAGCCAGGTCCCTGACGACGGCGTTTGAAGGCTGGACTGCCGAGGACTCAGCCTATTTAAAACGGAACCGGTATATTGCCGGGGAGATAGCCCGGGTAAAGCCGATTGATGACCAGAAGGTGAAGACCCTGCAGTCGGTGACGGTAAAGGGGCGGGTGAAATCGGAGGCTGAGAAGCTTGATGAGCGATATGCTTCGGGGATGTTTAGCGGAGGAGATGCGTATACGTTTGATTTGATCAATGATCCCCTGGCGGCGGCCATGATGGATATATTTACCTATCTGCAGGGAAAGGTGGCAGGCTTGCAGATCACTCCGGGGAATGGGCCGGGCGGCGCGCCTTCCCTCAGCTGGCGGGGCGGGAGCCCATCGTTGTACCTGAATGAAATGCAGGTAGATGCGTCGCAGCTGCAGAGCACTCCCGTAACGGATATCGCCATGGTAAAAGTATTTCGTCCCGGGTCGGGGGTTGGTTTTGGCGGAGGTTCGGGAGGCACCATTGCCGTATATACGAAGAAAGGGGGGGATGAGAAAAGGACGGACCCCAACTTCAAGGGGCTGGCCCGGGCTGTACTGATAGGTTATTCCATGCCAAAAGAATTTTATGTTCCGAATTACCTGGAGAATTCTGCGCAGAATGAAGGGGAGGACTTGCGGACGACTCTATTCTGGAAGCCGTTTGTGTTGACGGATAAGGAAAACAAACACCTGAATGTAGACTTCTTCAACAATGATATCACGAAAAAGCTAAGGCTTGTGCTGGAAGGATTCAATGAGGATGGGAAGTTGACGCATATAGAGAGAATTATTCAATAGCGGGCCCCCGCGGGTCCGTGTACAATAGATGCCATGCAGATATCCACTATCATCGGTCATTTGGAATCCATTGCTCCGCTGTCTTACCAGGAATCTTATGACAATGCGGGTTTGCTGACGGGCAGTGGGGCCTGGGAATGCACGGGCATTCTGACGACCCTCGATGCTACGGAAGAGGTGGTTGCCGAGGCTGTAGCCCGGCGGTGCAACCTGATCGTGGCGCATCATCCCATTGTTTTTGGCGGGCTGAAAAAGATAACCGGCCGTAATTACGTCGAGCGGGCGGTGATAACGGCCATCAAAAACGATATTGCCATATATGCTATTCACACCAACCTGGATAATGTTGTCAGCGGGGGGGTGAATGGACGGATCGCTCAAAAACTGGGCATTCTGGGTGGAAAGCCTTTATTACCGCGGGCGGGTACCTTGCAGAAGCTGTTTTGTTTTGTGCCGGTGGATCACGTCGAGGCTGTGCGTTCGGCCATCTTTGCCGCAGGGGCCGGAGTGATTGGCAAATACAGCGAAGTCAGCTTTATGGTGGAGGGACTGGGAGGTTTTACCGGTGGAGAGGGAACGAAGCCCTTTGCCGGGCAGCCTGGTGTCCGGCATACGGAGAAGGAAGTCCGGTTGGAAGTGATCCTGCCGGCATCTATTGCCCGGGGGGTAGTACAGGCCATGATAACAGCCCATCCTTACGAAGAAGTGGCCTATGACCTGGTGCCGCTGGCTAATACTTATTCCGGCGTCGGGTCCGGCCTGGTAGGGGAATTGGCGGCGCCGATGGAGGAAAGGGCTTTTTTGGATTTTGTAAAGGAGACGTTCAGGGTGCCTGTGATCCGGCATACCCCGCTGACGGGTAAACCGGTTCAGCGGGTGGCTGTTTGTGGAGGCGCAGGTAGTTTTCTCATTTCCAATGCTTTATCTGCAGGGGCCAACTTTTATGTCACTTCGGATGTTAAATATCATGAGTTTTTTGACGCAAATGACCAGCTCGTCATAGCCGATATCGGGCATTTCGAAAGCGAGCAATTCACGATTGACCTGCTTTTTGAGATTTTGCGGGAAAAATTTCGTAATTTTGCGGTCCTTAAATCGGGGGTTAAAACCAATCCGGTTAATTATTATTAAACAGTAGTGGTCAGACTAAAATAAAACTATGTCAAACGTAAAAGAATTCTCTGTTGAGGAAAAGCTCACATCATTAGTGACCCTCCAAAAAATTGAATCGAAGTTAGACGAGTATAAAATCCTGAAAGGCGAATTGCCGATGGAAGTAAGCGACCTGGAGGATGAGATTACGGGTTTGCATTCTCGTCAGACCCGGGTAGAAGAGGAGATCAATGGGATCCAGGAATTCATCAATCAAAAGAAGGAAACGATCAAGGAAGCCGATGTTCTGATCAAAAAATACGACAAACAAAGCCAGAACGTAAAGAACAGCCGTGAATTCGAGGCCATCAACAAAGAGATTGAGATGCAGCAGCTGGAAGTGAAGCTGGCTGAAAAACATATCAAGGATGCAAATGAAGAGATAGCCGAGAAAGTGCAGTTGCTGGAAAAGGCAAAGAAAAACATCGGTACTAAGGAGTCTGTGCTGAAGAATAAAAAGGATGAGCTGGACAAGATCATTGCTACTACCGAAAAAGAAGAAAAGCATTTCACCAAGCTGTCTACGGACGCAAGGGAGAAAGTAGAGCCCCGGATATTGCATTCTTATGACCGGATCCGTGGTAACTATCGCAATGGGCTGGCTGTTGTTCCGGTGTTGCGGGATGCTTGTGGTGGTTGTTTCAATGCTATTCCGCCTCAACGGCAGAGTGAGATCCGCCAGCGGAAGAAGATCATTGTATGTGAAAACTGCGGTCGTATTCTCGTAGATAATGAGCTGAATGATGCAATTGAAGTCAAATAGTTTCGAATAGAGAATCTTTCTTAAAAGGCGTTCGGTTGCTGAACGCCTTTTATCTTTTGCCGCCATTTAAGTGCCCACATTTAAGTGCCGCAATTCAAAAAATACCCGATTGGTTGTGAAAGCCAGAACCATCTTCTTACTATGGCTGCTTCTTCCTTTGCTGAGTTTCGGGCAAAAGCATTTTGATTTTAACAACAGCTGCCGGCAGGCTTACCAGGCGATCATCCAGTTACGGTTGGAGGAGGGGGGCAGGCTGTTGGAGGCGGAAAAAAGACGGGACCCGGGCAATCTCATCCCTTATTTCCTGGACAATTACATTGACTTTTTTCGGTTATTTTTTAATGAGGATCCAGGCTTATATCAGGCCGCGAAAAACCGGCTTGATCAGCGGATCGGATTGATGAGTGAGGGGCCTGAATCTTCGCCCTTCAACTTATTTACGCGTAGTATCATACATTTTCAGTGGGCGGCTATCCGGATCAAATTTGGCAGTAACTGGGATGCCGGCTGGGAATTCAGGCGTTCGTTCCTGCAAAGTAAAGACTGCGAAAAAAAATTTCCGGCCTTCGGTCCTGCCCGGATGTTAAGTGGGGCCATGCAAGTAGTGGCGGGGACTATTCCGGACGGTTATAAATGGCTGAGCAGTCTGCTGGGCATCCGGGGCAATGTTGCCGGCGGGATGTTGCAATTGGAGTCTTTCCTGGAGGCCGGTAATCCGGTGGGTGGCGACGGAGGCAGGGGTGGACGGGACAGTTGGGCAGAACTGTTTCGCGACGAGGCCATCTTCTATTATCTCTACCTGCGATTTTATATCCAGAACAAACATGAAGAGGTCTTTCAGTTTATCCGGCAACATAAGCTGGATGTAAAGAACAACCACCTGTTTACTTATTTATATGCCAATTTGTGCATCAACGATCACCAGTCGGCCCTTGCGGAGCAGATCATTTCTCAGAAGAACGAAGCTCCGGGGTATATGGACATGCCGGTTTGGGACCTGGAAATGGGGTATGCGAAGCTCAATCATTTAGAGCCCGGGTCTGCTGTGTACCTGGAGCGTTTTCTCCAGCGGTTTAAGGGACGGTTTTATATAAAGGATGCAATGGAGAAGCTGGGCTGGTCCTATTATCTAAATGGGGACCTGCGAAAGGCCGATTCGTGCCGGCTGCAGATACTCCGGAAGGGGGCGGCGGAGTCGGATGCAGACCGGCAGGCCTTGAAAAATGCACGCAGCGGGAAGTGGCCGGCGAGGAAATTGTTACAGGCCAGGCTATTAAGCGACGGGGGGTATTTTGCTGAAGCCCTGCAATCCATACAGGGAATAGGCAGTTCGGATTTTGTGTTAGCAGAAGAGAAATGTGAGCTGGCTTACCGGCTGGGCCGTATCTATGATGGGCTGGGCCGTAGCGACGAAGCTATTGCCGCCTACCTGACGACGATCAAGACGGGGGAATATCTGACGGCATATTATGCTGCCCGGGCGGCTCTGCAAACGGGTTATATCTATGAACAGCGGAGGGACAAGGCCAGGGCGATCGCTTTTTTTCAGAAGTGTCTGTCGCTGAAAGATCATGATTTTAAAAACTCCCTGGATCAGCGGGCCAAGGCCGGGATTGCAAGGTGTAAGGGAGAGTAGAGTGAGGACTGGCGGGGTTGTTGGGGATGTGGGAATTTTGTGCGGAGGGGAATGACTGAATTACTTAATTTGCTGCCGCGCTTCGCGTGGAATTTTATGATACAAAGGATCCATATTCAGAACTATGCCATCATTGATGAGCTGAGCATTGAATTTTCTCACCGGATGAATGTAATCACGGGGGAGACGGGGGCCGGTAAATCTATCCTGATGGGGGCTTTGTCGCTCATTCTGGGTGACCGGGCCGATACGGCCGTGCTGCTTCAGCGGGACAAAAAATGTGTGGTTGAGGGAACTTTTGTTATGGCCGGGAAAAAAGAGGTGCTGGCTTTTTTTAAGACCAATGAACTGGATGTGGATGAAGAGGTGGTGATCCGGCGGGAGATTGCTCCTTCGGGCAAGTCAAGGGCTTTTGTGAATGATACGCCGGTCAACCTGGAGCAGTTACGGAAATTGAGTTCGCTGCTTGTCGACCTGCATCGTCAGTTTGATACACTGGAGCTGGGAGAGTCTGATTTTCAACGGGAGGTGCTGGATGCCCTTGCCGGGCAGCCGGCTGCGCTGGAAGAATACCGTACTATTTACAGGAGCTGGCAGTCGGCAGCAAAAGAGCTGGCGACGCTGCAGGAACGGAAGGCCCAATTCAACAAGGAACTGGACTACAATAAATTTCTTTTCGATGAATTGAATGAGGTTACGCTGCGGGAGAATGAACTGGAAGAGCTGGATCAGGAGCTGAAGCTGTTGAATAATTCGGAGGGCATCAAAACGGCCCTGTCCAAGGTCTACTATGACCTGAAAGAAGGGGAGCAGCCATTGGTGCAGCAATTGAAGTCGCTGCAGCATTCCCTGCAGACCTATGCAACTTATCATCCGGAATTGAAAGGACTTTCGGAGCGGATGTCTTCTGTTCACATAGAATTGCAGGATATCGCCGGGGAAGTTGAGCGTATCAATGAGGGTGTCGGGTATGATCCGCGGCGGATTGAAGAGATAAGCGAACGTCTTTCCACAGGGTATAAATTACTGAAAAAACACAGTGTTCATACGACGGCTGAGCTGCTGAATATTCTCCGGCAGCTGGAAGTTAAGCTAAAGGATTCGTTGCAGGTAGATGAAAGCATATCCGCAGGCGAGAAGGAAGTGAACAGGATGTTACAGGAAGTGAAGAAGAAGGCGACGGTTTTATCCAAAGGTCGCCAGGCGCAGGCGGAGCCGTTGGAGCAGCAGGTGAACAAGCTATTGAAGCAGGTCGGTATGCCCAATGCCCGTCTGAAGGTGCAGGTACAGGCTGGCGAGTTGAATGCTTCAGGGATGGATGCTATTGAATTTCTTTTCGATGCCAATAAGAGCAATCGTTTCGAGCCTATCCGCAAAGTAGCATCCGGAGGCGAGCTGAGCAGGCTGATGTTGTGCATCAAGTCGCTGGTGGCCGAGTCGATCGATCTGGCTACGCTGATCTTCGATGAGATAGATACGGGTATTTCCGGTGAAGCTGCCAAGCAAGTAGGCATAATCTTAAAGAACCTGGCTAAGAAGCGACAGGTTATTTGTATTACGCATCAGCCGCAGATAGCGGGTAAAGGGGATGCGCATTACTTTGTTTACAAGCAGGTAAAAGGGGGGGCTATCAAAACCAATATACGCCTGTTGAACCAGGATGAGCGTATTACAGCCATTGCCCAGATGCTGAGCGGGGAGAAGCCTACGCCTGCGGCGTTGGAGAATGCCAGGGAAATGGTTATGCAATAGGGATGGCCCAAAGGGTTTACTCATGAGACTACGTTCCTTACTTATTTTACTGGTCATCGTTATCGCGCTGATCCCTTTCTATTACCTCAACCGGTGGTTAAAACAGGTTATACGGCCGCGGGACGCGGCGGATCGGTTCTTCCTTTTTATATTTGCGAATTTTCTGCTGGTGGTCGTTTATACCGTGCTGATGGTAGGATTGGTGGTGAGGTTGTTTGGGCGATAATTTGTTATTCCGCTATATTTGGCATCGAAAACTAAAAATTCAATCTATGGCATACAACCTGTTAAAAGGGAAAAAAGGGATCATTTTTGGGGCGCTGGATGAGAAGTCCATTGCATGGAGGACGGCTTTGCGTTGTCATGAAGAAGGCGCCCAGCTGGTGCTGTCGAATGCACCGGTGGCATTGCGGATGGGAGAGATCAACAAACTGGCTGAGGCAACCGGTGCGCCGGTCATCGGCGCGGATGTGACCAATATGGATGACCTGAAAAAATTATTCGAAGAATCGATAAAACATTTCGGCGGAGGCATTGATTTTATCCTGCACTCTATCGGGATGGGGCTTAATGTGCGGAAGGGAAAACATTATACGGAGCTGGACTATGAATGGAACAAGAAGACCCTGGACATATCATCTATGTCCCTGCACCGGGTGTTGAGGACGGCCTGGGATCTGGATGCCCTGACGGAAGGCGCCAGCGTGATAGCGCTTACCTATATTGCTGCGCAGCGGGTGTTCCCTGATTACAATGAAATGGCTGATGCAAAGGCGCTGCTGGAAAGCGTGGCCCGGAGCTTTGGCTATCATTATGGCAAAAGAAAGAAAGTGCGCGTTAATACGGTTTCGCAGTCGCCGACCCGTACGACGGCCGGCAGTGGGGTGAAAGGATTTGACGGGTTTATCAATTTTGCGGAGAAGATGAGTCCGCTGGGGAATGCGTCCGCTGACGAGTGTGCCGATTATTGCGTGACGTTGTTCAGCGATCTGACGAAGATGGTGACGATGCAGAATCTATTCCATGACGGGGGATACTCCACTACCGGGGTGACGGAAGCGGTGATCGGGCAGATGGAGAAATAAACGGTTACGGATATACGATATTAAAAAAAGCGCTTTTAACGAGCGCTTTTTTTATTTTTAAGCTATTGGTAATCAATACTCATCCTCGTTAAAAAAGAAATCTTCCTGACTTGGATAGTCCGGCCAGATGTCGTCGATGCCTTCGTATATTTCCCCTTCATCTTCCAATTCCTGCAAATTCTCTACTACTTCGATGGGGGCACCGGAACGAATAGCGTAGTCGATAAGCTCATCTTTAGTAGCCGGCCAGGGGGCATCTTCTAGGTAGCTGGCTAATTCAAGTGTCCAAAACATCGTTCTTAATTTTCCGCAAAAGTAATTTTTAATCCGAATCCACCAAATATCAGTTGAAATTTAACTTGGTTCCCGGGGTTATCTTGTACTATTTTTTCCAAAATTGTCCCTTTTCATTCTGCATATATGGGTCCTAACCTGTAGGTTTGCCAATAGTTTGTAACGACGTTTTTAATTTATTAGTATGTTAACAGCCAAGGGAATACAAAAATATTACGGCGATTTATGGGTTTTAAAGGGGGTAGACGTGAACATCGCTAAAGGGGAGATCGTCAGTATTGTAGGCCCTTCCGGTTCGGGAAAAAGTACATTACTGCATATATTGGGCACCCTGGATGAGCCGGCGCAGGGGCAAATCTTTTTACAGAATAAAAAAATACACGAATTAAAGGGGCGGCCGCTGGCTGACTTCCGTAATCGACATATCGGGTTTGTTTTCCAGTTCCACCATTTGTTGCCGGAGTTTAGTGCGCTGGAGAATGTCTGTATTCCCGGTTGGATTGCGGGGCGGCGAAAACGGGAGGTAGAGGAGCAGGCTTTGGATCTTTTGAAGGTGCTGGGGGTTGGGCATCGGGTGGAGAACAAACCCGGCGCTTTATCCGGCGGGGAGCAGCAGCGGGTGGCGGTGGCGAGGGCCCTGATCAACAATCCGGATATCGTATTTGCCGACGAGCCGACGGGCAACCTGGATACGGCGCACGCAAAGGAACTGCATCAGCTGTTTTTTGATCTGAGGGATAAATTCCGGCAAACCTTTCTCATTGTTACGCATAATGAGGAACTGGCACAAATGAGCGACCGGGTGTTGCATATGAAAGATGGTAATATTATCTTCGGGCGATAAATCTGCATCTTATGGTGCGGTTTGGTATTGTAAAACGTTGGTAATTAATTACTTTTAACCCCTAACTCATGCGTAAAACCGCCTGCATTATCGCGGCCGTAATACTATTTTCTTCCTGTGCTTCTATTGTCAGTCAAAGCTCGTCCACATTTGGAGTCGATACTACTCCGCAGGGCGCCAATGTTGAGATACTCAACCGGAAAGGTGAGATCGTTTATCGGGGACAGACGCCTGTCACTACCCGGCTCAGGCACAGTTCGGGATTTTTCAGGCGGGCTAGTTACCGGATCAAGCTATCCATGGATGGTTATGCGCCTAAACTGGTGACGGTTGATGCTCATGTGAACGGTTGGTACTGGGGCAATATTTTGCTTGGCGGAGTCCTTGGAATGCTGATCATCGATCCGGCTACCGGAGCCATGTACAAGCTGGATGAGATAATGGTGGATGAGAAGCTGGTACCGGCTAATGCTACCGGCGCCGTATTCGGTCAGGAGCCTCAGGACTTAAAGATACTTGCATTAAAAGATATTCCTGCGCAGTGGCGTGGAAGGTTGGTAAAGCTGCCCTGATTGTCAGATGCGGGGTTTCCAGGGGATCTCGGGGGCGTTGAGGAGATGGGCGGCGTAGCGGGACAACATGAAAAGATAGTCGCTGAGGCGATTGAGATAGCGGATAACAATGGGTTCTACATACTGTAGTTCTTCCTGCAGGCGGACGCAGGACCTTTCGGCGCGGCGGCAGACACAGCGTGCTATATGAGCGGTGGAGACGGCTACATGGCCACCGGGGAGCAGGAAAGACTTCATGGGAGGCAGAAGGGTGTCCATCCGGTCGATCTCTTTTTCCAGGGCGGTTATATCTTCTTCTTTCAGATCGGGAATTTTCAATTTAGGCTCTTTTTCGGGGTCGCAGGCCAGGGAGGAGCCGATCGTGAACAGGCGGTCCTGTATCTCGCGCAGGAAGGGGTGGATATCCTTAAAAAGAGGGGAGGAAAGCGCCAATTGGTCGTTTAACAAGCCCATAAAGGAATTCAGCTCGTCGACCGTGCCGTAGGATTCGATACGGAGATGGCTTTTGGGAACTTTTGTGCCGCCGATGAGGGAGGTGGAGCCTTTGTCGCCTGTTTTAGTATATATCCGCGTACTCATGGCTGGATGAAATTTAAATATTACCGGGGATTAAGGTGCAACGGCTTCGACGGCTCGTCTGCGATCACTTTCTATAATTCCGTCCCGCAGCCGTACTATCCGGTGGGCATAACCGGCGATATCCTCTTCGTGAGTGACGAGCACTACCGTATTGCCGGCAGCCTGGATACTTGTAAAAATATCCATGATCTCGACAGAGGTCTTGCTATCGAGGTTACCGGTAGGTTCATCCGCCAGGATCAGGGATGGATTATTGATAAGTGCCCGGGCGATGGCGACACGCTGGCTCTGACCTCCGGAAAGTTCGTTCGGCTTGTGGTGGCTGCGGTCTGCCAGGCCAACTTTTTCGAGGACGGCCAGGGCCCTCTCGTGACGTTCTTTCCGGGGTACTCCTGCGTATACGAGGGGGAGGGCGACATTTTCTGCTGCTGTCAACCGGGGCAGCAAGTTAAACTGCTGGAAGACAAACCCAATCTCAATATTGCGGACATCGGCCAGGTTATCGTCGGTCATTTTGCTGACATCCTGTCCGTTCAGGATATAACGTCCTGCTGTAGGTGTATCCAGACAGCCTAAAATATTCATCAGTGTACTTTTCCCGGACCCGGAAGGTCCCATCAGGGCTACGTATTCGTTTTTGGAGATATTCAGGGACACTCCCTTTAGCACGGGAAGGGCCTGTTTACCCATGTAATAGCTTTTCTGGATGGTTTCAAGGTGTATAATAGGGGGAGTTGGGTGTATGGAGAAAGGACTCACAGGATTCAGGTTTATTGGTGTTGAGCTCATAGGAATACGGTTCAGGATTTACGGATGACTTTCGGTACTTTAAAATAGGTTCCATCTGTTGCCGGCGCAATGGACAGGGCTTCTTCCCGGCTGACGGAGCCATGGGGGATATCTTCCCGCAGCACATTGGTTTCCGGGCTCATATGTAGTAAAGGTTCTACACCGGTAGTATCCAGTTCGCCCAGTTTTTCGACGAAATGGATCATCCGCTGAAGGTCTTTTTTGATCTCTTCCTTTTCTGTTGCGTTAAATTCCAGGCGAGCCAGGTTGGAAAGGTTATCTATCAATGCGTCATTGACTTCCATGCAAGTGCTTTGGGACAAAAATAGCTATCTTCGCGCTTCTTATGGAAAAAAAGAAAGAAATCGTCATGAGTGGCATCCGGCCGACGGGATTCCTGCACCTGGGCAACTATTTTGGCGCCGTGCGGAATTATGTCCGGATGCAGGAGTCTTATACCTGCTACTTTATGGTGGCGGATTGGCATGCGCTGACCACCCTGACTGAGACAAAAGAATTGAGGGGGCATGTGCGTCGGGTAATGGCGGAAAACATCGCCTGCGGTCTGGATCCGGATAAGGTTGCCTTCTACTGTCAGAGTCATGTACCTGAAACGGCTGAGCTATATCTTTACCTGAACATGGTAGCGTTGATGGGAGAATTGGAAAAAACACCTACTTTCAAAGACAAGATCAGGTTGCAACCTGGAAATATCAATGCAGGCCTGCTGACCTATCCGGTATTGCAGGCTGCGGATATATTGCTGCACCGGGCGACCCTGGTGCCGGTGGGCAAGGATCAGGAACAACATTTAGAAATAGCAAGAAATTATTCCAACCGGTTTAACCAGCGGTATGGAGAGCTCTTTCCCGAGCCTTATGCTTTTAACTTCGGGGAGGAACTGGTCAAGGTGCCGAGTCTGGATGGGGCAGGGAAAATGAGTAAAAGCGAAAATCAGTTGGCTACCTTGTATCTGGCAGATGATGATGACACCATCCGGAAAAAGATCAGTAAGGCTAAAACTGAAAGCGGGGGAGCGCCCGGGGCGCCGATGCCTGATTCCGTCGTCAATCTTTTCCTGTTGCTGCGCCTGGTCTGCGGGCAGGATATAGTGCAGAAGTTCGAAGCGGATTACCAGGCGGGTACGATCCGTTATGGGGATATGAAGAAGGAGCTTGCGGAGGGCATGGTTTCTTTTATTTCGCCTATCCGGGAAAAGGCAGAGAATATTCGCAATGATGAAGTCTATCTGCGCCGGGTGATGGAACAAGGTGCTGAAAAGGCCCGGGCCAGTGCTAAGATCACGCTTCAACTGGCAAAGGAAGCTATCGGGCTCAACTATTACTAAACTAGCTGAACGAACAGACCTATGGTAAAAAATAAGAAACCTAAACATATTGCAGTAGCCGGCAACATCGGCGCCGGTAAAACGACGTTGACGGAAATGTTAAGCAAACACTATCGCTGGATACCCCAATTCGAGGACGTCGATCACAATCCTTATCTGAATGATTTCTATGAAGACATGCCCCGCTGGAGCTTTAACCTGCAGATATTCTTTTTAAACAGCAGGCTCAACCAGCTGCTGGAAATTCACTCCGGAACGGAAACGGTGATCCAGGACCGCACCATTTACGAAGATGCGCATATTTTCGCGCCAAACCTGCACGAAATGGGGTTGATGAGCAAGAGGGACTACAACAATTATTTTCAATTCTTCCAGACCTTGAAACGCATGGTGCAACCGCCGGATCTGCTGATCTATCTGCAGGCTTCCGTGCCGACTCTTGTCGCGCAGATACAGAAGCGCGGACGGGAATATGAAGAGAATATTCGCCTGGACTATCTCAAACGCCTCAATGACTTCTACAATAAATGGATCGAGGGATACAAGGAAGGTCCATTACTTATTATCGATATTGATAAGAATAAGTTCCCCGAGAATGAAGAGCATCTGGGAGAAATCATAACCAGGATAGACTCTCAATTGTATGGATTGTTCTAAGGTTGTTATCCGCCGGCGGCCGGCCTCCGGGTTTTCCATAAAAAAAACCCCATCAAGGTATTGATGGAGTTAGTTTTGGCAAACAATCGAAGACAAGATTGTTAATTTGATCCGCCAAGTTCTGTATTTTTTTTTTAATTTAAAACTATTTTTAACTTTTTTTTCTTTTTTTAATCTGGGGTCCCAGCCCGGGGACCGCCTGATTCAACCCGGGAACCGCCTGATTAATGTGCGGCTCCTGCCCGGGGGCCGGCTTGCAAAATTTCTGCACTTATCCCCGATGCATATTTTTCAAAATTTGTAATAAACCAACCGGCGACTTTGGCAGCCATCTCGTCGTAGGCGGCAGTATCAGGCCAGGTGTGACGAGGGTTTAATAATTCCCGGGGAACACCGGGGCAATGGAGGGGCATGGCCATACCGAATACCGGATGGGGTTGATAGTCGACGTTGTCGAGGTCGCCTCCGAGGGCAGCGGTGATCATGGCCCGGGTATAGGGCAGGTTAATCCTGCTGCCTTTCCCGAAAGGGCCGCCGGACCAGCCGGTATTGATCATCCATACGGTAACGTCGTGCTGTATAATCTTTGCCCCAAGCAGGTCGGCATAACGGCCGGGGTGCAGGGGAAGGAAGGGCGCTCCGAAACAGGCGCTGAATGTAGGTTTGGGTTCGGTAATGCCCGTTTCCGTCCCGGCCACTTTGGCTGTATAACCGGAGATGAACTGGTACATGGCCTGAATGGGTGTGAGCCGGGAAATGGGAGGCAGTACGCCATACGCATCACAGGTCAGAAAGAAAATATTTTTAGGCGCGGGGCCATAGGATGGTTCGAGGGAATTGCCGATGTAGGAGAGTGGATAGGAGACACGGGTATTTTCGGTGATGGAGCCATCTTCGAAATTGATGCGGTTGGTGCCGGGAAAGAATTTTATATTTTCCACCAGGGCGCCTGGCCGGATAGCATGATAGATCTCGGGTTCTTTTTCCTCTTTCAAATTGATACATTTGGCATAACAGCCCCCTTCAAAATTGAAAATATTGTCGGCGGTCCAGCCGTGTTCGTCATCGCCGATCAATTTTCTTGCCGGATCTGCGCTCAACGTCGTTTTGCCGGTGCCACTGAGTCCAAAGAAAATGGCTGTGTCTCCTTCGGGCCCTTTGTTGGCCGAGCAGTGCATGCTCAGTACCTTTTTCTCGCGGGGCAGCAGGAAATTGAGGACGGTAAAGATACTTTTCTTTATTTCGCCGGTGTAACCGGTACCAGCCAGCAGGATCAGTCTGTGCCGGAAAGAGAGGACGACGGCATTGGAGCCGCGGGTGCCGCAGCGGGCAGCATCCAGCTGTAGACCGGGAGCGGACAGGATGTGCCAGTCGGGTTGAAAATTGTCCAGTTCGTCTTCTTTGGGCCGGAGGAACATGTTATGAGCAAATAGATTTGTCGAGGGGTTTTCGTTGACGACCCGGATGTTGAGCCTAAAGCGAGGATCGGCGCAGACATAACAGTCGCGGACCCATATCTCGGGGAGTTGGTTCAGCCAGGAGCGGATGGTGGTAAAGATGACGTCGAACTGGTAGTCCTCCATCGGCTGGTTAAACTCATTCCAATGAATAGCGTTTGAGGTAATTTCGTCCTTTACGATGTAACGGTCTTTAGGACTGCGGCCGGTGAAGGTGCCGGTACGGATGACCAGTGCGCCGGTGTCGCTGAGCTCGCCTTCCTTTCTGCGAAGACTTTGTCTGACCAGTTCGGCCGGCGGAATCTGATAGTGTAATTTGTCGGCGACATATAAGCCAAGCTTGGCCAGGCGGTTTGCCGGGGCAGCAATAACAGGTACTGACATAGAGAGCAATCGTTTGTTTGGGCAAAGCTAAAATTAAATTTTTCTATAGCAAGGTCAAAAAGGGCCTCTAAATTAGATATTATCAAAATTTAGGCAGGATTGGTTAAAATATTGCCAAACTAACAAGTGTTAGTTTTTATGCAATCGATCGAAACCGGCTAATTAGTGATCAATCCATAAATTTGGATATTCCCGGGCCCGAAGGGCGAACTGTATTTGACCATTGAAAAAAACATTTAACTCCAAATGAAATATTTCCCGGTACTACCCGAGCTTTTTACTACCAACCGGTCGCGTTTTATCGCTGCCATGGAGCCTCGTTCGATTGCTATATTCGTGAGTAATGATGAAATGCCGTCCAATGGCGATGCTCATTATACGTTCCGGCAGAATAGTGACCTGTTTTGGTTGTCCGGAATATTTCAGGAAGACAGCATGGTAATTCTTTTCCCGGATCATCCTGATCCCCGTTATCGGGAAGTATTGGTTTTGGTGCGGCCGAATGAGCTGAAGGAAAAATGGGATGGCCGGCGGCTGCGGGCTGAGGAGGCTAAGAATATCTCGGGTATCGGTACGATCGTCTGGTTAGACAGCCTGGATAATCTGCTGCAACAGTGGGTGCATCTGGCGGATACCATCTACCTTGACTCCAATGAGAACGATCGTAAGAACAGTGGTTTGCTGATCACCAGGGAATATCGTTTTATCCGGGAGATGCAGGAGAAATATCCGCTGCATGGCTATCGGAGGACTGCCAGAATTTTGCGGGATTTGCGGGCAGTCAAAACTACGCTGGAAGTGTCGCAAATGCAAGAGGCTGCGGGTATTACCGGGGCGACCTTTGCAGATGTTTTGGCGTCGATCCGGCCGGGGGTGATGGAGTATGAGATAGAAGCGGAGATCTATCGTGGTTTTTTATCGCGGCGAAGTGCGGGCCCTGCGTACAACAGTATTATTGCCGGTGGCGATAGAGCCAGAACGCTACATTATATCGACAACAACCAGGAATGCCTTGACGGAGAATTGGTATTGATGGATTTTGGTGCAGAATATGGAGGTTATTGTGCCGACCTTACCCGGACGGTGCCGGTGAATGGAAAATTTACCAGGAGACAGAAAGAGGTGTATAATGCCTGTCTGGACTTGCATCGATTTGCTAAGAGCTTGTTAAAACCTGGCATTAGCCTGACTGATTATCATAAACAGATGGGGGAAGAGGCAGGTAAAGCGTTTATCCGGATAGGGTTGTTAACGGAGTCTGATATAAAAAACCAGGCGCCGGAGAATCCTGCTTATTTCAAATACATGTATCATGGAGTTTCACATCATCTGGGAATCGATGTTCACGACCTGGGGCCGCGTATTGAACCTATTCGGGAGGGCATGGTGTTAACAGTGGAGCCTGGTATTTATATCGAGGAAGAGCAAATGGGAATTCGTATCGAGAATGACGTTTGGATTACGGCAAATGGCAATACCGACTTAATGGAAAAGATACCAATCACCGTTGAGGAGATAGAAGCGGTGATGCAGAAACCGAAGGCTCTATCCAAAATAAAATCCTAATTTTCGGCATGACACGAGCCGAAGGCGAATTGCATTCGGCCAATAAAAAGACATTAATTACGAATGAAAAACATACCTAACCTCTTCACTCTGCTCAATTTGTTCTTTGGCTGTATTGCTGTTATTCTGATCTTACAAAATGGGATTGCGATTCTGTCTGGTCCGGATGGCGAGCAATTCATCAGCATGCCGGAGAAAGTGGGGGTTGCATCCCTGTTTATCGGGTTGGCGGCACTGGTAGATTTTCTGGACGGGTTGGTTGCCAGAATTTTCAATGCAACCTCGCCAATGGGAAAGCAGCTGGATTCGCTGGCTGACCTGGTGAGTTTTGGGGTTGCGCCGGGTATGATCCTTTACCAGTTGTTGCGGATGAGCTTTGCGGGGCAGGAAAACGGGCTTGATGTACCTATTATCTGGCTGCTGCCTTCCCTGCTTTTTCCATGTGCTGCGGCGTACCGGCTGGCCCGGTTCAACCTGGATACCTCACAGCAATATGGGTTCAAGGGAGTGCCTACTCCGGCGGCGGGTTTATTGATCGCGTCGTTGCCATTGATCTCCTGGTATACAAATAGCCCTGCCGTTGTGGCCGCTTTGACGAATAAATGGGTATTGTATGGCTTGACCGTTCTGGTTGCTTGGTTGATGATCAGCAAGCTACCGCTGATGGCCCTGAAATTTAAAGACTATTCTGTCAAGGGCAATTTACCTAAGCTGGTATTGTTGGTATTGGCCTTGTTGTCGGTGATCTTCCTTCGGTGGCTGGCTGTTCCGGTGATATTCATCCTTTACATTATCGTATCTTTATTAACAGCAAAAAAAAATGCGTAGTTTTGCTCCTTAAAATAAAAAACACATGACCTTTTCTGTTCAGGTAAAAGTTATGCCGTTAAAGGAATTGTTAGATCCACAGGGTAAGGCGGTGATGGGTGGTTTGCAGAATCTTGGGATAAAGAGCGTAAGTGATGTGCGGATCGGAAAAAGTATTTCTCTGCAAATTGAGGCTGCTACTTCCGAGGAGGCGAAAACCATTGCTGAGGAAGCAGGCCGCAAGCTGCTGGCCAATCCGGTTATGGAATACTTCGAGATAGCTATAAATTAATTGTTGTTTTGCTTTATATTGTTCCTTCTCCCATTGGTAATCTGCAGGATATTACGATCAGGGCTTTGGACGTGTTGAAAAACGTCGATCTTGTCCTGGCGGAGGATACGCGGAATTCTTCAAGGTTGCTGAACCATTATCAGATCATTAAGGCACTTTCGCCCTATCATCAGCATAATGAGCATAAGGTATTACATCACCTGGTGGACCAGCTGTTACAGGGAAAGAAAATGGCATTGCTGACGGATGCCGGTACGCCGGGTGTTTCTGATCCGGCTTTTCTGTTGGTAAGGGAATGTATCAAGGTGGGAGTGACGGTGGAGTGTCTGCCCGGGGCGACGGCTTTTGTGCCAGCCCTGGTGAACAGCGGTTTGCCTATGAACCGGTTTTCTTTCGAAGGATTTCTGCCGCCGAAAAAGGGGCGGCAAACTTTATTGAAGCAATTGGCGACAGAGGAAAGGACCCTGGTGTTTTATGAATCGCCGATGCGGCTGGTCAGGACGCTGGAGGAATTGGCCGGGTATTTTGGGGCGGAGCGGCTTTGTTGTGTCAGCCGTGAGCTGACAAAATTATTTGAGGAAAACCGGCGGGGGTCGTTGCGGGATGTGTGTGATTATTTTCGGGAGAAGGGGGTGAAGGGCGAGATTGTCATTGTGGTGGAGGGGGCGCCCGGAAAGAGNGAAGAGGAAGAGGGGTGAACGGAGGGGCCGGCGGGCCAGGATGGTGAGGTGTAAGTGAACTATAACCTAAATATATGTTTTTATGAAGAAGCTACTTTATCTGACACTTATCTGTGGATTTCTTTTTTCAGCTGCCGGCGTTAAGGCGCAATTCGGGTCGGTTCCCGGAATAGTGACCGACTCTTTTAAAGTTAAATATCCCAGCGCGAAGTCTGTTAGCTGGTCAAGCAAGATAGGCGGGACTTACCAGGCCACGTTTACGTTGGAGAACGAAAAGTATATTGCCAAGTTCAATAAGAAGGGCGAATGGCAGAATTCCACGAAAGAGATATCCAAAGATGCGATGCCTGCGGCGGTGAAGGATGGTCTGGCAAAGAGCAAATACGCCAATGCTACGGACTGGGAGGTAAGATCGGTGACTGTGCGTTATCTTCCGGGGAGTATCACGCAATATATTATTCTCGTAGCGAGGAATGATATTCAAAAAAGAAACCTGTTGTTCAGCAGCGATGGTCAGTTGCTGAAGGACGGCAACACGTTATAATTTGTAAGACAGCACCATGAGAAAAAAAATCGTTCTAACAGGGGTGATCGTCCTGCTGCTGCATCACTTGTCCGTATTTGCTCAACCCGACCGTTGGCAGCAGCGGGTGAAGTACACGATGGATGTCCGGATGGACGTTCAAACCAACCGGTTTACAGGCGGTCAGACGCTGGTGTATACCAATAACTCACCCGATACGCTGTATAAGGTGTTCTATCATTTGTACTGGAACGCTTTCCAGCCGGGTAGCATGATGGATAACCGTAGCCGTGAGCTGGGTAAGGTATTGATTGGCGGGCGGAGAGGTCGCGAGGAACCGGATTGGGATTCCCGGGTGAAAGATCGCATTCAACACCTGACTCCTGAGGAGATCGGTTATCAGAAGGTGCTGTCACTGACTATGAATGGAGCGCCACAGACCTATAAGGCAGACGAAACAATTCTCGAAGTTAAACTGAGCAAGCCGATCATGCCCAGGAGCACGGTGGTTTTCCAGATGAAGTTCGAGGCGCAGGTGCCCTTACAGGTCCGTCGTAGCGGCAGGGACAATCCGCAGACAGGAGTTCGTTATTCCATGAGCCAATGGTATCCCAAACTATGTGAATACGACTATGAAGGCTGGCATCCGACGCCTTATGTGGCGAGGGAGTTTTATGGGGTCTGGGGCGATTATGACGTGACGATCAATATTGATAAACATTACCTGATAGGGGGTACCGGTTATCTTCAGAATCCGCAGCAGATAGGCTTCGGTTATGAGGCTCCGGGGACAAAAGCAATACAACCTGCGGGCGACAAGCTGACCTGGCGTTTCCTGGCGCCAAACGTGCATGATTTTATGTGGGCTGCTGACCCGGAATTCAAACACCTGGTACGCCGGGTACCGAATGGGCCTGTTATCAATGTCATCTACAAGAATGCTGCGGGCGACTTACGTCAGGACACTGCCTGGAATGCGCTGGCAGATGCAGCTGTATTGGTGCTGCCTTTTATTGAAAAGACCTTTGGTAAATATCCGTACAAACAATATTCCTTTGTGCACGGCGGGGATGGCGGTATGGAATATCCGATGAGCACACTCATCAATGGCCCTGGTTTAGGAACGGCCTTTCACGAATGGATGCATAGCTGGTACCAGGGAATGATGGGAACGAATGAATCGATGTATGCCTGGATGGACGAAGGGTTCACCAGTTATGCCGCGGCGCGGGTGAACAGCTATTATTACCACGAGCGGCTCCGGATGTATCCGGATAATGCGGGGCTTCAGCAAATAGTGGAAAAGGAGCAGCAGGACCTGCCGTTGTATCATGCAGGGGCGTATAATTCTTACTTCGCCCTGGCAAGGAGCGGACTGGAAGAGCCATTGACGACACATGCCGATCATTTCAATACGAATTTTGGGTATAGCCTTGCCGCTTACTCCAAGGGTGAAGTATTCCTGGAGCAGTTGGGATATATTGTCGGTGCGGACGTCCGGGACAAAATCCTGCTGGACTATTACCGGTTATGGCGATTTAAGCATCCCAATGCCGGTGATTTTGTGCGGGTGGCGGAGAAGGTGAGTGGGCAACAGCTGGACTGGTATAAGGAATATTGGGTGAATACGACCAAGACGATCGACTATGGTGTTGATAGCTTGTGGGAGGAAAATGGGAAGACAAAGATCCGACTGAGGATGGTGGGCAAGATGCCGATGCCCCTGGATGTGCTGGTCCAATACAAGGACGGGAGTAAGGAGATGGCCTATATCCCTCAATACCTCCAGTTTGGAGAAAAGCCGGTGGAGGATCCGGGTATTCCCCGGACGACCTTTGAGGCCTGGAAGTGGACGAATCCGACCTATACCTTTGAAATAAATCACCGGCTGACGGATGTAAAGGTCCTGGACATTGACCCGAGTGAGCGGATGGCCGACGCCGATAGGAGAAATAATAGGTTGGAATTGAAGTGGTAAGATATGCGCTGAATAGCGCAAGTGATGTGAGAAAGAAAGAGCGCGTCCGGTTCCATGAACCGGACGCGCTCTTTTAGCAATTCATTTCTGTACGCGTGTTGGATAAGGTGAAATGACTAATCGTACTTGATGCAAACAGCCCTACGACAAAGGTAGATGATCATATAAGGTAAAACAATACCACTTTGTGGTAGTTTTGATTACCGGGAATGGGTGGTTGTTTAGCGGCCGTAAAATTTGTTAATGGCTTCGACCCTATTGTTCACATGTAATTTTTCATATATATGGTATACATGCTTGCGAACGGTTTCCTGGCTGATATAGAGCCTGGCGGCTATTTCTTTATAGAGCATACCCTGGGCCAGTAATTCCAGAATTTCGTTTTCCCTGTTGGATAGAAGGCTGATAGTTTTAGCAACGGCGCTGGCCGTGCCTGCGTCGGCGTTGGCTTTTCCTGCCTGGAAGGCATTGACGACTTTGCGGGCAATCTGGCTGCTCATGGGAGCTCCTCCTTCGTATAGCTCACGGAGGGAGTCCAGGAGTTTGCCCGGCGCTGTTTTTTTCAGGATATACCCGTTGGCGCCGGCTTTGAGGGCTTCGAATATTTTCTCATCTTCTTCATAGATGGTACACATCATGAAGAGTATTTCCGGGTGCAGCGGCTTAAGCTGTCGCACGCAATCTATACCATTCTCTCCGGCTCCGAGGTTGATGTCCATCAGGACTACGTTAGGTTTCACCAATGGAATCTTTTGCAAAGCTTCTTCAGCATCCGTAAAAGATCCGGCAAGTGTGTACCCTTCTGCCATCAGGATGATCTGTTCGAGAGCAGAGCGGATGTCTTTGTTGTCATCTACAATGCAAACAGATATAGTCATGGGGCAAAGGTCCGGTGCTTTAGGGAGAAAAAAATACCACCATAGTAGTATTTTTTTCTCCCGGGCCGTCAGGCCCCATCATTGGCCCCGAGAGCTTCGTCAGAGCTGCTTCGCCACGCTCCTTCTCGCTCGTAACCTTCGCTTCGCTCGGTTATGCCGCAGGCACCGGTACGGAGCAGCCAGATAATATCAGTAAGGTAATTACGAACGAGGAGGAGTAACCAAACGAGGAGGAGTAACCAAACGAGAACGAGTAACCGTGTGAGAGTGAAGGCTGTATGCAAGCGTACTTATTAAAAAGGCACCTGTAACAAGTATTTCTCCCTAAAATAATCCAGCGGAAACAAATCATATATCTCCATTATCTTCGGCCGGGTGCCGCTTTCGGAAATCTCTGCGGCAAGGTCACCTCCTTTCAGGCAGATGAGGCCACTGGGAGAAGCCGGTCCACCGGAGGATGAGGCGGAGGCGCCGGAGGATGAGGCCGGGGCGGAGGAGGAGGGGGTGGCAGGCGGTTGAGTGACGCGCGGGATAACGGCGGGTTTACGGAGCAGGGGGCGCGCCCAGGTCCAGAGCTCTTTGAGGGGAGCTACTGCTCTCGACACTGCTACATCGAATTTTTTGTTCTTAATTTCTTCAGCGCGACCGTGTTGGGTGGTAATATTCGGGAGGCCAATGCCTGCTTTTATTGCTTCTACTACCTTGATCTTTTTGCCAATGCTGTCTACGAGGTGAAACCGTGTTTCGGGGAAGAAGATGGCCAGCGGTATACCAGGGAAGCCGCCGCCAGTGCCGATGTCGATAACTTCTGAACCCGGGGTGAAATCGAAAGCTGCGGCGATGGCAAGGGAATGTAGCACGTGTTTTTCATACAGGCTATCGATGTCTTTACGGGAAATAACATTGATCTGCGTGTTCCATTCCTTGTATTGCTGTTCGAGCGCGATCAGTTGCTGTAATTGTGCCGGAGAGAAATCTGCGAAATATTGCAGGACTACTTCCAGGCTTTCCGGTGCTTTTTCCATAATGCGGTGGAGAAGATGAGGTAATGCAGGAACATCCAGATATCCAGGAGCCACCACCAGGGGAAAAGGTCTTCTTCTCCCAGCTTTTGCATGGCTTTTTGAAAGATATACCCTTGTATCACAAGCCGGATGCCAAAAAGGGTAAGGGCCACGCGCCAGTCAAAAAACAGGCTGACGATCAGCAGGGGATAGAAAAGCATGTGGCTGACCGAGTATAGGCCCAGGAGGAATTTATGGAGGGGTTTATAATATTTGGCGGTATTATAGTGACGTGTCTTTTGGCGAAACCATTCCGAAAATGTTTTCTTGGGCTCGGACAGGGTAAAAGTATCCGGATCGATCACGATCGCGGTATTCTCTTTAGTGGCGACCTTATTAATAAAGAGGTCATCATCACCGCCGGGTACGTGATTGATTGCTGAAAAGCCTTTATTCCGAAAAAAAACATCTTTTTTATAAGACAGGTTTCTGCCCACGCCCATATAGGGTAAGCCGGCGAGGGCATACGAAAGGTATTGAAGGGCGGTATGAAAAGTGTCGAAACGGATGATCTTATTGAGGAAGCCCGGGTTTTTTTTGTAGGGGCTGTATCCCAGTACTACCTCTATTCCATTGTTATAACCGTCCTGCATTTTGTGCATCCAGAACTCGCTGGCCGGTATGCAGTCAGCGTCGGTGAGCAGGACAATTTCATAGCGGGCTTCTTTAATGCCCATGCTAAGCGGGTATTTCTTACCGGGGATGCCGATGGCTTCGTGTTCGAGGTTGACGATATGTAAACCCTTAAAGGTCTTTTTGAATTCATCGAGCAGGAAGCGGGTATCGTCCTGGCTATTGTGATTGACGACGATGACTTCGTGGGTGCTGGGATAGGTTTGTACGAGGGCGCCCGGTAGGTGGGTGACCAGGCGAGCGGCTTCGTCGCGTGCACAGATGATCACGCTGACGGGGTGTTGCTGGGATTGTTCTTTGTCAGCGGGTGAATAGAAGGCAAGCCTTCTGAAGAACCAGCCATAGTAGAACAATTGTACCAGGGTGATCAAACAAAAAATAATAAAAAACAGTTCGAGCCAGGGGAAACTCCAATACAGTTTAGTCATAAGTGTTCTGGGGCGGGTGCCAGCCTGCTGTTCCCGCGACAGGCACGAAAGTACGAATTTCCGGAGAATGCCGTAGGCAAATCGCAGCCATCGGTACAGAACAGCCAGGTGCTGACAGGAGGCGGGTGTGCAAAGAAATTTGGGGAATGGAAACGGCCGGTAAACTGTAAATTGCGCCGGAATATGGCAGCATTACAATTTCAGCTGGAAGGGGGCTGTCCGCAGTCGGCGGCCCGGGCGGGGAAGATCACTACCGATCACGGAGAAATCCTGACGCCCATCTTTATGCCTGTTGGTACGGTGGGCAGCGTAAAAGCGGTGACACAGCAGCAGTTGGCGACCGACGTTCAGGCACAGATCATACTGGGAAATACTTATCATCTGTATTTACGGCCGGGGCTGGAGGTCCTGGAGGCGGCCGGCGGTCTGCACCAATTTAACGGTTGGGACCGGCCGATATTGACGGACAGTGGCGGGTACCAGGTCTTTTCTTTATCCGGTACACGGAAAATACAGGAGGAAGGGGTTGTCTTTCAATCTCATATCGATGGATCCCGTCATTTATTCAGCCCGGAAAAGGTAATGGATATCCAGCGGACCATCGGCGGTGATATTATTATGGCATTCGATGAATGCCCGCCCTATCCCTGTGACTATGTTTATGCGGAAAAGTCGATGCATCTGACCCACCGCTGGCTTGACCGGTGCTGGGGTCATTTTCATCAGACGCCGGACAAGTATGGGTATACGCAGAACCTTTTCCCAATCGTTCAGGGGAGTGTATTTAGCGACCTGCGTAAAGCGTCCTGTGCTTACGTGGCCGGGAAGGAGGCTGTGGGAAATGCGATCGGAGGGCTTAGTGTCGGAGAGCCGGAGCAGCAGATGTATGATATCTGCCAGGCTTGTTGCGAAGACTTGCCGGTACAAAAGCCCCGTTACCTGATGGGGGTGGGGACGCCGTGGAACATCCTGGAGTGTATAGCGTTGGGGGTGGATATGTTTGATTGTGTGATGCCGACCCGGAATGGACGGAATGCCATGCTGTTCACGTCGAAAGGGGTGATCAATATTGATAATAAAAAATGGGAGAAGGATTTTTCGCCTATCGACGATGGGATAACCAGCGGCATTAGTAATTATTATAGTAAGGCGTATTTGCGACACCTGGTCAAGTCGAAGGAGATATTGGGTCTGACGATAGCGAGTGTGCATAACCTGGCGTTTTACCTGCACCTGGTGAGGGAGGCGAGGATGCATATTTTAATGGGAGATTTTGACGGGTGGAAGCGGGAGCAGGTGGAAATTTTGAAACAGCGGTTATAAAAGGATTAACAGACGATAGTTTACGGGAGATTGCCTGGTATGTAGCATGTAGTGCATTGATATTGATTGTTTTATACTTGCCGGTGTAGTTTCGGCGATCTACGGGACAGAGAGTAGAAGGCGCAAGCGCCGAATGAGGCGAATACCAGACACTGTTTTCCTTTATTTTTGCGGTGCATGTTCAAGTTAATAGACAATTACATACTGAAGAAGTTTTTAGGAACCTTCGTGTTTACGATGCTGGTCCTTACCGTTATTGCGGTGGTCATTGACACCAGTGAGAAGGCCGATGACTTTGTCAAGTCTGGTCTCAGTGCCAGGCAGCTGGTGATGGTCTATTATATAGGGTTTATCCCTTTCATCATGTCCATGATCTATCCTTTGATGGTCTTTATCGCCGTCATTTATTTTAGTAGTAAGATGGCGGGGCGATCGGAGTTTATTGCCATTTTGGCGGGTGGGGTCCGTTATAACAGAATGCTTCGGCCTTATCTGGTAGGGGCCATTTTCCTGGCGTTGATCTTCTGGCTGGCCAGTCAGTATTGGGTGCCCAAAGCCAATGAGATACGAACAGATTTCCAGGCTGTCTATGTAGACCGGAATAGCTCGTACAACGGGGACCCTTACCGGACCAATAATTTTTATCTCCGGGTGGACCCAAACACCTTTGTCGGTTTCCGTTATTATGACACAGTGAACAAGTCTGCGAGCAATTTTTTCCTGCAAAAGCTGAAGGGCAATAAAGTCAGCTACAATATTCGGGCGGAAACGGTGCGGTGGGACCCCAATAAGAAAGATTGGAAGCTGACGGGGGTTATTGAGCGAACGATCGATGGTGTAAAGGAGACGTTAAAGAAGGAAGATAGCCTGCATGTGAATCTGAATGTCCAGCCCCGGGAGCTGAGGCGGGATGACTACCTTAAAGATAAGCTGACGACCCCGGAATTGCACCAGTTCATTCATATGGAAGAGGTAAGGGGTTCGGAGGGGCTTAATACCTTCAAAGTAGAGCTGTATCACCGGGATGCTACTCCTTTTTCTGTAATCATCATGGCCCTGATCGGGGCTATTATTTCCAGCCGGAAGATCAGGGGGGGAAGTGGTCTGCATCTGGCGGTGGGTATTGTCATGGCAGCCACTTTTGTTGTCATGGATAGATTTGCTGTGACTTTTTCTACGAAGGGGAACCTGCCACCTATGCTGGCAGCCTGGCTGCCTAATATTGTTTTTAGCGGGGTGGCGTGGGTTCTGTATGTGAAAACGCCGAAATAGCGGGTTAACGCTATTTTAATGGCAAATCATTTGCTCCTCAAAGTTCTGTACAGTAACTTTAGGCCGCAAGATGGCGCAGTGTCCATCGGGCGCAAAACAAAACTGGAGAGACATGGCATTACTAACAAAAGAAAGGTTTAAGTCCAAAGCCGATACAGTGGCTGCCGAGATAAAGGAATTATTGAAAGAGCATGGAAGTAAGAAAATAGGGGAAGTTACCCTCTCTCAGATATACCAGGGGATGAGGGGCATTACGGGGCTGGTAAGTGAGACTTCGCTGCTGGATGCTCAGGAAGGTATCCGGTTCCGTGGTTTTTCCATCCCGGAATTACAACAAAAATTACCGAAGGCGCAGGGGGGGACAGAACCCTTACCGGAGGGCTTGTTTCACCTGATGTTACTGGGTGAATTACCTGCGGACGAAGATGTTCAGGATATCACGGCCAACTGGCAGCGCCGTAGTCATGTGCCCAACCATGTTTTTGCAGCGATAGAGGCGTTACCGCTGGATTCGCATCCCATGACGCAGTTTGTTATCGCCATTATGGCCCTGCAGACAGAAAGCAAGTTTTCCGAACGGTATGCGAAGGGGATGGCAAAAAAAGATTATTGGGAGGCGGTATTTGATGATTCTATGGACCTGATCGCCCGTTTGCCCCGGGTAGCTGCCTATATTTACCGGAGAAAATACAAGAACGAAGATCATATTCATCCGGATGGTCTGCTGGATTGGGCAGGAAACTTCGCTCACATGTTAGGGTATGAGGATGAGACCTTTCGGGAGCTGATGCGGCTGTATATGACCATTCATGCTGACCACGAGGGGGGAAATGTGAGTGCGCATACTACCCACCTGGTAGGGTCGGCGTTGAGTGACCCTTATCTGAGTTTTGCAGCGGGAATGAACGGGCTTGCCGGTCCCCTGCACGGTTTGGCCAACCAGGAAGTGATCAAATGGATATTGGAAATGCGGGATGAGCTGGGTGTTGAATTGCCCGGTAAAGAACAGATAGATGCTTATGTTCGCAAGACGTTGAATGAAGGCAAGGTGGTACCAGGATATGGGCATGCTGTGCTGCGTAAGACAGACCCTCGCTTCACAGCTCAGATGGAGTTTGGCAAAAAGCATATGCCTGATGATCCTTTGGTTCAGACGGTATGGAATATCTATGATACGGTGCCGCCGATACTGCAATCATTAGGAAAGATCAAAAATCCCTGGCCCAATGTAGATGCGCATAGCGGAGCATTACTGGTGCATTATGGGCTGGTAGAATATGAATTTTACACCGTCCTGTTTGGGGTGAGCCGTGCGCTGGGTGTACTGGCCAGCTTGTGCTGGGACCGCGCGCTGGGCTTCCCGCTTGAAAGACCAAAGTCCGTGACGACGGAACTGGTGAAGGGATGGTTGAAGGGAGAAGGGGAGATTTGGGGAGAATAAAAGCCCCTGGGGCGTATAGAATATAAAAAAAAGGTCCGGTGTCGCCGGACCTTTTTTCGTTATGCGAGTGCTTGCAGGATGTCCTGCAGGATATCGTCTTTATGTTCTAGTCCTACGGAGATGCGGATGAGACCAGGGGTGATGTTGACAGCTGCCCTTTCTTCCGGCGTCAGCTTTGCGTGGGTGGTGCTGGCAGGGTGGGAGGCGATGCTTTTGGTGTCGCCGAGGTTAGCGGTAAGGGACAGCATCTTTAATTTGTCAAGGAAGGCGCGGCCTGCGGCCAGGCCGCCTTTTAATTCGAAGCAAAAGATGCCTCCGCCATTTTTCATCTGCTGGCGGGCGATGGCATATTGGGGATGGCTGGGCAGGAAGGGGTATTTCAGCCAGGAGATGGCGGGATGGCCTTCCAGGGCCTGGGCGATGTGCAGGGCGTTGGAGGAGTGCCTTTCCATGCGTACGTCCAGGGTTTCCAGGCTTCGGCTTAATACCCAGGCATTGAAGGGGGATAGGGCCGGCCCGGTGCTGCGACAGAAAAGATAAACTTCCTTGATCAATTCTTTTTTTCCGACGATGGCTCCGCCGAGTACGCGGCCCTGGCCATCGATCCATTTCGTGGCGGAGTGGACGACCAGGTCTGCGCCAAAGTCGATGGGTGTCTGGCCGATAGGGGTGGCAAAACAGTTGTCGACGTTAAAAATAAGATTATGCTTTTTTGCCAGCCGGCCGGCCGCTTCCAGGTCGATGATATCCAGGCCCGGATTGGTAGGTGTTTCCAGGTAAAACATTTTTGTATTGGGCCGGATGGCGGCTTCCCAGGCGGCGGGGTTGGCGGCGTCTACATAGGTGTATTCGATGCCGTATTTGGGCAGGTATTTCGTAATAATGGTATGCGTGCTGCCGAA
>WNFM01000002.1_pt1 | contig 284982 bp, 224 predicted proteins | sample 5400271 | NCBI WGS metagenome assembly WNFM01 (sample SAMN13153352, study PRJNA577476) | soil metagenome | isolation source: 60 cm saprolite on Douglas fir-dominated hillslope | place: USA:California | collected 2013-09-17
CTTGATGTTTGACAATGAAAAGCCGGATGCGTGGAGACGCGCACGTCCGGTTTTGTGAGAGGTTTGGACTGAAATGTCCTTATCTACTCGACAACTGGCTGAATTGTTCCCCGAACCAGAGAAAGAGACCGATGTAAGGCATGTCGATAAACTGGTCAAGGTATTCCGGAAGGATGGAATTTAGGAACGAAATTGATAAAATAACCGGTAAAAAGAAGACTATGGATATTTTTGAGCAAGTAAGGGAAATTAAGCTTCAAGAGGCTGTAGAAGAGAGGGATCGCCTTTTTGTACAGAATCTTTTAAAAAAGACGCAATTCTCACTGGATAAGATTGCCTCTTTGGTCAATGTCTCTTTAGCGTTTGTCAAAGAAGTAAAGAAAGATATGGGCAAAAAGAAAAAGCAGCGCTCATTTCATAATATTTGAAGCCGTCCGGGTTTACCGGGCGGCTTTTTTATTTTTGGATATGCCGTCTATACGTATGAGTGCGTATGTCAACGGATCAAGACCGAAAAAGGAAGTCAATTGGTCGGGACGACAAGATTCGATTTTGTCCTGGAAATAATTTTATATCAATTGTTTGTGAAATATCGGACAATTGAGCTCACCGGATCGCTCACTGACAGACTGATAACGTAAAGAGCTATCTCAAAATTAGTCAAAATCTCTCAAATTGTAATCCGACAGATGCTAAGCTGGGGAAAAATGTCGTATAGCGGGCTGGATATGCGGTGGCGCCGCCAAGGCGGGAGTCTCGGTCTTTGCAGTTGACAACCAGACATTTATTTTCGCGGCTCTTCGTCTTGTGCTCTGTCTTATTCATCTCCTAAGGGTTTATTTTTTATTTACTCATGCAGATAATACTTGCATTTTTAGGTTTTGGTATCTACTTTCACCCTATCGTTTACCCGTATACTATTTAGAAGAATATAATCCCTAGTCCCTATGAACCGTACCAACCTACCCCTGGCTGCGGCATTGCTCCGCCGTGGTCGTCTCCGAGACTGCATTTTTTTCATTGTTGTTTTATTATTTAGTGTTCCCTCTTCGGCCCAGACTATGGACAGTACCGATCTTCCGGCGCTATGGCTGCGGGCGGACCGATGTGTTGTTACCGATACGGCCTGGAAGGACGTGACCGGTCATGGTTATGACGGCAGTTTCTTCTGGCAGGGCACGAGGAAGAATGTGCTGCTCAATTACAATCCGGCGCTATGGTTCAACGGGGCCGATGATTCGGTCCGCATTTCCTATAATCTCGACAGCCTGTCGGAGATGAGCTATATCGCCGTCTTCGTGCCAGCCGATACGGTGGAGGCGGCGGTGTGGGGGACAGGCAGTGCCTTGTTGCGCAATACGATGATGACGACCCGCCGGGTGAACGGGCCGGATAGTACGGCCGACACGGTGATCACCGGGGCGCGGATGGCTACACTGGCCACGGTGCTACAGAACTGGCAGCGGAATGATAGTGTCGCGCCCAGTCCTTCGGCGTACCTGATAGTGGGGTCCGCGGGACAGGGGGGCGTGATCCCGCCGTTTAAGGGAGCGCTGGCGGAGCTGCTGGTCTTCGACCGGAGTTTGGACGTGCTTACGCAAGTGCAATACGAGACATATCTGGCGCTCAAATATGGGATCCCGCTGACCAGCGGCAATTATGTGAGTGCAGGGCAGATGGTGCTCTGGGATGCCAGCAAGAATAAAGATTATGCCAATCGCATTGCGGGGCTGGGCCGGGAGAATTATTTCTCGCTACAACAGCGGCAGTCGGTGAGCGCCGTAGATGGGGACAGCGTGCTGGTGCTGAGCCGGGGAGATCTGCGGGCGACCAACGCGGCTAATACGGATAGCCTGGTGAGCGGCGGATACCTGGTCTGGGGGGATAATAACAAGGCGCTTTCGGTGAGCCAGACGTCCGATGGGCAGCTGCAACTGCTGAACCGGGGCTGGCTGATGGCGGCTAGCGGGATGGACAGTGTGTCGAGCGTGACGACCGTGCGCGTGAACAAAAAGAATTTTCCTTCCAGCGCCAATGGGTACTGGCTGGTGTTGAACACGGGGGGCTATAACGGCTTTCCCGTAGATAGTCTGACCTATTGTTTGCCGGATTCCGTCGCGGGTGACAGTCTGGTATTCTACCGGCATGTACGCTGGGACCCGGATCATTCGGGTAAGGACCTGTTTGGATTTGCGCAGGGGAAGGATCTGCTGCTGAAGCTGCACGTGCTGGACAGCCCGACCTGCGAGAACCAGCCATTGGGTAAGGCGATGCTACAGGCTATCGGGGGAACAGGGCCGTATAATTATCGCGTGATGAACGGCAGCGGCGCGGTGCTGGCTTCGGGGGTGATGGATTCGACGGTTTCTGTTGGCGGCCTGGCGATGGGAAGCTATTCGATCCTGCTCAATGACAGCAAGGGCCACCAGTCCCTAAGGAGCCTGAAAATGGCTGTGCCGCAGGCGGAGACGCTGACCATTGCGCTGGCAGCAAGTCAGACCTTGCCGGCGGCGGGTTCGCTGCTGCTGGATGCATCGACAGATATTCCGGCGGGTGCGGCGCAGAGCTACCAGTGGGTGGGCAGCAATGGTTTTAATGCGACGACGCCGTCCATCTCGGTGAGCGAGCCGGGCACCTACAATGTTGCCGTGACTAGCGTTGCCGGTTGCATATTTCGCGACACGGTGACGGTCAGCGGGGAGGCACAACAGCATATCGGCGTCTATCCCTCGCCTTCAGTGGATGGCAATTTTACGGTGAGTGTGTCGCTGCCGGAAGCGGGGCCCGTTTCAGTGGGCATCTTTGATCTGAATGGGAATAAGGTGCAGGAGATGGCCGGCAACCACAATAGCGAATACCGTTTACCGGGGCATTTATCCACGCCTGGTGTATATATGATCGCGGTGAAGACCCCGCATGGGATTGAGAGCCGCAAGCTGATGATCCTTTAACCTATTCCTTAACCCCTATCCGTATCCAATGAGAAGGAAATTTACCAAACTCTCCGTCTTTTTTATTGTCCTTTTGATCTGTTCCGGTGTTTATGCCAAGACCCCCGGTAAACGCCGTATTTATGCTGCTACCCAGTCCGAGGGGGCCATTGGCGTCAGCGGTTCGGGCGCTGCGGACAACCCGGCCGATAACCTTTTTCACGTCTACCTGTCGGCGACGCTGACGGGCAGCGAACGGGTCTGGCTGAGCTATGACCTGGACGGGGTGCAGGACTATACGGCCGTGAGCCGGAGCATCAACGACCAGCTGGCCGTCGGTGGCTATTTTGTCCGCAAGCGGTCCGGCTGGGAGCACCAGCGGGAGCGGGTAAGCGCCTTCTGGCTACGGCAGGGCGATAATGTCATCCGGTTCAGTTTACCGGCGGGTGCGGCCTATGGCTATCGGGTGAAGAACCTGGCGATAGAGATCGCACCAGGACAGGAGGAGTCCGTGGTGACGCGCCCCTCGGCGCCACGCTATGCGGATAAGGGCTATGTCGAAGGCTTTGTCACGGGAGTGGGACGGTTGAAGGCAAAGGTGACCATCGACGGAAAGGCGGTGCGGGTTTGGAAGGGTGCATTTGAGGCGATCGCACAGCGGCCGGCGGATTCGGCGGGCGACTGGCAATCCACGGTCCTGGTGGAATATCCCGATGGGCGGCGGCAGCGGCGGGTGGTGACCTTTGGCGAAGAGCAAAAGGCGGACTACCAGTTCGACCTGTCGGGCGCGGTAGTATCTACCCAACGGCGGGTGTTGGCGGGGCAGGCGGCGAGTCTGTCGATGGACGGCGCGTCGATCGCGATCCCGCAGGGGGCGCTGCACACCGCGGCGACGGTGAGTGTTACGGCGCTGCGGACGATCGATCTGCCGTCATTGGACCAGGGGATGGTGAACGTGATGGTGAGTGGAGGAGGGTTCCGGTTCCTGCCGCATGAGACGAAGTTTGCGCGGGAGGCGAAGCTGCGTTTGGCGTATGATTCTGTCAGTATCCCCGATGGGTACACAGCAAAGGATATAAGAACGTATTTTTTTGACGAAAAGAAGGGCCATTGGGTGGCGCTGCCGCTGGACAGTGTGTCGGCGGGCGTTGTCCATTCGCGCACCGGGCATTTTACCGATATGATCAATGCGATCATCAAGGTGCCGGAGTCACCGCAGGTAGCGGCCTATACTTCCAATTCGATGAACGGGATCAAGGCGGCAGATCCGAGTGCCGGGGTGAATATGATCGCCCCGCCCCAGGCCAGCCCGATGGGCAATGCGTCGCTTGGCTATCCCATTGAGATCCCTGCGGGCCGGCGTGGTTTACAACCGCAGCTATCGATCGCCTATAATAGCTCCGGCTCAGACGGCTGGCTGGGGTTGGGCTGGGACCTGTCAGTTCCTTCTATCGGCATCGAAACGCGCTGGGGCGTTCCCCGGTTTGATGCGCAAAACGAGACGGAAACCTATACGATGAGTGGCGGGCAGTTGAGTCCCGTAGGGCACCGGGGCGACCTGGTGGTCCGGACGGCGGAGAAGCAATTCTATCCGCGGGTGGAGGGCGCCTTCAATAAGATCATCCGTCACGGCAACAGCTCACAGAGTTACTGGTGGGAGGTGACGGATAAAACCGGGACAAGATATTTTTATGGTGGGGATCCTTCGACGGGCCTGGATGCGGCAAGCACACTGAGTGATGCGTCGGGCAATATTGCCCGCTGGATGCTGCGGGAAGAGCTGGATCTGCATGGTAATTTTGTTCATTATTTCTATGCCAAGGTGAGCGATGCCGGAGTGAGCGGCAGCTCCGTGATGGGGGTGCAACTATATCTCAGCAAGATCACCTATAGCGGGTTCAACGGAACGGAGGGACGCTACAGCGTGCTCTTTGGACGCGACCGGGATGTCGATGGACATACGACCCGCAAGGATGCGGTGATTACGGCAACCAATGGGTTCAAGGAGGTGACGGCCGATCTGCTGCGGCGCATCGATGTGCAGCTGGATGGGATGGATATCCGGCACTATGAACTCAGTTATACGCAAGGTGCATTTTATAAGACTTTGTTGACCGGTATCAGCCAGTATGATGCGGCGGGGAATTTCTTCAACAAACATACCTTCGATTACTACAACGATATTGCTTCGGGCGGAACCCTCGTGCCGCTTACGACGCCGCAGTCTTGGGCGGTGGCCTCGGATGGGGTGCATGGCGGAATGCTGACGCATATCAGCGGATTTACGGATGAGGCTTCGGCCCTGAGCGGGACATCGAACTCCGATCTTAGTGCGGGCGTCACGGTGTCTGTAGGTTTTGGCGCTACACCTGACAAGACCAATACGGTGGGCGGCGCCTTTAGTTATTCGCAGTCCTCGACCAAAGGCCTGTTGACAATGATCGATATCAATGGGGACGGATTGCCGGATAAATTATTTTACGATGCCGGCGGCGATGCGCTGTATTACCGGCCGAATCTGTCGGGCCCGGCAGGAGGAATGCGGTTTGGAGATAGGATTGCAATCACCGGGCTTAATGTGTTTCAAAAAGACAAATCCTCAAGCTACACCATTGGCCTGGAGGCGGTCGCGCTGTCGGCCTTGATGGCCGGGGCTAATACAGGCTGGTCAACCAATACGACGACCATTTATTTTACCGAGGCCAATGGGGACCAGTTGCCGGATATTGTGAAGGATGGCCAAGTGTATTTCAATCATATCGATACGACGACGGGGCAGATCACCTTCACACCGACCAGCGTGGGGACGCCCAGTCCCGTCTTTGCCGGGGTGACGATCAGCCAGGGGTTGGTGGATGCCACCGAAATGGCGAACGACCGCCAGCAGGCGATTGCCAACAATCCCTTGCAGGATATCGTGCGGATGTGGCAGGCACCGTTTAGCGGGACGATCAATGTGACGGCGCCGGTCGCCTTGCTGCCTTCCAACGATCCCGATCGCGCCTCTACGCCGGCCGACGGGGTGCGGGTGGCGGTGCAGCTTCGTGGGACGGAGATCTGGAGCCAAACCATTGGCGGGGATGACTATTCCGTGCATCAACCTACCGGGCTTACCGGCCTGTCCGTGCAGAAGGGAGATCGGATCTATTTCCGCGTGGGGTCGATCGAGAACGGGTCCTACGACTCGGTGAACTGGGCGCCCGTGATCGATTATGTGGGGCAAGATTTGAGCGTTGCCGATGCCAATGGCAAGACCCTGTATCATTTCGATCCCGCCAAGGATTTTGTGCTCAGCAGTCCGCAGCGCGTGACACCGCCAGTGAGTGGGACGGTGCATATCGGCGGGGCCTTTGTCAAGCCGGTGACGACCGATGACGTGACGCTGACGATCCAGCAGACGGCGTCGGGTGTGACCACGACCCTCTGGCAGCAGACCTACCCGAAGGATCAGGCGGTGAATACGACTGTCTCGGTGGATAACCTTTCGGTGAGCAATACCAGCGAATATAGTTTTGTGGTCTCCTCGCCCACCAATATCGACTGGGCGACGGTGTCCTGGCAGCCGGTGATGACGATGACGAGTTCGGCCGATCCTTCGATCGACCTAACGCAGACGACCATCCAGGCGGCGGCGGTTCCGAAGTATTCGATATTGGCGGCCGACTTTCAGCCGAGCCTGCCCTATAATGTGGCGCTGGGAGATGCGGCCCTGCACACGGTGACGGTGACGCCGGAGCTGTCCATCGATCCGCTGCTGCTTACGGGTGGCAGCGGGAATGGGACGGTTGTGTTCTCGGTGAAAGGGCCGGGAGTGCTGCTCGGAGAGGTGGGCATGCCCGTGCTGAACGGCGTGATTTCCGCGGGAAACTATTCGTTGAACGTGGGTGTGCATAACGGGGATTTGCTTTATGTGGAATATCATATTATTGACGCAGGCCTGGCGGCTGCGGTCACAACGGCTTCGGCCACGCTAAGCGGCGATCTGACCGGGACCGTGACGGCGGGGCTTTGGTCTTCGGTGCCGAAGAACGGGAAGGAAGAAGATATTATTTTCGGCAGCTTTTACCGGGGCTGGGGTCAATTCGCGTGGAATGGCAACAATGGCGCCGAGACGCAGGCGATCAACGAGGGGCTGCTGAAACCCAGTGAGCAGATAACGCAGAAAACGAGCAACGTAGATCCCAACGCGCTTTCGCAGCAGGATGGCAGCCAGCTGACGACCTCGCAGACCTATGATCCCAAGCAGGACGCCTTCATCATCCTCATGGCCAATGGCAGCCAGCAACGGTGGAGCGGCTATGATCCCGAGGTGTTCGTGAAGGGCGTCAATATGAGCAGCAGCCGGCAGGGGCTAAAGGATGTCAGCCAACTGGCGGTGAACACCGGCAGTGGCACAGGCAGCCCAGGCATCGACAAGGTGAGCAAGGTGACCAGCACCTCCTATACCCTTAGCGCCCATGTGGGTCCGGCGGGCGCCAGCGGAAGCCATTCGAGCAGCACCTCGAAAACGCTTACCGATTTTATGGATATGAATGGCGACCGCTATCCGGATGTGGTCAGTGAACAGCTGATCCAATATACCGATGCGCGGGGCGGGTTGTCGAATCGGACACTCAGCAACAGCCAGATACAGCAGACGGCCGGCAGTGTCGATGGTTTCGGCCTCACGGGTTCGGCCTATATCCCTACGTCTATTTTCCGTAACTCACCCAGCGGCGATCAGCAGGTCGATGCGGGTAATGCGCAGACGAATGCGGGTTCGGCGAAGATCAGCGTGACGGGCAATGTGGGGGTGAATACGGGCTCCAACCAGGCAAAATTCCTTTATATCGATATGAATGGCGATGGATTGCCCGACCGGGTAGACCAATCAAGCCGCCTGGTGTACTTAAACCTCGGCTACGGGTTCGGCGCCGGGGAAGACTGGGGTTTTGACCAGGTGCAGCAGGGAGGCAGCAACTCGTTTAGCGGCGGAGTCGGGCTGGGCTATAACTGGGGGCAGAACAGTATCTCGGTGGGCGTCAGTCTGGCGCGCAGCGACAATGCGACGAGCCTGTCGTTACAGGATATGAATGGGGATGGTCTGCCCGACCTGGTAACGGTGGCGCCCCCGCTGAGCGGCGTGTCTGCCCTGCAGGTGCGGCTCAACACGGGTAGTGGATTCAGCAACGACGTGCTTACATGGACCGGGGCTACGGCCATCGGCACCAACAGCAGCTCGACCGAGTCGGCTAATGGGGCCTTTACCTTCATGGTGATGATATTCGGCATCAAGTTTACGATCAATCCCAGTGTCAATGTCGGCGACGGGATGGCCCGGGAGTTGATCAGGATGCAGGACATCAATGGGGACGGGTATCCAGATTATGTGAGTTCGACGAAGGACGACAACCTGACGGTGGCCTTGTCGACGATCGGCCGCACGAACCTGCTGCGCACCGTGACCCGCCCGATGGGCGCGGTCTTTACACTGGATTATCAGCGGGTGGGTAATACCTACGACATGCCGAACAGTGTGTGGACCTTGGCTTCTGTTAAGGTGTTCGATGGGTTCAAGGGCGATGGTCCGGATACGTTGGTGAAAACTTTTGACTATTCGGGCGGCCGATTCGATCGCGACGAACGGGAATTCTACGGTTTTGCGTCGGTGCGGACGAGCAGCCATGACGCCGCGCACAATAATGCGGTATATGCCGTAGCCACTGTAGCTTATGCCAACGATAATTTTTATACGAAGGGGATGATCCTGTCCGAACTCACCCAAAGTGGGGATGGGAAAAAATATACGGAGACGGATAATACGTATGAGCTGCATGATCTTCTTTCCGGCGCCGTCTTGCCGGATTCCTATAAGACGAATGATGCGGGCGCGGCCTTTGTCGCGTTGAACCGGATGGATCATCTGTTCTATGAAGGTCAGCCGAAGGCGGGCAAAACGACGTATGTGACTTATGGGTATGACACCAGGGGAAATATCACCCAGTATACGGATTTCGGTGATGCGGGTGGCGCGGATGATATCAGTGCGGCGGTGACCTATTATAACTTACCTGACAAGTATATCGTCGGAACGGCGAAATCGATCCTGGTGACGGGGTCAGGTGTGACCTATCGGAAGAGGGAAAGTTTTATCAATACCCAAACTGGCGATATGACGGAGATCCGGCAATACCTGGTCGACGGCACGACGGCGGTGAGCGATATGGGGTATGACGGATATGGCAACCTGGCGAGTGTCACTGCTCCGGCCAATGCGAAGGGCCAGCGTTTCCAACAAAATTATGTCTTCGACGACCAGGTGCATCAATTTATCGTGAAGACCACCAACAGTTATGGGTATAGCTCACAGGCCACCTATGACTTCCGGTTCGGCCAAACCCTGAGCACGGTGGATCTGAACAATAACACTATTCAATACCAGTTGGACGATATGGGACGGGTGAAGCAGATAACAGGTCCGTACGAGGTTGCGGCCGGCGTACCCTATACGATCCGCTTCGACTATCATTTGGGGTCCGCAGTCCCCTGGGCGCATACGGCGCATTACGACCCCGCACACCCGGGCAATGACCTGGAAACGGTGACCTTTATGGATGGCCTGGGCCGGGCGCTGCAGACCAAGAAAGACGCGGCAATGTTCCAGGGCAAAGGGAAATCGGATAAGGAGCAGATGATTGTATCGGGCAGGATGCTGTTCGACGGCCTGGGCCGGAGGGTGGCAGCGTACTACCCGGTGGTGGAAGATAAAGGCAGCGACAGCGTATTCAACCCAAGCTTTGATAATATCGCGCCGAAGCGTACTACATATGATGTGCTCAACCGGATGGTGACCACTACGCTACCGGATGGTTCGGTAACGCAGAATACCTATTCCTTTGGCAGCGACCGTCAGCAGCAGACGCAGTTCAGCACGAAGACGCAGGATGCCAATGGAAAGATCACCGAGCAGTTTAAGAATATCCGCGGGTTGACGATGGCGCACAAGAGTACCACGTCCAATGGGGATGTGTGGATGAGTTTTACATATGATGCGATCAACCAGCAGCTGTCGACTTCGGATGATATCGGCGCAACGACCAGCTCGCAGTATGATATGCTGGGGCGGAAGGTTGTGCGTATCCATCCCGATGAAGGGACAACGCAGTATAGTTATGACCTGGCGGGGGATCTGACGAAGCGGGTGACGGCCAACCTGCAAAAGGTCAATACGGCTATTACCTACAGTTATGATTTCAGCCGGATAACGGATATCACCTATCCGCAGAATCCGGAGAACAATGTTCACTATACCTATGGTGCAGCCGGAGCCCCTTTCAACCAGGCCGGCAGGGTCGTCACGCAGGAAGACGCCTCGGGTGCGCAGGAGTTCTTCTACGGACCCCTGGGTGAGACTATCAAGAACGTGCGGACGATGGTGATCCCCAATTTCGGGCAACAGACATACGTGAGCCAGTGGACCTATGATACCTGGAACCGCCTTAGGTCCATGATCTACCCGGACAGCGAGGTGGTAAGCTATGCCTACAATCTGGGAGGAACGCTGCAGTCGATGAGCGGCAACCGGAACGGGCAGGTGACTACCTATGTGCAGCAACTGGGATGGGATAAGTTCGAGGCCCGGGTTTTCCTTGCTTATGGCAATGGTACGCAGACCAGCTACACCTATGAACCCGACCGCCGGCGGCTGCAGAATCTGCTGGTCACGGCCGGCAATGGACGGAGGATCATGGACGATACATATGCTTATGATAAGACGACCGATGTCCTGAGTCTGACCAATAAAGCCTCAGTGCCGTCCAGCAACCAGATGGGTGGGTCGTCCCAATACAGCTATGCGTATGACGATCTCTACAGGTTGACCACGGCTTCGGGTTCTTTCGCCGGACCGCACGAGCAGGACCGGTATAGCCTGGCGATGGAATATAACAGTGTGGGCAGCATTACCCGCAAGACGCAGACCAACGACAAGAGTTCTAAAGGGAATAAGTGGATCGGACAGAAGAAGACGACGTATGACTGGAGCTACACCTATGACACGAAGCAGCCGCATACCGCTACGCATATTGGCCGCCAGTCATATACGTATGATGCCGACGGAAACGAGGCCGGATTCACGGATGATAAGACAGGTCAGCGGCAGAAAATGATCTGGGACGAGGAGAACCGGCTGCGGAGCGTATCGGTGAACGGACAGCTCAACAACTATGTTTATGATGCCGGCGGCGAACGGGTGCTGAAAGGAAAGGGTTCGGGCCAGTCGGTGTATGTAGATGGATCGGTGACCGGCAGCTCCGGCGGAGTGGGCAATTTCACGGTGTACGTCAGTCCGTATCTAGTGGTGAAGAGTGGGGAATATTCCAATCATTACTTCATCGGAAGTCAGCGGATCGCTACGCGGTTGGCACATGGCTGGGACCAGCAGGTGAGCGCGCCGGACGCAGGAGGTAGTATATCGTATACAAAGAAAGGAAAGCTCCTGTTGCAGGGGATCGCCCGTGACCAGCAGGCATTGCAGGGTGGGGATAGCATAGCGGCGAGTGTTACCGGCACGGATGCGAGAGGTGCGACGGGCGGCGGTCAGGGTACTAGTGACACTTCAGGTAGTGGTACTCCATGGGCCAACGCCAATCCGGGTAACAATGGTAACCATTACGCTTATGGACATTATAAGAATGGAAGCGCGGTTACTGGCTCGGCTGGCGGGGATTTTCTGTATTTTTATCATCCGGACCACCTGGGTAACACCAGCTATGTGACGGATGGCAGCGGGGAAGTGTACCAGCACCTTGAATACTTTGCCTTTGGCGAGACGTTTGTGGATGAACATAGCAATACGGATGCGATACCGTATCTTTTCAATGGGAAGGAGCTGGATGAGGAGACGGGGCTATATTACTATGGGGCGAGATATTATGATCCCCGGACCAGCATATGGGCGAGTGTGGACCCGCAGGCCGAGAAGTCTATTGGATGGAGCCCTTACTGCTACGTGCTTAATAATCCCGTTGAGTTCATCGATCCGGATGGGACGCATACGGAGAGTAATTTTAAGGATAAGAAGGGGAATGTAACGCATGTAGAGGATGGCTCGAATGCGGAATACAAGCTTGTCGGAGACGGGCGTTACCAGCATTATGTATTCACCGGGTGGAACGAGTCGCAGGGAGGTATTAATATGGTGGTTCTGAAAACGGCTATTTTGCAACAGCAGGCATTTAATAATTCCAATTGCGACCTGGTGCCGTTGCCCAAGCCCAAGAGCGACACCTATTGTAATGTGGCCATGAATAACATTTTGAAGACCATCGCTTCGGCGACGGATAATTCGGAAGGTCTCGTAATGGATGAAATGGCGAACGATATGTACATGGATGCGATGGTAAACCCGGCTTTACAGCGCACAGACCTGGCGGGGGCGATTGCCGCGGCAAAGGACGGTGATTTTGCCATGTTTATAGAACAGAATTGCGTCATCAATCACGGCCATACAGGCGCCTTTATCCCGGAGTATCCGTGGGGCGATGGATGGGTGGCTAACATCGGCAGGCATTGCGGGTATAAGGAGTTCACCGGGGACGACGAGAATGCGCTGTACTCAACCGGCTCTGATATGTCCCATATGACTTTTTATATATTGAATCCCAAAGTCGAGGTAAAAATGGATGACGCTCAACGGGCGATATTACAAAAGGAATATGAAGAAGCGACTAATCCTAAATAACAGGTGTATGAAGTATATTTTATCATTTTTCGTTGCTCTTGCGCCGGTGCTATGGGTATCGGCTCAGACTAAGAAGGACTCCTGTTGCCTGGCGCAAAAAGACCTGGAGGGAGTCTGGCAGCGCGACCAGCAGGGAGTTGGAAATGGCCTGGAGCAGAATGTCCGGTTTTATCCGGATCAGAGCTTTTTCCTCGATATGTCTTCGAATGACGGCGAAGATGCCAGAGGGATCGTTTCCCTGCAGGGAAAGTACCGGCTGGTTAAAAATAAGCTGTACCTGACTGTGCTGGCGAGAGGGGTAGTCCAGGGGGGAAAAGTGGTGATGCTGAACCAGCAGGAAAGTACGAGCATTTTCGGCATAGAGGCAGGAACGGTGAAGCTGATCAATGAGGTAAATCCCAAGGAAATGCCTGTGCCCCTTCGGATCTCTTTTCTCCAGGAGGGCGGCATCATGCTGGGCAGTGAAACCTATTATAAACTTAGTAAGGAGGATATGAAAATGGCCGGTATCGAATGGAAGAAATGAGGCGGCGCGGACAGCTAACAAATACAATAGGCAACATGCCCAACAGGAAGATCGTCCTTTTAATACCGTTTTCCCGCTTGCCGCTATTGTGAAGATGGCACAGAGGCGAAGTGGAAAATTTCGGTGACCGATACTTTCGGTTTGTATGACCTTTATGGCCGAAGCAAGGATGCTGTTGCGGACTGCGCCGATGGACACCGCCACGGATGTTTGGAAGCGAAGCATGGTTGTGTGTTCCTGGGCTATACGATGGACGCACTGCTTTACCATAAGGAATGGCAGCTGATCGGAAAACTATCAAAAGGTGGTTGCCCCCATCCGATATGAAAATGCATTGAAAGCATTTCATCATATAGGGGAATGGAGGCAGGATTATGATGAATTGCGCTACGAGGTTGCGCTTGAGAGTATATCGCTGGTCGGATAGCCATGGCGCAGGAGAATATTGAATTGGTTGTGATATTCCAGTGGGCAAGGCGCCCTGGAGCATATGCAAAAATACCTATGAACAGTACAATAAAGAACATCCGCCACATTAAAATTGCTTTAGTGGCGCAATTCATCACCATCGTCGCTGTTGCACAGCCGGGAAGCCTGAATATAGTGCTCAAAACAGGCAGCTATGAAGAGGCTATGCAGCTGTCCTATGACAGCGTTACGAAAGAGGTTTCCGGGTATGTCAAAATGCAGGTGAACAGGCTTGACAACCCGAGGAAAAGCTATCGATCCTGTTCCGTCCTATTCATCGGCAAAGTAAATGGGTCGAATACATGCAAAGTAGACTTTTATAACAGTCCGGATATAAAACTTGTAACTACTGGTGAAGCTGTCTTTGATCCGGACAAAATTACGTTGACGGCAAAGTCCGGAGAAGGTTATTGTAATGACATTTTGGATTTAACGGGTGGGCTGGAAATGGATTTTGCCAAAGGACGACCTTATATTGGCTGCCGGGCTGTTAACAAGGTCACGACATACCTGTATTCCTCGCCCGTCGATTCCGCTAAGACAAAAATGTACTTGTTAAAAGGCGACATGGTAATGATCCTTGGAGTTAAAGAGGGCTGGGTCAAAATTGAATACATCGGAAAGAAGATAATTGATGGCTGGATCAGGAAGAGCGAACTGAGTCCTGGTTTCCGGTAATAAACAATAAATGCGGCCCTGGCGTCGATAGTCCGATATTTATTCTATACCATCTTATTAATGGTGATAGAATCCGTAATTTGCATCTTATGTTTTGCATGTGAATTGCTGGTCCCGCCCTCTTTTATTGGCGGAGCCGGCGGAGGCGCACACGGGTTGTGACGCCCGGACGCCGGCTTTTTGCCGATCAGTTTTATATATCGAATACACTTGAGCGATAGTGTCGTCGATACCACTTCTCAATTTCATACATTCTTTTATTATCAGTTTGTAAGTTCGAATCCAGGAAAGTCGCTGAATTACGAGCGGGAGAATGTGACGTTCAGCGAGTTGCAAAATGCGAACGGTATGAACTCACCGGATAACTCATTAGGACATTCAAAAAACGGCCAACATAAACCAATAATATTAAATAGGGTAGGGGCCTGAATCCTGTTCCTGTGCGTAATCAATGCGGTTTTGTTTCCGCTCTTCAAAATTATGTTTCATAAAAATGCTGCGCCCCTTATTCCGGCTGCGCCCCCGGTTTATGGTTATGAATAAAAACCAATGGGGGCGCTGTTAACCTGTCTTTAGTAGCCTTCTACGGGCTAACTCTATTAATCTTAGCTGCTTTTTGATTTTGTTCTCAAGTGCCTGGAGCTTTTGCAGGTTGCTAACTACGCTGTCAATATGATCTAAACGGGGGGTATTCTCTGCGATCAATAGCCTTACATCATCTATGCAGGCGAATTCAATACACGTACCCCGCAAAATGGCTTCAAACCGGCGGCTTTGCCAAAGTGTATAGACTAGCCAATAATAGCCTGTTAAGTCCTGCAGGGCGCAGGTGCATATAGTAACGTTTATATGACCTTTAGTGCCCTCGTGAAAATTTCCCAAAAGAAAAAAGGGCAAAAAAGAAAGGCTCAGGACAAAAACCTGATCTTTCAGATATTTATCGCAACAAATTGACATGGAAAAAAATAAAAAGGCCCGTAAACAGTGAGTTTTACGGGCCTTTGGGTTTATCTGTTACCCTAGTTGGTCGGGACGACAAGATTCGAACTTGCGACCCCTTGCACCCCATGCAAGTGCGCTACCGGGCTGCGCTACGTCCCGAAACTTTTATTCGGCGGGGGGCAAAGGTAAGAAAAAAAAGACTTATTCCCCGCTATCCCCTTTAACTTTTTTTTGGCAAAGCCTTTTAAAATAATTGGCTTAAATATTGCGTTAAACCTCATACTTCAAATCTCTTCTATTTGTAAAACTCTACTTACGGATCTCTTTTTCTACCAACTGTAAACCCTTTTGATAATCCACCCTGCGTTAAACCACCTTTATCACACAAAACTTTAATTAATTCTAACCAGGATGAAAAAACTCTTGTTGGCGGGAATGTTATTTCCGCTATTTGCCCAAGCCCAATGGAAGGTGAACTTATTTGGCGGTTTTTCCAATTATATCGGGGATCTGCAGTCCCGTGTTTACACCACCCAGCAATCGAACGGAGCGTTCGGGGGAGGATTACAATATGATCTGAACGGGCATTTTTCGATATTGGGCAATGCCAGTTTCGCCCGGATCTCAGCTTCGGACGCCTATAGCAAAAGGGCTGACGTGCGGGCCCGTAACCTGAGTTTTGAAAGTAAGATCTACGAAGGGAATCTCCTGCTGGAATATAACCTGCTTGACCTGCAGGAACACCGGCTTACTCCTTACGTTTTTGCGGGTGCAGCCCTTTTCCATTTCAACCCCTATGCATATGACTCGCTGGGGAAAAAGATCTATCTCCAACCCTTAAGCACGGAAGGGCAGGGCCTGGCGCAGTATCCCGGCCGGAAACAATATTCATTGTGGCAGATATCCATTCCTTTCGGAGGCGGGGTCAAATTCCGCGTATCCGACCGGGTGGTAGTGGCGTATGAGATCGGGATGCGGAAAACATTTACGGACTACCTGGATAATGTCAGCACGACCTATGTGGACAGGGCTACGCTGCTGGCTGCAAAGGGGCCGACGGCAGTGGAGATGGCCTACCGGGGAGGGGAACTCAAAGGGGGAGCGCCTTATCCGGCGGCCGGGACTGTCCGGGGCAATTCCAAAACAAAGGATTGGTATTATATGTCCGGCATAAGGGTGACGATCGCGTTGAATGATCCGGGGGCTTCGGCGCACCGGCGGAACAACGGCGTTATCGATTGCCCTAAAAAAGTTTACTAGGTGGGCGGCGGTTTGTGTTTTACTTTTGTGAATGGCCTATAAAAATCAGCAGGAATTTATCCAGGCGCTTGAAAAAGCAGGGGAATTAGTTCGTATTCGCACGTTTGTCGATCCAAAATTAGAGATTGCCGAGATCACCGATAGGATCAGCAAGAGTGGCAACGGAGGGAAGGCCCTGTTGTTTGAAAATACCGGAACGGAATTCCCGGTGCTGATGAATGCTTACGGCAGCGAAAAGAGGATGTGTATGGCGCTGGGGGTAAAAGAGCTGGACGATGTGACCAGGGAGATCGAAGGGTTGTTCAAATTGCTGTCTGCGCCGAAGGAAGGGCTGCTGGACAAATTAAAATTACTTCCCAAATTAGGACAGTTTGCAAGCTGGATGCCCACGGTCCGCAGTGGCCGGGGAGAGTGCCAGGAAGTGGTGATGATGGAGCCGGATATCAGCAAGCTGCCTGTCATTACCTGTTGGCCTAAGGACGGAGGGCCGTTTGTAACTTTACCCATTATTCATACGAAGGATCCCAATACAGGTTCTCGTAATGTAGGCATGTATCGCATGCAAATATTCGGACCTACTCTTACAGGAATGCACTGGCACAAACACAAGGTCAGTGCCCGTCATTTTGCAGAATATAAGAAGACCGGAAAAAAAATGCCGGTGGCCGTCGCCCTGGGCGGAGACCCGGCCTACGCCTATAGCGCTACCGCCCCTCTGCCGGAAAATGTGGATGAATATATGTTGGCCGGCTTTCTTCGTAAGAAAAAGGTAGAATTGGTAAAATGCATTACCCAATCCGAAATTGAAGTGCCGGCAGACGCAGATTTTGTCATCGAAGGATATGTCGACCCCACGGAGGAATTGATCTGGGAAGGCCCTTTCGGCGACCATACCGGTTATTACTCGCTCCCCGACTGGTATCCCCGCTTTCATATCACAGCCATCACACATCGAAAACAAGCTGTTTATCCGGCGACGATCGTCGGTATCCCACCTCAAGAGGATGCCTGGCTGGGAAAGGCTACGGAGCGCATATTCCTGGCCCCGATGAAGATGACAATGGTGCCGGAGATCGTCAATATGGATATGCCGGTGGAAGGAGTGTTCCATAACCTGGTGATCGCCCAGATCCATAAAGAATATGCAGGACAGGGGCAAAAAGTGATGAATGCCATGTGGGGCGCCGGCCAGATGATGTTCAATAAGATACTGGTCATCGCTGATGAAGCGACTTCCATCACGAACTATCAGCAACTGGCGCAGTATGTATTCCGGCACCTGAATCCGGCGACGGACGTGTATTTCTCCCAGGGCCCCATGGATGTGCTGGACCATAGCTGCAGCAAGCTGGGGTTTGGTGGAAAGATGTGCATCGACGGCACATCGAAGGCCGAAGAGGAAATCGATACCGATCAGTACCAGCAGAAGGAGGCAGGATATCGCCGCGGACCGGCGGGAGCCGGAAAAGAAGAATCGGGACCGGCAGGCGCCGCAGCCGGGTTGCTGCTGACGGAAAAGGAGCTGACCAGCCGGTGGCCGGAGATCATTGGTGTTAACCTGGCTTTATTAAAGCAGGATATCCCCTGCATTATGCTCGCCGTGAAGAAAGACCGGCCCGGGCAGATCCGGGACTTACACCAGGCGCTAAGCAGTCTGGAAGTCATGGAAGGCGTGAAAATGATCCTCTATGTCGAACATACGGTGGACGCGGGAGACCTGCCGGTAGCTTTGTGGAGATTCTGCAATAACTTAGATCCACGCCGGGACCATTTCCTGACAGAAACAGCTTCGACAATCGAACCAGGTAAAAAATTCGCTGTTTTAGGATTGGACGGCACCCGAAAAACAAGAGAGCTGGATAATTTCCAGCGGGATTGGCCCAATATCATCGTCGCGGACGATGTTACCATCAAGGCGGTAGATGAAAAGTGGAAGGATCTGGGGTTGGGAGCTTTTCTGCCTTCCCCTTCGTTGAAATTTAAGGATCAATTGTACGGCAAGGAGGCCGTGGTATCATGAAACGCAAATCACTTTTACTGGCAGCCGGGCTGCTGACCGCGAACTTGGCTTTTTCCCAAAGCCCTCCGCCCCACACGACCCCAGGCCCATTGCCGCATACATTGTTGTGGCGTATTTCGGGGAATGGCGCCACCAAGCCTTCCTACCTGTTCGGGACCATGCATGTCCTTTGTGCGGAGGATGCCTTGCTGAGCGATAGTCTCAAAGCTGTAATTGCCAATTGTGATGAACTGTATTTTGAAATTAATCTGAGTGACATGGCCGGCATGTTGAACTCGATGAAGTATATGCGGATGAACGACAGTAAAAAGTTATCCGACCTGCTGAAGCCGGATGAATATTCCCGGGTAAAGGATTATTTTACGAAACATGTGTCGATGCTGCCATTTGGCATGCTGGAACGATTTAAGCCCATGCTGATCAGTGGACTGATCGAAGAGCAGGGCATGGACTGCCAGACGGCGGATGGGATGGAGCTGACGATCATGAAAGAAGGCCGGCCTTATCATAAACCCGTGAATGGACTGGAAACGGCGGAATTTCAGGCGGGTTTATTCGACAGCATCCCCTATGAGCTGCAGGCAAAGGAGCTGGTGAACTATATCGACAGCGCCGATGAGAACAGCAAGATGATGCAGCAGCTGGTAGACCTCTATAAAAAACAAGACCTGGAGGGAATTGATAAATTAAGTCAAAAAGACGAAACCGGCATCAACGGATATATGAATTTGCTATTATACGATCGCAACCGGAAATGGGCCAGGGAACTGCATAATTTGTTGGGGAAAAAGTCTTTGTTGATAGCCGTAGGGGCGGCACACCTGCCGGGGATCAATGGGGTGATCGAGTTATTGCGGAAAGAAGGGTATACGGTAGAGCCGGTAAAAAATGAGGCTTCAAACGGATCGAGATCCATTTGAAGCCTTGTTGGAATATGTAATAACTTTAGATTCTTTCCAGGCCACTAAAGAAGAAGTCTCCTTCAATTTTGGCATTTTCATCACTATCGCTGCCGTGGACGGCATTTTCGCCTACGGACGCTGCATACAGCTTGCGAATAGTTCCTTCGTCTGCTTTCGCCGGATCGGTAGCACCGATGAGCTTACGAAAATCGGCTACCGCATTGTCTTTTTCCAGGATGGCCGCGATGATGGGACCGCTGCTCATAAAATCGACCAATTCTCCGTAGAAAGGTCTTTCCTTATGTACGGCATAGAATTCGCCGGCCTTTTCTTTGGAGAGGCGGGTCAGTTTCAGGGCCACGATACGAAAGCCGCTTTTAATGATCTTGTCGATGATGGCGCCGGAATGGCCTTTGGAAAAAGCATCCGGTTTGATCATGGTAAAAGTTCGATTGCTCATATTTTCCTTTCTTTTTTGGCTCGCAAATGTAGGATTTTGCAGGGTATAACTAAAACTTGGGATTTGGAATTTAATTCTGCACCTTTGCAAACATTTTGGCAGGGTACATGAAGAAAATTGAAGAAATATATCCCTTACTAAACCAGCCCCGCCGGGTGGTTATAGTAATGCACCAGAAGCCTGATGCGGATGCCATGGGGTCCTCCCTGGGGTTGTATCATTTTCTCCGGCAGCTGGGGCATCAGCCTACGGTCATTTCACCCACCAACTGGGCGGATTGGCTGAAATGGATGCCGGAATGTGATGGGGTTATCGACTTTGAATTCAGCGCCGAAAAGGCTATAGCCGTACTGGACCAGGCGGAATGGGTGTTTTGCCTGGATTTCAATACGATGAGCCGCACCCGGCATATGGCAACGCGATTGCGCAAGCTGCCGGCGACAAAGATCCTGATCGACCACCACCAGCAACCCGAGGCCGAATGTTTTGCTTATGGAGTAAGCAACACGGCAAAAAGCTCTACCAGTGAAATGGTCTATGACTTTATCATTGGGTCGGGACATGCCGGCAAGATCAATAAGGACATAGCGGAATGCCTCTATGCCGGTGTAATGACCGATACCGGATCGTTCCGGTTTCCGGGTGCATCTGCGGCCGTACACCGGATGGTAGCCGCGCTGAAGGATACGGGAATCAATCATACGAAGATCCACGAAAACCTTTTTGATAATTTCCTGGAAAACCGGCTGCGTTTTACCGGGTTTGTGCTGCAGAGCCGGATGGAGATATTTTATGAATACAATGCTGCACTGATTGCCATACCCTGGAAAGACCTCGTGCGTTATGAGATCAAAACAGGGGATACGGAAGGGTTGGTCAACTACCCTTTATCCATACAAGGGATAAAGATGGCGGCTTTGATCATCGACCGGGATGAAGAAGTGAAATGTTCCTTTCGCAGTAAAGGCAACTTTGACGTCAATGTATTTGCCCGTACCTATTTTGACGGCGGCGGGCATGTCAATGCGGCCGGCGGCCGTAGCACCGATACCCTGGATCAGACGGTACAACGATTTATCCAGGCATTAAAAGAAAATTCATCACAATTACAATAAGTCAAAGAATGAAAACCATCTCGTCTTGCTTTCTGGTTAGCCTGGTCCTGCTGGGAGCGGTGTCCTGTACTAACTCAGAGTTTAAGAAGACCAAGAGCGGCTTGCTCTATAAGATCTATTCCGATGGGAAAGGCGAAGCTGCCAAGCCCAGACAGTTTTTAAAAGCCAATGTCGTAGAGAAATTGCGGGATTCCGTCCTGTATAACTCAGAAGGCAATATGCCGGTTTATCTACCCGTGGACAGTGCCCGGCCTGTGTACAGTCCTGTTGAAATATTCTCGCTGCTGCGCAAAGGCGATAGCGCCATAGTAGTGCAGCTGGTCGACACGCTGCAGCACAAGTTTGCCGGACAGTTACCTCCCTGGTTAAAGAAGAAAGACAAGATCACTTTTACCTTTAAGATATTGGACGTGTTTGCATCCGAAGACCTGCTGACAAACGACCGTAACCAGGAAATAAGCAAGCAGAAAGACCGGGAAATCAAGCAGGTAGAGGCTTATTTAGCTAAAAATAATATCCAGGCTCAAAAGACCGGGAAAGGCACTTATGTGGTCGTTCGGTCCGAAGGAACGGGTACTCCGGTAGATTCCGGCAAGCAGATTTCTGTTCGTTACACGGGCAGGCTGATACCTTCCGGAAAAGAGTTTGAATCGAATATGAAGGATACGGCCACTCCTGCCTTCAAGTTCGTAGTGGGAGCGGGCCAGATCATCCCGGGTTGGGACGATGGGCTGCGTAAGTTTAAAAAGGGTGGGAAAGGCACATTGTATATTCCTGCCTTTCTGGCCTATGACCAGCAGATGGGACCAGGTCATACGCCGTTTGAAAACCTGATCTTCGACGTAGAGATCATCGATGTGACGGATGCTCCGAAAGCTCCCGCTCAACCGCAAATGCCGGCCATGCCGATGCCTCAAGGGCAGCCCGGTCAGCCGCAGCACTAATAAAAAAGCTCGATAATATGCCAAAAGCCCTGATCACTGTTCGGGGCTTTTGGCATTATAAGCACTTATGAGCGTAATCGCTTCTTTTGCTTCTTTGGGGTCATGAACGCGCAGGAATTGTGCTCCGTTGAGCAGGGCAATGGTGTTGAGAACGGTTGTCCCGTTGAGCGCCTGTTCGGGAGTAATGCCAAGGGTCCTGTAAATAGTGGATTTGCGAGAAACCCCTACCAGGATAGGTTTGCCTGCCATTTTAAAGACCTGGAGGTTACGCAATAGCTCGAAGTTATGGGCGGATGTTTTGGCAAAACCGAGGCCGGGGTCCAGTATGACGTCATGGATGCCGGCCTGGCGACAGTCCTCTATCCGGCGGATGAAAAAATCGAGCACTTCTTTTGTCACGTCTTCGTATAGCGCTTCCCGGTTCATGGTGGCCGGGGTACCTTTCATATGCATGCAGACGTAGGGGACTTTCAGCCCGCCGACGGTGCACAGCATGTCGGGGTCGAGGTTACCACCGCTGATATCATTGACCATCGAGGCGCCGGCGGCGACGGCCTCACGGGCAACACGGGCATACCAGGTGTCGACCGAAAGCAGAAGACCGGGCCAGCGCTGATGGATAAGATGAATAGCGTCTACCACCCGCCGTAGTTCTTCTTCTTCGCCGATGACCAGGGCGCCCGGGCGGGTACTTTGACCGCCGATATCCAGCCAGTCGGCTCCTTCCTGCGCCATCTTCTCTACTTGCTGCAGCAGAGAGTCGTTATCGGGGAAACGGCTGCCGCTGTAGAAAGAATCGGGGGCTCTGTTGATGATACCCATGACGAGAGGACGGGTCACGGGCAATAATTTGCCTTTAGCATTCAAAGTGAACATAGCTGAAGTATATTTGTAAAAATACGGCTATGAAGGATACGAACCGGCAATATGACGAAGCAGTAAAATCGTGCAGGGACATTTTTATCAAGAAGACACGGGACTACGGGACTTCCTGGCGGGTATTGCGGACCATATCCATTGCGGACCAGTTATACATCAAGGCGCGACGTATCCGGACCTTGCAGGAGTCATCGGAACAGAAAGTAGTAGGGGAGGACAAGGCCGGGGAGTTCCGGGCGATGGTAAATTACGGCGTTATCGGGCTGATACAGCTGTCACTGGGCGCCTCGGCCCCGGAGGAACTGGTTGAAGCAGAAGCCGGACGACATTACGATGAGAAAATGGCTGAGGCAAGAGCCGTGATGCTCGACAAAAACCATGACTATGGAGAAGCGTGGCGGGAAATGAGCCAGGAGAGTTTCGCCGACCTGATCCTGATGAAGATATTGCGGATAAGGCAGATCGTGGCCAACGATGGTAAAACGCTGATCAGTGAAGGGATCGATTCCAATTTTATAGATATCATTAACTATTCCCTTTTTGCCCTTATCCTGATTACCGAGGGTAAGCATACATCCTAAAAACTTCCCTCATGAAAATACTTATTTCTGTTTGCCGCTTCCTGGTAGGAGTATTATTTATCTTTTCCGGATTGGTAAAGGCTAATGACCCGCTGGGACTGAGCTATAAGATGCAAGAGTTTTTTGAAGTATGGAATTTTCATTGGCTGGATAATTTTACCCTGGCGTTTTCCATTGTGATGATCGTATTTGAGATAGTGGCTGGTGTGGCCATTTTGCTGGGCTGGCGGATGAGATTGTTTAGCTGGCTGTTGCTGCTGCTGATCATTTTTTTCACTTTTCTTACCGGGTATGCTTACCTGTCCGGAAAAGTGCGGGAATGCGGTTGTTTCGGGGATTGTATTCCGCTGACGGCAGGCCAGTCTTTTACAAAAGACCTGATCTTGCTCGTGCTGATCGTTTTCCTTTTTGGGGTACGCGGACGGATCCGGCCCATCCTGACGCAAACGGGCAGCGCGGCCGTACTCGCGCTGGCGACGCTGTTCTCTTTTGCCTTCCAGTGGTATGTATTGTTCCATTTACCGGTAGTAGACTGCCTGCCGTATAAGGCCGGCAATAATATCCCGGAGAAGATGAAGGCGCCGCCGGGTGCTATTCCTGACAGCACGGTCATCACCATGGTCTACGAAAAGAGTGGGAAGAAAGTAGAATTTGGCGCCAGCCAGTTCCCGGCAGACTTTGACGACTCTTATCATTTTGTGAGCCGTTATGATAAATTGGTTCGTAAAGGAAATGCCGAGCCGGCGATAAAGGATTTCAACCTGGTGACGGGGGCCGGAACGGATACCACGAAGGCCCTGCTGGAGGCGAGGGGATTCAAACTGTTTGTGTTTATGAAAGAGGTGCTGGACGAACACCCTCACTGGAATAAGGCATTCAGCATCCTGCTGACGATGGCTAAGTCAAAGCATGTACCGGTAATTTTTGTAACGGGCGATTATGATCACCTGGTGTCCTGGGTAGGGCAGCAGGGGATAGCAGCGGATGTCACGGTGCTGAAGTGTGATGCTACTGCCATCAAGACGGCGGCGAGGGCCAATCCTACGCTTTATTTGATCAAGGGGGGGACGATACTGAAGAAGTGGAGTTATGCTGACTTCGAACGGGCTTTACCGGAGGTGAATGCGCTGCCGGAGCAATAGGAGGCGCCAATAGGGGAGCCGGCGTATAGCGAAAACTAATTATGATCCGATATTTAATACGGAAGTGTATCTATGGGCTGCTGGTGCTCCTGGGCGTGGTAGTCACCGTCTTTTTCCTGTTTCAGGGATTTGGGGATCCGTCGCGCCTGGTAATGGGACAGCGTGCGGACGCGGCTACGCAGGAAAACATCCGTAAGGAATTGAACCTGGATCAACCCCGGTGGAAACAATTCATTTATTATCTCAATGATGTTTCTCCTGTAGGCATTCATACGAGGGATGAGATCAAACAAAAAGGATTGAGGGGTATTTTCATCGGCGGTAATACCAAGCTGGCTCTTAAATGGCCTTACCTGCGCAGGTCGTACCAATCGAAAAAAGAAGTGTGGGATATTCTGATGGAAGCCTTGCCGGGTACCCTGTTGCTGGCAATGGCGGCCATGCTGGTGGCTACGGTCTTCGGGATTGGACTAGGAGTGCTGGCTGCCGTGCGGAAGGACACCTGGATGGACACGTCTGCCATTTTTGTCAGCGTGTTGGGCATTTCCGCTCCTTCCTTTTTTATGGGTATTCTCATCGCATATGTGCTGGGTTTTGTACTCAGCGATTATACCGGATTACATATGACAGGAAGCCTGTTTGATACGGATCCTTTTTCCGGCAGGCACTTGCAGGTAAAGAACCTGGTTTTGCCGGCATTGACGCTGGGCATCCGGCCACTGGCAATCATCGCGCAGTTGACCCGTGGAGCTTTGCTGGATGTGCTGGACCAGGATTATATCCGGACCGCTTATGCGAAGGGGTTATCCCCCGGGACGGTAGTTTGGAAACATGGGTTGCGTAATGCCCTGAATCCTGTCATCACGGCCATTACCGGTTGGTTTGCGGAATTGCTGGCCGGCGCCTTTTTTGTCGAAACGATTTTTGGCTGGAAGGGCATTGGCAAGGTGACGGTCGATGCGCTGGAGAAACTGGATTTCCCGGTGGTGATGGGCTCGGTGCTGGTTTCTTCTTTCTTTTTTATCGTGATAGGCCTCCTGGCCGACCTTTTATATGGGCTGGTGGACCCCCGGGTCAGGCTGACTACTTGAAGATTATTTGATAACTACTTCCTTAATCACTTTTTCACCCAGGGCCTCGTTGACGCGTTGTAATATCTTATCCTTTTGGTACATCAGTTCCTGTCGTAGGGGGGCAATGGTTGTATTGACATATAGGGTATGGCCGTGGATCTGGATCTTGTCGGTATAACGGGCAACTGTTTTCCCCATGATCTGTTCCCAGACCTCTTCTATTTGCAGGGCTTGTATCGATCCCTTCATCTGACTTTGGTTGAGGAATTTCTTTAACGCATCCCCTAATGAATATTCACCCATGAATGCAAGGTAGGGCTATTCCGGGAAAATCAAAGTGTAATGATCTGGCAGGGAACGGAGAGTTTCTCCATTTCCTGGCGAATACGGTCCGGGTGTGTATCGGTGATAAAGATCTGTCCCTGATCCCGTAAGCAGACCTGGTCGAGCAGGTTATGCATGCGCCCCGCGTCGAGTTTTTCGAAGACATCATCCAGCAGCAGAAGAGGAGCCCAGCCTTTGTCTTGTTTGAGGGTTTCGTATTCAGCCAGCTTGAGGGCGAAGAGCAGGCTTTTTCGCTGGCCCTGGGAAGCGATGGATTTGAAAGGCTGGCCGGAAAAACTGAAGTCGATGTCATCTTTGTGTATCCCGCCGCCGGTGCGCTGGAGGTAGAGGTCTTTTTCCAGCCCCTGGTGAAGCAGGTCGCGGAAGCTGATCTGCAGTAATTGGCTTTCATAGCTAAGGGTTACGGGTTCTTCCGTACCGGCAATCTGTGTATAGAAGCGGCCTGCCAGGGGCAGCAGCTCTTGCAGGAAGCCGCGCCGCCGGTTGAAGAGCCAGGTGCCGGGGCGGATCAGCTGGCTATCGTATACTTCCAGCAGGTTTTTGTCGGTGAGCCGTCTTTCGGTGAGGGATTTCAGGAAGCTGTTTCGTTGCTGCAGGATCTTATTGTATTCGATCAGGTTTTGCAGGTAGTCGGAGTCCAGCTGGGAAAGGAGGGCGTCGAGAAAGCGGCGGCGCTCTTCACTACCGCCGGTGATGATCTGCACATCGTCGGGGGCTATGATGACACAGGGAAAGCGGCCGATATGGCGGGAAAATTTCTCATAGGGTTCACCGGCCGAGAGAAATTCTTTTTTCCCCGTTTCACGCAGGATGCATACGACGTCGGTGAGCTGGCCTTGTTTTTCGAAGTGCCCTTCAATACGGAAGCCGGAGGCTCCCTTTTGTACGTTTTGCTGGTCGCTGCGGGTAAAATAACTTTTGGTGAAACAGAGGTAATAAATGGCGTCGAGCAGGTTGGTCTTACCTACGCCGTTGTTACCACAGAAACCCACGATCCTTTCCTTAAACCGGAAGGAAGCCTGGCCGTAGTTTTTGAATTGAAGGAGTGATATATCTTTTACCGAAAGCAAAGTATTATTCGGCTGCAAGATAACCCTGAATCATTTATCCGGATGCGTTTTTTAGCATAACGGGAAACTAATAAAAATCTGGAAAAATGTAATATCTTTTCGAAAACAAACTGTAATGAGAAAACCATTTGACTGTCTTGCCGCGAAAATCGTTGCATATATGGGTTTATTTTTGCTGCCGGCCCTGCTTCGGGCCCAGGTCGACAAGGCAATGACCGATCGTATCCGGGAGGAAGGCCTTAACCATTCGCAAATTCCTTTTATCGCCCACCAACTGACCGATGTCTGCGGCCCGAGGTTGACCAATTCGCCGGGGTTTCACCAGGCTGCGTCCTGGATCGTAAAGACCTTGCAGGAATGGGGTTTGACTAAGGTGCAGTCCGAGCCCTGGGGAGAGTTCGGTTATGGGTGGTCGGCAGAGAAAACTTATTTGGCGATACGCAGTCCCTATTATGCTCCGTTGATAGCGTATGCTGCTCCGTGGAGCGGTAGTACCAACGGACCGGTAAGCGCAGCTGCCTTCCTGGTGGAGAAGATGGATTCGGCATGGATCGCGGCTCATGCAGCGCAGATGAAAGGGCGTATCCTTGTTGCCCGGACGGCGGACAGTGTGCTTTCTTCCGATTTCAAAGCCGATGCGACACGTTATACGGATAGCACACTGGCGGCTATCGGAGATACTTATATGCTGTCGCCTGAGATGCTGCATTCTTTTATGCCTTATATAATACAGATGATCCAGGTGGAGAAGATGCTGCAGGCCACCGGTGCGCTGGCAGTACTGCAAATGAGCCGTGGCGCCCGGGATGGTACGGTGGAGGTGCAAAGCTTTCTTGGTTTTCGAAAGGCGGATCAGCCGGCCGTGCCGGAACTGGTGGTGGCCAAAGAGGATTATTTACGGGTGATGCGTCTGCTGGAAGAAGGAAGAGAAGTTACGTTAGAGCTGCAAAGTGATACCAAATTGAAAAAGGACGATCTGCAGGGGCATAATGTTATAGGAGAAATACCGGGTACGGACCCGACATTAAAATCAGAAGTAGTGATGTTGGGCGGCCACCTGGATTCCTGGACGGCAGGAACGGGCGCCACCGACAACGGGGCGGGCAGTATCGTGGCGCTGGAAGCGATACGGATTTTAAAGACCCTGGGTGTCCAGCCCAAACGGACGATCCGGATCGCGCTGTGGGATGGGGAGGAAGAGGGACTATTAGGTTCTTTTCATTATGTGAAGAACCATTTTGGCGACCCTGCTGATATGAAGTTAAAACCGGAGCAGGAAAAAATATCAGCCTATTACAATTTAGACAATGGGTCCGGTAAAATAAGGGGGATCTTTGCCCAGGGCAATGAGAAGGTGGCGCCTGTTTTCAAGCAATGGCTGGAGCCTTTTGCCGATCTGGGGGCCGGTACGGTTACTTTACACAACACAGGATCGACGGACCACCTGTCTTTTGATGCGGTGGGTATCCCGGGTTTTCAGTTTATCCAGGACCCCCTGGATTATGAATCACGCACGCACCATACCAATATGGATAATTATGATCACCTGTTGATGGGTGACCTGAAACAGGCTGCTACCATACTGGCTTCCTTTGTGTATAATACGGCAATGCGGGCGGAAAAAATGCCCCGGAAGCCATTGCCAAAGCCGGAGAAATTCATTTTCGATAACTTTTTGCCCTAAAGGGGTAGGGATGCCGGGGGAGGAAGTTTGGCAGCCCCGTCGGGGATTTGCTGATTTCGAATGGGATAAATGCTTTTTCCCCCGTATATTTGCCCCCGCTTGAGCCAGGTGAACGGACCCTGGACGGGCGCAAACTTCAAATTTTCAAAATAGTGGCTACCAAGTTTTCAAAAGAGACCTACCTGTACTGGTATGAACTAATGCAACTCATCCGTCAGTTTGAGTTGATGGCAGAAGAAAAATACAAAATGGAGGGTAAGATACGCGGCTTTTTCCATGCCTATATCGGGCAGGAGGCAATTGCCGCCGGCTGTATGACTGCCACCCAAGCGGACGACACTTTTATTACGGCTTACCGTGATCACGGCCTGGCTTTGGCCAAAGGGGTGAGTGCCAATGCCTGTATGGCTGAGTTATACGGGAAGGCAACAGGGGCGGCTAAAGGCAAGGGCGGAAGCATGCACTTTTTTGGCGTGAAGGAAAGATTTTTCGGCGGCCATGGCATCGTCGGTGCGCAGATCGGCACCGGAGCAGGGCTGGCCTTTGCCGAGCAGTATAAGGGAACGGACAATGTTTCGCTGACTTTCTTTGGTGATGGCGCTGCCCGTCAGGGTATCCTCCATGAGACCTTCAACCTGGCGATGTTGTGGAAACTGCCGGTAGTCTTCATTTGCGAGAACAACAATTATGCAATGGGTACGTCTGTCGAGCGGACGTCAAACGTTCATGATATTTACAAATTAGCGGATGCCTATGAAATGCCGGCTGATTCCATCGATGGCATGAGCCCGGAGGCTGTTCACGAAGCGGTAGCCCGTGCCGTGAAGAGAGCCCGCCAGGGGGATGGTCCGACTTTGCTGGAGATCAAAACATATCGTTATAAAGGCCATTCTATTTCTGATCCGCAGAAATACCGGACCAAAGAAGAAGTAGAGGAGTATAAGGCGAAAGACCCGATCCAAACGGTGCTGCAAACCATTCTTACCAAAAAGTACGCTACCCAGGAAGAGATCGATGCGATCAACAAGCGGGTGAACGATACGGTCACCGGGTCCGTAAAATTCGCTGAAGAATCACCCTGGCCGGATGATTCGGAAGTATTGAAAGATGTTTATGTCGATAAAAATTATCCGTTCATTGTTGATTAAAACCCAAACACTATAAGAGATGTCAGAGATCAAACACCCTGCACATTTAGAGGACGAGAAAAATCCGGTAGCCGAATTACACAGCGCCTGGGAGAAATACGGAAAACAAGTTTCTTATGCCCTGGTAGCGATCATCCTGGTCGTAGGCGGATTTTTCGCTTACCGTAACCTGATCAGCGAACCCAATGAAAAGCAAGCTTCAGAAGCGATGTTCCGGGCAGAGGAATACTATCGTCTGGACTCGGCCCGATTAGCCCTCAATGGAGACCAGGTAAATGCCGGTTTCCTGAAGATCATTTCCAAATATGGCGGCACCAAAGCGGGTAAGCTGGCCAGGTTTTATGCCGGGAGCTGCTATCTTAAGCTAGGGGATTTCAACAATGCCGTGAAATACCTGAAAGATTTCTCTGCACCGGTGGAGCAGCTCCAGGAACGTGCATATGGTTTGTTGGGGGATGCTTATTCCGAGCTGAATAAAAAAGAAGAAGCCGCGGAGCAGTATAAGAAAGCCGGTACTTATTTTGAAAAGGATGAGCTGTTCTCGCCTGAATATCTTTTCCGCTCGGGTTATTTATACGAGAGCATGGGAAAGACACAGGACGCGATAGCTATGTATAAAATTATTAAAGATAAATACCCCGCTACGCAAAGAGGAGTTGAAATCGACAAGTACCTGGCGCGGCTGGGAGCGATCCAATAAAATAATTTTTTTACCCCTATGGCAGAGGTTAATAAAAGTAATTTGTTACAAACAACAGGCATCCCCAATACGGAGGGTGCCTGTGTTGTTATCGTTCGCACTGAATGGAATGATGCTATTGTAGGAGCATTGGAAAAAGGCTGCCGGGCTGAATTGGAAAAAGCCGGTGTTCTGTGCCGGGTGATCACGGTACCTGGCGCTTTTGAGATACCTTTTGGTATCCGGGCTTACTGGGACTCTCATAAATATAAGGACGATCGTCCCCAGGCTTTTATCGCATTGGGCTGTGTTCTGCGGGGGGATACGCCTCATTTCGACTATGTGTGCAAGGCAGTGACGGATGGGGTGCTTCAATTGAATATGACCTTACCGATACCAACCATTTTTGGCGTACTGACAGTAGACAACCAACAACAGGCGGATGAACGCATCGGCGGCAAACATGGCCATAAAGGAGAGGAAGCGGCTATTACGGCACTGAAGATGATAGCTTTAAAAAAGACCTACCAGTGAAGGTCCAGATCTTCATACCTTGTTTTGTAGACCAGCTTTATCCGCAGACGGCCTTTAATATGGTGAAAGTGCTGGAAAAGGCCGGCGTGGAAGTCGCGTATAATACCGAACAGACCTGCTGTGGGCAGCCGGCATTTAATGCCGGATTCAGAGATGAAGCCCGGGATGTCTGCACTAAATTTCTGAAAGATTTTTCCGGGCACGACTATGTAGTGGCGCCAAGTGCGAGCTGTGTAGGTTTTGTACGAAATTATTATTCCACGCTATTCAACAACTCCTTACTGCACAACGATGTCAGGGACATGCAAAAACGCATTTTCGAATTTTCCTCCTTTCTGGTGAATGTACTGGGGGTAGAAGATGTGGGGGCTACCTTGCATGGAAAGGCTACCTACCATGACTCTTGCGCAGGGCTGCGGGAATGCCGGATCAAGGAAGAGCCGAGAAAGCTGCTGGCCCGGGTAAAAGGGCTGGAGTTACTGGAGATGAACGATGTGGAAACCTGTTGTGGATTTGGCGGAAGCTTTGCGGTCAAATTCGAATCTATTTCGGTGGCTATGGCCGACCAGAAAGTCAACAATGCGCTGCAAACAGGCGCCGACTATATTATTTCTACTGATCTTTCCTGTCTGATGCATCTGGACGGTTATATCCGTCATAAGGGGCATCCTATCCGTACGATGCATATTGCGGATGTTTTAGCGAATAGTTAGACTTCGTGGGAGTTCGATCAACAACCGCCGGGATGGGCGCCTGCGGCGCTAATGTTCTCATTTATTGATGGCCTCCGGCCATCGGCCGGCCATCGGCCGGCCATCGTACAAAAAAATAAGACCACCCATATAACCTTAGTTATCGGATGGTCTTGACCCTTAAAACAACCTGTCGCAAGCGTTAAATAGGGTTAAAACCAGGCCTCTGTAAATACATACGTAAGCTGATAACTTTTAGATTTTAAAAAGGGCAGATTTTTTCAAAAACCCGACCTTTTTTGCTTACAGATTGGTTGTCAATTATTTGGACATGACCACGTGATCAATAACGTGAATGACGCCATTACTTTGGTAAATTGTAATTTCGACGCGTTATTAATGCAGTGAATTGATAAATACTATACTTATGGCTTATTGGCTTGTTAAATCAGAACCGTCCGCATACAGTTGGGAGCAGTTTGAAAAAGATAAAGAAACGCAATGGACCGGCGTCCGCAACTATGCAGCACGTCTTAATTTGAGAGCAATGAAGAAGGGGGACGAGGTCTTGTATTATCATAGTAATGAAGGATTGGAGATAGTGGGCATTGCGAAAGTGGCGAAGGAAGCTTACCAGGATCCTACTACGGATGATGAAAGATGGGTGGCGGTTGATCTGAAACCATACAAGCGGTTGAAGCACCCCGTTAGTCTGACGCAGATAAAGGAAGACCGGCGGCTGGCGAATATGGCGCTGGTGCGCTTGGGTAGATTGTCGGTGCAGCCGGTGACGGATGAAGAGTGGAAGGTGGTAATGGAGCTAGCGGGGCAGAAGTAGAGGGAAAATTGTTTTAACATTTTGTTGGGAATTTTTTGGAAGGTTTCCGGATCAATACATGATTTGATCCCGGGACCTTTTTTTATGCAATTATGTAAAAAAAGGTTCTTCGCATCTAAATAGAAACTCACTAAAAAATATTCACCATGAAATCGCTATCACTGATAGGGATAGCAGCAGCGCTGCTCCTGTTATCTATTGCCTGTAATGAAAGGATAGGGAAGGCAAGGCCTTCCGATACTGTAAAGTTCACTCCCCCGACGGTCGTAAAAGACGAGGAGGTTCAACCGGCAGAGGCCGATAAAGCCAGGGTTCAGGATGAGGCCTTGTTGGCGCCTCCGCCTCCGCCGCCTGTTGATGTCAATAAGAAGACGACCAATGCCGGGTTTAACAGGGAAGGATATGCGCATATAGTAGAGAACCGATTCCTTACTGCGCAGCAGGAGCCATTATCCACGTTTTCCATTGACGTAGACGCGGCTTCCTACAGCAATATCCGCCGGTTTATTCAACAGGGCGCGCTGCCGCCGGCCGGAGCCGTCCGTATCGAAGAAATGATCAATTACTTTGACTACCGGTATCCGCAACCGGCAGCAGGAGACCCCTTTTCGGTTAATACAGAACTGTCTGCCTGTCCCTGGAATCCGGCACATCGGCTGGTTCTTATCGGTCTGCAAGGGAAGGAATCCCCGGTTGAACAATTGCCTGCTGCCAACCTGGTTTTCCTGATTGACGTCTCCGGGTCGATGGACGAGCCCAATAAACTGCCGCTGGTAAAAACTTCGTTGAAAATGCTGACTGAGCAGTTAAGGGACAATGACCGGGTAGCCATTGTTGTTTATGCGGGGAACGCGGGTTTGGTCTTGCCTTCGACAGGTGGAAGCGAGAAACATAAAATAAAAGAGGCCATTGACAACCTGGAAGCCGGCGGTTCGACAGCCGGTGGGGAAGGATTGGCGCTTGCCTATCGTGTTGCCCAAAAGAATTTTATCAAGGGCGGTAACAACAGGATCATCCTGGCAACGGATGGGGATTTTAATGTTGGGCCAAGTAGTGACGATGATCTGGTCAGGCTGATTGAAAAACAGCGACAGACAGGTGTTTTCCTGAGTGTGTTGGGATTTGGCATGGACAACTACCAGGACGATAAGATGCAGCAACTGGCGGATAAGGGAAATGGGAATCATTCCTATATAGACAACAGCAATGAAGCCAGGAAGGTGTTGGTCAAAGAATTTGGCAGCACCTTGTTCACTATTGCAAAAGATGTGAAGATACAGGTGGAATTTAATCCGGCAAAGGTGCAGGCCTATCGGCTGATCGGTTATGAGAACCGTGCCCTGGCTGCAGAAGACTTCAATGACGACCGGAAGGATGCCGGTGAACTGGGATCGGGACATCGGGTAACGGCTTTATATGAAATTATTCCCGCAGGTGTAAAGGATGAATTTACAACGATTGTAGACCCGTTGAAATATCAAGCGAAACGGGACGTAATGGTAAGCTCTTCGAAGGAAGAATGGATGACTGTCAAACTGCGGTACAAACAGCCGGATGGCGAAGAAAGCCGGTTGATCTCCCGGACGGTCGATGGTGAGGCGGTAACGCTGGAAACTGCATCGGCTAATTTCCGGTTTGCTTCAGCCGTAGCGGAGTTTGGACTATTGTTACGCAACTCGGAGTTTAAAGAGCGGTCAAGCTGGCAGCAGGTGGTTTCGCTGGCGAGGGGGGCGAAGGAATCGGACAGGGATGGATATCGCAACGAATTTATCGGTTTGGTAGAAACAGCGGGTGCGCTCGCAGTGGCAAAACGGTAGATTTTGCCTATTTTGCAAAAATGAAACAGGGTGAAAAGAAAAAATTAGTTGTGCTTACCGGGGCAGGTATCAGTGCCGAAAGCGGCTTGCGGACCTTCCGGGATTCCGATGGATTGTGGGAAGGGTATGAAGTCACCGAAGTGGCTACGCCGCGGGGCTGGCGGAAAGATCCCGCGCTGGTGCTGGAATTCTATAATATGCGGCGCCGGGATGTAGCGAAGGCCGAACCGAATGCGGCACACCTGGGGCTGGCAGAACTGGAGAAAGACTTTGACGTCCATATCATTACTCAGAATATCGATGACCTGCATGAGCGGGCGGGTAGCACCAAGATATTACACCTCCATGGGGAGATCTTTAAAATGCGGAGTGAGGCAGACGAATCGCTGGTCTATCCTATATATGAGGATATGATATTGGGGCAGAAGGCGGAGGATGGCGGAACTTTGCGACCGCACATCGTCTGGTTCGAGGAGGCGGTGCCCATGATCGAGTTGGCCGTACCCCTGGTACAGTCGGCAGACGTGTTTGTGGTAGTAGGGACCTCACTCGTGGTTTATCCTGCGGCCGGTCTGGTGGATTTTGCAAGGCCGGACGCGCCCAAGTTCATCGTGGATAAGAAAATACCCCCTACTTCCTATATTGAAAACCTGACGGCTATCGAACATTCTGCTTCGGTAGGGATAAAAGTATTAAGGGAACAGCTGGCGGCATTGAAATAAGGCATTATGCCGGCATGATTTATACTTTTTCTAACAAGAATTATCCCATTTTTGCAGCCAAATGGGTTTATTCACAAAGATGTCCCTGCTATCCGGATTGACGGCACTCGTATTTAGCGCTGAGGCGCAGGAACTTTCGCAGCCGGTGGTGCAGCTCCAGGATTACTGTAAACGATCGATTCCCACGGGATACAGCCCCCGGCTTAATATATTGACGTTAACGCCTAAAGGTAACCTGCATTACCTTTTTCCTTTGTATCATGCTTTCAGGGATGAGGAGAAGTTTAAAAAGATCTACTCGGATAAAGGGTATTACGATGAGGTGAGTCAATATTTTGCTTTTGCCGACGACTACCGGAGCGCCTTACAATATTTAGTAAAGAGTTATGACAGTATCGACGATGGTACCCGCCGGAAGATCTACCGCACGGCTGCGGGGTTGAAGAATATCGAGCATGTAAATGCCCGGCATTATATCAATTTTGCGGCCAGGGGCCGACGGGTAGTCATGATCAATGAGGCTTTTGCCAAGCCCTTACACCGGGGATTTACCATGTCCCTGCTGGCTGATTTCTACCGGCAAGGGTTTCGTTACCTGGCAATGGAGATGCTGAATAATTTTTCCAATCAGAGTTTGTCGCGGGAAAACATGCATACCGGGTATTATACGTCTGAGCCGGTGGCGGGGGAGCTGGTACGATCGGCCCTGGAGATGGGATATACGCTGGTGCCGTATGAAGATACGGCGGCTTCCGCGCATACGCCCAACCAGCGGGATTCCATACAAGCGGAAAATCTTTATGCTATCCTGAATAAGGATACGGCGGCAAAGATCCTGGTGCATGCATCCTTTACTCATATCAGTAAAAAACAAGCGCCCGACGGGCATGTACCGATGGGCCTCGCATTTTGGCGGAGGTCGGGCATAGAACCCTTGACGATTGACCAGACGGACATGACGGAAGAAAGTAATTTCGGGTATGGCCGGGTCATCTATCAGGCCTATCTGCAAAGGTTTCCTTTAACGGAACCATCCATTGCCCTGGCGGGTAATGCTCCGGTAAACGTGACAGATAAAGACCTGTATGATCTCTGCGTGATCCATCCGCTTACAGTATTTCAGGATGGGCGGCCTACCTGGCTTAGCCTGGCTGGGCGACGGCTGCCAACCTATATTAAGCCGGCTTCGCCGTCCGTGTATTTAGTGCAGGCCTACTATCAAAAAGATATAGACGACAACGATAACACTCCCTGGCAGCTGGTGCCTGCTGACCAGACCTATATCACGGGCGGAAAGAAGAATTACCTGCTTTACCTGAAGAAAGGAAAGTATAAGGTGTTTTTCAGGGATATCAATTATCAAATTTTAAGTACGCTGCCGGTGGAAGTGAATTAGCTCACCGTCCGCTCAAAGCAGATGCCTTGCCGGGCTAATTCCTGCAGAACGGGATTGTATATTTCCGGAAGGATGGGAATGTGCAGGCCGGTGAGCTTGAGCCGGCCTTCCAATACCAGTTTGGCGGCGATCCCAAGGGGCAGGCCAACCGTGCGGGCCATCGCCGTGTGAAGGCTGTCTTCGCCTTTTACCACCAGGGTGCTTTTTTCTGTGTACAACTCTCCGGATTTAACAAATTGTATCTCATGCTGCATGACGATCATGTCTTTGTCTTGAGGTGACATGGCCAGACGTGTCTCCAGCAGGTGTAACAATACGTCGGCAGAAGTGCGCGCCGGAAAAGGGATAGGACCCGGGTCGAAGAGGCCCAGGTATTCGAATAAGGGGCGGTTGTTCGCGTTGACGTAGGGTAGGATAGGAGTGGACCATGCGGCAAAACTCAGACCACCGGGAATCAACGGCTGCCGATCCCGGGACAAAGGATGGCTATCATCGGTAAGGCCGGCCCGGACAATAGCCGCCCATGCCTGGCAAAACTCCCGATAACGCAGCGTCGTTCGAATAAAAGTACCGGCTCCTTCCAATCCATAGATGGGAATATACGGGAGGGAATCGCGATTGGGATACCAGGCAAGCGGACCGGTCTCCGGCAGTTGTATCTCCCCGGCAGACCCGAACAAATCGGAATAAGGGACGGTGACTATCTGGCCTTTTTCCTTATAGCGGGCCCCCGCCGACCCTGCCAGGACCACATTGCGGGGATTCCAGCTGATCTTATAATGCCAGGGATTGTCGTCGCTTTCCGGTGCGACAAGGCCGCCGGTATGAGAAAGAAAAGAAAGAATATGACCGTCTTGCTGTTTAATGGTGGAGATCATCTGCAGGGCGCTCATGTGATCGATGCCCGGATCGAGACCCATTTCGCAAAGGAAGAGTAGTCCGTTGTCGCGGATCATCGGTTCGAGGGCGCGGATGGGATCGTCTACATATGAAGCTGTAAGCAGGTGTTTTTTGGCTGTAAGACAGGATTGTGCTACCAAATAATGAAGTGCTGCCGGCAGCAGCGAAATGACAATATCTGCCTGCTGCACAAGGGCATCCCGTTCGGTTTCATTTTCTACCCGGAGAAACACGGCCCGGGCATGGGGGACATTACCTATTTTGGATATGGCAAGGGCCAGGTTGCTTTCGGCTACAATCAATTGCCACTCCCGGCCGGCAGCTACGTCAACAAGATATCGGATCAAACTGGTCGCGGACTTGCCGGCGCCGAACAGGAGAATTTGTTTCATGCTGTACACCGTTGATTCCACAAGATAAGGAGTGGAATCGGTACTGCTAATGATTTTGCAAACGTATCTCGCCGAGGTCTCTGTCAAAACCCGGTTTAACGTCACCAACGTCAAACCGAACATTCTTAAAAGGCAGATTGGCTTCTACAGAAACCTGCCATTGACCGGGGTTGATAGACCGAAGGAAGAATTCCCCGTTGACATTCGTCATTTCGATAGAATCTTTCCCCTGGATGGCCCATATCCTATCTGCGCCATTAGCAGGGTACATCCGAAGGTGGAAGGAAGAAGTTTGCAGCAGTTTTACTGCATGAATACTGGAGATACCTATTATGACCAAAACAAGCTGCACCATTGCGTTTCTCATACCGGTTCCAATTTTTTTGTAATCCATTGATAAATTAAAATACTTTCTCGAAGGCAAATGTTACTAATTGCTCTTGCGACAAGCTTTTAATAAAGGATTTAACAGGTGGCAGAGGTGGTTAGGAATCCTGTAATTTTCAACTACTGTGCCAAACCAGGAGAAAAATGGAAAAAACTGCTTTATCGTTATGTTAATGAGCCGCTTAGATTCCCGAATACGATAGTCCCAGCTCTTTTGAATTGATCATTGTGACCTTATATTGGACCCTGATGCCACGGGAGCTTTTGGGAGCTTCCTGCATAAGGGCCGAACCTGCACCTATACCGCGAAAGTAGAGGTTTTCGGTTTTGTAGATTTTCTTGTTGGCCTGGATATATTGTACTTCAACTACTACCAGGTCCAATGGATAGTCTGAACGGTTAGTAACGGTAACCTGCAGGTCGACAATACCGCCAAAAGTGCCTACGGTATAGCCACTGGTCTTCACCGATACCCGGCTGAGTATATTGGCTTTAATATCGGCATCTTTGAATTTGTCAGCATATTCCGGTTTTTCCTCCACATTCGATCTATGCTCGGTTTCCCGGTGTACAACCGATGCTGTGCCCGAAGAAGAATCTTTTGTTGGGGATGGTGGGATAACCTGGGTTTTGGAGTTAACCGTTTTTCCCTTTGGTGTTGATACCCTGTGAGACCGGCTGAGGGGTGGTTCAGTCGGAATGGTCTGACCGATAATAGTGGCAACAGTATCGGGTTTGCGATCTGTGTTAACAGGGACAGGATCATTTTTAACGGCGGGCGCCGGCAGTTGCTGCGTTGGAGTATGATTTTGCTGTCCATTATCCCCCCCAGCTGTCCTGGCGGCAATTTTTGGCTGAAGACTGCCTGTATCCTTGTTGATGTAAAGTCCGATGAAAATCCCGGCTGCTAATAAGGCTAAAATAGAAAGGCCTGCAACCAGCGGTTTTACGATACGATCTGAGCGACGTTTTTTAGGGCGTGGCAGGAATTCCACAACAGGGGTTTCCCCGGGTGACAATTGAGAAGAATTGTCCTCAAAGTCATATGCTATAGAGATGGACTCTGATTTGTACAAGGCCGGTGCCGGCTCGGGAGCTATGGGCGCTGATTCCGGTCTGGAAGACCAATTGTTAACAGCCGGAGCCGTGACGGGAATGGGTTGGCGGCCGGCCGGCAAGGTGACATATATAGTTCGTTTACCGGGCACCGTGGACGGATCAGATACGACGGAAGAATTGGCATTAGCTTCGACAGGAGATGCCTTCTTGTAGAAACGGTCAAAGGGCTGTTCTTCCACCACTGGCGCGAATGCGCTCAGCTCTTCGATTTCGCTGGGATATCTCCATGCGGCACTTTTACCCTCGACCCAAACGAGGTCGTAGGCTTTCAAGCCCAGGGTCTTTAGCTCATCCAAAGAATAAGGGCCGCTTTGCTTGTTATTGCGTAAGAGCAAATACATCATCATCCGTGTTCCGGTTAAGAGGTATGTGAATTGGTTTCAGACAGTACAGGAAAACAGCAAATTTTTCACCTGATATTGGATTGAGGTAAAAAATATTTCTTAAAATTTAATTTTTTACCCAATACATCTTAAGTCTTTTCAACTGGACTTCGTCCGGTTTTGGTGAAGAGTAAGTTATACTTACAGCGGCGGCCTTTCAAGGGGAATTGACACAACAAATGTAGTATTTCTCTCAATAATAAAATAGTGGAAAGGAATCTTTCTGGTGAGATTTGCTAATAAGCGTAATCTTACCGAAATTGTCACCGTAACAAAAATCTTTCATTTTCAAACAGAAAATACAACTAAATGGATGCTGCTATACAGGAAAAAGTGGATTTATGGCTAAAGGGGAACTATGACCAGGCGACCAAAGACGAGATAACCCGGTTACAGAAAGAGAATCCTAATGAATTGATAGAGAGCTTTTACCGTAGCCTCGAATTCGGAACCGGCGGTTTAAGGGGTATTATGGGCGTGGGCACCAACCGCATGAACAAGTATACGGTAGGGATGGCCACCCAGGGATTTGCCAATTACCTGAAAGCTTCCTTTCCCGGTCAGGAAGTCCGGGTTGCCATAGCCCACGACAGCCGTAACAACAGCCGTTTTTTTGCGGAAACAGCCGCTAATGTGTTCGCAGCCAATGGAATAAAAGTGTTTCTATTCCAATCCCTCCGGCCTACTCCTGAATTGAGCTTTGCCATCCGGAACCTGCATTGCCAGGGAGGACTTGTTTGCACCGCTTCTCATAACCCAAAGGAATACAACGGATATAAAGCTTATTGGGACGATGGCGGGCAACTGGTGCCTCCTCATGATAAGAATGTTATAAAAGAAGTGGAGAAGATAGCCGGTGTGAACGAAGTGAAGTGGGGAGGTGGTGAGTCCAATATCACCATGATCGGGGCTGCCATTGATGAGGCCTATATTGCCATGGTGCGCAACCTGTCTGTTTACCCGGAAGTCATTGAACGTCAGCATAATCTGAGGATTGTCTACACTCCAATTCACGGTACGGGGATCAAGCTGGTGCCGGAAGTCCTGCAACGATTTGGTTTTACAAATGTCCATGTGGTAGATGAGCAAGCCACTCCGGATGGCAATTTTCCAACGGTAATATACCCCAACCCGGAGGAAAGCGAGGCTATGAGCATCGGGCTAAGGAAGGCCAGGCAGATTGATGCCGATATCCTGTTGGGCACCGACCCGGATGCCGACCGGGTAGGTATTGGGGTAAAGGATAAGAAGGGGCAATGGGTGTTAATGAATGGTAATCAGACGGCTGTGCTGGCTTTCAATTATATGATCGAGGCCCGGAAGGCAAAAGGTATTGCCGGTCCTACGGACATGGTCGTCAAGACAATCGTTACGACGGAACTGATCGATGAAATTGCCCGCCGCAATGGGATCAACTGCTACAATGTGCTGACCGGGTTCAAATATATTGCCGAGCTGATCAAAGAAAAAGAAGGGCGGGAAAACTATGTCATTGGTGGGGAAGAGAGTTATGGGCTGATGATAGGGAGCGAGATCCGGGACAAGGATGCCGTAAGCGCCGTGGCCTTTCTCTGTGAAATGGCAGCTTATGAAAAAGACAAAGGACGCAGCCTTTATGATAAATTGATCGATCTGTATGTCGAATATGGGTTTTACAAGGAATCCCTGATCTCTATCACAATGAAGGGAATGAACGGACAGAAAGAGATTGCCGATATGATGAGTGCCTACCGGAGTCAGCCCCCGGCTACGATAAACGGGTCGCCGGTAGTGTTATTACTCGACTATGAATTGCGGACCGGGAAAAACCTGCAAACCCGGGAATCCTGGCCGATCGAACTGCCGAAGTCGAATGTGCTGCAATTTATCCTGGCGGATGGGAGTAAAATATCGGCCCGGCCTTCAGGTACGGAGCCGAAGATTAAATTCTACTTCAGTGTACATACAAAATTGCCATCTGCTGCTGATTTCGATCGGCTGAATGGAGAGATGGGCGACCGGATAGACGGAATTATAAAGGATATGAAACTGAAATAAAGAAAGGGCCGCCTCAGAACAAACTGAGACGGCCTTTTTACCGAATGATTCACTAATTTATGCAGAGCAGGTAACACAACCTTCTTCCATGGTGCAGGTCGCTCCGACCATGTCTTCGCCGGCATTTGCTTCGGCAACCTGAACCGCAGCCGGATTGGTCAGCGGTTCTATCATTTTGCCGCCCTGGCGCTCGACCGTGAACTGGACAGCCTGTGTAGCAGCCTGTGTACGCAGATAGTACATGCCGGTCTTCAGTCCTTTCTTCCAGCCATAGAAGTGCATGGATGTCAGTTTGCTGGCGGAAGGCGTATCCACGAAGAGATTGAGGGATTGCGACTGGCAGATATACGCGCCGCGATCGGCAGCCATGTCGATAATATTACGTTGTTTGATCTCCCAAACGGTCTTGTAAATTTCCTTGATGCTGTCAGGAATCTCGTCGATGGCCTGGATAGAACCATTATGGAAGATGATCCTGGTCTTCATATCGTCGTTCCAGAGATTGAGATCGACCAGGTCCTTCAAAAGGTGTTTGTTTACTACTACGAATTCACCGCTAAGTACCCTTCTGACGTAGATGTTGGACGTATAGGGCTCGAAGCATTCGTTATTGCCCAGGATCTGGGAGGTAGAAGCGGTCGGCATCGGCGCGACAAGCAGGGAGTTGCGGACGCCATGTTTCATTACTTCATCTTTGAGACGATACCAATCCCAGCGGAGAGTAGGTTCGACACCCCAAAGGTCGAACTGGAATTGTCCTTTACTGGTGGGAGAGCCGGCGAAAGTGGCGTAAGGGCCGTCGATCTTTGCCAGGTCCTTAGAGGCCGTCATCGCAGCGAAGTAAATGGTCTCGAAGATCTCTTTGTTCAGCTTTTTGGCGGCATCGCTTTCAAAGGGAAGGCGCAGCAGGATGAAGGCATCGGCCAGACCCTGAACACCGAGTCCTATAGGACGATGACGCAGGTTGGAATTGCGGGCTTCTTCCACGGGATAGAAATTGCCATCGATGATCTTATTCAGGTTCTTCGTTGCTTCGTAGGTGATCTCGTACAATTTCTGGTGGTCGAACTCACCGTTGATGACGAAACGGGGCAGGGCCAGTGACGCCAGGTTGCAGACGGCTACTTCGTCCTGGGAAGTGTATTCGATGATCTCGGTGCAGAGGTTGGAGCTTTTGATCGTGCCCAGGTTCTGCTGGTTACTCTTGCGGTTTGCAGCGTCTTTGTACAGCAGATAAGGGTTACCGGTTTCGATCTGGGCATCCAGGATAGCAAACCAGAGGTCCTGTGCTTTGACGGTGCGGCGGGCGCGGCCTTGGGTTTCATATTGCGCATAGAGGGCTTCGAATTCTGCGCCCCAGCATTCGTGCAGGCCTGGTGCTTCATGCGGGCAGAACAGGCTCCAGCTACCACCTTCCTCAACCCGCTTCATAAAGAGATCTGGTATCCAGAGGGCATAGAAAAGGTCGCGTGCACGCAATTCGTCTTTACCGTGATTCTTGCGAAGGTCGAGAAACTCAAACACATCGGCATGCCAGGGTTCGAGATAAATGGCAAAGGCGCCTTTGCGTTTGCCACCACCCTGGTCTACATAACGGGCAGTGTCATTGAAGACACGCAGCATGGGGATGATGCCATTGCTGGTGCCGTTGGTGCCGCCGATATAGGAGCCGGTAGCCCGGATGTTATGAATAGACAAGCCGATACCGCCTGCACTTTGGGATATTTTTGCCGTTTGTTTGAGCGTGTCATAGATGCCGTCGATACTATCGTCCTTCATGGTGAGGAGAAAGCAGGAGCTCATCTGCGGCTTGGGCGTGCCTGCATTGAACAGGGTGGGGGTAGCATGCGTGAACCAACGTTCGCTCATCAGGTGGTAGGTCTTGATGGCGCTGTCGATGTCTTCATGATGAATACCGATGGCCACGCGCATATACATATGTTGAGGTCTTTCTACCACCTTTCCGTCTACTTTCAGCAGATAGGATTTCTCCAGGGTTTTGAAACCAAAGTAATCGAAACCATAGTCCCGGTCATAGATAATGGTGGAATCGAGCAGCTCTGCATTTTTTTGGATGATGTCCCAGATATCATCTGCTAAAAGAGGGACATGCTTACCCGTTTTGCTGTCGCGGCATTCGTAGAGGAGCTTCATAGTATCGGAGAAGCTCTTAGTCGTATTTTTATGGAGGTTGCTCACAGCGATGCGGCTGGCCAGCAGGGCATAGTCAGGGTGTTTCACCGTAAGGGAAGCGGCTGTTTCAGCTGCGAGGTTATCCAGCTCGGTGGTGGTGACACCGTCGTAAAGGCCTTCGATGACCTTTTTAGCGACGTCGATGGAGTTAACGAAGCGACGGTCGAGGCCGTAGCAGAGTTTTTCGATACGGGCCGTGATCTTGTCGAATTTCACGGATTCCTGTTTCCCGTTTCTTTTGAAGACGAACATATAATAATGGGTTAATAGTTACAAAGTTGATGGTTTGCATGTGGTTGGTTTCCGGGCGGCGGTGGCTAAAAGTCTTCCTCCAGGCTGAATGTCTGGGATTCTTTTCCCGACATGACCCCTGACTTCTGGTAGTCGCCGACTCTTTTCTCAAAGAAATTGGTCTTACCCTGGAGGGAGATCATTTCCATGAAGTCGAAAGGATTGACGGCATTGAAGAGCTTGGGACAGCCCAGCTGGTCCAGCCAGCGGTCGGCGACAAATTCGATATACTGTTGCATCAACCGGGCGTTCATACCAATAAGGTCGACCGGCAGGGCTTCGGTAATGAATTCTTTTTCAATTTTTACCGCGTCCCCGATGATGGACAGGACCTGTTCCCGGGGAAGCTTGTTTTCCAGCATGCTGTAGAGCAGGCAGGCAAATTCGCAGTGCAGGCCTTCATCCCTGCTGATGAGCTCATTGCTGAAGGTAAGTCCGGGCATCAGCCCTCTTTTTTTCATCCAGAAGATGGAACAGAAACTGCCGCTGAAGAAGATACCTTCCACGGCGGCGAAGGCGACCAGTCTTTCGGCAAAACTGCCGTTCTGTATCCATCGGAGAGCCCATTCAGCCTTTTTCTGTACGGCCGGGACGGTATCGATAGCATGGAACAGGCGGTGTTTTTCCTGGGGATCCTTTATATACGTGTCGATGAGCAGGGCATAGGTCTCGGAATGAATGTTCTCCATCATGATCTGGAAGCCATAAAAACAACGGGCTTCGGGCAGCTGGACTTCGCTCATGAAATTGACGGCCAGGTTTTCGTTGACGATGCCGTCGCTGGCGGCGAAAAAGGCGAGGACGTGGGAAATAAAATGGCGTTCGCCGTCGTTTAATTTAGCCCAGTCCTGAAGGTCTCCGCCCAGGTCGATCTCTTCAGCCGTCCAGAAGCTGGCCTCATGTTTTTTATACATCTCCCACACTTTCGGGTAGTTAATGGGAAGGATGACAAATCTATCCTTATTTTCTTTCAATAAGATTTCGTTTCCGGTCTCCATTTTACTGATAATTTAATTATGGCAAAAAACTGGTTGAACAGCGATTTTTTGCCAAGGGGGGGCCTCCTGATGCCAAAATAACTAACTCAAAAATAACATAGCCTCACCATATGTGAGGCTATGTTTATCCACGCAATGTGCATAGCTTTTTGAGCGATTTATGAAAGGCTTGCTGGGGTTAATTCCTGTTTCGGAAATCCTTCGGGAAGCAATGAAATAGCCAATAGAACGGCCAGGATCAGGTATTCCCCAATGGTATTGCCCATTTTAATAAAGGGCAGATGGATACAACTCAATAGGAGAGCGGTCAATAAAAGCGCATATATCCATTTTTGCCGGGCTGAATAAAGGGTTGCTGCTATCAGCAAAGGGAATATCCACTGCACGGTATAGTACTGGTGACGGTAGACCGGCGAGAAAAGGTCCGAGACCATGTACAGGCAAAAACCGAAAATGGCTGCCCTCGGCAGGTCCTGCCTGCCCAAACGAATTTGGAGAAAATAAAAAAGCAAGATTAAGGCTGCGATCAGCAACATTCCTGTGGCGGCAAGAACAGGTACCGGTAATTGACGGTGAAAGATATTCTTAAACAGAACGAAGGCGTTGCCATTCTCGGAATAGATCTTCACCGGTTCGGTTTCTGACAGCTTGTCGGCCGCAGGCTTATCGATCCCTTCCCATTGCGCAAACCGGGGATCGGGCTCGTTGTCCTGGCGGGCAACGGGCAAGCCCTGGTGGAACCGTATCTGCTCGTCCAGCATCTTCGTATAGTCCTGCCAGAGTCCGAGCTCGCGTGGGCTGAGAATGGTCCAGCCCGCCAGCAGCACTACGGGAGCAAGAAAAGCCAGCAGCCACGAACGCCGGTAATTCCTAAGAATGAACAAAAAGGGAACAAAAACCAAAAGGGTATTGGGCCGGATCAGGACGAGGCAGGCCGCCGCCACTCCTGCAGCGATAGCCCAGACCGGACTGCTGTTCTTTCGCCAGAAGCCGAAGAACAGCATGGCAAAAAAGGGAATGCAGAGATAGGTCTGCCCGTTTGCAATATGCAATTTCCAGGCATTGGTCAGAAGGAAGAGAAGGAAGAGAAGGACCACAGCCTGTCTTTGTTCATTTGTTTTAGCCCATAAAAAGGCGAAAATGGCCATACCTGCCGTCATCCCGTATTCTATGACCAGCCAGAACCGGGAGAGCCGGGCCTCCGGCAGCTCGGCCAGCGGGGTCAACAGTTGGTGCAGGAAAGGGGTAGACGAGGCTATCGAAGGTCTCAATGAATCAAAATTGTCCGGATCATAGTAACGAAAGCCATCCCCTTTTTTCCATTTGTAATAATAGGGGGAGAGCCCGTCCTTGATCATTCGGGAGCCTACAACCCGGTTGCGAAGGTCGCCGGGATATTCCTTATCAAAACGAATATCCCGTTTGACTCCATAGGCAAGCACCAATAAACAGGACGCAATTAGTGTAAACCATCTGAGCTTTAGGTACATGGGTTAGAGTTGTGACAATTAATCGATTGTTTTTTCGCTGATCTTCCCCGTGAGCTTGTTTTTCAGGATAATCTTTTTTGCACCATAGTGTGTCATTTCTTCTTTTACCAGGTAGTGCTCGGCATCGTATTCTGTAAGATGGCTATCCTTACTGGCTCCGATGCGTCCACGCCATATGTCGAGCTGGACGGGCTCCCAGAGCTTAGTCTTAGCGGAGCGATAGGCGGCGTCGAGGATAGCGTTGACTATATATCCGTCATAGAAAGTCTCCTTCGGTGCCGTGCCTTGTTCGAGGGCATTGAAGACATCGGTGAACATGTGGTTATAACCCAGGTCGTTGATCTCGTCGCCGACGGGGAAAAGCCAGCCCGTGTTGCTTTCTGCCTTCTCGGCCACATAGTCGGCGCCTTTGCCTGTAGTAAACATTTCGAGACCGGTGCGCAGAAAGTTGTTGATCCATATAGTGCCTTCGGTGCCCATGACCTCATCGCGGAGGTCCATGCCGCCCCGGAAGGTCCAGCTGACCTCAAACTGGCCAATAGCGCCATTCTCGTATTTCACCAGCCCGATGGCGTGGTCCTCGGCGTCGATGGGTTTGACCTGGGTATCGGCCCAGCACATGACTTCGACGGGACGGATATCCTTTCCGATGAAACTACGGGCTATTTCGACACAATGACAGCCGAGGTCGAGAATGCAACCGCCTCCCGCCTGTTCTATATCCCAGAACCATTCGCTGTGAGGGCCGGGATGGGTCTCCCGGGATTTCGCCCAGAGTATCCGGCCCAGGGCGCCGTTGTTCACGCTATCGTAGGCTTTCAGGAATTTGGGGGTATAAACAAGGTCTTCCAGATAGCTGTTGAAAATGCCTGCTTCCTCGACGGCTTCCAGCATACGCCGGGCTTCGGTAGCATTGCGGCCCAGGGGTTTGGTGGTCATGACGGCCTTCTTATGCTTACAGCAAAGCAGAACGGCGATCTCGTGCAGGTTGTTGGGCAAGGCAATGCAAACGAGGTCCACTTCGGGGTGGGCGATGGCTTCTTCCATTTCGGTTGTCCAGTGTTTGCATTTGTAGTCATGGGCGAATTTTTCCGCGCTGGCCGGCCGGCGGGAATAAACACTGAAGATGGAATCGCGGCTTCGCTGGCCGAGGATGGAGTCTGCATAGAAACGGCCGATAAAACCGGAACCGAGCATGGCAATCTTGGGCATAAAAACTATTTAAATTATTTGGTGAAGAGTTTGATTATATTTCAACTGTTGCGGCCTTGACGGCGCCCTTCTTATTATCCTTGAAGAACACCGTAAACAGGACGAACACTGCTGCTGCAATGCCTGCAGGCACCATCCAGATGCTTTTCCACTGGGTTGTTCCGCCTACCGTATACATATCTTTCACGTAACCCGAAAGCAATGTTCCTATCCACATGCCAATGCCATAAGTAGCCATCGTGATCATACCCTGTGCGGAGCTTTGAATATTGAGACCGGCCTTGCTGTCCGTATAGATCTGCCCGGTAACGAAAAAGAAGTCAAAGCAGACGCCGTGCAGGATAATCCCTGCAAACAGCATCCATTCATTGGGGCCTGCATTCCCATAGCCGAAACAAAGAAAACGCAGTACCCAGGCTATCATGCCGATAGCTATCATCCATTTGACGCCGATGCTTCTGAACAGGAAAGGGATCAATAAGATAAACAGCGCTTCAGAGAACTGACCAAAGGTCATGTTGCTGGTAACGTTCTGCATGCCTACGTCGGTAAGGTAAAGATTGGTCAGGCTATAATAAAATGACAGGGGGATGCAGATCAGGACTGATGCGATAAAAAATATGGTAAAAGAACGGTCTTTGAATAAGACGAAAGCATCTGCGCCGAGTATCTGCGCAAAGGTCGATTTTTCTCCTTTTGCCTTCGGGGGAGTGTTGGGCAGAAAGAAACTCAGCAGGCCAAGTGCTGCCGATGCGACAGCCGCCATTTTGAAAGTGAAAGCCAGCTGGTCGGTCGAGATCTTGAACACTTTATCGATGAGCCAGCCCGTGGCGATCCAGCCAATCGTGCCAAATACGCGGATGGAAGCGAATTCTTTCCCCGGATCGGACATTTGCCGGAAGGCAACGGAATTGGCCAGCGCCAGGGTGGGAGCATAGGCCAGGGAATAAACCAGCACTATCCAGTAAAATGTGTCGGGATTGCTCAAGGTCGTCAATTCATATAGCAGAAAAGCTCCCGCCAGATGTAATACGCCCAAAACTTTTTGTGCCGGAAAGTATCGGTCGGCGATCATACCTACGAAGAACGGAGAAATGATAGTAGCGATGGCCATGGCGCTATAAGCCGCGCCTACCTGCAGGCCGGTTGCATGTAATACTTTGTCCAGGTAAGTGCCCATGGTGACATACCATGCGCCCCAGATAAAAAATTCAAGGAACATTAAAGCTGAGAGTCGAACCCGGGTAGTTGTTTTCATGTTTTATTATAATTGTTGTTTATAGTCAGCGGGCCCGTGGTCCGCCCTTAAAAACGGAACAATTTAAGTTTTCAAAATGGGCTAAAGAAAAAAAAGTAAGGGTCGGAATTTAGCAATCCATTATTTTGCATCCGTTTATGAGAACGACCGACGATAGTTATTTGCACAAAGGCCTGAGGAAACACCTGGTAGATGTTATCCGGCAGAAAGGCATTACGGACGAGCGGGTAATGGAGGCGATAGGGCATTTACCGCGGCATTTTTTTATGGATTCCGCGTTTGACAAGATTGCTTACGAAGACCGGGCCTTCCCCATAGGGGAAGGACAAACGATCTCACAGCCTTATACCGTGGCTTACCAAACCCAGCTGTTAGAGGTGAAGCCTTTTGAAAAGGTGCTGGAGATAGGTACAGGAAGCGCTTACCAGGCCTGTGTGCTGGCAGAGATGGGCGCGCAGGTGTATACCATCGAGCGGCAGAAGAAGTTATTCGATACCAACAAGCAGTTTGCCTATCTGAAGAAATATCCCTCGCTGAAATTCTTTTATGGGGATGGTTATGAAGGGCTGCCTACCTATGGCCCTTTTGACAAAATAATTGTCACGGCGGCTGCGCCTTTTATTCCGCCCAAACTGGTACAGCAACTGAAACCCGGGGGAAAGATGGTAATACCGGTCGGAGAAGGAAAGGTACAACGGATGTTGCGCCTTACGCGACAGCCAGACGGGACTATAACGGAAGAGCTGTTCGACAATTTTTCCTTTGTACCGATGATCGGTGGGAGGAATGGTTAAAGAAAGTCAACTATTTTGCCCATGATCTCCGGATCTTTATAGATTTTACGGTGCCCCAGTCCTTTGGTGAAGACGAAACGGATATTGGGATGTCCGTCCTGCCGGACGAGACGGGCTTCTTTTAACGGCGTGATACGGTCGTCCTCATCCTGCAGATAGAGAATGCCGGCCTGTATATGTTGAAGCGCCCTCCGGAGGGAGTACCAGGCAAAAGGATGGCCGCTGATCTCCCGGACATGTTCATCCATTTCCTTACTGACGTCGGAAGACAGGTGAAGGAGTTTAACAAAAGCAGCTACAGCTACGGTTGTTTCTACGGCCGGGGCGACGAGTACGAGGCGGGTTTCCGGATTATGCGGAGTATTTTCCAGAAACAGGGACAGCGCGAGGCCGCCGAGGGAATGGCCCATATAAGAGTCAAAAGGACCATAGTTCTGTTCGATGGTACGAAGCACTTTAACATAATCGGGGAGAAGGAAACGTCGGCCGCCGGACTGGCCATGTGCGGGAGCGTCGAAGGCAACGACTTCGTAACCTTTTTTCAGCAAAGTACCGATGTAGATATCAAAATTGCGGGAGGCGGATTCAAAGCCATGGGCGATGAGGACTTTTTTCAGCGGGGGTTCGGCAGGCAGCCAGCGGTGACCGCGGATGGTGTGTTTGTCGAGGCGGAAAGAAAGGCGTTCGCCACCCTCAAATAGGGCGGAGCCTTTTTTGGTGACCCGTTGCTGTGGGGTACAGAAGACACGGAAAGCTTTGATGGCGGCTTTCCGGGGAGAGACGAGGGAAAGTATGTTTAGCCTGGCGCGGACATAACGAAGCGCGATTTTTTGATTTATCTTAAGGGAACCCATAATATGCAAAATTACAAATGAAAGTTGTCATTATCGGATCGGGAAATGTCGCCACTGTAATGGGCGGCCGGATCGCCACTGCCGGGCATACCATATTACAGGTAGTAGCGCGACGGGAAGAGCCGGCGGCACGGTTGGCCGCGGCTTGGGGATGCGGATATACGACACAGTGGAAAGAGACAAACCGGGAAGCGGACATTTATATCATATCGATCAGCGACAGGGCGCTGGAGGGATTAGGAGCGGTATTGCAATTGCCGGGCAAACTGGTCCTGCATACAGCAGGGGCCGTGGCCGGCCATGTTTTGTTGACCGTAAGCGCCAACAGCGGGGTCCTTTATCCCTTGCAGAGCTTGCGGAGCGAGATCCGGCCCTTTCCGGAATTTCCGTTATTGGTAACGGCGAATCAGGCGGAAGACTTACCGGCGATAGAGGCTTTTGCCCGAACCATCGCCCGGCAGGTGCAGCGGACGGATGATGCGACCCGGCTAAAGCTGCATGTCGCGGCCACCCTGGTCAGCAATTTCTCAAACTTCCTGTATACACAGGCGTCGGTGTTCTGCCGGGAGGAAAAGCTGGACTTTTCGTTGTTACAGCCGTTGATCCGGGAGACGGCAGATCGGATAGCCCGGTTTGCACCGCAGGATGTGCAGACGGGGCCGGCGATAAGAGGCGATAAAGAAACGATCCAACGGCATTTGGAAATTTTAAATAATTATCAGGATTTAAGCGAGTTATATAAGTTATTTACTATTCAAATCGAGCACTTTTACCGCAATCAGGAAAATACTGGCAGCTAAAGCTAATTCAGCTATTTTTACGCGCGGATAAGGGAGGCGCTTAATAGGCCGTAGCCGGAGGTGGTAAAGCGGCGCTAACGATGCTACCAGGAGCTTGTTAAACTATCGACATGAGCGTATTAGAAAAATTCAAATCGATCCGGACTTTTGTTTTCGACGTGGACGGGGTAATGACGGATGGCAGTGTGCTGGTATATGAAACGGGCGAGCAGGTACGCCGGATGAGCACCCGGGATGGTTATTCCCTGCAGCTGGCGCTAAAAAAGGGGTACCGGATAGTGGTGATCTCCGGAGGCAATTCGGATGGGGTACGGCAGCGGCTGCAATACCTGGGTATCCGGGACATATACCTGAAGGTGCACGATAAGGTGGAGGTCCTGCAAGAGTATGCGCGCGAGCATAAGCTGGATGAAAAGGACATGCTGTATATGGGAGATGATATCCCCGATTATGGGGCCATGTTATACGTAGGGCTTGCCTGTGCACCGGCCGATGCGGCGCCGGAGATCAGGCATATGGCTGCTTATATCTCTTCTTTTAATGGTGGTCAGGGCTGCGTAAGAGATGTCATCGAAAAAGTATTAAAGCTGAATGGCCATTGGGAACTGGATTTATCCGTGGCCTCAAAATAAACCTTCTATGCTGCAATTGCCCGGCGCCTTTTTTCGCCTTATCCGATGGCCGAACCTGGTATTTATTTTCCTCACGCAATGGTTGTTTTATACGGCTATTCTGAAACCGGGATATGGTATCGGGCACGACCAATATACCTTGTTGCTTCGACCAGTATTGTTTTACCTGCTGACCTTGTCTTCAGTGCTGATAGCGGCGGCGGGTTATATCATCAACGACTATTTTGACCTCAATATCGACCGGGTGAACAAACCGGACAAGCTGGTCGTAGAAAAGATAATCAAGCGCCGCTGGACCATTATCTGGCACTGGATACTTTCCGGAGCAGGAGTATTGCTTGGTTTTTATGTGAGCTGGAAATTACGAAACCCGGTGGTCGGCCTGGGCAACCTGGGCTGTGTGATCCTGTTATGGTTTTACAGCACCACCTTCAAGCGAAAGCTGCTGATCGGCAATGTGGTCATCTCGCTGCTGACGGCCTGGGTCATCCTGGTATTATATGTCTGTGAGTTCCGGGTACCCGGCTCCACGGATCCGGTGCTGAAGAATATTTTATCGAGGCTTTTTAAGTATGCAATGGTTTATGGAGGGTTTGCCTTCATCATTTCCCTGATTCGCGAAGTGGTGAAAGACATCGAGGACATGGGTGGCGATGCCCGTTATGGTTGCCGGACAATGCCCATCGTCTGGGGAGTGAATGTGGCCAAGGTTTTTACCGGCACCTGGCTGGTCGTGCTGACCGGCGCTTTGATCGTCATCCAGTTCTATGCCTTACAAAGCGGATACTGGATAATGGCGGCGTATGGCGCTTTTTTACTGGACCTCCCATTGTTGTATACCTTACGCAAATTGTACGAGGCGCAGACGAAAGCGGATTATCATTTACTGAGCAGTGTTATAAAGGGAATTATGCTGGCAGGTATCCTTTCAATGATCTTTTTTCTATTTACTATTTTATAACCCATGGAAAAAATCATACTGGCGTCCGGTTCACCCCGGCGCAGACAATTATTGGAATGGGCGGAGGTGGGATTCGAGGTATTCGTGAAAGCAACCCCGGAAACTTATCCGCCGGGTTTGCCGGCAACCGAAGTGCCGGTGTATATTGCCCGGAACAAGGCCCTTGCCGTCAGGGGGGAAGTGGCTGCGGGCCGGGTGATCCTGGCGGCAGACACGATAGTAGTGCTGGGCGGGGAAATCATTGGCAAGCCAGCCGACCGGGAGGACGCAGTCAATATTTTGTCGAAATTGTCCGGTCAGCGGCACGAAGTGATCACGGGGGTGGTTTTATTAAGGGGTGAAGAAGAGTTAGCCTTTTACGATCGTACAGCCGTGTGGTTTCATACCCTGGACCGGGCAGAGCTGGAAGGATATGTAGACCGGTACAAGCCTTATGACAAAGCCGGAGCCTATGCCATACAGGAATGGATCGGGGTGGTAGGGATAAAGGGGATCGAAGGGGACTTTTACAATGTCATGGGGTTGCCGGTAAGCAGGGTGGTGAGGGCCTTGCGGGAATGGGATATAAGTTGACTTGGGAAGCTTCTGCATTATCGCTAAATTGGCGGAAGGAGGTAGTGAGTATGCGTGAAGACCTGTTACAATTTATCTGGCAATTTCGTTACTTTAATCAATTCCATCTTTTTACGGAAGCGGGTGAAGAAGTGTTAATTCTTTTTCCCGGCGAGCTGAACACCGATGCGGGTCCGGATTTCCGGAATGCCCGTATACGGATCAACGGCGCATTGCGGGAGGGGCCGGTGGAGCTGCATATGGCGGCTTCGGACTGGGAGAAACATGGGCATGACGGGGACGCAAATTATAAAAACACCATTTTACACGTGGTTTGGGAAAATGACGGCAGCTACGCCGATATCCCGGTGTTGGTGCTGCAGGATCGGGTATCCAAGTTATTGTTGGGGCAATATGAGAAGTGGATGAGGAGCCGCCTGTTTGTGCCATGTGCCGCGCAGTTGATACAGGTGGATCAAGTCGTCATGGCCAGTTGGAAGGAACTGCTGTTGTTACGGCGGCTTCAACGGCGGGCCCTGATCATTCGGGACTGGCTTGCGGCCAATCGCCAGCATTGGGAAGAGACTACCTGGTGGTTAATGGCGCGTAGCATGGGACTTCCGGTTAACGGGGCTGCTTTTGAAGCCATAGCCCGCAGCATTCCCATCCGCCTGATGGGCCGTTACCGGGGGCAATTGACCAGCCTGAAGGCCCTGTTATTAGGACAGGCAGGACTGTTAGAACGTGACCAGCTGAAACATTGGCAGCAGGAATATCGTTTTTTGCAAACGAAACATAGGCTGAAGCCCATCGCTGAGCCGGTGTTGTTCCTCCGGATGCGACCGGCTCATTCTCCCGCCAGGCGCCTGGCGCAGCTGGCGGAATTGTTTTCAGCCGGTGAAGGCTGGTTTGCCCGAATAAAGGAGGCGGCATCGCCGCGTGAACTGGAGACCCTACTGCGGGTAGAAGGGCTGGGAATGGCTATGAAAAGGGGATTACTGGTCAATGCATTTGTGCCGGTGCTCTTTGCTTATGGCTGGCTGCGGAAAGAGCCGGCTTACCAGGAGAAGGCGCTGCGCTGGCTGGCGGCCGAAAAACCAGAGCAGAATACACTTATTTCCCATTGGCAGCGACTGGGAGTGAGCGCTAAAACTGCGGCGGACTCACAGTCGCTGCTGGAATTAAAAAAGAACTATTGTGAAAACCGGCGTTGCCTGGATTGCGCTATAGGACAGGCGCTGCTTCGCTCTTCCAGTTGAATTCGATCTTTACTTCCATATCGGGATGAATGCTCTGCATTACCGGGCAGGTATGGGCCGTACGTTCGAGGATGGCCTTTTGCTTTTCATCCACCTGCAGGGTTGCCGGAAATTCGAATACGACATTGACACCTGCGATCCGGCGGGGATCGGGTTTCATGATCTTCAGAACAGACAATTTCATGCCTTTAAGGTCAACCTGGAGGTCGCGGGATTTAATGCCCATGGTCGTAGCCATACAGGCAGCCAGGGCGGTAGCTACCAGGTCAGTAGGGGAAAAACGCTCTCCTCTGCCCTGGTTGTCGGTGGGGGCATCGGTCTCTATTTCAGTTCCGGATTGGAGATGTTGGGCAACCGTATGTAAATCTCCTTCGTAAATAACTGTAGATGTCATTGTGCTGTAATTTTACCTAAATTTACGCCAGTTAAACTAAATCATTAGCAGTGAGCAAACTTTTCCTGACTCTATTCGCTTCGACCCTGGTTTTTCATGTTTTTGCCCAGGACAGTACTAATGCTTTCCAACCGCGGTCACAGGACAAGCGAAACGCCAAACGCGAGCGGATCAATAACCTGCTGAGGATGGAAGAGGAAGGAGATCTTATCTTCAATAAACATAATATATTCGGCATCCGGCTGGCTACGAACGGATATGGGATATCTTTTGAAAAGGGAAAATTCAAAACGCCTTCCCGCACATTGGTTTATTCCTTTGAGCTGAATGAAATACACGATCCGAAAGAACATCACATTTCGGCCACTTCGGATGGCATCAATGTCTCTACCGTCGTTCCGTTCAAGCTGAATAATCTTTATGAATTTAAAGTGGCGGTTGGCCAGCAGCATCTGATTGGCGGGAAGGGCAATAAAAATGGCGTTGCGGTAACGGGACTGTATTCTGCCGGGCTTACATTAGGCTTGCTCAAGCCTTATTACCTGGATGTCCAGAACCGGGTGACGGGTCAAACCACCCGGAAGACCTTTGATCAGTTGGCCAGCGACACGTCGACGAATGACCAGATCACCGGCGCATCCGGTTTTACAGTGGGCTGGGGGCATTTGAAGTATAAGCCGGCCGCGAATGCCCGGCAGGCCTTGCGTTTTGATTATGGCCGGCTGAATCAGACGGTCACGGCCATTGAAGTAGGGTTAACGGAAGAGTTTTACTTCAGTAAAATACCGTTGGTGTATTTGGTGCCTCAGCATAGTTTTTTCTTCAATGCTTATGTCAGTATAATGTTCGGCAGTCGAAAGTAGGGCGTCGCCCACTGTGCGTCGCCTGGGCGACGTTTTGTGTTTGAAACTGACGTATTTTTGTAATATGGAAGAACAACTATCTAATGTTTCCCCCTGCTCCACAGGAAATATATCGGAAACCGAGTCTAAAATAAAGAAACCCAATTGGTTACGTGTTAAACTGCCCATCGGCGAAAGCTACAAACATGTCCGCGGGCTGGTAGATACCCATAAATTACATACGATCTGTGAAAGCGGCAACTGCCCCAATATGGGTGAGTGCTGGGGGGAAGGAACAGCGACGTTTATGATCCTTGGTAATGTTTGTACCCGGAGCTGTGGTTTTTGTGCGGTAGCTACCGGGCGTCCTGATCCGGTGGACTGGGATGAGCCCCAGCGGGTGGCGGAAGCCATTTATCTTATGAAGGTAAAACACGCTGTGATCACTTCCGTCGACCGCGACGAACTGAAAGATGGCGGCAGCATCATCTGGCAGAATACGATCCGTGCTGTCAAGGCACTCAATCCCAATACTACGCTGGAAACGCTGATCCCCGATTTTAAGGCGGAGAAAGACAACATCGCCCGTGTGATCGAAGCCGCTCCCGAAGTAGTCTCTCACAACGTTGAAACGGTAGAAAGGCTGACACGCCAGGTGCGCATCCAGGCCAAATACTGGCGCAGCATGGAGACCCTGAAGACCTTGAAAGAAGGACAGATGCGGACCAAAAGCGGTATTATGCTGGGACTGGGAGAGTTGAAGGAAGAGGTGGTACAGACGATGCAGGACCTCCGCAACAGCGGGGTGGACGTTATCACGCTGGGACAATATCTGCAGCCGACTAAAAAACATTTGCCGGTAGTCCGTTTTGTTCATCCCGACGAGTTTGCCGAGCTGAGAGAGATTGGTTATACGATGGGATTTGACTACGTGGAAAGCGGACCATTGGTAAGATCTTCCTATCATTCCGAACGTCATGTCATCCCGGGTTACGGGCGTGCGGAGTGGCTCAAAGGCAAAGAAGCTATTGTTTAAATTCTCCTGCTGTAATGCGCAAGCCGGCCGTTTTCTTTCTGCTGCTCTTTTTTGTTGTAGCTGCCTGTCAGGCGCAGCTGCACTGGAAGAAAGCGGATTCTATGTACGGCCCGTTGCCGGCTTCCGTACATGTATATTCCTGTGTTGACTCCCTCAATGGTTTTCCCTTTATTGCCTGTTATGCCTCGCTCCGGCTGAAGGACAAAGCGCTGCAGTTTACGGCGCAAACGGGGCAGGGCAAACGATTTACGCCTTTGCAATATTACCAGCTGGAACAGTTTCCCCTGCTGGTGGTGAACTGTTCGTATTTCTCCTTTACTACCAATCGAAACTTTAATGTCGTCATCCGGGATGGCAAAATGTTAGCTTATAATATTGCCTCACTGAGGGGCACTGGCCCTGACTCCTTGCTGTATTACTATCCTACCCGGAGCGCCATTGGCATTGACCGGCAGCGGCGGGCGGATGTTGCCTGGCTTTTTACCGATAGTAGCCGGCGCTGGCCCTATGCTTTTGAGGATCGGCCGGTAGTGGCTAAGGGGCAGGATTCGACGCCGACAATATATTCGCTGAATGATATCGAATGGAAGTGGTGGAAGATGCGAACGGCCGTGGGCGGAGGTCCGGTGCTCATTCACGATGGAAAGATATTTATTACAGACCAGCAGGAGCAGCTGTATCCCGGGGAAGGCCGGGAAGGGGACCATGGTCCGCGCACAGCCATGGGGTATACGCGGGACGGCAGGTTGATCGTGCTGGCTATCCAGGGGCGGACGCCGGGTATGGCTGCAGGTGTTACGCTACAGGAGGAAGCGCAAATCTTACATAACCTGGGGTGTTATGAGGCGCTGAACCTGGATGGAGGGGGAAGTACTTGTCTGTTGATCAACGGGAAAGAGACGATCCATCCTTCCGACAAAACAGGGGAGCGGCCGGTTCCTGCAGTTTTCCTGGTCAAGTGGAATCGGTAGCAGGCCATGGCCTGCCGGAAGAAGACGATTGGCGACGTTTATCCCTTCATATCCCACACGAGCGCGCTGGCGCCAAGAATAGCAGCGTCGGATTCCTTCAAATGGCTGATGAGTATTTTCACCTTGTTTTGAAAGACCTGGATCAGGTTGTGTTCCATTGCTTCCCGGGTTGGTTTGAGGATGAGGTCGCCGGCTTTCGTGAGGCCGCCGAAAAGAATGATGGCTTCGGGGCTGGAGAACATGACAAAATTGGCCAGGGCCATGCCGAGAATGGAGCCGGTGAAATCAAAGATGTCTTTTGCCAGCTTGTCGCCCTGGATAGCGGCATCATATACTTTCAGGGAGTCCAATTTCTCTTTTGGTACACCCCGCAGAAGACTGTCTTCATTGTTTTTTTCCAGCATTTCAAGGGCTGTCAGGGTCACGCCGGTAGCTGAGGCATAACTTTCCAGGGAACCTTTTTTGCCCGTGCCTTCGTGCAGACGGCCTTCGGGGATGATAATGGTGTGTCCCAATTCACCCGCAAAACCATCATGGCCATAGATGAGCTTACCGTTGGCAACGATACCGCTGCCCACGCCGGTGCCCAGGGTGATCATGATAAAGTCCTTCATGCCTTTGGCGGCGCCATACATCATTTCGCCGATGGCGGCAGCATTGGCATCGTTGGTGAGTATGCTGGCGAGTTGAAATTTATTCTGGATGAGCTTAGCCAGCGGTATGATACCTTTCCAGGGAAGATTAGGCGCATATTCTACTGTGCCGCTGTAATAGTTGCCATTGGGGGCGCCCACGCCAATACCCCTCATCCTTCCGGAACCACCGGCTTTTTCAATAAGAACACTCAAGTGGTTGTATAATTCATCGATAAAGGCTTCAACGGTTCCATGGCCGCGGGTGGATATATTACCGGAGAACAGGACATTGCCGTTACGATCTACTATACCGAATTTGGTGCCGGTGCCACCGATGTCAATGCCAATCGCCAGTGACTCGAAAGAAAGAGAAGAAGCCGCTTTTGCCATGAGAACGAATCTTTATTAGGGAAGCAAATATAAACAAGAAATCGAACGGCTGGTTCGATTTCTTGCTATGATAACGTATGGTTAGTGTCCGCCGGCGGCTTGCAGGGCGTCGTAGTCGATACCCTGGGACTTTAGTTCCGCTTTAGCACGAACGGCATAATAAGCCAGGTAGAGAAAACCCACCACCGGTACAAAGTAGGACTTTTGGATACCCAGTAAGTGTTCATTGGAAAGCCAGCCCTGAAGCAGGCTGATAATACCGCCCCCCATGATCATCATGATCAGGAGGCTGGATCCTTCGTTGGTATGTTTGCCAAGGCCGGCAATGGCAAGGGTAAAGATACAGGGCCAGAGAGTAGAGCAGAAAAGACCTACGCTGATAAAAGCATATACGCTGATCATGCCAGCGGCAAAGATACCTATCAAAAGAGCGACTATTGCCATCATCGAAAAGATAAGCAACTGCCGGGCCGGATTACCCTTACTCAGGATATTGCCAATGATCATGGCTATTATGATGATAGCATAAATGTAGAATGGAGTGAGATCATGCCCTGCAATCTTATTAACCAGGAGAAATACACCAAAGGCCAGATAAGGCATAACGAAATTGAGTATTTTCTGAGCGCTTTTGCTGACTCCAAAGGCGCCCGTGGAGTTCGTCCAGCGGCCGATCATCAGGCTGGCCCAATATAAAGAGACGAAAGGAGCTATTTGGTCTGTGGGAGTTTGCAGCTTCTCGCGCATGAATTCCGGCAGATTGCTGGCGGTAGTAACTTCAACGCCTACATACACAAAAATGCCCAGCATACCCAGCGCCAGCTGGGGATATTTCAGCGGACTGCTGCGATGCAGTAATTTCTCGGGAATAATGGCATCTTCCGCGCTGACTTGTTCCGTATCGATCTTATTGGGCAGGGAAGAGAACTTGAAAATAGCGGCGATGACGAGGAATAAGGCTCCCAGGATAAGGTAGGGTGTCTTAACGCTGCTGATACTGGCAACCTTGGCAACACCGGGAGTGACGGTTGCCGAACCAAAGATGGCAAAGCTAACCAGCAGCGGGCCGATGGTCGTACCGAAATTGTTAACACCGCCGGCCATGCTTAATCGTTGCGAACCGCTGGCCGGGTCTCCCATAATAATGGCCAGGGGATTGGCCGCGGTTTGCTGAAGGGAATACCCGAGACCTATGATGAAAAGACCGGAGATCAGTAAAGCAAAGGAGGCTGACATAGCTGCCGGGTAGAACAGTAAAGCACCAACCGCCGAGATAATAAGTCCCAATGCAATACCATTCTTATAACCGATGCGGTTGAGGATGTCGCCGCCGCTGGCCTTGGAGATGGCGTAATAAATGATGGAACCCACTGTATAAGCTACATAAAACGCAAAAGAGATCATTTGTGCCTGCCATTGTTCCAGCTTCAGCTTTTCTTTAAACACCGGGATGAGAATATCATTACTTGCTGCTACGAAGCCCCAGAAAAAGAATACGGTTATAAGAATTCCGAACTGCGACCATTTGGTTTTTTGTTGCATATGCAATCAGTGGGTGGTTAATGCTTAAACAAAATAAGGGCTGAAAATACGCCTTTTTCCAATGCTAAAAATATTTTCATCGGTTGAACATTTTTTAACGGAAATCCTTACTAAATTGAACAGCAATTGCTAACGACGGACTTATAGTCGTCATACGTCCCCGCACCATAAGCTATTAACGCCAAATCGATGGAAATAATTCATGTATCTGCAGAGTGTTATCCCGTAGCCAAGGCCGGCGGACTTGGTGACGTAGTAGGGGCGCTACCCAAATACCAGCGCGAGGCAGGGCATGTTGCAAAGGTGGTGATGCCGATGTACCGCACAAAGTTTCTTAGTGATAACCAATGGGAAGTTGTCCATAAAGGCTATACCCATATGGGAAATTATTGGTTCAACTATACGGTGATCAAGGAACAGACCAACAAGCTGGGCTTCGATCTTTACCTGGTGGACATTTTTGGACTGCTCGACCGGGAGAAGATATATGGTTATGCCGATGATTCAGACCGTTTCATCGCTTTTCAGATAGCGGTGGTCGACTGGCTGGCGGTTTGGCGGCATCGTCCGGACGTCGTGCACGTACACGACCACCACACGGCGCTGATCCCCTTTATGTTTAAATACTGTTACGCCTACCGGCATTTACAATACATCCCTACGGTGCTGACCATCCACAATGGAGAATACCAGGGATGGCTGGGCTGGAACAGAAGTAATCTTATTCCGGAGTGGGATAGCTATAAGACGGGACTGCTGGATTGGGCAGGTACTATTAATCCGCTGGCGGCCGGCATCCGGAGCGCCTGGCGGGTAACGACGGTCAGCCCCACTTACCTGGAGGAAATGAGGTACAGCGCCGCTGGATTGGAGGCCTTGCTGGAATATGAACGGGGGAAATGCAGCGGTATCCTCAACGGGATCGACACGACGGTCTGGGACCCCCTGACAGATTATTATCTCGGGAATCATTATTCGGTAGATACAGTGGAAGAGGGGAAGCAAAAGAACAAGCTCTTACTTTGCGAGCGTTTTAACCTGGATCCGAAGAAGCCCCTGATTACTTTTATAGGCCGGTTGGTTGGGGAGAAAGGCGCCGATCTGCTGCCGCAGGCTATCGAAGACTCCTTTTATTATATAGGACGGAAAATGAATTTCCTGATCCTGGGCAGCGGTTTGCCGCAGATAGAGGGAAGACTGCAGGGTATCCGGGGATTGTCCAGAGGGGATTACAATACGTATATTGGCTATGACGAAGGCCTCAGCCGCCTGATCTATGCAGGGGCCGACTTCATCCTGATGCCATCCCGGGTAGAGCCTTGCGGGCTCAATCAGCTGTATGCGCTTCGTTATGGTACGGTGCCGGTTGTCCGTAATACGGGCGGCCTGCACGATACGGTCATCGATTACGGTGATAAAAATGGTTATGGCATCCGGTTCAATCAGGCGACGATAGGGGATATGACACATGGGATATGGCGATCGGTGGAATTATATCAGCAGCCGCAAAAGCTGTATGAGATACGCCAGCGGATGATGAAGCTGAATTTCAGCTGGCAGTCCAGCGTCCAGATCTACCTGGACCTGTATGAAAGCATGCGCAAGGAAGCATAGGGCATAGTTTTAGGTAGGTATTATTAATAAAAAAAGAATCGTTCATTTATTAAATGCTTGTATATGTCAAAAGAGATTTTATCTGTGATATTAGGTGGAGGGGCAGGAACCCGTCTTTATCCTTTGACCGCCAGCCGTTCGAAACCAGCCGTACCCATTGCCGGGAAATACCGGTTGGTGGACATCCCCATCTCCAATTGCCTTAATTCGGGTATTTCGCGGATGTTCGTTCTGACGCAGTATAATTCTGCGTCGCTGAACAGGCATATCAAGAATACGTATCATTTCAGCGCGTTTAGCTCGGCCTTTGTAGACATCCTGGCAGCGGAACAGACGCCGGACAATCCTACCTGGTACCAGGGGACTGCCGATGCGGTGCGGCAATGTCTGCGGCATATCGGGCCCTTTGACAGCGAATACGTCCTGATCCTTTCCGGCGACCAGCTGTACCAGATGGATTTCATGGAAATGCTGGACCATCATAAGAAGATGGGCGCGGATATTTCCATCGCCACCATCCCGGTGAATGACAAGGAAGCCTCGGATTTCGGGATCATGAAAATGGACGAAGGCGGGTTTATCACATCCTTTACGGAAAAGCCCAAAAAAGATATGCTTCCACCCTGGATCAGCGATACCGGGCACGCCATGCAGGCCCAGGGCCGGCACTACCTGGCTTCGATGGGTATTTACATCTTTAACCGCCAGCTGCTGAGCGACCTGTTGCAAAATGAATATGTGGAATCCACGGATTTTGGTAAGGAAATTATTCCCCAGTCGCTGGAAAAATACAAGGTGGTCAGTTATCAATACGAAGGTTACTGGACCGATATCGGAAATATTCCTTCTTTTTTTGAAGCCAACCTGGGATTAACCAAGGATATACCGGATTTCAATTTATTCGACAACGAGAAAGCTATTTACACCCGTGCGCGGATGCTGCCGCCGGCCAAGATCAGCGGTACTACGCTGGAAAAAACTGTTATTGCAGAAGGCTGTATCATCAATGCTTCCCGCATCGAGAACAGCATCATCGGCATCCGCACCCGCATCGGTACGGGAACAACGATTGTCAGCAGTTACCTGATGGGGGTAGACTTTTATGAAACCATCGAAGAGATAGAGCTGGCCCGGCAGCATGGGCTGCCGACCGTGGGCATTGGACATCGCTGTTATATCCGCAATGCTATCGTAGATAAGAATTGCCGGATAGGGGATGACGTGCGCATCAATGGCGGACACCACCTGGAGAATGCGGATCATTCGCTGTATACGGTGAAAGAAGGGGTCGTGGTGATCAAGAAGGGGGCGGTACTGCCCAATGGATTTGTTATCTAGCCCCGCTGGCTGCTATAATCAAAATCGACTGCTATGGCCACTGTACAATCCCCGGGAATGTCCCGGCGCGGGGTGGACCCTAAACCTCCGCTGACGCTGGGACAAATCTTTACCATGAGTTTTGGCTTCATGGGGATACAGTTTGGCTTTGCCCTGCAAAATGCGAATACGAGCCGCATCCTGCGTTCGTTCGGAGCGGATGTCGAACAACTACCTTTATTCTGGATCGTTGCGCCCCTGGTGGGGATGATCGTTCAACCCATCATCGGTCATTATAGTGACCGTACCTGGAACCGGCTGGGCAGACGCAAGCCCTATTTTCTGACCGGGGCCCTGTTATCGTCTCTGGCCCTGATCCTTCTTCCGAATTCCGGCGGGCTGGCCGGTGTGGTCCCTGCATTATGGATAGGCGCGGGTTTCGTAATGGTGATGGACGCATCTTTCAACATTGCGATGGAACCCTTTCGGGCGCTGGTCGCAGATAATCTTCCCGACAGGCAGCGGACCCTGGGGTTTTCGGTCCAGACCTTCCTCATCGGCCTGGGCGCTGTTGCCGGATCGGATCTTCCGGACTGGATGGCCAGTTTAGGCGTGAGCAAGGTTGCCGGTGCAGATGGAGTTGCGGACAATATCAAATACTCTTTTTATATAGGAGCGGCCGTCTTTATAATAGCTATTCTGGTGACGGTGTTGTTCTCAAAGGAATATCCGCCCGCAGAGTATGCGCGTTATCATGGCCAGCCGGAAGCCGCTGAAGGAAAGAGCGGCCTGAGCGAAATTGCAAAAGATTTTGCGCGGATGCCGCGGACTATGAAACAGTTGGGGCTAGTGCAATTCTTCAGTTGGTTTGCCCTGTTCAGCATGTGGGTATTCACCACAGATGCAGTAGCCACGCATGTTTATGGACTAAAAGGTAATTATGCGCATACAGTGGCGTATAATGAAGCCGGTAATAAAGTAGGCAGCGCTTTTGGCATATACAATCTTGTAGCAATGGTATATGCGCTATTACTGACACCCATCGCAGCCAGGATCGGCCGGAAGACAACACATGCCCTCTCTTTAATGGCCGGAGGTTTCGGGCTTCTGTCCATCTTCTTTATTCACAATCCCGTCTATCTCAACTATGCCATGATAGGCGTAGGATTGGCCTGGGCCAGTATTTTGGCTATGCCTTATGTCATTCTCAGCAGCTCTATTCCCGCCGGAAAGATGGGCATCTATATGGGCATCTTTAATTTCTTTATTACGCTGCCCCAGATCATCAACGGTCTGCTCGGGGGCTGGATCGTCAAACATATTTACGGGGGGCAGCCTATTTATTCGATCGTGCTGGCCGGCTTCTGCCTGATGGCGGCGGCGGTGTCCGTCCTGTTTGTTTACGATGGCGGTGCCATCCGTATGCAGCAGGAGAAGGCCGGATTTTATGCCGGACAGCAGCAATAAACTAACTTATATACATGAGGAGATTTTTATTTTGGGCCTGCCTGTTGTTGAGCGGGCTTGGCGCAACCGGGCAGGAGCCGAAAGTCTATCCTACCAATTGGTGGGTGGGAATGAAACATGCTGACGTACAGGTAATGATACATGCCCCCGGCATTGGAGAAGGGGCCACCGTCAGTCTTACCTATCCCGGAGTGCGACTCGTTGAATTCCACCGGGTAAGCAATCCGAATTATCTCTTTGTACGGCTGCAGCTGGCGTCCGGCGCGAAACCGGGAACGGTGCCTATCCGCATAACCCGCAAGGATAGGGCGGCTGTCGTTGTCTCATACCCTCTTCTGGCGAGGCGCAGCGGGAAAGGGACCCACTATGCACAGGGTGTGACTTCTGCCGACTTTATTTATTTCCTGATGCCGGACCGTTTCAGCAATGGTGATCCGGGTAACGATCGCATACCGGGAATGCGCGATCAGTCGTTGAACCGGGATTCTATTTTCCTGCGTCATGGCGGCGACCTGAAAGGTATCATCAACCACCTGGATTATTTGCAGGGATTGGGGGTGACAACGTTGTGGATGACGCCGGTGCTGGAGAACGATATGCCCGACCGGACAGAGCACGGGTATGCGTTCACCGATCATTACACGATCGAGCCGCGGCTCGGGGGCGCCACGTTATACAGGCAGCTGGCGGACGAGCTGCACCGGCGGGGGATGAAACTAATCCAGGACGCGGTGTACAACCACGTAGGGCTTTATCACCTTTTCGTCCAGGACCTGCCAGAGAAGAGCTGGCTGCACCAGTGGCCGCAATACACCCAAACCAACTACCGGGATCAACCGCTGCTGGACCCGCATGCCAGCGCAATCGACAAAAAACTCAGCAGTGACGGCTGGTTCACGCCGCAGATGCCGGACCTGAACCAGGATAATCCGGATGTGGCTGAATTCCTGATCCAGCATGCCTTATGGTGCGTGGAGACTTTTGGCGTGGATGGCTGGCGGATCGACACGTATATCTACAACAACCTGGATTTTATGAACCGCTGTAATAAGGCGCTCCTGGATGAATATCCGCATATGACCTTGTTCGGCGAGGCCTGGGTCCACGGGACGGCTAACCAGGCCTATTTTACCCGGAATCATATCGTTGTCCCTTATAAGAGCAATCTGCCCGGGGTAGTGGATTTTCAATGCAATTTCAACGGTATCGTGCCGGCGGTGAAGGACACGTCAGGCGCAGGAGTGAATGAGCTGTACAATACCTTAAGCAATGATTTTCTCTATGACGACCCCACACGTAATGTCATTTTCCTGGACAACCACGACATGAGCCGGTTCTTCTCCCAGGTAGGGGAGGACCTGGCCTCACAGAAAATGGGGTTGTTATGGCTGCTGACCGCAAGGGGCATTCCGCAATTGTATTATGGGACAGAGATCCTGATGAAAGGTTTTGCCAACCCGGACGGATGGGTCCGTCTGGATTTCCCGGGCGGCTGGCCGGGTGACCGGAGGAATGCCTTTTCAGGGGAAGGGCTGACGGCGGACGAGCTGTCCGTGCAGCAAATGGTGAGAAAACTGGGGTTATATCGCCTTCAGGCTACCGCGCTGAAGACAGGAAAGCTGATGCAATATGCGCCGGATAAAGGGTTGTATGTTTATTTCAGATATGATGGAAAGCAAACAATACTGTGTGCCATGAATACGGGTACTGCCGCAGTGAAGCTGGATTTTGGCCGGTATGCACAACGCACGGCGGGATTCACCGAAGGAGTTGATGTTTTGACGGGTAAACGGCATCCGCTGGGGCAGCCGGCAGAACTGCCGGGGCGTAGCATGTGGGTGCTGGAATTGCAGCGCTGAAAGCACGGCAGCTTATTGGATGAATTACAGCAGGGCTGCCTGCATATATCGCCGGCCCCGTTTTCCCCAATCCTTCAGGCTTTTCTGTATCGTCTCCCTTAGGGTGGCGCCGTCCGTCTTCTTCCCTTTGGCGGGCGGGGTTAGCTGGGCGTCTGAAATGGGAATGGCCTCCACTTTGGTAGCAAACCAGGAGATATGTTCGTGTGGCAGGGATACACCCAGGATCATACCCGGAAGACCGGTAAAAGACTCGGGGCCGCCGGAGGCCAGGATCTCGTCGGTATAAAAGGCGACGACATAAATGGAGTCCATGATAATGGCATTGGCCCTGCGGCAGGAGAAGCCGGATATATTACGGGTCTCGGTAGTGATCTTCCATTTTATTCTGCGAAGGCTGTCCTGTACCAGGAATAAGTCGTCAAAAATATTCTTTTGGCTTATGCCTTTTTCATCGTCCAGATCAGCATAAATGGTATTATTCTGTGCCGGAGCTTGAAGCAGGAAATTGTTATCCTTATCGGCGCTTTCCCTGCCGGGCCGGTAGAGACTCTTGTTCTTGTGGAACAGGAGGTCGAAATAAGTCGTCTTGAAATGAGTGGACATTTTCTTCAGCAGATCGGTCCATTCTCCTTCATCATCATTGCTGATCTGGGCATAGACGTTGACGCTTCTTTCGAATTCAATCTTTCCCTGAGAAATAAAAATTGTATTGCTCTGTGCATTGACGGAGCCGGCTGCGGTGAGAACCAGGAAGAAAAAGAGGAGTCGCGACATAGGAATTTTTTTTACAGTTTCCGGTTAATTCCGCGCCGGTGCGGGTATCCCTGCCTTTGTAAAGTTCCAGACCAGGGAGAACATAAAATAACGTTTTATGGTGCTGTAGGTGTTCTGTGTAATAAAGTTACTGTTAACCGTCCTGTTAAAGCCAATATTCTGGTTTAAAAGGTCGTTGCCGGAAACTTTCAAAAGAAGGGCGTCATTCTTCAGGAATTTCCTGCCCAGCCAGGCATTGAGCAGCACCACATTGTTGTTGTTATCGAAAACGGATGTCTTTTGCCGGAGGTTGATATCTCCATCTCCGTGAACCTGGAATTTAAAGGGCAGAAAGACCTCGGCGGAAGGCTGGATGGCGTAAGTCCAGTAATGTGTGATAACACCGGTGTTGATGGAAGATCGGCTTTCGGTATAATTGATAGTATAGTGCATACCGAGCTCGTATTTTTTCTCCTTTGCTTTCCACAGGCCCTGGGTGAAGGAATAGGTTTTACTAACTGTTTTATTCGCCAGGTTGTTGACGACACTGACATTGGTGTTCTGATTGAAATTGGCAAATAGGTCAAAATGAATATCCGGTTTACGCCATTTGAAATTGTAGCCGAGGCTGCCGTAGATAGAACGGTTTCCGCTGACATTGACGTATTGGGAGACCCGTTTGCCAACAGCATCGACGGATACGCTGTTGCTGATGGCATTTTGGGTGAAGTTGTAGGAAATATTGGCCCAGATGCCTCTCTCGGTAAGGACCTTATAGTCATTAAAAAATACCTGGATGCGGTTGCTGAAGGAGGGTTTTAATCCCGGATTACCGATGGTGATATTCAGCGGATCCTCATTGGTGAGGATAGGCTGTATCTCCTGAACTTCAGGCTGAGAAGTATACCCGACATAACGTAAATTGAGCCGCCGCATATTGCTGAAGGAATAGGTCAGCGTAGCCGTAGGGTACCAGTTGACAAAATTGCGTTTGAGCGAACTGTCCGCGTGCAGATCGGCCTGGGTGTAATTAGTGAAACCCACGTCGGTGCCGGCGGAGAAACGGATCTTCCTTTTGATGAAATTATAGGCTATCCCGCCTTTATTGGAAAGGACATTGTAACGATAGTCGTTGCTGTAAAGGGAATCGAGCTGGCTGTATTTGCCTCCTGCCACTTTATTAAAGGAATTACGATTGGAATGGCTGTTATTAATGGTAAGCCCATAACTGGCGGAAAGAAAAGAGGTCTTTGAAAGCGGTTCTGTATAGGTCGCTCTTGAATCGAGAAGCAGGGTTTGGGTATGGTAATTTTTGTATTGGTCGATCAATGAATCTTTGAAAAGAGCGCCGCTTTCGTAGGTGCGGGTATCGGATTTAAGGAAACCGTCGGAGGTATTGTCGGTATAGTTTTCCCGGACATCGAGGGAAATGGTTCTGCCTTTTTTTGGCAGTTTCTTCCGCCAGAGCAGGTTGCTATTGACGACGTGGTTGTCACCGGCGGTACTGGTCGTACGATCGTTCTGGTTGACCAGGCTGCTGTCGATGGCCAGGGCTTCCGAATGATAGACATTATTGGTTGTCTTATGGTCGGTGCCCCCATCTGCCTGGATCTTCAGCGAAGAGCTGCTGTCGAATTTATAGTCATAAACCCCGCTAAAGCTATGGCGAATGATCTGGTCATTGAAGCTTTGGCGCTGGTTGTTGTAATACAGGGTATCCGGCAGGATATATTGAGAATTGGTCGTGCTGTTCCCATTCACGTTCAGCTGCATGTATTTATAATTGCCGTTGAGGGCCTGTTGATCGTCGTTCCATTTGTTGTTGTAGTGCAGCCCGCCTGTTTTTACGGAGGGATAGCCCTGGCCTTCATACTGACCGGACCAGGAGTCCAGGTCGTCTCTTGCCGGTCCGGTGTAGCTGAGAAAACCGGTATTTTCATCCACGTCGACATTTCCCGCGAAACTTTGACCATAATTATCTCTTTCATTCCAGCTAAGACCGGTTTTACCGGTATTGGATACGATGCCGTAAACGGCCAGCTTTTCTTTTTTCCGGAAATAGTTGGCCATTAGCTCGTAGTCATGATAACCGTCCGTACCGGCGCCGGCGGTGGCCCGGCCGAAGTACCCATTCTTTTTTCCGTCCTTTAGCTTGAGGTTGATCGTCTTGTCGCGCTGCCCATCGTCGATGCCGGTGAAGGCAGCCTGGTCGCTTTTCTTATCGTAGACCTGCACTTTATCGACCATATCGGCCCGGAGGTTCTGGGTGACGAGGGTGGGGTCATCGCCGAAAAATTCTTCCCCGTCGACCAGCACTTTTTTAACGGCTTCGCCCTGGGCGGTGATCTTTCCGTTTTTGTCTACCTGGATGCCGGGTAATTTCTTTAACAGGTCTTCCACGGTAGCATTGGGCTGGGTGCGAAAGCTGTCGGCATTGAATTCTGTCGTATCGCCCTTAAGCCGGATAGCGCCTTTGTTGCCGTTGACGACTACTTCCTGGAGTAACTTGCTTTTGAGGACCATCCCGATGGTGGGGAGGGTGATCGTTCCGGTATCTTTTACATTGAGTTCGTCGACATAGTCGGCATAGGAAGGGTAGGTGACGACAAAAAGGTAATGGCCTGGAGTAATATTCTTCAAGGTAAAGCGACCGGCGGCATCGGTACGGGTATGTTGTACTAAGATGGAATCAGCCGGGCGAAGCAGGAGAACGGAGCCGTTGCTTAAATTTCTTTTTTCTGCTGTGTCGGAGACAGTGCCGGTAATATGCGAGGATTGCGCCAGGCATGTCAGGGACACACCAAGCCATAGGAATAAGAAAGCAGCGAGCCTGGGCATAAGGATTTAATGATTAAGGTTCACCAAATTAATTTCAAAATGAGCGATTTGCAAGACCGATACCTTAAATTTACGTTAAAGACAAGGGCCCTGGCAACCCGCGTTTTTGTCAAGAGTAAAAAAACCGCCCCATTCCATAAAAGAATAAAAAAATAATCGTGGATACACTCATTGGTCAGAAATATGAAGACACGCATTTTGTGGACTCGACAAAGCCTGTATGGAATTATTCGCTCTTCGCGGAAGAAGACATCCGTAATTTTCAGAGCGGAACACATTACCGCTTATATCATCTGTTTGGAAGTCACCGGGTGACGGTATTGGGGGCAGAAGGATATTATTTTGCCGTATGGGCGCCTAATGCCACGGCTGTGTCCGTAATCGGTAATTTCAACAACTGGACGCCGGACACCCACCCCTTGTTTGTCCGGCTGGACCGATCGGGCATCTGGGAAGGATTTATTCCGCATATTCCAACCGGCGAAGCCTATAAGTATCATATTCATGGCTATAAAGGCGGAACACTGGATAAAGGTGACCCCTATGCGTATTTCTGGGAAATGCGGCCGATGACGGCCTCGATCACCTGGGAATTGGATTATCCCTGGCAGGATACCGAATGGATGACAAGCCGGAAAGCGGCGAACTCCCTGGAAGCCCCCTGGACTATCTATGAAGTGCACCTGGCCAGCTGGATGCGGCCGGATAAAAACGATGAAGAACGATATAATTCATACGATCAGATACGGGAGCTGCTGGTGCCTTATGTAAAGAAGATGGGCTTCACGCATGTAGAGCTGATGCCGATAATGGAACACCCTTTCGATGGCAGCTGGGGTTACCAGGGAACGGGGTATTATGCTCCAACCTCCCGTTTTGGTGATCCGCAGGGTTTTATGGCGCTGGTGGAAGCTTTTCACCGGGAAGGCATCGGCGTGCTCCTGGACTGGGTGCCCTCACATTTTCCCTATGATTATCATGGACTTTATCTTTTCGACGGGGCTAATACCTATGAGTATGCCGATATGCGGAAGGGATTTCATCCTGACTGGAACAGTTATATCTTCAACTACAAGCGGGGAGAGGTGAAATCCTTTTTGATCAGCAATGCCCGGTACTGGCTGGATAAATATCATGTAGACGGGATCCGCGTGGATGCTGTCAGCTCGATGCTGAAGCTGAATTATTCCCGGGACGAAGGTGAATGGGAGCGCAATGAACATGGCGGAGATGGCAACCTGGAGGCGATAGCGTTTATAAAGGATCTCAATGAGACCGTTTACCGGGATTTCCCGGACGTCCAGACGATAGCTGAAGAGGCGACCGACTGGCCGGGGGTAAGCCGGCCGACTTTTGCAGGCGGATTGGGCTTCGGGATGAAGTGGATGATGGGCTGGATGCATGATACGCTGGACTTTTTCAAGCTGGACCCCATTTACCGGAAGGATCACCAGGACAAGTTTACCTTCAGCATGATGTATTATTATGACGAGAACTTCGTGCTGCCGCTGAGTCATGATGAAGTGGTACATGGCAAATCACCGATGATCTACAAGATGCCAGGGGATGACTGGCAGAAGTTTGCCAACCTGCGGCTGCTGTATACCTATATGATGACACATCCCGGCGGAAAGTTGTTATTCATGGGGGATGAATTTGGAGCGACGACGGAATGGAATTATAAAACCGAACTGCCCTGGGGTTTGTTGCAGTATGACGCGCACCGGCTGTTGAAGGATTGTGTAAAGGATCTGAATTTTTTATTGCGCAATGAGCCGGCCTTGTTTGAAAATCAGTTCAATCAACATGGATTTGAGTGGGTGGACTTAACACACAGGAATGAGAGTGTGGTGGTTTATCGCCGGAAGGGGAAGGACCCGGCTGCGGATGTGCTGGTGATACTGAATTTTACCCCGGTGGTGCGGCGGGATTGGAAGGTGTACGCACGGGGAAAGGCCGCATGGCGCGAAATATTTAATAGCGATGATAAGCAGTATTGGGGGACGGGGGATACGAATAATCCGGCGGTGCCGGTGGGGCTGGTTGATGAGACGGATGAGGTTTACGAATTGACGGTGCATTTGCCGCCGCTGGGCGGGGTTGTGCTTAGGTAATTGCCTTCGGGTCATATGCTCCGGTTGCCTTCGGGCATATAGCGCCTTCGCCGCTGTGCATTGGTGGTTGTGAAAGCAAGATAGTTTTAGCGGGGCCATGCAAGGCGGCTCAAGCGATACGCCCGGTAGGCCTGCCCGCGGAGGGGCGGGTGTGGCGGGCTAAACACCGAACGATATTAGGAATTCGCGAATCCAGTAAAGTAGCTTTTCTGAAAATGGATACTATAGTAAAGGTATCGAATGCCATGCCTTTATTAAGTCAGCCAATACCGTAATGCCTTTGGCATTAAAAACTCATTAGCAGGGTGAGCGAGTAAGTTAATGACCGGATCGATATTCATATATCCGTACTTTTCAATCATTCGTTCCAAAAAGGCACCATTTAGTTCCAGGACCCCTATTTCACTATATGTCCTTTAGAAGATAATTGGATAACGGGGGTAGAAGTATAAAGGACATCTTGTCCTTAAGAATGTCCTTTATAGGGCAAATAAATAGAGAACCGAAGGTATAAAGGACGCATTGTCCTTGAGATTGTCCTTTTATAGAGATACAGTCAAGCTATGGACAATATCTACTAGGCCCGTTTTTTCAGCCTGTATTTTGTCCACCTTCGGGAACCTATCGGTTCGACTAGTTTGAGCTCGATTAACCTGGACAGATGACGTTGGGCCATTTTCGGCGATATTTTTAGATAAGCGGCATACTCGGTGGCCGTCACTTCGTCTCGTTCTTGTATATACAACACGCCTCGCTGATCTTCTTCGTTTAGCTTTTGACGCACACGTTCATCGACAGCAAGTGACTGCGGCGTACGACCAAAGATAACCTCCAACGCATTGGCCTGCATTCGGAAGACCGGTCTGGGAAAACCTATGCGGGGCAAAGCTTTCATATTGCGAAGACCAATCCCCCGCTGCTCTGCGAGTTTCATCTGGTTTAAAATGTACATAATTTTAGGGTTCCGACTATAGGAACCGGTATCAAAAGTCTCCATATCTTGCAAAGTGATGGGTGCAAAAGGGCCACCGGGGCTGCGTACAATAATTCGTTCCGGATTGATGTACAAATAGTTCGTAGCCCCTTCTATCGAGTAGTCGCGGTGGATGACCGCATTGGTGATGGCTTCCCGTAATACTTCGAACGGGAAATCGGCTTGCTCCACTCTCGCACCCTGCCGCCTGTCAATCGTCAATCGAAGGGCCTTTTCCCGAACAAAGGATAGTATTTCCGGTAGCTGCAGGACGAGCGGGCCATTAAAATCCCGAATCTCAGGTTCGCCTTGGCCATAATTGATTTCCAATTTAAAGACTGTTTGTGGAAAGGCGTTTTCCGGGTGGGTACCGAAGAGCATCAGGCCTAGTCCAGTCGGGACAATAGAGCCATCAGGAGCTCTTTCCGCTAAGTTAAGGTCAACCATCCATTCGTTAAATTCCTCTGACGGATACCTGAGAGGAGACTTAGACGTTTCGGTAAAGCGCTGAATAGCCGGCACCGATAAACTTTCGATAGTAAACCCGGAGACGGCATTTGTCAAAATGTTTTTTGGCGCTTCAACGGCAGGACGAGAGGCCTCTAGGGCTTCCCTCTCCTTTTCTTCAATGAATTGGGCATTGTCTTCTCGTATCTGCTGCGCCAGGTGGTCGGGAAACATTCGCACACGGATCCCCTTGCTTTCCATAAACCGGATACCCATAGTGGCGATCTTGGGATTCGGATCTTCCACGCCTACATATACCTCTGAGAATCTGGCCTTGACAATATGGCTGGAGCATCCGCGTTTGGGCGGCTTTCGGGAATCATCGGTACAGGGCTCAAGTGTTACATAAAGGACGCACCCTCGCAAGTTGTGGTCTCGTAACTTGCGTTCGATCAAAGTAAATTCGCAATGCTCTCCTTCCCGCAGTTCCCCGCGGTGGGCGCGTGCCAGAATCTCTCCTGTCGAAGTGGCGACGATCGCGCCCACCAACGGATCGGTCTTATCAGTATGTTCGGGAATGGAATTATGGCTTTCTTCAATGGCCAAGTGCATCAGTTCCTCGTTGGTATAAGTTTTTTTTGTTGATTTTGCCATGGTAATTGCAAGAGTTTTATAGAGCAATGAAAAGTTAGTGAAATTAACTAAGCACGATCGGAGAAATTTTTCCTCCTACTGTAATACTTCGCCGATTGAATAAGGACGTCATGCAGGAGTTCACTCTTATTGATAAACGCGCCGAGAGAATCGTCACCGTATTGCGGCAATTGGTAGTGCATCGGTCGTTGGATATAGAGCAGATAGCTATGGAATTGTCTATTTCGATCAGGATGACCCGTAATGATGTCGGTCTTTGGTTACGAAGGTCGAGAGCTCGGAGCACAAAGGGTAGGCACTGAAGGTTGACCGAGGCTGGTCAAAAATGGATATCCAGCCGCCTGTGACTTTTCCGAATTCCAGGATTTCTTTCCTAAATATCCAGCGTGTCTACATCCTCTCTGGAACGCGGATGCCGAGCAGCCCAAGTGCCGAGCGCAAAATAGTTGAGGTTAGTTGAGCCAGTTGGAGGCGCAGGGCTTTTTTGGCCGGGGTTTCGGCGTTGGCAATGGAATGGAGGTTGTAGAAGGAATTGAAGGCTTGGGCCAGTTCGAAGGCATAGTTGGAGATAAGGGATGGGCTCATTTCCTCGACGGCCTGGGTTAGGATGGTGGGATATTTTTCGGCGGTGACTAGTAAGACTTTTTCGGCCGGCAATAATTGGGCGGAATCGGCTGTGGCGGTAAGAGGTTGATCACCGGAAACATTTTCTTTACGAAGGATCGACCGGATACGCGCATAGGCATATTGTATAAAGGTGGCCGTATAACCATGCAGATCGATGGACTCTTCGGGGTTGAAGACCATCTTCTTTTTGGGGTCGACGCGCAGCAGGAAAAATTTCAGGCCGCCCAGGCCGATGATATCATAGAGGTCTTTTAGTTCTTCGGCGGTAAAGCCTTCTGTTTTGCCTTGTTCATTTGTCTTTTTTGCGGCTTCACTGATCATTTCGTCGAGGATATCGTCGGCGTCGACTACCGTGCCTTCACGTGTTTTCATGCGGCCGGTAGGGAGTTCGACCATGCCATAGCTCAAATGGAAGATACCGTCGGCGGACGGCATGCCCAGTTTCTGACAAATGAGCTTGAGGACTTTGAAGTGATAATTTTGTTCGTCGCCCACCACATAGATGCTGAGATCGGATTTGAATTCTTCATATTTCTTTACGGCCAGGCCAATGTCCTGGGTCATATATACCGCTGTTCCGTCTTTTCGCTGGACTATCTTTTGGTCGAGGCCGTCGGCAGTAAGGTCGATCCAGACACTGCCGTCCTCCTTTTTAAAGAAAACGCCTTTTTCCAGACCCTGTTCGACGAGCTCTTTGCCCAACAGGTAAGTATTGCTTTCATAATATATCTTATCGAAGTCGCTGCCGATGCGTTTATACGTAACGTCGAACCCGGCATAGACCCAGCTGTTCATCATATTCCAGAGCCGGATCACGTCCGGTTTGCCGGCTTCCCAGTCGACGAGCATCTGTTGCGCCATTTTCATGATGGGCGCTTCTTTCTCGGCCTGTTCTTTGTCCATGCCGCCTGCGACGAGTTCGGCGACTTGTTCTTTATGCAGCGTGCCAAAGAGAACATAATAATCGCCGACCAGGTGGTCACCCTTGATGCCGGTGCTTTCAGGCGTCGCGCCGCCCGCAAACAACTGCCAGGCAACCATACTTTTACAGATATGGATCCCCCGGTCGTTGGCGATGCAGGTCTTGACGGTATCATAGCCATTGGCCTTGTAGATCTCGGCGATGCTCCAACCCAGGAAATTATTGCGAAGATGCCCCAGGTGAAGGGGTTTGTTCGTATTGGGAGAGGAATATTCCACCATCACTTTTTTCCCGTTGGAGGGCTTGCGGCCAAAGCTGGTATTGGCATGTTCCTGCGCGAGGAAATTTATCCAGCGGCTGTCGGCCACGACGAGGTTGAGAAAACCCTTGATGACGTTGAAGGCGGAAAACAGGTCGGGATGACTTGCCATCAGCGCCTGTCCCAACTCGTTGCCCAGGACTTCGGGGGACTTCTTCAATGGTTTGACAAAGGAGAACAACACCACCGTATAGTCGCCTTCGAATTCCGGTTTGGTTTCGTTGACGGTTATATCGGCCGGAGCCAGCTCGAATTGGAATTTTTCGCGAAGCGCCCCGCTGGCGGCTGCTCTGATTTGACTGATGATGTCCATTTTTTCCACAGATTGGCTGCAAATGTAAGGCATGTCGGCCAATCCCCGGCGATCGGTTTGGCCAATCCCCGGGGATCGGCTGCAAGCTAGGCGCATAGGCATCCTGCTGTGGGATGAACGGGTGAATCCCCGTTTTTGGCCCGTAAAAGAATGCCGAATAGTAGCCATTTTTTAACGTTAAAACGAGTATTTGGTAGTATATTTGAAGTTTTAACAGGAATGGCACAGATACTGAAAAAAAGCATTATTTCTTTTATTGATTTCTTTTATCCCTTATTCAGCAGGATAATGCCCTTGCAAACGTTTCGTTATGCGGCATGCGGGGGAGCGAATACTGTTGCAGATATTGTGATGTATTCTATAGGGTATAATTTTATCCTGCACAAACATGATGTCGACCTTGGTTTTCTTGTCATCAAGCCCCATATTGCTTCTATTCTCATTGCCTTCTGTATAAGTTTTCCAATGGGGTTTTTCCTGATGCGGAATGTGGTGTTCACGCAATCGACGCTGCATGGGCGGGTACAGCTGTTCCGGTATTTTTTGCTGGTGGTTATCTGCCTGTTGCTGAACTATGTCTTCATCAAGCTCTTCGTAGAGCAATTCCATATTTATCCCACGATGGCGAAGATCCTGACGACTATTATTGTTGTGGCGTTCAGCTACCTGACGCAGAAACATTTCACTTTTAAGGCGGAACAGCCGAACCGGCAGATGGATTAGGCCTATTTCCTTTGTGTCATGCTAAACCAATTCCCCTGGCCATCGGACATCACGGCTTCAGTCCCATAAAACTGCTCCTTTGGCTCAGATTTGAAGGTCACGCCTTTGTTCTTTAGTTCCTCATATGTGGCCCGGCAATCGGGGGTGTCGAATACACCTGCGCCCAGCGCTCCCTTCTCGAGCAGCACTTTGAAAGCATTGCGGGTCTCCTCGTCATAGCTCATACCGCCGGCAAGGGGTGGAAGCAGGGCTATTTCCAGATCGGGCTGCTGAGGCGGTGTGACGGTGAGCCAGCGGAAGCCATTGGGCATCTTCGCGTCGGTGCTGACTTTAAACCCCAGCGTACCCACATAAAATTCATAGGCTTTGTCCTGATCGAGTACAAAAAAAGTGATGTGCGAGAGCTTTGTGATCATAAAAAATAATTTAGGAGCTAAAACTAAGTCTTCCCCGGGGGAAGGGCTTATTGAGAATTGCTTTTCTGAGCCGGCTCGCCGGCTGCAGGGGTATCGAGACCGCAGTTTTCGAAAAAACAATGGGGGATAAAGGAGCGGGGCTGCCGGATGGCCTGTTGTTCTCTCCGCCAGGCTTCATCGCGGTAATTGGAGGGGGCGGCGCCTATTTCTTTTTTGAAGAGCAGGCTGAAGGAGCCGATGCTCTCGAATCCGACGTGGTTGCATATTTCTGTTACAGAGAGGTCTTGTGCAGCCAGGAACCTGCGCGCCTGTTCGATGCGTTTTTGTGTCAGGTATTGGTGGGGAGTGACTTTATAGATACGGGTAAAAAGCCGGTGAAAATGATAACGGGAGAGACAGGCTTCCCGGGAAAGTCTGTCCAGGTCGAGGGACTCCCGGAAGTTGTCATCGATATAAACCTTAGCCGTGACGATTTTCTTATATACATCCGGGGCGATGGGCATAATGTGAGATTAAAATTCCTACTAACAAATTTAATTCTTGTTTTTCAAACCCTTACAAGAAAGTTACTGGCACAGTTTATGGGGTTCACCAGCAGCATTTTTCGTAACTTTATAGGCGCTATAGATGTTATAGACATAGATGCTCACCTCAAAACAATAAGCCTATGGTAACAGTTATCATTCCCGCTCTTAATGAAGAAAAAACGATTCGCCAGGTTATTCGTCAGGCGAAGCGCAGCGAGCTGGTGAATGAGATCATTGTCGTGGATGATATGTCGACGGACAATACGATCGCTGAAGCAAAGAAGGAAGACGATGTAAAAGTGATCACGAGTACGCATGTAGGAAAAGGGGATTCAATGCGGGAAGGGTTGTTGATGGCGAAAAACGAGATCCTGGTCTTTCTGGAGGCCGACACCCCGGATTATGAGGTGGATATCGTCGGGATGCTAACGGCGCCGTTGATACGCGATGAAGCCGATTTTGTAAAATCCTATTTCGAACGGCAGAGTGGCCGTGTCGCAGAGATTCTGGTCAAGCCGATGCTGGAGTTCTTTTTCCCTCATTTGCTGCAGTTCAAGCAGCCTCTCAGCGGGATGATCGCCGGAAAAAAGGCTTTCCTGCAGAAAGTCGAATTCGACAACGATTATGGAGTTGACATCGGATTGCTGATCGATATGCATAACGTAAACGCACGGATCACGGAAGTATGTATCGGGGAGGTAGAAAATGACCGGCATCCTTTGCACGTATTGGGCCGGATGTCCAAACAGGTAGCCAATGCCATTTTCAAGCGGGTAAACATCTTTGACGGCGGCAGGCGCCAGGAGGATGACACCCCCCATCTGATGCGCGAACAGGTAGAATTTGCCCTGAAGGAGATGGTTCGCCAGCCCAAAAAAATGATCGTTTTCGACATGGATTATACTTTGCTGCAAGGCAGCTTTATCAAGGCGGCAGCCGAACAGTTCGGGTTTACGCGGGAGTTATCCGATATTTTGGCCCAACCCAAGAGCAATTACATCAAAACTCAAAAAATAGCCCGGCTGCTGGAGGGAAGGACTTTTGCAGAACTGATCCATGTTGTGGAATCTATTCCCCTGATCGGGGATGCGGTGCAGGTAATACGGGAATTGCAGATCAGGGGTTATGTCTGTGGCATTATCAGCGACAGTTACCATGCTATAGCCAATCACGTCAAAAACTTATTGGGGCTTGATTTTACCCTGGGTAATGAGCTGGAGTTCCAGAAAAGTGTGGCGACAGGAGAAGTCCGGATACCCTCCCAGCTGTTGAAGGACCGGTTCAGCCGGTGCGAGCACGACCATTGTAAATCGAACATGTTTCAATACATCTTACACCGGTTTGGCATCAGCCTGGCGGATTCGGTGGCAGTTGGGGATGGGGAAAATGATATTTGTATGGTCAAAATGGCGGGTACGGGTATTTCCTTCAATTCGACCACGCCGGGATTGGATGAAGTGGCAGATTACGTTTTCAAAGGCGATTCGCTGAAACCGGTACTGGAAGTGGTGCGGTAAAGATCGAACCCGGCAAAGAGTGGCAGGTCGCCGGTGGCGGTCTGCCATTTTTTCATTTTTGGGGCCGTGGCATAATGATTGTCAATGCTATCGGGTAAGCTAAAAATTGAAAACCTTTAAAATCAGATAAGCAATATGGGAAAAATCATAGGAATTGACCTCGGCACAACGAATAGTTGCGTGGCTGTCATGGAGGGGAATGAACCCGTCGTGATCGCCAATGACGAAGGTCGCCGCACGACCCCGTCTATCGTAGCTTTCCTGAAAAACGGAGAAAGAAAAGTAGGGGATCCGGCCAAACGCCAGGCCATTACAAACCCGGTCAACACGATCATGTCTGTAAAACGTTTTATGGGCCGTCGTTATGACGAAGTGACCAATGAAATTACGCATTGGAGCTACAAAGTGGTAAAAGGTGACAATAATACCGTACGTATTGACATTGACGGCCGGTTATATACCCCACAGGAAATCTCCGCGATGATCCTGCAAAAAATGAAGAAAACGGCGGAAGATTATCTGGGACAGGAAGTGACAGAAGCCGTTATTACGGTGCCTGCTTATTTCAATGACGCTCAGCGCCAGGCTACCAAGGAAGCCGGTGAAATCGCCGGTTTGACGGTTCGTCGTATTGTAAATGAACCTACCGCTGCCGCCCTGGCTTATGGCCTGGACAAGGCCGGAAAGGATGAAAAGATAGCCGTATTCGACTTAGGTGGCGGTACGTTTGACGTCTCCATTCTCGAATTAGGAGATGGGGTGTTTGAAGTAAAGTCTACCAATGGAGATACCCACCTGGGTGGTGACGACTTCGATAAAGTGGTCATGGACTGGCTGGCGGACGAATTCAAAAAAGAGGAGAATGTCGACCTGCGTAAAGACCCTATGGCCCTGCAAAGGCTGAAGGAAGCAGCGGAAAAGGCCAAGATCGAATTGTCCTCTTCCAGCGAAACAGAGATCAATCTGCCTTATATCACGGCCATTGATGGAGTGCCCAAACACCTGGTAAAAAAGCTGACCCGTGCAAAATTCGAGCAGTTGGCTGACAGCCTGTTTGAAAGGTGTCTGAAGCCCTGTGAGCAGGCCTTAAAGGATGCCGGCATCAGCACCTCCCAGATCGATGAAGTGATATTGGTTGGGGGCTCTACCCGTATTCCTAAAGTACAGGAAATCGTCGAAAAGTTCTTTGGTAAGAAACCTAATAAAGGAGTGAATCCGGATGAAGTGGTTGCAGTCGGTGCAGCTATCCAGGGTGCAGTTCTCACGGGTGAAGTAAAAGACGTGTTGCTGTTGGACGTCACACCGCTGTCGCTTGGTATTGAGACGATGGGTGGAGTGATGACAAGGCTTATCGATTCCAACACGACGATCCCGACAAAGAAATCGGAAACATTCTCTACGGCAAGTGATAATCAGCCCGGAGTACAGATACATGTATTACAGGGTGAACGTCCTATGGCTTCACAGAACAAGAGCCTCGGTACTTTTAACCTGGATGGCATTCCGCCCGCTCCACGCGGCGTTCCGCAGATCGAAGTCATCTTTGATATCGATGCCAACGGTATCCTGCATGTAACGGCAAAGGACAAGGGTACGGGTAAGGAACAGAAGATCCGCATTGAAGCCGGTAGCGGCCTCAGCAAGGAAGAAGTGGAAAAAATGAAGGCAGAAGCCAGGGCCAACGAGTCCAGTGATAAGGCGGCCCGTGAAAAGGTCGACAAGGTCAACCAGGCCGACAGCCTGATCTTCCAGACGGAAAAACAGCTGAAGGAATTCGGCGACAAGCTTCCTGCAGACAAGAAGGCGCCCATCGAAACCGCGCTGAACAAACTGAAAGATGCACAAAAGTCACAGGACGTAGCGGCCATTGATGCAGCCGTAGCAGAGATGAACAACGCCTGGACAGCTGCTTCCGAAGAAATGTATAAGGCTACTCAACAAGCCGGTGGACAGCCGGGCGCCGAGGCTGGCGGCGGAGCAGGAGCTGGCGGACATCAGTCAAATGGTGGAGGCGGAGAAAATGTGACGGATGCGGAATTTGAAGAAGTGAAGTAAATAATTGATATACAGTACATTATAAAGGCTCCGAAAAATCGGAGCCTTTTTTCTTGCATATACCAGAATAATGTGTAATTTTGCACCCGAATTGAGCAACTAAAACGTATTAGCTCGCCCTAACTGGACGGAGTCCAGTTGTACACCAGGTGTACAGACGTTACTCCACAGGCCTGATTTGACACTTTCTTACAACGATGCTTTAGTGTTTTTTCTCCAAAGGTTGCTCCGATAATTTTTAGAAATATTTTAAAACAGATACGTTATGAAAAGTGATGTGATGCACTCTATTGTGCAAATGGAACCGGCTATCCTGAAAAATTTAGTCATTGAAGTAAAAGAGACCGTGGCGATGGATGTCGTGTTCTCAAAACCCCGCAATCGCAGCTTTGGGATCGTTCAACTATGGAACATTCGCCGGAAAAGCCGGTATGCTGCGCACCCGCGTAAAAAACCAACGATTATTACCGGTTTCGGTTATTGATATTGTTTAGGTTAGGCAATGGTTAGATTAGACTAGCACCCCGCTCAGCAATGAGCGGGTTTTTTATTTAAATTATGTCCATCTTCTTCATCAGGAACGAAGCGTTGCGATTACGGGCGATGCCGCGCTGCAACTGATAATTAAAATGAAGATTGCCGTCTTCGATCACACTTTCGAAACAATAGTTGCGGATGGCATCCGGTAATTCCTCTTCGAGCTGGCCCAGTGAGAGGTCGTGGGTCGCAAAGAGCGAGAGGCAGTGGTATTGGATCAGTTTGCGGATAAAGAGTTCCGAGCCATGGGTTTTGTCTTCGGAGTTGGTGCCCCGGAGGATTTCGTCGATGAGCACAAGAGCCGGCTCACCGGTTTGGAGGCGGTGGACGATGCGGCGAAGTTTCTTCAGCTCGGCCATAAAATAAGAGGTTTGCTCCTGCAGAGAATCGCTGATGCGCAGCGAGGTGAGCAGGGACATCGGCGTAAAGGAAAAGGCGGTTGCACAGACGGGAAGACCGCATTGAGCCAGTAGCAGGTTGACGCCAACGGTACGCAGGAAGGTCGTTTTACCTGACATGTTCGAGCCGGTGACGAGGATCAGGCGCTCGGTATGACCGATAGTAAAGTCGTTGGCGACGCGTAAGGGGGCGGGGATAAGGGGATGGGAGAGCCGGGCGGCCTCGATGAAGAGGCCGGGGGCCGCGGCCACGGGCTGCGGGTAGGCATATTCGGGGTTGTTAAAGGCGAAAGTCGCCAGGGAGTTTAAGCATTCAACGGTGCCCACTGCGTCTATCCAACCGGGAAAAAGTGTTTTATTGGTCATCTTCCAGCGTTCGAGAGCTATAAGGCAGCGCAGGTCGTAAGAGAAAAAGGTGTTAAAGAAGGTGTTCACGAGAAGGTTCATACGCTGATCGAAAAAGGCCGTTAACCTTGACAAACGGCGGATAGCCCTGTGCGCCCTGTCCGTACGGGACTGCAGGTGCTGCAACCGGGGAGAAGCGGAGGTTTCGACCGTATTGAATACGGCAAGAATATCGGCATATTGATCGAGAATATTTTGTTTGTGGGCTATGAGCTGATGTTGCCGGCTAATATTTTTTATGAAAAAACCGGTAATAACCCAGGAGACCAGGGCGCCGGCCAGCAGTAGGGTATAGTTGTTGCTGGAAAGGTAATAGTAAATGGCAAAAAGATTGAATGCGGTCAGCCCGTTGATAAAGATACGGAGGCCTTTGCGGTGATAAAGCAGGGGTTCCGTGTCGAGCCAGCTTTGAATATTGGCGGGATAACCTTCTTTTTCACCTGCCAGCAACCCTTTTGCCGTTAGAAGCTGGCGTTGGGAGGACTGGGCGGCCAGGACACGGATGGCCTCTTGTTGCTCTTTGATTTGGTCGACGGAAAGGAGATTATGAGACAGGAGCCTGGTTAAAGTCGCGGTGCCATGAGGGGTGGTGGTACGGTTGAGGACATGGAAAATAGATTTTTTCCCGAATATATCGAGGTCGTCGAGATAATTATCCGAATCCAGGTGGTCAGCCCCGTCGGGGAAACCGTTGAGCTCACCCTGGAGCAGGCCAAGTTCGTTGGTATTGATCCAGGCCAATTTCTCCCAGAGTGCCCGCTGATCCTTCAGCCGGTAATAGAAGTTGACACAGACAAGGAAAACGGCTAATATAACCAGGGCCAGTGTAAGAAGGAGGGTGCTAAAATCACGGGTCAATAGGTAAATGATATAGGCGAGGCCGGCAAATAAAAGCAGGCGTACAAAGGCAATACCATTCATTTTTTTTCGTAAACCCTGGACTTGATCATTACAATCAGCCAATCTCGACTGGTAGAAGTTTATTGTGGACATAGGCAGCAGTGAAGGGTTGAGAAGCAAAATGCCACCTGTAATCAAGTGGCATTTGTTGTATAGGTAAAAAATTAATGACTCTTACATGATATCCATCGCCTTGACGAAAAAGGTACAGACGAAAGGAAGAATCAAGGTCAGGTATTCAAAGTGCTTAGCTACGGCCACACCAAATAAGGCGGTAAAGAGGAAGAACAATAACCAGTAAATTCCTGTGCTTTTCTTTTGCTGTTCCATTGACTAAAATTTGTGCAAATTTAAGTGAATGGCTCCAACGAACCAAAGCTAAAAAAATGAATATCTTCGGGGCTCAGCCTCGGGAAAATTCCACAAAATACAGTTAGTCACACAACGCATTACATAAAATTTGTATAAATTAGTGGCATAATGTAAATAATACACATTACGATTGCCACCATTGAAAAAAGGGAACATGAAAATAGATTTCTATTTACGATTTTATACGCATCCGGGTCAGTCCATTTTATTAACCGGGAATATACCACAGCTTGGAAGTGACGATATCAACTCTGCCATTCCCCTGGATTATGTAAACGGGGAGTTCTGGCATGGGAGTATTATACTTCCGTCAGCATTGGCGACGCCTTTACACTATCACTATATCCTGAAAAACGAAGACGGAATGTTGACGGAGGAATGGGGGGATGACAAGGTGATCGAGCCGCCGGCAGCAGGTATCGAAGAAGTACAGGTGATCGATACCTGGAATTATGCGGGAGAATTCGAAAATGTCTTTTATAGCAGTCCCTTTCGGGAGGTGTTGCTACCCAGGCATAAACCGGCGAAGAAAAGCCGGGAGAAGGATGAACCCACCCATCTGTTTAAGGTAAAGGCCCCTTTATTGACGGCAGATGAGGTGATTTGTCTACTCGGCAATGGAACTGTCCTACACGATTGGGACAAGTCAGATCCTCTCTTATTGTCGCCGGAGGGAAATTGGTGGACATTACGGCTGTCTATTCCACCGGAGTCCTTTCCCATAGAATACAAATACGGCGTCTCCAACAAAAAGGAAAAGTCTTTTCTCCGGTATGAGACCGGGCCTAACCGGAATTTACCCGGTGATGCCCGGAAAGAAAAGATCAGCATTATACACGATGGATTTGTGCACCTGCCCAATACGGGCTGGCGGGGGGCCGGTGTAGCTATCCCGGTATTCAGCCTGCGCAGCAAACATTCGATGGGGGTAGGGGAGTTCGAGGATATCAAACTCCTTATCGACTGGGCCGTCAAATGCGGTCTCCGGCTGGTGCAATTGCTGCCTGTGCAAGATACAACGGCCACCCATACCTGGTTGGATTCCTATCCCTATGCGGCTATTTCTGCCTTCGCCATGCATCCTATCTATCTTAACCTGGAAAAATGCGCTGGCCGTAAATACGCCGAACTCATCAAACCACTGCGCAAAAAGCAAAAGGAGCTAAATGAATTACCGGAGCTGGATTACGAACAGGTAGTCAAAATTAAATTGCTGACTATTAAAGAATTATACGAGTTACAGAAAGAAGAATTTAAGAAGGACCCGGTCTTTTTGAACTTTTTCAAAGAAAATGAGAACTGGCTGGTGCCTTATGCTGCTTTCTGTTATTTGCGGGATAAACATAACACCTCGGATTTTACCCAGTGGAAACTGCATAGCCGCTACGATGCGGAGGCTATCCGAAAGTATACGGCGCCGGAAGCAAGGCATTATGATTCGATTGCCCTGCAATATTTTATCCAGTATCATCTACACCTTCAATTGCGGGAAGCGGTGGATTATGCCCATGAACATGGGGTGGTACTAAAAGGAGATATTCCCATTGGCATCTACCGTTACAGCTGCGACGCCTGGGTAGAACCAGGGCTTTATCACATGGAAGTGCAGGCAGGTGCGCCGCCGGACAATTTTGCCGTCAAAGGGCAGAACTGGGGCTTTCCCACCTATAACTGGGAGGAAATGCAGAAGGATGGCTATTCCTGGTGGAAGCGGCGGTTTAGCCATATGCGCAATTATTTCGATGCCTTCCGCATCGACCATATCCTGGGTTTTTTCCGGATATGGAGTATTCCCATGGATGTGGTGGAAGGCATTTTGGGACATTTTGACCCGGCCATACCGGTGCATCGCATCGAATTCCAGCAGAGGAATATCTGGTTCGATTACGATCGCTATACAAAGCCTTTTATCAATGACGCGGTGTTATGGGAAATATTTGGCCCGGACGGGGAGTTGGTAAAGACGACCTATGTCGAACCGGCGGGTTATGGTTTTTATAGATTGCTGGATGCTTTTGGTACGCAGCGCAGGATAGAAGGCCATTTCAACGGGCTGGAGGCCTCGCCCTTTAATGATAAACTTCGTGCCGGTCTTTATGACCTCGTGTCGAATCTAATCCTGTTGGAAGTGGAAGGCTCCGGCGGGCAGCAGTTTCATTTTCGGATATCCATGGAAAACACGTCTTCGTTCCGTTATCTTGAATGGCATACCCAGCAACAGTTGAAGGACCTTTATGTCAATTATTTTTATAGCAGGCAGGATAGTTTCTGGGAAAAAGAGGCGATGCGAAAGCTACCGGCGTTGAAACGGGCCACCAATATGCTGGTTTGCGGAGAGGACCTGGGTATGGTGCCGCGCAGCGTGCCCGACGTGATGCGACAGCTGGGCATCCTTAGCCTGGAGGTGCAGCGTATGCCCAAGAACCCGGCCCGGGAATTCTTTCATCCGGCAGAAGCGCCTTATCTGTCCGTCGTAACGCCTTCTACGCATGACATGAGCACGATCCGGGGCTGGTGGGAGGAGGATAGGAGCAAAACACAGCGGTTTTTCAACCAGGAGCTGGGGCAATGGGGAGAAGCGCCGTTGTTCTGCGAGCCCTGGATCAACAAGGCTATCGTGCTGCAACACCTGCATTCGCCGGCCTTGTGGTGCATATTTCAACTGCAGGATATCATGGGGATGAGTGAGACATTCCGGCGGGAAAACCCGGATGACGAACGGATCAATGTTCCGGCCAATCCTCATCACTACTGGCGATACCGGATGCATCTGACGCTGGAGGAGCTGATTAAGGAAAAAGAGTTTAATGCGGGGGTTAAGGAAGATGTGGAGACCGCAGGGCGGTAAATAGTTGGCAGCCGAACACTCAGAAACGAGTGCCGGCTGCCGTAGGGAGAGGGGTTAAAAGGTTCAAGGGGTGTTTCAGGCTCGGGACTTCACTACTACATTATTTTTACAAAAGGCTGTATATACTCGCCAGCCCCTGTACGGCTGCTGATCTTCAGGATATAGTTGCCGCTCTTCAACCCGCCAATCGCTACTGATTGCTGGTTGTTGCCTACATTCAGCTGTTGCCGGGTAGTCAGGAGCACCATACCGGACAGGTTGTATACCTGGACGATTACGGGTTGAGCAGCGGGACTGGAAACAGAGAAGTTTAGTACTGCGATAGCGGGATTGGGATAGATAGCCATCTTACCTGTAACATCTGCATTATCCAGCGTTAGCACTTTGGAATAATGGATGCCGCCATCCATGTCTACCTGACGCAGACGGTAATAATTATTTCCCTTCAGCATATTGGGATCGAAAAAATTGTATTGGTTGGTATTGCCATTGTTGAGGCCGGCAACGACGCTGATGGAATCATAACCGCCGGTGTCGCCGGACCTTTCAATGACAAACCATTTACAGTTGGTCTGACTTTCCATCGTCCAGTTGAGTTGTGCGGTATTGTTCTGAACCTTTCCGGTAAAACCAAGCATAAGAGTTGGAGTGACGGTAGAGACGGCTGAAACCTGGGCGGCAAGGCGGCCGAAGGCGGAGACCAGGACGGCAAAGAACAGAGTTATGATACGGGTTTGCATATAAGGTACGATTGCGTGATTGTACGGATATATTGGAAAAGAGTGCCAAAAAATAACCCTTTGAGACACAACCTTTTGCCGGCTCAAAACCTTCAGCGGTTGTCCCGTAACGGGAAAATGTTTCTCAAAAATGCAAAAAAATGCGTGAAAGCCCGCGTCTCTATCGTAATTTCCGAAGTGGCCAAATTCCTTACCTTTAGCCCCCATGATCTGCACATATTATTCTTACAAGCTTGAATTCAGACACCCTTTTACTATCTCCAAAGGCACAAAAACACACCAGCCGACCCTGATCGTAGAGTTAGAACACCGGGGGTTTAAAGGATACGGGGAGGCCCCGGCCATTACCTATTACCATATCCCCGTAGAGAAGATGATCGCCGACCTGGAAAAAAAGAAAGCGGCGATACAGGGCTTTGCGCTAACGGACCCCCAGCGGTACTGGCATTACCTGCATCATTTAATACCCGATAATCCTTTTTTGGTTTGCGCGCTGGATATAGCGGGCTGGGACCTGTTCGGCAAAATGCGACAGCTGCCCTTATATGAATTATGGAAGCTGGACCCGACACAAGGCCCCCGGACAGACTTTACCATCGGGATCGACACCGTCGAAAAAATGGTCGAAAAAATGAAGGAGAAACCCTGGCCTATTTATAAGATCAAACTGGGTACAGCGGATGACCTGGCGATCATGGAGGCTTTGCGCCGGCATACGGATGCTATCTTCCGGGTAGACGCCAATGCCGGCTGGACAGTAGAAGAAGCCTTGCAGAAAATCCCCCGGCTGGCCGGGTTAGGGGTAGAGTTTGTAGAACAGCCCCTGGCCAGGGATGACTGGGCGGGGATGAAGCGCCTATACCAGGAATCTGTCCTGCCATTGATAGCCGATGAGTCCTGTGTAAAAGAGGAGGACCTGGAAGCCTGTGCAGGACATTTCCATGGCATCAATATAAAATTGACCAAGTGCAGCGGGATCACGCCGGCACGCAGAATGATCGGCAAAGCCCGGTCGCTGGGTATGAAGGTGATGGTCGGCAGCATGAATGAGAGTACGATTGGCAGCGCAGCTATTGCGCACTTGTTGCCGGACTTAGACTACGTGGACATGGACGGCCCGCTCCTGTTAAAAGAAGACGTGGCCACGGGACTGGAATTTGATAACGGTAAGGTCAGCATCCCCCGCGGTCCGGGATTGGGAGTGGAATTTACAGGGTTGTAAAAAAAGATAAAAAAATATCATTGAAAATTCATGGAATGGCTTTAACTTTCCTTTAACTGTATAGTTAACGTTTAACGGTACAGTAAACGATTGTACTGCTATAACCAGGACCATTTGATCCGAACGGCTGTCATATGCGAAATACAACAACGAATAGCTTTCTATGAAGATATGAAAGCTTATAGCCAGCTCTATGAGCTGTTGTCAAATGACCTGTACCGGTTTACCTACTCCCTGGTGAAGTCCAATGAAATAGCGGAAGAAATCGTTTCTGATGTATTTATCAAGGTCTGGAAGATCCGCAGCAAACTAATGGAAATTGAAAACTTGCGCGTATATCTCTATACGATCGCTAAAAATTTTTCCCTCAACCATCTCGCCAAAAATTATAAGAGCAAGATCGTGAGCCTGGACATGATCGATGTCGAGGCGGTGATAGAGGTCAACGGGCCTGCGGAAATGTGTATTTCTGCAGACCTGGTGAACCAGATCCAGCAGGTGATACGTCAACTTCCACCGCAATGCAAACTGATCTTTCAACTGGTGAAAGAAGATGGCCTGCGATATAAAGAAGTGGCTTGTATCCTGGAGCTATCTCCCTTGACTATTCGTAATCAGCTGGCCATTGCTATCCGGAAGATCGGGGAGGCCTTACCGGCTTATCTTCAGCCCGGTGTTCTCCTGGCCGGTAAGTTTTCGGAGCCCTGATAATATGTCTGCCCTTCGGGCTAACGAACCTCCGGTTCGTTTACAAAAAACTTTCCCCTCCTTTGGTACATATCTTTTGGATCCCCTGTCTTTAAAGCATAGTACATCATTATGCACGACGATCGATTTTGGTTACTGGTGAGCCTGAAGCTTTCCGGGGAAGCAACGGAAGAGGAACTGGCAGCGTTGGAAGCTCTCTTACAAGCGCATCCTGAAAGGGGATTGCGGTTGGATATCCTTTATAGTCTGTGGAAGGGACAAGCTTCTGCTCCTTTATCCCGCAGGGGAGATGCCCTCGGCAGGCATCTGCAGCGGTTGAACAGTCATTTATCTGCCGAACCAACACGAGGCCATCGTGTCTTACGCCGGTTGTGGCCGGAGAAAGGATTGGTCCGCAAGGTTTGGACCGTAGCCGGCGTGGCGGCGTCCCTGGCAGCTGTTTTCCTGTTCATTTATCCCACGGCAACGCCCAATAAAAAGCGGCCTGTTGCTCTGAATACGGTAAGCACGAAGCCCGGATCCCAATCAAAAGTTCAATTGCCGGATGGCACAGAGGTTTGGTTGAATGCAGCTAGCCGGATCACCTACGATGAGAGTTTTCTGGGTCTTAACCGGGAAGTGCGTCTTTGCGGAGAAGCCTATTTTGACGTGGCAAAAGATAAGAATCATCCTTTTATCATACATACCTCTTCGATTGACGTAAGAGTGCTGGGCACCAGTCTGAATGTCCGCTCCTACAGGAATGAAAAAAATACAGAGGCCGTGCTGATCCATGGCTCTATTGAGATCACGCTTCGTAATAACCCCGACAAGAAGATCGTATTGCAACCTAATGAAAAACTGGTGGTGCAGAATGGCGTTACCTCCGTCATCACCGGCGCCGCCAAGGCTGACTCCGGCGGAGAAAGGAGGCCGGTAATGGTACTGGAGAAAGCGCATTTTCAGCAACAGGATAGTATTGCTACCGAGGTCCTCTGGGTGAAGAACAAGCTGGCTTTTGACCAGGAGACCCTGGAGGATGTCGCCTTAAAAATTGAACGCTGGTATGACGTAGAAGTAAAGATCCGGGAAGAGAGCTTGAAACATACGGAATACAGCGGCGTCTTCGAAAACGAAAGCCTCAGCCAGGTAATGGAGGCCTTGCGGCTGACGGGTAATTTCCGGTATTCGATCAACAAGAAAGAAGTTATTATAACACTCTAATTGCTTATTATTTAACCAAAAATTGCCATATGAACTTTAAAGTTACTTAACTGCCTGCTGTTTAAACAAAGCGGAGAATGATTGCAGCATCCTCCGCCGGTGTAAAGACAACTCCTGCCCTGTTGCGGGCAGGTTATCATCATTATAACAAAACTAAGTTATGAAAAAATCCGGATGCGGCGTATCGCAAGATACGAGCCGTCTAATCATCAAATGCCTGCTGATGACGAAACTTGCTGTTTTACTCGGTTTTGCCTTATCCATTCAATCGTTTGCCAATGGTTATGGACAGGGTAATATCAATTTAAAATTGGAAAAGGCTCCATTAAAAAAGGTGTTCAGGGCTATAGAAGACCAGGGGGTTTTCCGTTTCGTATACAAAGACGAGATCCTGCCCAAGGACCAGCGGATCAGTATCAGGGTAAAACAGGCGCCGCTAGAGGATGTCCTGGCCCAAATACTGGGAAAGACGGGTCTTTCCTATCGCAAGTTGACCGAGAACCTGATTGTTATAACGCGGGAGACCGCGATCGATGACCCCAAAACGCTTATGGCGATAAAAGTGCATGGAAAAGTGACAAACGAAAAAGGGGAGGCGCTGAATGGGGTGACCATTATGGAAAAGGGTACCAATAATGGCACCACTACCCGGGAAGACGGAACCTATACCCTGGAGGTCACCGGTCCGAATGCCGTATTGGTGTTCAGCTATGTAGGCTTTGGGAATAAGGAGTATGCCCTCAAAGGGAGGACTGTTGCGGATATACAGTTCCAATCCAGCGATAGCGCCCTTAAAGATGTAATAGTGGTGGGGTATGCCACCCAGAAGAAAGTCACAGTTACCGGCGCGGTTGCCTCCGTCAAGGGGTCTGAGCTGGAAAAAACGCCTACGGTGAACCTTTCCAATTCCCTGGTAGGCCGGCTGCCGGGTGTATACGCTGTTCAGATCAGCGGTGAGCCGGGTAAGGACGGTTCCGCGATCCGGATAAGGGGAACGAATACGATGGGAAATACATCCGCCCTGGTCGTCCTGGATGGCGTACCGGATATTGCCGGGGGGCTGGAGCGGATAAACCCCGCGGATGTGGAAAGCATGTCCGTCCTGAAGGACGCATCAGCCGCCATTTATGGCGCCAGGGCGGCCAACGGGGTCATCCTGATCACTACCAAACACGGGAGGATCGGCAAGCCGCTGTTGTCCTATACTTTCAACCATGGCTGGGCCCAGCCGGACCGTATTCCGAAGATGGCTAACGCACCGGAGTATGCCGCGATGAACAATGAAACGAATATCTTCGACCATGTTCCTTCTGCCGAATGGACTGCCGCGCAAGCAGCTCTTAACTCAACAGGCAGTTATACCACGCTGGGCGGCACTACCGTGACTGCTCCTTTCCAGCCGGCCGATATAAAAAAATATCAGGACGGCTCGGATCCCTGGGGCCATCCCAATACCGACTGGTTCAAAACGACCTTAAAAACCTGGTCGCCCCAGGTGCAACATACCTTACAGATCAACGGCGGATCGGAAAATATCCGGTATTATGGCTCGCTGGGCTACCAGGACCAGGATGGCTATTATAAAAATTCGGCTACCGGTTATAAACAATATGATCTCCGGCTAAACGTAGATGCCCGGATCAACAAATATATCAATACCAGTATCGGATTGACAGCCCGGGAAGAATACCGGTTCTATCCCACCCAGAGCGCAGGTTCGATCTTCCGGATGCTGATGCGCGGAAGGCCTACGGACCCGGAAGTATGGCCCAACGGTCTGCCCGGGCCGGATATTGAAAATGGGCAGAACCCCATTGTCATTACTACCAATGCGACCGGCTATGATAAGGATAAAAGAGATTATTTTCAGGGCAATGGAAAGGTAGAGCTGCTTATTCCGGGAGTAGAGGGGCTGAAGCTGACGGGCGCCGCCACCGTTGACAAGGAAAGCCGGATCGACAAAGTGTGGCAGACACCCTGGTACCTTTATTTCTGGGATCATGCAACCTACCAGGCAGACGGGAAAACGCCTCTACTCACCAAAAGTATGCGGTCTACTTTTACTACTCCGCAATTGTCCGATACCAATGTTACCAACCTGAACATTTTGCTGTCGGGATTTATCAATTATGACCGCGTGTTCGGCAATCATACCCTGAACTTCATGGCGGCTGTGACCCGGGAGACCAATACGGAAGAGGATTTCAATGCCTACCGGACGAACTTTATTTCAACGGCCAATGACCAGATGTTTGCGGGGGGCGCATTTCAACAAAATGTAGGAGGATCTGCTTACCAGCGTGCCCGTCTCAGTTATTTTGGCCGTGTAGCTTACAACTATAGGGAAAAATACATGGCTGAATTCCTCTGGCGATACGATGGTTCTTATTTATTCCCCCAGGCCCATCGTTTTGGTTTTTTCCCGGGTGTGCTGGCCGGGTGGCGGATCTCTGAAGAAGAATTTTGGAAGAAAAATGTCCCGTTTGTCAATTACCTGAAATTGAGGGCATCCTGGGGACAAATGGGGAATGACCAGGTCTATTATATCAACCCTAAAACACTCCTGCCCACCTTACAGGAGTATCAATATCTCCAAACATACGGATTCGGTAGTTATGTCATTAACAACCAGGGGGCCACTACCCTGACCGAGACCGTAGTGCCCAATCCCAACTTTACCTGGGAAGTGGCCAACAATACGGATGTGGGCCTGGAAGGACAATTGCTGGATGGAAAATTCAACTTTGAGCTGGATTATTTTTATAACAAACGAACAAAGATCCTATGGCAGCCATCGGGTCTGACCCCTGCATCGAGCGGCATAGCCTCTATCCTGCCCCCCGAGAATATAGCCAGGGCCCAGAATAAAGGATTTGAATTCAACCTGGGCTACAACGGCCGGGCGGGCGAATTCAGATTTTCCGTCAGCGTCAACGGCGGGTATGCAAAAAATAAGATCCTCTACCGGGACGGAGATCCCGGACTTCCCGAATGGCAAAAAGCGACCGGCCATCCCTTCGGTTCTGCCGGAAGCGTGAGCGGAGGGGCTGCCTTTCTTGCTTACCAATATGATGGGGTCTTTAAAGATGCCAGGGACGTTGCCGCCAATAAGCTTGACTATTCAGGCGTAACTCCTGGCGTTGAACCGGGCGACATGAAATTCAAGGATGTCAACGGGGATGGAAAAATTGACGGAAATGACATGGTGCGACTGAATAAAACACAGGATCCCACCTTTACCGGCGGAGTGAATCTTAAGGTACAATGGCGTGGTCTTGATCTGTCCGTTCTGTTCCAGGGCGCTACGGGTGGATTGCTGTATATCGCTACCGAGTCCGGCGATATCGGGAATTATCTTCAATATAGCTACGATCACCAATGGACGATCGATCATCCAAGCAGTATAGATCCGCGTATTACCAACCGGAACAACACCTTTTATACCAATACGTCAACAACCACATCTCCCGGCTGGAATACCTATTTTCTTCGCAACAGCGATTACCTGCGCCTGAAAAACGTAGAGATCGGGTATAATCTTTCTCCCGAGCTCCTGAAAAAGGCCGGTATCGCCAATTTGAGGGTCTATGCCAATGGACTTAACTTAATTACCTGGGATAAAATGAAGATCTGGGATCCTGAATCGACTTCGGGTAGCGGTCAGTATTATCCGCAGGCAAGAATTCTTAACCTGGGTGCAAGAGTAACCTTCTAAAAGGAAAAAATATGAACCAGCTATTAAAAAGCATTTTAATCATGGTTGCAGGTATTACCCTCCTTACGGCCTGCAGCAAGGATTTCCTGAATACAAAACCATTGAGCCAGATACAAGCTTCGGACACCTGGAAAGATGGAGGGCTTTCGGAAGCTTTCGTGACCGATATTTATAATGGATTGGGAAATGGAGGATTTGACGAGCAGCAATTGTCCTCTTTATCCGATGAAGCCGTATTCGTTCACCCGGGCCGCGGTATTAATACGATCAATGAAGGCACCCTGGGGCCAACCAACCTGGGCTGGGTCAGCAATACCTATGAATGGGGCGCCATGTATACCAGGATCCGGGGGGCGAATGTAGCCCTGGAGAACCTGAAAACAGCGACTTTCGCCGACACCGTTCTGAATCACCGGTTGCAGGGCGAAGCCCATTTTCTAAGGGCCTATTATTACCATCAATTACTTCGTTATTACGGCGCCGTCCCCATTGTAGCCCATACGTATGATCTGAACCAGGATTACAGCATAAACCGGAGCCCTTTTTCGGATTGTGTCAACTTTATCACCGCAGATTGTGATACGGCCGTCTCCTTACTGACCGGTAAGACCCTGGCGAAAGGCCGCGCTACGGCCGTTTCCGCCCTGGCTTTAAAATCCCGTATTCTGTTGTATGCGGCCAGCGACCTGCACGATATACCTACGGCCAAGGCTAATTCTCAATTGATTGCCGCTTTTCCCAATCCTGAATTGCTGGGTTATCCCACCGGAGACCGCACGGCGCGCTGGCAGGCGGCCAAAGATGCTGCCTGGGCCGTGATGCAGGCAGGCGGTGGCGGATATAAGCTGGGGCTTACTGCTCCTGCCACTTCCACCGATGCCCAAACCAATTATGTCTCCATCGCCATGGGCGGGGGAAGCAATGCACCGGGCCTGGATAAATCAGCTTCCGGTGAATTATTATTCGAGCGGGACTTTTCTTCCCAGCTGGTGAGCGGGGGGCCAGGCACAGATGGCACTTCCGTCGGGCTCGACAATGGTCCTAATGGATATCATAACTGGGCCGGCAATGCGCCTATCCAGGAATTGGTGGATGATTATGAAATGATGGATGGCACTAAGTTCGACTGGACGAAAACGACAGAAGCGGCAGCGCCCTACAAGAACAGGGACCCCCGCCTGACGGCTACCATTTTGTTTGACGGCGCCGGCTGGAAGCCCCGCAGTAAGATAACTTCCAACCCTGATCCGGCCAACCAGATACAGACCGGGCAATACCAGATGACCGGCGGTGCACTGCAGGCAGGCCTGGATACCCGGCAAAGCCCGGTGGAGAACTGGAATGGCAGCTGGACCGGGTATTATATGCGAAAGTTCGTGGACCCGGACCCTGCCGTCGTGGATAATAATACCCGGCAATATATTCCCTGGCCTGTCTTTCGTTATACAGAGGCTGTGCTCAACTATGTGGAAGCCTGTATTGAACTGAATGATTTTGCCGATGCCCAGACCTGGCTCAATAAGATCCGTTATCGTGCGGGCATGCCTGCTACCCTGGAAACAGGAGACGCCCTCCGGCAGCGTTACCGCAATGAACGAAGGGTGGAGCTTGCTTATGAGGAGCATCGCTACCATGATGCCCGGCGGTGGATGATCGCTCCCGCTACCCTGGGAAGGAAGATCATGTTTATTAATGTGGTGGGCAATTTAAAGCCTGCCGCCATAGCGCCTGCTCCTTACCACCATGATGAGACCCTTTATAACTATATTTATACGCCCGTAGTGGATAATTCCCTGGAGAACCGTACCTGGCTGGACAAAATGTATTTCAGGCCTATCAGCAGGGACGAAGTGAACAAGAACAGCAAGCTGATCCAGAACCCGGGGTATACGAATTAATAAACTATGAACCATTTCTTAAAATGCCTGCTCCCGGGGGCAGGCATTTTTTTTATTAGCTGCGGCCGGTTTTCCGGTAAGAACGAAACGGCTGGTCCGTCCTCCAGCGGCCATGTCCCTGATTCGAATGCCCTCTTTGCCTTACTGCCGCCGGAGAGAACACATATTGATTTTAGTAACACGCTGACGGAGGGGTTAAACACGAATGTATTGGTGTACGAGTATTTCTATAATGGGGGAGGCGTTGCCGTGGGAGATATGAACGGGGATGGCTTGCAGGACCTCTATTTTTCAGGGAATATGACGGACAACAAGCTCTATCTCAACAAGGGAAACCTTCAGTTCGAAGATATCACCGCAAATGCAGGTGTGGCCGGAAGACCAGGCCCCTGGAAGACAGGGGTAAGCATCGCCGATGTCAACGGAGACGGGAAGCCGGATATTTTCCTTTCTTATTCCGGTAAAGTAGCCGGTATCAGAAGGATCAAACAGTTGTTCATCAACCAGGGCAATGATGCTGCCGGTATCCCGCATTTCATCGATCAGGCGGCGGAATACGGGCTGGCGGATTCATCCTATACCACCCAGGCTTATTTTTTTGATTATGACCGGGACGGAGACCTGGACCTTTTCCTGCTGAATCACAATCCCAATTCATTACCGGTGCTGAACGAAGTGAGTACGGCTGCGATCCTGCAAAAGACGGACCCGCTTTGCGGAGTCAAACTGCTGCGCAATGACAAAGGTCATTTCCACGATGTGACGCAGCAGGCAGGCATCAGCAGTTCGGCCCTTACTTATGGGCTGGGTGCGGGCATCGCCGATATCAACGGAGATGGATGGCCGGATATCTATATTTCCAACGATTATGCCGTGCCCGACTATTATTATGTCAACGACCAGCATGGGCATTTTGTGAACCGGCTGAAGGAATCTTTCGGGCATATTTCCCAATTTTCCATGGGGAATAATGTGGCAGACATCAATAATGACGGGTTACCGGATATCTTCACCTTGGATATGCTGCCCGAAGACAACCGCCGGCAAAAATTATTATTTGCCCCGGACAATTATGAAAAATTCGATCTCAATATCCGGTCCGGCTTTTATTACCAGTATATGCGCAATATGCTCCAGTTAAACAATGGCGACGGCACGTTTAGCGAGGTCGGGCAATTGGCGGGGATCTCCAATACCGATTGGAGTTGGGCGCCCCTATTTGCCGATTTTGACAATGATGGCCGGAAGGACCTTTTTATTACGAATGGTTATTTGCGGGATTATACCAATATGGATTTCATCAAATACATGGAAGCCTTTACCCGGAGCAAGGGCAGGCTGAAGCGGGAGGATGTCCTGGATATCGTGGACCACATGCCTTCCTCGAATGTCACCAGCTATCTATTCCATAATGACGGGGATCTTCATTTCACGAATATGGGTAGGCGGTGGGGGATAGACCTGCCTTCCAACAGCAATGGCGCCGCCTGGGCAGACCTGGATAATGACGGAGACCTCGACCTGATCGTAAACAATATAAACCGGCCGGCGTTTGTCTACGAGAACAGGGCCAGCCAGCAAGGGCGAAGCCATTATCTGTCCGTCAAACTGGAAGGGAGCGGGCTCAACTCAGCGGGGATCGGGGCCAGGCTCACGCTCTACCAGAAAGGCCGGAAGCAATACCTGGAGCAGATGCCTGCGCAGGGGTATCAATCGGGGGTATCGCCTGTTCTTCATTTTGGATTGGGGGCCGACCCGGCGATAGACTCGCTACGGGTTGTCTGGCCGGGGGAGAAAGAAGAGCTGCAGACCACTGTACCCGCCGACCGGCTCCTGGTATTAAGGGAAAGCAGCGCGCTTCATCGTCACCGGTCGCCCACGCCACCGGTCCCTCTGTTCGAAGAGGTCCGGTCTCCACTTGACTTTCACCACCCCGCCGCTAACTATAACGATTTTAAAAGACAGCCGCAGCTGGTGCTGCCCCAGTCTTTTTCAGGTCCCTGCCTGGCAGTGGCCGACGTCAACGGGGATGGGCTGGAAGATGTCTATGCCGGCGCCGGCAACGGCCAGGCCGGAAGGCTGTATATCCGGCAGAAAAAAGGCGGTTTCCTGAAAGTGACGGTACCTGCTTTTGAAGCAGACAATGGGCACGAAGATGCGGATGCCCTCTTTTTCGATGCGAATGGGGACGGGTTGGCGGACTTGTACACCGTCAGCGGAGGGTATCATAACCTTAGACCCGGAGACAGCCTGTTAGAGGACCGTTTATACCTGGGCGATGGGAAGGGGCATTTTACGAAGAGCGCCGGAGCGCTGCCGGTCATGCAGGGCAGTAAAAGCTGTGTAAGAGCTGCCGATATTAACGGTGACGGATATGCGGATCTGTTCGTCGGGGGACGGGTGATCCCCGGGCTCTATCCGTCGACTCCTTCCAGTTACCTGCTGATTGGCGACGGGAAGGGGCATTTCACCGACCAGTCGGCCTTACTGGCTCCCGGGCTCCAAAAGATCGGAATGGTTACGGATGCCGCCTGGGTCGACCTGAATGGAGATGGTCAAAAGGACCTGGTGATGGTTGGGGAATGGATGCCCGTGACGGTGTTTATCAATAACAAGGGAAGGTTGGAAAACAGGACCAGGGATTATTTCGACAAACCCTGCAGTGGTTGGTGGAACAGGTTGCTGACCGGCGATTTCGACGGGGATGGCAGGGTGGACCTGGTCATTGGCAACCTGGGAGATAATACCCAGTGCCGGGTGGATGACAGGCATCCGGCCGAATTGTATTATAAAGACTTCGATGGCAACGGGACGATCGACCCTATTCTATGCCTGTACAACGGAGATAGCTCGTATCCCTTTATGAGCCGGGACGAGCTGCTGCAGCAGGTAGGCGGTATGAGCCAGCGCTTCCCGGATTACAAGAGTTATGCGAATGCCCGGCTCAGCGATATTTTCCCTCCCGCCAGCCTGGAAGGTGCGGGGCATTTAGTCGCGAACTGCCTGCGGACGGGCTATTTTGCCGGCGGGCCGGACGGTAGATTCCATGAGAAAAGCCTGCCCCTGCCCGCCCAGTACGCTCCCGTGTTCACCATTACTGCCCTGGACTATGACAGGGATGGTAAACAGGACCTGCTGCTGTGCGGGAATATTACCCATGCCAGGTTGCGATTTGGGAAACAGGATGCTAATTACGGGTTATTGCTGAAAGGGGATGGGAAGGGTAATTTCAGCGCTATAGACCAGCAGCGGTCAGGCCTGCACCTTCACGGAGACGTGCGGGCCGTGGCGGCCACGGGCGGGTGGCTGTTGTTCGGGATCAACGGGGAAGACCTGAAAGCGTATCGAAAGAGAGAAGAATAATTTTTTTATTTTCCGTTAATTTAGATGTTATTTTGACACTTGCAGCAAGACAAACATATGATAGCAACCCAAAAAGACCATTCGATCGCTTCCCGGGTAAGAGAAAAATTTAAAACTTTATTTTCCGGGTCCGATCCATTGATCGTTCGCTCTCCGGGCCGCGTCAACCTGATCGGTGAGCATACCGATTATAACAATGGGTTCGTATTACCGGCTGCTATCAATAAAGCCATTTACATGGCGGTAAGCCGTCGCAGCGATGACGAGCTGCACCTGGTATCATTGGACCTGGACCGGCAGTATACCGGCTCCGTCAAGGGTATCAAGCCAAGTTCCTTGCACTGGCCGGATTACATCCTGGGCGTCATCCAGCAGATACAGGCGCTGGGGCATCCGGTGGGGGGATTCAACTGCGTTTTTGGCGGGGACATTCCGTTGGGAGCGGGTATGTCTTCCTCAGCGGCCCTGGAATGCGCCACAGCCTTTGCAGTGAACCAGCTATTTGGGCTTGGACTGGACCCGATGACGATGGTCAAGCTATCGCAAAAGGCGGAAAACCTTTTTGTCGGAGTGCAGTGTGGCATCATGGATCAGTTTGCCAGCATGTTTGGCCGTAAAAATCACGTTATCCGGCTGGACTGCCAGTCGCTGGATTATGCCTATGTGCCATTTGATACGGCCGGTATCCGGATCGTGTTGTTGGATACCAATGTCAAACATTCTTTAGCGTCCTCTGAATACAATACCCGCCGTCTGCAGTGTGAAGCCGGGGTCAAGCTCATACAGGAACATCATCCGGAGGTAAAAAGCCTGCGGGATGCCAGCCTGGAGATGCTGGCCGATTATGTGGCCCCGGTCGATCCGTTGGTTAACCAGCGTTGCGGGTATGTAGTGGAAGAGATAACCCGGTTGCTGGCTGCCACGCAGGACCTGGAGAAGGGTGACATCACCGCCTTCGGCCAAAAAATGTTCGCTACGCATGAAGGACTGAGCCATAAATACGAAGTCAGCTGTGCCGAGCTGGACTATCTGGTAAAACAGGTGCAAAATGACCCGGGTGTTATTGGCGCCCGGATGATGGGAGGCGGTTTCGGCGGCTGCACGATCAACCTGGTAAAAGAAGACGCGATTGACGAATTGGTCAAACGGCTGACCCCGCTGTACCGGAAGGCGATGAACAAGGAATTGAAGGTGTACATCGGGCAGATAGAGAATGGAACCTCGACTCTAATTGATTCTTTTGAAGAGTAAATTAACGCCTGCTATATGAACAAAGTAATTTTCTTTTCCATGGGTATTGCGATTTGTCTTGTAACGGCCTGTGGTGGTAATGGAGCGGAAAAACCGGTTCCGGCCACTGCTAAGGACGCGGTTAGTACTACTGCCGCAGTGTTGCCTGATACGGCCGCCTTCAAGGATATGGTGGACGGACAGCCTACAGCATTGTACATCCTGAAAAACAAAAACCAGGTTACAGCCGCTATCACCAATTATGGCGCCCGTTTGGTCAGCCTGCTGGTTCCGGATAAAAATGGGGTAAGGACCGATGTGGTGCTGGGTTATGACAGTATCGGCGAATACGTGCACCGGCCTGAGACCTATTTTGGGGCTATCGTAGGGCGTTATGGCAACCGTATAGCCAAGGGTAAATTCAAATTGGAAGGGAAAGAATATACGCTGGTTAAGAACAATGGTCCGAACTCTCTGCACGGCGGTAAAAAAGGCTTTGGCGCAGTAGTCTGGACAGCCCAACAGCTGAATGACCACACGCTCCAGTTATCTTACTTATCAAAAGATGGCGAGGAAGGTTATCCCGGGAATCTGCAGGTTAAAGTAATTTATACGCTAACCGACAGTAACCAACTGACAATCAGCTATCAGGCTACCACGGACAAGGCCACGGTCCTGAACCTTACCAACCACGCCTACTTCAACCTCAACGGGCAGGGCAGCGGGACGATCCTGAACCACGTGCTGGAGCTCAACGCCGACCGGTATACACCCGTTGATTCCACTTTGATCCCGACGGGGGAGATTGCGCCGGTAGCAGGCACGCCCCTGGATTTCAGAACCCCTACTGCTATCGGAGCCAGGATTGGCGCCGACCATATACAATTGAAATACGGGAAAGGGTATGATCATAATTTTGTCATCAATCCCTTCCAGGGGGACATGATCAAGGGCGGTCATACGCTTATGCCCACGGCGACCGTGCGGGGCGACCTAAGCGGGATCGTCATGAAAGTATATACGGAGGAACCCGGCGTACAATTCTATAGCGGCAATTTTATGCAGGGAATCAATCCGCTGAAAGGAGGTAAAAAGGACGACTACCGGTCGGCTTTTTGCCTGGAGACCCAGCACTTTCCCGATTCGCCGAATCATCCTGATTTTCCATCTACGGAGCTGAAGCCCGGTCAGACTTATTTGACGTCGACGGTGTACCAGTTTTCTGCAAAGTAGATTCAATGGTCGTTCAACGGCAAGCCGCGGCGCTGGAACTCTTTCCAGTTGAGGTACTCGGCGCCATGGCGCTGTTCGACCATGGTGATGCAGCTGTCGACGGGACAAACCAGCTTACACAGGTTGCAGCCGACACATTCTTCTTCCTTTATGGTATATGTGTTGTATGGATGACCCGGGGTAAGGTCGATGGATTGGTGCGAAGCGTCTTCACAGGCGATGTAACAGAGCCCGCAATGGATGCATTTGGCCGGGTCGATATGGGCTACGATGTGGTAGTTCATGTCGAGGTCTTCCCAGTGAGTAAGAGTAGGCACCGACTTGCCGATGAAGTCGGTTATCTGCCCGAAGCCTTTTTCATCCATCCAGTTGCTCAATCCCTCACAAAGGTCTTCGATGATGCGAAACCCATGTTTCATAACGGCCGTGCATATCTGTAGACTCGTCGCTCCCAGGAGCATAAACTCTGCCGCATCCTTCCAGGTGCTGATGCCGCCGATACCGGAAACCGGCACTTTGGCCGTAACGGGGTCCTGGGCGATGGTGGTCAGCATTTTCAGGGCGATGGGTTTGACGGCGGGGCCGCAATAGCCGCCGAAAGTGGATTTGCCGGCTACATTGGGGTTGGGAACAAAGGTATCCAGGTCGACGCCGGTCACCGACTGAATGGTATTGATGAGCGAAAGGGCCTGGCTGCCGGCTTCCACGGCCGCGCGGCCGGTAGGTACTACAGAATGTACATTGGGCGTGAGTTTGGTGATGACGGGAATCGTTGCAGCTTCCATCACCCACTCTACGACCAGGCGGGCTATCTCCGGGTCCTGTCCTACGGCGGCGCCCATCCCTCTTTCCGTCATGCCATGGGGACAGCCGAAGTTGAGTTCCAGTCCGTGGGCGCCGGTGTCTTCGACCTTATGGATGAGATCATGCCAGCTTTTCCTGTCGTTATCCGCCATCAGGGAAACGATCATCGCCCGGTCAGGGAAGAGGCGAATGCATTCTTTTATCTCCTGCAGGTTGATGTCGAGGGGCCTGTCGCTGATGAGCTCGATATTATTCAGCCCCATGACCCGGCTGCCGTGATAGTCGACGGCCGAATAGCGGGAGGATACATTTTTTACCTGGCTGCCAAGTGTTTTCCAAACGACGCCGCCCCAGCCGGCTTCGAAGGCCCGCAGCACGTTTACTTTTTTATCGGTGGGCGGAGCGCTGGCCAGCCAGAAGGGATTGGGGGAGTGGATGCCCAAAAAATCGGTATGTAAGTTGGCCATGGTAATCGGTTTAAATAATATCCATATAATGTAAAATGGCGGCGGCGGAGTCTTTACCCGCCTGCACGGCGTCTACGACCTCTTTTCCGCCGTTGACACAGTCGCCTCCGGCGAAAATGCCGCCTTTGCCGGAGGCGCCGCCGCTGTCGGTGGTGATCTTTCCTTTTTCGTTTGGCAGGCCCGAGTTGGCTACCAGTTGTGCGAATGGCATCTGGCCCGCCGCTTTTATAACCATATCTACTTCAAGGGTAACGATTTCCCCGGTATCTTCAGGACTGCGGCGACCGCTGGCATCGGGTGCGCCCAATCGCATGACACTGCATACAAGGCCGTTGACATGCGATCCGTTGCCGTTGGCCGGGGCCTGGCTGCCAAGTATCGCTTTCGGCGCGGCAAGCCAGAGGATACGGCAGCCATCGAGCTTGGCGATGTCCAATTCCGCCTGGGTGCAGGGCATTTCGGTTTGGGTACGCCGGTAGACAAGGGTGACTTCTTTTGCCCCCAGGCGTCGGGCCTGGGTAGCGGCGTCGATGGCCGTCATACCCAAACCGATGACGGCTACTTTATCGCCTACGGGCACATCGGGATAGCCTTTGGAACGAATGTCATAAATAAAGCGGATGGCATCGACGACACCTGTTAACTCTTCCCCGGGTATCTCCAGCTGCCGGGCCAGCCCTACCCCGAAGGCCAGATAAACCGCATCATATTGCCGCTGCAGGCCGGTGAGGGAAAGGTTAGCCCCCAATTCCTGTCCGTATAAGACCTTGATACCACCGATGGAAAGGATGTATTCCAGCTCTTCTTCACAAAAGGCCGGAGTGACCTTATAGGCTGCGATGCCATAGGTCATGAGACCGCCGCCTTTTTGTTCTTTTTCATAAATGGTCACGTCGACACCCGACCGGGCGAGGACATGGGCGCAGCTAAGACCCGAAGGGCCGGCGCCTACCACGGCGACTTTTTTGCCGGTGGGTTCGGCCCGCTGAAAAAGCGGCCATTTATCGCGAATGGCTTTTTCGGTAGCATAACGCTGCAGGCGGGCGATGGGGATGGGCTCTTCTTCCATGAGGTTATAGACACAGGCGCCTTCACAAAGTTTTTCTACGGGGCATACCCGGGCGCAGCCGCCGCCCATGATATTCGACTGGAAGATGGTATGGGCGGATCCCTTCAGGTTATCGGTGCTTATCTGTTTGATGAATTTAGGAACATCGATGCCCGTGGGGCAGCTTTTGGTACAGGGGGCGTCGTAGCAGAACAGGCAGCGGTTAGCGTCGACAAGAGCCGCATCCCTGGTTTCAAAGGGAGGATGAATGTCGCTGAAGTTACGGGCATATTCTTCGTCGGTGAGTCGATGATTGCTTATCGCCATTGTCGGTGTATTGGTTATAACTCGGTCAGCTTGCCATAGGTTTCGGGACGACGGTCGCGAAAAAACTGCCAGACGCTTCTCACTTCTTCGATCTTGTCGAGGTCAAAGTCGGCGATGAGCAGCTCATCTTTATCTTCCGAAGCCTGGGCGAATACCTGTCCGCGGGGATCCACAAAATAACTGCTGCCGTAGAAGCGGCCGAGGTTCCAGGGTTTTTCTTCTCCGACCCGGTTGATGCAGCCCATAAAATAACCGTTGGCGGCGGCGTGAGCCGGTTGCTCCAACCTCCACAGGTATTGAGAGAGACCGGCTACAGTAGCCGATGGGTTATAGACGATCTCTGCCCCATTGAGGCCAAGACAGCGGGCTCCGTCGGGGAAATGGCGGTCATAACAAATATAAACGCCAACCTTGGCATAACGGGTCTGGAAGACGGGATAACCCAGGTTACCCGGTTTGAAAAAGAATTTCTCCCAGAAGCCGGAGGTATGCGGGATATGATTCTTCCGGTATTTGCCCAGGAGGGTGCCATCGGCATCGATGACGGCGGCTGTATTGTAGAGTACCCCGGGCTGCTCCTTTTCATAGATCGGAACGATCATGACCATGCTGTATTTTTTGGCATATTCGGTCATCCGTTCAACCGTAGGGCCGGGAATGGTTTCGGCGGAGCCGTACCAGGCGCTGTTCTGCCCCGGGCAGAAATAAGGAGTATTAAATATCTCCTGGAGGCAAAGTATCTGTACCCCTTTTTTTCCTGCTTCTTCGATGAGGGGGATATGCTTTTGCATCATGGCTTCTTTGATATCTTCGATGGAGCCTTCGCCTTCCGTTAAGGGGAGGCTCATTTGGATGAGACCGGATTTGATGATTCTGGGCATTACTGATTGTTTTTTTTGTTAAATATTACCACTCACCCTGGCGCGGCGGATAAACTGGCCATATCCTTTCTCAACAAGACATTCGTCTTTGTCGATGGCGATCTTTCCCCGTAACAATACCGTGCGAACTTTTCCTGTCAGCTCCCAGCCTTCATAAGCGGAATAATCGACGTTCATGTGATGAGTAGCAGCGGATAGAGTATGTTGTGCGTTGGGATCGAAAAGCAGGATATCGGCGTCGCTGCCCGGCGCGATCGTCCCTTTTCGCGGGAACATACCAAAGATCTTTGCGGGGTTGGTGCAGGCTACTTCAACATATTTATTGAGGCTGATCCGGCCTTTATGCACACCTTCACTATACAATAATTCCATCCTGTTCTCTATAGCCGGATGGCCGTTGGGAATTTTGGAGAAATCTTTTTCGCCCATGAGCTTCTGTTTCCAAAGAAAGGGGCAGTGATCGGTGGCTACGACATTGACCAATCCCTGGTTGATACCTGCCCATAGGGTCTCCTGGTCTTTCTTTTGCCGTAATGGGGGACTCATGACCCATTTGGCGCCTTCGAAATCCCTTTCGTATAAGCTGGCATCCAGCAGCAGGTATTGAATACAGGTTTCTACGAAAACTTTTTGATTCCGGCGGGTCGCATTACGCACTGCGTTCAGGGCGCCTTCGCAGGTGAGGTGTACGATATAGCCCGGACAGCCGGTATAATCGGCGATGTCGGTAAACCGGCCAGAGGCTTCGGCCTCGGTGACCTCGGGTTGGGAAAGATAGTGATACAGCGGGGAGAGTCGGCCTTCGGCCCGGTGTTTGGCGATGAGATAGTCGATCATATCCCCGTTGGTAGCGTGAACCGTGACGATGCCGCCTTGCCGGCGGACCTCCTGCATCAGGGCGGTCATCTGGCGATCGTCAATCATCAGGGCGCCCTTGTAAGCCATAAATGTTTTAAAGGAAGTGATGCCTTCCAACTCTACCATTTCCTGTATTTCTTTCCGGGTCGAGTCGGAAAAGTCGGTAACGGCCATGTGAAAACTATAATCGCCTACAGCTGTGCCGTCCGCCCGGCCCTGCCATTCGGTGAGGGCTTCTTTCAGCGAATGCCCCTGGCGTTGCAGGACAAAATCGATCACCGTAGTAGTGCCGCCGAATAAGGCAGCGCGGGTGCCCGTCTCGTGCGTGTCGCTGGAAAACGTGCCCATAAAGGGCATGTCGAGGTGAACGTGCGGGTCGATGCCTCCGGGTAATACGAGTAATCCGGCGGCATTTATGATGGTCGTATCGGCGGTTGGGGTAAGATCTTTTCCTATAGCGGAGATGGTTTCGCCTTCTATGAAAACATCCCCCTGGTAATCATCCGTTGCGGTGACGATTCTTCCATTCTTAATCAACACTGACATAGTTAACCTCCTCTTTATATTTTTGGGCGGGGCGCATCAATAAACAGTAAAAACAACCGGCTACAAAAAATCCCGTAAACCAGGCATAACTGTATAGATTGACCAGCCAGGAAGGAAAGGTACCCGGAGAGACAAGCCCGATGGTCACCAAAAAACCCGGAATATTCGGGATGATACCCAGCACGAGGCTGATGATCGCGCTGCGATTGAATCCCCGGGTATAAGTATAAATTCCTTTTTGCCGATAAAGATCATCCAGCGACAGCTGCTGGCGGCGGATGAAATAATAGTCTGCGATGAGGATGCCGCCGACGGGGCCGAGCAGGCTGGAATAGCCAACCAGCCACGTGAATATATAACCGCCGGGATCGGCGATCAGTTTCCAGGGTAAGATCAGGATGCCGATGACTCCGGTGATCAGTCCGCCTGTCCGGAAATTGATACGGGCCGGGGCCAGGTTGGCAAAGTCATTGGCCGGGCTGACGATATTGGCGGCGATGTTGGTAGCCAGTGTGGAAAGGGCTACGGCGAGCATGGCGAAGCTGACCAGTATTTTACTGTCGAACTTACCGGCCAGAACTACCGGGTCCCAGATGGTCGTCCCGAAAATGATAGTGGTTGCGGATGTCACGACTACGCCGATAAAGGCAAAAAGGGTCATGGAAGGCGGAAGCCCGATGGCCTGCCCTTTGATCTGGGCTTTTTGGCTGACGGCATAACGGGTAAAGTCCGGGATATTCAGGGATAGGGTTGCCCAAAAGCCCACCATGCCGGTGAGGCCGGGGATGAAGAAAGCCCAGAAAGCCGGGGCCGAGGTAAAGCGGGAAGGCAGGGCCAATACGGCCGTCAGGCCGCCGGGCACGTGCGTAATGGCCCAATACAGCAGCGCTAATGCGGCCAGCGGCAGGAAGAAGGCTTTAAACACCAGCAGCTTCCGGATGCTGTCGACACCCAGCCAGACCACCCACATGTTGATGAGCCAGAACAGCCCGAAACAAATAGCCGGTCCGGTAGCCAGACCCAGGGCAGCCGGCAGCGGGGGCAGGTGTTCTAAACCCGGGATCCAGAGGCGGAGCAATTGATAAAGCGCAAATCCGCCGATCCAGGTTTGGATGCCAAACCAACCGCAAGCTACGATAGCCCGCAGCATCGCCGGGACGTTGGCGCCTTTCACTCCAAAGCTGGCCCGGGCAAAAACGGGAAAGGGAATGCCATATTTGGCCCCGGCATGGCCGTTGAGGATCATGGGAACCAGGACAATCGTATTGCCGAGAAAAATAGTGAGAATCGCCTGCCACCAGCTCATGCCACCGCCGATAAGGGAGCTGGCCAGCATATAGGTAGGGATGCAAAGGCTCATGCTGATCCAGAGGGCGGCATAATTCCAGGTGGACCAGGTGCGTTTGGCCGGAGAGACGGGGGCCAGGTCTTCGCTGTAAAGGGAAGGATCCGGCTCAGCCCCCGGAAGCTCGGAATGTAATGGATAGTCGGGCTTCATAATCAGTTGGTTTAAGTGGTGCAGGCATCGGCAATCGTCAGTGCGTCGCTGATCATGGCCAGTCCTTCATCTATCTGTTCGCGGGTGATGCTCAGCGGCGGCGCGATGAAGACATAGTTCCAGCGCACAAAGGTATATAGGCCGAGCTGTTTGAGCCGGGCAGCGACCTGGTTCATGACGGCCATTTGTTCTGGTGTGGCGTTGAAGGGGGCCATGGGTTCTTTGGTAGTACGGTTCTTCACCAGCTCGATACAACCCAATAAACCTGTATTCCGGAAGTCCCCGATACAGGGATGTCTTTCCTGCAGCAGCGCTACCTGCTGGTCGACATAACGGCCCATAAGGGCGGCATTTTCGATGAGGTTTTCGTCCTCGTATATCTTTAGCGTTTCCAAACCTGCGGCGCAAGCTACGGGGTGGGCCGAATAGGTAAGACCAAGCCACAGTACACGGTCGTTGAAATAGTCGGCTATTTTGTCGGTGACGATGAGGGCGCCGAGAGGAATATAACCGGCGGTAATCCCCTTGGCCGTGGCGATCATATCGGGGACGACGCCGTGTAATTCAGTAGCGAACCATTTACCGGTACGGCCAAAGCCGCTCATTACTTCATCGGCGATCAACAGTATGCCATGGCGGTCGCAGAGCGCCCTGATCTTTTGGAGATAGTCCGGAGGATATTTTATACAGCCCGAAGTGCCGCTTTCGCCTTCCATTAAAATGGCGGCAATGTTCTCAGGTCCCTCAAACTCAATGATCCGTTCGATATGAGAAACGCATTCGCGGTGACAGGACTCTATTTTCTTATCCCAGGGACAACGATAGCAATAGGGGTCTTCGACGTGTACGATGTTGGGGACCTGTTGGGAATCGGCGGCCAGCTTGCGGGGGTCGCCGCCTGCTGTCATGGCGCCATAGGATGAGCCATGGAAGGCGCGATAACGGGCAATGATCTTATGACGACCGGTGTAGAGGCGGGCGAGCTTGATGGCGTTCTCTATGGCGGTGGCGCCGCAAACGGTGAAGAGGGTCTTCTGTAGATTACCGGGGGTGATTTCGGCGAGTTTCTTTCCTAATTCGCCGCGGACGCGGGTGACGCAGCCGGGGGTGACATAACTGACTTCCTGCATCTGGCGATAGACGGCTTCGGCGATGCGGGGATGGCCGTGGCCAATATTGACGTTCATCAGGCCGGAAGAAAAGTCAAGATATCTTTTTCCGTCGTAATCGTAGAGATAAACGCCTTCGGCGCGCTGGACGGCGATAGGGTTCAACCCTTTTTGTTTGCTCCAGGAGAAGAGGGTATAGTCGAGATTGTCCTGGATGATCTCTTGTGTTTCGGAGATAGTGGAGGGTGCTGGCATATAAATAAGATTTTGATTTAGCTCATCCAGTTGACGCCGGCTTCGGGGTTCCATTTGACCGTGCTTTTTTTCAGGCGGGTCCAGAATTCTATGGAAGATTTCCCGGTGATGTCGCCTACGCCGAATTTACTTTCGTTCCAGCCGCCAAAGGAAAAGGGCTCACGGGGTACGGGCACCCCGACGTTGACGCCGATCATGCCTGCACTGGCCCGGTCGATGACATAGCGGGCGGAGGCGCCGTTGCGGGTAAAAACCGAAGCGGCATTGCCATAGGGACTGGCATTCTCGATGGCCAGGGCTTCGTCCAGGTTGGGAACGCGCATGATGCTGATGACGGGGCCGAAAATTTCTTCGGTGGCCACCGCCATGTCCGGCTTTACCCAATCGATCACCGTGGGACCGACATAGGTGCCGTTCTCTTTTCCGGGTACCGTATACCCGCGGCCGTCGACAAGGATCTTTGCACCCTGTTGTTCGGCTTCGGTGATATATCTCTCGATGCGTTCTTTTGCCGCCTTGTTGATGACCGCGCCCAAATTCTTTCCGGGGATGATGCGACGGGCTTCTTCACAGATGCGTTCGATAATGGGGTCGACGGCTCCAACGGCCAACATGGCGGAGGCAGCCATACAACGCTGGCCGGCGCAGCCGCTCATGGAAACAACAACGTCTCTGGCGGTCATTTCCGGCTGGGCGTCAGGAAGCACTAACAAATGATTTTTGGCGCCGCCGAGGGCCAGGCAGCGTTTGAGGTGGTGGGTAGCGCGTTGGTAAACCAGCCGGGCCACCTTTGTGGAGCCGACAAAAGATACGGCATCGATGCCCGGGTGATCGCAAATCGCATTGACAATATCGCTTTCGCCATTGATGATATTAAATACTCCGTCGGGCAGCCCGGCCTCTTTGAGCAGGAGGGCCAGACGGCTGGCGCTGAGGGGTACCTTTTCAGATGGTTTGAGGATCATGCAATTGCCGAGGACCAGGGCATTGGGGATGGTCCAGTTGGGGACCATGGCCGGGAAGTTGAAGGGAACAATGGATGCTACCACTCCTACGGCCGTACGTTCGGTCCGGCATTCTACACCCCTGCTGACTTCCAGTACTTCGCCCGCTATCAGCTGGGGCATGGAAGCGGCAAACTCGGTGAGTTCGATGGATTTCTCTATTTCAGCAGCGGCCTCATCGCGGGTCTTACCGTTTTCTTCGCTGACAAGGGCGACCAGCTCTTCTTTGTTTTGTTCCAGCAGGTATTTATACCGGAAGAAGACCTGTGCCCTTTCTTTTACCGGGGTGCGGCTCCAGCTGCCAAAGGCGGCCCGGGCTGAATGTACGGCAAAGTCCAGGTCGGCCGCCGTTGAGCAGGGCATGTCGGCTAACGGGGCGCCATCCAATGGAGAAATGACGGTAAGACTGCGGCCGGATGTGCTGGCCGTAAAACTGCCATTGACGAAGTTTTTTAAAGACCCGTATTTGGATGCAAGAATAGCAGGCGGGAAAGTAGCTGGTTGCATATGCATTTGGTTATGATATACAATATAACGAAAAAATGCATATACAGACCCTCTCCGGCGGTTTATCCTTTGCTGACCACTAATACCTGGAAAGTGCCGGGGATCACCTTTGGCCTTTGGCCGGCAGGTGCTGGTTCGGTGTCGGCAGCCGGCAGGTATACGGCATGAAGACGGGAGTCGACAGCCAGCGTTCGGGCGCTTTTTTTGGTTGGAACATTATCTGCCACTTTGAAGGAAGAAGCCGACTCTTCTTTGATTACGGTCAATTTGCCTTCGCCGCAGGAGGCGAATACCAGTTTCAGCCCATCATCGAAGCCTACGCCATCGCAGCCATCTCCAATGGGCAGCTTGCTGACGACGGAACCGGTCGTGGCGTCCATTACGACAAGCTGTTTGTCACAGCCGGCGAAAAGGCGATGGGTCTTGTTGTCGATGGCCAGGCCGGTGGGGCTTTCGGCGGTGAGAGGCCAGCTCGTGACGACGGCATTACTACGCATATCCACTACCGTAATTTTATTCTTGTCTTCTATATTCACAAAAACTTTACCGGCTTCATCAGAAACGGCCGTTTCGGGTTTGCCATCGAGGGTGACGGTTGCCGTTACCTTGCCGGTAGTGGGATCGATGATCGTCAGATCATGACTTCTTCCGTTACAGGTAATGATCTTTTTGGAGTAGGGCTCATACAATATCCAATCCGGGTTTTGTCCGGCAGGGATCTGCTGCAATACTGCCGCAGTTTTCAGATCGAATACCGTAACATCATTCGACCGGCCATTGCTGGTATATCCCTTTCCCAGCGATTCGACGAAGGCAATGCCATGGACGCCGGCCGTATTGGGGATCACGCCCACGGAGTCGCCCGATTGCTGGTCAAGGATATTGACCTGGGTGCCATGAGAGACGTAGAGCTTGTGATCGGGACCGACGGAGATATAATCCCAGCCGCCGGGGCTTCCTATTTTAAATGTCTTTGTCAGATGGAAGCCTTGGCCGTCCTGCGCATTGACGGTTTGGAAAGCAAGGCCGAGGATGGGTAAAAGGGAGGAATACCAGCGTTTCATTTTAAGAATTTGGGATAAGGTATAAGTTGATTCTGGTTAAATTCTGGATGGCAACTCCCTGCTAAACTGGCCGCTGCAGAATCAACTCACGCGTTTGCCCTGCAAAAGCATGTCAACGGCCTGGTCGAGGCTGCCTGCGCGGGTAATATCGCCGCCATTGACAAAGAATATTTCGTCGGCGTTTTCGATAGTGTTGAGCCGGTGTGCGATGATCACCCGCGTAGTGGTTGCCGGTAGCCGCTGCAGTATCTCTTCCAGCATTTTTTCGGTGATGGTGTCGATGTTGGCGGTGGCCTCATCGAGGATCAGCAGCTCCGGGTTGCGAAGGACGGCGCGGATGAAGGCGATAAGCTGTTTTTGTCCCAGGCTGATGCCGTCGCCTGCCGAGACTATCTTTGTAGCAAGGCCTTCGTCAAAGCGGGTCAGCAGGGTTTCCAGGCCGGACTGCCGCAGGACGGTGGTCAGCTCTTCGTCGGTGTAGTCCTTGTATTGTTCGTTGCCGTATAAAATATTCTCCTTTACGGTGCCTGTAAAGAGAAAAGGCTCTTGCAGGATGAAGCCGATCTTTTGGGTGCGTTCGGCGGGAGTATAGGTTCGGATATCCCTGCCGTTGAGCAGGACGGTTCCTTCGGTAGGGTCATAAAGCCGGGCAATAAGGGAAGCGGTTGTGGTCTTTCCGCCGCCGGTGGGGCCTACGAGGGCGTAGGTTTTGCCTCTTTCCATGCGGAAGCTGTTGTGGTGCAGGACTTCTTTCCCGTCGGGATAACGGAAGGACACATTGCGGAATTCGAGCAAAGTGGGAGCAGAAACCACTAAAGTGGTTTCTGCCGGCAGGGTCACCAGGTCGGATTCCATGGACAAAATATGGGAGATCCGGTCCCAGCTGGCGATGGCCAGCTGAAAGTTGGCCCAGAGGGCAGCCATTTGCCGCAACGGATCATAGAAGTTGGTGACATACATGAAGAAGCTGATGAGGAACCCGGCGGTGAAATGACCGATGGTAATAAGGTAAATGCCATAAGTCAGGACGACGAGCTGCCCCATGCTGGCCAGGAATCCGAACACGGGAATATATACGTTGTTGGCGATGCCGGCTTTTATCGAGGTCGAATAGTTGATATTGTTGGCTTCCGCAAAACGCCGACGAAAGTAGTCACGGCGGTTGAAGGCCAGGACGACCTTGAAATTACCCAGGCTTTCCTGTATCTCGGCGCTCATGCCGCCCGTGGCCTTTAAGCTGGCGGCATTCTTTTTCTTTACCCATGGCGAGACGAATTTAGCAAAGACCCACATCAACAGGGCCGGAGAGAGGGTGGCCAGCCCCAGGCGCCAGTTGAGGATGAGTAAGAAAATGCCTGCGCCAGTAATGATAAAGAGACTGGAAACGAATTGCATCAGGGATTGGGAAAAGAACTGGTTGATCTTGTCCGTATCGTTGTTGACGCGGGAGATCAGATCACCGGCCTTGTTTTGTGAAAAAAAAGCAACGGGCAGCTCCTGCAGCTTGTTGAATATGGCATTGCGCAAAGAAAAGAGCAGGCGCTGGCCAAAACCACCCATGAGGATCGTTCGAAAGTATACTGCCAGGAGGTTAAGGGCAAAGATCAGCAACAGCCAGCCACAGTTACGGATAATACCGGCATAATCCTGGTGCGCCTTATCCAGGATATACTTATTGATAGTGGCGCCTACGATGAGGGGCGCCACCATCGTAAGCACGGCATAAATGATCATGATGACAAGGGCAAGATAAAGCCTGCCTTTTTGCCCGGGCAATAATCCTATTAATTTGCGGAGCGCCGGCCAGATCGGGGTTTTCTTTTGCTCACCCGTAACGATATTAAGATTGTAGTTCGTGCTGCTCATAATGGCTGGTGCTTCTTTGTGATTGATAGATCTGAACGTATTCCGGGCAGGTTGCCATTAGTTGGCTATGCGTGCCGCAGGCGATCATTTCGCTTTCCATCAGCAGGATGATCTGCTCATAGTCCTCGATGGAGGCTATCTTCTGGGTGACGGAAAGCAGGGTAATGCCGGGATAGTTCTGCCGGACATTGGCTAATATCTTTTGTTCGGTCTGGGAGTCGACACGCGCCGTGAAATCGTCCAGTAAGAGGATGCGGGGTTGAATGGCCAGGGCGCGGGCCAGCATGATCCGTTGTTTCTGACCGCCGGAGAGACTGGTGCCTCTTTCGGATACGACGGTATTCAGTTTATCGGGCAGGGAGTCTATAAAGTCCTTTAGTTCGGACGTTTCGATGGCTTTTGCCAGGGATTCATCGGTGACAGTGTCACTGAAGGCTATATTCTCCCGGATGCTCATATTAAACATAATGCTATCCTGGAAAACGAATCCGACCTGCCGGTGAAAGTCTTCCTTTTTATAGCTATCGAGGGGATGACCGTCGAGTTCGATACTGCCGGAATCGGGGTGATTAAGCGCGGTGAGCAGGTACAGCAGCTGCGTTTTACCTGCTGCGGTAGGTCCGATGATGGCTGTTTTTGAGCCGGCTGCTACCTTGAAGGAAATATCGCTGAGCACCTTTTTTTCTCCATAGGAGAGGGTAACATCCTTCAGCTCGATGTTTCCTTCCAGGTCTTTGGCGAGGGTGCCCGTTTCTACCGGATCGGGAGCGTTGAGCACACCGGAAATGCGCATATAGGAGGCTGAGGCTTGCGCAATGACATTGCTCATAAAACCGATGACCAGGATAGGGAAGATCAGCAGGGTCAAATAGTTGTTGAAAGCCGAGAAATTACCCAGGCTCATTTTACCGGCGATCACAAAATGACCGCCGAGAGCCAGGATGGTCAGGGTAGCGATGTTGCTGGTAAAGATGATAACGGGAATGAGGGAGGCGAAAAGCTTTAGGATACGTTGTCCCAGGCCCAGGGCTTTTGCGTTAGCTTCCAGGAACTTGGCGTATTCAAGCTGTTGGGAATGGATGACCCGGATGAGGGCGGCGCCGAGGATGCTTTCGTTGATGACCTTATTCAGCCAGTCGATGATCTCCCGGCTTGTTTTAAACAGCGCCCGCACTTTCACCAATACGACATAAAATGTCACCCCGATGATGGGAATGATGGCGATGACGGCCAGCGCTAATTGCCACTGGATGGTCAGGAGCAGGATGCTGGCCCCGATGATCACGAAAATAGAAGAGAAGATGGAAACCACGGCCTGGGAAACGAACATTTTGATGGAATCCACGTCGGCTGTCAGGTTGGTCAGCAGTTGCGCCGGGTTGGTCTTCTGGAGGAAAGTATAGTTCTGCCGGGAAATGCGGTCGGCGAGCCGGGTGCGCAGGTCGCGGGCTACCCGCTCGGAAGCATAGGTTTGTAAAAAAGTGGTTGCCCAGGTAAAGAGGAAAACACCGATGGCCGCGGCCAGGAATTTCCAGATAATATAGTGCGTGTCCAGCTTATTGCCTGTAAAACCGTCGATGCCTTCTGCAATGATCTTGGGAATCCAAAGATTGATGCCGTTGCTGATGAAAGACAGGAGCACCAATACCAGGATCAGCCCTCTGTAAGGTTTTAGCAGGGCGAACAGATTGGGCCCTTGGGGCTTGCCGCCCGGAGATTTTGTTGGTTGATTCTTTTGGCTCATCGGGCGTAAAAATAGGAAAATAAGGAGAGGGACTAAACGGTATTCTCCGAAGCGGCAGGAAAAGGGCGGTAGAAGGGGGGGAATTGTCGGTGGAAATGATATATTTGTCTCTACTGACCTACCGTTATGAATAAAATTATCTTTTGTTTATTTTTTCTACCTCAATTGGCGATTGCACAGCTGCAGCGAATGCCCGCATACCCCCTGATCACGCATTCTACTTATTTCAGCGTATGGTCATTTGGCGACGAACTGGCCGCGACGAGGACAAGTCATTGGACCGGCAAACCACAGGACCTGCTGGGTTACGTGCAGGTAGATGGAACCCTGTATCGTTTCCTCGGGAAAAAGGCTAATGATACGGCTAATGATACAGCGGCCGGGGCCGACACCGCACAAATGGCCAACCAGCAATGGGTAAGCGTCAATGCCACGCAGACCAAATATCAATTTGACTGTGGGGGTGTCGATCTGTCGCTGACCTTTACTTCGCCGTTATTGCTGCAGGACCTTGCTCTTCTGGCCCGGCCGGTAAGTTATGTTTCTTTTCGTTTGAGAAGTAATGACGGTGCGGCGCATATTGCGCAACTCTTTTTTAGTGTCGCCGGCGACCTGGCGGTGAATACACCCGGGCAGGAATTAAAGGCGAAAAAGGGTAGTACCGGGCCTTTGTCTTTTCTCAGGACTGGAACGAAGCAGCAGCCCGTGCTGGCGAAAAAAGGCGATGATCTGCGCATCGACTGGGGATGGCTATACGTGGCTACGCCAACAGGGCAGGGGAGTGTTCAAACGATAACGGGAGGGAAAAAGGGACAGCCTCAATTTTTAAATACCGAATTCGCGCCGGTAAAAGTGGGGGAAGACCCGGTGGAGAAGCTGGCGCTGATTGGTTATGACGAGTCGTATTCGGTGCAGTTCTTTCATCAGGATCTGCAACCATTGTGGCGTACGGAAGCCACGGGCCAGGGCAAGCGTGCGACGATGGAAGGATTATTGAAGTTATCCTACACCGACTACGACAAAGTATTATCCCGGTGTGATAGTTTCAATAAAATAATGTATTCGCAGGCCCTAACGGCAGGTGGGGAGCAGTATGCCCGGCTTTGCGTGGCTGCCTACCGGCAAAGCATAGCTGCTCATGCGTTGGTACGGAGCCCCCGGGGAGAGCTGCTTTTTTTATCCAAGGAGAATTTCAGCAACGGATCGATCAATACGGTAGACGTCACCTATCCTTCAGCGCCGTTATACCTGTTATATAACCCGGCGCTACTGGAAGGGATGTTGAACGGCATCTTTTATTACAGTGAGAGTGGCAAATGGCCAAAGCCGTTTGCGGCGCATGACCTGGGCACATATCCGCTGGCCAATGGCCAGACTTATGGAGAAGACATGCCGGTGGAAGAATGCGGGAATATGATCCTGCTGACAGCTGGGATCACCCGCGCGGAAGGTAATACTGATTATGCCCGCCGGCACTGGCAGGCACTGAGCAGCTGGGCACATTATCTGGAACAGAACGGCTTCGACCCCGTGAACCAGTTATGCACCGACGACTTTGCCGGGCACCTGGCGCGTAATGCCAATCTATCCGTGAAAGCAATCGTCGCACTGGGCGCCTATGGATGGATGGCACAGCAGATGGGACAGGCAGACACGGCCTCCAAATACGGGAACCTGGCAAAAGAGCTGGCGAAAAAGTGGATGAAACTGGCGGAAAGCGGAGATCATTATGCCCTGACCTTCGATAAAAAAGATTCCTGGAGCCAGAAATACAATTTAGTGTGGGACAAACTGCTGCGGCTGGATTTGTTTCCGGTAGAAGTATATGAAAAGGAAATCGCCTGGTATCTTACAAAACAAAACCCTTTTGGCTTGCCGCTGGATGACCGAAAGACCTATACAAAATCAGACTGGATCCTCTGGACGGCGACCCTGGCCGGTAAGCAAGAAAACTTCGGGGCTTTGATAGATCCGGTATACAAATTCCTGACGGAAACGCCGGACCGCATACCGTTGAGCGACTGGCACGAGACCACCAACGGGAAAAAGGTGGGATTTCAGGCGCGGAGTGTAGTGGGCGGCTATTTTATCAAGCTGCTCGACGATAAGTGGTCGATAAAAGGCGTGGCAGGGAGCGCCGCAGCTAAAGCTCATTGAGCAATTGCATCAATTTTTTACCCGACACCTCCCAATTCAGCCGCTGCTGAAACTCCTCAAAAGAAGATAACGCGAGTTTTTCGTATTCGTCGTAGTTGGAGAAGAGGCTGGCGATATAGAGTGCATGTTCGGCAGCGGAAGTTCCCAAAGGGAAAAGCTTTCCGTTGACGTCCTGTTTAACTACTGTAGGGATGCCGCCTACGTTGGAAGCGATGTCGGGTACACCGTATGAATTAGCTTCGCACAATACCAGTCCATAGGCTTCCGCTTTTGCCGGCAGGAGCAGGAAATGGCTTTCTGCGATCAGTCGTTCCAGTCTGGCCTTTCCTTCGGGTGTCGATTTGCTGATGAAACCATGGTCTTTTACATAATCCGGCGGGTCGGTGACAGGCAGGGATCGGATGCCTGCGATATGCAGCTCTGTTTTAAGCCCTGCCTTGTTGAGTTTTTCAGCGATCTCCAGTACAAGCGGTCCGCCTTTTCTTATCCAGTCGACACCGAGGAACAGCAATTTGCAGGTATCTTTCGGGCGTTGGCTGATGATCCTTTTTATATCATCTGTTGACCTGTCGCATTCGATGTTGGCGCCAAAGGGAACGACCCTGATCTTTTTCGGATCGACCTCGTAATTTTCCATGGCTGTCCGGGCTGCCCAGTCGGAAGAATAAATAGCCATCGAACAGGAGGACAGGGCCTCCTGTTCCAGCCGGTGTCCGTTTCGGATGGTTTCGGCGCAGAGGTTGGAAAAGTCTTCATAAAAGCCAAGCATACCGGCAAAGGTGGCATCGGTATAAAACACGGTGGGTATTTCGGACTGCAGGCGGGCGATGGGGACAGAACCCGGTGAAAAAATGCAGTGGGCGGAGGGATTGACGCGGGCTTTGATCTGATTGGCATAACTTTTAGCCACAAAGGGCTCCCGCTGGTATTGATAACGTTGACCCAACGCCTTGTTATAAAACAATTTTTTTGCCCGGATAAATTTATTAAACCGGACGTCTAGATTGCCGATAAATTCCATCTCGGCATTTTCCTCCGTAAATACCCTGGCAATATTATACCCCGTGCCGGACCAATTGTGCAGGTCCGAAGCATCATAGGTAGTGACATAAGCTATCTTCATACAATAAAAGTCGGGTTAGGAAAATTAAAAAGCGTTTTTATCCCCGTGGACAGTCGTGTATACCGTCAGGAATATGACCTTGAGGTCCAGCCATAAGCTCCAGTTCTCCATATACCAGATATCGTGCCCGATCCTGCTGCGCAGCTGTTCCTGGCCGCGGATCTCACCCCTGAACCCGTTGACCTGTGCCCAGCCCGTTACGCCTGGTTTTACAAAATGGCGGACCATGTATTCTTCGAGCAGCCGGGAATAGGTTTCCGTATGCGCCAGCATATGGGGGCGCGGACCCACTACGGACATATCCCCGAGCAAAACGTTGAGGAACTGCGGCAGCTCATCCAGGTTGGTTTTGCGCAGGAATTTGCCCAAAGGAGTGATGCGGCTGTCATTGCGGGTGACCTGCAGTGTATTGGCTTCCTTGTTAACGGCAAGCGTGCGGAATTTAAAACACCGGAATTGGCGGTTATCCTTGCCGGAACGTTCCTGTACAAAAAATACCGGTCCCTTTGAATTCAGCTTAATCAGGATGGCCAGTATCGGAGTCAGCCAGGATAATATAAACAGGATGACAAACAGGCTGAACAGGATGTCAAAACAACGTTTTTTTATACTGTTACCCCTGTCCTCGAGTGGTTCGGGGCGCAAGGAAAGAATGGGCATCCCGTCAATGTATTCCATATGGGTATTCCGGTTGATGTAAAACCGGAAGTCGGGGACAAACTTGAAGCGGATGAGCGAGCGTTCTGCAGTCTGGGCCATTTCATAGATGGAGGTATTCATTTCCGGGGAGATCGTGGAATAAATCTCATTGATATTGTTTTTAACGGCATAGGAGATACACTCGTCGATATTGCCGATGATCGGCAGGGGAGAAAGCTGGTCTACCAGGGCAGGATCTTCGAAATAACCTTCTACCATCGTATTCCTCGTATGGGTGGAAAAATTATAGGTCAGCTTCCTGGCCACTTCATTGTATCCTACGATGACGATCTTCTTACCCGGTCCGCTCATTTTATCCGCATACCAGGCAATGCCCATCATCAGGCTCCGGATAACCATCAGCAGGGTACCAAAGGCCAAAAAGCTCGACAGGATAAATAACCGCGAAAAGGGGTAATGATAAAAGAAGATAAACAATACCATCGCTACAAAGAAAACGGTCAGGCATCTTACCGTCCTTTTAATGAATATTTCAAAACCCGGTTTGCCCTGGTCAATGTATAAGGCAGTGAAATAAGCTGAGGTCAGCCAAAGCATGCTGGACACAATGAACAATAAGATATATTTAGGGCCGGCGCCCGCCGGTATCCGGTGTATATAGCTCAAAAAGAATAATTGTACCAGGTTGAGCGCAAGCAGGTCAACACAGACAAAGAAAAACCGGAATAGATTGTTATAACGACTGTTCATAAGAGTCTGTTTTTACTTTATTAAAGATTTCTCCTGAGTTTAAGAATGAACCCGCCCGAATGGTAAAATAACTTCCCATAGTCGATCGCGGTCACACAGCCGACGGTCCAGCGGGGATCAAGGTCCCGTTCGACCGACAGGTAAGCGGAAAATTGGTTCACTTTGGGAAAAAGGCCATATTTAGGCGGATAGAATTTATTGCCGGTAGAATGTCCCCAGGGACTGGTCCCGTATGTGCCGCAGTTCATGGAATAAGAACCTTTTGCCGTAAAACGATAATCGAGAAAGGAGCCTTCGATGCCGGCATAGAGGGCTATTACCCGGTTGTTATTGAAAAAATCCGTTGTATCATTCGGCAGGGTTTTCCGGGTCGTAGTATAAGGGGTAACGAAAGGATTCCCCAGCCCCATTCCTTTATAGGACCAGCCAAGCGGATAAGTGTTGTTGTTGTAATAATTCTCGTCTCCCGAGGCTGTTCGTTTGGACCAGGGATACCCTGCCTGGTTTTTACTATAGAAAAGCTCGACCACTATTTTATGCCAATGGAAGGCATGATAGGTATTATGTCTTTGGACAGGATAATAATCCGGTTCTTCTTCATCGTTTTTATTGACCAAACTTATACCGTTGAGCCCGTCGACGATATTCGCCAATTTATACAATGCGCCCTCGTCGTAAAAATTTTGCCTGTAGGCTAATAACCTGACCTGTCCGAAGTCATACTGAAGTCCGAGGTCAATGGACCCGAGGTGGTTGCCGATCTTTGACCCTTTCCACGTCCTTCCGAGCACTACATACTCGAATGTTTTAGGGACGGAGAGGCCCCATTTTTTACCGTAAATACTTTGTTCATTGCCCCAGTAAACCTGGTGATTAAGGCCGCCAAACAGCTGTAATTTCCAATTGGGTTTGCCCAACCGGCCGTAAAAAGAGACCTGGTGAAAGTATGTTTCCGCATGGACGAGTTTTTTTTCAGCGGGGATGGCCGGTTGTTCGCCTATCCATCCATGGGCAAAATTCCCTTTAAAAGACAGCAACCCGCCAAAGAAAGGCAATCTAAAGAAGTTGGGAATAGACAAGTCCACTTTGGGAATACCCAGTGCGTTGCCGGAGACAGCAAAGGCGCCGGAGGACAGGGTGGTATCTACCAATCCCATGATCTCCTTCATCCGGCCTGCCTTTAATTCGAAGATGCTTATGCGCAGCTTGCCATATCCTTCAATAAGGGTAAGACGGGAACCGGAGCCCAGGTCTCCTCTGACTTCTCCGCCGAAGCCCCAGTCTACAAGCTTGTCCGACGTACTGTCATACTCTTTCCGGACGGTTGCGATCAGGCTGCCGGAAGCCCCGGGCAGGGGAACGCTGCCGAACTGGTTGCTGCGCATCCAGAAGGGGACATTACTTTTGCTCGTCAGGATCCCTTGTGTTTCGAGGGAGCCGTGTATCATACCGGAGCCGTGTATCATATCCTCTTGGGCCTGCAGGCTGCTGTAAATGATTTCCAATAAAAATAGAAGCCGGATGAACTTCATGGACAGGGTTTGACTGATTAATTTTTGTCAAGGTTTTTCAGGGAAAAGCGGGGTTTTTGCCTGAAAATTTTTATGCGGATAAACTCCTTGCATAATAGGAAGATGAAAATGGTATTGGTCACCGCGTACCGTTTGAATAATCGTTTAGGTTCCTGGTACAGTCTGAACAACCATTCCAGTCCATATTTCTGCATCCACCGGGGGGCCCTTTTCTGGAAGCCCAATAGGACGGGTAAAGCACCCCCGACGCCGATCATGGTTGCCCGGATCCTGTCTTTCATCATACCCATCCACAGCTCCTGTTTGGGGCAGCCAAGAATGACAAATACGATCCTTGCGCCTGAGTTATTGATGATCTCTGCTGTCAGATCGATCTCTTCGATCGACAATTCCCGGAAGGGAGGGCTATACATTCCTGCGATGGGTAATGCAGGATAGTGTTTGGGGACGTATTTCTCGATGCTGGCCAGCATGGCTTCTGTACCGCCGTAAAAATAGACGGGGATGGCCTTCTGTTCGGCTTCTTTGAGGATATCCGGCAGCAGGTCCATACCTGCTACCCTGTCCTGGCTTACGCCATGCAGGAGTTTGAGGCCCCAGGTAAGCGGCATGCCGTCAGGAGTGATCATGTCGGCATTGTTCACGATGCTGGCGAAGGAAGGATTGGTATAGGCTTCCACCAGCATGTGTACATTCGCTACGCAGGTATAGCTTGATTTTTTTTCCGACATCTCCACGACTTCGTTTACAAAAGTTTTATAAGCACCGGTATTAATGTTGATGCTAATCAGTTGTTTTTGCATGATGTAAAATTTTATCAATAGAGTATTACTTTGAATATTGAGAGTCGGCTTGCAGTAGTCCGATGTGTTTGACCCTGTCGGCTTCGCTGTCGAACCGGTCTTTTATTTTCTTTGCCGGACAGCCGGCATAAATGCTGTATGCTTCTACATCCTTTGTAACGACCGAGCCGGCAGCGATGATCGCCCCATTGTTGATCGTCACGCCACTCATAATAATGGCGCCATATCCCACCCATACGTCGTCGCCTATGACCGTTGTTTCTGTAATCCCTTTCCATTGATAATCTTTATCCCTGATCTGGGAAGCCAGTCTTACCGGGACGCCGACCTGCTGGAAGAAATGATCATACCTGCCTACGACGGCTACCTTGTTGCCGAAGATGACATGATCCCCGATGATACAGTTGGCTTCGATCTGGGAATCCCTCCCGATATAAAAATTCCTGCCGATGGTGAGCTTGTCTTTTGCCCAAAGCCTGACCCTGGTTCCTGCATGGAATCCTTCTCCTATCTCGTAGTGCCGCCATTTTATTTTTACGAGGTATTGATCTCTTAGTTTTTTGAGCAATGCGATCATGGTGAGGGGCTATTTGAGGAGGTTGCCGATCAGGGTCTGGTATTTCGATATGATCCGGGCCCGGATGCTTAGTTTCTTTTGAAAGTGCTTCTGATACGTATCGGAGAGTCCGGCCGTTTCCGGTAGACGGAACTCATAGTTAAGTATCTCATCCAGTAACGGCTGATAGCGGTTGTTCGACCCCCGGGTGTGGGTAGCCAGTTCGTCAAATCCATCGTTGTAGACCTTGGAAAGCAGTGGGTAGAGGGTGAGGCCCTGTACCTTATACTGGTGGTAGAACCAGCGGATGGCCCACGAATCCAATTGGCCATTCATTTGCCGTTTTAACATCAGGTTGAGGTCCGAACCGCCTTCGGCAAATCTTCGCTTTTCAGCCGGGTTCTTTATAAAATCGGAATAATCCTTCACCTGCCAGTCGATGTCGGTCCAGCGGTCTTTCCACGTCGCCCAGCCCCAGGACCAGCCGCGGGTTGTAAAATAAGCGTCACAAGGATGGGAATAGCTGTCGGGGATGCCCAGGTTAAAAGAATAACCCGATATGGAAAAGACCTTCTTTTGCTGCTGGTATTTATCCAGGGCTATATTCATAAAGGTCAAAAAATTGGGAGTCGTCAGTATATCGTCTTCGAGTACAATGACCCGGCCACGGGTATTGATGACCTCTGTTACTCCTGTGATGATCGAGTTGGCGAGACCCCTGTTTTTTGTTGCTTCTTCAATGTGAATGCTTCTGAAGCCACTGATGGTTTGCAGATAGTCCCTGACGGCTTTGACGGCAGCCTTGTCTTCTTCCCTTTTGCCCTGATCGGAAAAAATGAAAAGATCGCTTTGGGCGGCCAGCTCATTTTGACATAAGGCGCTTACCGTTCGTTTTAACGTATCCAGTCTCTTATAGGTAAATAAGAGGATGGGGGCGGGATCCATTATTTTCAATGACATGTGTTTATTTATCTTGTCTTCCTATCTGTGCGAAAGGAATGGGTTTCCAATCACCGGCTTGCTGTAATGCGGAAGGTGTTCTCTGTAAAGTGAAGTTTTTGTTCCGGGTGTCTGCAAACCCCGGATCAGAATCCGTTTTGACAACATTCTTATGAACAAAACTTGGTCCGCTGCTAAGCACGGGGACATTATATACCAGGTTGTTGAAACTGTAGTTTTGTCTTTGGACCAGGTTCACCGTATCGTGGATCTTTTTGAGGTAGGGATATTTTTTTGTAAAGGCTTCCGACCGCTGGTCTACATCCGCGAAAAAACGTTTGTTGGGATTGGATATTAAATCCTTCCAATCCTTGTCATTCCACTGTGTATTGGAAAAGGCCTGGTGGCAGCTGATGAAATAGTTGTTCCTGAAATAATTCTCGGTGCCGCCATTGACGTGTATGGCGCCGAACCCGTAGGTGCCGGGCGTGCCGCACTGGTAGAAGATATTTCCAACGACCTGGATCCCGCTGGTGCCGTCATCCAGGTAAAGGGCGCAGGTAGAAGCATTGAGGTTATTGCTGATGTTATCAAAAAAGTTGTTGCTGATGCTGTCACCGGTCGTGGAAGGGTCCCTCCCTGTTCCGACAGCGCCGGCATCGGTCATATGATCCAGCACGTGATAAATATGATTGAAGGTGATGTCGAGGTCATTTCCATAAAACAGGATGGCCTGGTCCGGGGCGTCGTGGATATCGCAATGGCTGACCCTGATGTCTACGCCATTGATGGATATGGCAGGGGCAAAAGTCAGATTGCGGCGGGAATAGTTATAAAAGCTGCAATTGTCTATGGCGTCATTGGCCGGGACCTGGTTCTTTCTGTCGCCTGCTTCCAGTAGAATACCGCCCGTGCCGGTATGGTGGATAGTGCAGGATTGAATAAGGAGGTCGGTATTGCCAACAGGGTTGCCGGGCTTGCTGCCGGCGGAAATAGCTACGGTCCCCAGCCCGTTGAAGGTACAGTGGGAAACGATCGTGCCGCGCGTGCCTTCCAGCGATATTCCGCTGGTCCTCCCAAACTCGAAATTGATGCCTTTTAAACCGACGTTGGCCACGTTGGAGAGGGTCATTATCGGTCCGCGAAGCATAGATACTTCGATATCGGCGGCGCCGATCGAATTATCCGCCGGCCAGAGATATAAGATACCGGTCGTTTCATCCAAATACCATTCTCCGGGCTGGTCGAGCTCCTCCAGCAGATTATATACATAAAAACCCCTTAGCCCCTGTGCATTTTTTAGAATATCGGTGCTGACGTCCGTGCTGCTGAAAACGCCGTATAGCGAAGGGTCTTTGGTATGAATGGCGCCTGACGGGTCGAACGAAGCCACTTGCATATTGTCGTCGGAATAGCCATACGAGAAATAACCGCATACCCAGGCCTGGTCGGCTGTTTTCCAGTTTTTGATGTGGGAATCGTTAACAGTAAAGACAGCTCCTCTGGGCGGGTTCCTTGAACCCGGGTCCGATACGGGGCCAATAGGCAGAAACCCCTCATTGGGGTAACGCGCCAAAGGCAGTGTTTTCTCATTGTAAAACAATTCCAGGGGAGCCGGCAGGATCGACTTATAACCATGTGGCGCTTTTTTGCCGAAATCGTTGATCTGCGCCGCCTTTAAGTCTATCTGGTAAACTTTACCCTTTGCAGTCGCCGGAAGCCTGTTCAGGACATTGGCGTCGGAGACGGGCACGAATTTGCTGTTATCCAGTTTCTGGGCGCCCGTAAAGGACACTTTTTCATTTTGATAGCTGGAAATAAGGATATACCGTTTGGCATCCGGTGCAGCATCGGAAAGGGCGAGTGTTTTGGTAAAAGCATAATTCCCGCCCCGGATATAGATCGTGGCGTTGATAGGACCTTTTGTGGCGCCGACGGCCTGTACGGCCTGCTCAGGTCGTTGAAAAGGTCTGTCCAGCGTTCCGGGATTACCGGCCTGGCCGTTGGGAGCGACATAAAAAGTAACGTTATTTCCGCTCTGTGCGTGCATATGAGTGATTACTCCAAAAGACAGGGAAAAAATGGCAAATTGGTAGATGATACTCCTTTTCATAAAAATTGAATTAATTACTGATGTTTGTTTTAAGGCTGGCCAGCTCTTTGATTTTCGCGCCCATATTGTACCATGAATTTTTGGCTACAAAGGCACATACCTCCTCATAATCGAGGGCATAGTCATCGTAGTTTTCGCGGCAGATAGAGGCGATTTCAGAAAAGTCAGTATATAGGTGAACAAAGGAGTAGTTTTTACCCATATCGGTGAATGCACCGCAATCGGGGGCTATGATCTTACGACAGGCGGCAAGGCTATCCGCCAGGACGCCGGACGACATGACCGATCTTTTATTGTAGGTGAACAGGATGAACCTTGTTCTTTTAAACAGCTGCGCTAATTCTTCTTCTTTTATGAATCGGTTGATCATCGTCACATTGGGGCCTGCGTATTTTTGCAGCTCCTGCCAATATTGGTCGGAGCTTCGCCCAATGATGTGGATATTCAGTTGGCGGAGGTCGGTTTCGTTTTCAGCGAATTGAAGGAATTCGAGTACACCCTTGTAGGGTAGGAGACTACCCCATATCAACAGGTCAATAACGGGTTCGCCTGGTTCGGGTAGAAGGACGGCTTCAGGGCCGATATTGCTGGGATGCGGCAGATAAAATAGCTTATGGGTGTCGGGGAGATCGATATCCCGGGAATGGGTGACGATGTGATCCGCGCAACGGATCAGCGCCCGTTGGATCATTTTACTAACGGCAAACCATTTTTTGCTATGGGATATCTTATTGTGTTTGATCCAGATGATCTTTGTTCCCCTGATTTTCAGTAAGCGGAGGTAAACAAGCACGATCATGGTCTGCAGAATACCCATTCGTCTTAAAGGAAGATTTTCAAGCCAGTTAAGTATGACCATGTCTGAGCGAAAGCCTTTTAGCAGCAGATCCGGGAATGCCTTGTCAGAAACGGCAGGGTCCACATCCAGCGAATTCATGCCGATAGCTTTCTTTAAATGCTGGATATAGGGATTATTGGATCCCATCAGCTCCCTGCTGATATTGGGATACACGTACACCGAATACGTTTTGCTGTCTTCGCGGCTTTTATTTAGCGCTTTTAAAGTCAAAGAAGTCATTGTTGATATTGTAATATCCCCGTTGCGAATCGGGTATGTCGTTGGTGTCGATCCTTTCCAGCAGAATGGGGATGGATTCTATGAATGCCGCTGGTTTGACAACGGGATGAAGGGTGAAACAGGCTCCATTTCCGTCTTCGCCAAAACTGTCTACCCGAAACAGCCCGTTGCGCTGCATCATTTCCGAAATAAGTATTTCCGGCAGTTCGTATCCCCGGCGCATGTCGTTCTTCAGGAACCATTTCAGATTTTTCGGAGAACGAGCACATTTCCTCAATGCGATGTTATTTTGAGTCAGCTTGTCCCTATCGACCAGGAAAACCCGTGTAGACATTTTTTTGAAGAGGAACCGGTAATTGCCCAGCCGTTTGAAATATTCCTGCTTGATATGATAGTCCGGAGTGGGAGGCCCCGCCAGTGGATTGATGAATAAGTATCCGGGATCGGCATTCAGCAGGTCGACCGCATCCTGGAGCCAGGAATTGGGGGTTCCGCCCAGGATCATATCCGAATCCAAATGGATAATGTAGGGGTTCCGGCATTCCGCCAGGCCGTCAAAATAGCAATAAAAGGGACCACCTCGATAATCCTTATGAGGCATGGGGATACCGGAAAAGAATAATTCCGATAATTGGCGGCTGCGTTCGGCCGAGTAATCGATGAAGTGATATCTTGTCTTCGGATATTTTTTGATCATGGCTTCGATAAGGCCGATCAGCGCCGTTTTATTGGCATCGAAGTCCACGGCAAATTTTCCAAAGCTTTTTTTGGATTCGATCGAAAGAAGGACCTCGTCAAGCTCGTTATACCAGAAACCTATCTGCCGGTCGAGTAATTTCCGGCAGATATTCAAATCTGTGGCAGACAGGTTTATCTGGAGGGATATTTTATTCCTGTTCATTGGTTAGACGGATCGGTTAAGTGTTTGGGGCTGCGGTTCGCGCCGGCTTTTGAAATAAGTGCGTTTGAAGAAGGAGCCTATATAATAAAAATAAGTGCTGCCCAATCCCCAATAAAAAGAGGGCATCAGACCATGCCGCCGGTAAAAAACAAGTCTTTTCCGGACATTGTAATTAGACCGCATCGACACCAGGCTTTGCCAAAGCTTATTGAGATTGGTGATACGGCCCAAACCGGAAGTTTCACTGCTATTATAGATGACAAGGTCAAGGCTCGTTTTTACGGGTATGCCTTTTCTTTTGCACCGGAGAGTGAAATCGCTGTCGCCGTGATACTGAGGGAATATTTTATCATCCCAGCGAAGATGAAACTGCCCGATGACGGTAACAGGCACAAAGGTCCCCATTCCCGGCTGCCAGTCACATTCAAATAAGCCGCTGTGACCATCCCCGGGATCAGTATAAAGACCATAGCGGCCCCAGGTCCGGTTAAAATAACCACCGATGGACCAGACCTTAGCTTTGTTTTCCTTGACGACTATTTTGGATCCAATGATGACTTCGCCGGGTTTGGTCTTGCTAAATAGCCTTTCCGTCACGAGGAAGTAATCCGCCGCAGGCACAATATCATCGTTCCATAGTAATAAATAATCGGCTTTGAGCTGGTCGATGGCGTAATCGGCTCCTTTATTAATGGCGCCGCTCCACCACAAATTCCCGTCTCCCTGCAGCAGGTGGATGTCCGGATAATTTGCCGAGATCCACGGAGAGCTGCCGTCCGTCGAGCCGTCATCGATGACAATGACTTCAAACCGGCAGGTATTATTGCCGGACCGTTTATAGTGATCCAGGGCTTCGTATAAAGAAGACAATCCCTGTCTCGTAACAGCCAGGCGGTTGTAGATGGGAATAAGAATAGCGAAGGTCATAATTAAAAAAGTTAAACCGCGGCAAGACGGTAGGTCTCCAGCGTCTTTTTTGCCGCGTTATTCCAGGAAAACCGCTTTAGGTTTTCAGTGCCGCGCCTTATCAGGTCTGCGCGCAGGGAATCGGTTAATAATAATTTCTCCAGCTGTTGAGTTATACTTTCTTTAGATTTCGGTTCAAAATACAGGGCCGAATCGCCGGCTACTTCCCGAAAGACATCGATATCCGAACAGATGACCGGACAGCTTGCCGTTGCGGCTTCCAGTAAAGGAATGCCAAAGCCTTCTTCCAAAGAGGGAAAGGCAAAACACAATGCATTGTGATAACAATGGAATAATTCCTCTTCAGAGACATTCCCGCGAAAGTTGACGCGGGAGGAAATTTTTAAGCCGGCTATTTGCTGCAATTCTTTTTGGGAGGGCAGGGGGCCTACTACTTGCAATTGAAGATCGTACCGGGTCAGGAACTCCGAAATGCTATCGGTAAAAAAATCGAAGTTCTTGTAAGGGTACCGGTTGCCTACGAATAATATATATGGCTGGGAAGAGTCGGGGGATAAGTTGATTGTCCGGTTGGCTGCTTTCGTTAAAAACCGGTCGAAAGTAGCAGGATATCCATGGTGTATGACATCAATGCGGTCAGGGTCTATGTCATAGAATGTCAACATATCGGCCTTGGTCGCCTCCGATATAGCGATGATGCGGGCCGCTTTATAAATGAGGGTCTTTTTACTGCTGATCAGATCCAACCCTGACTGGTCGTAAAAAAAGTTCCTTTCCGGTATCATATCATGGACAGTGAGTACGAATGGAGGCTTCTGCCGGAGCTGTAAAAAATAATTGTCGTAATAGCTCGGATGGAAGACATCATAACCCGGCATCAGGCGGCTCATCGTATGCTGGTTGATGGCGCGCAGGATCTTTTTCCCCCGGATGTTGAGCGGCCGCAATATATTCAGCTGTGTATCCAGGTATTCATTGTTCGATCCCAGCGCCAGTATGGTCGAGGTATGCTCCGTTTGCATTCCATTGATCATTTGGTGAATGGTCGAATGATAATTAGATATGCCGCCATACTTTTGGGAAAGAAAGATCTGATGATCCACTAATATTTTCATAATCGGGGGTTGTACTATACTTCCGGTACAGGTTGGTGCAGATGGCCATTTGTATGACCATGAGCAACTGTATCCGGATATCGGAATTCATGACCGGGTTCATCAGGTTATTTAACAACAGGCAGACCACTGCGCCAAATAAGGGAAAACCTTCCGCCAGGTTTTTGTCTTTTAAGCCGGCCTGCAATAACCGGAAGCAGGCCTGAACAAATTTTGCCAGATAAGCGATGAAAATGAGGAAGGGGATGAGGCCGAAGGAAAATAATACCGTCAGGTAATAATTTTCAACGTGACCGGGAGTTGTCTCAATAATATCCCTTCCGACCATTCTCCAGCCGTTGTTGTATAATTCAGTATTCAGGTTGCCGGGGCCTGCGCCGAAAAACAGGTTATTCATCCAGACTTTATATCCTACTTCCCAAAGCGCGAGCCTTCCGGTTTCAAAATCATCCTGCGAAGCGGACAGCCGGCTTAAGATGGGATTCTCGTTGCCCAGTGCGCTCAGACCGATCACGCCAAGCACGGCAATGGCACACACCCACAGGATGAACCATGCCCGTTTGCGCCGGTCGGTAGAAAAAAAGTGAACCAGCGCTATGCTGAAGACAAATGCAAACAGGGCCATCCGGGAAATGGTCAGGCCTATTCCGACAATACTCAGGGCGAATATCCCCCATGCCAGAAATTTACTTTTTTTGACAACCCGGAAAAAGTAAAAGCAAAGTATACCTGCAACGGAAATATAAAAAGAAAACGATAGCGCATTTCCAAACGGCCCCCAGACTCTGAGCACATCGACGGCATCGCCTTCGGATACATAAGAGGTGTTGGCATTCAACTCATCATCTTTGAATAAGTTGAAGGCGGGAACCTTGAGGAATTGCATGATCCCGATAAATATGGAAAGACCCAGGCCAATGGTAAGGCCATAATAAAAACTTCTGATGGTGGATGGATCAAAGATGATATCGCTGAGCAGGAGGTAAATAAAGGCCAGCTCGAAATAATAGGTAAGGTGTTGTACGGACACGCTGGTAATATTTCCGCTGAACAGGAAAGAGGCAAAGATGCCCCCTGTAAACAAAAAGAAATATTTTGCATAGGTCAGCTTGATACTCCTGCCGGGATTGTGTTTCAGGAAGCCGGTGCCAAGCAATAGATAAACCACCAGGATCAGGACGGTAATCTGATGCAGGTTGCCCAGCCGGTGACCGCCCAATTCAAAGGAATCGAAAAAGGGTATTCCCGCGGCAAAGGCGAAACACAATGTATTAAGGAATTTGAGCTTGAACTTCATAAGTGGCAGTATGCTGAAGGCTGCTTATTTTGCCAAAAAGCGGATCTTTCTTTTGACCCGGGAGACGATGTCGGATTGATAACTAATAAACAATTTATTAAAGGAATACAGGTCGGCGTAATAGTCGGGAACCATGACGGTTGGATCTTTAATAACGGCTTCCGCCATGGAAAGGGCCTTGTCGGAAACCCTGGGATCGAACCGGCGGGTATGGGTGGCCATTTGATCAAAGCCGATATTGGAGATGAGGTTGAAATTGGGACTCAGGCTGAGGCCATTGTTTTTCCAGACGGAAAAACCCCATTGATAATCCCAGGTATCGATGATGCCGCTTTTTACCTGCATAAAGGCATTTTTCCAATATTCTCCTGACCCTTTGTAATTGGCAATGCTTTTATACAGACCGTGGTCAAAGAATTCTTCCATGCCCTGCATGGTTATATCATACTTTTCCCAGGCCCTTCTCCAGCTGGCCCAGCCCCATACATGGCATATTCTCGAAAAATAGTAGGATCCCGGGCCCCGCCAGTTGTCATCCTGGAAATTGACGCCATTGATATGCATGACGGTTTGAACGTCCTTGTATTTTTTCAGCAGGTAATCGCAGTAGGTAAAAAAGGATTGATCGGGGACGCAGTCATCTTCGAGAATGACGCCTTGTTCCTCCTGTTCGAAGAACCAGGTAATTGCCGAGCTGACGGCGAGCCGGCAGCCCATGTTCTCTTGCCGGACCAGTCTTTTGACCTCACAGGGCCAATCGATATCATCGAAGATGCGAATCGTCTGGCGGACCAGGGTCTCGTCGTCGGGCCGGTTCTTTCTCGGTCCGTCGACGGCTATATACAATTTCGGGGGTCGAACGGCTCGCACTTTCTCGAACACTTTCCGGGCATGGTCGGGCCGGTTAAAAACGATCATCAGAACGGGAGGTATCGGCATAAGTTTATAGATAATTTTTTATGGAGGGTTTAAGCAGGGCTAAGAAGGACCGGGCCTGAAGCAGGAAAATAGGTCTTGTTTTTTTCGTAAAGCAATTGCAGATCACGGCTGCGAATAGCTGGGCTATAAGTGTGGCCACAGCCGATCCCAGGCTTAGGTACCGGGGAATTAAAATGAAATTGAGGATGACATTTATGGCCAGCCCGATCATGGTATATATCAGTACGTGCCGTTGAAGGTCATTTATGATAAACCAGTTGCTGGCGCCTACGCCTAAGAACACAAATACTCCGGTCCAGACGTGGACGGCCAGGATATTGCCGATGCCGGGATATTTTGCGCCATATAGGACGTTGGTGATCGTGTTGGAAAAACAGCTCACTATCACGGCTACTATTACGGAAACGGTAGTCAGTATATTCAGCAGGCGCTGGAAGCCTGACATAAAATCTTTTTCGCTTTTTTCCTTGAGCTTTACTATCGTTGGGTAGACCGAAACGCAGATGGCGCCGGCAAGGAAGTAATGTATCTCGGATATGCGGACCACTGCGCTGTAGCGTCCGACCTCTGTATAACCGGCAAGGCTTTTAAGCATCAGTTGGTCCAGGCGCATATAAAACGTGATAAAGATGTCTGATATGATCAGGGGCCAGGACCTCGCCAGAAGATTCCTGGCAAATGACGCGTCAAAAACCCAGCTGGCGACGGTTTGTTTGGACACGTTAAAGTAGAAGAAAATGAGGATGGTCGTCGCAAGAATTACCTCAAGTATCGTCAGTACGGCAAAGAAAATGATGCTGAATCCCGTCAGCAGGGCAAATACCTTGACGATATTAATGACGATATAGGCGCTCGATTTGGCAATTACGCTGTTTTTGGATTCTGTGCGCGACTGGTTAAACAAGTCAAAGATATCCGACCCCTGAAAGATGCATTGCACGGATAGAATGATCAGGAGGGTACGGGTTACGGCGTCGTCGTGTAAGCTAAATGAAAACAGGTAGATGAGCAGGAACAACAAGGATCCCGAACAAAGTTTCAGGACCAGGGAGGTGAATAATATCCTGCCATCCCCTGGTTTTCGGATCATTTCGGTCAGCACGATATTATTCAGTCCCATGTTGACAAACGGCAGGGAAATGACAATTATGCTGGTAGCATAATTCAATTTGCCGAAATTATAGGGCCCAAGATACCGGGTAACCCATACACCTACGATCAAACCGCCGAGCATCCGGATGACCTTGTCGAGGATCACCCAGAAGGAATTGAATATGATCTTTTGTTTGGCTCTTACTTTATCAATAAACGTTAGGGCAACTTCCATGAGGGGCTAATACAATTATTTGGTTGTTATACAATTCTGCTTTCATGGACGTGGTTGTCGAACAGGGACAGTATTTCGATATTCGACTTTTGAACTTCAGCGACAATGGTGTAGCCGAGAGTAGGCAAGGAGACCTTTACCGTCTTATTGCGGATCTCCAGTACATTCCCCTGCCGTTCCATCAGCGGGCCGCTGGTGATGCGGACCCTGTCGTTTACATTGACCATGGTTCTCTCCAGCTTGATATTCTCATATTCGTTGAGAAAACGTTTGATCGTGGAGATTTCTTCTTCCCGGATGACGGCGGGTTTGCTCAGCCAATAGACAAAGTTCACCACTCCATCGGTCTGCCGGACCGGTAATACCTGTGTTTCGTCGAGATGGACAAATACGTAACAGGAGAACAAGGGTTCCAGAATAATTTTCTTTCGATCGCTCCATTGCCGTTGAACTTTATTCAAAGGGCAATAGTGTTCGATCTTTTTCTGTTCCAGTTGCTTTGCAACTTTTTTTTCCCAGCGGGGTTTGGTGTAAACAACGTACCAGTTTTTTGCCTGTTGGATCATATTTTCGGATTTACAGATTAAATGGCAAGGCTTCGCCCATTCCACTCACAGTGTGGTTTTTTTATTAGTATCTATGTCTGGTGTCGGTCGGAGGCTAGTAATAGTTTCGCCGGTCAGGATGACCAGCGATGGATCAAGCTTTAGCTTTTTTCCTTACCTTTTTGGCCTTTTCATTCTGGTCTGCGAAATAACCATAGTTTCCACCATGGCCATAGCCATAACCATATCCATATTGCCCGAAACCGCGGTTTCGAACGCCATTGAATATGATAGCAACGTTTTTTAAGGGGCGTACCAGCATGTTCGCATCCAGTACTTTGATAGAGGCTTTAGGGGTAACTCCATGGCGAATGACATATAACGTGGCGTCGCACATGGGAGAAAGAAGATAGGCGTCGGTTACGGGGCTTACGGGGGCAGTATCGATGACGATATAGTCAAATATGGTTTCGAGATATTTTAGCAATTCTTCCATTCTTCCATTCATGATCAGCTCAGACGGATTGGGCGGAATGAGGCCTGATGGAATAAAAAAGAGATTCGGGTTGACGGTCGTGCTTTTGATGATATGGTCGGCATCTTTATCGCCTACAAAATAACTGGTGAGGCCTACTTGCCGGCTCATATTAAAAATGGGGCTGAGGGCTGGCCTTCTGAGATCCATTTCCAGGAGTACCACTTTCTTGTTGGTCATGGCCAGGCTGACGGCAATATTGACGGAGATAAAGCTTTTTCCTTCGCCTGCGATGGTGGATGTAACCAGTATTTTCTTTTTCCGGCTATTAATGCCGATATAGGCCAGCGATGTCCGTAACTGGCGGAACTGCTCCGCTATGATCGACCGGCCTCCCTCCTCGATGACAAACGGGGTTTCCTTGTCTCCCATCATGATCTCCCCGATGACAGGAATGCTGGTATATTGTTCGATCTCGTTGCGGAAGACGATCTGCTGGTTGAATACTTCCCGGATGGCTACAAATGCTGCACCTGCGCCAAAAGCGCCGACTATCGCGAAAAGATAGACCAGCATACGTTTGGGACTGACGGGTTTGATGCCGGCTTCCGCATCATCCACGATCCGGGTATCCGAGACAGCCGAATTGTAGGATAGGGCGGTCTCTTCTCTTTTCTGCAGCAGGAAGCTGTAGATGCCATTTTTAATGGTTTGCTGTCTGCTGATCTGCACCAGTCCTCTTTCCTTTTGCGGAAGTCTGTTAAGAATGGCGGCATACTGGTTGCTGGTACCGGTTAAATTCATCTTCCCGGCTTCCAGGTTCTGGCGTTGAAGCCGGACATTCGCCAGGACATTTGGTTTTATCTTGTCAATCTCGTTGCGAAGGGATATTAGCAGCGGGTTGTTCTCCGCCGTCGTCTTTTGCAGGCCTTCGTATTGTACTTCCAGCTCATACAATTTACCCAGCAGGGAGGCCAGGGCGGGGTTATCCACGCCCAGCGTGGTGGGTACGATACCCGGTTGATTGCTTTGTGTCAGTGATTTCTCCACCTGGTCCAGCACGGCCAGCTGGACGTTGACCTCGCTCAATTTCTGGTCGTTGAGACCCACGCTTTCCAGGTATTGCTGCCCTTGTGCGCTGATATCGACAATGCCTTCCCTGGTCTTATATTTCTGGATGCCCGACTCGACCGAGTCCAGTTCCGAAGTCACCAGCTTGAGCCGTTCGTTGATGAATTTTAGCGTATTGTAAGCAAGGGCATTCTTATCGTTGATGGCTGCCCTGTTATAGGCGGCGATCAAACCATTCAGCACGTCTTCCCCTCTTCTTGGTACGGCATCCATGATCTTCAGGTTAATGACAGAGGCGAGTTTTGTGGCCTGTGTCACTTTTACGGCGTTCATCATGCCATCTGTAACGACCTTGGCGCTCAAAAGAGAAAAGTATAAGTTTTGTTTTTCTTTGGGTGGGGTATAATATGTATTGGGAACAAACCGAAGCACATTCAGACCTTCAGAAACCCAGGTATTCAACGGGTAATGTTTTTTCCCTATAACAACTTCTTTTGTACTGTCATCATAGATAAAATAGGTTTTGTTTTCCTTATCCTCATCAACTTTAATAGAATCGGGTTTTAAAGCCTGGATGACAATGGGCGAGCTGAGGTAGGCCGACCGGGCTTTTAAAGGCGCTTCCTCCATAACCGGCGCATACAGCGAAAGGGTTTCCACCACCTCGTGCATCAGCATCCTCGACCGGATCACCTCGATCTCATTTTCCACCAGCTTTTTGGAGCCAAACAGGTCCAGCTGTGCCATCAAATTGGCGTCGTCCACGCCTTTTTTCTCATCCTTGACCAGGATGGTCGCCGATGTCTCATAGATGGGGGTGGCATAACGCAGGTAAAGCCACGCACCCGCCCCGAAAACAACAAATAAAACAAGGAACAGCGGCCAATAAGGCAGGTATTTAAAAAGCAGCTCACTAATCAGGTTGTTTTCCTTGTCTTCGATTCCTCTCTTCTGTGTTACTTGCATAGTGGTACCTTTAGTGTTTAATTGTATATGTTACAATGATCGCTACGAACGATAAAGCACTCAGGATAATGGGAAGCAATTGTTGTGTACGGCTGGTAGTGGCAATTTTGGAAGTATTCGGTTCTACATAGACAATATCATTAGTCTTTAAATAATAATAAGGAGAGCTCAAAATAGCCTGCGAGTTCAGGTTGATCCTTTTTATGATCTTGTTCGCTCCGTCTTCGCGTATGAGCAACACGTTCTCCCGCTTGCCATAAATGGTCAGGTCCCCGGCTAATCCAAGAGCCTCTAAAATGGATATTCTTTCGTTCCCTACATTAATGGTGGTCGGCCGGGCTACCTCCCCAAGAACGGTGACCCGGAAATTCATAAAACGTACATTTACGATCGGGTCTATTAATAATTTCTTTTCTGTAAGGCTGGCCGTTATGGCTTGCTCGAGTTGTTTTTTTGTCAGCCCTGCTGCCTGAACGGCGCCCAGCACGGGAAATTTAATGGTGCCCTCGCTACTGACAAGATAACCTACAGACTGTGAAGCGCTAGTCGTGGATGGTACGCCCGTGGGGCCGCTGGCGACAGAAAGGGATGACATGGACACTGCCTGGCTGGGAAGATTAAACACCAGGGAAGCTTCAGGATTTAAGCTGCTCACCGTGATATTGAGCAGATCATTCTTCTGAATTACCGATTCAATATTAACGTCTGTGCTTTTCAACGTGGTGTCCTGCACGTTATTAAAATAAACGATCTTTTTTGTGTTTACACATGATACGGACAGAATGCATACAATACATAGCAATAAAAGAAAAGGGCTTTTTCTTAAATAGGTCATTATTATTGATTTCATTGAAATACGCCGTTAGCCGTTAGTCCCGCATTGGAGACCAAGTCATGAGGCAAGCAAAGGATAGAAAAAGGCAGAGCTTTTACAAAGGAATATTGAAAGCTACGGGGCTTTGTGGGGGGGAACACTTCACAGGGGTCACTGTGAAAAAGAATAGGAGTTGAAAATTAGCTCAATGCAAAATACTACTTTAATCCATGTTTATCAATTTTTTTTGTTCCTTTTTCTCTTTTTTTCCTTTAGGAAATTTACGAATCCTTTACTTGATATTTTTCTCTTCGGTTATTTACCAATTCTGTACCAAAAATTCTCACATATATTTATTTTGCGTCCTTATTTGAAATAATCCTATAGAATTTTATAAAAAAAACTCATCTATCATCTTTAGAATCATACTCATGCGCAAATTATTCTGGCTCTTTTCAATGACAGTTCCTTTAGTGGCATTTTCGCAATCAACAGCTTCGGAAAACCTCATTCAATATGTTCACCCCATCATCGGCACAGAGCGAATGGGGCATACCTACCCCGGTGCAACATCCCCATTTGGCATGGTGCAATTAAGTCCGGATACGGATACGATCCCTTATGAACAGAACGGGAAATACAATCCTGACGTTTATAAATATTGCGCGGGATACCAGTATGAAGATAAAACCATCGTCGGGTTCAGTCACACCCATTTCAGTGGCACCGGTCATTCCGACTTAGGGGATTTCCTGATCATGCCTACCACGGGCGAGCTTTATATGAATCCTGGTGTAGCCGGCCAGCCACGAAGCGGCTTCCGCTCGGCTTTCAGTCATGCTACGGAGGTGGCTGAGGCGGATTATTACAAGGTGAAGCTGGAGGATTATAATATATTGGCCGAACTGACGACTACTACACGGGTAGGGTTCCATCAATATACCTTTCCTGCTACGGAGCAGGCGCATATTATTCTGGATCTGATGCACGGCATCTATAATTATGAAGACAAGAATGTCTGGACCTATGTACGGGTCGAGAACGATACGCTGGTTACGGGTTACCGGCAGACGAATGGCTGGGGCAGGACCCGGACGGTGTATTTCGCCCTGACCTTTTCAAAACCCTTCTACCAGTATGGCAGCCATAACTACTCGAAGCGGCCCGTATACCGGGGTTTCTGGGGAAAGTTCGACCAAAACCACAACTTCCCGGACCTGGCAGGCCGCCAGCTGCGGATGTATTTTGACTTTCATACCCAGGCAGGGGAGAAGATCAAGCTCAAGTTTGCCCTGTCTTCTGTCAGTACGGACGGCGCCCTGCTCAATTTGCGGACGGAAACGCCGGACTGGGATTTCGATAAGGTGCGCGGGCGGGGCCAGGAAGCCTGGAATGCGGAATTAAGCAAATTGCGGATTGAAGGCGGGAAGACCGAAAAGGAAAACTTCTACACTTCCCTCTACCACGTTTTTATCAACCCTACGGTTTATATGGACGTAGATGGTTCTTACCGGGGACTTGACCAGCTAAATCACAAGGCGGAAGGGTTTGTCAACTATACGACTTTTTCCCTGTGGGATACCCATAGGGCCCTGCATCCCCTGTTTAATATTCTGCAACCCCGCCGGAATGCGGATATGATCCAGTCGATGCTGGCGCATTACCAGCAAAGCGCCGAACATATGCTGCCCATCTGGTCTCATTACGCCAATGAGAACTGGTGCATGTCGGGATATCATTCGGTATCGGTCATTGCCGACGCGATCGTCAAGGGCAATACCCCTTTCGATGCAAACAAGGCCCTGGACGCCTGTATCGCTACGTCCAATCATCGCAGCTTTGAAGGGCTGGGAGTATACATCGATAAGGGTTATATCCCGGCTGAGTCAAACGGCACGTCCGTCTCTACTACGATGGAGTATGCCTATGACGACTGGAGTATCGCGCAGGCAGCTAAAAAAATGGGGCGGATGGATATATATACAACGTATATGCGACGGTCGGAGAATTATAAAAATGTCTTCGATCCCTCCATCGGGTATATGCGTCCCCGGTTGAATGACGGCAGCTTCCGGGCGAATTTTGACGTGCTGAGCACGAATGGGCAGGGATTTATCGAGGGCAATGCCTGGAACTACAGCTTGTATGTGCCGCATGATCCGGCTACGCTGATAACCCTGTTGGGTGGCAAAAACAAGTTTGTGCGACACCTGGATTCCCTCTTCACCATGGAACTGCCCGATAAGTTTTTTGCCGAAACGGAGGATATTACGCGGGACGGCATCATCGGTAATTATGTGCATGGCAATGAGCCTTCCCATCATGTCGCCTATTTATACAATTGGACGGATCAACCCTGGAAAACGCAGGAAAGGGTGCGGATGATCCTGGAAAAACAGTATCATCCGGCCCCGGATGGGTTAGGCGGTAACGACGACTGCGGACAGATGAGCGCCTGGTATATTTTTACTGCATTGGGTTTCTACCCGGTGGCTCCCGGTTCCGTTGAATATTCGCTTGGCAGCCCGGCAGTGGATGGGGCGGTGTTACAGCTGGATAATGGGAAGACCTTTACGATAGAAGCAAAGGGCCAGGGCGAGAAAAACGTCTATGTCAAGAAGGTGACACTCAATGGACAGCCGCTGAACCGCCGGTATATTACCCACGAGGAGATCCTGAACGGGGGAAAATTGGTGTTTTATATGAGTGAAAAACACTAGCTTTTGGCCGCGATACGAAATTTGTCCTTGACGGGGCTTGCGAATGTGGATTTTTTCATATATATTTAGGTGGTGATTTGATTTTTTACTAACAAAATCCCGCCATATGAAAAAAGCAACTCATGCCAACGCGTTTGGCCAAACTGCCACCACAGTTTTATTAGCTGTCGGTTTTCTCGGTTTCGTGCTGTTGTTGTCTTACCTCTTTATAACAGGTACAATGAAGTAAACACATAACCTTTTACGTAAAAGGGGCAAGTCCATACGGATCTGCCCCTTTTTTTATTTTCTTTTTGCCGGTTATCTTGCGGTAAAGGAAGAGTTGAATTGTCCGTTGGCGATGACCACGCTGTCGGTAGTACCGAATGCGCTATAAAGAACGCCGCTGAATTGTCCCGCGACCCTTTTATTTGTTTTATCCAAGGATGTTACCGTTAGTGTTCCATGGGAGGCGGGATAGGTGTTCCAGGAAACATAAGCCGAAACCCCCTTGCTGTATTCCGCATAGGCAATACCGGTAATATCCAATGATTTGTTGAGGCTGACGGTGTCAGGGAACTCAACATAAAGAGAGGCGGTATCGCTACTCTTATATCCGATAATACCGACGATACCCAGGCTATCTATTGCCTGAACTGTGGCCGGCTGGTATGCCGTACCGTTGATGCTGGCGGAAATACCGGAGGAGTTGCCGTTGCTTTTTTTACAGCTGGAGGTAAAAATAAGGCCGGAAAGGGCGAATACGGAGAGGCTTAACAGTGAAGTAGCTTTTAACTTCATAGTAAAAATGTTTAAAGTTACAGACTAATATAGGATGTGTTGAACTGACCGCTCACCTTTAAACTATCTTGGCTATTCGTTGAACTGTAAATGACACCGCTGAAAGTTCCTGCAACCTTCTTATTCGTTTTGTCGAAGGAAGTTACGATAATAGTTCCGTGGGCGCCCGGATCGAAGTTGCTATAGGCGATGGCGCCTTTCGAATCGCTATAAGTGACCGCTGCGTCTCCGGTTTGCGAGAAAGCAACACTCTGGCCCGTCTTAGCTGTATCAGGAATGAAAACGGTCATTGAAAGGGTATCGCCATTGACTACTTGTTCTCCGGCGATGCCTACGTGTCCTGCGTTATCCAGGGCGACCACCAGGAAGGGCTGAAAGGATTTGGTGCCGATAGTGGCTGACAACTGCGCGGAGGCGCCCGCGGGGCCATTGTTCTTTTTACAGCCGGCGGTAAGTACAACAGTTGAAATAACAATGAGCGAGAGCGTTGAGAGTGCGTTAAACTTGATCTTCATGGTAAGGCTTGGTCTTAATGGTTTAGAATTTGTCTCAGAAAACGTGCCCTGGCCCACTTTATTGCGGACGGGAGCGGGTTCCGGCACTCTTTTTTGCTACCTTTGCGTCCGCAACAAGGGTAATAAATGGTAAAAATTGGCAATATCTCACTGCCCGAATTTCCGCTTTTATTAGCACCCATGGAGGACGTGAGCGATCCGCCTTTTCGGGTTGTTTGTAAGGCTAACGGAGCAGACTTAACCTACACAGAATTCATTTCCAGTGAAAGCCTGGTCAAGGGGGCCATCAAAAGCCGCCGGAAGCTGGACATCTTCGAGACGGAACGGCCGGTGGGCATTCAATTATATGGCGGCGACGAGGAGAGTATGGAGCTGGCTGCAGCAATTGTAAATGTAACCAATCCCGACTTGCTGGACATCAATTTCGGGTGCCCGGTGAAGGGCATTGTACATCGCGGCGCAGGCGCCGGAGTATTAAAGGACATCGACAGGATGGTGCGGCTGACCGAAGCCTGTGTACGTGCTACGCGGCTGCCGGTGACCGTTAAGACAAGGCTGGGATGGGACGAGGATTCTAAAAACATCGAAGAAGTGGCGTTGAGGCTGCAGGACGTAGGAATTCAGGCCCTGGCAATTCATGGCCGGACGCGTTGTCAATTGTATAAAGGAGAGGCCGATTGGACCCTGATCGGTAAGGTAAAGGACAATCCGCGGATAAAGATACCCATCTTTGGAAATGGGGATATCGACAGCCCGCAAAAAGCCCGGGAATATAAAAACAGGTATGGGGTGGACGGGATCATGATAGGCCGGGCGGCTATTGGTTACCCATGGATATTCCGGGAGATACGGCACTACCTGGATACGGGGGAAGTTCTGGCCGGTCCGACGGTGGAGGAGCGAATACTTGTTTGCCGGCAGCATTTAACCGGTGCTTTAACCTGGAATGGGCCGGTACAGGGACTGAAGGAAATGCGGGGACGTTACGCACATTATTTGAAGGGGTTGCCGGATTTCCAGGAATATCAGCGCAAACTGGTGCGATTGTCCGATGCAGACGCTGTGGGTGATCTGCTGGGGGAGATAGAAGACCGATACCGGGGTTATATTCCGGCTACTGAATCGATACGGCTGATGAATTATCATACCCATTGTACCTTGTAACGTGTACAAAACACCCTAACTTTACCCCCCTAAACGTTTAACGTGCATAAAATAGCCAATATTTTCTTCCTGTCTGTCCTGGCCGGTGTAACGGTCCTTGGGCAGCCCAAAACGGTTACAGTCTATACGACCGCTGCTAAAACAGAGCTCCGGTTGACTCAAAACGGCAGCCTCAACTTCTCTTCCTTTCACCAGCCCCTGGAAACAGAACCTTTTGTCCTGGTGGATGCTTCTGTGTCCTTTCAACCGGTCGAAGGCATCGGCGGGGCGCTGACCGATGCTTCGGCGGAGACTTTTGCCAAATTACCAAAGGAAAAACAGCAGGAATTGCTGACGGCCTATTATAACCCTGCTAAAGGTATTGGTTATACCTTGGCCCGGACGAATATTCAAAGCTGTGATTTTTCCAGCGGAACATATAGTTATGTTGAAGACAATGATCCTGCTCTAAAGACTTTTAGCGTGGCGCATGACCAGCAGTACCGGATCCCCCTGATCAAACAGGCCATAACAGCAGCCGGCGGTAGGCTAAAACTCTATGTAAGTCCCTGGAGTCCGCCCGCCTGGATGAAGGACAATAACAGCGTCACTGGCGGCGGCCATCTTAAACCGGAGTTTGACCAGTCCTGGGCCAATTTTTATATAAAATTTATCAGGACTTATGAAGCATTGGGAATTCCTGTCTGGGGGCTGACGGTACAAAACGAACCGATGGCCAAACAGAAATGGGAGTCCTGTATCTATACAGCGGAAGAACAAAGGGACTTTATCAAGAACTATTTAGGCCCCACTTTACAGAAGGCCGGTATGGGCGGCAAGAAACTGATCTGCTGGGACCATAACCGGGACTTGCTTTACCAACAGGCCAGCACTATCCTGGAAGACCCTGCTGCCGCCAAATATATCTGGGGGATAGGTTTTCATTGGTATGAGACCTGGACGGGCGGTCCTATGCTGTTTGATAACCTGAAGCTGGTACATGAAGCTTTCCCGGGGAAGAACCTGATCTTTACGGAAGGTTGCCAGGAGCGTTTTGCGTTTGACAGCCTGCAAAACTGGTCGCTGGGTGAGAAATATGGTTATTCCATGATCAATGATTTCAATAGTGGTGCGACGGGCTGGACAGATTGGAATATCCTGCTGGATGAGAATGGAGGACCGAATCATGTGGGCAATTTCTGTTTTGCCCCGGTACATGCCGATACCCGCAACGGACAGCTGATCTATACCAATGCCTTTTACTATATCGGGCATTTCTCGAAATTCGTACGCCCCGGAGCCCGCCGTATTGCGGTGTCTTCCAACCGGGCGGCGCTGCAAACTACAGCGTTTGTGAACAAAGATGGAAGTATTGTTGTCATTGTGATGAATGACACAGATAAAGCGTGGCCTTATCACTTAATCGTCAATCATGTCGTTTCCGGAGGACAGGCAGCTGTCACTGAAAGTTTGCCACATTCTATTGCCACTCTAATTATCAAATAATGTTATCTGTTACCAGGATAACCCTGCTCGGCGCGATTGTCTCCTGCGTCCTGGAGGGAAAGGTTTATGCACAAAAAGACAAACCGGTCGATGTCTGGCTGACAGATCCGGTTCATAGTATATTTTTTCAGGAGCAGCCACGTGATCTTAACCTGGAAAAGGGCAATGCGTTGCAGGGCCCGGTGATAAAGATCGATGATGGAAAGGGTTTGCAGGAGATGGATGGATTCGGATTTGCATTGACCGGCGGGAGTGCACAGCACATCATCCGGATGAGTCCGGCGGCACGCGGGGCCTTGTTGCGGGAGCTGTTCAGGACGGATAGTAATAATATCGGGACCAGTTACCTGCGCGTGAGTATTGGGGCATCCGATCTGAGCGATCATGTTTTTTCTTATGACGACCTGCCGGCGGGGCAAACGGATACCGTCCTGGAACATTTTAATCTGGGGCCGGACCTGAAAGACCTCGTCCCGGTGTTAAAAGAGATCATCGATATCAATCCGCAGATAAAGATATTGGGGTCGCCCTGGTCGGCTCCGACCTGGATGAAGACCAACCACGATACCCGGGGTGGGAGCCTGCTGCCGCAGTATTATTCCGCGTACGCCAACTACCTGGTAAAATACATTTTGGCCATGCAGGACCAGGGTATTGGCATCGATGCCATTACCGTACAGAATGAGCCTTTGCATCCGGGTAATAATCCCAGCATGTTCATGCCGGCCACGGAACAGGCCGCTTTTATAAAACGCGCCCTGGGTCCTGCTTTTCAACGGGCAAGGCTGGATACGAAGATCATCATCTACGACCACAATGCGGACCGGCCCGATTATCCTATTACCATCCTGAAGGATCCGGATGCGGCGAAATATGTAGATGGTTCGGCATTTCACCTGTATGCGGGAAAGATTGATTCCGTGTCGCTGGTGCATAATGCCTTTCCGGACAAGAACCTTTATTTCACGGAGCAGTGGGTGGGCGCACCGGGAAATTTTAAAAAAGATATCCCCGAGCATATTCAAAAACTGGTAGTTGGGGCGTCTCGCAACTGGTGTAAGACGGTTATCGAGTGGAATCTGGCGGCTAATTCGCAGTGGGAGCCACATACGGACCGGGGAGGATGTGACCGGTGTTTGGGGGCTGTCACCATCGATGGCGACAAAGTAGCGCGTAACCCGGCTTACTATATTATTGCTCATGCGGCCAAGTTTGTGCGGCCCGGTTCGGTCCGGGTGATGACCAATTCGGATGATTCTCTGCCAAATGTGGCCTTCCGGACCCCGGAGAATCAGATAGTCGTGATCGTCCTGAACAATACGGATAGCCAACAGTCTTTTACGATAGAGCATAAGGGAAAGCGAATGCATCCGACGCTGGAGTCGGGAGCCGTAGCCACCTACGTGATAGAGCTTAAATAACCATGACTTCCGGTCTCCTTGTCATCTGTATGGAAGCTTTCGCCCCTGTTAGATCCTGGAATGTGGATTGAGTCTTAATTACGGGATTTATTTGCCTGAGGCTCCTGTACATTTCAGGAGAGATTCTCATATACTTTTTGAATAACCGCGAAAAATAATAAGGGTCTTCGTAACCCAGGCTGGACGCTATGTCTTTCACTTTCATGTTGGAACTATATAACATAAGACATGCTTTCTCCAGCTTAAGCCGGATGAAATACAATAACGGCGACAAGCCGGTGGCCTTCCGGAAAAGGCTTGAAAAATGGGACGCCGACAATTGGCATTTATCCGCCATTTCCTTGATGGTCAATATATCGTTCAACCTGCTTCGCATATAGCTGACGACCTCATTTATCATATCCTCCGGTGTCAGCTGCCTGTCGGCGCCGGATTTATCCGGGAATAAAAAAGTGGCAATGAAATGATAAAGACACAAATTGGCATTGCTCAGGTTCTCGTTGTTATAACCCTTTTCAAGGCTTTGATACATCGTCGTCCATAATTGCAGGCCCTTTTCATTGAACAGTATAGGCCGGGGAGCGTCGTTGAGCCCTATGCTGAAACGGCGATTGAAGATCTGGAGATCATCGCCGCTAAAATGTACCCAGTAGATTGTCCAGGGATCCTTTGCGTCCGCTCCATAACTCACATATTTGCCGGTAGCCGGTAATATGACGAACTCATTGGGACCGATCTCAAAATGTTTGTCCCTGATCTTGTACCAGCCTTTACCCATGACGCAATAGATCAGGATATTATCGGTACATCCGTTCCTTCGTTCCCGGTAGTGAAAGGATGCTTTAGGAAAATACCCGATCTGGGCAACATACAGCCGGCTCAGTACCGGATCAGATGCTATAATATTCTTCCATACGGAGCGGGGCAGGCAGATCTGCTTTTCTCCTTCGAAGCCATCGCGTCTTTTAATCTTGTTCATACGGTATTATTTTACTAGTCCAAGAGGTGAAAACAAAACGAACATCGTTACAACCAAAATAATAAGTGCTGCAGCATACCAATGACGGTGTTTCCAGGGCTGCAGGTTTACCAGGGACATCTGCCGGATTTGGTAGGGGACCGGCATGGGTTTAAATTTGCCGATCGTCAGCATGATCATCGTTGTGGATATAAACAGGATGAACAATACGTGCAGATAATGCAGTCCTGTATTAAAGACGAACTGTGTAAGCGCGTAGGCAGTTACGAAAAAAAGCAACCCGATCCGGGCTGCAACCGGAGGCACTTTTTTTGTCAGAAAGCCAACGCACAATATGGTGAAAACAGGGACACTAAAAAAACTGGAAACCAATTGTATATAGGAGTAAAACCCGCCTTTGAAAAACAGGATGAACGGGGCGATACAAATTCCCATCAGCGCTACGCCGACCTGGAATATTTTGCCGGCTTTCACGAGTTGCCGGTCATCGGCTGTTTTATTCTTTTCTTTTTTCCAGGGACCATAGAGGTTCATGACGAACAAGGTGGCTGAACTGTTCAATCCGGCGTTAAACGTGCTTAACGCAGCTCCGAATATAACAGCCGCAATAAATCCCGACAGCACAGGCGGCATTACGTCTCTGACCAGTCTTGGAAAGACGGCCACTGTACTCTCCATATCCGTGTATAAGTGAACGGCGATCAAGCCGGGGATATTCAGTAAAAGGGGGGATATTAGCTTGCCTGTGCAGGCCAAAGCGAAACCTTTCTGTCCCTCTTTCAGACTTTTTGCAGCCAGCGCCTGCTGCATGATAAATTGCTCCATCCCCCAATAATAGAGGTTGACCAGCAACATGCCTGTAAAAATGGTGGCGAACGGAACCGCGTCTTTCGCCGAGCCAATGGAATTGAGATGAGCCGTCCGGGAGTGTATAACGGTGTGGATACCAGCTTTGACACTCCCATGCCCGAGATATCGAAAACCGTAATAAAGAAGCAAAAGGCCGCCCAGCAACATACCGAACCCCTGCATACTATCGGAGATCGTGATCGCTTTTAAGCCGCCCAGCAAGGTATATGCGCAGCCGACAGCAGCAATGCTGAATACCAATAAACAAATGGCGGCCCAGTGGCTGACCCCCAACATTTCTTTTATTTGGAAAATACTCTCAAAGGCGACTGCGCCGCCGTAAAGCACAGCCGGCACGAGGTTGATAAGATAACCCGCCAAAAAGATCACAGTAACGATCTTTTTGGTTGCCCTGTCAAACCGGACTTCGAGGAAGTCAGGCGTAGTCACCGCCCCTATCTTAAGATAAAAGGGCATGAAAAACTCAGATACGATCAGCATGGCTACAACGGAGCTCATGCCCCATGCCATTACCGTCATGTTATTGATATATACCGACTCATTTTCACCAATGAACTGGTTGGCGCTCATATTGGTAAGAAACAACGCTCCGCCGACCAGCCAGAAATTGAGGCTCCGGCCGGCCATGAAGTAACCGGCGACAGAGTTCACCGTTTGTTTACGCGTCTTTTGCCAGGAAATTATTGCAACAAGGATCGTAAAGAAAATGAAACTTATGGTGATGGCAGTTTGCATATCGTACAATCAAATGGAATTTCTTCGTATCAGGACCGTAGGTATCACTTCCCGGATCTTTTCGCGGGTAAGCACAAATGCAGCCGCCTTCTTCGCCATTAGCTTGAAATCGGTGGAATAGGTGGTAATGCCATCACAAATGATCTCTTTAACGACATCGTCGTTATGCGAGAGAATACCCACGTCTTTGCCAAGCACGAGCTTTTTTTCCCGGCAGTCCCTTAACATCTCCCATAGCTCCGAGTTATTGATCGTATAATAGACCTTACCCTTCTCTATGGAACCAGGTATATATTCCGGCCGGATAGAACCTTTGATCCTGTAATTCCGGACGAATTTTTTGAAAGCCCTTACAATTTCGAGCGGCATATCCGATGAGGGGCGATGATAAAGCACCATTTCTCCAAAACCGGCAATGGTGTCGGCCAATGCCTGAAATGCCTGGTAGGAAGCATTCTCGAATTCCTGGACGACATAAGAAAAGTCACCGGCCATTGGCTCGAACCGGTCGATCATTAAGAACTTGTCGGGTGGAAGCGTTTCCAGGATACCTGCCGTTCTGGAGTGGGGGATCGGAGCAATGACATACATACCATATTTCCCCCTGATACCCGCAACGGTATTCTCAAAAACGGCTATATTATTGTGATGAAAAAAAACATCGATGTGAACGGCATTACCCAGTTCGGAGTGAAAAACCTTGTAGAATGTCTCCTGAAAGGAATCGAAGGCATAGAGAAGTAAGGCTATTTTAACCTGCTGATCGGAGTCTGCATAGGAAACAAAAAAACCCAGCCGGTGCTTGGCTTCTACAATACCTCTGCCGGTCAGCTCTTTATACCCTTTGGTAATCGTTTTCCTTGCGAATCCGATTTCCTTGACCATATTATTTACCGAGGGCAGAATATCTCCTTTTTCGACGACCTTTCCTTTTATAGCGTTGATTATGCCCTGCACCAGCTGTTCATGCTTGGAAAGTCCCGGGGTACCTTCCAGTTCGATTATCTGGTTGTAAATTCCTTTCATTGGCAAATGGGCTATGCTATGCTATGCTACAAAAATAGAAAATCAAACCAATTAAACAAATATTTGCCGGCTAAAAAAAAGCGCGGCACTCCCCGGGGTGTCGCGCTTTTTCAGTATTTCTGCCTTTCCGGCTAGGGCTGATCCCACCAGACACGATCGACAAGTGCAGCCGATTGCTGAGGCTGGGAGTTGGCATTGATCTCGCTTTGCGGATAAATCAGCCTGCGCGGGATAGCCGGCGCTTGCGCATTGGGTACGATGGTGAGACGGGGGAAGCCCGTTCTGCGCCAGTCGACAAAGTTTTCCGGCGAGAGAAAGTCGGCGATCTTTTTCTCCTGCATGATCAGTTCGAGAGAGTTGCCGGCGGTGAGGGTACCGCGGGCAGCCAGGTAGGTCGTGATATCGCTGCTGGCTACGCCCAGCTTGTTCATATGGGTGGTGATACCGGCAGTGTAAAAGGGTTGGGCCGCTGCAAAACCGGTCTGTAGAAGGCTGGCTTCCGCCTGGATGAACTGAACTTCCGTGTAGGGCATGATGTATTCGGCCGAGTTGACGCCGCAATAGGCGGCGCCCAGCAGGGAATAGTCATTCAGGTTGCCAATGGTTGGAGTGCCGATGGCCCGCCCATTGTACAGGCCGGTGTTCTTGGCCTTTGCGATCAGGAAGGGAAGCCGCGGGTCGCTGCGGGTCTTCAGGGTATCGACGATGGCCGAAGAGGCAGACAGGGTCGATAGGGGTTGCATGTTGACATACCAGATATTTTGAGAGGTCGAGCCGCCAGGATAGACAAATTTCCATTCGTCGGCAATACCGGTCATGCCATTTTGCAGGGCCGTCAGCGCCAGTCCGGCCTGTGTGGCGGCATTGTGCCCCGGCGCCTTGGTCAGGTGCATATAATACCGCGCTTTGAGACTATAGGCCAATTTTCTCCATTTCGTCATATCCCCTGAGTAATAATAGTCGTCAGCTCCCACTTTCAGCCCGGTTTTTTTATCAATGTCCGTGACGGCCTTGTCGAGAAGGGCTTGCGCAGTATCGTAAATAGAAGCCTGTGAGTCGTAGGTGGGAGTCAGGTTAGAAGACCCGCCCAGGGATTTGGACCAGGGGATATCGCCCCAGAGGTCGGTGGCGAATGCCAGCGTATAGGCCGTGAGGATCTCGGAGATAGCGGTATAGTTGCTATTGCCATTGGCCGTACTCTGCTGGCGTAGTATCTTCAGGTTCTCCAGGCAGGTAGTATAAACAGTTCCCCAGCTGGAGTTGATATTGGTATTGACAAAATAATAGGTGCCATAGTTGAGCGCCACCTGGTTGTAGCAGATCATCTGCATGAAATGGTTGGTATAGGTGGCAGCAGTGCCTTCGCCGCCGGCTGCAACGCCATTGGCGATGTTGACTTCGATGGGCGCCAGCAGGATCTTCTCCTGAACGCTGGTCGGATTATTCGGGTCCTGGTTGACATCCACGAACTTCTTGCAGCCTGTGGCCACGAAAAGGACGAGGACACCGGTATAAAGCGTTATTTTTTTCATGATTAGTTTTTTATTTGAATACCACATTCAGTGTCACGTTGAAAGACCTCGAAGTTGGAACGGTATTGCCGTATACCCCTTGCGAGCCATTGCCGGTGCCATAACTGCTGACCTCCGGATCCGAACCGGTAAAATGCGGCGCGTGAATGAACAGGTTTCTGCCCGTGACCGTCAGGCTGGCGGCGGTGAAAGGCCCTTTAGCCAACAGCGGGGCGGGTAATTTATAACCAATAGAGGCTGTACGCAATTTCAGGTAGGTACCGTCCTGTATGGCTGCTTCGTAAATGGTATTCAAACGCTGGTAATAGTCTTCCGCATGAACCAGCTTGGTATTGGACTTGTTCGTACTGGCTACTATTCCTTTTACGACCAGGTCCTGACGGTTCTCCGTCACTTTGGGCGTGCCGTAGAAGAAACCGTAGCGCTCGTCGGAATTGAGGATATCACCGCCTTTCCGATAGTCAAGGAAGAAGCTGAAAGTAAAATTTTTATAGTAGAACGAGTTATTCATGCCTGCCAGGAAGTCCGGCTGTAGGTTGCCGATCACGACGTTGCCGCTGCTGATCTTGGGCAGGCCGGCGTCGTCGACGAGTACCTGGTGGGTAGCGGGATCGCGGGCATAGCCATAATTGTAGAATATGCCATAGGGTTGACCGGTAAAGGCCCAGGTCTGACCGATCTGCAGCTGTTGGGTGCCGCCGAATATCTTCGTCACCTTGTTGCGGATGCGGGTGTAATTAAGCGTTAAATCCCAGCCGAATGTTTTGCCTTTGAAGGGGCTGATATTCAACAGGGCTTCTACGCCCTTATTCGTCATATCGGCTGCGTTGATCGTCGTAGAGTTAAACCCCGTCGATGGTGCAATGGGGACATTCTGGGTGAGCAGATTCTTGTGATGCCTGTCGAAATAGCTGACTTCAAAGCCTATGCGGTTGTGCAGGAAATTCATTTCGAGGCCCACTTCGCTTTCCTTCGTGACTTCGTTAGTCAGGTTGGGATTACCCAGGGTCGTGCTCTGCAGGAAGCCGGAGTTGCCGCCGTAGGGGAAGTTGGGGTTGGTGGCCAGCACAAAGGGAGTGCTGAGGGAATAGGCGCTGACGTTGTCATTGCCCACGCTGGAATAGGAAGCGCGTAATTTACCAAAGCTGATCGCGGGTACTTTCAGCAGCTCGGAAAAAATAAAACCTGCAGAAGCAGAGCCATAAGGATAGAAATTCTTGTTGGTCGACAGTACGGAAGAACCGTCATAGCGGCCGGTAAAGGAAAGATTCAGGAATCTTTTATAGTCTAAATTAGCCTGGGCATAGAACCCAAGCTTCCGGGTACGGGTATAAAATTCCTTACCGACGATGGTCGATCCGTTGGTGACATTGTCGAATCCGGTGATGGAAGTACCGGTGCCGGTGAGCTGGTGCGTTTGGGAATAGACCGTGTTGATGTTGTTACCCAAAATAAAACTTACATCAAAGTTGCCAAACTGATGCTGGGCCTGGCCGATCAGGTCATTGTTGAACTGGCGGTAGTTCGAGCTCAGCTGCGAGATGGTCCCGACCGTGTTAAGGGCAGTGCTGGGCGCTTCGTAGTAATCGGTCTGCTGCCCATAGCTGTCTGCACCGGCCCTTTCCGTAAAGGTCAGCCAGGTTAAGGGCTTATAAGCGATGGTCAGCACGGGGATGAAACGGCTGATCTTATCGTTGTTGTAAACATTGTACAGGTCCCAGTAGGGATTGTTGCGGGAAAGCCGGAATACCCGCTGGTTACCGACGGAATCCAGGTAGGGAAGGGGGTTCCAGGTGGAAGGCGCGGTATATACCGTCCATAAAGGGTCGGTCAGGTCATACCCTTCGGGAATGGAATGCGTATTGGAAAGGGTATAGGTCAGCTGAAAAGTGGTGGTGATCTGGTCGGTGATCTTGTTGCCGAACTTGGCAAACAGGGCGTTGCGTTTGTAATCCGTGGTAGGGACCGTACCTTTCTGATCGAGGTTGGAATACGAGAAGAAGTAGCTGGACTTTTCATTCCCGCCACCTACGCTGATGGTATTGGTAAAACTGCGGCCTGTGGTAAAAAAAGCCTTCATCGGGTTCTTATAATATTTCAATAAACCAACACTTCTCAGGCTGTCGACGGTAGGCCCCCAGACGGCGCTGGTCTTTTGGGTTTCACCGTCTGCATAGTTCCCCCGGTCACCAAGGGCATATTTTGTCTGTATCTGGGGGAGTATCGGGTTCTCAAAAGAATACTGGCTGCTGAATGCAACCTTTGGTTTGGAATTGAATGCCCCGCCTTTGGTCGTAATGACGACTACGCCGCGGGCGGCATTCGAACCATACAAGGCGGAAGCGGCCGAACCTTTGAGGACGTTGATACTTTCAATTGTCGCCGGATCGATGTCGGAGAGGCGGCTGGTGCCGCCAACGGCCGTATTGGAAGCTACACCGGCAGCATTCCCCGATTGGCTGTTGTTGATGGGTACTCCATCCAAAATGATAAGCGCTTCGTTATTTCCCAGCAGCGAACTATTACCGCGGATGACGATACGGGAGCTGGCGCCGGGCTGACCGCTGGAAGAGGTGATCTGGACACCGGAAACTTTACCGGCGAGTGCGTTGAGAATGCCGGTTTCTTTTGTAGCAGCAATGGCTTCCCCTTTCACTTGTTGGGTACTATAGGTAAGCCGGCTTTTGTCCCGGCGGATGCCGAGCGCCGTAACCACGACTTCATTAAGAGCGCTGCTCCTGCCCTTCATGTGAATGTCCAGGCTGCTCTTGTTGTTTACCGGAATCTCCTGCGCTTCGAGTCCTACTCCGGTGATCACCAGGGTGGCGCCGGGTTTTACCGCGAGACTGAATCTCCCTTCGGCGTCGGTGGCGGTGCCTCTTCTACCGCCCTTTTCGCGGACAGTAGCGCCGTTGACCGGACTACCGGTTTCGTCGAGGACCTTACCGGTGATCTTTTCTGTCTGTGCCAGGGCGGGCGTAACGGCCAGGCCCAGTAGCACCGCTGCCAGCAGCAGCCATCGTGGAAAAGCCGGTAACAGGCAGCTGTGGTGTTTTGGTTGGTTCATACCTTTTCTATTTTGGTTGTTGTTTTGGCTAGAGAGTACCGTTATCGTAAAAGCGCCATTTTGTTGTAAAGTCTTTTTCGAGCGGTTGTTTGATCAGGATGGCCCTTATCATCTCTACCGGCATGGCGTTGAGATGCAGGATGGCGTCGTGATATTGTTTGAATGTCATTTTACCACCGTCGACCAATTCTTTTTTCAGGGCATAGAACTGCCGCCCGCCGGTGAGGTATGCCAACTGGTATAAAGGCGGATAATGTGTTTCAAAGGACCGGCGTACTTCCCCGGCTGCATTGGCTCTCTCGTGGCCGACGCGACCGACCAGGAAGTCGATGCATTGCCGGGGTATCCATTTGCCCAGGTGATAGTTGAGCGAAAAGATGATCCGGGCACAGCGATGCATGTGCCAGAATAAAAACCCGATGCGGTCCTCCGGGGTCTTTGGAAATTTCAGGTCCCAGAGAATAAGCTCCCAATAGAGGGACCAGCCTTCTGTCCAGAAGCCGGAGCCGAAATTGCGATAGGTACGATAACGGCCATTCATAAAAGCCTGCAGGTTGTGACCGGCAATCAGCTCATGGTGTACGGTGGCCATGGAAAAATGAGGGTTATTCCCCCGCATGCTCATCAGGCGGTCGTCCTCTTCCATGGTATTGGTTGGATAAGAAATGCTGATCTCGTTGCCTCCCGTGAAGAAAGGATTGACCAGCTGACGTTCGGGTGTCATCATGATCATGCCCCAGGTCTCCAGGGCCAGCGGGGGAATGGTGATGAGATCGTGTTTTTGTAAGAAATCAACAGATTGATTAAATAGTCCAAGGATCATTTCCGGCTGCTGACCGGCAGGGACATAGGAATTCTTTACTTTTTCCAGGGCCCCTTTCCAATTGTCGCCGAAACCCATTTCCCGGGAAGCTTTCAACATCTCCTGGTCACACCAGGCGAATTCTTTATTGGCGATATCGATCAGCTCTTCAGGAGTATAAGGGATCATTTCGTATTTCAATTGCCGCATCAGCTCGCTACGGCCGGCGGGATGGCCGGCGATGCCGCTTTTATCCGGTACGGCAAGGCTCTTGTTTTTATCCCTGAACTCACCCGCATAGGCAGACAGCATTTCGTCCAGCTCTTTATAGGGCTTCGGCATCCACCAGGTGAAAAGGGGATCGTATCCGTTGTAAAACTCATAAATGCTGGTGATGGCCCTTTTGAGGTCACTGACCACCTGGCCGGCTTCATAGAGAGCGTCCGTACCCAGGGTAGTGTCGGTCCTGATCTTGTTTTTGAGCGCTGTTATTTGTTTGGAATAGTCGAACCAATTTTTTGCCAGAAGCTCTGCACCGGGAACATGCCCGCGACGGCGTAGCTTTTCCATGGCATAAATGGAATCAGCAAAAGGGAACCAGCCTTTGACGGCATTATATTGAGCGGCTTCGTCAGCGGAGAGTTGGAGTTTTCCGGTCAGTTCTCTTTTAAAGAGGATATAGTCGACCTTACATTCCTGTGGCAGGCTTTTAAAATCCGTATGTTCCAGCTTATCGAGATATTCGTGATAGAGGGCATCCAGGCGGGCTTTTTTTTCCGGCGAGCCTCCTTCCGTCGGAGTAAAATTTCCTGTATTTCTGCCGCCATAAAAACTGCTGGTATAAAAACGGACGACGGCCCGAATATCTGCATTATAGGTTTCGATGAGATGCGGCATTTCCTGGCAGGGCACATAGGGATCGGAAGAAATTTGGGCGGTGCTTTTTGTCAATACAAAAAATAAGGGCAAAAGAACTCCATAGAAACGTCGAAGACAATTTCTCATACCATGTAATTGTTGGTTAAAGCAGTGTTTGATCAAATATAACCACGGTTATACGAAGGGGATGTATATGAATTAATCAATACTTTACCAATTTTAACTAAAGGGTTTTATTTTTTTATCCATACGATGGAAGCAGGCGCTTTATTGATGTATTGAGGCGGCTCATTCGGCCGGGTAGGTTGAAGAACCTGTTGAGCTTCGGGTGTTGTTGTTGCCGGGATACGATTGAGCCGGGCATAGTTGGGTATAGCTAAAAGAGGAGAGCCATCGGCCCAGCTGCCTTTGATGGTCATCACTCCATGGAGGAAGTCGTTGTTCCATTCCAGCTTCAGGGGACTGTTCCCGATGGACTGGGTAATGTCCTGGTGGTCGGCTGTTTCGACATTGTACAGGAGTGGCCCATAGCGCAGTGCAACACGGCCACGGTCGGCTTCGATTTTTTCGTCGGCGGTGACCTGTTGTATTTTCATGGGCAGTTCGAGGTCGATCTTGTCTCCTTTTTTCCAGGTTCTGCGAATGATGGCATACCCGTGTTCGACAACAGGGGTGACTGTTTTTCCGTTGACCGAAAGCGAGACGAGTCCGCTGACTTCCGGAATGGGTTTATAGAGCTCGCTCGTAGTGCGATTGGGTACCCGGACATAAACGGAAAATGTTTTGGATACGGTCGGGTTGACGGTCATGGTTACCCTTCCACTCCAGGGATAGTCGGTCTTTTGTACCATTTCCACATCAGTGCCGGCGACTTTTTCCACCTTGATGGTACTGCCGACAAAGAGGTTCACATAGAGCCCATCGTCTCCACGGACATAGGTCCAGGTCGGCATCATCAACAGGGTGCGTGGAATGTTCCCGACACAGCAGGGGCAGACATGCCATTCGTAACGCGGCTGGGAAGACGCCAGTGCATTGGTATACAGGAAATCCTTTCCATCCAGGGCCAGGGAGCCCAGCAGCGCGTTGTACATGGTTTCTTCATACAGATCCGCATATTTCGCATCGTGGTAAGCCAGGTTCATCTTGTATTCGAAGAAAATGAGGCCGCAGCTGGAACAGGATTCGCAATAAGCATTGTTGCGCAGCGAATAGTCGGGGCCAAAACCTTCGGATGTTTCACCGCTGCCGATGCCGCCCGTGATATAATATTTCCGGTTGACCATATTATCCCAGAGTGAAAGCACGGCGCTTTGGTAGTCAACGTCATTCATTTCCGCGGCTATATCGGCCATCCCGGAATAGGTATAGGTGGCGCGTACGGCATGTCCTACGGCCTCGTATTGCTGTTGCACGGGGACATGGCTCTGGTCGTATTCGCTGCCATTTTTACGATTGTCCAACAAAAATTTGGCAAGACGGATATAACTATCCCCACGTCCGTGGCCTTCCATATCGTTGACAAAACGGCCAAAGCGGACAAGGGCCTGTTCCATTTCCTGGTGGCCGTCGTACCAGGCTATCTTCCCGGGGCCGATGTTGGCCACCCAGCAGTCGGCGAGTTTTTTGGCAGCATTATAGAGCCGTTTGTCTTTCCCTTCCGTTAGCGTATAATGATTGATAGCCGATTCGATGAAATAACCGGAGACGTATCCTTCGTGGTTGCCCCGGCCTTCGGAAGACCAGCGATGGTGCCAGCGGCTGGTATCGCGCAAGGTATAAGCCGTCTGCAGATAGCCATCGGGCTCCTGTGCCGCAAGGACGATGGGTATCCACCGTTCGAGGGTCGCCTTCATTTTATCCTGTGCGCTGATGATCTCCGCGTCACCTTTCGGGTCGACCATAAGCGCTTCGCACATCGCTTCCACGGTTTGATGTATCCAGGCATTGGAGAAGACATATCCTTTATGTTTGCCATGGGGTTCGCCTTTTAGCGCCTTTGCTGCTTCGATAAAATTGTCAAGACCGCCTTCGCCGGTGGAGAGATCGGTTCGCTCGCACTGTGTTATACAATAAGGGATCCAGTTGACGATAATAGACCTGGCGCGATCGTTCCAGAGCTTGCTGTCAATCGTGTAGTGTTTCGTATAAACAACGTCCAGCCTTTTAGCCGGAGGGCGTGTGACGACCTTTACCGTAAGAGGAGAGGTGCTTTGGAGATTACCCTGCCAGGCGGTGAAAAGAAGAGTATAGGTACCGGCAGCGGAGAAGGTGGCTGTTCCTTCTTTGGCGGCCGCGTCGCTGAAAACAACGTCTCCGGGGCCTGCCGCTTTTGTCCAGGCCGTGCGGGTGATGGGATGTACGCTTCGGATGTCAGGAGAAAGATAGGTTTTCCCGTCCTGCATGACGTCCCGGTCGTCGCCTGCAGCAACGATGGCAGCGATGGACGGAGAATGTTCGGATTCATCCACTTTCCATTCTACGAGTGTAGAGGTAAACCTGTCGCTGGAATCCATGACCAGGCGAAGACGGATGGTGTTGACCTCGTCGAAGCTGGTGATATTATATTGGTTATTTTGAAGCCCAAGTCCGTCCGGATGCAACACAGGCCTGAAAGCGCTTCCATCCCAGTATTCAATATGATAAGCGCCGGGGAGAGGGGCATGGTTCGTATAGTCCCACCAGTAAACAGCTATCCGGTGCGTGCTAACGGGTTGCTTCCATTCGTATTGAACCCATTGATTGGCAAACCGGGGTTGTGGACGCAGAAAACGTGAATTACCCGGAGGGGTAGGAGTAAGGCCATCATTAAGCGTGGTGATGATATAATCTGTACGACCCGACCCGGTAGCCGTTGCGACCACGGCAAGGTTGCCTTCCCCCGGGGCGGGATCGGGTTTGGTCCCGCCGGCGGACTGAGCTTTTACAGTGGCCGGCGCGGTGACAAAAAGGTAAAAAAGGGCAAGCAATGTTGGGAAACAGTGGCGTTTCATAATAAATAGATGATTAGTGTACGTACTAAAAGTACAACGCCCGGGGAAAAAGGGCTTGTCATTTCTTGACTTAATCCAATCTGATTTTACCCGTAATTCTGACATTTAATGCCGGCAGGTTAGTCGGGAGGGGCGCCCGCGGTCAGTGGGGACGGGCGCCCGCGGTTAGCCGGGGATGCGCAAAGCCAGTAGGTCCCCCAGGGTGCAGGCCGTCCGGATCAGGTTGGCTTCCGTGTCGGCGATGGCTTGTGGCAGCGGGGAGGGTTGATTGCCGATAGCCAATAGGGCATCAAAATAGTGTACAAGGGCGGGATCTGTTTGCAGGGGAATTTTTCCGGCAAGGCCGATCACAGGGATATGGTAACTGCGGGCCAGCCGGGCGACGGCAAAAGGGCCTTTTCCCTGCAGGGTCTGTGCATCGATGCTACCTTCGCCCGTGATGACGAGATCGGCTTTTTGAAGGCTATCCGAAAAACCTGTCAATTGAAGAAAATAATCGGCGCCATTGACGAGCTGGGCATCGAGCAGGGCCCAACAGCCTGCAGCTGTACCGCCGGCGGCGCCGCCGTGTAAAATGCTGCCCATGTCTTTTCCTGTTGTGGCGAGAACGATCCCGCAAAAACGGGTTAGACCGGCCTCAAGCTGCTGCACCATTTCAGGGGTAGCGCCTTTCTGAGGGCCAAAGATGGCGGCCGCTCCGTCTTCACCGAGTAAAGGATTGTCTACGTCGCAAAGGATGGTCAGCCGCGACTTTTGCAAGAGTGGGTTTAGGTCCCCGAGGTCGATGGAATCGAGGTCGATCAGCTGGTCGGGTGTGGGAGGCAGCGCCCGCCCCTCTGCGTCAAGGAAACGGACACCGAGTGCATGGAGTATACCTATACCACCGTCTACCGTCGCGGAGCCCCCTACGGCCAGGAGTATTTGACGGGCGCCGCGCTCCAGCGCTGCGAGTATCATTTGACCGGTACCGGTAGAATTCGAGAGAAGAGGATTTAGCTCCCCGGTATCCAGCAGCCGCAGACCGGAAGCTGCCGCCATTTCGATGATGGCGGTGGAATCAGCAAGACCAAAAGGCGCGGTGATGGGTCGGCCAAGCGAGTCCTGCGTTTGTACGTTTATTCTATGGGCTCCTAATTTATCGATAAGCAATTCGCCGGTGCCGTCACCTCCATCACCGATAGGGAAACATTCACAGGTGCAGGGAAGGCGGCTTTGCCCCAGACCCTTCCGGATGGCCCCGGCCGCGGCGGCAGCCGTGAGACTGTTTTTAAATGCATTGGGAGCGATAACAATAAACATGCGTATCAGGAAAGTATTCGTGATAAAATATAAACCGTCAGATAAGCCGTCAAACCCATAAAACCGGAAGCCAGTGTATAGACCTTTAACATGGTTTTCATATCCAGCCCGGAGAATCGGGTTATCACCCAAAAATAAGCATCATTGGCATGGGAAAACACCATTGAACCTGCGCCCATCGACAGGACGCAAAGCAGGGGGCCATTACCTGAAGCCAGTCCCAGGGCCGGCAGTAAGGGCTTGACGATGGAGGCCGCAGTGATGATAGCGACGGTAGATGATCCCTGGGCTGTTTTCAGCATGAAGGTTAATAAAAAGGGAAAGAGGATGCCCAGGGAAGCCAGCGGAAGAACAGCGCTCAGCTGGTCGCCCACCCGGGTTGCAGCCAGTATGGCGCCAAACGCGCCGCCTGCACCGATGATCACCAGGATACTGCCGGCCTTGTCTACGGCATCGCCGAGCAGGGCTCCAAGAGATACCTTCGTCCAGCCACGAGATACCTTCGTCCGGCCACGGCCGCCGGTAAAGGCCATGAGTATACCTATGAGAAGGGCAATGACGGGGTCCCCCAGCGAAAGGAGAATGGACAGGCCGGGTATGGACCCGGTTAACTCAATGGAAAAGAATGATTTTAGCGCAATCAGGACGATGGGGGTTGCAACAGGAAGAAAGGATAGAAAGACGCCGGGGCCGCTGTGTTTTTCGGGGACCTCATCCGGTGTTGCCTGCAACACAGCAGTACCGCGCCCGGCATAGCGGGCCCAAAGATAACCAGCCGTTGCAGCGGGAATGGCCACAAGAATGCCAAAGAGGATCAGGCGGCCGAATTCAACGCCGATAGTACCGGCGGCCGCTGCGGCGCCGGGATGTGGCGGAAGAAGGCAGTGAACGGCAAGAAGACTGGTAGCCAGGGACACGGACATTATCGCCATCGGAGTGTGGCTTCGGCCGGCAATGCTTTTATTGAGACCGCTGAGTACAATAAAACCCGAGTCGCAAAAGATGGGCAGTCCTACGATAAAACCCGTCAGGCTCATGGCGAGCGGAGCACGTCGTTCGCCTGCTTTCTTTAGAATATAATTAGCCATGACCCGGGTGCGGCCGGTATGTTCCAGCAAGACACCCAATGTCGTGCCGAGGACGATGATAAACCCAAGCGACTTCATAATATTCCCAAAGCCGTCTTTAGCGATGGTGATGACATTTTCAGGGCTGAGTCCTACTCCCAGTCCTACCACTCCGCAGGAGAGAAGCAGGGCGAAAAAGGCATGCACCTTGTACCGCGTCGTCAGTACAACGATCAGTGTTATACCCGCCAGCAGACCAATCAGGGATTGTATAAAAGAGGGTGACATCATATAGGGCGATAAGATAGAATATTTGCACCGGATTTTCTACCCTGCCGGCAAAAGGTTAATTTGTCCCATATATTCAATGACATGAAACTAGGTTTTATTGGTATCGGGAAGATAGCTTCGGCCATAGTGGAAGGATTATCCACGTCGGAGGCAAAGGGGATCGAGATATTTTTGTCGCCACGCAATGAAGAGACTTCGGTTTATCTGGCCGGTAAGTACTCCCTTGTCCGTCGTTTAGCGAGTAACCAGGAAGTGCTGGACAGCAGTGATATTGTAGTCATAGCCTTGCGGCCGGCAGTAGTCGTAGACGAATTGAAGACCCTGGCCTTCCAGCCCCGGCATACAGTGGTATCACTCGTCCCACAGCTGAAATATGCTGATCTCTCCGCTGTTGTACAGCCAGCGGGCGCGATTTGCCGGGCCATCCCTTTACCAACAGTCATGGAACACAATTGCCCGATACCGTTGTTCCGGGCGCCGGAATCAGTGGTCAGCTTATTTGGCTTTATCGGTCAGCCTTTACGGGTGGCGGGTGAAGGGCAGTTACATGCAATATGGACCCTTACGGGATTGATCACCCCGTTTTATGAATTACTGGGCGAGCTGAGTAGTTGGACGGCAGGACATGGGGTAGAAGAGGGAGTGGCGAATACCTATATCGCCGATCTTTTTCAGTCGCTATCTTATATGGCGCAGCGGGCAGAACAGATCAATTTTGATGAGCTGGCGTCGCATGCGGCAACACCGAATGGGATGAATGAGCAGGCGGGGAAAGAGATCCGGGAGAAGGGCGCGCACGCTGTGTGGAAGGAAGCCGCAGAAAGGCTGCTGGAGCGGTTCAGGTAGCTACCAGGGCGGTTCAGGTAGATCTTTGCGTTATTTTTTTCCGGTGCTGCTGTCCCCAGCTTATCATTTCATCGACGACGGGTTGAAGGGTGAAACTATAGCGGGTAAGCGTATATTCGACGGTGATGGGATAGGTGTCGTGGACGGTGCGCAGGATGAGCTTGTTGGCTTCGAGGTCTTTTAATTCTTTAGAGAGCACGCGTGTCGTTATCCTGGGGATGCAGCGCTGTAAGTCGCGAAAACGGCTGGTGCCGTCATACATGGCCATGAGGATAGGCAGTTTCCATTTTCCGCTGATAACATAAAGGGTGTCCTGGACGTACTTGATCTTGTCGGTCATCGACAGGGGTTTATTATTTTTTGAGCCTTTGGCGGCTTTCGCGGTTGGAGAGGTGGCACTGCGCATGTGGTATACTTTAGGTTATCGATATCAAATGTATACCAAATCTAAGGTAGTTTTGTCTTTCAAACAGAGGAAAATGAAAGACAAGATCATATTGATCACCGGTGCAACTTCGGGTATCGGCAAGGCGGCAGCACTGGCCCTGGCTAAACAGGGCGCCCACCTTATTTTGCATGGGCGGGAGGGCCGGAAGGCGAATGCGACAAAACAGGAGATCGTAAGCCAAACGGGGAATACGGCGGTTGATGTTGTGTTGGCCGACTTGTCGCTACTGGCGGAAACACGACGACTAGCGAAGGAATTGCTGCAAAGATATCCGCGGCTGGATGTACTGATCAACAATGCCGGAGTGATGATGGGCCGGCAGCGGGAAGTGACGGCGGAGGGGTACGAGGTGACGCTTGCGGTGAATTTCCTGACACCGGTGTTGCTGACAGCCTTGTTACTGCCGCTATTACAAAAAAGCCCGGAAGGACGGATCATTAATGTCGCCTCTTCGGCACATAAACAGTCGGCACGAACAGACTTTTTGGATTGGCAGCTGGAGCACGGATATAACCCGATGCGGGCCTATGGAAATGCCAAATTGTTTTTGATATTGGCGACGCAGCGGATGGCGAAAATGGGTCTTCCCGTTACTGTCAATACCATGCATCCCGGAGCAGTGGCCTCAAATTTTTCGGTGGGGAGCGATCTGGGTCCGGTGTTAAAGGTCTTAGGCAAATTGGTGCGACGTTTCTTTCGGACGCCGGAACAGGGGGCTGATACCGGAAGCCGGCAAAAGTGGGGAAGAAGTATAATACGGAAGAGAACGAGCGTCGGGTATGGGATTATTGGCTAAAACTGAACACAACATATATCGAAAGTTTACGGTCGGAATAAAAAAAGAGAGCGGCGACGGCCGCTCTCTTTTTTGGGTTGATATCAGGGAACCATTATCTGCTGGACCGTCGATCCGCCTGAAGGCTTGATCAATTCCAGCATATAATTACCCGGGGTGAGCTTGTGATTCAGCGTGATCGTATAGGTCGAAACCCCGCTGCCAAGGGTAAGGTCTGTCGTGTACACCGGCTGGTTGAGATAGTTGATCAGGCGTACATGATACTTACCGGCAGGCTGGCCCGCGAACTGCAGGTTTATCTGCTGGCCGGTAACCGGGTTCGGATAAACAACCAGGCTGCTAAGACTCTTCGCAGCAGTGGCGCCCGAAACGACGAAATTCACATAGTTAATGTTGTATCCGCCCGTTTCTTCTACTATTCGCATCGTATGGATCCCGGTAGTGAGACCGGGAGTCGTAGCATTGACGGTCTGGTAAACCTGCCAGTTGCCGGTGTTGGGAACAACGATGGTACCTGAGATGTTTACCCCGTCCATTTCGATGTGCAATTGTCCACCGCCACCGGGAGAAGAAAGCCGCGCCTGTATCGTGTATACACCGGCTGTAGTCACGTTGACCGTATAATTCATCCATTCGCCGGCAGCTGTCCAGCCGACGTCGTAACCACCTTCACTGCAAGCCTCTATGTCTACGCCTTCTGTCGGCCGGTACTGACCGCCGTTGTTGGCGGGATCACTATCGGAATAGGCCAGGCCCGGGCCGCCGTTGTCGAAGTTTTCCGCTTCTATCTTACCCGGGATGTTGGCAGGTGTGCCGCCAAATGCAGAAGAGCCGCCTATGACGGCAACGGTATCGCTTGCGCTGACGCCAGGGGCATCTAAAGAAGTAACCTGGATGACAGCGGTACCAGCGCCTACTGCTTTTATCAGACCGGTAGAATCCACTGTCACCGCAGCCGGGTTAGAAGATGTCCAGCTAACAGCCCTGTTGGTTGCATTGGCCGGGGTGATAGCAGCCGTCAGACGCCTGGTGGAGTCCAGGTTGAGGGAGCTGACTTTTGGTGTAATAACAACACCGGTCACGTTTACTTTACCCCATGTATAGAACTCGTGGATGGACCACCAGTTGCCCTGTGAGGCGGTCTGTACTATTTTGACATACCTGGCTGCCTGGTCCTGGAAGAGGATCAGGGTCATACCGGGAGAGCCGGCGCCGGCAGCCACGGGACCCGTGAAGCTGGTGCTGTCGTTGGACAAATATACCTGGTAGCCGATGGGCGAATCGCCGGGAGATGGAGAGGCATCCAGGACGATTTGATGGATGGTATTAACGGTCTTCATATCTACTATGAAATACATGCCGGGCGCCTGTGAGGCGCCGCTGGTCCACCGGGTGGTAATATTGCTGTCCAGGGCTGCCTGCGCGGTGCTGCTATTGTTGGAAGCCGTCGCTGTCCATCCATGACGGTCCATAGCCCCGGCCGTAGATACCGACCAGCTATTGCCCAGGTTGTTCACCCACAGCGCTGCATTGCCGGGATGGATGTTCGAACTGTCGATGACAGAAGAGCGGGCTGACAGATGTGGCTCTGCCCCGGTGTTGAGGATGGAACCGGTAGGCCATACAAAAGAGTTGTGCAGGTTGATCGCGCCGGACTGTACATTACCCCAGTGCTGCTGTCCGGGTTGGTTGAAATTGGCGGTCTGGAAATTGAGGGTGCCGCCATTCAGCGACAGCCCATTGTAGGGATTGCCCCAGAAATCTGCGCTGTAGAGATTGGCCTGGCGGCTGAAGCCGGAGTTGGTAACGATGTAATTGTTACCGCTGTCACCGAGGCTGACGATCTGCGAATTGATGAGATCGAAACCACCCGTGCCCATGCCTTCATAGCTGAGGCTATGCCGGCTGCCATCGATGCCCAAACCAAGGCTGGTGCCGGAAGGACCTGTGCCTTCAGAAAGAAGGCGCAGGCCGTAAAGTGCGCCATAGACGAAATCATTGTATAGTATCTCACTCTGGCAATTACCCAATTCCATCCAGTTGACGTGGTCGTAGTCATATGGATAGGTTGCTCCGCCGATGGAGTCGGTCAGGGAGTTGGGCCAGCTGCCAAATTTTGATTCGGAGCCATTGGAATAATAGATCGTGTTAAACTGCAGATTGACTATTTTCCCGCCAATGGAACCACCGCCGACGCGTATGGCATTGTTGAATACCTGGCCTGCCAGGAAGTCGACGTAGTGGTTATCGCATTTATTGGTAAAGAGGTCGATTCCATTATAGGTTGCCCTGATGCCAATATTGATGATATAGATATTACTGCCCAGGCCCTGGATGGCATAGGGATAGGCTGGAAAATTGGGGGCCAGGTCAGCGGTCTGTTGCGGATAGTCGAAAACGAGTCCGCGGATACCGCTGCCGGCGGCCAACCGGAGGAAGGGTGTCCCGGAAGGATTGCCTTTGTCTGCATAGACCTCCAGTACGCTGCCCGGGCCAGAGGGGGCAGTGCTGACATCGCACGAACCTTTCAGCTCGACATTGGCGGGGACAGAGAGATGACCGGTTACTTTGTATTTGCCGGGCGGCAGGAAAACAATGCCGCCGCCGTCCGCAGCAGCCTGGTTCAGCGCGTTCTGGATGGGATTGGTATTATCGGTGGTCCCGTCGCCTTTTGCATTATAGGGAGCATTGGTTGCTATATACAAGACCAGCCGGGAAGGTTTATGCGTTTCGGTGCTCATGACCGGGAAATCCGGCAGGTGATTCAAAGACAGGGGAGTGCTGTCGATTGCATTGATGTAAAGGGAGTTGTTTTGAATTTTTGTGCCCCCTTTGAAGCGGTTGCCGGAGAGGATCGCGCGGGCCAGACGGCCGATAGTAATTTGCGGGCCGCCGTTGTTAAAGTCACAGTCGGAAGCCATAAAGGTGCTGCCGGCAGCATTTACTTTCCCGCTGGTGATCGTAGTTTGCTGCATAAGAAAGGTGCCGGTAGAGGTAGAGTCGATAGAAATGGCGTTGGTAGTTGCCGACAGGTTACAGGTATGCAACTGTACGGCGCCGTTATTTGTATGCGGCGCCAGGACAAAACCGGATTCGCAATTGACGGTGTTGACGCGGGTAAACATGATACCTACTGTATTTAGCGCCTCGACATACACCGCTGTTTTACAATTTGTAAAATTAAATCCATAGTTGTGCCCGTTGGGTGTAGAGCCGGCGCTGGCGATGGAAACGGCTGCATGGAAGCCCGTATTATAACCTTCTACGTTGACGAAACTGGTGTTGGTCCAATCATTCCGCCGCATCATAATGCCGGTGCCATTCTGGTAAATGAAATTCGAGTAGGAGCTGCCTGCCGCAGGAGCGTTGGCCAATCCCGATCCCGACCAGTAGGTTGGAGAGAAGTCGATCTGTTCGATGCGGCCGACGTCGACGATGTTGTCGATCATGATCCCGGTGTGCAGGGGCGTACCATAGATATCGAAAATGGTCGGGCAGGTGCCTCCGTTCTGCTCGGAGAAGAATACTCCGTCGTAGGCATTGACCAGGGTAATGTTTTTGGCGTTGCAAAACTCGTTGCCAAAATAATTTTGTTGTCCGAAGAGAATAGTCGGCGGATAAACCGTGATGTTATCCGGCGTTTGTTCCGGATACCAGATGGCCAGGTCGCGAACCGCGGCGGAAGTCTGCATGGTGATGAATGCGGCTGCACTACCATTACCGCGGCCGGCATAGGCCATCAGGATGGTGCCGGCGATAGGCTGGCCTTTTACCGGCTTTTGCCATTCGCCCCTAAGCGTGATACCCTTAGGAATTAAGAGGTTGCCTTTAATGACATACTTGCCTTTGGGGACGAAGAGTGTGCCGCCGCCTTTGTTGCTGAGAGAATCCAGCAGTCGCTGGAAAATGGATGTCACGTCTGTGACACTATCGCCGGTGGCTCCAAAGTCTGCGACGGAGTAAGCGATGACGGGGGCGTCGGTTGTCGGAAAGCTTGGTGTGATGAGTCTCCAGTTTTGGGAGAAGGCTGGCGAACCAATAGAAAGCACAAAAAGTGTAGGGATGATAAGGTCCCTGATCCGGTGTAGAATTCTAAATTTCATGGTAAGTGTTTTTTGATGAGAACAGTCTTTACCGGTGTAGAGGATGGGGAATGGAATCGATAGCAAATGCAGAGTGGGACAAATATAATAGCGTGAAGCTTCAGGAATGCAATATGTGAATAAATAATTGAGCTTATACTGTGACCACTAAGCGCTTTTATGTAGGTGTCGGAGGGATAGGGGGGTGACACCGGCGTGTTTGCGGAAGAAGGTATTGAAGTGATTAGGGTATGGGAAACCAAGTGACCAGGCGATGTCCGGTGACTTCCCGAACGGCATAATTGAGGTGGTTGACATTTTGTTAATGTCCACGGGGCAAAATCAGGGAAATTCAGGGATTGGCCGGATATGTCGCCTCTTCGTCCTTTCTTCTTTCAAAACCAGGTATTAACTTTGAGTAGAATTAAGCATTTATGGAGAAAATAACACGAGTAGTCTTTTTCGTTCCGCCGGGTGTGCATATGCTGGATATGTCGGGGCCCAGTCAGACGTTTCTCGCAGCGGGCGAGCTGCTCGGTACCTATCAATTAAGTCATTGTTCTTTCCTGGAAGAGATAACCGACTCCTCCGGTCTGCATCTCGGCCGGCTGCAGCATTACAGGGAGGTTGGCTTACAGGAAGGAGATTACCTGTTTATTCCGGGTTTCAGCAGCCGGCTGTTGAAAGACGACCATTATCGAAAGGAGTGGGAGGATGTTTACAGTTGGTTAGGTCAGCAGGCGGAGCGGGGGGTAAATCTCTGCTCGGTGTGTATCGGCGCCTTTGTGCTGGCGAAAGCAGGCCTGCTGAATGGCCGGAAATGTACGACACACTGGAGTCTTATTCCCTTGCTGAAAAAGGAGTTCCCGCTTATCGATGTACAGGACGACGTTTTATTTACGGCCCTGCCACCTGTTTATACCAGCGCGGGCATTAGTTCGGGAATAGACCTGGCCTTATACTTGTTGGAAGAGGCACATGGTCCCTTATTAGCGCATAAGGTTGCCCGGGAGTTAGTGGTTTACTTTCGCAGAAGCGCCCGGCATTCGCAGGACAGCGTTTACCTCAATTACCGAAATCATTTACACCGGGGCATCCACCAACTGCAGGATTGGCTGATCGGGCATCTGGATCAGAAGCTTACTATCGACCAGATGGCGGAAATGGTGAATATGAGCAGCCGCAACCTTAGCCGGACATTCAAGCTGCACACGGGTATATCCATCAACCAATACCTTACTTTACTCCGGCTGGAAATGGCCGGCAATCTCCGGTTCTCTCCGGACATCACCATGCGGGATATCGCCTTCCGCTGTGGGTTTGCCAATGAACGGCAACTGCAACGGATATTGAAAGAAAGTGACCGCCGGGGTAAATAGTGGAAACAGCAATTAATCACTAAAAAAGTATACAAATGAAGCATGAATTGCCGGAGAACCCGGCCCTGATCCTTATTGACATTCAGCAAGGATTTGACAACCTCGATTGGTTTGGCGGCGAGCGAAACAATCCTGACGCCGAAGAAAATGCCCGCACATTGCTTGAACATTGGAGGTTACACGGCTGGCCGTTATTCCACATCCAGCACTGTTCGGTAAAGGCGGGATCGCCCCTGGCCCCGGGACATCCGGGAAATGACTTTAAAGAAGAGGTGACACCATTAGAAGGCGAGCCAGTCATCCGGAAAAAAGTCAACAGCGCCTTTATCGGGACAGACCTGAAGCAGCGGCTTGATGCCCGGGGCATCACGACGGTAGTGCTGGCGGGATTGGTGACACAACATTGTGTGTCGACGACGGCGCGTATGGCAGGTAATTATGGGTACAGGACTTTTGTCGCTGCCGATGCGACTGCAGCCTTCCGATCCCGGAGCCTCGCCGGGGAGGATATCCCGGCAGAAATTGTTTACCAGGTGTCACTCGCGACCATCGACAATGAGTTTGCGACGGTGCTGACGACAGCTGCTGTGCTGGAACTGTTCGGCGCAGGAGCCGCGATCGCAGGAGGCATGATAGCCGAATCCACGATCGCAAAATCCTAGCTGGCGTCGGGGGAGGGCTGGCCGCCACCACCATTGCCGTTGGCTTCCTCCCTGCTTTTTTTGTTTTCCGCCTGGGCCTGGGTTATGTCATATTCCAGCTCGGGATCTATGTCTTGCGCTTCGACCCGGCGGGCTTTTTCCAGCAGCTCTTCACGATGTTCCTGTAACCAGGCCAGCTGCTTTTTGCCATAAGACAGGCGGGTGAACAGGACATAAAGTACCGGCACAATAAAGATAGCCAGCGAGGAAGAGGCGATCATGCCACCCAATACGGTGAAGCCGATGGTCTTACGGGCCACGGCGCCGGCGCCGGAGGCCAATACCAGGGGCATTACCCCGAGGATGAAGGCCAGCGAGGTCATGATAATGGGGCGAAGACGAAGACGGACCGCTTCGATCGTCGACTGGATCAATTCTTCTCCTCTGTCGACGCGCAGTTTAGCGAACTCTACGATCAGGATGGCGTTCTTTGCAGAAAGCCCGATCAGGGTGATCAACCCGATCTGCGCATAAACATTGTTGGTGAGTGGCGGAATCAGTGTGAGCGTCAGGATGGCTCCAAAGGCGCTGATCGGAACGGCCAGCATGACGGAAAGGGGAACAGACCAGCTTTCATATAAAGCAGCAAGGAACAAAAAGACAAATACGATGGAGAAGATAAAGATATACATCGTCATTGACCCTGCCCGTATCTCTTCGTAACTAAGTCCCGAAAACTCATAAGTATAGCCTTGGGGAAGGGCTTTTGCGGCTGTTGCCTTCAGCGCTTCGATGCCCTGGCCGGTACTATAACCCGGCGGTGTAGACCCATCCACTTCTGCCGAACGGAAGATGTTGAAGTGCGTGATCAGCGGTGCTGTTTCTATTGGCTTATAACTGATCAGCGTGCTAAGGGGCAGCATCTGGCCGGCCTGGTTGCGCACATAATACTTATCCATATTACCTATCAGCGCACGGAAGGCCGTGTCTGCCTGCACCACTACGTGATAGGTCCGGTTATACAGGGTGAAGTTATTGACGAAGAGACTGCCCATGTATGCCTGCATGGTATTGAAGACGTCGGAGATGCTGACACCAAGTTTCTGGCATTTCTCCCGGTCCACTGTCAGGTTGTAACTGGGTGTATGGGCCCCGTAATAGCTAAAGGCGGTGGAAATGGCCGGCACCTGGTGGGCTGCAGCGACGAATTTTTTAACGACGGTCTCGAACTGGTGGATATCGTCGTTGGTATTCCCCTGCTGGATCTGCATGCTGAAGCCGGCGGCCTGGCCGATGCCGCGGATAGGCGGCGGCGGGATGACCACTACATTGGCGTTCTTGATGCCGGCGGCTGCAATGCGGTTCCTCAGTTCGTTGAGCAGCCCCGGGAGTCTCTCCTGCGGTGTTTTTCGTTCCTCCCAGGGTTTCAGCATGACGAAGATGGTGCCGTTGTTCGAATTGGTGCCGCCATTGAGTATATTCAGACCTGAAGTGGCGGCATAGTGATTGACACCCGGAGTTTTGTTTACGATGTCCATCAGCCTGGTCATCAGTGCGACCGATTGGGCAACCGAAGATGCTTCCGGCAGCTGGTAAGTGACATATAACCGTCCATCGTCCTCGGGCGGGATAAAACCACCTGGTTTTTTCTTAAATAGGATGAATGCGCCGATACAAATACAAAGCAGCAGTATGACGATATAACGGGCTCCTTTAATACTACGCTTTACCCCATTGGAATAGCGGTCGGTGAAACGGCCAAACCAATTGTTGAAACCGAGGAAGAAGCGGTCGAAGATATTGGACTTCTTCAGATGGGAGGGGCGGAGCAGCAGGGTGCATAAGGCCGGCGTCAGCGACAAAGCAATAAAGGCCGAAATGATCACCGAGATGGCAATGGTGATGGCGAACTGCTGGTAAAGACGGCCTACAATACCCGGGATAAAACCAACGGGTACGAAGACGGCAGCCAGGATCAGCGCAATAGCGACCACCGGCGCCGATATCTCCTGCATGGCGTGATAAGTAGCCTCTTTCGGCGACATATGCTGTTCGTCGATGTAGTGCTGTACGGCTTCGACGACGATGATGGCGTCGTCCACTACAATGCCTATCGCCAGCACAAAACCAAATAAAGTAAGGGTATTGATGGTGAATCCCAGGGGAATGAAAAAGCAGAAAGTACCCAGGATGGATACGGGAATAGCCAACACGGGGATCAGCGTAGAGCGGAAGCTTTGCAGGAAGAGGAAGACGACGACAGCCACGAGACCCAGCGCCTGCAGCAGGGTTAGTATTACTTCGTGGATAGATACCTTGATAATGGTAATGGATTCGAAAGGCACATTGTAATCGACGTCCGGCGGGAAGAACTTCTTCAGCTTTTCCAGCTCGGCATAAACGTTGTTGGCCGTCTCCAGGGCATTGCTACCGGGAGCCTGGAAGATCTGCATGATAGAGGCCCGCTTGCCATCGACAAAGGAATTGCTGGAAAAGGTAAACTTCCCCAGCTCGACCCGGCCAACATCTTTGAGATAAACCAGCTGACCGCCGCGCTGGTTGCTGTCGGGAATATTTTTGACAACCACGCGCTCGTAATCGGCCGCTTTCTGCAGTTGACCGTTGGGCAGGACGCTCAACTCGTAGGCCTGGCTATTCTGCTGCGGGGGGGCGCCGACAGCGCCTGCCGCTACATAGACGTTCTGGGCGTTGAGGGCGGCAATGACGTCCTTGGGCATCAGTCCATAGGCAGCCATCTTATCCGGGTTGAGCCAGACGCGCATACTGAACTGGTCGGCCCTGGCGGAGATATCCCCTACGCCGGGCACGCGAAGCAGGGCGTCCTGGACAAATACACTCGTATAGTTGTCGAGAAACGTAATGTTATGCGTTCCCTTCGGCGCAAAGATAGCCACCATCATGAGCATACTCGGGTTACGGGCGCGCACGGTCAGGCCCAGCTTGCTTACTACGGCAGGCAGCAGCGGAGAGGCGATGCCTACGCGGTTCTGCACGTTCAATGCCGCGATATGAACGTTGGTGCCAATGTTAAAGGTCACGCTGACGTTCATGTTACCGGTGTTCGTATTCGTGCTTTGCATGTATTCCATGCCGGGGGAGCCGTTGACCTGCTCCTCGATGGGAATGGCAACGGTCTGCTCCACCGTTTGCGCGTCAGCGCCCGTATACGATCCGGTGATGGACACGGAAGGCGGAGAAATATTCGGGTATTGGTCTACAGCCAGGTTGAAGATGCATATCGCACCGGAGATGACTAGTACGATCGATATAACGATAGCCGTTACGGGTCTTTTTATGAATGTATTGGCAATCATCCTTGAACAGGTTGGTTTTGACCGCCCTGCGGATCCATTCCGTGCAGGTCGCGGGATTTTTGAATTTCGAATTCCAGTTCGGGATCGATGTTCTGCTCTTCCACCTTCCTGGCCTTTTCCATCAGCTCTTCATGATGCGCCTGGAGATATTCCAGCTTCTTCCTTCCATAAGAAGCACGGGTGATGAGCACGAAAAGAACCGGGACGATAAAGATAGCCAGGGTGGACGCGGCGAGCATTCCACCCAGTACGGTAAAGCCGATGGTGCGGCGGGCCACGGCGCCTGCACCCGTGGCAAATACCAGTGGTAATACTCCCAATATGAAGGCCATAGAGGTCATCACGATCGGACGCAAACGGAGGCTGACCGCTTCGAGGGTCGATTGGATAAGCTCTTCCCCTCGATCGACGCGGACTTTGGCAAACTCGACGATCAGGATGGCGTTTTTAGCAGCCAGGCCGATAAGGGTGATCAACCCGATCTGGGCATAGACATTATTGGTGAGGCTGGGTACGAAAACCAGGGTTAGGATAGCGCCGAAGGCTCCGATAGGTACGGCCAGCAGGACCGAGAAGGGTACCGACCAGCTTTCGTACAACGCTGCCAGGAACAGGAAAACGAAGGTGATAGAAAAGGCAAAAATGTAGATGGTAGTCGAGCCGGCCTTGACCTCCTCGTAGCTAAGCCCGGAGAATTCGTATGTATATCCGTCTGGTAACACCCGGGCGGCTATCTCCTTCAAGGCATTCAGCGCTTCCGTACTGCTATGGCCCGGCGCCGGAGCGCCATCGACTTCGGCCGTACGGAAGATATTGAAGTGTGAGATCAGCGGAGCCGTCTCCGTAGGATGATAGGTGATGAGGGTGCCGAGGGGCAGCATATTGCCGGCCTGGTTGCGAACATAGTATTTATCCATGTCGGAAATCATGCTGCGAAAGATAGTATCAGCCTGGACCACGACGTGAAAAGTGCGGTTGTAGGCGGTAAAATCATTGATGTACAAACTACCCATAAATGCCTGGATGGTCGTAAACACATCGGCTATATTAACGCCCAGTTTCTCGCATTTTTCCCTGTCGACGGTTAGATTGTAACCGGGGGTATGGGCGGAGTAAAAACTATAGGCATTTGCAATTGCAGGATTTTTATTCGCCTCCGCAATGAATTTTTGGACGACCTTCTCAAAACCATGCAGGTCGTCATTGGTGCTGCGCTGTTCGATCTGGAAGCTGAAACCAACACCCGCGCCGATACCGGGAATGGGGGAGGGCTGGATCACTTCGATATTGGCATTGCGGATATCGGCGTCGGCGATGCGCTGCTGGATGACGTCGAGTATCCCTGGAACCTTTTCATCGGATGACTGGCGCTCGTCCCAGGGTTTGAGCTGGCAATAGATCGTACCGCAATTGGAGTTGGTGGCATTGGTGATGACGTTGAGACCGGAAAGCGCCGCAGAGTGTGCTACACCAGGTGTCTCCGACACTACTTTCATCAGGCGGGTCATCAGGGCAACCGACTGGCTGGTGGCAGAAGCCGGCGGTAGCTGGAAAGTAACATAAATATTACCGTCGTCTTCGGAGGGAATAAACCCGGAGGGCTTATTCTGAAAGAGGAAGAAGGCGCCGGCGCAAACGCAGACCAGCAGGATGAGGATATAGCGGGATCCTTTGATGGAACGTTTGACGCCATTGGAATAGGAGTCGGTTACGCGCTGGAACCAGTCATTGAATCGAATGAACCACCTGTCCAATCCTCTTGCTTCTTCCTTGGATTTGGAAGGTTTGAGCAGCAGGGTGCAAAGGGCCGGCGTCAGGGAAAGGGCGATAAAGGCCGAGATGATGACGGAGATGGCAATGGTGATCGCAAATTGCTGGTAGAGTCGGCCTACGATGCCGGGGATAAAACCAACGGGTACGAATACAGCCGCAAGGATGAGGGCGATGGCCACTACGGGAGCGGAAATATCCTTCATGGCATAATAAGTAGCTTCCTTGGGTGACATCTTATCGTGATCGATGTAGTGCTGAACCGCTTCAACGACGATGATGGCGTCATCCACCACGATACCGATGGCCAGTACAAAGCCGAACATGGTAAGGGTATTGATCGTAAACCCCAGGGGAATAAAGAAACAGAAGGTGCCAAAGATGGACACCGGGATAGCCAGGACGGGGATAAGGGTAGACCGCAGGTTTTGCAGGAAGAGGAAGACCACTACAGCCACTAAGCCCAGGGTCATTAATAAGGTGTTGACAACGTCCGACATAGATACCTTAACGACGGTGACGGATTCGAAGGGTACTTTGTATTCGACGTCGGCGGGGAAGAATTGCTTCAGCTGGGCAAGCTCCTTGTAAATACCCTGGGCGGTACGGAGCGCGTTGCTGCCGGGCGCCTGGTAGATCTGCAGGTAAGAAGCCCGCTGACCGTCGACGAAAGAGTTGCTGGAAAACGTGAACTTCCCGAGTTCGACCCGGGCGACGTCTTTCAGGTAGACGAGCTCGCCGGTGGCGGGAAGAGTTTTGACGATGATGTTCTCGAACTCCTTCACCTTACTCAGGCGGCCGTTGACGAGGATCCCGATCTCGAAAGTCTGGGTCTTATTCTGCGGGGGTACACCTGCGGAACCCGCGGCCACCTGGACGTTCTGGGCGTTGAGTGCGTTGATGACATCCTGCGGGGTAAGGCTATAGGCCGCCATCTTCTGGGGATTCATCCAGACGCGCATACTGAAATCATCTGTAAAGCGGGTGATGGTGCCTACTCCGGGGACACGAAGCAGGGCATCCTGCACGAAGATGTTGGCATAGTTGTCCAGGAAAGTGATATTGTGCGTTCCTTTAGGAGCATAGATGGCCACCATCATCAGCATGCTGGGATTGACGGCGCGGACCGTGATGCCGAGACGGCTGGCGACAGCCGGCAGCAAGGGAGTGGCGATGCTGACGCGATTCTGCACGTCCAGCGCCGCGACGTCGATATTAGTACCGATATTGAACGTTACGTTCATCGTCATCAGGCCGTTGTTGGTGCTGTTGCTCTGCATGTATTCCATACCGGGCGTACCGTTAACCTGCTGTTCGATGGGTGTGGCGACCGTCTGTTCGACCGTCTGTGCGTCGGCGCCGGTGAACTGGCCCGTTACCTGTACGATGGGCGGAGTGATGTCCGGGTATTGATCGATGGGCAGGACAAAGATACAGATCGAGCCGGTGAGCACTAACACGATAGAGATCACTATAGCGGTTACCGGTCTTTTGATGAAAGTATTAGCGAGCATAAAAAAGTTGTGTAGTTGAGTATTAAGCTACTTACCACGTTAAGTGTCATGCTACTTACCGTCCACGACCGCCCTGGGCTGCAGGTCCCGGTTTGTTGGCGGTGGTGATCGGCGAGCCGTCGTGCAGGGCCTGCACGCCGTCCACGACAATGCGATCCCCGCTGTTGAGTCCGGACTTGATAAGAATATTAGAACCAATGGTTGCGCCGGTCTCTACTTTCTCCTGGATGGCGACGAGGCTGGGACCCCTGGCGGCTGCAGAATCTGCGGTCTGGTGGATTACCGTGTCCTTTGCAACATAAACAAAATACTCGCCCATCTGCTCGACGATGGCCCGGGCCGGTATGACAATCTGTGGCGAGGACTCCAGGTTGTGTACGCGGACCACGCAGCTCATGCCTGCACGCAGGTCCTGCACCGGGTTAGGAAAAACAAGGCGGACGCGGATGGTACCCGTCTGGGGGTCCACGGCCCGGTCGATGACCGATATCTTACCCAATTGGGAATATAGAGTATGATTGGGCAGCTCGATGGTAAACAGGGAATCGACCTGGTGTTGTTTTTGTTTTTGTAATCCTTCGTAAAACGTCAGCTGGGCTTCATTGATCAGGAAATCCACCGCCATTGGATTGTCGGTGGAAATAGTATTGAGAACGGTGGTGCCTGGTGTCACGAGATTTCCAAGCTTCACCTGGCTGAAGCCGATGGTTCCATCGAAGGGGGCCGTGATAATGGAATAGGTCAGGTTGGTAGCGGCAGTCTTAAGCGCCTGTTGAGCGGCGGCGACCTGGTTTTTTGCGTTTTGCAGCGCAATGATCGCGTGGTCGAGTATTTGTTTGGCCACGGCATTGTGCTGGATCAGGTATTGATAACGGTCGGCGTCCTGTTGTGCCTGGACCTGGTTGCCCTCCGCCACTTTCAGGTTGGCGGCTGCCTGGTCGTAGGCTGCCTGGTAAAGGCGTTCGTCTATTGCATATAATTTTTGTCCTTTGCGCATGTGGGTACCTTCCGTAAAGTAGATACCCGTGATATATCCCTGTACCTGGGCATGCAGGTCTACCTGGCTAAGCGCCTGGGTAGTAGCCGGGTAATTGTCGTAGTACAAGACGGGCTCTCTCTTTACCGTGGCCAGGTTAACGGGTGTAGGGGGATTGGGAGCCGCCGGCTTTTGCTGACAGGAGAAAAGCGCGAGGCTGTTGATGAAAACCAGAGACAAAACCAGTCTGCTCATACAAGTGTTTTATGTATACTTAGTTGTTAATTGTAATTACTCCCATGGCTCTTTCCAGATCTATCTTGCTGGACAGTAGCTGGAAAAGCGCGTTCTGATAGCCTATTTCGGAAGTGATGAGATTTGATTCGGCGGTGATCACATTCAGATAAGGCACGGTACCCTGCTGGTACTGTAACGTTACGATGTCAAATACTTTCCGGGCCAGAGCTGTATTCTCGCGGGTAGAGCCAAGGTTATATAAATTGCTTTTATAGGCGGCCAGCGCGCTGGTATATTCTGAATTGATCTGCGAGCGCAAGCTGGCTTCCTGCCAGTTCAGCAATTGATACTGAAGATTGGCGCGGTGAATGCTTTGGGTACGGGCAAAGCCGGTGAAGATCGGCAAACTCACCGAAAGACCTACAAAGGAATAAGGGTAGGCCTGGGAGAAGAGCTTGCCGAATGAATTATTCTGGAAGGTGTAATCATAATCAAAAAAGGCGCCTACGGTAGGCAGCCAGGCTTTCCGGTAATAATTGACGAGCTGGTTTTGCAGTTGTTTCGAAGTCTGCAGCGCCTGGAACTCAATGCGTTTTTCGTATTGCAGCTGTTGGGTAGTATCAAAAGCGACGTCATTCAACATGCGAACGGTATCATACACCACATTGAACTGCCGGGCAGGAGGAAAACCCATTACCTGTTTGAGCAAGGCATACTGCGGCGAAACAGATTCCGTCGCCTGCTTGAGCTGGGCTTTGGAATTGTTTAGGGAGATCACTGCCTGGTCGTAATCCGTCTCGTCGACGATGCCGCCGATGTACTGATGATAGGAGTCGCTGACTGTTTTGTCCTGCCGGGCGGTATCTTCCTTTAAGACGTTGATCTGTTCGAGCGTGAGCAGGAGACTATAAAAAGTCTTGCTCACCGCTGCGACAATATCTATTTTGGCGCTGTCCGTAAATTGCTGGGCCTGTTTGACGTACAGGGGGGCGCTTTTCGCAGCATATAAGAGAGACGGATTGAAAATGGTCTGTGTGGCGGAAAGCACCGGGGTGAAGGTATTGACTACTCCGGACTTCTGTTGGGTGACTGTCCCTGTATTGGCATTTTTTATAAAATTGGTGGGCAGGGAAAGATAATGGGTAAGATTGCCCGAGACACCGACTTGTGGCAACCAGCCGGCCGTATTGATGGCATTGGTAGCGCGGGTGATGGCGACATTGATCACGGCCTGATTGATGATGGGCTGATTTTTGAGGGCGTATGTCAAACATTGGTCCAGGGTCAGGGCCTGGGCGGTATCAGGCTGGCTTCCTGGCTGAGCAAAGGCTGCAATCGATATACAGATCAGACCACTATTGAGTACAAAACGCTTTAAAAAAGAAACCATTGCAGTATTAAACATATCGATTTTGTAAAATTTACTATATGATGATGCTTTCAGGGGCGCATCTATTATTATGCCAGGCCCTGAAAGAATGGTGTTATAATCGATAAGTTAAACTAGGAGCGGGCGTACAAAGATTGAGCTTTTTGCGGGAATGTGCCCGATTGTGCAATTAAAATGCTATTAAATAAGAAGTTGGAACTTATTTCGGCAGGGAATTGGACATTATTTCCACGCTTTGGATGTGCTGTAGGAAGTGCCTTTAAACAGGGCAATCAGTTCACCGTCAGCGTTGGTGGTGCGGACTTCGTAGAGGCCGGTTTTGTTGCCAAGATGGAGCTCCTTAGCCTCGACGGTGAGTAAGTCACCGGCGCGGGCGGGACGGGTAAAGCTGATGGAGACATCCAGGGCAACCGTGAGGATACCATGGGAGTTGCAGGCGAAGGCAAAGGCAGAGTCGGCGGCGGAGAAGAGGATACCGCCATGGACGGTATGGAAGCCGTTGAGCATATCATCGGTGATGCGATAGTGGAGCTTACAATAGCCGGTCGAGCATTCATCGACCTCCAGGCCCAGCCATTGGGAGAAGCGGTCGTTTTGTAACATCCGGGCGATGATGTCCCTGGGTGTCATGAAAAATACACTTTGTCTTTCCGGCTGGCCAGCAAGTCCAATACCTCTTCCTCCGTGCCGGTGAAAGGTCCGGAGCCTTCGATCTTGAGGGTAGCCATAGCCGCTGCAAATTCTCCTGCGTCCTGGATCGATGAGCCTTCCCGTGCACCTTTTGCCCGCTGGTACAGATAACCGGCCATATATGTATCGCCGCAACCGGTGGCGTCTACCACAGACGTTGTAGGGACATAAGCCGGTATGGTATAAAAACTCTGGTCGGTATAAATGACGGAGCCCATGCTGCCAAGGGTAATGACGACTTCTTTGACGCCCCAGTCGGCGAGGACGCGCGCGCCTTTTTTAACTTCTGTCTGACCCGTCAGGACGGCCATTTCGGATTCATTGACTTTTAATATATGCACATATTGCAGCGCTTCTTTTTTAGCGGGCCAGTCGATGGCCAGGACATTATGGTCCTGTACTTTCCGCAGATACCCCTGGGCGTCCAGAGAAACCTTACCGTGTCCGGACAGATTACGGATCACATCCACTGGAATATCGCCGGCCAGCAGGGGCCCCAGGTGATAGTAGCGGGAGTCAATCGGACTCAGCTGCTCGACGGTGAAGGGATCAGCCTCCTGCAATACCCGTTGGGTCCGGTAGTCCTGGTTCTCCGAATAGATATTTTCAAAATAGACAGTGTGTTTACTGGGCAAAACCTTTACTTCGATGCCCTTGGCTTCCAATTCGGCTACCGCAGACATTTCGCTTTGCGCCAGTGCGGTCACCAGCGTGTAACGAACGTCCATGCGGGACAGCGCATTGGAGAAATAAAAGGCAGTGCCGCCAGCCATGTGTACAACCGATCGGGGAGTTACTACTTTGTCCAGTGTGATATGTCCTACGCAGCAGATTTCGTATTTGTGCATTTTTTGATTACAATTTACTGTCCCCCTTTGTTGAGACCATTTGGCAAATTTAATTCTTTTTCAATAACTGACAGCACTAGGGGGCGGGGAGAATACCAGCTGAGGGAATAAGGACCCGGGTAGGGCACAAAAAATAAATACAAAATATACTAATGCATCTTATTCTTATGTACATTTGAGAAAATACATCCTATGTTATTTTCCAGAACCCAATTCTTCCTATATGTATTTCTCCTTTTAGCAGGACCGCTCATTGGCCAGAGATTGTTTTGGCTGGCCGGAGCAAAACGAACCATGGGTGTGATGTGTTTTATAGGACATGACCATATTGAATCCCCCCTGGGCATCATAACCTATCCGGTCATCTTATTTCAAGTAGGGAAGGATAGTATCTTTTTCAATGGAATGGATAAATTAGGTTACAAGCCCGGGGACCCGGTGCCGGTGGCTTACCAGGTGAACCATCCCGCGGATGCAAAGATCGACCGGCCCATCAGCCTTTGGGGAGATACGATAGTGTATCTATTGTTTCCGGTGCTGGTCTGGCTCGTGATCGTCTTGACGCCGGCGAGTCTTGATCCGTTGGTTCCGCGCCGGTCGAAAGTCCTGGTGCGGCTGAAGCGGCCGTTTATAAAAATTATTCCGCGTTTCCTTTGATCACCATTTGATCTTTGGAAAACTGAGTTTTTATTCTTTACTTTGTATTTCAAAGCACTTTTAAAATACGATGTTTAGATTTAACCGCCACTATTTTCTGTTTAGCCTGCTGTTACTGTTGGTGGAGATATTTATCGGAGTAAAAATGCACGATACGTTGATCCGTCCCTATGGTGGGGATTTTTTAGTTGTCATCTGGCTTTACTGTTTGGTGCGGAGTTTTTGGGTCTTGCCGGCGCTGCCGACGGCGCTCGGAGTGTTGTTGTTTGCATATGGAGTAGAGGCATCGCAGTATTTCAGGCTGGCGGACCGCTTGGGGTTTCGGGGGCCATCGCTGATGCGGGTGCTGCTGGGAAGCTATTTTAGTTGGACCGATATGTTTTGTTATACATTGGGGATACTAACCGTAATAAGTATGGAGGGACTGATATGGAAAAATTCGTAGCAGAGGAGTCGATCGTCCGGAAGATATGGGGAAGCGCAGACATCATCCTGCTCATTTTTGCGGGGTCTTCGGCCGAGTTTGCGCTGAACAAGGCGGTGGACTGGCTGTATTTTACGGGAAAGCTGCCGGCTGACCCACTGGGCAGGTTGTTTTCGACGGTGACATACGCACAGAAAATTGTGTTTGCGGAAACAGACAAAGCCTTCGCGGCGATTGACAGCATCTCGGCTATCCATAAGGGTGTGGAAGCCAGCCGCGGAACTTCTATACCGGATGAAGCTTACCTCGATGTGCTGTTTCTTTTGATCGATTATTCTATCCGGTCCTTCGAGTTGCTGCAACGGCGGTTGAGTCCGGAAGAAAAGGCCGAAGTGTTCGCGGTGTTTCACCGGGTAGGCGCACGGATGGGGTTAAGAGGTTTACCGGGGACATATACAGACTGGGAAAAAAAACGAGCCGCGTATCTAAAAGAGAACCTTATCCGTAGCGGCTTTTCACAGGACCTGTACAAACGTTACCGTCAAAACCTGGGCTGGGTCCGGTACCGGCTGCTGCTGCAGGCGCAAATAGTATTGGTCCCACGGCGGGTGCGTCGGCTTCTTGGTCTGTCGCCCGTTCCCTTGCTCTGGCCGGTGGTACAGGTGTACAAGGGGATCAGGCTGCTGCGGCTGGACAGGCTGTTAAAGCTGGTATTGTTGCCGCAAAAGTATCGGACACAAGTCTTTCAGTTGGACGTGTTATAACCGGCTATTCCATTTTGATGCTCTTTACAGGATTTTCCCGCGCCGCTTTTACTGCGTGGAAGCTTATCGTCAGCATGGCTAAACCGATGGCCAGGCCGCCCGTCATTACAAACATCCACCCGCTGATGTCGATGCGGTACGCGTATTCATTCAACCAGCTGTTCATCGCCCACCATGCGACCGGGATGGCGATGAAAATGGCTATGACAACGAGTTTTAAAAAATCGGTTGTCAGCAAACGCAAAATGCTGAAGATGGAAGCGCCAAGTACTTTCCGGATACCAATCTCTTTGTAACGTTGTTCGGCTGTGAACATTACCAGTCCCAGGAGGCCCAGACAGGAGATGGAAACGGCAAGCAGGGCGAAAATTCGGGAAAGCTTACCGATGAGCTGCTCGCTTTGATATAGTTTTTCATAAGCTTCATCGGAAAAGGACCAGGTAAAGGTAAACTGCGGATTCAGCTGATGATAAAGTCTTTCCAGGCTGGACAGGGCTTCTTTAGTCTTGCCGGCCTGCATGCGGACTAATAGGGTGCCGCCCCAATCTCCCATTCTCAGGATCATCGGTTTGATCGACTCATGGAGGGACCGGAAGTGAAAATCTTTTATGACCCCTATAATGGGGCCTTTGCGGCCATTCATAGTCAGGGTTCGGCCCACAGCAGGATTATAACCCATTACCCGGGCGGCAGATTCATTGACGATATAGGCATTTTGGTCAGCAGCATACTGACGGGAAAAGTCCCGGCCTTCCTTCATTTGAAGTTTCAGGGTGCGAACAAAATCATAACTGACAGCAGGCATAGCAAAGGAGACCAGGGTTCTGGGGTTCCTTCCCTCCCAGTCGACATTATTGGTCCAGTTATCAAAATAAGCCAGGTTATCCGGCATCCGGGAGATGTCCTGGATACCGGGTTGTTTCAAAGCTTCCGTTTTAAAGGTGTTGAATTTAGTTGTCAATTCTCCTTCTATGGGAATATAAAGCAGGTTTTCCCGGTTATAACCCAGATTCGCAGTCTGGATAAAACTGATCTGCCTGGAGATCACGACGGTTCCGGTGATGAACACGATAGAGAGTACAAATTGAAAGACGACCAGTCCTTTCCGGAGGTTTATAACACCGGAAGTCAATCTGACCGTGCTTTTTAAGACTTTTACCGGCCGGAAGGAGGAAAGGTATAGAGCGGGATAACTACCGGCTATCAGCCCGGTGACCAGGGTGATCGCCAGTAGCCGGAGCCAGAAACCAGCCTGATCAAAGGGTAGCTGTAAGGATAGATGTGTCAATTGATTGAACAGGGGTAGGAGCAGTGTGAAAGCAATCAACGCAATTCCCACTGCCAGGGTGGTTATCAACAGCGACTCCCCGATGAATTGCCTGATCAGGGCTATTCGGGCAGCGCCGATAGCCTTACGAACGCCTACCTCTTTTGCGCGCCGGACAGATCGGGCCGTCGAAAGGTTCATAAAATTAATGCAGGCGATCAGGAGTATTAAAACAGCCACCAGGCTGAATAACCGGACATATTCGATACGGCCGCCGGCCAATTTCCCGTCTTTGAAGAGGCCGTGCAGATATACTTCGCCAAAAGGCTGCATGTCCAGCTCGATATGAAAAGACGGGTCCTGGGATACCAGCTTATCCAGGAAATGAGTGAGCTTTTTGCTTACCAGTTCAGGGTTGGCGTTGGGTCTAAGCAGTATATAGGTCAGTGGTCCGCTATTGCCCCACTGACGGTTGTTCGGATACTTTTCCATCCATGCTTCCCAGCTAATCAGATAATCGAACCGGCGGGAAACATTGGACGGGAGGTCGGTGAACACGGCTGTCACGACAAAGTTTTTGCTGTTGTCCAGCTTTATTGTTTTTCCCATAGCTGCATGGACACTACCAAAAAAGAGTTCGGCAGTCTTTTTTGAAATCGCCATACTTGTGGTGGAAGATAAGGCCGTTGAAGGAGAACCTTCCAGCAAGGGATAGCTAAACATATTAAATATACCCGGCCCGGCACCGAAACCGTCTACCCGAAGTATTTTGCTATTGACGGCAAATGTGCTCAGGTCATTGCCTTCATTCAGCGTAATGGCATCTTCCAGCTCTGGGATTGTCTTTTTCAGCTCGTCGGCAAGAAGCCCTGGCGTATCATAGTCGCCATCGACATGGTCGCTGTAATATTCCCGTTCATAGATCTTGTACAACCGGGAAAGATTGGCCGGCCCCTGGTCGACACTGGTTTCATGCTGCACCCAGAGCAGGATGAACAAACTGGCGGTCAGGCCAATGGATAACCCGCCGATATTAATGAGAGAGTGGATCTTATTCTTAGCGAGGAACCGCCAGGTCGTTTTTAGGAAAAAAGGCTTCATGCCAATGAAGTTAAGAAAAACCAGCGGACCCCATCGCATTCCTACATATCTACTTCCAGTTCATGACCGGTAATGGCATAAAAGAAGTTCTGCAGCTGATGCAGGTATTTAATGCCTACGCGGGCATGAGTGGAATGCCTTAAACGCAGTCCGTCGGATGTGAATTCGAAATCCGTGTGGGTATTCCCGTAACTGACGATCCATTCGTCGCGGACAAAGTTTCTGAACCCGCACTTCTCCAGAATTTTGGGTGTCAGAGAGACGGGAGTTACATTCTGAAAATCAATCTCTTTCACCAGTTCGATTACTTCAGTGGTATAAGTGTCTTCGTAGAAGCGACCGGCATTGGCGACTTTCCGGCTGATATTAATTTGGGTGTCGTAGATGCTAAAATAATAAAAGCCCCTGCCTTCGCAGAGGCCTTATGCTAATAGGTCTGGCTAGAGACCCGGTACACCATAATGGGTATAGGTAGTAAAGCCAAGAAATGTATTGTCATTGGGCACTCCCAGCGGCGCCTGGAGTCCTCTCAGATATCTCAGGTTGCCGGTCTTATAATAATTGTAGGCCACTTCTACACCCGGGAATACGGGGCTTGAAGTCGTACAATAGTTACAGCCGGTGCTTTGGTTATAGGCAGCCCGCTGGAAATCATAACCGGCGCTGATGCGGCTGCCGTCGGCGCTGTAAATACCATTATCACCCTGAAGATGTGCCAGTTCGGCCGCGTATGCCAGTGCGGTTAATGAATACTGATAGTGTACGCAATCCTGGCGGCCACATAATTCGGGGAGCGTTCCATCCGCCTGGATGACTATCGGCAGGTATTGCAGGATTAAGTTGTAGCCATTCTGATAAACGGAAGTGCTGTTGAGGAATATCCCTATTGCCATCTTGGCATAACCCGCAGAAACGTCCCAGTTGTTGCTGTAGTTGGGGATGTTGTTGATGTAATTGTTATTAACCAGGTTGAGATAGTTGCTAAATTGCTGGATGTCTGCGTCAGACCAGCCTGAGCCCCGGCCATTGACCTTGTAGTAGCGGATGATCTCGGCAGCTGCTACGAAACCCGGCGTTGTCCAGGAAGCTTCCAGGTCCGGCTGATTTGGATTCGTGGATGAGTTTAACAGGGCATATCCCGTAAAATTTTTAGCCCAGCCGTTCAGAATGAAGATGGCCTGGCTGGCATAGGTAGAATTGCCTGTTTTTGTCCACCGCAGCGCCAGCGCGTATACCAGTTCGGCATCGCTTCTGATCTGATTTTTAGAAGGAGAGGTTGCGCCGTTGGATCCTACGACCACTGTAGAGGGAAAGGACGAAGGATAGGTGTGGCTCCTGATAAAATCAATCACTTTCTGATAGGAGGCCACCCGGCCGGCATCGCCGCCATTGACCTGAGCTGCGGCAAACTGCAGGCTGGCTTGTGTGTTCAGTACGCCGGGATGAACAAAAGAGGTGATTAGGGGGGCGGCGGCATTTTTTGCCTGTACATTGAGCGGGGCAGTAGTAAGGGTGCCGGCACCCGCAAGGCCGGGCTTTCTACATCGGTACAGAAAGGTCGACAATAACAGCAGACCCATAAAGAGCAAACAGGATATCAGATCTCTTTTCATAGTGGATTAAATTGTAGTTTATTGATAGGGAAAGGTTTATCACATGAACAAATTAGTGTATAGATTTGCTGCAACAAGGTATCCCGATATCTTTACTTATGCAAACGTTTTCGAAAAATCGTATTTTATGCAGATTTCCGCGGAGTAAGTAAATAGTGTAAGGGTAAAGTCTCGTAACTTACAGCAGCAGGGCCTCCTTATTCTTTAAATAAAAAAATTGCTTGTATGCATTCACGTCGCGACTTTTTACAAAAGTTAACCGGTTCGGCTATTGCCTTTTCTTTTTTACCCCATCATCTTTTGGCTGGAGAAGGACCCATCGATACGCGTCCTTATGATGGTCCGATGTTGCGGGTGGCCATCATGGGCCTGGGCAGTTATGGAACACGGGTAGCAGAAGCTATGCAGACCTGTAAGAAAGCCAGGTTGGTAGGCGTCATCAGTGGAACGCCGGCGAAGATAAAAACATGGCAGGGCAAGTACAATATACCCGAGAAGAACTGTTATAATTATGAGAACTTCGATAAGATCAGGGACAACCCGGACATCGATGTGGTATATGTCATTACGCCAAATGCCTTACACCATGACCATGTTATCCGCGTTGCAAAAGCCGGTAAACATGTTATCAGTGAAAAACCGATGTCCATCAATGCCAAACTCGGACAGGAAATGGTGGATGCCTGTAAACAGGCAAAAGTCAAATTGCTGGTAGGGTATCGTATGCACTTCGAGCCGCATACACTGGAGGTCATCCGGATGCGTAAGGCAGGCGAATTCGGCAAGCTGCTCTTCTTCCAGGGTTTGTCCGGTTTTATCATCGGCGACCCCACGCAATGGCGGCTGAACAAACAGCTGGCCGGAGGCGGAGCGATGATGGATATCGGCATCTATTCCATCAATGGATCACGATATATGCTGGGAGAGGACCCTATCTGGGTGACGGCGCAGGAAACAAAAACCAATCCTGAGAAATTTAAGGAAGGAGTAGATGAAACGATACAGTTCCAGCTGGGCTTTCCCAGCGGCGCGGTGGCATCCTGTTTGTCTACCTACAATATGAATTATTTGGACCGCTTTTTCCTGAACGGCTCATCGGGTTTTGCCGAGCTGTTGCCGGCAACGGGTTATGGTCCGATACAAGGGCGAACCCACAAGGGAGAATTAAACCAGCCCATCGTGACCCACCAGTCCGTGCAGATGGATGCAATGGCTGGCATCCTGCTGGAAGGCGCACAGCCTGTCGTGCCGGTGGATGGCGAGGAGGCAGTGAAGGACCTCAAGATCATCGATGGCATTTACGAGGCGGTACGGACCGGGAAAAAAATAGACCTGCATTTATAAGTATAGTCTGTAGGCTGGTATCAGGGCGGGCCCATTTTTTTGAGCAGGACGGCTTGCCCGCCGCCGGACGCCAGCCGGACGGGAAGTACATCGGTGGCAGAGACGATACGGGTCTCCCGGGTAAGTTCATTGGGTTTTGCGGAAGCCTCTTCTGCATCACTGTATAGCGTGGCTTCGTATTGTCCCGGCGGTAGAAAACTAAGAGGAATAGTTACGGTGCGGGCCGTTCCATTGTTAATGGTTCCAACAAACCAATCCATCCCTTTTCGCCGGGTCACGGTCACCCACTGGCCAGGGGCGGCAACCGGTACAAAAGTCTGGTCCCATGTCCCCGGTATGGCTTTTATAAAATCGAACCCGGGCTGTCCTTCATAGGCGGCAGGGTAATCACAGACCATGGGCAGATAAGATTCCAGTACTACATACATGGCCAGCATATGACAGCGGGTACCCAGCACCAGCGGCCGTGTATATTGTGCTTTGTAGGCGGAGAGCGGCACTGCGCGAAAACCACCCAGGTGATAATCCGTGGGACCTGCGAGCAGCCGGGTGAATACTACGTTGATGTCGTCATCCGAAGTAATGGGGTTGCCCCATTTGTCATTCTCATAGTTGAGCGTGCCTTCGCGGGTAAATTCATTGGGATAAGTCCGGCTTAGCCCGGTGGGTTTATAAGCTCCATGAAACTGAATGTGCAGATGGTGCCGGGCGGCTTTTTGCAGGATCTCCGTTTGAATATTGACCATCTCCTGGTCGTCCCGGTCCATGAAATCCACCATCATTCCTTTTAACCCCCAGCGTTGAAACTGGTCGAATGCATTGTCGATGTTGGGATACAGCGCCTGCCAGTGTACCCAGACCCGGATGCCCACTCCTTTTTCACGCGCATAGTCGCAAATAGCTTTCATGTCTAATCCGGCAACGGGGATGGTGACATCGGAATGAGCGCCGGGTGCGTAGCTAATGCCGTCATTTTTATACCAGGCCATACCACCATATCCTATCACCGTGTGATAGTCGATTTTGTTGCGGGAACAAAAATCAATATAATATTGATTGGTCTCGAAGTTGATGCCGGGAGGAAAACTAGTGTCGGGGATAATGTCTCCATTCCACCAGTGGAAGTCTGTTTTCCCGGGTCTTATCCAGGAAGTGTCGGCAATGGCGCAGGGTTCGTTGAGGCTGGTGAGGATATTGGATTCGAGGAGAGCCCCGGGCCTGTCGCTGATGAGTAATACCCGCCAGGGACTGTGATGGGGCAGGGCAGCTTTTACGCAAATACCTGATCGGTCGGGCAGGGGAGACAGCCTGCTTTTTAGCACTCCATCGTGTTTGACCAGGTACATACCCGCATAATCCAGCAATTGCGCCTCGGTCACGGCCATATATATCTTATTGGGATACTCCAGCAACACCGGCATATCCATCAGGGTATCGCTGACTACCCTGCTGATCGGAAGCCGGGTATAACGGCCCTCGTGGGAACTGGTAAAACCAGGCAGGAAAGAGGCGAGCAGGATGGGATCCCCACTGCAATGAAAGCTGGTATTCTCACTGTTCAGCTGGTAGCTTTTCCAGCTGCCTTGTTGAGGGAAGATATAACGAAAGGCCAGTCCGTCATTGAATATCCGGACCAGGACATTGATCCGTCGCCGGTAGCCGTAACGTTCTTCCAGGGGTAATTCCATTTCCCGGTACTGGTCATGTACGAACCTTGTCTTTCCCACGAGCAGGTTATAGTTGTCCTCGCCTTTTCGAAGGATGGGTTTGTGGAGGATGAGGGCTTTGCCGAAATCACCGGTTTGCCGGAAAGTGAGGCCCAACGACGAAGGATCGATGAGCCGGGCGCCTTTATAATAAACACTATAGATGGCAGCGCTGTCGGTAAGCCGGAAGACAAAGCGGATATTGCCATCGGGAGAAGAGAGGTTAATACTTTTTTGCGCTGTTGCACTAAAAATAAAACAAAAGGCTATTATAAGAGCAGTCAGTTTTTGGGCAACAAACATTAGCTATTCTTTTAGCAAATGTAATGCAAAAGGCAAAGCCCCGTTTTACGGGGGCTTCGCTTATGGGGAGCAATCTTCGGATTAAATTCCGGGTTTCCATGCGGGCATATTGCTCACAACTCTCAGAGCCTGTTCATCCAGCCCATTGCCCAGCTTATTTCCAACGATACGGACCCTTGTTACCTTACCGTGTTACCTGCCGGCATTTTAATGGATATCTTTCCTTTTCATTTAGCAACGGTAAGCAACCAGACCAATACTAGCTGATTCAAAGTCGATGCCAGCCATCTTTTAAACATAGGCTATGCCTTTCCTGTAGACTTTTTTACTCAGACAAAGCGGACAGAAGTTGTATCAAAACGGACAAGCAGGAATGGGAAAAACTTTGCACAGAAATGGATTAACAAAACTTTATAATAGGGGCTCAGGAAACCGCGTCTTTTCCTATCACGGTCCAGTCGTCGTTGCCATGCCCTTTTGCGATGTAGCGATCCATTTCGTCGGCTATCGCCGGGATGACCACCAGTTTTGTTCCTGCCTGTTGTGCTGCTTCCATGAACAAACCAACGTCCTTTCTTGCCATATTCAATTCCCATGACGGCTTGCTATAATCGCCGCTGGTCATTCTTTTCAGGCGGGAGGGCAACATAGCTCCCGGATTCCAGGAATCGAACAAAGTAGAGACATCGCTAACGGGGACCTGTAATGATTTAGCCAGGGAAAGGGTATCTGCCAGGCCGGCGGTAAAGGCTACCAGGAAATTGTTGCCGATCAGTTTCATTCCTGCGGCTCTGCCTGTTTCGGCGCCAAAGTTGATGAGCTTGCCGGTCATTTTGGATAAGGCCGGTTCGTTTTGGGCGATGACGGCCTGGTCGCCGGATACCAGCATAAAACCAGTGCTTTCCAAAGCGTTGGCCGGTCCCATAAATACTGGTGCATGCAGGTAGGTAAATCCTTTTTCTTTCCATGCGGCTGTTCTTTGTATCGCGCCGGCGACAGAAGTGGTGGTATGGTCGATGATCGTGGCGCCCGGTTTAAGACCAGCGCCGGCATTTGCCAATACTTCGTCTACAGTGGCATCGTCTTTCAGCGTAAGATGAATTAGATCCGCGCCTTTTACAGCGTCTGCCAGATCGGCAAAAGCTTTAGCGCCATATTTTTCCAGCTCGGTTGCTTTCAATGCGGTGCGGTTCCATACCTGGACGGGCGTGCCTTTGCTGATCATGGCCCGGACGAAATTTGAGCCAAGCAGACCCATGCCTAAAAATGCTACCATGGTTTTTTGGGAATAAAGATAGGGCATTTGGCTATTTTTTTCTGGCCAAACGATCATATAAGATATGAACCTTGCTATTCCGTATCTTGTTTTCCTCTTCAATTTGCGAAGGGTTCAAAAAACCCTGGTTCAATTTGGCAAACCGGAGGTCGAGACTTTTACTCTCGGACAACAGCCCGCTCAGCGTTTGGAGGACGGCGCCGGTCCCGTTGGGGCTGAAGCCCTCTTCGTTGACCTGCTTTTCGATTACCTGGTAGCGAAGATAATAATCGCGGATATCCGCCATTAACTTGAAATGCTCGTATTCCTGTTGGTTTTTCGATGGTTTTAATGAGTACAGCATCTTTACGGCGACGCGGTTGCTGTCGGCCAGCTGCTGCACGGTCATGGGGGAAGGGGACATGACCTTGCCCTGTTTGATCTCATAGGGTGTGGTCTTCAGAGCTGCCCAGAAAACACCGGCCTGCGCTGCGTCGAAGCCGAAACGATCCTTACAATATTCTTGAATATAGCTTTCTATATCTAAAGGCTGCCCGGACTGCAGGACTTCGATATAGGCGTCCGTAAGGATGTTAAAACCTGAAAGGGGATATACATGGCGGATGGCGTACAGGTCGGTGATATCCGCCTCGGACTCAAACACGCCCGACAATATTCCCGACGTGGACCAGGACGTCATTACAATCCCTGTATAGCCTAATTTTTGGGAGACCGGGATGAAGTCCCTGATATTTTTAAAATGTTTTTCCCACTGGGTAAGGTTATAATTATCGGGGCTTGACCGGATAGAAGGGGCGCCCCAGATCTCAAAGCCGCTTTCTACCAGTTTTTCGTGATTGCCGAAACGGTTCATATCCCAGCCATAATTCCAGTCGACAAATATCGTTCCTTTAGGCAAGGTTTTGATCGCTTCAGGATATTTTAAGGCGATGTCTGCCCAGAGAACAGGGGTCTTGCCCAGTTTGAAAACAATATTGCATAACATTTTGATATAGTCCGTGTACAGCCTGGATTTCCCGACCTGTTCCGCCTTCAGCCGGCATTTTTCGTCATGGCCGAGGAGATAGGTCTCGTCTCCCCCGATATGGATATACTTCGAAGTGTGCGTGGAGATCAGCTCCGTATACAAGCTGGTGAACAGGGCGCTGTCGCCGGCCGTCTCCAGGGGGCAGACCTGCGAGTAATCCTTCTGGTCTTCCCGCAGGCCTTTATATCTTTCATGGCGAAGGATGTATTCGACATGGCCAAAGCTCTGCTGCAAGGGAATGACATCGATGCCGAGACCGTTGCAGTATTTTATAAAAGATACCACTTCCTCTTTTGTATAGGCATACCGGTTAGGGATCAGCGGATTTTTTTCAAATGGGTAGGTGCCCTCCCATTCCATGACCAGGGTGTTGATGCCGGACTTTCCGAGTCTGCCGGCAAAATCCTTCAATGCGTCCATGGTCATTACCTGGACCCTTAGATCCAGGTGAAAACCTCTTACGGGAAAACTGTTTTTTACAGCGGGGGGTTGCGCAAATGCTAATTGCGTCGTGAGCAGGAGTAATAATGCCAGCGTTAACTTTTTAGCCTTCCGCGGAAGCCAGTTCCGGATCATATGACCGTAAAAGGCATAAAACGCCAGGTAAAGATAACAGGGGAATAATACCCAATAGGCATTCCGGACGCCCGATACATCGGCAAAATGGCCATATATCAGCGGCAGGATAGCACTGCCGCACAAGCCCATGATCATGATGGAGGCTCCCAGCTTGGTAAACCGTCCCAGTCCATGCAACGCGAGGGGCCATATCCCGGCCCATATCAACGAGTTGGCCAATCCCAATAATACAACGAACCATATCGATACGTCCGCTGCATGGCCGAACAGGGTGGTCTTTCCATGCATAAAAATGATGAGCAGCGTAAATACGGTTCCCAGCAGGGTGCAGATCCTGAACATGTTGACTTGTTTAATGTATTTTGGAATAAGTACAATGCCCAGCAGGTAACCCCCGATGGTGGCAAATAGGGTATAGGAGGGGAATACTTTAGCTTCCATCAAAGGGATATGCATGGAATTGGCGTACCCGATGATCGTATCGATGGCGATCACCTGGGTGCCGACATGTAAAAAAATCGCCAGGGCCCCCAATAGCAGGTGTGGAAAATGAAAGATAGTTTTTTTGGCGGCATGGAGGCCGTCGGTTTCCGGGCTTTCCTGCTCCGTATCGATTTCCGGCAAGGGAGAATACCGGACAAAGGCGCCAAGTGCGATCAGCACCACGCCTATGAAAGCATAAGGCAGGATTACCCGCCTGATCAATTCATTTAAGGCGGCATTCTTTTGTACGGCATCCATCAGCGGCAATTGTTTGAAGAGGTCGCTGTCGGTGACTTTCAGCACTACGGTGGCAAACAACAGGGGTGCTAAGATCCCTGCTCCTTTATTACAGATGCCCATGATGCTGATCCGTTGCGCCGCCTTTTCCTTTGCCCCGAGAATGGTGATATAGGGGTTGGCTGCCGATTGCAGCACTGCCAATCCGGACCCGATGGTGAACAGCCCCAGCAAAAAGACCTCGTAGGTACGGGTCAGGGCTGCCGGTATGAAGATAAAGGCTCCGGCGGCCATGATCCAAAGGCCGGTCATGATCCCTTTTTTAAAACCCAATTTTTTGAGCAGGTAGGAGGATGGCACCGATATCACGAAATAAGAGATATAAAAGGCGAAGGCTACTAAATAGGATTGGAAATTGGAAAGTTCACAGGCTATTTTAAAATAGGGGATCAATATCGAATTCACCCAGGTGACAAACCCAAATATGAAAAACAGCCCGCCGATGACGAGCATGGAAATAAATGTTTCCTTTTTATTGGTTGTCATACTTTCTCATTTATTAGTTGTGGTCGTGTACGTACCCGCAATTTATTAAAAAATATATTCACTTTGTCTTCAGCCGTTGGTTTTATTGTGTTTTTTCTTTTTAAAGAAATATACGGGAAAACTTTTTTTATAATTTTAAATAATTATTTTTGGGTACGTACCCGTAAAAATACAACAACATTCACAAACGCAGGCTCCTGCTGGGATCGAGGGGTATAAACGCAGCACATATGAGTTATAGTAAAAAGGCGTACGATCGCCGGAAATTCATCAAGGCTTCCGCCCTGGCAGGTTTTGGTCTGGGCCTGACAGGGAGTTTAGCCCCTTTATTGGGAAGGGCGGCGACGGCAAAAGGAAAGAGGGTAGGGATCATCGGGTTGGATACTTCTCATAGCGTGGAGTTTACGAAGGAGCTGAATGCCGCGGACGCTCCGGCCGAATTCAAAGGATACAAGGTCGTGGCGGCTTACCCGAAAGGCAGCCCTGATATTGAATCCTCTGTAAAGCGCATCCCCGGCTACACTGAAGAAGTAAAAAAGATGGGCGTTGAGATAGTGGACAGTGTAGCTGCCCTGCTGGAAAAGGCCGACGTCGTATTACTGGAGACGAATGACGGCCGGTGGCGCCTGGAGCAGGCCATACCCGCATTGAAAGCGGGGAAGCCTATGTTCATCGACAAACCCGTCGCCGCCTCGCTGACAGATGTCATTACCATATTCGAAGCGGCGAAACACTATAACATACCGGTGTTTTCGGCTTCGTCCTTACGATACATGTCCAGTGCCCAGGAGATAGCCGGCGGTAAGATCGGGAAAATTTCGGGCGCGGATACGTTCAGCCCCTGCACCCTCGAAAAGACGCATCCGGACCTGTACTGGTATGGCATTCATGGCGTGGAGATATTATATACGGTGATGGGGCGGGGGTGCAGGGAATTGGTCCGGGTACATACCGACGATGCGGATATGGTGACGGGCACCTGGGCGGATGGCCGGATAGGGACTTTCCGCGGGACACGCACCGGCGGTCATTTATACGGCGGCACTGTTTTCGGCGAAAAGACCAATGCCGTTTTGGGTCCTTTCGAGGGATATAAACCTTTGCTGCTGCAGATCATCGATTTTTTCGAGACGGGGAAACCTCCGGTGACAGCGGAAGAGACCATGGAAATTTATGTTTTCATGGAAGCTGCGGATGAAAGCAAACGCAGGAATGGCGGGGCCGTTGTCCTGGATGAGGTTTGGACAAAGGCAAAAAAAGCAGCGGATAATAACCTGAAGAAATTAACAGCTTAAGCATTCACAATATGAAAAATTCAAGAAGAAAATTCCTCAAAACGGCTATGGCAGCCTCGGCGGGCCTATCCTTCGGGGGCGTCCTGCCTGGTTTTAGCGCCAGGAGTTATGCTTCCATATTGGGAGCCAACGACCGGATCAAGGTCGGCATCATGGGGGTTCATTCCCGTGGGCTTGCCCTGGCGGAAAACTATGCAAAACAAAAGAACTGCGAGGTCTCGTATATTTGCGATGTAGATAGCCAGTCCATGGAGAAGGCTATCGGAGTGGTGGAAAAGGGACAGGGTCACCGGCCCAAAGCCGCCCCTGATTTCCGGACAGCGCTGGAGGATAAATCTTTGGAAGCGATGGTGATCGCGACCCCTGATCACTGGCATGCTCCCGCCGCCATACTGGCTTGCAAAGCCGGCAAGCACGTTTACGTGGAGAAGCCCTGTTCGCATAATCCGCATGAGGGAGAACTACTGGTGGCTGTGTCCAGGAAATATGACCGGAAAGTACAAATGGGTTCCCAGCGCCGGTCGTGGCCCAACCTGGTTGCGGCCATTAAAGAGTTACAGGCCGGCGTCATCGGCCGTCCCTATTTTGCGAAGGGCTGGTATACCAACAACCGTCCTTCCATAGGCATAGGTAAAGCGGTTGCGCCGCCCTCCTGGCTGAATTACGAGCTATGGCAGGGGCCGGCTCCACGCGAGCCGTTCAGGGACAATATCCTGCACTATAACTGGCATTGGTTCTGGAACTGGGGCACGGGAGAGGCCCTGAACAACGGTACACATATGGTGGACCTGATGCGTTGGGGATTGGGCGTCGAATACCCGGTCAGCGTCCGGTCGGGAGGCGGCCGTTATCATTACAAGGACGACTGGCAGACGCCGGATACACAGGTGATCACCTGGGAGTTCCCGGATAATAAATTTATGGAATGGGAAGGACGAAGCTGTAATGGGCGGGCGGTGGAAGGATCCAGTGTGGGCTGTACTTTTTACGGTGAAACGGGCGCCCTGGAGATGGAGGTCGCCGGCGGAAATTCCTACAGGATATATGACCTGAAGAACAAGCTGCTCAAAGAAGTAAAAAATGATGTTATGGTGGATGCCACCAATGTGGTCGATCCCTCGCAGGCGCTGGACGCCCTGCATATCCAGAACTTTTTCGACGGCATCCGCAAAGGGACGCCGTTGAACGCGGAAATATTGATCGGGTATCAGAGCACATTGCTTGTCCAGTTGGGGAATATTGCGCAGCGGGCCGGTAAGACTACCTTACAGACGGATCCTTCCAACGGGCATATCATCGGTAATGAAGCGGCTATGCAATACTGGAAGAGGGAATATGCACCGGGATGGGAGCCGACACTTTGATGAACATGACAAAAGGAAGCGGATGAATGGAATGCTTAAAATATACAACGGGCGTGTCCTGACCCCTCATCGCCTTATTCCCCGGGGAACAGTGGTGATTAAGGGAGAGTGCATTGTAGAAGTCAGCGAGGGTAACGTGGAGGTGCCGGGTGCGCTTGAAATTGATGCGCAGGGAAGATATATAACACCGGGATTTATCGATATCCATGTGCATGGCGGCGACGGATATGATTTCATGGACGGCAGTCCGGCCGCTTTTTTGAAGATAGCGGAGCTGCATGCCCGGTATGGGACTACCAGTTTGGCGCCTACTACGCTTAGCAGCGATAAAGCGGGCATCCTGCAGACCTTGTCGGCCTATGAGGCGGCGGATGGGATCAACACAAGCGGCGCCCAATTTCTGGGCATGCACCTGGAAGGGCCCTATTTTGCGATGAACCAGCGCGGCGCACAGGACCCGCGTTATATCCGGAACCCTGACCCGGAGGAATATAAGGATATTATCCGCCGGTCGCCGGTGATAAAGCGCTGGAGTGCGGCGCCGGAGCTGCCGGGCGCCATGGAGTTCGGTCGCTATCTGCGGTCCCAGGGCATCCTGGCGGCGGTGGCGCACACCGATGCTGTCTACGAAGAGGTCGCGGAAGCGTTTGAGAACGGTTATTCCCTCATTACCCATCTTTACTCGGGCATGTCGGGCGTCACCCGTCGAAATGCCTTTCGTTACGCCGGCGTGGTTGAAAGCGCCTGGCTCATTGACGAAATGGACGTGGAGATCATTGCCGACGGCATTCATTTGCCCCCGCCGTTGTTAAAGCTGGCCTATAAAATAAAAGGTGCGGGAAAAATCGCATTAATTACCGATGCCATGCGTGCGGCAGGAAAACCACCCGGCGAAAGTATCCTGGGCAGCCTGGAAAACGGGCTGAAAGTGATCGTGGAAGATGGCGTCGCCAAGCTCCCGGACCGGAGCGCATTTGCAGGCAGCGTGGCTACCGCTGACCGGCTTCTCCGTAACATGATACGACTTGCCGGCATTCCTTTACCGGACGCTGTCCAAATGATCACCAGTACGCCCGCCGCCATTATGAAAGTCGGCGACCGCAAAGGATCCCTGGTCCCGGGAAAAGACGCGGATATCGTCCTGTTTGACGATGATGTCACCGTTACAATGACCATCATAAAAGGGAAGATCGTTTACGCCGGTGATTGACAACCGGTAAGGATAACTATTAATAAAAAAATGATGAAAGAAACTACGGAAATAAAGATGGCCGACAAGTTGAAAATTAAGATTTACGAAACAAGGGAAATGATGGGAAGGCAGGCGGCACACGATGTAAGCGAAAAGATCAGGGAATTGCTGGCCAAACAGGATTTTGTAAATATGGTTTTTGCGGCAGCTCCTTCCCAGAATGAATTCTTATCGGCTCTATCACGGAATAAGGACCTCGACTGGAGCCGTATCAATGCCTTCCACATGGATGAATATATCGGATTGAATAAAAATGACCCGGCTCGATTCGGGAATTTTTTAAAAGAAAGATTATTCGGTCTGGCGCCTTTCCATGAAGTGCACTACCTGGATGGAAATACGGGCGATCCTGCTATGGAATGCCTGCACTATACGGCCCTGCTCAGGAAATACCCTACGGATATAGTGTGCCTGGGCATCGGAGAAAACGCCCACCTCGCTTTCAATGACCCGCACGTCGCGGCGTTTGACGATCCGCTGATGGTAAAAGAGGTTGACCTGGCTGAAGCCTCGCGGCGGCAGCAGGTGAACGACGGCTGTTTTTCCCGGATAGAGCTGGTCCCATCCTCCGCGCTGACCCTTACGATCCCCGCCCTGCTCCGGTCAAAAGCCGTTTATTGCATAGTGCCCGGCGGCAACAAGGCGGAAGCCGTATATCATACTCTGCACAGCGGGATCAGCGAGGTTTATCCTTCTACGGCGCTCAGGAAACATCCTGGCGCCACCCTATACCTGGATAAAAACAGTTCGGAAAAAATATAATAATATGTCCTTTTCCAAACCGGCCGCCCGGCCCTGTCTGCTGCTGTTGCTGCTCTTCGGCCAGGCCTGTTCCGTCAATAAAGCCGGTGGCAAAAAAGGCACGGTGAGCCTGATCGTCCTTGCGCCGGGCCATTTTCATGCCGCCCTGCTGCAGAAATACAAGTACAGCCGGATCGATCCTACGGTGTATGTATTTGCCCCCGGGGGGCCGGAACTGCAATCCCATCTCCGGTTGATCGACCGGTATAATTCCCGGCCGGATGATCCTACGGACTGGAAGGAAAAAGTCTATGCCGGACCGGATTTCCTGGAAAAGATGCTGCAGGAAAAACCGGGTAATGTAGTGGTGATAGCCGGTAACAACCGGGATAAAACCGACTATATTAAAAGATCGGTGGATGCCGGTTTGAATGTCCTGGCAGACAAGCCGATGGTCATTACCCCGGATGGGTTCGATACTATACAGGAAGCTTTCGCCAAGGCCGGGAAAAACAGGGTGTTATTATACGATATCATGACGGAACGGTATGAAATAACCAACTGTTTGCTGAAAGAGCTTACCCGGCTCCATAGTGTTTTTGGCGAGCTCAAAAAAGGTTCCCCGGAAGACCCTGCCGTCACGGTCGAAAGCGTTCATTATTTCTACAAGGAGGTATCCGGGGCTCCTCTCGTCCGCCCTGCCTGGTATTTCGACGTGCGGCAGCAGGGAGAAGGTTTAACGGATGTCACGACACACCTGGTGGACCTGGTCCAGTGGGAATGTTTTCCCGGACAGGTGCTGGATTATAAAAAGGATATACAAATGCTTTCCGCCAGGCACTGGCCTACCGTATTGACACCTGCCCAGTTCACCCTCGTTACTAACGAGAAAAGTTATCCTGATTACCTCCGGAAGGATGTACGGGACAGCCTGCTGAATGTATACGCCAATGGAGAAATGGATTACACGATAAAAGACGTTCACGTCAGGGTGTCCGTTGCCTGGAAATATAAGGCGCCTGAAGGAACGGGCGATACGTATTACTCGGTGCTGCATGGTACGAAAGCTGATCTTTTCATCAGGCAGGGTAGGGAAGAGTCCTACAAACCCGTACTCTATGTTAAACCGCCCGGTGGCGCCAGGGAAGACCAGGGGCTGGAACAGGCTTTGGCAAAGGGCCTGCGTGCCCTGCGCAAACAGTACCCGGGGATAGATTATAAGAAGAGCGATGCAGGATGGCAACTGGTGATCCCCGAAAGCTATAACATAGGGCATGAACAGCATTTCGCGCTGGTAGTAAAAAAATATATGGAGTACCTGCAAAAAGGCCGGATGCCGGATTGGGAAGTTTCCGCGATGCTGGCGAAATATTACACGCTGATGCAGGCCCTGAAATTGGCTGAAGAGAGGCAGACGACGCAGCCATAAATCGCGATAGAATATTTTTTCGAAAGGGGCAAAATTAATTTGAATTGTAAAAGAGTATAATTATATTTGAAAACGGGTACGTACCCGTAAATTGTTACAATTGCCGATTGAAAACCCAAAGACCAAAACCTAACTAACGTTTCTGCCCGCAACTATTCACTCAAGTCCACCTTACCCATAATTAGTATCTGAACGCACATCCTATCGGAAAGCAGCGAATGGCAACGCTTTGTCAGTAACCAACTAATTGTTCACTTCTTAATCAAACTGCATGAAAAAGCAACAGGCTCTACGCATCCCCATTTTGAAAACTGTTCTTTTCCTGCTGTTGTTCCTTACTGTCCGAACAGGGATGTCCCAGGTCAGACCCGTAACAGGTACGGTATCGGACAGTTCCAGCAGCGAAGGCATCAGCGGCGTATCCGTCCGATTGAAAGGCTCTTCAAAGGGGGTCTTTACCGATTCCCGGGGTGTATTTACGATCAGCGTACCTCCGAATGCCGTGCTCGAAATATCCAGCATAGGTTACCAGGGGGCCAGTCTGAAAGCAGGATACGGCGAACCAATCCAGGTGAAATTGCTGCCTGTGAACAAAGAACTTAGCGATGTAGTCGTGGTAGGCTACGGCAAAGAAAAGCGGGCCGATATTACCGGGTCCGTGGCTTCCGTCCCGAAGGAGCGGCTATCGCAATTGCCGGTGACCAATGTCCTCCAGGCGATGGAAGGGTCTGTTGCCGGCGTGACGATCACCCAAACTTCATCCGTGCCCGGTGATCCGCCTACTGCCCTGATCAGGGGTACCAACTCGATCAGTTCATCCACCAACCCGCTGATCGTCGTGGACGGGATCCCATTTGTCGGCGGCTCACTGAATGACCTTAATATGGCGGATATCGCTTCTATCGAGATCCTGAAAGATGTTTCCGCGGTGGCCATTTATGGAACGAGGGGGTCCAACGGCATCATACTGATCACGACCAAACGCGGCAAGCCGGGTAAGGCGGCCATAACCTATGATGTGTACGGCGGTTTTGAAGACTTCGCCCATACGGAGAAGCCGATGAGCCCTTCGCAGTATATACAGAAATATGCCGATTGGAAGTCGCAGTCCGGTAGTACCGATCCCAACCCGGCGCCGAATGCAGCCGAAATAGCCAACTACAAAGCCGGGAAATCAACGGACTGGCTGAAGATGGTCTCACAAACGGGAGTCATCCAGAACCATACGCTCAGTTTTTCCGGCGGCAACAAGGATGTCAAATATTATGTCTCGGGCGATTATATGAAAGAGCAGGGAGTCATCAAAGGCTACCAATTTAATCACGCCAGCCTGCGTTCCAACATCGACGCCACCATCACCGACTATCTGACGGCAGGTGTAAACCTGTTCCTGACCGCCAACAATGCCGATGGCGGCAGGGCCAGCCTGGCGGATGCGATTACCGTCAGCCCTTACGGAACATATACCAACCCGGACGGGTCCTATGCCATCTACCCCATGTACCCGGAGACAACCCTGCTCAATCCCATGCTGGGTCGTACCACCACCCGCAACGACAGGAGCAAGAACATCAATACCAGCGCCTATGCGGAGCTGAGGCCAGGGTTTATAAAAGGCTTGAAATACCGACTGAATGCCGCCTATAGTTATGTGCCTACGCTGTTCCAAAGTTATGTGGGCAGGCCGGCGAATAACCTGGTCGGCACAGCCCAGGTGAATAACTCTGAAACCAGGAACTGGCTTATCGAAAATATCCTGACTTATGAAAAATCCTGGAACAAGAATCATTTGGACGTGACGGGTTTGTACAGCGCCCAGGAGACCAACTATTTTTCATCCGGCACCACTGCTTCCGGTTTTATCAATGACGTGCTATCTTTTTATAACCTCTCATCGGCGGCTACGGTGTCGGGTACCTCGAATGCCTGGAAGACGGACCTGGTGTCCCAGATGCTGCGGGTGAACTATTCTTATAACAGCCGGTATCTGTTCACGGCGACGGCAAGGAGGGATGGTTACTCTGCGTTTGGCGCCAATACGAGTAAATACGGCATGTTCCCTTCGGTCGCGGTGGGCTGGAATCTCGGCAACGAGACCTTTATAAGGGACCTCAATATTTTCAACAACTTAAAGATCCGCGGCTCTTATGGCCTGTCCGGTAACCAGGCTATCAATGCGAATGCCACTACCTCCACTTCCTCTACGGCGGTCCTTCCGTATAACGGGCTGAGCACGGTAGGTGTGGTTGGAAATATCCTGGGCAACGAGAATTTAAAATGGGAAAGCACTTATGGTTCGAACATAGGTGTCGATTTTGCGCTGTTTGACAGCAGGGTCAGCGGCACCATCGAGGCCTACAGCACTCAAACGAAAAACCTGGTCCTCTACCGGTCTATCCCAACCGTCACCGGTTATTCGAACGTTTTGGATAATTTAGGCAAGGTTTCGAACCAGGGGATCGAGCTGACCCTCACGACCAAAAATATAAAAACGGAGACTTTCAGGTGGGAAACTTCGCTGAATTTTTCATCCAACCGAAACAAGATCCTGGATCTATACGGGGACAAGAAGAGCGATGTCGGCAACAGGTGGTTTATAGGCAAGCCGATCAATGCTATCTATGATTACAAACTACAAGGCGTCTGGCAGGTGGGTGAGGACCCTTCTCACCAGGACCCCGTAGCTCATCCCGGCGACCTGAAATTTGCCGACCTGAATGGGAGCCAGACGATAACCATCGATGACAGGACCGTTATCGGCCAAACCACGCCGAAATGGACAGGCGGCTTGACCAATACTTTCCATTACAAGAACTTCCACCTGAACATATTCATCCAGACCGCGCAGGGTATTACCAAAAATAACTCCTGGATGAATTTCAGGGACTATGGCGGCAGGGAGAACCTTCCCGCGAGCCTTGGTTACTGGACGCCGCAAAATCATAGCAATACCCGGCCTGGGCTTACCTACAACAATTATATCTTATACGGATACCCGACGGATGCCAGCTATGTGCGTATTAAAGATGTCACCCTCAGTTATACCGCATCAAGGGAACTACTGGATAAGCTGAAAATAGGCGGGCTCACCTTTTACCTGAGTGGAAGGAACCTGGCGACCTTTACCAAGTGGGTCGGGTGGGACCCGGAAGTCAACTATGATATTGCTTCCGTCAACAATTATCCACTCGTCCGTTCCTTTATTGTAGGCGCAAACATCACCCTTCGTTAATCTAAAACAAGCAGGACATGAAAAAATATTTTATATCTATAGCAGGTGTTTTGCTGGTAGTGTTATCAGCCTGTAAGAAAAGCTTTCTCAATGAACAAGTGTATTCCATTTATACTCCCTCGGTGCTGACCGACTCCCTTGCCTTCGAAGCGGCGGTGGTCGGCGTGCAAAGCCAGTACGCGCTGTGGCATACCATGGTTGGAGATCCTTATGATTCAGAAGGCTGGTTATGTGTCTGGCAAATGGGAACTGACGTGGCGTACAATAAAGAAATAGCCGACCTGGACCCTTTCGCCATTCCTTATACGAATTATGAGAACTTGACCTCAACAGATCCTGCCGCCTTGTTCGCCTGGAAATGGGCTTATGACATCATCAATAACTGTAATGTCATCATCACTAATCTCGCCGATCCGAAATTGACGATGGGTCAGCAAAACAAAAACTATATCAAGGGAGAAGCCCTCTTTTACCGCGCCGTCGCCTATAATACCCTGGCTACGCTGTTCGGAAAAGTGCCGATCATTACGACTCCGTCCTCCGGTCCGAAAACGGATTTTGTCAGGTCTTCCCTGGACAGCGTCAATAACCTGGTCGTTACCGACCTGAGCTTTGCCAAGACAAACCTTCCCTCCATCGAAGGGGTCAAAACCAATGCAAACGGTAAGCTATACAGCCGTCCCAATAAATCCATGGCTTCCCAGTTGCTGGCGGAGGTCTATTTAAGGATCGGCGGACATGACGCCCAGGCGGAAGCCGAGTGCAATGCCGTCATCAACAGCGGCGACTTCAGCCTGACCTCAGGCCGCTATGGAATCAAAGCTTCGCAGCCGGGCGATCCCTTCTCCGACATGTTCATATACGGCAATCAAAGAAGGAGCCAGGGTAACAGGGAAGCGATCTGGGTATATGAGATGGAGGACCCGACCTCGGTTGTCGGCGGGGCGGGGATCGTCAGCACTTCCAATTTCCCCGGATGGCTCTTTGCAGACCCCCAGTATTTAAGGGTATGGGGATGCCGGTACTACCGGCAGACCGGCATGCTTTTATGCGATTCACTGGGCGGAAGGGGCATCAGCCGGATGTCATTGACGGACTGGGTGCTGCATAGTCTGTATGGGAATAACGATATGCGCAACTCGAAATACAATATCCGGAGGGTTTTTTACTACAATGATCCTACCTTTCCTTTGTATGGACAACCGGTGGTGCCGGGGCCGGGCATCGATACGAACCGGGCCATTGTTCCTATGACCACCAAGTGGTGCCAGTACAATCACCTCAACCGGGGACCAAGCTATATGATCAAGGATGTCATCATCATGCGGTTGGGAGAGACCTATTTGCTGAAGGCGGAGGCGCAGTTGAAACAATCGAATACTACAGGCGCCGCTGCTACCTTGAATATCCTGAGGGCCAGGGCAAATGCTTCGCCGATCACGGCTGCCGACGTAACGATGGATTTTATCCTGGATGAACGAGTAAGGGAACTGGTGGCGGAGGAAAACCGACGCATGACCCTGATGCGTACCGGCACATTGCTTTCGAGGGTGGTGGGCCGCGGGCAGAAAATAACGGGCCTTAGCGCCAAGCACCTTTTATTGCCCGTACCACAACTGGAGATTGAATTGAATAAGGATGCCGTACTGGCGCAAAACCCGGGATATTGAGCTGGATTTTAAAATATATGACTATGCGGATATTTTTATTAACCGGCCTGCTTTATGGCCTGCTGTGCAGCGGGACTACCGTCCACGGTTCCGGAGCCTGGGAAGTGTTATTCGATGGGAAAAGCCTTGATAAATGGAGGAGCATAAAAGAAAATAGCACCCCTTCACAGGGATGGGAAATAAAAGACGGGGGTTTGTGTGTCAAAGCGCATGAAAAGGGACAGGACATCATCACGAAGGATACCTACCGGGATTTCGAGCTGGCCTTCGATTTTAACCTGACGGTCGGAGCCAACAGCGGGATAAAATATCTTGTCGGAGAAATAAAAAATAATAGCACCGGGGCCATGGAGTGGAATGGACCGGAATACCAGATCATCGACGATTATAATCATCCTGCGGTGAAGGATCACAAGCACGAGGAGGGGGCTACAGCAGCTTTGTACCTGGTGTATGCTCCTGCGAACAAAAAGCTGCTGCCCGCCGGGCAGTGGAACTCAGCAAAGATCATCGTCAAAGGCAATCACATCGAGCATTGGCTGAATGGGGTAAAAGTGGTAAGCTGCGAAAGGGGTTCGGAGGACTTTCGCAAACGGATGGCCGCCACAAAATTCAACGTATATGATAAATATGGCGAGTTGCCGGAGGGCCATATCATGCTGACGGATCATGACGGCGACCAGACTTATTTCAGGCGGATCAGGATCAAAAGGCTCAATTGAAAGAAAAACCAATACTTATAATCATTTTTAATTTTCACGAATGAATACGGAAATCAAAGCTCCGGTCCGATCACAACGGGTATACACGTCGGAAATACCGGCCAGGCCACAGCGGTTATACTCACTGGATACGCTACGTGGGTTCGACATGTTTTGGATCATGGGGTTTGGCCCGGTGATTGCGGAATGGGCGAAGGGGACGGGCTCCCCGTTCTGGATCGCTTTTTCCGACCAGTTTGAACACCCCGTATGGAATGGCTTTGCCTTCTGGGACCTGATATTTCCTCTTTTTATGTTTATGGCCGGCGTATCCACTCCCTATTCTGTAGGCAGGGAACTGGAAAAAGGGAAGAGCAGGAGGGAACTGCTCCTCAAGGTGGTCAAAAGGGGATTGATCCTTATCTTACTGGGAATCGTCTACAATAACGGGCTCGAACTCCGGCCGATACAGGATATCCGTTTCCCGAGCGTGCTGGGAAAAATAGGCGCAACCTATGTATTCGCCAATATCATTTATTTGTACGCCAATGAGACCCTGCAATGGGTTTGGTTCTGGGTCTTCCTCATCGGCTACTGGGTATTATTGAAATTCACCTCGGCCCCGGGTTATCCGGCGGGAGACCTGAGCGAACCCGGTAATTTTATGTCTTACCTGGATCGCAGCATCCTTCCCGGCAAGCTTTCGAGGGGCATACACGATACCGTAGGCCTTGTCTGCACGATTCCCGGAATCAGCAATGTGCTGCTGGGCATTTTTGCCGGCAAGCTGCTGAGAAGCGGCCGGTTTACTCCTACCCGCAACGCGAAATATTTAGCCGTTGCCGGTATTATTTCAATAGCGCTTGCCCTGCTTTGGAACCTGGATTTCCCTTTTAATAAAAATCTTTGGTCGAGCTCCTTTGTCCTCCTCACGGGAGGTTTGAGCCTTTTGTTGCTTTCCCTCTTTTATTATATCATCGATGTGAAGGGCTATAGGGGCTGGACCCTTTTCTTCCGGGTCATCGGTATGAATTCCATTTTGATCTATATCTCACCGAAGTTTATCAACTGGAATTATACCGCGAACGGACTCTTTAAGTGGCTGGGGCAATTGGCCGCTCCTCCCTATAACCAGGTAATCCTTGGGTTCTGTGCACTGGCCATACAATGGGCTTTTTTATACTTTTTATATAAAAAGCAAACTTTCTTACGTATCTAACGCATCAGACCTTATTCAAAGGGGGGATTCGAAAAAATTGCTATTTTTACGATTTTATGAAAGAGCGTAAGAAGGACAAGCCCGAATATCACGGTGTAAAAGAGATCGCAAGAAGAGCGAATGTGTCCATTGCCACCGTTGACAGGGTATTGCACAACAGGATGGGGGTTTCTCCGGCGACCCAAAAGAAGATCAATGCCATTATAAAAGAATTGAATTATCAGCCTAATATTCTTGCCAGCAGGCTTGCCTCCCGGGAAGTGTTTAATTTTGCTGTTCTTATTCCTAAAGTTTCGGCCGAAACGGATTTCTGGCAGGCGCCCCTCAATGGAATTAAGCGAGCGGAAGCGGCTATTACTGAATATGGAATAAAGATCAATTTGTATTTTTTTGATATCAATGACCGGAAATCATTCGCGGTGCAGAGTAAGCTGATCTTAAAAAATGCCCCTGACGGCATTTTACTCGCGCCATCCTTTATTAATGAAGCCATAGAATTTACTACAGCCTGCCGGGAGCGGAATATCCCTTACGTGTTGATCGATTCCAATATCCCGAACCAGGAAGGTTTGTGTTATATCGGGCCCCATCTTTTCCGAAGCGGTTATTTATCTGCCCAGCTAATGAACTTTACGCTTAAGAATAAGAGCGAAATTCTCGTGGTCAATATAGCCAAGGAAGTGGATGATCATAATTATCTTATGCAGATCGAAGATGGATTCAGGGCTTATTTTAAGTATCACAACCTGTACCATGATATTTTAAAATTAGACATTACTCAAATAGACTATTTGTCTGTAGAAAAGGAGCTATCTGCTTTTTTTGATAAAAACCCCGGGATAAAGGCTATTTATGTCACCAATTCAAGGGTGTCCACTGTAGCCCGTTACCTTGAAAATGCGGGAAAGAAGAATATACTTTTAATTGGTTTTGACTTCCTGGAAGAAAATATTGAATACCTTAAAAAGGATATAATCAGCATTTTAATTTGTCATAAGCCGGCCGAGCAAGGGTATAAAGGTATCATGCGATTATATCAACATTTCGTTTTGGGAACAAGTTTCAAAAACATATCTTTTATGCCGATAGATATTGTCACCAAAGAGAATTACGAGTTTTATGATAATTATTTGAATGACTAGAGGTGGCCGGTTATGTCCGGGCGGTCGTCGGGCCTTTTTTCCAAACGGGCTGCGCTGAATAGGAATTGGATACGCAGCCTATCATCATCGAATATACAGGTGAGGCTATCGCCATGTGCTGTTTCCGTAAACCGGAAAGTGAGCAACAGGGTATGGTCGTCTTTCCAGGTGGCGCCGGCTGCTACCAGTGAGTCGAAGTCGATCCGCCGGAGGGAAAAGAGGGAATGTGCAGAAGGTTTTTTGTTGTTGCCGATGATCCAGTCTTTCATTCCACAGGTGATGACGATGTCCGGTTTGCCTTCCTCGATCAGGCGAAAGATCGTTTTATTCCCGAAAAAAGTAAAGGATACTGCTTTTGCATTGAACTCGTTGCTATCGAGGATAAATTTCCTGCCGGAGATGGAGGCAGACAAAGGAGACCGGCTATTGAATACAGGTGGTTTATAGGCCAGCGCCTTTAATTCCTTTTGCAGTTGATCGTAGTCGGCGACATTCGGTGGGAGGCGGCGGGAGTTTTCTTTGATGCCGGGATATAAGTGGTCCCACACCGTTTGCATGGTAGCCGCTTTATCAGCGCTTTCACTGGTTATCGCCACGACGGTGTCTTTGTCCGGAAAGACTATGCTGTATTGTCCATAGGCGCCGTCGGCCCTAAACCCGCCCGGCGGGTTCATCCAGAACTGGTAGCCATAACCATATGCCCAGGAGCTATCATTTTTTCCGTTGTCTATTTCCTTTTTAGTTGCCAGCGCTACCCATTCCTTACTAAGGATCTGCTTTGTTCCCCACCGGCCTTGCTGCAGGTATAGCTGACCGAATTTGGCGATGTCTTCCGTCCGAATGCGGAGATGAGAAGCGCCCATATTGTTGCCTTCTGCGTTTTCTGTCCAGGTGGCGCCCGTGATGCCAAGTGGCTCATACAGGCGGGGGCCGAGAAATTCATGCGTCGAATGCCCCGACACCTGCCGGATGATCGAGCTGAGCATGTAGCTGGCGCCCGAATTGTATAAAAAGTGGATGCCGGGTTCGTAAACGACAGGCAGGTTAAGGAATGTTTTCTCCCATCTTTCGTCTGAGGGAGTTTTTTCAAGCAGGAGTATGGAGTCTTTTTCCTGGCCGACCGACATGCTGAGCAGATGTTTCACTTTCAGGGATGCCAGGTTGGTGCTGATGGTGGCGGGTTTGTCGTTAGGGAAAAAGGAGATTACGGGATCCTCTATCGTGAGTAATTTTTCATCTGCTGCCAGTCCAATGGCCGTTCCGGTAAAGCTTTTACTCAGGGAATACTGCTGTTGCTTACGGTTCGCCGAATAAGGATACCACCAGCCTTCGGCTATGACATGGCCGTGCCGGATGACCATGATGCTATGGAATTCCTGTCCACTGGCGTTGATGGCATCCAGAAAGCCGAGGATAACTCCGGAAGAGACGCCCTGTGCTTCGGGAGTGCTGCGTGGGAGGGATAGGAAGTTATGCGTGTTTGCCGGAGCCCGGGCCAAAGAAAGTGCAGGCAGGAGAAAAAAACCAGCGGTAGCTGATCCGATCTGTTTAAGAAATTCTCTGCGGGCAAACATGGCTGAGGGGTTTAATTGCTTAAATTTATGAATTAATATGACACCGGATATCGGCACTCCTATTGATGTTAAACATTTGTTCAGGCCGCTGAATGAAAAGCTGATCGATCTGTTACAATCTCTGACCCCGGATGAATGGGGTCGGCAAACAGTCGCGCGGTTGTGGACGGTAAAGGATGTGGTGGCTCATCTGCTGGATACCGATATCAGGGCCTTGTCCCTTCAAAGGGACCGGTATTTTGGAGAGGCCCAGCCGGCTTCGGCTTCCTATGAAGTGATGGTCGCGTGGCTGAATAGTCTCAACTGCCGGTGTTGTTGTTAAGATCACAATCATTTCTGCGATCGGGGGAGACTGGTATTTGCAAAAGAACGACAATGGCTGGAGCTTTTGTGCGAGGCCGGAAAATGGGGTGTATGCTGCAACGGTAAGCTTGTCGCCGGAAATTGCCTGCAAGCTCTTTTCAAAAAGTGTAAGGCCGGGAGAGGTCGACGTGGAAGTCGGGGGTGATCCGGAACTGGCAAGCCGGGTGCTCAACCTGGTAGCAGTGATGGCCTGAATTATTTATATAGGGTTAAATATTCCAATTTATATCCTGGTGGCGTGTGTAGCTTTTAAATTTAATTTCATAGACCGGGCATTGGTCTGGGACCATTTGGTATATTCGTTCATTGCGTTTTGTCTTTGTTCTTCTGTCAGATAGCCGTCCCTTATGAGCTGGTTGCCCCTTATCTCGGCGACCTTGGTCCAGATGGCGATGTGCGTTGGGAAGCCGGCAGCTCCATGTTCACTGTATTCAGATTGGTCCTGAATGATATTGATGGTCATTTTTTGCTCTTTAAGAATTTCACCGATGTGGTCGCCGATATTGTTATCCATACCCGAATCCGAACGCCAACGGAGGAATTGTTCGTAGAAGAACAACATACTTTGCGGGGGCTGAGGCTTCCATTCGATGAGGTTATGGTTATAATCGAGTACACAAAGCAGACCTCCGGGTTTAAGCAGGGTGATCATTTTCCCGATGACGGGGAGGGGGTTGGCTATCCATTGTAAGGTCCGGGCGGTGGTGATAATGTCGAACCGGAGATCCGTATGATAGTCGAGGATGTCGGTCTGATCGAAGGCCAGGTTCGGGATGTGGCCGAATTTGTTTTTTGCCAGATCGATTAATTCCGGGCTCCGGTCGACACCCAGCACCCAGCCTTTTTCGCCGACTTTTTTTGCGATGCCCTCTGTGATGGCGCCCGATCCGCAACCGACATCCAGTACTCGTTGTCCTTCTTTTAAAACGGGTAAAAGATTAGCGTTGGAGGACTCGAGGGATCGCTCGTCCAGGACGGCGGCGGTTCCGGTTGGCATTTCGGCTCGTTGGTAGGCGCTTGATTTCATATAACTAATGTAACTCAGAAATTTTGCAATTTATTTGCAATTGATTCCGCTCGTTTTGAAAAGTTACGTATATTTATTGCAAATAAATTGCAAAAAATAACCATTCCTAACACGCTAAAAAAGAGAATCCATGGAAAAGCAAAGAAGAAATGTACTCAAGAGAATTTTGCTATCGGTAACCGGCGCAGCCGGAGTGGGTCTTTGGGCTAAGGCCGGGGGCACTGCCACCGTCGAAAACCACGCTGGCCAGATGGGAGCCGCGAGTCACGCCGCCGCCGAAAAAGAAGTGTTCAATGTGGTCGATGACCAGCAGGTGCCGCTGTTTTCCGGTGCGACCAAATTCAATGGAATGATCTTTATTGCGGGTAAGGGGGCGCATGTGGAACCCTTCGAGATCAAGGCGCACACAGAGATTGTGCTAAAAGAGTTGGAAAAGGAGCTCATCGCCGCCGGTTCCTCCATGGAAAAAGTGCTGAAGGTGACTGTATTCCTCAATGACATTGCAGACTATGCAGGAATGAACGAAGTTTATAAGGGCCGTTTTGGGAACAAACCACCCGTTCGTACGACTGTCGCTGTTGCCAAGGGCGGTGTACCAGGGAACTCCCTGGTGGAAATGGATTGTATCGCTTATGCCTGATCATCCTTAATTTTTTTTAAATAAACACCGAAATGCACAAACTGTGTATACTGGTATTGCTTGCCTGTACTTTTCATCCGGTGCAGGCACAGCAATACGCTATTCTTATAAAGAACGGGTATGTAATCGATGTCAAAAGCAAGCTCCACGATACCCTGGACATTGCCGTGAAAGATGGTAAGATCGTCCGGATGGAAAAGAACATCGATCCCCGGCAAGCCGTGCAGGTCGTAGACGCCAGCGGTATGTATGTCACAGCCGGACTTATCGATATTCACACCCATGATTTTTTCGGCACGGATCCTGGCAGGGCTTACTGCGGCGGTTTGGCAGCCATCGTCCCGGATGGGTTTACCTTCCGCACGGGTGTCACGACGATCGTCGATGCCGGCTCTTCCGGCTGGCGTGATTTCCCGGTATTTAAGAAGCAGGTGATCGACAATTCCCGGACAAGGGTGCTGGCCTTCCTGAATATCGTTGGATCGGGCATGCGGGGCAGCGCTTATGAACAGGACACGAAGGATATGGATGGTAAGCTGGCAGGACAGGTAGCCCGGCAATACCGCGATTATATCGTAGGTATAAAAGTAGCCCATTATGTAGGCCCGGAATGGACGGTGGTGGATGAAGCGGTAAAAGCGGGGCAACTGGCCAATATTCCTGTGATGGTTGATTTTGGCGGCAATACGCCGCCCTTATCGATCAACGACCTATTCTTCAAGCATCTGCGCCCGGGAGATATTTTCACACATTGCTTTGGAGAGCTGAAGAGCAGGGAGTCCATTGTAGACCTCGCTACTAAGACCCTGAAACCCTTTGTCCGCGAGGCGCAGCAGAAGGGCACCTATTTCGACGTGGGTTATGGAGAGATCAGCTTTGCCTTTTCCCAGGCTATACCCGCGCTGAAGAGTGGCTTTATCCCCAACTCGCTCAGCACAGATATTCATACCAGTAATATCAACGGCTCTATGAAGGACCTGTTGAATATCATGTCCAAATTCATGGCCATGGGCATGAACCTGGAATCGGTGATACAAACAGTGACCTGGAATCCTGCCCGGGAGATCAAACACGAGGAGCTGGGAAATCTTTCCGTAGGCGGATTAGCGGATATAACGATCCTCAGCCTGCACAACGGCCGGTTTGGTTTTTTCGATTACACCGGATACCGGATAGAGGGCAAGCAGAAACTGGAATGTGAGATGACCGTCCGGGACGGGAAGATCGTGTATGATTTGAATGGGATCGCCAGCCCGCTGGTGCTGCCGAGACCGGCGGCCGGGGTTGTGGAGGCTGTTCATTGATTGGGCGGCCCCTAAAGAGCTTTTTCAAAGCAAACGCTATTGTCAATACCAACGTATTGCCCATAATTGGGAATGATGGCATATCCATTCTTTTTATAGAGCTCGATTGCCTCCGGCTGTCTTTTCCCGGTTTCCAATACAGTTTTTTTATACCCCAACTCTTTTGCCCAAAGCTCCAGGGCAGCAAGAACGGTAGACGCTATGCCTTTTCCCCTTTTGTCGGGGGGTACAAACATCCGCTTCACTTCCATGGCATCGGCGGAAAAGGCTTTGATAGCGCCACAGCCGACGGGTGTGTCTTGTTCGTAGGCTACGATAGCATGCCGGATAAGGTCGATCTTATTAAACCGGGAATAGAAACCATGCTCGGCGCCATCGCGAAGGGCAAGGTCTTTGTCCAATGCTTTGACAAGCTCCTGAAAGTCGGCATTGTCTGAATTGGTTCTTGTAGTTGAGATCATTATGAAATCTATTACCCGGGATTTTATTGCTCGTATTTCTGATATAAGGTATAGAGTATCTTTTTTTCCGGTTCTCCCCAGGAGCGGGTGGTATCCTGCTCAAAATGGCGTTTGAAAGCCAGCGCAGCCGCGCTGCTATCCCTGGTATCGTAACCGATAAGCCGGAGGGCCGTCAGGCTGCTAAAGTCAGCCGGAAGAGGTAAGCCGGTGGTATCACTATACCATAATCCGAACCCTTTATCGGCCAGCTGTTTCCAGGGGAAAAAGTAATTGGGATCGTTTTTCCGGGTAGGGGCAATATCGGCATGCCCGATGAAATTAGCAACGGGTATATTATAAGTGGTCTTTAACGTGATCAAGAGGTGTATGAGGCTGGTGATCTGGGAATCGGGGAAGGATTCAGCGCCATTATTGTCCAGTTCGATCCCGATGGATATGGAATTGATGTCGGTTATATTTCCCCACTTGCTGACCCCGGCCTGCCAGGCCCTTAAATAGTCATTCAGCATATGATGTACGGTGCCATCCTTACAGATCACGTAGTGGGCGCTAACCTGGCTGCTGGTTCGGGTAAAGGCTTGTAAAGTCTGTGGGCAACTGTTCTGGGCAGTATGGTGTATGATTACAAAATTCGGTTTTCGCAGGTTGAAATTGGTCGTACCCACCCAGTAGGGCGCAGCCGGGACCGAATCGGCCCCTGTAGGCAGGGGGCTCTGCCTGATTATGCGGGCATATGCTTTGGCTTGGTCTTTATACGCTTTATTGGTAGTTTTATACGGATTAACGGTACACCCTGACAACAGAAGCAGGAAAAAGGTAAAAGAAATGGGATGTTTCATAATTAAAAAAAAGAGACAATATACGCTAATATGGTCAAAACGATCGCATTATCGACGTTAATCCTAGCTGTCCTCCTGGTCACGGGTAGCGGTGCTAAAAACTCATTTCGGGAAGATAATATAGTCAGCTGCATTGTTGATCCGCAAAAGCAGGACTTCCAATTGTACTGGAAAGACGACAGCGGGCACATTCTGGGCAGCATCGGGCATCTTAAAGATTATCTGGAGCACAAGCACAAAAAGCTTGTTTTTGCGATGAATGGCGGCATGTTCAGGTCCGACAGTTCTCCGGTGGGACTTTTTATTCAACAACAAATAGCCATGACACCGCTGGATACATCGAGCGGGAATGGTAATTTTTATTTGAAACCAAACGGGGTGTTCTCTATTACCAGAGATAATAAAGCCGTGATCTGTCCGACCGCAGACTATCTGAATGATGGCCAGGTCAGGTTTGCAACACAATCGGGGCCGATGCTCCTGATCAATGGAGCCTTTCATCCAGCCTTCAAACAGGGCTCGATAAATATAAACGTAAGAAATGGCGTTGGTCTTCTTCCCGGCAATAAACTGGTATTTGCCATGTCAAAAGAACCAATAAATTTTTATGATTTCGCGGACTGGTTTAAAAAAATCGGTTGCCGAAATGCCTTATATCTCGACGGCTTCGTTTCAAGAACATACCTGCCGGAAAAAAATTGGATACAGACGGATGGAAATTTTGGCGTACTAATTGGCGTTACAGAAAATATAATAAGGTAATTATACCCTGAATATTTTATTCAGGATCCGGGCCGTCTGCCGGATGGAATCGGTCAGTTCCTCCACATTTTCTTTATGGACCGGAGTACCCATATGGACGGGAGGGGTAGGGGGTGTCTCTTGCCGGGCCGGATCTTTTCGCCATTCCAGCACGCCATAGATACAAAAGATACCGGTCTCTGTCAGCAAGCCGGCCGTCAGCGCCGTGCTGCCGTATTCTTTGTGCTCGATCTTTGCCCAGGCGCCGAATATTACGATCGCTGCCCCAAATGAGAAGGCCGTGTTGATGATCTTGTCAAAAAGCATATGATTAAAGTTTTATGTAAATAGGATCCATACTTTTTGTTTGGGTCGCACCTGGTAAAATGTTTTCGGAATCAAATATACATAAGAAATAGATGCATTTAACATAAATGTAAAAAACTATTCCCTGCCGCGACCCATTGCTGTGAAATGGGATTTTGGTTGTAAGTTTAACCCATGCAAAAAGAGACGATCGACGGTATCATTTTCGACCTGGACGGAACATTATGGGATGCGTCTGCTGCCTGTACTGCGGCATGGAATGAGACAATGGAGCAAGCTGGGTATAAAGATCATATGTTGACGGAAGAAATGATAAGATCCTTTTCCGGCTTGAAGATCGAGGACATTTTCAACCGTTATTTCGATTTCATTCCAAAAGAATATCATGCCGGTCTGCTGGGCTTATATAAACAAAAGGAAGCCATTTTTATGAAGGCCAGGGGCGGGGCATTGTATCCCGGCGTTGCAACGGTGCTGGATAGGCTGCAGAAAAACCATCGGCTTTATATTGTAAGCAATTGTCTGGCAGGATATATTGAGAATTTTTTAGATTTTACAGAGTTGACGGGGAAATTCAGCGACTTTGAGTGTTCCGGAAATACCCATCTGCCGAAAAGCAGAAATATTCAATTGATAGTCAGGAGAAATAATCTTTCTGCCCCGGTGTATGTAGGAGATACAATTTGGGATTATGAAGCCAGCGTCTACAACAAGATCCCTTTTATTTATGCGGCTTATGGTTTTGGCAAAGTAGACGAGGATTTGTTGCGTATAAATGATCTTTCGGAATTGCCGGAATTGATAGGCCGCAATTGGGCTATACCTGGGAATAAGGCGCCGGAACCAGGAAAGTCCGCGTAATCTTCGAGATCAGCCGGGTGTCGGAATATTCGGGCATCGAGCTGATCTTTTTCCAGTCCGGATCACTTCCAAAAGCTTTCCAGTGTGTATCGTGCGCTTCCATATTATCAAAGCAAAGCATATAGATCAGGTTGGGTCTTCGTTCCCCGATGATCGTCTCGCCAAAGAATACAGGCCGGGCGCCGATCTTTTTAAATATGTCGATCTCGCCCGCGTCATTAAACATCTCGATCTTTTTTTGCCCTGCCGACTCGGTAGGGCTTTCATAACAGCGCAATTCAAACAGACGGGTCTTCTTTTCCGGCAGCTCGATCAGCGGCATATGCTGGAACGCCCTGAGCAGGGAGCTCTCGATGCGCTGGTAAGCAGGATTGGCCGGCAGGGCCGACAAATAGGCTTCCCCGGCTTTAAGATAGGCCTCGTCATGGGCCAGTTTCCCGTTGATCGCGGTGAATGATCCTATGGAATCAAATGGGATCAGCAGAAACATTTTTGCTATGCCCTGGGGCTGCGATTCGGAAAAAACGCCGATGTTTCGAATGCCTGCCCGGTTCAGCGCCGGCAGGTAGGCCTGCTCCAGGTAGGCGCTGGTCAGCTGCGGTTGTGTCTCATTGGCAAATATATAGGTCCGAACCTCGTACCATTGTTGTTTTTTGCTGCTTTCATTTTTCATAAAGGCATTTTCAAACGGAAGGGCGCCGCTAAGCATAGAGCCCGAGAGTAATGTCGATCTGACGAATTTGCGTCTGTCCATACCTAAAGATAAGTAACTGCTTAGATTTTCAGTACAACTCTTTATTGTATTAGCCCTTCTTATGTCAAAGAATGCTTTTGCGCAGACTGGCTGGGTCGGTCTTAAAGCATTTCAGGTAAGAAGTTGGGATGTTCCATCTTTAATCCATTCCAGCCGAAAATATCCTCTTTCATCGGAATTGTCTTTCCTCCGGCAGCTGATTGTTGTTAATTGGATGCACAACAACTAATTCCGGCAAATGGAAAGTCTTCATCACCTCAACATCATCCTCCATGTACTGGCAGGGTCAATTGCACTTCTCACCGGGGTAATTGCATTAAGCGTCAAAAAAGGGGGTAAATATCATACCCGGGTTGGCCGGTATTTTATGTGGATGATAATTGTGGTTATTATAACCGGGCTTGTCGGTGTATTTGTTTTTAGGCGCAATAATCTCCTGCTGGTTATCACTCTGCTTAGCGGTTACAACTGTTTTAGCGGAATCAGGGTGATCAGGTTGCGGGGCAAAAGTCCCGCCCCGATGGATTATATAGTGCCCCTGGCGGTTATGGCGTCGGCTTTTTACTACCTGTATTATATAAGTTCAACAGGGCTCTACTGGGCTCCCGGTATAATTTATTCGACGATAGGCGCTTTATTCCTGGTTACCTTATATGATCTTAGCAAAATATTCCTTTCCCCTGGTTTACTTCAAAAGGCGTACGGGTATGAGCATGTATACAAAATGATCAGCGCACTAAGCGGTATAACTTCTGCTTTTAGTGGCACCGTTTTCCCGCAATATCAACCCTACAGTCAATTTCTACCATCCCTAATGGGTTTAGTATACATTATTGTTATCTTTATCCGGTTTAGTAATAAGCGATTAAAATGCACCCAGCTATAAAAACTTTACTGATCAGCATTCTCATCGGGTTGTCTTTTGGCGTTTACTTCTATTTCAATTCCGATCACAGACCGCTACGCATATTTATTTCCGTGTTATCGACTGTCAGCATCGGTTCATTGATGATGCTGGCCATAGGTTTCCGGCATTATTTCACTATGGTCACCCCTCACCAAAGTCTAAAGGTCATCATTATGATCGTTTTACTGGCAGCCGCAGCGCTGCTGGGTTCTGAGATCACGCTTGCCGTGCAGTCGCTGCTCTTGTCCCGTGAAAAGTACCAGCCATTCAGTGGTGGAAGCATTTATGTCCTGAACATATTGATCTTAATGGTAACAGGAATACCCATATATGTTAGTGAAGAATGGAAGAGCATGCTTAATGCCAGGATGTTAAACCAACAATACCGCGTTTTGCAGCTAGAACAGCAACAAACGGTTGTTGAACTGGAGCTTTTAAGAGCAAAGATAAACCCGCATTTTTTGTACAATGTACACAATACCATTGCCGGTCTTATTTCAAAAGACCCGTCGAAAGCCGAAGAGCTGGTTTTGCTTTTATCAAAATTCTTCCGATTTACGCTAAATAAAAACAGTGCGACTTTTCATTCCATAACCGATGAGCTTGATATTATCAAAACTTACTTGCATATGCAGCAGATACGTTTTGAAAATCGTATGATCTATACTATAAACGCCGACCCGGAAGTTTTAAATTTGCAGATACCCTCATTTATATTGCAGCCTATCATAGAAAATGCAGTAAAGCATGGGATAGAGCCCAGCGCTGAAAACGGCTGTGTGGAGGTGAATATAAGACTGGATGAGGGGAATATATCGATTACGATAGCCGATTCGGGCCCGAAATTCCCGGACAAACCCGGTACAGGGCAGGGCCTGCAAATGGTTATGAGTAAGCTTAAGCTGCTTTATGCGGATGATTTTAAAATGGAATTAAACAACATTCCCCAAAAATATGTCCACCTCACTATTCCAAGAAGAAATTAAGACCTTGCTGGTCGATGATGAAGAGGTGGCCCTACACCGTCTCAAAAAATCGCTGTATGCCTATCCGTACATTAAAATCGTCGGCGAAATAAAAGACGGACGGTCCGCGGTGGAATTTATCAATGATCAACGTCCCGACCTTGTTTTTTTAGACATACAAATCCCCGGATTTAACGGGTTTGAGGTGCTCAATCGCCTGGAGTATACGCCGCTGATCGTTTTTGTAACGGCCTATGATGAATATGCAATAAAGGCTTTCGAGAAAAACTCATTGGACTATCTGCTGAAACCTGTAGAAGATGAACGGCTGGCTTTGACCATGAAAAGAATTGTTCAAAGCAAAGCCGGTGATAAAGATATATTGCTGAAAATAAAAAAGCTGATCAGCAACATTAAAACAGAAGAGGTGATCAGCACTATACCCGTAAAATCCGGCAATAAGATACAGCTGGTTCACGTAGCTGATATCTGTTTCTTTGAGGCAAAAGATAAATATGTGACGATACACGTCAAGGGTGAAGAAAAGCTTATTGAATTTTCCCTTACCTGGCTCCAGGATCGCCTTCCCGCTGAGTTTGTCCGCATCCACAGGGGCTTTATTGTTAACAAATTAAAGATCAGGGAGATACATAAGTATTTCAAGGGCACGTTCATCCTGCTGATGGATGATGTAAAGAATTCGAAAATAAAAAGCGCTTATTCCTATTATGAAACAATAAAGACTAAACTATTGCTGCCGTGAGTGTCCCTTTCCTGAAAATTGTTAAATCATTATCTTTAACATTATGCTTCAAAATCGGGTCGATCCCTGGGGAAATATAATTAAAACAAGCGCGCGCGGCTCCTGGATGGGAAATAGGGGAGTGCTTCACGATGATCATCAAAACCTCCTTCAGTCTTTTAAATTAAAAGCATGGTTGATCTGTCTCCTCGAATTTAAGGAAAGGAAAAGACCGGTCATGGCCCCGCACCGGTATACAGAACTCTTTTTCCTGGATGAAGCCACTGCATTTTCGGCGGGGCATCGTCCCTGTTTCGAATGCCGCAGAAAGGATTTCAATCAGTTTAAGTCATTTTGGATTAAAGGCAATCCCGAATACGGCTTTAATGAAAAAACCTCCATTCAGAAAATAGACGAGATCCTTCATACCGAAAGAATAGACCGCAATGGTTCGAAAATAAGCTATACCGGGGATATTCAAAATCTTCCGGATGGCTCCTTCGTGGTCTATGATGATAAGCCGGCCCTAATTGCCCATACATTAATTTTTCCCTGGTCACCTTTCGGGTATGATAAAGGAATAGTGCTACCGAAGACGGGAAAGGTAACGGTGCTTACGCCGAAGTCGGTCGTAAATACTTTTCGGGCAGGTTATCTGCCACAAATTTATAATCATGCTTAAAAAAACAATGGCAAATCATAAGCGGCAAATAATCGCAATGGGTGGAGGTGGATTTTCAATGGAACCTGATAACTCATTATTAGATCAGTATATTATCAAACAGGCCCGGAAATCCTGCCCGTCTGTATGTTTTTTTCCTCATGCCACAGACGACGCAATACGGTATGTCTTCAATTTTTACAAGGCTTTTACCAGGTTGGAGGCGCGTCCAACCTATCTTTCTCTTTTCACACCCCCGACTTCCGATCTGGAATCATTTATACTGGAGCAGGATGTAATATATGTGGGAGGAGGCAACACCAAAAGCATGCTTGCTCTATGGCGGGAATGGAAACTGGATCATATCCTGAATCGGGCATACCAAAATGGAACCGTTCTCGCCGGTCTAAGTGCAGGAGCCAATTGTTGGTTCCAGGAATGCAGTACGGATTCTATACCCGGAAAGCTGGGGATGTTACCATGCCTGGGCTTTATAAAGGGAAGCTTTTGTCCGCATTACGATGGAGAGGTTAAACGGCGCCCTTCCTTACATAACCTGATCGACAAAAATCTGATGATGGCTGGTTATGCTGCAGATGATGGAGCAGCCGGGCATTTTATCGACGACCAGCTGCTCCACGCTATAAGCTCGCGACCATCTGCGAAACTGTATAAAGTATACAAAACAGACGGCCAGGTATGTGAGGAGATAATTGATACCCATTTTTTGGGAACAGAAACGCAAAAATGAACAGAGTTAATCGACTCTTACCTGGTAAGGGTAAAAATTTGCTTAATAGTATCGTCAATTCTTGAAAATATCAGCTGGTGTTCAGTCAGCTGCACTATCGTGGCTACCTCCTTTGTGCTTTTTTCATTGATATAAGTAACGGTTTGGCCATCCGGACTCATCACCCAGGTACCATGATGTCCGCCTATTGTACAATCTCCATCTTTCTTAAAAGTAAAGGTGGCCTCTTTAAATTTTTTTATATCCCCCTGCATGTCCTTTTGAGCATCGGCCAGTTTTTTACCCTGCATGTTTTTTGGATATTCCGCTTTCATATTCTGGAATTTCCAGGAGCCTACTAAAGAAGATGCCGAGATTTGCGCACCAGCAAACTTAAACGCTGTAACAACAATGAGGGTAAATAGAAAGTTTTTCATTTTTAGTCAATTTATTTTGATCAAAAATGAATAATGACAGCTACAATATTGTTTAAGACTCCGCTGAAGTGGACAAAATAGCCTCCAAACTGGTTTACTACAGGGCCATTGTCATATGGTCGCCCCATTCCAGTATGGAGGGATTATCCGGCACTGTATTCCAGCGACATTCCCGAACGGTCATGGTCTTCGTCCGGGTATCGATCGTTATCAGCTGGAAGGAAAGCCGGGTCTCATCTTTTGCCGAAACCCTGCCTTTCATGGGAGAGTCAACCCTGAAACAGGAGAGGGAATAGTCCTTGTCCGGGGATCGCCAATCGTAAAATTCGTTCCAATTGTTATGCCCGTGAAAATAAGCCCTGACCTCCGGATGACGTTTCAGGAAAGCCGCAAGTCCTCTTTCTTCATACAGGGCGGAATCTTTGACGGTTTGACCGTCCCCGAAGATCTCGGGCAATAAATTTTCAAATTTATCGGTGCTATTGATGGTATGCTGCCCGTTGGGGTTGGTAAAGAAGCGGGCTTCCAATTCGGGCATCGAATGGGTAAAAAGGAGAACGGGAGTGGAAGGTTTTAGTCCTTTTAAATCCTGTTCCATCCACTGCTGTTCTGCGGAATCCGGCCAGAGATTTACGAATAGCAGGTGGATGCCCCCCATGTTTTTGGAATAGTGTATCTTATCGGTAGCATAATTATAATCCGCGGCGGTCTTAGGATGGGCAGGAGACATCATCCTGTTGTAGATGGCAGCCATAGACGAAGCATCGGTAGCAGGCTCCGTGGGCCTCCAAAAGCCGATGGCATTGGAAACATCATGATTACCCGCAGAAAGCCAAAGGGCAGTCGGCCGGTGGTCTTTACCTTTTGTCGTGATCTTATGAGTATAGTCGGCTTCGAATTGCTGCCAGGAGACCGCTGCGCATTGGATGCCTGTCTCTTCCCTGTTGGCGATATCGCCGGTGATCAGGATCGCATCGATAGCATTGATCATTCTGCCGGAACCAATGCCGCTATCCCGGGGAATAACCAGTTGCGGCAACCGGTTGATGACGGTGATCATAGCCTGGTTGACCACGGCAGCGGGCACGCTGTCGGAGCCCCTGAAATGGGGGCGGGTGATGCCGTAGTGAACGTCGGATGTAAATACGAATTGCAATACGCCGTCCTGGGCTTTGCCTGTAAGAGCAGACAGGGTCAGGATAACGGCTAAAATATAGGAAGTACCGGTGTATCTGATCATGGCCTGCGAAATTATGGACTTTACCGGTATAGCCAGCTTGCGAGTTTATAATTACTGGAAAAATAATCAGCGGAGGGGTGGTGGTGGGCGTTATATATGAATATAGGAACCCTCGCTTCATACAATGAGCCATGCGACCGGTAAGTACCCGGAAGCGCCTCGCTCTCCGTATCGAGATCTCCGAATACGGTAGTCGAATCCCCCAGTACCATCAAGTCTCCTATCCGGCCCGGCATCAGGTGAAACCTTTCCACCGCAGTCTGCCTGGAAATCACTTCATCCACTCCTTTCAGACTGCGCAGGGTTCGCTCTACGGCTGAACGATCCGCTGTATCCCGGAGGTAGACGTAAGAGGTTCCTCCAAATCCCCGGTGGTGTTTAAAATATTTGTCCCGCTCGGGAGATATGGCAATCTTGACGGGGGTATTCCTGTTGAGACAGGCCTTTTCCAGGTCCCAGCAAAGGCTCTTATGATTTACCGTATGATCTGCCGTTACCAGGATCATGGCGTCTGGTTCAGCCTTAATGATCCGGGCAATAAAACTGTCTACTTTATGGAGATGTTCTTTTGATTCCGTGCTTTCCGGCGCCCAGGTATGCATGGGATAGTCGGTGGTGTGGATATAAAAGAGGTTTAGACCGGGATCATGCTCCATACTATACAGGGCCGCCTTCATCGTCCAGTAGTTGACCTCCCGGCTATAGATATCCGGTGCTGCGCCTATTCTGTCGGTCCAAATTTTTGAAGCGGTTTCGGGGGAAATGGCCTCTTCCGTGCCCCTGGGCAGGAGGCCGATTGTCTTTTTCTTACTGGAGAAAAGAACAGACCGTACGCCTTTCCCCTTAGCCCTTTCAAAAATTGTAGGGGCCAGCACCAGGCTGTCTTCTTCCATAAACTCTTCCGTGGAAGTAGCTGTATTATAAAAAGAGTTGCCGGTTATTCCATGTTTTTCGGGAAGCTCCCCGGTGCAAATAGAAGTATTATTGACGTTTGTAACAGAGGGCATAAGAGATCCTACCACTTTATACAAACCGTGTTTTTCCATATGGTTCAGGGTAGGCATATCGCTCATGCGATAATACTCCTCTCCAAACCCATCCAGCATGATAATAATAACCTTTTGATTAGCGACGGAGTGTTTTGGGGATGATTGGCCACTTGCACTCATTACAACGGATAACAGGCCCATGATTGAGAGCAGCAAAACGGGTATCAATTTCATATAGCACCAAATATAGCATTCCGGAGACGACTAATAATTTCACTCAATATTATCTTTTTGTGAGGTCGGCATTATTTAGCGGTCCGGATTGAGGAATAATTTACCCATAAAACACAAAACAGGCGGGGTTTATAGTGGCATTATATTTCTCTTGTTGACAAAATGTTAACCAAGCGAAAAAGTAGGGGCGTTTTAATATTTATTGGAATATTGATCCTTATAATAGCGGTCTGGCAAGTATATAAATACCGGATAATCAACAATAAGGCAGAGAAGGCGGTGAAGAAAAAAACGAAAGGACTTTATACGATCCGGTACGGGGGTCTCTCATTGGATGAGGCCAGCGGCGCCCTGCACGTACAAAATATCGAAATTACCCCGGACACTGCCGTTTACAACAGGATGGTACAGGAAAAAAGCAATCCGTCCGTACTCGTCAAGGCGACCATCCCTGTCCTGAACATCCTTGGTGTAAAGACGCCAAAGGCTTTGCTGACCCGTCAGATCGAAGGGCGTATCGTAGAGATCGCGGGTCCGTCCATCGAGATCATGCTGAGCCATTTTAATAGAGATACTACGGTTCATGACCCGTCCGGGGATATTTCCAAAGACCTGCTCGCCAGGATACTAATGGTCAAAATCGATAGTGTGAAAATCATTCACGGTAATGTGGTGGTCAGGAACATGCAGGAAAAAGAGGCCATTTTTAAAAGCAATGACATCAACTGCCTGCTCTCCGGCCTGCTGATCGACAGCATCGCCATCAAAGACAGTTCGAGGGTCCTGTTCTCCCGGGATGTCAGTGTCAGCTGTGACGAATTACAGCTTCCTTCTAAAAACAGGAAATATAAACTGTATGTAGGTCAGGTAAAGTATACAAGCCATGAGGACGCTTTATCCATAAACAGTCTGAAATTGACTCCCAGGCTTTCAGAGGCGGAATTTGCCGCTTCCTTCCCCTTCTCGAAAGACAGGTATGATTTCTCGTTGGAAGACATCCGGCTACTACATATCAGCCGAAAAAGCCTCTGGCGTAAAAGAATAGAGGCAGACAGCCTGGTCATCGGCAGAAGCTCCTTTAAGGTATACCGTGATCTTACCCGCCCTCCCGATACGACGAGCAAAGTAGGGAAATACCCGCAACAGCAGCTGATGCGGCTACCCCCGCCCCTTAATATCCGGAAATTGGTTTTCGTCAGGTCTTTTATTGAATATAAAGAAAAGAGTGCTAAAAGCGACAGCACCGGAAAGCTGCAGTTCTTCGACGTAGCGGCAACGATCGGCAATGTTACCAATAGGAGGGAGGCCATTTCCAGGAATAATAAATGCACCCTGCTGTTCAAGGCAAAATTGCTCGATCTCACCCCGGTACACGCCCGGCTGGTAATGCTGCTGCATGATCCAAAAGGTAGATTTTCCATAGAAGGAAACCTGGGCGGTATCGATGCCGTATCGCTCAACCCCCTTATGCAACCAATGGCTCTGGCCAGGATGGAAAAGGGGCATATCGACAGCCTGCATTTTGATTTCAACGGCAATGATTCTGCCTGTGAAGGGCCGCTGCTGGTATTATACAGGGAGATAAAGATCTCGCTGTTGAAAAAGGACAAGACGGAAGATAAATTCAACAAAAAAGGGCTGGCTACCCTGGTAGCGAATGTTGTCATGAAGCATTCCAACCCAAAAAATGGCGAAAGTCCCAGGACGGTAAAAGTACATTTTAACCGTATTATCAATAAGTCGTTCTTTAATCTTATCTGGAAATCTATTTTCACCGGGATAAAGCAAACGGCCGGGATGAAGTAATATTTTTTTTGTACTGCAATTTATTGCTAATTTGAATGAGCCTTAATTAACATTCGAACGAATCTTTAAAAGAGGAAATGTCCATTTTGGAAATACAATCCTATATCGAAGAAATAGAGAAAAATCCTTCGCTCTATGAAGAGAAAAACTTCGATAAGCGTATCGAGGTTATAGACTTCATCGGGTTTCAGGTTATGGCTCAGATTGGGGAGCTCCTGCGAGAAACAGCTCAGCCAGGCAAACTGATTTTGCTGAAATATCGTGCTGAAAAAATAAAGTCTGAACTGGAAGAATTTGACATTAAGCTGTTTCAAAGACTTCAGGCAAATATCCGAATAGAGGGATATACAGGGAAAGAATTTAAAAACCTGGTTAATGAATACATCGATTTTAATTTAGACTATACCGAACACCGGGAAGAAATAGGTTATGATAACCTTGACATCTTTATCAATGGGCTATCCCTCCTTCAGACTATGCCGGAGCAGACTAAAGATTTAGAACCGGAAATGGTGTGTTATCAAAAAACGCCGGCCAGAATCGTTTTCGAGCTCGTTGAAAAATCTCATTTCACAAAAGAAGACGTTTTTTTTGATTTGGGCTCTGGCCTGGGTCAGGTAGCCATCCTGGTAAATCTTCTTGCTGGAATCACAGCTAAAGGTATAGAGTTCGAGCCGGCGTTTTGCAATCATGCAAGGGATTGTTCTGCAGAGCTTAATTTGTCCAATGTGACATTTGTAAATGTTGACGCACGGAAAGCAGACTATTCCGAAGGAACTATATTTTTTATGTTTACTCCCTTCAAGGGTGAAATCCTGCAAGAGGTTTTAGAGATTTTGAGGAAAGAATCATTACAGAGAAAAATTAAAATCATTACTTATGGACCTTGTACTGCCCAGGTCGCTTTACAAAATTGGCTGGATTTTGCAACCCCGGTGGATAATAATATGTATAAGCTTGGTGTTTTCAGCAGTTTTTAAGAATGAATGTTAGTCAGTTCTCAAAACTGTTGACCGGGTTGGCAAGGGCCGCCCTGAGCGACGGAAGTCCCCAATAGCGGGAAGACAGCTGTCCCCACGGCGAGCCCTGTTCACTTAGAACGCTTTCCTGGGGGTTGCGATCTTCTTTACTTCATTTACCTGTTTTTCAAGTTCGGTCGTCAGCTCTTTGGTCACCTCGTAGCTACCTTCGGTGGGCTTGCCGTCACCCGACTCGACAATCTTCCAAAGGGAGGCCAGACGGTTATTCAGCCGGATACCGAAGTTCAGCGGGTCCTGGTTGCTCTCATTTTTTACCTGGTACAGGGTTTCTTCTATCTGGCTTAGCTGATCGATCAGCTTTTGTTCTGCCGGCGTTTTGGTCTTCTTATTATTCAGCATCGTTTTGATCTTTCTGATCTGGATCACCGTTTCGTTGGCTTTGCTTGTTTTATCGCGGAGCTCCATCGCCAGCTTGAATTGCTCTTTCATATCAGCCATCGAAATTCCGGGTGTATTGGGATTCCGCTTGATCTCAAAGGGATGGGTGATCGTTTGACCGGCTGCCGTTAACCGTACATAATATTTGCCCGGAAGCGCCCAGGGCCCCTGGGATATCCTGCCGCCCCATAGTATCATGCCGGGAAATTCGGTGGCGCCGGGATAACGCAAATCCCATTCGTATTGGTTTACTCCCATCGCCGTCCCCGCAAATTTTGGACGGGGCGCGGCGAATTCATCGTCATCGTCTCCTGTTTTTGCGGAGTCTGCCCCTGTCTTCAGGGAATCGGTTTTAGCTTTACTTTTGAACGTATTGATGACCGTCATCGTCGAATCCAGTATTTCAATCTTTACCGAATCTGCCGGTTTCGACAGATAATACTGAAACATCGCCGTCTGTACCCTTCTATAGCCGTTCTGTGGTTGGAAAAATACTACCGCTGAATCGAGGATCCCGGGTTTATAGGCCCTGATCGGGTCGATATCGTCGAGGATCCAGATGGATCTGCCATGCGTACCGACAACCAGATCCTTATCCGTGACAACGAGGTCGGCCACCTGCGTATTCGGCAAATTCAGCTGAAGGGGCTGCCATTGTCCGCCATCATTGAAAGAAACATAGAGACCATGTTCGGTTCCCGCAAATAATAATCCGGGTTTTTTAATATCCTCTCTTACGGCATGAACAAATTCGTCGGCGGGCAGGCCAGTGACGATCTTAGTCCAGGTTTTTCCATAATCTGTCGTTTTCCAGATATAAGGCGCCCGATCACCCATCTGGTAGCGTTTGGCGGCCACGTAGGCGGCGCCGGGGTGATGTCTTGATTCATCAATGATGCTTATCCGCGTATGTTTTGCCATATCCGGCGGTGTAATATTGGTCCACCTTGCGCCTCCATCTCGGGTAATGTGTAATAAGCCATCGTCCGACCCTGCCCAGATGGTGTTGACATCATGAAACGAGGGGGCCAGCGCAAAAACGGTCCCGTATACTTCGACGCCGGTCATGTCATTGGTCAGTATGCCTCCACTGGCGCCAAGCGTAGCCGTATCCGCAAGGGTAAGATCCGGGCTGATCTTTTTCCACGACTGTCCGTCATCGGTGCTGACCCAGACATGCTGTGAGCAAACATACAGCCGCTTCGGGTCTTTGGGTGAAAAGACGATCGGGTAGGTCCATTGCCAGCGCTCGGGAAGGTCCTTGGGGGCTTCTCCCATAAAATACCGCGGATAGGGGGTTACTTCTTTGCTTTCGCCTGTTTTGCGGTTGATACGGGTTAGCACTGCCGAATAACTTCCGGCAAAGAAAATGTCCGGGTCTTTTGGATCCTGTGCGATATAACCGCTTTCGCCTCCACCTACGGAATAGGACCATACGCCGCGTTTTACCGTGTTGGTACGCGCGTTGATATGTGTCCAGCCTTCGCTGGGGACGGCAATGGTGGAATTGTCCTGCTGCGCGCCGGCAACATGATAAGGGAAATCGCTGGTTACTATGACATGATATAGTTGCGCCGTCGGGAAGTCTTCATCGGTCCAGGTCTTACCGCCGTTGACGGACACCGATCCGCCGCCGTCATTCGAGGTGGCCATGCGATTCGGATCGGTTGGATCGATCCAGAGATCATGATTGTCACCATGCGGGACCTTGATGGGTTTGTTGAACGTTATACCACCGTTGACAGACTTATTGAATCCTACGTTCAGGCCATAGATGGTATTTGAATCTTTGGTGTCGGCATAGATCCTGGAATAATAAAAGGCCCGTTGACGGAGCTTGCGATCCCGGTTGACGTATTTCCAGGTCTTGCCGGTATCTTCCGACCGGTAGACGCCTCCTGAATCCGCTTCGATGATGGCCCAGACCCTGCCCGGTCTCACGGGAGAGACCGTCACGCCAATTTTACCAAGCGGTCCCTTTGGCATACCGGGATTCTTTGTCAATTCCTTCCAGGTATCTCCGCCGTCCGTCGATTGGTATAATCCGCAGTCGGCTCCACCGCCCCACATTTTCCAGGGAGTGCGGTAGACCTCCCAGATGGATGCATAAATAATATTTGGGTTGGTCGGGTCTATGATAAGATCCTCTGCTCCGGCCTTGTCGCTTTTATAAAGGACTTTTTTCCAGGTCTTGCCGCCGTCTTTTGTTCTGTACACTCCTCTTTCCCCGTTGGGGTCATAGGGATGACCCAGGGCCGCTGCAAATACGATGTCGGGATTGGTGGGATGAACTCTTATCCGGGCGATGGTCTGTGTTTCTTTCAACCCCATATTCTTCCATGTTTTTCCTCCATCGATCGTTTTGTATACCCCATCTCCCTGCATGATATTACCCCTGAATTCGCTTTCTCCGGTGCCGATGTATACGATGTCCGGATTGGATTCGGCGATGGCTACGGCGCCGACGGAAGAACAATTCAGCTGGCTGTCGGTCACCGGGGCCCAGCTAAACCCTCCGTCAACGGTCTTCCATAACCCACCGCCCGTGGCGCCAAAATAATATTCATTCTTTCTTTGGGAGCTGCCTGCAATAGCCGTGGACCGGCCGCCCCTGAAAGGACCGATGACGCGGTATTTCATCCCATTAAAATAGGCGGAGAACTTCGACACGGCTGTGTCGGCCGTTTTTTTGGTTTCCCCGTTGCTCTGTGCCCATCCATTTTTTGCGGCTAAACAAGCTGTCAATGCTAAAAAAACCAGGACAATTCCTTTTAGTTTTACTGTCTTCATTTTCCTTTATTGATTCTTCAATATATGGTTAACGTTTATGAAATTAAAAAGCCTTTTTGACGGTCTCGATCTTTTTAAGTTCGCTTACCTGTTTTTCCAGATCGGCAGCCAGCTGTTTGGCTACCTCGTAGGAAGCCGCGGTTGGTTTTGAATCACCCGACTCCACACTTCTCCAGAGTGCGGCGAGACGGTTGTTGATCTTTATCGGGAAGTTCAGGGGGTCCTGGTTGCTCTGGTTTCTTACCTGGTAGAGATCCTCTTCGATAGCCGACAGCTGGGCAAGCAATTTCTGGTCGTTGGAAGTCTTTTGCTTTTTATTATTTATAGTTGCCTTGATGGCTCTTATCCTGATCACGGCCTCGTTCGCCTCGCTGGTCTTATCCCGCAGTTCCATCGCCAGCCTGAATTGTTCTTTCATGTCTGCGAGCGTCACGCCTTTTAGTCTCGGGTCGGGTTTTATTTCAAAAGGTTCCGTATATGTTTTTCCAGCGATCAAAAAGCGGACGGAATATTTTCCGGGTATAGCCAATGGCCCGTTCTGCGGCCTGGCGCCCCACATGATCATACCCGGGAATTCCGTTGCGCCGGGATAACGAAGGTCCCATTCGAACTGGTTCAGGCCTTCACTGGTCCCCGGCGGCCGCTGAACTCTTCCGGGGCCATCTTCTGATTCATCCCCGGCGGCGGCTGAGTCGGCTTTGGCTTTCGGGTGTCCGCCCGAAGCAGTTGCAGTAGAAGCGCTATCGCTTTTTACCGGCTTTCTTCCCGTCATTGATTTTATCAATTTACCGGTGGAATCGAGTATATCGACCCGGACCGAGTCGGCGCCCGTTGGAAGATAATACTGGAACATCGCATTCTGAACTCGTCGTACGGCACTGCCGGGCTTGAAAACGATGACGCTGTCTTTTGTCATATCAGGCCGGTATTCACGCAGCGGGCCGATCTCGTCGAGCACATAAATCGAACGGCCATGCGTCCCTACCACCAGGTCGCTTTCGGTAACGGCAAGGTCTGAGACCTGGGTATTGGGAAGATTAAGGCGCAGCGATTGCCACTGGTTGCCATTATCAAAGGATATCCAGACGCCGTGTTCTGTCCCGGCGTACAACAAACCAGGTTTTTTTATGTCTTCCCGGACGGAATGTACGTAATCGTCTTCATCGATACCCGTAACGATCTTTGTCCAGGTCTTGCCATAATCATCGGTCTTCCAGATATAAGGGGCGCGGTCGTCCATCTGGTATCGTTTGCCGCATAAATAGGCTGTTCCTGGTTTATGACGGGAGGCATCGATCATGCTTATCCGGGTAAACTTCGGCATATCGGGGGGAGTGATATTTGTCCAGCTGGTTCCGCCATTTCGGGTAATATGAACGAGCCCGTCGTCCGAACCGACCCAGATGGTATTTACGTCGTGATAGGAGGGAGCCAGGGTAAACACGGTGGCGTAGATCTCCGGTCCGTTCATGTCATTGGTGATAACACCGCCGCTCACGCCCAGGGTCGACGGATCGGCGAGCGTCAGATCCGGGCTTATTTTTTTCCAGGATTGTCCCTCGTCGGTGGTCAGCCATACATGCTGCGAGCAGATGTATAAACGGGTTGGATCAACCGGGGAAAATACGATCGGGAATGTCCACTGCCATCTTTCGGGCAGGGCGCTGGAGGGTTCTCCCGAGAAAAATCTTGGGTAGGGCTGTATATCCCTGATCTGTCCGGTAGAGCGGTCAAGCCTGGTGATCAGGGCTCCCTGGCTACCGGAATAAAAAATGTTCGGGTTTTTCGGATCCTGGGTCACATAACCGCTTTCGCCTCCCCCCGCTGTATAAAACCATCTGTTCCTTTTTTGTGTATTTGTACGCGCCGCCATAAAATCCCATTCTTCGTTGGGTACTACGACGGTAGTGTTATCCTGCTGGGCCCCGGCCACATGATAGGGGAAATCGCTGGTAACGGAGATATGATACAGCTGCGCCGTCGGGAAGTCCTCGTCGGTCCAGCTTTTACCTCCGTTCTCCGACACCGAACCACCGCCGTCATCGGCAGTCACCATTCGCATCGGATCGGTTGGATCGATCCAAAGATCGTGATTGTCCCCATGCGGAGGACGGATGGTCTTATCGAAGTTCACGCCGCCATCGGTGGACTTGAAAAAACCAACGTTCAGCCCGTAGAGGGTATTCTTATCGACAGGATCCGCGTAGATACGGGAATAATAGAAAGCCCGCTGTCTGAGCTTGCGGTCTTTGTTGATATAGGACCAGGTCCTGCCAGCGTCGTCGGAGCGATATATACCGCCTGAATCCGCCTCTATCAGCGCCCATACGCGGTTGGAGTCTGCGGGAGATACGGTAACGCCTATCTTGCCAACGATGGCCTTAGGCATACCGGGCCTCCTGGTCAGTTCCTGCCAGCTGTCTCCGCCATCGGTCGATTTGAAGAGGCCGCAGGCGCCGCCGCCACCCCACATTTTCCAGGGGGTGCGATAGACCTCCCAGATCGAGGCATACAGCACATTGGTATTGTTCCTGTCAATGATGAGATCGGCGCCGCCGGCCTTATCGCTGCGGTACAATATTTTCTGCCATGTCTTGCCTCCGTCGCGGGTACGGAATATCCCTCTTTCCTCGTTGGGGCCGAAGGGATGACCTAGCGCAGATACATATACGATGTCTGGGTTTTTCGGGTCAATTCTTATCCTGGAGATTGCCTGTGTATTTTTCAGTCCGATATTTTTCCAGGTTTTTCCCGCATCGATGGATTTATAGACGCCATCTCCCTGCATGATATTACCCCGGAATTCGGACTCTCCGGTTCCGATATACACGATATCTGGATTTGTTTCGGAGACCGCCACGGCGCCTACCGAGGAGCAGCCGAGCTGGCCATCGGTGACTGGCAGCCAGTTGAGACCGCCGTCCGTCGTTTTCCAGCAGCCACCGCCCACCGCACCAAAATAGTATTCATTTTTCCGGGACGGGCTTCCGGCCGCGCCCAAAGAGCGGCCTCCCCGGTTGGGGCCGATGTTGCGGTATTTCATCCCTTTGAAAATATCTACAGCGGAGGCATTGGGTCCCTGCACGTGGGCAATAGCCGATGCGGCATTACCCTGCGCAGCCAGATGACCATAGGTCAGCAGCAAAATTGCACCTGCAATCAGACATTTATAAACTTTTCTTTCGATGGGTTGCTTTGGCATTGTTGAAGTTGAGTTTCGTTATTGTATATGGCATAGTTCGAATGATCGGTTTCTTTCTCAGGATTTATCGATAGGCTTCATTCTGGATCATGTTTGGGTTGGCATTGACATCGAATGAGGGTATCGGGAACACCTGTCTGCCGGGAGTGGTCAGCGCTACATTCGGACCGTTCTTCCTGTCCAGCCCGGTCAATAGCGTCAGGGCATTACCTGTTCTTACCAGGTCGAAAAAGCGATGACCTTCCTCGGCAAATTCCAGTTTTCGTTCCTGTAATATAGCTGCAAGCAAATCGGCCTGGCTGGTAATCGACAGGGGATCGCAGCCCGCACGCTGGTGCACTTTGTTAAGATCGGCCAGCGCACCAGGCAGGTCGTTAAGCTGGGCCTTGGCTTCCGCACGGTTCAGGTAGATTTCGGCGACCCGGATGACATGGATGTTATCGATATTACCAGCCATCTTATATTTTGTCGGATAATAGATCTTCGAGGTGTTATCAAAGCCAAACAGCTTTCCACGGCTGTCTTTGGGGTCCCTGGTAGCGTCGTTGTAATAATTGAGGTGGGCGCAAAGGTCTCCTCTTCCTCCAAGAGCTGATGGAAAATACCAGTTCCGGATACCACTCTGATCGCTGGCGTTGTAGTTCAATTCAAAAATAGATTCTGAGGTGAGTTTGTTATTGAAAATATCACTAAAATTGGCTTGAAGCGAATATTTCTTGTCGTTCAGCACCAGGTTGGCATAAGCCAGTGTCTGGTCAAACCTCTTTTCATACATATAAAAGCGGCTCAATAGTGCCCGGGCAGTGCCCTTCACAGCCTGAGACCGGTTGTCCCCGTATGATTCCGGCAGCAATTGCAAGGCCTTCAGCAGATCTGCTTCGACCTGATTGTAACCGTCCTGCAGGGGCGGCCGTTTTGGAAATGATGAAGAATCGATCTTTTGAGATGGGGTAAGCACGATAGGAATGCTCATCGTGCCTATGACGCCGGGAACACCGCCGAACAGCCGGTTCAGATCAAAAAAAGCAAGTCCCCGCATGAAATAAGCTTGTCCGAGATAAAGATTTTTCACACTGTCCGGAATACCGCTCAGCGGCGGAACCTTGGCCAGAATATTATTGGCCTGGTTTACGACCCGGTAGCCATAATAATAGAAATTACCTACTTCGGTATTACCTGAAGTTACCTGGTAAGTATCCATTTCCCTGTAAAAATCCCAGGATCCCACGCTTTGGGCTATATCGGACGAAACGTCACTGCAGATCTGGAAATTGCGCCCATAGTAACTCCCGTTCTGCATAGCATTATAGAGGCCATTTACCGCTACCGAGGCGCTGCGGTTGTCAATGATGGCGAGGCTTTCATTCACGTCTACGATGGACTTCTGATTCAGCACTTTTGTGCATCCGGTGGAAAACAGAGCGATGCCGGGCAGTAAAAAGATGTTTTTGATCGTATTATATAAAAATGACATGATATAAGTATTTTATTAAAAGCTGACATTTATTCCGCCCATGATCGTTCTGGGCGATGGCATTGAAAAGAACTCGATCCCCTGGGTAAGCGGTGTAGACGCCGTACCTGTCAATTCGGGGTCAAGACCGGTGTATTTGGTCCAGGTGACCAGGTTTTGGGCCGACACGTAGATCCTCAGGTTGGTCAGATGCAGATTGGAACTTATCCTGGGCGAAAAAGTATAACCGAGTGAAATATTTTTCAGCCGCATATAAGAACCGTCTTCCAGGAAACGGGAGGGTCTCAGAGCGCTGGAATAGTTAGCCGCATTCATTTTCGGTATCATCGTGATATCGCCGGGATTTTGCCATCTCGCCAGTTGGCTCTTCGAATAATTGGTAGCCCGGGTGCCTCCGTGTTCCAGGAAGAACCTGTTCCAGTTGAGTTCTTTATTGCCATAGCTAAACTGGAAAAAGGCCGTCAGGTCGAAGCGGCCGATATTGAAGGTATTGTTAAACCCGCCAAAAAATTTCGGATTGGCGGTGCCGACGATCTTCCTGTCTACATTGGGGTCGAAATTGCCGCTGCCATTTAAGACGGTCCAGGTCGGTGCGCCTGTTTTTGGATCAACGCCGGTTTGTTCATGCAGGTAGAACGAATACATTTCCGCGCCTTCCTGATAACGGAAGATGTCCCGGTTGTACACCACAAAGGGCGAAGCCAGTTTCAGTATCTTGTTCTTATTGTGGGAAATATTGAAATTAAAATTCCAGTTCAGGCCTTTGTTGCTTTGCAGGATATCTGCGTTGACCGATAATTCCCAACCCTTGTTCTGCAGGGCGCCAAAATTCTGGTAGATGTTCTGAAAACCCGTAGTCCGCGGGACCGGCACTTGTAATAAAAGATCGACCGTCTTTTTATAATAGTAATCTGCGGTAATATTTATCCTGTTCTTGAAAAGTCCGATGTCAATACCCACGTCGGTCTGTTTGGTCGTTTCCCATTTCAGATCGGCATTAGCCAGTTGGCTCGGGCTTGTTCCCGCGAGTGCAGCATAGGCGCTTGCACCGGACCAGAGGCCTTGTGCTGCAAAGTCCCCAATGTTCTGGTTGCCGGTGAGTCCGTAGCTCGCCCTTAGTTTCAGGTTGCTGATCATCGGGATACGTTCCATGAATTTTTCTTCGGTCAGGGTATATCCCAGAGCTGCCGATGGGAAATTGCCATATTGGTGGGCCGTGCCGAACCGGGAAGATCCGTCGTGACGAAAGGTAACGGTAGCCAGGTATTTTTTCCTGAAATCATAGGTAAGCCTGCCAAATCCGGAAGCAAGCCCCCAGCTTGTGCCTGTGCTGCTGGCTGTTTGCACGGCAGCCGAAGAGATCGTCTGAAACTCGTTGCTTGGGAACTGTGTTCCGGTTGCCTTGGTGCTGAAAAGTTTGGATTCCTGTGAAGAAACACCCGCGACAAGGTTGAAATTGTGATCACCCGTTTTCAGGGAGTAGGTGAAATAGTTCTCCTGGTTCCAGGCGAAGTTGTTGGTGGACACTTCCTGGGCCGATCCGTTTACTGCAAAACCGGCGTTGGTCCAGGTGTCGTCATAAAGGCTTTCCTGGACATTGCTATAGTCCAGGCTGAAATTCGCCCGGAACTTCAAGCCTTTAATGATATCAAGCTCGGCATAAGTAGTAGACAGCAGGCGGTTCGTAGTCATTCTTATTTTGGAATGATCCACCGCCGCGACCGGATTTTCGAATGTTCCGAATTTGGTATAGGTGCCATCCGGCTGAAACAACGGAAGGGTATGAGGGAAGAAGAATGCGCCTTCCAGGCCCCCGGAGATATTATCATCGTTGCGTAGACGACCGCGGTTGTTCCTGGAATAAAGGAAGTTGGTTCCTATGCGGAGTTTGCTGGTGGCGCTAAAATCAATATTCGCCCTCAGCGTACTCCGGTCGTAACTTGAATTTTTAAGGATCCCGTCCTGCACGAAGTTATTGGCCGAGACATAGTATTTTGCCCTGTCTGAACCACCGGTCACCGAAATATCGCCATTATGGATCGGGGCGTGCCGGAAGACCATGGCGGTCCAGTCCGTGTTCAACACCTTGCCAGGGTCGGGGTAGGGTTGAGGCAGGCCATTATTTTTGGCTGCTTCATTTTGCAGCGTTGCAAATGTGGGTCCGTCGACCACATCGGGCAGGCGGGTAGCAACCTGGTCGCCATAGTATAGACCTGCGCTGATCTTTGCCTTTCTGTTCGAGCCTTTTTTTGTAGTGATCAGAACGACTCCATTGGCAGCACGCGCGCCGTAGATAGCTGTCGCCGAAGCATCCTTCAGTATCTCCATCGATTCGATGTCGGCAGGATTGATATCGGCAAGAGGGCTGGTAGTACCTCCGCCGAGGCTGAAGGTGGAAAGGTTATCGGATTGAAGCGGGATACCATCCAATACATACAGCGGATCATTGCCGGCCGTAATGGACTGTGAACCGCGGATCCGGACGAATACACCTCCACCGGGCGTGCCGGAATTGTTGTTTACCTGCACCCCGGATGCCCGGCCTTGTAACAGGGAGCTGGGATCGGGCTGGGGTACATTCTCGATCTCTTTGGCGGAGACGGTGGTAATGGCGCTGGTAAGCGTTCGCCGGCTTTGCTGACCATAACCGGTGACTACTACTTCATTCAAGACGGAGGCTTTGCTGATCATGAAGACATTGATGGTTGTTTTACTTACCGCGGGTGCTTCCTGGGAACTATAGCCAAGGTGTTCGATCACCAGCACCGCGTTTGAGCCGGAGACTTTCAGTTTAAAATTTCCCAGGTCATCGGTCATAACCGAGTTTCTTGTGCCTTTGATCGTGATAGTTGCTCCGGGCAGTACGGAGTCCTGTGTGGTTCCGGCATAAACTTTGCCGGAGATTAGTTTATCCTGCGCCGTTAGCAGCGTTGCGCAGAATAGAAATAGTGTTAGCAGTAAAAATCGCATAGCAGTATGATTGGTGATTGTTAGGTGAACAACAGTTTTGGTAAAAACAATCCTGAATCATATTGGCCGGCAAAAGCTATTAGATATCTTCAAAAGAAAGGTGGATATTATATAAAAATATATCTATATAATTTCAATAAATTTATATGAATTGTAAGCAAACGCTACTTAAATTGAAAATATATAAATGCAAACCCGTTCGGCAGGGTGGCAAGGGTGAAAAAAGAAGGAAATGCAGGAAAACTTTGGAGAGGGAGCTAATTTCGATGTTCAGAATCTGAAGAAGGCTGTTTGCCGCAGATAATTAAGATCGCGCTATTTTTTTCCGTACTGGAGGAAAGAAGCACTTCATACCGTGCATTGCCTGAAGTAAGTACAACCAGGGCTGTATTTGGCGGGATCGTTCCCATATTTTCCGCATACATAACCACTTTATGCTCTTTGGAAGGATCCAATTTGAGATTCACCTGGATAGGCACCAGCGAGAGCTCTTTTTTTGCTATGATGACCTGGTCGTCAAAAAAGACGGTGATGGAATCTCCGTCCACGATACCATTGTCATAAAAAGCCAGGTTTACCGCTGGACTATCGATGTAAAACACCTGTGTCAGTTGGGTTGTCCTGGATTTTTTTTCTGTAAAAGCAGACTTTGTGACTCGTTTTAGGAATATATCACCCGGCGGGCAGCCGGCTATCGTACCTATGTCTTCGCCCACCCATTTACCGGAAAGGCTTTCAATGTTGTTCTGCCGGCTGTAAGTCAGATCGTATGTCTTCATGCAGGGTATACAGTCCTCTGGTATCTGTTGCTTCAAGATAGTCTTTTCGGCAAGCCTGATCAGCTTTTTTCCTCCTCCGCTGGCTGTGCCCCAAAAACTTAATTTGACAAATTTAGTTGTATCATAATAGTCATAGGATATCCCTGCAATATCGCCATGGTCCGCCTGAATCTGGAGCTCGATAAAATATTCGGGGAAACATCCTCCCGGCTCCTGCGTCAATTTGCCCTGCCAAATCCCACTAATGTTTTGCGCCTGCGTTGAAGGGCTTATAAATATTGCTGAAAAACAGAAGATCAGCAGGATGAGGTCAAAACGAGGCATTTTTATATTATTAAAATTTTATAATACAAATCATATTATGGCCATTCAATGGCAAACGAATGAAAACCTTCCTGGAAATCATAGCTGATACGGCAATTAGATACGATGCAGATCTGTTTCATGATAGACAGCCCGAGGCCATTGTGCTCATTGATGTCACCGTATCTATAAAAGCGTGTAAAAAGTCTGTCGCCGTCCAGCGGCTGCTGCAGACCGGTATTAATGACGATAAGTTTACCAGGGTTTCTCAGGCTGACCTCGATCCGGCCGCGGGTCTTGTTATGCCGGAAGGCATTACCCAGCATGTTGTTCAGCAGGAAATCACAAAGGTCGGAATTCATTTTTACCTGAACATCTTCCAGATCGGAGCGAATCGATACCTTTTTGTCGTAGAGTATCTCCTGGAATTGCGAAATCTTTTCTACTACTTTTTCCCGGAGATTGATATCGGTGGTTTCGGTGAACTGGTTATTGTCAATTTTAGACAAGAGGAGTAATGAGCGGTTGAGATTGCTGAGTTTCTGGATGGCCATATACACCGCCTGGAGATTGTCGCTATATTCCTCGGCTATATTCCGGTTTTGTATCAAAAGATCGAGCTTCGAACGGATAATCGTCAGGGGCGTCTGCATTTCGTGCGAAGCATTTTCGGTAAATTCCTTGAGGACCTGGTACTCCCGGTCCGCCCTTATAGTTGCCTGCTGTAAGACGGAATTCATGAAAGCGAATTCGTCAATATTGCTGTCCGGGAAAGCAGGATGTTCTTTTCCGACTTCGTATTCTTTCATGAGATTAAGCCCATTATAAAATGGCTGCCAGAGTTTATTCAGGACTAACGAGTTGATGATATAATAAACAACCAGGATAAGGAGGATCATGCCGATAATGACAGCAATGATGGATTTAAACAGATTCCGGGTGTTTTCCATCGATCTTCCTACGATTGCCTGATTCCATTGGTTTTTCATCCTGAACGAAAAGTAAAGCTTTCGGAACTGCGAGGTGTCATTTCCGGCAATGTCGAAATCATTCTCTGTGCGGAAGAAGGGTTGTTGATAGCCGGTTGTGGGTAAAAATTGGATCAATTGATCCTTTACCGGAATAATCTCCGGAAGGTGATGATATCTTGCCGTAAAAGTCAGGATCCTGGTCTTTTCCATCTGAAGGGTTTCGTCAACCTGGCCAAAGGTGATCGATCTGACCAGGAAATAACAGACGATGCTCGCGAGTAAAAAGATAAACGGGATGGCCAGAAAATTCCACCGGCTATAGATCGAAGATAATTTCATATTTTATTCGAATGTATAGCCTGCTCCATAAACAGATCTTAAATAATCCTTACATCCCGCCCAGATCAATTTCCTTCTCAGATTTTTAATATGGGTATAAATGAAGTCGTAATTGTTTGCAACGGAAATATTATCGCCCCAAAGGTGCTCTGCTATAGCATCTTTTGAAATGACCTTATTTTTGTTGCTGATAAAGTATAAAAGCAGGTTGTATTCCTTTTTTGTCAGATCAATGTTAAGGTTGTTTACACTGACTGCCTTACGGCTAATATCAATTGACAGGTTATCACAACTTACCACATTCCTTCCATTAAATGATTTTCGCCTTATGATCGCCGTGACACGGGCGCCTAATTCGGGGAGGTGAAAAGGTTTTATGATATAGTCATCCGCACCGGCCTTCAGACCCCGGACTTTGGCGTCCAGGGAATTTTGCGCGGAAACGATCAATACACCATCGGTCTTATTTTCTTTTTGCAATTGTTGGAGCAGGTCGAAGCCGGATCCGCCGGGTAACGAAATATCCAGCAGGATACAGGCATACTGGTGAGTAGAGATCTTTTCAAGCGCAGACTGATAATTATGCGCCGTTTCGCAGTCAAACTGTTCATTTTCCAGGTATTCAGTAATACTGCTGGAAATGTTTATTTCATCTTCAACAATCAATATTTTCATAATCAGTTAGCGCCGGGCGGCAAAGTTTGGTTCCCCATTATAGAGAAAATATATAACAATGCAATGGGGATTGTCCAATTTTAATCTGATTTTAAACTGGTGAAGGGAGCTTTGCCGCGCGGATTGCTATTCAAAGGCCCCCGTTTCTAAAGAATTTTTTGCAATTTCGCCTGCTAGTCAAAAGTTTTGAAGCCAGATTCTCGAAAGAGATTTTTTCGCTCAGATTTTCTTCAATATAAGTTTGTGCTTTGCAAATCAATTTCAATCATTGGTTTGTTTCCCCTCCTTTGCCAATACTCATTTGCCCTGGTCAGGATTTCAAACGAACCCGTTATGCTGCCCAGGTCAGCGTAGTTTCGAATGTTATAACGTGTACGTGAGCGAGTATCTGGTTGACTCGCCGACTGTTTTTGCCACAAGAACGACAGTTCCGGCCCCGTTACCGTTTAGCGACATAAAGAAGAGGACCAAGCCTGTACCTTCGGCTCATAATTAGCGCTAACGATTTTTTATAGGCAGTAGTTTTGGTTAGGGGGCTGCATTTTCATGCAGCCCTTATTCTTCTAAACAAAATTTTTTTTATGAAACCTTTTCTGATAAGAATAGTATTACTGGTATGTACCGCTTTCCTTTATAATATTAGCAGCGCCCAGGAAGATTGGCCGAAAACCATTTCGGCATCCGATGGTACAATTATTAAGATATACCAGCCTCAGCCGGATTCTTTCGCAGGCAACATTTTAAAATCACGATCGGCTATTTCCGCATTGGAAAAAGGCAGCCCGGACCCTGCGTTCGGTACACTATGGTCTACCGCTAAAGTAGCCACGGACCGGGATAACAGAATGGTAGCCATAGAATCTATTACCATTTCCGACATAAAAATTCCGGCCGATAGCGCTAAAACCAGGCTTGACTACATAAAAGCGACACTGGAATCAAAACTTCCCCAGGCAGCAGGTCAAATTCCGCTGGATGAATTACTTACCTCACTGGATCAAAATCTTGACGAGACCAAACTATCCAAAGACATCAATACCGGGGTTCCTAAAATGGTCTATGTCACCCATCCGTCGGTCCTGGTGACCATTGACGGCGTCCCGAAGCTTCAGAAAAACAAAAAATGGGGTGTAGATGGGGTAATCAATAGCCCTTTTACGATTGTGAGAGACCGGGATAACCGTTTCTATCTTTATGGCGGACAACACTGGTACACCGCTGATTCGGCTACTGGTCCCTATTCATACCTAAGCAGCAAGGTTTCCAGAAGACTCCGCAAAATTGAAAAGGCTCTTGCCAAAGACAAGTCAAATGCAAACAACAATAGCGGGGAGAATGCGGTCGCCGACACCGCTATTCCTGACATTATTGTAAGCACAACACCGGCAGAATTGATCCAGACAGACAGCGTACCACAGCTTTTGCCGATCGCGGGAACTGGTTTGTTGTACATAGGAAATACAACAAATGATATTTTCATCGATACCCAAACAAAGCAATATTATGTATTGCTCTCAGGCCGCTGGTACCAATCTAAAACACTTGCAGCCAATAGTCAATGGCAATATATCGCTTCTGACAAATTGCCGGCTGATTTTGCCAGGATCCCTGAAGGTTCGCCGAAAGACAATGTCCTGGTCAGTGTCGCGGGAACGGATGCCGCCAGGGAGGCTTTAATGGATGCCCAGATACCTCAAACGGCTAAAGTGGATCGAAAAACGGCAACTACCCAGGTCGACTATGATGGCGAACCGCAGTTCCAAATCATTAAAGGAACCCGGTTACAATATGCCATCAATACTTCTTCAACAGTATTGCAATACGGGGGACAGTATTACGCAGTGGATAATGGAGTTTGGTTTGTGTCAGACAATCCCTCGGGCCCCTGGGTTGCGAGTACGCAACGTCCCGGAGACCTTGATCTGATCCCACCCAGTTCGCCCGTTTATAATACAAAATTCGTCGATATTTACGACACGGATCCCGACTATATCTATACGGGATACACACCCGGATACCTCAACAGCTATGTTTATGGGCCTACGGTCGTTTATGGAACGGGGTTCTATTATACGCCCTGGATCGGAAATTATTACTATCCGCGACCATGGTCATGGGGATTCGATATAGGTTATGATCCATGGTATGGCTGGAGTTTTGGTCCCGGCTATGGCTTTGACTGGTTCAATATGGGATTTGGATGGGGCGGCTGGTATGGCGGCTGGTGGGGACCATCCTTCTATCATCCTGCTTCCTGGGGATATGGAAGAGGGGATCGGCCTCATGGCGTTTACGGCAGAGATATGCACATTAACCGGAACGTATATGTCCATTCCAACAATAATATATACCGCAACAGACGAGGCATTGCGCCAAGGAATGGTTCGGCATATGCTGCCGGGCTAAATAATAATAACAGAGCCGGCATCATGAATAACCGAAACGGTGGACGGGCTGAAAATAATATAATGTCCGACAGGCAGGGGAATGTATACCAAAGAGGAACGCAGGGCGGGTGGCAGCAACGTTCTATCAGGGGAGGGACGCCAACCAATAATTCGCCGGTCCAGCAATCAGGAAACCTGAACAGGCAGCAACAAATGCGGGACAGGGGGCAGATGAGAACACAGAATTTTCAGAGGGTACAAACTTTTTCAGCTCCAAGGTCCGGCGGATTCGGCGGTGGCTTTCATGGCGGCGGTGGCTTTCATGGCGGAGGCGGGTTTCATGGCGGAGGCGGAAGAAGATAAAATTGAACTCCTATGATGAAAAGTAATAAAACAAAGGGCCTGGTCATTTTTGTGGCCCTTTGTTTCTTTTTCAAATATAGTTTTGCCCAGCAAAATCAGCCTGCTCCAACTTATCCCAACGTTGTAGGATTTTTCGCTGTTCTTGTTCCTGTTGGCACTTTAGATAATAAGGGTTATACGGCCAACTTTTCAAAACGTTCAGTGATTGGGATTCCGTTTGGGCTAAATCTATTGAAGAGCGAGCATATCGGTTACAGTTTGGAAATGGTACCTTTTATATCAGCGCAGAACGGATCCAGTAGAATGGAATACATGGTTTTTCATCCCGGGGTTATGTTCCGGTATAGTCATGATTTTACATTTATTCCCAGGCTTGCCTTTCAAACAGACGGACGGTATGGATTCACACCGGTTTTTAGCAAGGTGATCATCCGTCAAAAGAATTATTACATTTATCTGTCACTAAGCGAAGCGGCGCGTTTTGGCAACAATTTACCATCATCGTACTCTACGGGCCTGCAACTGGGTATCGGATTTTAGTAAAAAAATCATCTGCCTTGTTACTATCGGCATCGGGATAAATGGCTATTCTCCTCTAAAACGTCTATCTTTAGTGAAGGCGGATTTATTTAACATTAGCCATATGAAAATAAAAAAGTTGCCCCCGGCATCTACCTGCCATGATTTTCCATTACTTATCAAAAGCCTGCTGGCGTATTCCCCGATGCTGGAGCCCGAGCGCGAAATTATATACAGAGACCTGGTACGTTACAATTATTACACCTTCAATGAACGCGTCAGGCGCCTTTCCAATGTCCTGCAAAAATTGGGGCTGCAAGGAGGGGAGACCGTGGCAGTAATGGACTATGATAGCCACCGGTACCTGGAGTGTTATTTTGCCGTTCCCATGACAGGAAATGTACTTCACATGATCAATTGGCGATTGTCTCCCGCCCAGATCCTGTATACTATCAATCATGCGGAGGACGCTGTGCTGATCGTGCACACCGATTTCCTTCCCATCATAGAAAAGTTCTCCGGAGAGATGCCAACAGTGCGGCATATTATCATAGCGACGGACGAGCCGGCGACTTATACCGCCGATCCCGACTATGAATCCTTGCTCAACGTCTCCGGAACAAATTACGAATTTCCCGATTTCGACGAGAACGCCATTGCCACGACTTTTTATACTACAGGCACAACCGGTGATCCCAAGGGGGTTTATTTTACGCACAGGCAGTTGGTGCTCCATACGCTGAACCTGGCAGTGACCATGGGGTTCGTGGAAAGCGCCTCCACACGTTGCCGCAGCGATGACGTGTATATGCCACTGACACCCATGTTCCATGTACACGCCTGGGGCTTCCCCTACCTGGCCACGATGTTCTCGATGAAGCAGGTCTATGCCGGCAAGTTAACGCCTCCGATAGTCGCCGACTTGATCAAGCGGGAAAGGCCCACCTTTTCCCATTGCGTTCCTACCATACTCCGGATGATCCTTCTTTGTCCCGAGGTAAAAGAAATGGATTTGTCGGGTTGGAAGGTCATGATAGGAGGCGCAGCTTTGACCAAGGCGCTGGCTAAGCTGGCCTTGGAACGAGGCGTGGATGTCAGTGTTGGATACGGCATGTCCGAAACCTGCCCGGTGATAGCCACCTCCTATATCCGGATGGCAGATGCGGAGATGGATATGGAGGGTCAGCTGGCTGCCAGGACGCGCTCCGGTATCCCGACGATCCTCACCGATCTGCAGGTTTGGAATGAGTCGGGAAGCCCGGTGGAACCAAAGGACAAAGAGAGTGGCGAGATCGTGGTCCGTTCTCCATGGCTTACGCAGAGTTACGTAAAAGACCCCGGCCGGGGTGCGGAGCTTTGGAGGGACGGCTACCTGCATACGGGGGATGTGGCAACCGTAAATGCGAAACATTCGCTTAAGATCTGCGACCGGATCAAGGACGTCATCAAGAGCGGTGGCGAGTGGATCTCCTCTATAGACCTGGAAGGGTTGATCGGGTTGCACGCTGCCGTCGCCGAAGTTGCGGTTGTGGGGTTCCCGCATCCCAAATGGGGGGAAAGACCCTATGCGTTTGTCGTGTTGCATTCCGATGCCCCGGTGAGACAGCCCGAAATGAAAGACCATATCCAGCAATTCATTGACCTGGGCCAAATAAGCAAATGGGCCATGCCGGAAGAATTTATTTTTGTAACGGCCATTCCAAAAACCAGCGTAGGTAAGATTGATAAGAAAAGGATCCGCGCTGAATGGGGCCAGGGTCATTAAGATCGAGAGATCCAGCTCATGAACGACGCCTTGAAATTGGTGCCGATCGGTATCTGAACGTCCCCGATCTCGATCGTATTGCCAAAAACGGCCTGGACTGCCGCCAGCGCCACGGTATAGGATTTATGCACCCGCATAAAATCGCCGGATGGCAACAGCTCATCCATCGCCTTCATGGTATTGGTGATCAGGTAGGTTTTCGCGGGGGTATGTATCTTCACAAAATTCTGCATCCCCTCTACAAAGAGGATGTCCGCGAAATTGATCCTGACCAGCTTGTTCTCATGCCGTGCGAAGAAATAATTAATCTCTGGCTGACGCGCGGCGCCGGCGCCCTCCAAACGGGCATTGAGCCTTTCGGTAACTTTTTGGGCTGCCTGCAGGAGGCGTTGCATGGAGATCGGTTTTAAAAGATAATCGACGACGTTGAGCTCATAGCCGTCCATCGCATATTTGTTGTAGGCAGTCGTAAAGATCACCAGCGGCGGGCTCTTTAACGATTTCAGGAAGTCGATACCGGTGACGACGGGCATCTTTATATCCAGGAAAAGGACATTGACCGTATTGGTCTGCAAGGCCTCGAAGGCTTCAATCGCGTTGCTGCAAAGCCGCAATATCTCCCAGCCGGATAGCTGCGAGACGAAGGCCTCCATCAATTTGCGCGCCTGCGGCTCATCATCCACAATGATGCATGTTATTGGTCTCATTCCAGCTCCAAAGTTAGGTTTACTTTGTATACACTGTTCTCGGCGGCCGAGGTAAGCCGGTGGCTGTTGTTAAAATAATACTGCAATCTTCGTTGAACGTTCTGAAGGCCGATACCGCTATTCCTGCCGCCCCTTGCCTCCGGCAACACGGTAAAATCATTCTCAACCTTCAGATCCAGAACGCCGTCCTGCTGGCGGATGGCTACTTTGATCCAGGAATTTCCCAGTTGCCGGTCTGTGCCGTGCTTAAAGGCATTCTCGACAAAGGGCATCAGCAACATCGGGGGGATCCGATAGCCGGCGAAGTTGCCATCCGCGGTGAAAATGATCTTTGTTCTGTCGTCGCAACGGACCCTTTCCAGCTCGACATAATCCTGCAAAATACTGATCTCCTTATCCAGCCCGATATATTCGTCATCGCATTCGTATAAGGCAAAACGCATAAATTCAGATAGCCGCCCGATCAGTTCGATCGACTTTATCTTTTCGTCCTGGACTATATAGGATTGTATATTGTTCAGCGTATTGAATAAAAAATGGGGGTTGACCTGTGACTTCAGAAAATCGAGCTCCAGGCGAAGATTTTGCCGTTCGAGCACCAACTTCCGCCGGTCCGCGACGAACCAGTCGTCCATGAATTTTACAAAGGCTCCCGCCAGCAGCACGGAAAAAGAGACGCCCAGGTTGTCGTGAAAGTAAAAACTCCATGTCACCGATTGCGGATAGTTGGATTGCCCGAATAGCCGGTACTCCAATATTTGTTCTACCAGGTAACGCAGCGGAATGAATAAAAAGAAGCAGCAGACGATCGACGCTATCCGAAAAGCGATGCGAAGCCTTCGGGATAAGCGCGCCCCCCACGGCAGCACAATAAAAGCAATACAATAGACACAGCACAGATAGAAGAGGTAAAAGATCAGCGCTATCGGACCGTATTCGTATTCGAAAGAAAAATGATACCCTTTTAAATATAAAGTCTTGAACAACGACTCAAAGCTGATAATGAGGAGTATGAACATCGCATGCAAATAGATCCGCATTGCCGGAAATTTGCCTGATTGTACCCATCGTTTAAGCTGTCTCATAAGCCAAATTGAAAAGGAATGACAAAATATCCTAAAATTACTGACAAACTAAGGATTTATCCCCATGAACGAAGGACCTATGATGACAAATATAGCTGGCCCCGACGCGAAAGCTTCATGTCGGCCACGAGAGCCTCTTCAAAGCCCGCCTGGGCCCGTTGGTCAAATCCTTTCTGCGAATAGAAGGGTAGGCTGTTGTTTTGGATAAAAAATAAAGCCAAACAATTGCGCGATGAAAAAATCAACCCTCCTGTTTGCCCTCCTTACAATGAGCTATTCTCTTTGCGCTCAGCGTATCAAAGGCATTATTTCGGATGCGGGAACCCATCAGCCGCTGGCCTATGCCACGATAAGCCTGCAAAAGGCCGCTGATTCCGGCACCCTCAAAGCAGCGGATTCGGGTCTCGTCAAAGGTGCGCTGGCGGCAGACAATGGCAGCTACCATCTCGACAACCTAAAGCCGGGCAATTACCTGTTGTCCGTCCAAATGATAGGCTTTTCGCGGCAGCTTGTGCCCGTGAATATTGCGACAAAGGACCTAACCATCGATATACGCCTGACGGCCGACGCCAAACAACTTGGAGAAGTTACCGTCAAGGCCTCCAGGCCCCTTGTCGAACGCCGGCCCGACAAGGTTATTTTCAATGTAGAGAGCAGTATCGTCGCTTCTGGGAACGACGCGTTTGAGCTTTTAAAAATGACCCCAATGGTCACGGTGGGCTCCGACAACGGCATCCGCCTGAAAGGAAAAGAGAATGTCCTCGTGATGCTGGACGGAAAGATCGTCCCGGGCGAAACCCTGGTCGACATATTACAGAGCATCTCGTCGGAGCAGATCTCTAAGATCGAGCTGGTCAGCAACCCCTCCGCCAAAGACGATGCGTCGGCCACCGGCGGGATCATCAACATCATCACTAAAAAAGGCACAGTCCGGGGACTCAACGGGGTGATCAATGCATCGGCCCTGGAAAGCAGCTACGGCAAGTACAATGGCGGCATTTCGCTCAATTACCGGGCGGGTAAGATAAACCTCTATGGCACCATCAACGGGAGAGATGGCAAAGGATACAAGAAAGAAGTGATAAACCGTCAGCTCGATGCCGGCAACGGACTGTCCCAGACCCTGGAGACGCCAACAGAACTTTTTAGAAATGCAAAGGCCGCATCGGGTAAGTTGGGCGTCGACTATACCCTAAGCCCCTCCAGCACCATCGGCTTCTCCGCCGACGGCATCTTCTCCAAATCCGACAACCGCGCCATTGCCATCTCTTCTTTTGTGAACGAAAAGGGCGGGGTAGACTCCATCCTTACGTCAAATAGCCGGCCGGCCAGCAATAATAACTACAGCTCCTATGACCTTTATTTAAAAAATAAGCTCAATTCAAAGGGCGACCAGTTAGCGCTGGACCTTAACCAAATGCATTTCAACGGCCTCACCCGCCAGGCAGTAAACACGACGATCGTCCCTGCCGACCCCGGCACGCCCAGTGGGTATGCCTCGTCGGACAACAGCACCAGGGCCATCATTGACATTACTACGGCGCAGGCCGACTATACCCTGGCATTAAAGCAAGGGCTATCGCTTGGCAGCGGCCTTAAAGAACTCTATACGCAATCGACAAACCGGTCGACGAGCGAGCAGGTGAACGGATTGACACCAGAGCCGGCGCTAAGCTCCACGTCCTATAAAGAGAATATCTCTGCAGGCTACCTAATCCTGACCCGGCAGTCAAAGATGGTAAGGGTCCAGGCGGGCCTCAGGGCGGAACACACCGATGCCCGGCTGAGCAGCACGGGCTTGCACAGCGACTATCTCGATTTTTTTCCAAGCGCGCTGGTCAGCAAAAAAATCTCCGATAAGTACCAGGTCACCCTCAACTACACCAGCCGTATACATCGTCCTCCCTACAAAGCGCTGATCCCTTTCGTAGTGCCGATAGACCGCTATTCGCAGGAAAAGGGGAATCCCGATCTAAAGCCCGAGTATACGAATAGTTTCGAGCTGGCGGGTACGATCGGTAAGATGATCCTTACCCTTGGCTATACGCATACGCATGATGTCATTGCCGACTTTATAGAACAGGACCCGCAGACAAGGATCTGGACTTTTACAAAAGGCAATTTTTCCCGCAAGGAGAATTTCGACGCGACCCTCGTGCTGCCGGTGACCATCGCCCGCTGGTGGAGCACGGACAACACGCTGGAAGGCTTCTATAGTTCCTTTGTCGACGAGACGGGCAGGGTAGGAGGGGCGGTATATAATCATGGTAAGTACAGCTGTTCGATAAATTCCATCAATACCTTTTCTTTGCCCCAAAATATAAAGGCCGATCTCACAGCCGTCTATAACTCGGCCTATATCGACGGGCTCTACCAGATCTCTCACACCTCGACGATCAACCTCGGGCTGTCGAGGGTCTTTTTTGAAAAGAAACTAAATCTGAAGCTTGCCATAAACGATATATTTCATAGCAGCGGCTATCACCTCAGCTCGAATACCGGCAGCATACATCTGACGGGGCAGGATTATACCGATAGCCGCCAGTTCGTCCTGGCCTTGTCTTATAAGTTTGGAAAAACGGCTTCGCAGGGGAGCCGGCTCATTCACGACGACACGAAGGGCAGATTAAATCTTTAACGGGTATGACTGGCTACTGACATAGGGTTGTCACTCCTGTCACTCATCTTCGTACTGTTAAAAATTTATTCTCAAAAAAAAGGACATTTATGACAGCACAGGATGTCGCAAACCGGTATTACGAACTAGAAGGCAAAGAGCATAGCGAACCGTGAAATGATTGAGACAATTCATAGTCAGTATTGCAGCGAACCAATAGTAGCAAGTGATTTTTTCAGCGTCGCATTGAAGAGGGATGTTACTTTTAAGAACAAACCCCGCATGAAATTAGAAGAGATTTGCATATTCCAGGTCACGGAAGGTAAAATCGTTTCGAAGCAGTTGCAGAATCATGCAATTTTTACATTAAATATCTGAAGGTTTTATGATTTTACCGCCTTACTTTTTTCCGAATTTCCTGGGGAAATAGGTCAGTGTCATCATGAAATACTGCCGCAGCATATTTACCGGCTCTAAACAGCTCAACAGCTACCTGGAAGAGGTAAGGGCCAAAATGGTCAGCCATTACCAACAGCTGGACCTTGACGAAAGTTAAAGAAACGTTAGGAGCAATTATGGAATAAATTGCTTTTCGCATCTTTTCACAAATCATCATATGAAAAAAAAGCTCATCCCCCTTTGCCTGTTCCTGGTATGGCAGCACGCATGCCTCCACGCCTGTCAGGCGCAAGGCGGCCCTAAGGGCGTCCCTTTACAGATCACACCGGCCATTACCCGTACGCTGATAGATAGTCTCGGGCAGGTTCTGTACAATCATTATATATTTCCCGATACAGCCAGAAAGTGGGCCGCCTACCTCGAAGCGCAATATAAAAAAGGCGCCTACGCAGGCATCAAAGATCCCAATGACCTCGCTGACCGCCTTCAGCAGGACCTGCAAAAAGCCCATCACGACGGCCATTTTCACCTGCTGTATGCACCTGACATGGCCAGGGATCTGGCGGATACCATCCACATGGCCGAACGGCGGCGGGTCGGTGATTCCCTTCAACTGATCAATATGCGGTGGCGGAATTTTGGATTTACAAAAGTGGAGATCTTACCTGGTAATATTGGTTATGTCAAGTTTAACGGTTTTGTCGGTTATCTGAATGAGGCCCGTCCCACTATCACCGGCGCCTTTCGGTTTGTCGCCAATACAAAAGCCATTATTATCGATCTGAGGGATAACGGTGGCGGTAGTCCGGCAATGGTGAGCCAGATCGAAAGCTACTTTTTTCCGGTAAAGACCCATATGAACGACATAATCGATCGAAAAAATGGCACCGAAGTATTCTGGACGGATCCTTCCAAAGCCGACAGTGTACTCCTGCAGCAGCCCGTCTATATCCTCACGAGCCGGCACACTTTTTCAGCTGCAGAGGATTTTTCCTACGGAATGCAAACTGTCCACCGCGCCGTCATCGTCGGCGATACCACCGGCGGCGGCGCCCATCCTGTAGGACCGGTTCCTGTCGCCCTGGGGTTTGTAGCCAATATCCCTTTCGCGCGTTCCCTGAACCCTTATACGCATACCGAATGGGAAGGCACCGGGGTCATTCCGGATATTTCTGCCCATTCCGCGGGCGCGCTCGAAGCGGCAGAGAAAGCCTTCATCACAAAATGGTCACAAACGGCGGCCACCGGTCCGGAAAAAGCACAGGCGCAATGGCAACTCGACGACCTGCTCGGCAGGAATTTGCAGGAAACCCGGGACCCGGCTTCTCTAACCCCCTCTATCGGGACATACCAGGGCGGACTGGTCTTCTATACTGACCAATCGGGCTTTTACTGCCGAAATGCCGAGCGAGGCAATCAGATCTTTAAATTGATTCCGGTATCCAACGACAAATTCATTCTCGATGAGAATGTCCACGTGGAGTTTACAAAAGATGCCAAGGGAAATGTCACGGGCATCGACATGTGGTGGAGTGATGGGCGACAGTCCCATAAGCCAAAAGAAAAATGACATTACTTTTCCTGCTTCCGCCTGGCCGCCGCCTGCTTTGATCTCGTCGGCAAGGGCTTTTACGGCGGTGAGGTTACGGCCGGTGACATACACTTTTGCCGGCAATTTCTCCGGATGCTGCAAATACTACCGCTACTTTGTTTTTTAACGTCTCCATTTTAATCGTGTTTATCTTTTGGACGTATGGGCGATGCAAAACGGTCGGGATTTTTGTAAAATAGTTTAACGTTTATATAAACAATTGATTACAAGTAATTTGTGAGAATTTTTTTTGGGCTCGTGTAGGTAGAAGCTTTCAGCGGTAAGACTTTGGCAGCCGCATCAAAATTCGCCCGTAAAAAATTAAAGAGCGTAAAATTAAAAAAGAGAAAATAAGTCTCGTCTGAAGGAAAAAAGCCTCATTAATCGATTCATTAATAACTCAGGCTTTAGAGCGAACCACTATTTGAATTAAGAATTTTGCGGTTTGTCCAGGACTTGAAAGTAGTTGACTGGCAACTTCTTTACACAAATCAAACAAGGCGCTGAAAGTCAAATATTTACAAGCAATGGTCCTTGCCTCTAAGATGGTATCTGCCATCTACTAAAAGGAGGCCATATATGAATCTTACAGACTTGTAGGCCTAGAGTTGTTGGCAGGCAAATGTCAAATTATTAAATTTATTCATACGTTTGCATTGATTAATTGTTCACCAAAAACAATTTTATGAGAAAGCCAATACTCACTGCTGCTACTTTTTTATCAATGGTGTTTTTAATGCCATTTATAACTGCTGCCCAGGGAACTTTAGCCGGTACTGTTACTTCTAATGGTAAACCAGCAGGATATATAAGTGTAACGTCATCCAAGGGTGGAGGAACTACCACAGATAAAGACGGAAAATACAGTCTGAAACTTTCGGCAGGAAATCATTCGATAACTTTTTCAAGTGTCGGTTATGCTTTGCAAACCGTATCGGTAAATATAACCAACGGTCAGCAAACAGTGCAGGATATAATAATGGAATTAGGCTCCCAGGGGCTTGAAGATGTGGTCATAGTCGGTACGCGTTCGCTTCCCCGCTCAGCAGTGGGGACACCATTACCGGTAGATAATATGGATGTAGCAACACTTAAAAGCACGGGGCAACCAACATTTGACAAGGCACTTCAATACAGGGTGCCATCCTTCAACACGGTAAACACACCGGTAAATGATGCCACCACACTTTTGGATCCTTATGAAATCAGAAACCTGGGGCCCAGCCGCACATTAATATTAATTAATGGCAAAAGAAAAAACCTGAGTTCTTTGTTGTATGTGCAGTTTTCACCGGGAAGAGGTGAAACAGGGGCTGACTTGTCCGCCATACCATTAGATGCTATTAAAAACGTAGAAATATTACGTGATGGTGCCTCGGCGCAATATGGCTCAGATGCCATTGCAGGGGTAATGAATATTATTCTAAAAGACAGGTACGATTATAGTTCTGTAACCTTAAATGGAGGAGTTACCCATAAAGGAGATGGCGGCAATTATGGTTTATCACTAAACAGCGGTGGGAATTTTGGCGGCAGAGGTTTTATAAATTATACAGTTGCATTTAGTCAGCAGGATAATGCCATCCGTTCCGGCATTATTGATATACCTACCGAAATAGCCACATTTGGCGGTGATCCTACTACTGATGATGCTATCAGAAGATATTTAGCAGCGTACCCAACGGGAAAAAATGAAAATGGAACCGGCGAAACCACAGCTGCAAAATTTTTGTACAATTTAGGAGTGCCTGTGGGTGAAAATGGACTTTTCTATAGCAATGCCGCCTATACTTTTAAAAAGGTAAACAGCAATGCAAACTATCGTACACCGTATTGGAGAATTGACGAAGTTTTACTGCATGCCCCGATAGCAAATGCCCCTGATTATACAGGTTCAAGTTATGGAGCACCCGGCTCGCAACTTGAAAAGGATTTTGAGGCAGACAAAGCTGCGGGCAAATACAAGGGATATATCGGTTATGAGCCTACATTTAATGGCGATCTGACCGATTATAACGCCACTGCGGGATTTAAAAATGAAGTAAATGGCTGGAAGCAGGATATAAGCATCACCATAGGTGGCAACCAACAACTGTACTCAGTTATCAATACGGTAAACCGCACATTACTCAAAGCAAGTCCTACTGCCTTCAAACCCGGGGGTTATGGTTTTTTTAATGTAATCGGCAATGTGGATATTTCAAAAAGTCTCACCGATAATTTTGCCGTTGGCTTTGGTACCGAAGTAAGAAAAGAAACTTACAAAATTATTGCAGGCGATACAGCCTCTTATTCTGGAGAAGGAGCCAACTCTTTTCCGGGCATCCGCCAGGAAAATGCAGGTACATTCAGCAGGTACAATATGGGGGCATATGTTGACGCCAGCGTGAATGTTACAAATGTATGGCTAATAAACGGAACAGTAAGAGGTGAAAAGTACAGTGATTTTGGAAATGCGTTTGTTTACAGAGTTTCTTCGCGTGTTAAAGTGGCCGGCGATAATTTTGTGCTGCGAGGTTCTGCTTCCACGGGTTTCAGGGCTCCTACCTTGCATCAGATCTATGACCAGTCCACTCAGGCTTCATTTGTAGCTGGCACCATTCAGTTATCAGGATTATTTAATAACAACAGCAAGCAGGCATTTTTGTTAGGTATTCCAAAACTCAAGGCCGAAAAATCAACAAACTTTACCCTGGGTATTGGAGTAAAACCTTTGACGAACCTGAGCATGACGCTGGATTATTATGATATTACTATCAAAGACAGGATTGTTTACAGTTCACCAATTTCCTCGAGCGATCCCAGCACTACGTTGTATCAAATATTACAAGCCGCGGGTGTTGTACAGGCACAATTCTTTATTAATGGCATCAAAACCCATACTACAGGGCTTGATTTTGTGGGCAATTACAGAGGCATCTCTTTAGGTAAAGGGAAACTGGCACTAAACCTTGCCGGCAACTACACCTTAGTTAATAAAATTGTCGGTTCGCCAAATGATCCTGCGGCCGTTAAACAAGCCGGCAGTACTATTTTAAGTACACAAATAAAATCCTTACTCACCAAGAGTCGCCCTGAATACAAAGGAATACTTGGTGTTGATTATAAATTAGGTAAATGGTTTTTTAGTTTAAACAACACATTGTTCGGCCCAACTGAGTTTCAGGACTTAGATAATGGCGGTTCAATTATGGAAAATATCAAACAAAGATTTAAACCCAATGTGGTTACTGATATTAATATCGGGTACGATATCACCAGTAAAATAAATGCATCTGTTTCTGTAAGCAATATATTTAATGTGTTGCCTAAATGGGAACTGGTAGCATTAGATCAAAAGGGAGCGAGCTATCTTGCCGATGCGGCGCAGAAAAGCCTCCTCGAAGGTTTTCTTGAATTTAGCGGTCGGTATCGTATTCTCGCATATAATGGCTCTCAGTTTAGTCAGTTAGGAACTATATTCCAGGGGGCAGTTACCTTTAAGTTCTAAAAAATTGCAAAATGGGTATTTACGAAACCGAAGATTCTGTAATAAGGTCTTTCGACAAAAACTTTATAGCTGAAGAACAGTTACAAGCACAATGGGCGGAGTTTATAGAATTGAAAAAAGTAATTGCCGACCAGTTTTACCTGCAAAACAGGCCAATTTCCATTTTAGATATCGGGATAGGAAGTGCGCGTATCCCAAAACATTTGTGCGGCATACCGGAGATTTGGAATATGATTGCCAGCTATGACGGCATTGATAATGCAACATCCTGTATTAACATCTCAAAAAAAGTTGTAGCAGATTTGAATATCGGAGACAAAGTTTCGGTTCATTTTCTTGAAGCACATCATATCAATTCACTCAACAAAAAATATGATTTAATTATTACCACCTGGTTTACGGGCGGAAACTTTTATCCGGAAAATTTTCCCTTTGAAACATACCAGGAATCCGGACAAAGACTCGACCTTTCTAAAAACGAAAGATTTGAAAAGGTTTTTTCAGCAGCATATCAATTACTCTCTTCCGGCGGTGAAATTGTAATAGGTTCATGTTATATTGACAATGACAACACCAGAAAAAAGCAAGAAGCCTTTTATAAAAAAATAGGAATGACAATTATTACGGATGCAGAAGACACATTTACTGCTACAAACGAAAAATTCTGGTCGCAAAGATTTACAAAAGAGAAAATGTACAATTATTTTTCTTATGTACAGTACGGAAAAATCATCTTCACGCTGCTCGATACCTATGACTATGCTATGCAGGTGAGAATTAAAAAATAGTGAAAGTGGAAGGAAGTATGGGCAAAAATAAAACTGGAACTTCTGCTATATTTCGCCCACTCGCCAAACCTGGTATATCGTAGCCGGACGGACTTATAAGCATCCCCAGTCTGCAACGCCTTAGTACATTGGCGCCAAACTTTAAATCAAACGTTATGGAAGCCTTAATCTCAAAACACAATGGCACAAAGATATTTGTAAGTTTATCTTTTATTACAGGAATTTCGATCGTTTTATTTTCACTAATTGGCCACTTTCTGACACCAACAAAACTTATTCCCTCCTCCTTTGTTGGCGGGATAATCGGGGTTATTTTGGCTACTTTCTTCTGCTTCAAACAAAAATATACTGATAGAACAAACCTTTTGCCTGTAACGCTTTTCACCCTTATAATATTTGGAGCTATTTCTTTTGTTATCGCTTTCAACTTTAATCATCCTCTTTTGATTGTCTGTAGTTTTTTTCTGATTGGGCTCACTGCTGTATTCACGAATAAATATTTTACAAAGTATCCAAACACATCAAAAAAGAAGGTCTATTGTGTTGCTGGCATGTTGCTTTCGTTTCCGGCTCTTTATTTTGTTACGGCATCAATTCTCAAATTTCAATTTGGTTACAACTTTTTCTTTAACCTCTTAGACACCTTCTTAAACAGCCCTAATGGACAGCAGAATTTTAATGCCATTACTCCATTTTTGTTCGGTGGAGGGTTATTACTATCATTCTTCTTAAATGCTTTTGCACAAGTGGAGTTTATCAATAAAAAACAAAACTTTTTCAATTACAAGAATTTAAGATTGAGAATTAATCCATTTAACTTTGCTGTATTACTATTAACCGGATTTGCCGGAATTGTCCTTTCATCTTATTTGGTTATTGAAAATTTGAAGTGAAAAAGCGATTAATCAATTACCGGACAACAAGTGTCCGTTTTCGAACAGTCCTATCGCGGGTTCTTTAGCAGTAAATTGATAATAAGCGGATTATAATATGGCAACTTTGTTGTAGTTTGACAGCATTTGTATAACCGAAGCCGATGCTAAAAAATTACCTCAAGATTGCCTTTCGCAATATCTTTAAAAACAAGACCTATTCCCTGATAAATATTCTGGGTTTGGCTATTGGGATGGCTGCCTGCTGGTTCATCTTTCAATATGTTCGCTTTGAACTAAGTTATGACCGTTGGCATAAGAATGCGACCCGTCTATACCGGGTCCCTATATCCTGGGAGGCTACCTTTACCGAGACGGATGCAGGCGCTATGAATTATCCTGCCGTGCCCCCTGCAATGGCAGCAGATTTTCCCGAGGTAGTCGACTTTGCCCGCCTGGCGCTTCCTTCAATCTTCGCCAAGACGTGGATGATGTCCTATACGGACGAAAAGAGACAAACCAACCGCTTCAATGAATCCAATTTTTACTTGGCGGATGCCTCCTTTCTCACCCTGTTCTCTTTCCCTTTTTTGGAGGGTGACCCGGCCACAGCCCTGGTAAAACCCAATACTGCAGTTATTTCCGCCTCGCAGGCCCGAAAATACTTCGGCACGAGAGACCCCATTGGCAAATCTGTCTCTCTCAATAAAATGCTCTTGACAATTACCGGGGTTTTCCGGGATATCCCGGAAAACTCGCATATCGGATTCAACATGCTGATATCGCTGAGTTCTATGGCGCCAAAATTCGGCTATACAGACTGGGGTATGCCTGCATATTACGATTATGTTCTGCTGGCGCCGGGGGTAGACCCCAAAAAGGTGGAGGCGAAATTCCCGGCGTTTATTGAAAAATATTTAGGCGCCAAGATCCGGGCGATGAACCTGCCAGTTCAGTTTCGCCTGCAACCGTTGACGGACATTCATTTGAAATCGGCCTATGGCGGAGAGGCGGAGGCGAACGGTAGTGAAAGAACGTTGTATTTTTTATCCATTCTGGGCATCTTTATCCTCGTGATCGCCTGGATCAATTATATCAATCTCTCCACCGCCAGATCTCTCGAACGGGCCCGGGAAGTAGGTGTGCGTAAAGTAGCAGGCGCGAGCCGCCTGCAGGTGGCAGGGCAATTCATGCTGGAGTCAATACTCATCAATACAGGGGCTTTACTGTTGTCGGTGCTGATCGTCATAATCGCAGGGCCCAACTTCGACGCGCTGACGGGGAAAAGCGTAAACAAGGCTTTTTTTGCGTCAGGTCTGCTGCATTCCTTGAAATTCTGGCTGATCCTGCTGCTCGTGTTTATAACAGGGACCTTACAGGTAGGCGCCTATCCGGCCTTTATCCTGTCAGCATTCAAACCGGCATTGGTACTCAAAGGACAGTTCCACCGATCGGGAAAAGGCATCTTTCTGCGAAAGGCGCTGGTGACTTTCCAATTCTTTTTGTCCATCCTCCTGATTGCAGGTACGCTCATCGTATACCAGCAGCTGCAATTCATGCGCAACCAGGACCCCGGCTATAACAAAGATCAGCTGCTGGTGGTCAAGGCTCCGGCGCTTGCCGATTCGACATTTTTTAACCGGGTGGCCTTTTTCAAAACGGAGCTGTTGAAAAACTCCGCCATCAAGGGCGTTGCACCAACTTCCGAGATTCCGGGCCAAGCCATGGAGGCCAACAACGGGGTCCGAAGATCGGACCAGGATCCCAAAGAGAACAGCTATGCCTATTTTTTGGAAATGGATAAAGATTTTGTTCCTACCTATCAGTTGGGGCTGGCGGCAGGTACCAATCTCTTGCGGACTGATACGGGCGACCTGTATGCGACGAAACACACGGACGTTTTAATCAATGAAGCACTGGCAAAGCAGCTGGGCTACCGAAGTGCGGCGGCGGCCCTTCACCACAATATCTATTTCGTCTCCTGGGTCGGAGACATTACCGGAGATATCGTAGGGGTGGTGAAAAATTATCACCAGCAATCGCTCGACCAACCCTATGAGCCTATTTTATATTATCACCGCAATGGCACTCTTTGGGGCTATTTTTCCATCAACATCAGTACGAAAGACCTCCATCGAAACCTGGCCTATATTCAGAGGACGTTTGATAGGGCATTCCCGGGTAATGCCTATGAGAACTATTTTCTGAACGATCACTTCAACCGGCAATACCAGGCGGACGAGCGATTGGGCGACTTCTTCAGCCTGTTCACCATGCTGGCCATCTTTATTGCCTGCCTGGGTCTGATAGGCCTTTCTGCCTTTGCCATCAAGGTGCGCACAAAGGAAATCAGCATTCGCAAAGTGCTGGGAGCTTCGGCGCGGGGAATCGTCTATCTTTTCTACGGCGACTTTATCAAGCTGGTATGCATTGCGGCGGTCATTGCCATTCCGGTCGTCTATTGGGTGGCGAGCAAGTGGTTGAACAATTTCGCCTTTCATATCCACCTTGGCTGGTCTGTATTCATTGTCTCTCCCCTGCTCTTGATACTGATCTCACTAGCTACGGTCAGTCTGCAGAGCCTTAAGGCGGCGCTGGCGGATCCGGTAGATGGTTTGAGAAATGATTGATGCGTTCAGTTCAGTGCTTCAACATAAGCATGCTGCATCCATTTACCTTTAGCTGCTCAACTATCACCCTTCAGTAAGAAATCAGGAGAATAAAACGACAACTACCATATATCCAAAATGATTAAATTTATTCCAGGGTTTTCCAGTTGTGAGAGAGTAGTTGATTGAAAGTAAGACGTGGTTGCGGATTTCAAAGGAAGACGGTTTTCAGGACCGGTATTGACCTCCATTTTAATAATCCGGGTCCTAATGGTCGGGGTGAATGGATACATTTCGGAACGGCATAATCTAGCACGTAATTACATAAAAAAGACAAGGGGATTAGACTTTGATACTCCCATGCAATGGATATCGGCAAATAGTTAGTTGGAGATGACGGGATTGCCTACGCGCTATTGCGCTCAGGCGATCCTAAAGGGGGCGCCTATACAATTTTAGAACCATTTTTTTATGGATTTGAAACCACCTTCTCTACTAATAAGTCGTACGGACAAACTCTAGCACCTCTATAATTTTGAAAATCAAGATATTGAATATCTTATTAGCTTTTTCTACCCCTCAGATATCTTTATAAAAATCCTTAACAATGAGAGGAAAATTAAAAATAAAAACGATCAAATGAGAAATGTAATCTTCGCAATCAACACGACCTTAGATGGCTGCTGCGACCATACCAAATTCAATCCCGATGAAGAAACGATGGACTATTTTACGCACCTCACGCGAGATGCTGACACATTCCTCTACGGGCGTAAAACTTATCAATTGATGGTTCCTTATTGGCCTGATCTAGCAAAAGACCATTCCGGGCAGACAAAAGCAGATATCGAATTTGCCCGGGCATTTGACGCCGTCGACAAAATTATTGTTTTCTCACAATCATTAGACAGCCTCGAAAGAAAAAACACGAGAATTGTTCGTACCAGCCTTCAGGACGAAATACTTAAATTGAAACAAGAACAAGGCAAAAATATTTTAACCGGTGGTGTAACCATTCCTTCACAACTTGCAGAGCTTGGTCTGATTGATGAATATCGTTTTGTGGTTCACCCGATAGTTATAGGAGAAGGGCGACGGTTGTTTGAAGGTACTAGCCTGCAAGAGAAATTACAATTAAAACTTGTTGATTCAACGGTTTTTAAATCGGGGTGTGTTGTGCTTCGCTACTTGAAATAATGAGAGAAAAATGTCGATATACTTAGTACGAAATTATTACTTCAAAATATGGTTACGTGGGGCCAATCGATATAATAATGGAAGCACTCTTTATAACGATTGGTAGCTTTAACGTGTTAGCTAAATATCTGTAACACGCCACTGTGCTATGTTTCAGAGGCATGTGCATTACTGGTGAAGATCAGCCGGTAACTAATTAAATGAATGGCGAAACTCCAGCGGCGAAAGGCTGGTCTTGGTCTTAAAGAGTTTGCTGAACGACTGCAAGTGTTCAAATCCCAGCTCATAGGCAATCTCGCTGACCGAAAGATTGGTGGTTGACAGCTTTTCCTTGGCTAGATCGATCAGCTTGCTGTGCAGATGTTGCTGTGTGCTTTGGCCGGTTAAAGATTTGAGCAGACCGCTCAGGTAACCCGGTGAGATATTTAATGCTTCGGCAATATGAACCACACTGGGCAGGCCTTGTTTGGCCAGGGCGCCACTAGTAAAGTAGTTTGAGAGATAATCTTCCAGCCTCGTCAGCAACTCGTGGCTGGCGATTTTCCGGGTGATGAACTGTCGCTGGTAAAACCTTTCCGAATAGGTTAGTAAGAGCTCCAGCTGTGCGATGATCACGTTTTGACTAAACCGGTCGATATTGGCATTGTACTCCTGTTCGATCTGGTTCGCAATGGCGGTAAGCATAGTTTCTTCCCTATCGGAAAGATACAGCGCTTCATAGACCGAATAGCTGAAGAACTCATATTGTTTGATGGTTTTCGCCAGCGGTGTGTTCCATAAAAAATCCGGGTGGATCAGGATCATCCAGCCTTCGGGGCGTTTTACCTCAGCCATATCGACCGCGCTATCGATACCGAATAATTGTCCCGGTGACATGAAGAATAAAACACCTTCGTCAAAATCACCGACCTGCTGCCCGTATTTGAACTTGGCGTGCTGCACCTTTTTCAGAGAAATGGAATAAAAATCATAGATCAGGCTGAACGGAATTTCGGCGATGGGCAGCGTAATATCGTCCATGTGAACGATACTGATCAGCGGGTGCGTTGGCTTGGGCAGGCCTGCTGCCCGGTGATATTCGGTGATCGTGCTGAAACGAAAAAGCTGGTGGCTGTTCATAGATAAATTAAATGTAGTTATTTTTTATAATAGACCTCAGCAAATTCCTTGGCAAAATCGGCCAGCTTTACTTTGCCCATTTTGGGTTGATTGTGATGAAAGTTCTCCAGGGCTTTACCGCTATGCATAGCTGCCTGCATTTCTACCAGGGTTTCTGCCAGTTTCTCAGGCACCTTGGCCATCTTCAGTCCTTGCAACATTTCCTTGTCCGATAGTAGTACCCATTTTAACCAAGGCTTACCTATAGCGGCGCCGATGATTTTTGCAGCTTCGTTACAGGTCATTTCCTCGCTGCCCACATAACGAATGGTAGTTTTTTCGGGATTTAGGGTGAGCTCCTCTGCTACCGCATCGGCGATATCTTTCGGCGACACGAAAACGATCCGATCATCACCGCCATAATTCCCCATCAGCAGGCCGGTCTTCCCAGCCAGCAAAGCCCAAAGGCCGGAATAACGCAGCGTCAGGAATTTGCCGATCAGCCCCTTGCCTTTGATCAGGTCGATGGACTGGTAGAAGTTGGTGTAAAAAGAGGCAGGACGCATGATCGTAAGAGAGGTGGTCAGCCCGTCAAAAACATCCTCGACATTCTCGCTACGAGTCAGGTCCGCCGCCCAGCCGCTCATGACCACTGCGCGTTTCGTCCCGGCCTGTTTTAAGGCCTGTGCATAGTTTTTTGCCATCCGGCGTAAATATTCGCCTAGGTCAGGTTCTGTAAAACTAAGGGGGATCATGGCGTAAACCGCATTCGCGCCTTTGAAAGTATCGGTCAGGAAAGCTACATCGGAGATTGAGCCGATAGCTGGCGTAGCCCCTAAGTTTTCGATAGCGTCCTGTTTTTTGGGATCGCTGCTGACCACACTGACAGTATGCCCCTGGCTAACTAATGTTTCTGTCAGCGGTTTGCTGATGTTCCCTAAGGAACCGGTTACAATGATTTTCATAGCTATTATTTGGTATAAACGCCGTTCTCGATATCAGCAAGCAAGGTTGAGTGTGTTGGATGCCAGTTCAAACGTTCCTGCGTTAATTTACTCGACGCCGGGCAGTCGATCGCGGCCATATGTGAGAACCAGCCAAAATGTTCCCCCGCTGCTTCAGGGGCTATTGATTTTACCAGGAGATTCAGTTGTTTGCCTATGGCTTCGGCGATTGCTTTGACTGTAATGGCTTCTTCTGCGGAACCATGATAACGAGCACGTGGTGCAGCGTTTTCTAAAGCCAGCCGGTATAAATTGGCGGCATCCAGCCGGTGCACCGCGTTCCATTGGTTGAGTCCTTCCCCGATATAGGCAGAAACGCCTTTTTCGCGGGCAATATTGATCAATATCGGTATAAAGCCATGCTTATCGTCATCGCCATGCACCGATGGCGATAAACGGATGGCTGCTGTACGGACACCCAACACTGCTACGGCATCTGCTGTTTGTTCGGAAGCACGCGGCCAGGCCGGGTTGAACGGTGGGATGATATCTTCGGTAGCCAGTCTGCCCGGGCTGACCAGCGCTGTGCCGGAAGTAACGATCAAAGGACGGTCGGAACCGGCCAGCACTTCGCCGATGGTTTCGATGGCTATTTTATCCACCTCGCATACTTCCTTGAATCGGGTAAAGTCATGGATAAATCCGGCATGAATCACGCCATCGGACTGAGCGGCACCGCTCCGAAGGCTTTCCAGGTCTTCGAGGTCACCGCGATGGACTTCGGCACCTGCTTCGATGAGCTTATTGGCTGATGCATCCGAGCGCGCCAGTCCTAATACCTGGTGGCCGGCACTAATTAATTCCTGCACAATGGCAGTACCAATGAAGCCCGTGGCTCCTGTGATAAATACACGCATAATTGATCTTATTTTGTTGATACAAAGATCACTTACGCTCGTCAAACCGATTTATCCAAATCTGCTTTTGGTTTAGCCGAAATAGTTATTAACGGTTTAAGGCATCCGGCTCAGGGTATCAATGGGGAAATTGCATTAATGCAAGGCATGAGTGAGGTCTTTACGAGGTAGAAACGTCTTAAAAGCTTATTGACAATTCTTTGCTAAAACGCATAAATCAATCATTTCTTTTCGGATACGCATTACAGCTTCTCCGGTTTAGACTCTCAAAAGCGATCGAGTTTTTTTCCTGGCAACTATTCTGAAGATTGCGGCAGCATTCAGCCTTGCCCTTGACAGACCCGTTTCTGTCGGAAAAATACCAAAGCATGTTGAAAAAGGTTGACAGCCACTTTTGATGGGACGGTTCTTTTACGACCCTACTTTACCGCCAACGATCCGGTCGCGGTGCTGACTGCCCCATTTGGAGAGATCGTTGATGAGGGGGTCCAGCGAATGGGCATAGTCGGTGAGTGCATATTCCACTTGCCATTGAGGACATACAGTGCATCAGCTGTTGGTCTTATCTTGCCCATGCAGGCACTAAAGTGTTGCTTGCTTTTCTTTTCCATCGTACTTAAGTTAAGATCGCTATACCGGAGGATAGTTCTATACATGAATAGAGCACTTAGATTTCAATAGTAAAGGTAGCGCTAAAAAATAAAAATATGTTAAAAGACGAAGAATCCATCAGGCAAACATTAAGTTACTAAACTGATGGTGGTACAAAAGGAGATACTTAATTGGTAGCCAGAGCTTTTCACAGTTCGGCTATGATGACATTTTGGATTCAGGGAATTGATTTATGAAGCAGCCAATGTCTTTGCCAAGTAATCATCCTGCAGCTACTATATTCGATGATAGTTCTATACTTGAATATAGTACAGCCCTTTCACATCCAAACGTGTATAGCTTCGCAGGTATAAAAACAAATTTAAAAATAATGAAAACCCTGCTTTATCTTACCTCCAGCGCACAAGGGCAAAATTCAAACAGCAGCCGTCTCGCGGACGGCATCCTGGAAAAGTTGCTGATTGCTCATCCGGGGATTCGGCCGTTTACCCGTGATCTCGGGAAACATCCTTTACCTTATCTTGACGAAGACGCAGTCAGCGCATTTTTTACCCCTGCGGAATTTCGAACTCCGGAGCAGAAAGAGCTGTTGAAGAACTCAGACAATGTTATAGGGGAGCTTTTAGCCGCTGATGTCATTTTAATTGGGGTCGCTATGTACAATTTCGGTATCCCGTCGACCCTGAAATCCTGGGTAGATCATGTTACGCGACCGGGTCTTACTTTTAACTATTCTCCAACCGGCCCCATAGGTCTGGTGAAGAACAAGAAAGTTTATCTTGCGATATCGACGGGCGCAATTTATTCGGAGGGCCCGCTAAAAGATCTTGATTTTACCGAACGGTATTTATACGCTATGCTGAACTTCCTGGGGATAACAGATATTATTACCTTCAGGGTCGAAGGCACGGGAATACCTGATCTTAAAGACCTGGCCATCGCCAAAGCCACCGAGCAGGTTGCGCATTTCGACTTCGAGGCATAGTTGTAACCTGCGAACCTCCGGTGAACGAAACTGTGTCCCGTGTTCCGAATTTCGGGCTATAATTTTTCACATTATGAATACTTTATTACTTGATCAGATACTCCTCAGCTTAGCGGTCTTAACCGCGGGTATTGTTTATGGGACCGACGCATTTCATGCCGTCGCGGGTAAGAAGGCGCTATCGCACATCGGTTCGCCGTCGGATGCCAATATCAACCCATCTGTAGAGAATTTAACTGATCGAATTTCATCCGGCCTCCAAGCCAAATCGGACTCATTTTGCACCTTACAAGGGAATAAAGATTGATACTGTAGAAAGGCGGGTCTATGAGATAAACTCCAAATTCAGATCTGAAAACCCCGCTTACCAGGAACTTTCTAAGGCATTGCAAAAGTACTTCTTTCTAATTTAACGATAGCCAGCCGCCTGGATCTCGAAGAGTTCAGCGTAGCGGCCGCCGGCGGTTAACAATTGTTGGTGGCTACCCAGTTCGGTCACGCGGCCGTCGGCGATCACGGCGATGCGATCGGCGATGCGGACGGTAGAGAAGCGGTGAGAGATCACGATGCCGATGCGGCCCCGGAGGTTTTCCTTTAGCTCGGCGAAGATGGCGGCCTCTGCCTCCGGGTCGAGGGAGGACGTAGGCTCATCGAGAATCCAGATATCGGAGTTGCGGTACATTATCCGGGCCAGCGCTAACCGCTGCCATTCGCCTCCGGACAGGTCGTGGCCGCCCTCGAAGAGCCGGCCTACTTTCGATTCTAGGCCATTTGGCAATTTTTTCACCACTTCTTCGCTACGGGAATCCTTCAGCGACTTGGCGATACGTTCTTCGTCCACCTCCGCATAGGGCGAACCGAGAACAATATTTTCTTTTACCGAGAGCTCGTAGGTCGCATAGTCCTGGAACAGGATGCCAATGCGGTTGCGGAGGACTTCGGGATCCATTTCCTTCACGTCGATCCCGTTGATTGTAACGGCTCCCTTTTCAACATCGTAAAAACGAAGAAGTAATTTCACCAGCGTGCTTTTTCCGGCGCCATTCTCACCCACCAATGCGATCAGCTCGCCGCTGCGGATATTCAGGCTGAGCCCGTCCAGCGCCGGAGCGTTGCCGCCCGGATAGGTAAAGCCGATGTTCTCAAAAGCTATATCTGTGATGTTGCCGGTTGGAAGAGGCTTAGGATGTTTCGGTACGGGCAGGAGCCGGCCGATATTGAGAAACGAGAAATAGTCATCGAGGAAAGTCGTATGCTGATCGACCGCAATAAAGGTGCTCGTGATCTGCCCGAGCGTCCCCGAAACGGCGGTGAAGGCGCCGATGACCAGCACTACGCCACCCGGGTCGATTGTGCCCGCGATGCCGTGAAGAGCAACAAAAACATAAGCGATGCCGAGGATAGTACCGGAGACGATGCCACTCACCGTTGAAGTGCGCGCGCTTGCAGCGTAGATCTTCTCACGTTGACTGAAAAGATCTTCGGAGATATTGCGATGGCGGCCCAGCAGGTAGTCGCCAAGTACAAAGGCCCGGATCTCCTTTATCGACTTCGGCAGAACGAACATATCGCCGATGTACTGGCGTTCCCGTTCCTCCGGGGTCTCTTTATAATGATATTTGTATAGTTTGGAAGTAATCCGGCTTTCGATAATCAGAGACAGGAGCGATGCAGATAATGCAAGAACAACCAGGAGCCAATGAAGGCTCGCCAGGAGACCGGCCATGAGAATGATCGTAACTATGTTTCCCGACAGCCCTAAAACGCTCCAGGTGAGATCGCCGGGTCGCCAGTTCACATCCCGTTTGGCCCTGGAAAGCCGGTCATGCCAGTCCGAGTTGTCGAAATGGCCCATGTCGATAGTTGCTGCCTTGGCGAGGAGGCGACGTTCTGCTTCTAGTTCGACCCGTCTGACGAAGAGGTTGCGGCCATAGCCGATGTATGCGCTGGCGGAGCGTTGGATGACGATGGTGATCCAAAGCCCGATGATCAGCGGAAGGATGTCCTGGAATTTTGTCGAATGAAGCCTTGCGCCGGCGATGACATTCACCAGCCGGGCGCTGAGGTAAACCGAAATAGGTGGCATGATCGCATTGAACATGCCAAGTAGGGTATAACGTAACAAGAGACGGGGCGAGGCAGCCCAGGCGAGCGACATGCCCATTCTTAAGTTTTTGCGAACTCTATGGATGCGGCTGCCTCTGCGGATAAAGTTTATTCCCATTTATACAAGATAAGGAAAATGTAGGATTTGCCTGCCAGGTCGGTGATGCAGATGTCTGAGTAACCCTTAAATGCAGTTTGGCGCGACATTCCGGCGAAAAGCAGGGTTCGTGGTGTTGATAATCATAGAAATAAGAAAGGTAATGACTTGTAACATTGTCTAACTATTAGACGCAAGCGTTTTCAGAATATGGACAACGCCGCACATCTGCGAAAAAAATGTCTTTATTTTCACAGGGGAATAAGTTTTTTTTGATAAATTGTTTTTATGATGTTAAACTATTTGCGTATCGCTTTCCGAAATATTCGCCGGAATAAATTATATAGTCTGGTGAATGTAGGTTGTCTGGCTATCGGTATTGCTGTTGCTATGATCGTTGTGCTATATGTGGTGCATGAGCACAGTTATGACCAATGGCAGGCGAACGCCTCGCGTATTTTCAAGGTCAGTTCCACCATTAAGTATGGTAATTCAAGCTTAGAGGACGACGAATTGGGTTATCAGGCCGGACCGTTGGCGCAACGATCCGATAGTCATGTCGAGAGCTATACACGTGTTTTCAAACCCTTTCAGCCTCCTGTCCTGCAGTTGACGACCTCTGCGGCCTCGGGTTTTACCGCGGAGGCTCCTGTCCTGTTCGCAGACTCGAATTTCTTCCATTTTTTCAGCTTTCGTCTGATCAGGGGTAACCCGGATGAGGCGCTAAACCGTCCTTTTACGGTAGTTTTGTCGGCGAGAGCGGCCAGAAGATTTTTTGGGAACACTGACCCTATCGGTAAAGTCATAATTGATGGTCAGGACTGCCGGCTGGAAGTGACAGGAATATCCGCCGACCCCCCCTCCAATTCTACTATCAATTACGATCTGGTCGCCTCGGTCTCCAGTTTATCCACAATGAAAGAAATGGCCGATGAGGTTAAATCGGAAAACATCCGGCTCGGCTATTTTCAAACATGGCTTTTACTGAACGATCCCTCCGTCGCCGGCGAAGTAGGACAGACGATTGGCCGGGTATCAAAAACCGTAGCGGCCAACAGCAAAGAGCCGGATATCTACCACCTGACGGCTCTGCCGGCCTTGCATCTGAACATTGATTTCGGATATTCCAATAATCATTACCTAACGATCATTCCAATGGTAGCCGGCCTCGTTCTGCTGCTGGCGCTGATCAATTATATCAGCTTATCAACGGCGCGTGGGACAATTCGGGCGAAGGAAGTAGGTGTGAGAAAAGTACTTGGGGCAGGAAGGCTTAGCATTGCCAGCCAGTTCTATAGCGAATCCACGATTTACGCGTTGATGTCCTTTGTTGCCGGAATCGGCTTGTTCGTGCTTTTCCGTACGGCTTTTATGCAACAGTTGCAATTAAAGATCGACAGTTCGTTTCTTTTGACCCCCCAGATCCTTCTTAGTTTTGGCGGTTTGCTATTAATCGTGATTCTGGCCAGCGGGAGCTACCCCTCTTTGGTATTATCCGCTTTCACACCCGTTGCCGTATTGTACGGGAAAGTCAGCCGACAAAAAGGTAGCGAGCGTGTTCGAAAAAGCCTTCTCGTCTTTCAGTTCGCCATTTCGATGTCGCTAATTCTATGCAGCTTGATCATCCGGAAAGAACTGCATTTTCTCCGGCATATGGATACCGGCGTGGAACGCGAAAATGTAATTATGATCCCCTTCAGCACAAGTCTGTCGCATTACAACGCCTTCAAACGAGAAGTGGAGTCGCTTCCAGGCATCCAGAAGGTAGCGACGAGTCAATACAAACCCTACGAGGCGTACAATGTGTCTTCGACCATGCCGCGCGGTTTGGACAAACCCATCATGTTGCCGGTCATGACCGTGGATAGTGATTATGTATCTGTGCTTGGCCTTGCATGGAGTCAACGTCTCGCTACACCTGGGGCGATGTACGGGCACAATAACATCCTGCTCAATGAAACGGCTATCACTAAATTGGGATTGCACGGTAGCCCCTTAGGCCAGACTATCAAAGTCTTTGACAAAGATTGTGAAGTCGCCGGCGTTTTGAAGGATTTTAATTATGAGTCGCTCCAGGCAAAGATCGGTCCGTTATGTTTATTGCTACGCAAACCCGAGGATTCCCTTTGGGGGATATCCGGTAGCGGGTGTCTCATCGGCAAGATACGATCTCAGGTCAATCTCCCAACACTAATCGGCCGGCTGAAGGAGGTATATACTCGATACGATCCGCACACACCCTTCGATTATAGCTTCCTGGACGATGTTTTCGACAGCCTGTATAAGACCGATGACAGGTTGGAAGCGCTATTTAGCATTTTTACCGGGGTAACCGTCTTTATCGCCTGTTTGGGACTTTTTGCACTAGCGACCTTTAGCGCACGGCAACGAATGAGGGAAATGGGAATCCGTAAGGTCCTCGGAGCCTCAGCCACGTCGATCGGGTTACTGTTATTACGCGATTTCCTGCGGCCTGTCTTATTGGCCCTTCTGATCGCCAGCCCGCTGTCGTGGTGGGCCATGCATCTGTGGCTACAGGATTTTGCCTACCAAACAAACATCTCCTGGTGGATATTCCCACTGGCTGGACTGGGCTTGCTGGTAATTGCACTGGTGACAGTATTATCGCGAAGCCTCCAGGCTGGTAGCGCCAATCCCATAATTACCCTACGCACAGAGTAGGAGAAAACCATTATTTTGAAGATAACCACGAAGAATTTCTTTTTTTGTACGCTGGTCCTCCTATCTTTATTAGCACTAATTAAAACCTTATCTATTAAATGAGCTACAGTCACCCCATCTCCTCGGCTTAGTCTTTTTTCGACTTTTTGAATTATGGCTTTCAGATCAGTTCCTGAAAATTCTGCTTCAAAATACTTCACCAATGATTTTAATTTTGTCGAGACCCGAGGATCTCTCTACAGACACTGTTTGTGATTGGATTTCTGCTTTGGGAGGCCGGTATTTGCGAATAAACGAAGCCGATTTACGGACATCACACTTTCCGTTCACCCTAAGGCGAACGGAAAACGGAACTTCAAGTATTCGTTTCGGCTTCGATGCGCTTTCATATAATCCTGATGAGATAAATGTCATCTGGTTCCGAAAGTGGTACTTCTATAGAGATTTCGATGAGTACTTTACGTTGACTGACAATAAAGTCTGGGCATCTACTTTGGTAAATCATATGCAAAAAGAACAGGCAGCGATTGGAGACGCTTTTTTTGATACACTATCCGACAAACATTGGCTGGATAACCCGATCGATGTCCGCCGTAACAAAAAACAAAAGCAGCTGGATCTGGCGGCAAAAGCAGGCTTACTCGTCCCAGACAGTTTGATCACCAATTCGAGGGAGGAAGCGAAAAAATTTCTAGCGGAGAAAGGCAGAATCATTTCAAAGCCGTTGTCGGATATAGTAAGATTCAATGGGGAGAATTATGTGTACATCACTTTCACCCGTGAAGTCACTGACGAACTGCTGATAAACTCTCCCGAGTTTTTTTTCACTTCCCTTTTTCAAGAATTGATAGAAAAAAGAGCTGATATTCGGGTATTTTATCTTGATGGAAAAGTCTTTGCCATGGCTATATTTTCACAGGCTGACCCACGCACTTCCTTCGATTTCAGAAACTATATCCACGACAAGCCAAACCGTGCGGTACCTTATCGACTGCCTTTCTCAGTGATAGAATCAATCCGATTCCTGATGAATTCATTGAGCCTTGCAACTGGTTCGATCGACCTTATCCATTCTAAAAAAGGAGAGTATATATTTCTCGAAGTCAATCCTATGGGCCAGTTTGGAATGACCTCCATTCCCTGTAATTATCAATTGGAAAAAAAAATCGCACAATATCTAATTAAATATGACAAACAAAACTGAGTTTCCAGAAATGATGGACGTTCTCAACCAAGAAACGCCATCTATTAAAAAGCTGCCTTTTTTTTATTCCTTGTTCACTATCAAGCCTTTCAGGGAAGAAAATGAATTCTTGGATATGAAGGCAACAACCTTTGATACGACACCGAGGGAAAAATTTGTGTATTGCATACCCTTTTACAAACGCATCTCCAAATGTTTCTAAATCCATGAACAACGATCAGATACTAAAGCTTTATGCAAATTGCCTGCCGGTGCAAGGAGCCAGGCGGAGTATCATTTGTGACCTTCAATATCAGAGTTATAAATTCATTCCAAATGCTTTGTATGATATTCTAACCAAGCATAAAGGGAAAACTACTCTGGCGATCAAGGAATACTATCAGCATGAACGAGATAATCAAATAGACGATTATTTCAAATTCATACTCGACAATGACCTTGGCTTTTTTTGTGATCAAGCCGATTCCGACAATTACCCAGACCTCACCCTGGAATGGGAAAGACCAGAGATCATCACCAATGTGATCCTAGATATCGACCCGGACAATATGTATGACCTCGGGAAAGCGGCCCAGGAAATTGCTCTTGTAAATTGTAAGGCGCTGCAAATACGCATTTTCGGGGGCGTGTCCAACAATAAGATAAGGGAAATACTGGATTATTTCAGATTAGGTGCGCTACAGCATATCGAAATACTTACAGGATATCATGACGATTTTACGGTAGAGATATTAAACCAACTGTCTGACGATCATCAGCGGCTTAATCTTGTGACTTTTCACGGTAGCCCGCGAGATATGGTGATGCCCATGTATGCCAAACTAATGACAGTGATATATAGAATCCGGAAAGTCGATTCTGCTGAACACTGCGGCATTATTAACCCTGCCCTTTTTGACGTAACTCCGGATGCATTTATGGAATCAAAACTATATAATTCATGTCTTAATCGAAAGATTAGCGTTGACGTAAAAGGGCAGATCTGTAATTGTCCGTCCCTGCAAAAAAGGTACGGCCATATTACCTCTACCAGTTTCCTCGAAGCGATTCAGACAGAAGGGTTTGAGATTCCAGGCAAGATCCGGAAGGATGATATTCAAATTTGTAACCACTGTGAATTCCGGTATATCTGTACGGATTGCAGAGCTTTCGTTGTCGACCCGGCGGATATCCTAAGTAAACCAGCGAAGTGCTCATACGATCCTTTTCTTGCCAAGTGGAATGACAATGTAAACAAAAGAGAAATGGATAACGAACGGTGTGAGAGGCAGTGACCCTGCGGCTGCAGAAATTTTACTTCCATTAAAATCAGGGTAGGACGTGAGCGGATGCTCCTGCCTACCCTGATGGGGACAAATTCGAGAACGATCATTGGTCGGCGTCGGTGTGGTTGTCAGCGTTAGGTGTTACCGTAGGCACCGCCGTGGCTGTAATTGAACCTCTGATGCCGGCGATTAGCTCTTCTTCCGGAAATGACTGGAACAGTTCATCGGAAAGTTCTTCGAAATTTTGTTCATTCGGTTTCATAAATTGATTTAACGCTACCCATTATTCGACATTGAATAATTTCGGCTTACTAAAGTTCGCAAAAGTCCAAAAGGCAAAGAGAATATATCGGAATAAAATGAATGACATTAGGGAATAAAATGAAACTGACCGCGCCCGATAAAATAAGAGAGATCCGTCAGCGGAAGGGCATGTCACAGGAAGACATGGCAGCAAAAATTGGGATATTGCAAAGTACCTATAACAAAATAGAGTGCGGTAAGATAAAGCTTAAATTTGACGATGCTCTTCGGATTTGTCAAATACTAAAAGTTTCTATTGAAGAGATCATTCCTGGTGAAGGCGATGTCATTGTATCTGGCAATTCCAATTTGCGATTGAAAGAGATCGTAGGTCTATTGGAGCGTGAAATTGAGTATTTGGAAAAAATAAAAAATAATATCTTGGAACTTTAACAACTGACGCAATTGACCAACAGCCTCAGGACAAGTTCAGGAAAAAAAATACCGGAACAACCGGTTTTACAGTGGCGGGAACAACCAAATAATCCCTGCTGCAATAGCAACTCATTGTGATCCCTACCCCCAGGCCCCATACTTTCATCGGGCCTTTTTTAATCTCCAGATACGGGCCTCATGGACATGTTATTCGATTAGTTATTTTTAAAACCTTCGAACAACGTTTTGATAAGGTTTGGTTTATCCTTTCTTACCAGTTTCGCAAACTCTTTTGCCTGGGGGTGGACCTCATAGTATTTTTCACTCCAGGCAATAATTTCAACCAGTACAGGTATCAGGTCAATGCCTTGGGGAGTGAGCTTATAAAGGACTTTCGCCTTGCTTTCGGGGTGTTTTTGCTTTGAAATAATACCCGCATATACCAGCATGACCAGCCTATCAGCAAGGGTATTAGTAGCGATCCCTTCACCTCCGTTTAAAAAATCTCCATAAGTATTTTTTCCTTTAAACATCATATCCCTGATAATAAGTAGCGACCATTTATCGCCAAAGATATCAAGGGCGGTGCTTATCGGGCAATCCGACCTGTAAGTAATTTTTCTCTTCTTCACAGAACAAATTTAATAATTCACTTGCAAAATTAAAGTAAATTATTAAATTTACACTTTAAAAACGCAAGTAAATCTAAAAATCATACGTCCATGAGCCGATTGCAGGTAAGAGCCGAGGCCGTTATCAATGCACCTATTGATACTATCTGGTCAGTTATTACGGACATTAATGTTCTCCACAAAGTAAACCCGGGAGTTATTAAGGCAACCGGCACAATGAACCGTCTTAATGGGACGCGAACCTGCGAGATCAAAAACAAGGGGCGGAAAGGAACAATGACCGAAAGACTAATTGAATTGATTCCGGAGATAAAGACTGTTTGGACCATCGAAAGTGATACGATGGGAATGAGCAAAATGTTTAAGGAGACCCGGTTTTGCTTTAACCTGGAAAGAATAAGCGATACCGAGACCAAGGTTATTAATGAAACCTGGTACAGGCCAGCCAACATGATGGCAAAAGTCATGAATGGGGTAATGATGAAAAGGATGATCCTAAAGACCCAGGAAACAATATTGAACAATATAAGATCACTTACCGAAAAATAACTGGTGATGGCAACGCTGTACAACGAGATCATTATTGATGCGCCCATTGGAAAAGTATGGGAAGCTCTTTCCAATATTGAAGAACTGGAACAGTACGACCCCACTGTAAAACGGTCGCGGGCACTCTCACCGGCCGGGAGTGGCATCGGTGCAATAAGAAAAGTGGACATGAAAGACGGCAAAAACTGGTTTGAAGAGAAAGTAACGGTTTGGAAACAAAATGAATCATTGACGTATGAGTTAACTGCCTGCTCCTTTCCAGTTCAGCAGCTAAAGCATAGCTACCGATTTGAGCAGATCGGTCATCAAACCAAAGTGAAACAGGTAATGGAGTACAAGGTAAAGTATGGTTTGATTGGCAAAATATTGGATGTTTTGATGATACGAAAGCAATCGGATACCGGGATAAAGAAGTTTTTTGCCGGGCTTAAATCGTACGCAGAAAAGGAATAATTTTAACTATGGCATACAGTGAAAAATTAGCAAAAAGAATTCGTGAGCGGCTTGAGGCCCTTTCCAATATCGAGGAAAAGGAAATGATGGGCGGGCTGACTTTTATGTATAATGATAAAATGTGTGTTGGTATTATCAAAGATGAGTTGATGTGCCGCATCGACCCGGATCTTCATGAAACCGCCATTTCAAAAACAGGTTGCAGAACCATGGACTTTACGAATCGACCGATGAAAGGGTATGTAATGGTTGATGAAAGTGGGTTAAAAACCAAAAAGGACTTTGAGTACTGGATCAACCTTGCTTTGGATTTCAACAAGAAGGCCAAGGCCTCGCGCAAAAGAAAATAGCTCCCTCCAATCTTTCTCACTTCTTAATAGCTGGAAATAAGCTAGTTGCGTAAATGCAATTAAATTAATTGCGTAATCAGGTGTTTACCTTTATATTTGCGTAAACAGGTGTTTACGTATTATATACCATGGAAACAAGACGTGATGTATTCCAGGCCATTGCAGACCCTACAAGGCGTCAGATCATAAACCTCATTGTTCATCAATCAATGAACCTGAATGCTATTGCAGACAACTTCGATGTCAGCCGGCCGGCTATTTCAAATCATATAAAAATATTGAATGAATGCGGTATCATCAGCATAGAACAAGTAGGAAGGGAGCGTTATTGCAAAATTGAACCTGCCAATTTAAGAGTGGTGGCAGACTGGGTAGAACCCTTCCGCGCGCTGTGGGAACAAAAACTCGATTCCTTTGAAAATTATTTAAATGAGCTCCAATCTAAACAAAAGAAAAATGAAAAAGCAAAACGAAACAAACAACCGAACATTAACACTAAAAAGGACCTTTAATGTACCCGTAAAATTGGTGTGGGAGGCTTGGACCCGGCCTGAACATATTGTCCAATGGTGGGGGCCAAAAGGAATGAAGATTACAGTAGTGGAACATAATTTCAAGGTGGGGGGAACCTGGAAATATGTTATGCCAATGCCGGATGGAAGTGAATTTACTTCGGATGGGGTATATAGCGTGATTGTCGAATTTGAAAAAATATTTACGTCTGCCAACTTCAAACCGATGACCGAAGGCGTAGAGATCCAGGCGCTTTTTGAGAAAGACGGGGATAAAACAAATTTTACATTTAATGTTGTTCATCCATCGGAAGAGTATTGCAAGCAGCAGGAGAAAATGGGCTTTTATAATGGCTGGGGTTCTGCTTTTGACAGATTAGAAACTTTTGTAAATACTTTAAACAGCAAATAATCAAACGGCTAGCTGCCATAGCAACTCATTCTGATCCATACCCCAGGCCCCATACTTTCATCGGGCCTTTTTTAATTTCCTAGCTACTTGAATTTCCTACAACTGAATTCGGGGCGGGCCAAAAAGGAAGGCCGTTACATGGGGCTGGCACCTATCGGGTATATCAACAAAACGGATGAATTAGGCAGGAAATACATTGCCCCCGAGGAACCCCTAGCCAGTAGTGTCCGATGGTCTTTTGAGCAGGTAGCCGAAGGCACTTATAATACAGAACAGGTCTATAAGATGGCAAGGGAAAAGGGATTTAAAGGAGCCAAAAGCCTCTTTTGGACTTGCATTACCAACCCCGTCTATCGCGGAATGTATATTCCTTGAAAAGTACAAAGCTGAAAGTGGTATCGAATGTCAGCTTGCCCCTACGGGGATTCCTCCTTTGCCCCGGATGCGGCAAGATTTTGACCGGCAGCGCCTCCAAAGGCCGGAACAAGTATTATTCCTATTATCACTGCTTTGATGGGTGTATGAAAAAGGACAAAGCGGGAATATTCCTGCTTTGTCCTGTCAAGTCGGGAAAGATGGACAATTGTCGAACTCCGTTTTGATTAGTGTTTTGAAATTCAATGGTTTAAATTAAACCAATTTTTGTGCCTGGCATTGGGAGAGCATTTCCGGAAAAGAAGTAACGTTGTCACCCTCTTCTTGTCAACTTGTCAAATAAGTCCTATCTTTGTTAAAACTTTTGATAATGGAAACGATGAGCGTTGGGGAATTTAAAGCAAAGTTCTCGGAAGTGCTTAAAAAGGTACTTGCAGGAGAAGAGATTGCCATTTCATATGGAAAAAGTAAAGAGATCGTAGCAAGATTAGTTCCAAAAATGCCTGCCAAAAAGCAAAGGCGAAAAATCGGAATCTTTGAAGGGAAGGGGAGTGTTCATTTCGATAAGAATTTTAAAATAACAGAGGAGGAGTTCCTGGGTTTATGAATTACTTGCTGGATACTCATTATATGTTGTGGGTTTTAACGGATACTAAAAAGTTATCGAAGAAAATAAAGGACGAGATAACTCATCCGGAGAATCGAATCATAATCAGTACAGTCAGCTTTTGGGAAGTATCCCTGAAAGCCTCCATCGGCAAATTGGAGCTGGTTGGATTCTCGCCCGAAGATTTGCCGGATGCCTGCATGCAAATGGGTTTTGAAATTGAACCTTTAGGTTCTGGAGAAAGCAGTTCTTATCATAAATTGCGTGCCACTTACCACAAAGACCCATTTGATAGGATGCTTATATGGCTGGCAATTTGCAATGATTATATCTTTATTAGCGCAGACAATCACGTCAAAAAGTACACTTCCGAAGGACTAAGAATCCTGGCCGCTTAAAGTTTCATGGCCTATTGATCCTGAGTGCCTCTGTAATGTTATGGAAAGAAATAGTGACGCGTTTATGAAATTTTAAAGCCCTGACAATTGCCAGGGCTTTTCAGTTAGAACTGGTCGGGAAAGCTGGACAATGTTCGAACCTGCTTGCACAGGATTTAAGGGCGGTTGATGCCTTTGTCTTTCATCAAAACTTCAATATATTGATAACCAATATCTTATAAAGATTTCCTTTTGTCTTTGTTCCGCTATAGTATTTTATTACAACAGTTTCGGATTTTTGTAAATTTGTAACTACTATGAATAGTTTAAGCATATATACCAAACTTGAAACGTTGCCAAAGAATTTGAAGCAGGAAGTCTCAGATTTTGTTGACTTCCTATTGCAGAAGTCTTCTGGGAAAAAGAAGAAAATCATTCCTCAGTTTGGCAGTGCAAAAGGCAAGATCAAAATGTCTCCTGATTTTGATGAACCGCTTGATGACTTTAAAGAATATATGTAATGGAGTATTTACTGGATACCCATACATTTCTTTGGTTTATCAATGGGGACGAACAACTTTCTCAAAAAGCTAAAGATGCCATTACGAGCCCCGATGCCATTAAATACATTAGTATTATCTCATTTTGGGAAATAGCTATAAAAGTGAACCTCGGTAAGCTTAAATTGGATATGGCGTTTGAGGATTTACGAAAGCAGGTTACGATAAATGGATTTGAATTACTGCCTTTAACTTTTGAGCATACAATCGAATTAACTAATCTTGATCTTCACCATCGCGATCCATTTGACAGGATTATTATCTGTCAGGCCCTGGTAGAAAAATTTCCTATAATTAGTAAGGACGGGAATTTCGGAAAATATGACAGGTTGAAGTTACTATGGTAAATAGCCGCATGCCTTCTGCCAGAACCAAGAAATTATGTCTGCAATAGATCGATATAAACATAAGCTTATAGGATTTATAAGTTGTCCGTCAACATATAACTTTGTTTATATAAATAATACGAGGAAAATCGCCATTTATGAATTGCAAGAATCAGTCCCACCAGGTGAAGATAGCTTTGATTGTAATGCAGGCGATATTATTTTGGGCGGCGGGAGCGGAGAGGCACCGGTTTTTAGAATTGCATATCCGAAAGCTTTTGATTTTTTTATATCTGGCGGCCTACAGGACTTTAAAACATACGACGAATTATTTAAAGCATCCTGGACGCCAACTGAATCCTATATTTTGTGTGAAGGATTTTTGAAATTGGGGTGGAGACCTAATATTCCCATTGAGCTTTGGTTAGCAGAAAATGTTTGCCATGTTTTAATTAACTCTCTTGATAAATATTCAAGATTTAAAACGGACGCTGTATTGAATAAAACAAATCTTTCTTTTGAAAACACGTTTGAAACTTAGCAGGATTCGAGCCTTAACATGGCTGCACATGATCCCTTTATAAAGACCAAGAAAATACAAATAAATAAACCCGCTACCTGTTGATTCAGGAATTAAAGGCGATGGGTTCCTTTGTATTCAACAACGACGACCCGAAAAATTGAAAATTAATTGGTATAAAAAATGTTCTCGTGAAGGGAAAAGTTGCAATATTTATTTTGACATCTTAACAAATTTAGGGAATGGAGACAAATTCTAAATCCGTCAGACTTTTATACAACCGAACATTCTATTTTACATTATTTGCCATAGCGATGTTTTCGAATTCGAATGCCCAAGTAAAAAAAAGGTATCCTAAAACCTGTATCTATGCAGGTTCTTATGATATTGGAACTGATATTGAAAAAGGCAGAGTTGGATCTGTAACGGTTTATCCAGAAACAGATAGCACTGTTTTATTTTATGTTGAGGCTAACAGAGGTGCTCCTTCTTACAGTATGAGACAATTGTATGGTCGATTGAAAATAGTAAATGGGAATGGTGTTTTCTATTCCAACCGAGACCGTTCCGAAAAGTCTTGTAAGTTTTCATTATGTAAGGTCCCCCGACAGTCGCCAATGGAGGTTTAGAGAACAATTTCTGCCCTTCTCCCTATCAATATCCTCTCGCTATCAGCGCGTCAAATATCGATTCAATATTTTAAAACCCTTCAGGGTAAATCTAACAGAAATGGGTAGAATCCAGCAAAAACTTGCTTAATTCTACCCACTTTGACTCAAATCGGGGTGAATGGATACATTTCGAACGAGTTTATTGCCGATTTGCGCGAGATTTGGCAATATTGTACACAGAACGGCATAATCCAGCACGCTATATGACGATACTATTCAATAAAAGATTTCAGCTATTGTTGAAAGAATATGAACTGCCAGAAGATCTATCTTTTTCCATAAATATTCCAATTAAGGTTCAAGAGATACTTAATGATGACATTTCTATAACAGAACTGGGAATAACTTTAGCGTCGAACCGACTTTACAAGGCAAAAGAAAAATGGGAAAATCAATCGATCATAGAAGATAGTTTAAATCATTTTCACGTAGACTGGTATGTTGAACCGTCCAATAATAAAGGTGCCTTTATGCTTGGTATAAAGACCCTTATGTTACTGGCATATAAATTCGAAAAGCAAAGGATTAGGGGAATACGGTTTTGGTATCATTTTGAGACACCGGAGTTGGGGAAAAAGTGGGCTCAACTTCACAATCTCCACAAGGATGATGCTGAATACTACATAAGCGACAGACTGAGCTTTTATACCAAACGTGACGGAGAAGAAATTCTGATCATAAATCAAGACGAAGAATCATTCAACGCCCTTCTTGTAATTGACATATAATCATCGTTCCAAAAGATTATAATCTATATTTCTTGATGTAAGTCTTCCAGAGTAGATAAATTAAAATGTGCTCATCTATAAGGGCAGATAAGGACATAATCTGATATAATTAAGCAAAAAGGGAAGAATCAAGCATAAACCTGCTCAATTTTCCCTTTTTGACATAAGTCGCCCTGGCAGGACAATTCTCGAATCATTTTGCCGCTGATTTGAGGCGATTAGCGAATCTAGCGATTTGAAAACCAAAGTTTTCAAGCAAATTTTTATTTCATGGCATCAACCCCAAACCAGTGAAGGAAATGTTAAATGCTCCGGATAATCACCTGATCCAAAAGTTGCCATTTTAGCTTCGTTCAAAAAGCACCAAACAAAATTCTTGCTTCCTAGTGATCAAAGCCTAGCTATCTCATATACTCTTTACTAATTTTTCTCCGCCGGTCCATGATGCCCACTGCCCGGTTTAGTCTTAAGGTAGGCTTTGTACGCAGCAAGTCTTTTCAACAGATCTTTGCCATCCTCAACTATTATTGCCTTTTCTGTTTCGTTTGCTGGTACAATGACATAGCCATACGGCCCCTTTCCTTCCCCCAAAATCGAATTGCCCGGATTGGTCAGGATGAGTCCCTCAGTACCCGGTTTGAAGCGGGTGTTCTCATCGGTTAAATACGGAGCATAAAGCATATAATGGGGCATGCTTATCGTGATGGGTTCTTTAATATCCGGCGTCCCTGGATATATACGCATGACAGGGGCCAGCATATATGAAATACCAGGTTTTGAGGGCGCTTTGTATACTCCGGTAATGATCCTGTTCATTATTGAATCTTTAATCTGTGCAGCCTGGTATTTTCCGGACGCTCGCATCGCTGCCACAGCTATATAAACGGGAAAGATTGACCTGGCGCCTTCGGCATCGTAGCTAATGGGCGTATAAAGATCGTTCCTGAATTCACTCCATTCCCACTCCGTCCGTGAAACAAAGCATATGTATCCATTCGATCCCTGATGGGCCACATAATAGCCTTCTTGGGGATTCAGCAAATAAACAGTGGCGTCATTGCGCAAATGTGGGGGAAGCGCACTTAACGCGTAGTCCGTCTCCAGATCAACGGGCATTTTTTCAAGTCGCCGATCTGCAGTCCCTTGAGCAAAATTCTGCGTAGAGATAAATAGGATGACAGTGAGCAATAATGTCCTTCTATAATTTTTTGTCGTCTTGGTTATGCTGGTCATTTTTCAGGATTTTATTAAATAAATTATTGAACTTGCATCCCATCGAAATCATTGTTCTCCTCAATAAAGGTAAAAGTCGCTTCACTCTAGTAAAGGGGCCGAAAACGACAATGTAGGGGGGCGGCTGCGACAAAGTCTCTATTTGAAAGGCTTCCGGGACCTGTAGCTCGCAGAATTTTCTCAAGCTCTCGATAGAGCGATTTCTGGGAGTTTATAACTTCACCTCCGCAAGCTTGCCTTAATCGATTGCCGGGAAATGAAAAAGGACAAAGCGGAAATATTTCCGCTTTGTCCTCTCAAGTCGGGATGACGGGATTATCCTTCGGATGATCCATAAAGGGGGAGGCCACATATGATTGGCAAAGCCCGTCGGGCTATTTTTGTTTTTCCGCTGCGCCAGTTCGAGCAAGCTCGACGCGTTCATCTCAAAATGCAAAAGCCCCCGCATTGCGGAGGCTTTGTAGATTGTGTCTGTCGGGAAGACAGGATTCGAACCTGCGACCCCTACGTCCCGAACGTAGTGCGCTACCGGGCTGCGCTACTTCCCGAGAGTTGAGAAACGGGTTCCAAAAATAACAGGATTCGGCAACCTGGCAAAATTGATTTACCGGGTTTTCTGAATGATCTGGAAGGCATTACCCAAGTGGTCGGTCAGATCGGAGGGGAGCATGCTTTCCTGCGACCAGTCGGCAGCGGCGCAGTCGCCGGCGAGGCCATGGAGGTAGACACCCAGCAGTGCAGCTTCGCCGGGGGAATAGGATTGGGAGAGGAGGGCGGAGAGTATACCGGTAAGGACATCGCCGCTTCCACCCTTAGCCATTCCGGCATTACCGGTGGAGTTGAAATAGCTCTTCCCCCCGGGCATAGCGATAAAGGTATGGTGTCCTTTGAGGACGATAATACATTGGTATTTTTTGGCTTGCTCCCGGGCCTTTTCCAGGCGTGAAAAATCGTTGGGGGAGGGGCCGAAAAGGCGTTCGAATTCTTTCGGGTGGGGGGTAAGGATAGAGTAGGGGGGTAGGGCAGACAGGAGTTCGGAATGGGAAGCCAGTATGTTTAGGGCGTCTGCGTCCAGGACCATGGGTTTATGGTAGCGCTGCAGAATATCGCGAAGGAAGGCGACGGTCCGGTCGTCTGTGCCAATACCCGGGCCGATGCCGAGGACCGAATACTTGTCTAATTCGCCGGTAATGGAAGTATGTATTTTCTCGTCGCTATCGACCTGGATCATAGCCTCCGGCAAGCTGGTCTGGAGGATCGTATAACCACAACCCGGAACCTGACAGGTAAGCAGGCCAACGCCTGCACGCAGACAGGACCGGGCAGCAAGGACGGCGGCCCCCATCTTGCCATAGCTGCCTGCCACCAGTAAAGCATGACCGAAATTCCCTTTATGCGCAAAACTTTTCCGGGGTTTGAATATCGCACCGATGATGGCCTGATCCAGGAGTTCGGATTCGCCCGAGACCTGCCGGAGGTAGCCGGGATGCAAACCGATGTCAAGAATATGCACCTCGCCCACAGCCGGTTCATTCTCCGGCATCAGGAAAGCTGGCTTATAACATTGAAAGCTGAGCGTATGTGTGGCCCGGATCATCGTATTTCCTTTAGATGTGCTATTGACGAACATACCGCTGGGAATGTCAATGGCGATGATCTCGTTGCCCGATGCATTGAGGTGCTGGACCAGCTGCTCGGTCACTCCTTCGAGCTTACGGTTTAAGCCTGAGCCCAGTAAAGCATCGATAAGCACTTCCCCGGGCACTACGGGATAAAAATGCTCCACTCCCTGGATAAAACGCACTTCCACCGGTGTCTGATGGAGACGGGCCAGGTTGACCTGGAAGTCTTCGGTCCCGATGTGACCAAATTCAAGGATGTAAACTGTGACAGGGCAAGCCAGGGCTGACAGCATACGGGCCAGGGCCAGACCGTCTCCACCGTTGTTGCCTTTACTGCAATAAATAGAGAAAGACCGGTCCAGGTAGCCATTCTTTTCCAGCCAGGTCAAACACCTGGCGGCGGCGCGCTCCATCAGGTCGATGGA